>Ga0335069_10000048_pt1 | contig 203272 bp, 183 predicted proteins | sample Lox_Sample_11_FD_206714 | JGI IMG/M metagenome (GOLD analysis project Ga0335069, IMG submission 206714) | Soil microbial communities from Loxahatchee National Wildlife Refuge, Florida, United States - Lox_Sample_1.1 | ecosystem: Environmental > Terrestrial > Soil > Wetlands | place: USA... | reverse complement strand
GCCTTTGCGCTGGATTACTTCATAGAACAGCGTGGGTCGGTCCTCCACCGGACGGGTGAAGATCTGCAGCATGTAGCCTTCATCGTCGCGGTCGACAAGGATGCCCAACTCCTCCAGCCGATCGAGCGGCTCGTCGATCTCGCCTACGCGTGCCGTCAATTCGCGATAGTAGGAGCTGGGGACTTTCAGGAACTCGACGCCCTGATGGCGCAACTGCGTCACCGTTTCGACGATATTTCCGGTGCCCATGGCGATGTGCTGCACGCCGGGGCCGCCGTAAAACTCCAGGAACTCCTCGATCTGCGACTTCTTGCGGCCCTCGGCCGGCTCGTTGATCGGGAACTTGATTCGGCCGTTGCCATTGGACATGACTTTGGACATCAGAGCCGAATATTCGGTGGAAATGTCTTTGTCGTCGAACGTCTGGTACAGCTTGAAGCCCATCACATCTTCGTAGAAACGCACCCAGGCGTTCATCTGGTTCCAGCCGACGTTGCCCACCATGTGGTCGATGTACTTCAATCCGGTGGGCCGGCAGACGGTGTCCGGGGTGTTGATCACGATAAAACCGGGCAGGAACGATCCCTTGTAATTACGCCGCTCGACGAAGGTGTGAACGGTGTCTCCGTAGGCGGCGATGGACGCCATCCGCACTTCACCCGCGTCATCGCGAACGCTGAACGGCTCCCGCACAGGACGGGCACCTCGCTTCGTCGTCTCCCGGAATGCCGCATCTGCGTCATCGACGGCCAGCGCGATATCGTGAACGCCATCGCCGTGCCGGTGAACCTGATCGGCGATGGGATGGTCGGGGCGCAGAGCAGTGGTCAGTACAAAACGGATCTGGCCCTGCTCCAGAAGGTAGGAAGCGCGGTCGCGCACACCGGTTTCCGGCCCGCAATACCCGGTGAGGCGCATGCCGAAGGCCGAGCGGTAATAATGCGCGGCCTGTCGGGCGTTGCCGACATAAAACTCGACGAAATCCGTGCCGTTCAGAGGCAGAAAGTCTTTACTCGCTGGTGGCTGCTGGCTCCTGGCTTGTTCTAACGCCGGCATACTCCCTCCTTGCAATACAGTCCTTCCATCGCGTCTAGGAACATGCGATTGTCCTCGTCGGTTCCCGTGGAGATACGAACGCAGTGCGGCAACCCGAATGCGCTCAAGGGCCGCACAATCACGCCGTGGCGGAGTAGTTCCTCGGTGAGCCACCTCACCTCGTCCGCGCTTTCGAGCGGCAGCATCACGAAGTTCGCCTTCGACGAAACCACATCCAGCCCCATTTGCCGGAGCGAGTCGGTGATCAGCCGCAGCCCGCGCGCATTCAGCTCCAGGGATCGATGCACGAACTCTTTGTCGCCGAGCGCGGCCATGGCAGCCTGTTGCGCCGGCTCGCTGGGCTCGAACGGCAGCTTCACTTTGAGGAGGTTCCTGATCAACTCCTCATGCGCGAATCCATAGCCGACGCGCAGCCCGGCAAGGCCGTAAATCTTCGAGAACGTCCTGAGTGTGATGACGTTATCGTAGCGGTAGTGCATCGAATCGGGATAGCGCGGGGTGTCCTTGGCGTATTCAAAGTACGCCTCGTCGAGAATGATCAGCACCCGCTCCGGTACGTGCTTGTAGAAGTCGTCAAACTCGGTCTTGGAAAAAATGGTCCCGGTGGGATTGTTCGGATTCGCCAGATAAATGATCTTGGTCTTATCCGTAATCTCTGCAGCCAGGGCCTTCAGGTCGTACTGCCAGTCGCGATAGGGAACGGTGCGGTAGGCCACTCCGCGGGAGCGCGCCAGCACCCGAAAGCCGATAAAGGCAGCCTCGGTGGTCAGCACCTCGTCGTCGTCGCACAGGAAGGCTCGGATGATGCCGGACATGATGCTGTCCGACCCACTGCCCGCGATCACGTTTTCGATCTTGAGATCGAACTCCCCGGCGAGGCGCTCGCGCAGATCGAGGCCGCCGTTGGGGTAGAAATTTAGCTTGCCCAGGCTGTCCTCAATCGCCGTTAGAGCCATTGGCGACGGGCCCAGAGGATTCTCGTTCGACGCGAGTTTGGCGATCCGCGTAAGCCCATACGTCCGGCGCACTTCATCGATGCCGCGCCCGGGCTCGTAGGGGCGCAGATTTTCGATGTAGGGAGGGACGAGGGGCATCAAGGTCATAATAACACCACGTTCGGGTGGTTGTTACTCGCCGGCTGCGTCATGGCAGTCTGGGACGCCAGAAGGATGGATGCTGGGTTCCATGGAAGTGCCGGAGGTGTTCATAATCTTCGCGCTGTTTAAAGGGCAGGTGTTCGGGGAATCTTGGCTTACGCCAGGGGCTGCACTCGCTCCAGACAGCCCCGTCCGTCAGGGCGGGGGCTCTAAAATGCAACCTTCAACGAAAATTGCACCGACCTCGCCGGCAGCTGATTCGTGACGCCCAACAGCGGCGCGCCGAACCCTGCGCCGGGCGTCGCTCCGTTGCCGTAGGTGCCGCTATAGCCGACGAAATTGGGGTGATTCAGAACGTTAAAGGACTCGACACGGAGGTTCAGGCGGACCCGCTCGCCGAGCGCGAACGCGCGTTCCAAGAATGGCGAAATATCGTAAATCGGATTGCCGCGGCCGATATTTCGCCCAACAACCACGCCGTTGATCACCGGGCGATCCGTGGTCGCGCCGGTGTCGCCGCTGTTCACGGTTCCGGTGGTGTAGTTATAAGGCAGCCCCGAGGCGAAGGTCGCGACGCCTCCGAAGTTGATTTTGAATGGCAGGCTGTAAACGCCGCTCAGCACGAAGCGATTCCGCTGATCGAAAATTGCGTTGCCCCTTTCCTCCTTGCCGGTGAAGTTCGGGTCATTCGGGTTTTGGCTGGGAATGTCGGGGTCGACGTTGTCGATTGTGTGCGACCAGGTGTAGCTGGCCAGCATGGAAAGACGGTTGCCGAAGCGGTGCGTGAGGTTCACATCGAGCGCATTATAGTAGACGTAGCCGTTGTTGACGTCGCTCTGGATTACCGAATAAGGCGGCTGCGGATTCGTTGCCGCCGTGGTGCTGCAGGTCGTGTGATTCTGCGCATACCACCATATCCAATAAGGCCGCGTGCAATTGGCCGCCTGCGCAGTGCGGATCTGGTTCTGCGCGGTCCGTATGAACGGCGACGGAGGATCGACGTCCAGAGGCCGGTTGATTCTCGTCGTGTGCGAGCCGACGTAATCGACGCGTAAAACCCAGTGGTGCGCGACTTCTCTTTCGACCCCGAACGTCCACTGCTCCGAATACGGATTCCACAGCCCGTTCTGATAGCCGATCAGCGTGCTTGTGGGAAAGAACTGATTCAAATACGCGCTCTCCCCGGGGCGGACATATAGGCTCCGCAGAGGCACCGGCGCGCCGGCGGGGAACGCGGGGAGCGGCGCCGCGCTGACGCTGGGCGGAAAACCGATCTGGCCAGGCGTCGCGGTGTAGTTGAAGACGCCGGTCGGCCCAGTAAGCGCGTAGTTCGCCTCGGAATTATCGACGATCTGCGAATAATAAATGCCGAAGCTGCCGCGGATTACCGTGCCATTCGCGTTATACGCGAAACCGGCGCGCGGGGCGAAGTCCTTGTTTGAATCGGTGAAGGTCTGGCGCTCGTAGCGCAGCCCGAGGTTGATGGTCAGGTTCGGACGAATGCGCCAGTCGTCTTGGACGAACAGGGACCACAGCCAGTCGTTCACGGTGTACGACGCGTTGCCGTAGCTCTGCGTGTAGCTCTTCACGTTGGCGATATTGTTCAGGTACGCGGGGCTCTCGCATACCGCAACCGGCTGCGTGCAGGTGTTGTAGATGAACTGGCCGAGGTAGATCGGGCCGCCGAATTCCTTGCTGTTGCCTCCCGTGTGCGCCAGGATGCCGTCGCCACCGAACTTCACCTGGTGATGCCCCCAGACGCCGGAAAGCGTGTCGCCCATCTCATACTGCCGGTTCATCAGCAGCGCCGATTGCGAGGTGCCGGTAGTGAAGGTTCCTCCACTGGAAATGGGGACCTGATACTGCGTTCCATAGACCGCCGGGTCGAACTCGGTGATGGGCGACGCCAACTGGAACTGCAAGCGCAGATTGTTGACCAGCGTCGGACTCAGCACCATAGTTTCGCCAAGCTCGTTCGCATACGTGCGGCGATGGAAGATGCGCTGGACCGTGGGCAGGCTGTTGCCGCCGACGATACCGTTCGGATTCGTGTCGGTGAACATGTCCGCGTCGAAGCGGTAAAACAGGTTGTTCCTCTCGTTGATCTGGTGATCCAGGCGCATGTACGCAAGCCAGCCGTGATAGGCGCCCTCGAACACCCCGGGAGCGAGCGGAGAAATGATCGGCGAGCCTTTAGTCTCGCGGCTGTTCTCGCCGGCGACCAAAAAGTGCGTCTTCGCGCCGATTGGGCCGGAAAACGAGAGCGCGCTTTGGCCCAGCGAATCGTTGATGATGTCATTGCCGCTCGCGCCAGTGGCCGCAGTGAAACCGGAAAGCGCAGCCGAAGTGGCCGAGGGGCGCCACAGTTCCAGAAAATCGCCGTGATATCGCTCGCCGCCGGACTTCGTGATGATATTCACAGCGCTACCGGTGCTGGCGCCGTACTCGGCGGAAAACCCGTTGTTGAGGATAGTCATCTCCTCGACGGCCGATAGCGGCAAGTTCGTGAACAGCGTCTGGCGGCCCCAACTGTCGTTGCCCGTTGCGCCGTCGATTTCGAACCAGGCCTGGCGGCGTCCCGCGCCGTTGGTGGTGAACAGGTTTTGGTTCATGAACACATCGCCCTGATTGATCGCCTGGCGATTGGCCGCATCGAGCAGGGGCAGGTAGGTGATCCTCCGAGTGAGCAGAGGAGTCTCCTCCATCAGCTCGGCGCCCAGGCGGTTCCCTAACTGCGGACCATCCGTTCGCACCTCGCCCACTACCCCTGTCACGGTGACCTGCGTCTGCCCGCCTGCTGCGTTGAGTTGCAGATCGACCTCGGCCGTGGTTTCCCCGGCAAGTGTAATACTCGCCGGCTTCATCTCCGCGAAGCCTTGCTTGGCGGAGACCACGTTATACGCGCCGACGGGCAGCCCGGAGACGGAGTACCCACCGGAATCATCGGTTTGCGTGGTGCGCTTTAGTCCCGTGAGCGCGCTGGTGACCGTGACCTGCACGCCAGGCACGGCGGCGCGGGTTTGATCGACCACGCGCCCTCGAACAGTCGCGGTGTCAGGAGTTTGCGCGGCGAGGAAGGCAGCAAAACAAGCGAATGCGAGCCAGCGAGACATGTCCTCTGTAGGCTACAAGAAGACGTCATCTACTACCAGTGATCGTAGTTCAGTCGAGCAACCGCTCGAGCAAACCGTGAACGGCGTGCAGGGCAGTGGGATTGACCGCCGCCAAAGCAATCGCCAGCGCGGCAGCGCAGGCCGCGATCGCAGCGCCGCCAAGATGCTCCTCAACGGGTGCCCCGACATTCAGCAGCCGGTCGACGCGCACGCTCAAGTCCTCATCCGAATTGATGAGCGTTGCCACCAGCGAAGGAGCCTCCGTTTGCATGCGAGCCACGCGCACGAGAGCCTCTGCCAGCGCCAGCGCGCGGCTCGGATCGCCACCGGCCGCCTGTTCGTCGGCGGCCCATTCCGCGCAGCGCGCCCAGGTGCGTTCCAGGCCGCGCGATCCGGGGAGCATCGCCGGCGCGAGCAGCATGAGCAGGCGCTTCAGATTGTCGAGCGATTCGCGATGTGCGTGTTCATGCAGCAGCGCAGCGTCGAGTTGAGCCTCCGAAAGCTCACGCCTGGCGCGAGCCGAAATCAGCACGCGGGGACGCACAATGCCGGCCAGAGCGATGCCTCCATCGTCGGAAAGAGTGTAGCGAGCAGTGCGAATCCATGCCCTCGCGGATCGCCACAGGGCTACGCACAAGAGCGCCAGGCCCAAAACAGCTGTCGACAGGCAAAGCACTCCTATTTCCTCCCTCGCGGTGGGTGGCTCGAAGCGCAGGTAGCTGGGAATGCAGAACATCGCTACCAGAAGCAGCGAAAGAAAGGCCGGCAGAAGCCGGAGTGTAAGCACGAGCCGGGCGCCCGCGTCCGGGCGCATTTTCTCCGCGCGGCGAATGGCGGCGTCCGCGATCAAAGCCGCGAAAGCCTCGGCGGCCAGCCGCAGAAGAAAGAATGCCGCGCAGGCGAGAAAGAGCAGACGGAGAAAATAAGAAGTCGTCACGATTTCCTCCCGTCCAGTTCCCTGCGCTTCAACTTGATTTTCCGCTCCAACTCATTGAGCAGGTCCACATCTTGACCGACCTCGTCGAGCAGGCAGGAAATCAGCAGGTCGCCGCTGTGGGGAAGCAAATCCGCGACGATCCGCCGCTCCCACTCCGGGCGGGTCAGGCTGGGCCAATAGACAAAGGCTCGATCCGCTTTGCGCCGCTCGAGCAGGCCTTTCTTATAAAGGCGGTCGAGCGTCGTCATCACGGTAGTATACGCCAGGGGCCGGTCGAGCTTTTCCGCAACGTCGCGCACGCTCGAATCGCCGTGCGACCACACCACTTCCATAACCTGCGATTCCAGGCTTCCGAGGGGTTGCGGCTGCGCTGCCCGTTTAAAAAAACGCATGGTGCCTTATTCACAGTAGCGCAATGCGCAATGGCTTACAATATCGGCATGACGGATCTTGGAATGGATCTCCTTCAATCACGGCGCAAGGTGCTTCGCAATGCCTTCGCGCCGGTGCTGGCCGCCGCCGTGCCACAGATCGCGCGAGCCGCGAAGAAGGGCGGAATGCCCGGCCCATGGCCCGGCCGCGTCGTCGCAGTGGAGCATGCACACGTCATCGAAAACGGCCTTTACCAGGCCGAGGAAGTGAAGCAGACAATGACGCGCGGTATGACGGAGCTGACCGGCGCGCCTTCCTGGACGGACGCCTGGCGCACTCTGTTCGAAAAAGGCGACGTGGTGGGCATCAAGGTGAGCCCGGTGGGAGGACCGAAGCTCTGCTCCGATGCGCTGGTGCTACGGCAGATTCTGGACGGCCTCGCGCAGGCCGGCGTCGGCGCACGCGACGTGATCGTGTTTAATCGCTACAAGGATGAATTCCTGGCCGGGGGTATCGACAAGTGGATCCCGTCGGGCGTGCGTTGGATTACTTCGTCGGAAGGGTACAACAATACGCAGCTCGACATGGACGGCTACGATCCGGACGTGTTCATGGAGATGGCGCTGATCAAGCCGGGAGAAAACGCCAATGACGCGCATTATCGCCGCAGCTACGTGGCCAAGGTGGTAACCAAGGACATCAATAAGTTCATCAATCTGCCAGTGCTGAAGCATCATCAATCGGCGGGCGTGACGATCTGCCTGAAAAACATGTCACATGGCATGGTGAACAACGTCAATCGCAGCCATTTGACGCCGACGCAGAACGCCTGTGGTGTATTTATTCCGTCGGTGGTGAGCCTGCCGGTGATGCGCGAGAAAGCCACGCTGCATATTTGTGATGGCGTGAAGGCGTCATTCCACGGTGGTCCGCCCGCGCGCGCGCCTTACGTGTGGGAACACAAGACGATGTACTTCGCTACGGATCCGGTTGCGCTGGATCATACCGGCTGGAAGGCGATCGACGCGAAGCGCGCGGAGGCGGGCATGGCGAGCGTGGCTCTTTCCAAACCCGATAAGGTGAGCACGTACCTGAACTGCCAGGTGGAGCACATTGAGTTCGCGGGGGCGCTCGGCCTGGGCGTGTATGACGACGCGAAGATCGAGGTAAAGCGCGTGAAACTGGCCTAGCGTCGAACATGCTCCGTTACGCCGCCGTCGATATTGGAAGCAACTCCACCCGCATGATCGCGGCGGAGGCTCCTCCGGGGGAGCCTCCACGCGAGCTGGTTTCCGAACGCGTGGTGACGCGATTGGGCGAAAGCGTGTTTCGCGACGGCCGTATCAGCGCGCAGGCGATGGAGGAGGTGATCCGCGTGCTGGCGCGCATGGCGGATACCTACAAGCGGCTGGATGTGGCGGGCGTCCGCGCGGTGGCCACCAGCGCCGTGCGGGATGCCTCCAATCAGCTGGAATTCCTGGCGCGCGCATCTTCGGCGCTCGGTACTCCCGTGGAAATTGTCTCCGGCCGGGAGGAAGCGCGCCTGATCCATCGGGGCGTGGCGAGCCGGTGGCCGCAGGCCGGCAGGCGCATCCTGATCATCGACATCGGCGGAGGCAGCGCCGAGATCGTCGCCGGCGAGGACGACCGGTTAGTGGACGCCGTTTCGAAGCCTTTGGGCGCGGTCCGATTGCAGCAGATGTTCCTTCGCACCGATCCTCCTTCTCCAAGGGAACTGCACCAGATGGCTGAATTTGTGGATCAGAAGCTCGGCGCCGCGGTGGAAAAAATGGGGACGAAGTGGGACCGCGTCATCGCGACGTCGGCCACGGCGTCCGCGGTAGTGTGCGCGGTGAACCGGGTGGCGCGCAGCCGCCGCGATCAGGCCGATCGTCTGCGGGCCTCCACCGCGCAGATCCGCAAACTGTACCGGAAACTCGCCGAATCCGACATCGCCGAGCGCCGCAAGATCGCCGGCATCGGCCCGAGGCGGGCGGAAATCATCGTCGCCGGCGCCGGCACGCTGTTGCGCATTTTGGAGCGCTTTCACGCGCCCGCCGTCTATTACTGCGCCGCTGGCGTCCGCGACGGCATTTTGGCCGACATGGCCGCCCGCGGCGTCGGCGGCGAACTGGCGCGAATGGGGCGCGAACAGCGCAAGGAAGTGGAACGTGTGGCCACTCGTTTCGGCGTGGTGCTCCCGCATGCCCGCAAAGTCGCATCGTTCGCCCAGACTCTGTTCACACGCCTGGAGCCGATGCATGAGTTGCCGCTGGCCTTCGGGCGGCTGCTCGAAGCAGCCAGCTATTTTTGCGACACCGGGCACCACATCAACGATTCCGGCCATCACAAGCACGCGTATTACATCGTGTCCAACGTCGACTTTAGCGGCTTCACCAACCGGGAGCGCGTCTTCATCGCCACGCTCTGCCGCTACCACCGCAAGGCGATGCCCTCTCCCACGCATCCTGAATACCAGATCCTCGCGCCGGAGGATAAGCGCGCCCTGCTGCTGCTGATCCCCGTGCTTCGTCTGGCCGATAATCTGGATCGCAGCCGCGATCTGGACGTCGAGATCTCGTCGTGCGAGATTACCGGTAGTGAGGTTACCGTCAAGCTGACCTCCCCGCGCGAGCCCGATCTGGCCGAATGGGCCGCAGCTCGCGTGGACGATGTCTTCCGCCAGGTCTACGGGCGGAGCCTTTCCGTCAATTACGAACGGCCATGACGATTCGCGAAGCCACTTCCGGCGATGTGGATGAAATCCGGCGGATGCTGCGGGAGTACGAAGCGTGGCTCGAAGTGGACTTGTGCTTCCAGGGTTTTGAGAAGGAGCTTGCGTCACTTCCCGGCGATTACGCGCCGCCACGCGGCAGGCTATTGATTGCCGAATGCGCAGGGTGTGTCGCGCTGCGTCCGATCGATGAAGAAATCTGTGAAATGAAACGGCTCTACGTTCGGCCCGAACATCGCGGATCCGGCCTCGGGCGGCGGCTCGTGCTCGCGCTTATCGAAGACGCTCGCGCCGTCGGCTACCGTCGCATGAGACTTGACACGTTGCCCAAAATGGCGGGCGCGCAACGGCTGTACCAATCTCTCGGCTTCCGGGATATTGAGCCATATCGGCTCAACCCCGTGCCGGGCGCGCGATTTCTGGAGCTGGAACTGTGATCCTGAGCGTCGCCCTCAGCTAGCGCATTTCGAACGTGAGCATATATTGCGTCTTCGGCTGGTGGTCGCGCTTGTCGATCAGATGAAACCCGTTGCGCTCGATCTCCGCCGCCACTTCGTCGCGTTCGGCGCGAATATGGCCGGGAGACGGGCTCGCCGATTTGTAGAAGTCCACGATCACCAGGTGCGCGCCTGGCTTCAGCGAGCCGCGAATCGCCGCCAGCATCTTTTCCGGGTAGTCGAAGTGATGATAGACGTCCAGCACAAGCGCGATATCAACGGTGGACGGCGGCAGCTTTGGATCCACGTCTGTCCCCAAGATCAATTCGGTATTGGGAACTTTCTTCGCCCGCGCACGGTCCAGAAAGTCGGCTTGGATATCTTCGCCAAACACCTTGCCGCCGGGGCCCACGGCGCGGCTCAGAAACGGGAGCATGTAGCCGGTTCCGGTGCCGATGTCGGCCACGGTCATCCCCGCCTTGATGTGCATCGCCGCGATCAGTTCCTGCGGCTTCTGCTTTCCGTCGCGATGCGGATCGTCCAACGTGGCGGCGACTTTGTCTCGGCCCTCCTTCGTCTTGTATCCCTTGTTGGCGTCATCGGCGACCTGCGCCCACGCCGTCGCGGTCAGCAGAAATGCAGCGAAAAGTTTCATAACGGAAGCTCCATGGGCAGTGCCAGAGGCGGCTCAATGAGAAAGTTCAGCGCTGCCATGCGCTCGATGGCGGCGCGGATCGATTGTTCGGTGGCCGGTTCGACGGTGATGACGAACGGAAGATCGCGCCAATCGGCTTTCGGCAGCTGTAGGACGGCGTCAATGGAGATGCCTTCGGCGGCGAGCGCGGTGGCCAGCTGCGCGATAATCCCCGGCCGGTCCTCCACGCGGAAGCGCAGATAGTAAGCCGATTTGCTCAGCGTGATTGGGACAGGCTTGTACACGCCGAGACTCGCATGAGCGAACGGCGAAACACGCTCCGGGCTGCCTGAGCGAATCTCGCGCGCCACGCGCATCAGGTCGCTCACAACAGCCACGCCCGTCGGATGGGAACCAGCGCCGCGGCCGTAATAAAACGTATCCGCACCATACTGTCCGCTCACCCAAACCGCGTTGTAGGCGCCGCGAACACTGGCTAGGATCGTCGACTGCGGAATCAGCGACGGCCGGACGGAAAGGATCAGCCCCTCCGGCGTCTGGCGCGCGGCGCAGATCAGCCGGATCGTGTGATGCAACTGATGCGCGTATTCGAAATCGACCGGGGTAATACGCCGGATGCCCTCGGTATAAATATCGGCGGGATTGATGCGCTCTCCGAACGCCAGCGCTGCCAGAATCGCCAGCTTGGAGCGTGCGTCGAAGCCGTCGACGTCGGCTGAAGGATCTGCCTCCGCATACCCGGCGCGCTGCGCCTCCGCGAGAACGTCGCCGAACGATGCGCCGCGCGTCTCAATCTCCGTGAGGATGAAATTGCAGGTGCCGTTCAGAATCCCGTACAGAGCGTTGATGCGGTCGCCAGAAATGCCTTCGCGCAGGACGGCGTGAATCGGGATGCCCCCGGCGACGCTGGCCTCCATCGCCAGGTTGATGTGCGCGGCGATGGCGCGGTCCCACAGTTCCGCTCCGGCCAGCGCCATCAGCTCCTTATTTGCCGTCACGACCGACTTGCCCTTGGCGATGGCGGCCTCGATGATCTCGCGCGCGGTCGTCGTGCCGCCGATCAGTTCCACCACCACGTCCACGTTCGGATGATTCACCACGTCGCGCCAGTCCGCCGTCTTCAGGGCGCTATCCAACGCCGCGGGCAGCTCCTTTTTCGCGATGCCGCGGCTGCATACAGCGGCGATGCGCAGCGGGAAGCCGAGCTTCGCCTCAATGTGCGCGGCATTCTCGGTGAGGATCGTCAGGGTGCCTTCGCCAACGTTGCCAAGGCCGATCAGGCCAATATTTACGGGCTGCATGGAGTCTCTATCTACTGTACGACCTTCAACGTACGACGAGGTGGAAGTCCACCACCAGCACCAGCGCGCCAGGCTTCACATGAATTTCGTTCAGAACGAAGGACGCTAGCTCCGCTTTGTACGATGCCCCCTCACGCGTCTGCTCCAGGATTTTGGTCGCCTGATCCTTCACGTCGAGCTTCACGTCCTTCGCGAAGGCCTGCGTCAGCGACGCTCGCACGCGCCGGATGTAAAACGAATCCTTCGCGGTGGTGATGTTTATGTCCTTGAATCCGATGGCCCCGTTCCGGACGACGGGCGACGCGGCCATCGTCAGGTCGAAGGAATCGCCCAGACCGACGCAGCCGCCCAGCACGCCTAGCGCGCTGCGCCCACTGAATCGCGCCTGCACACGGAGCAATCCGTTCGCCTCTCCGATGCGCGGCTTTTCCAGGTAAGCGAACTGGCACCTGGCCGACGGCGTGCCACGAACATATTTGCGCCCGTCCTGCGTGAATACCTGTTCGGAGACGATTCGCTCCAACGTATCGAACCGCAGCTCGATCTCGGCCGCCCGGCACGGCCCGGTGGCCGGGAAGGACAACAAGAAGCAGGCGGCCAGGGCTCTCATGCGCGTCTGTATCATTGTAGGTGATGAAACCAATTGTGCTCGCCTCCACGCTGGCTCTCCTGGGACTAGCGCAGCAGCCGCCCATCCCTCCTCCACCGCCGGGGACACCTCCGGATGTCCTGCTTCCGGGCGGCAAGTCGCAGCGGGAGGAAATTCTGAAAGCGGAACACAAGAAGAACCTGGAAGACGCGGCGGCCATCTCGAAATTGGCCGATGAAGTGGCCGAAGAACTGGGGAAAGACGACCGCTATGTGGTTTCGGTGAAGACCCTGAAAAAGCTCGACGAAATCGAGCGGCTCACCAAGGCAATTCGCGGCCGCCTGAAGAAGTATTGATCGGCGCCTCTGTGATACGCTGATACGTTCATCCGCCATGCCCGCCACACGCGAAAAAGCACAACTCATGAGCGCCTCGGAGATCGACCGCACGCTGGTCCGTCTGGCGCACGAAATTCTGGAGCGCAAAGCGAACCTTGATCAGCTGGCCTTCATCGGCATCCGCCGTCGCGGCGTTCCCCTGGCGCAACGATTAGCAAAGAAGATCGAGGACCTGGAACGCCGGAAGATCCCTGTCGGCATCCTCGACATCAACCTCTACCGCGACGATCTCTCCACGGTGTCGCATCAACCGGTGTTGAACGCAACCGACATCCCGTTCGACGTCACCGGCAAGGACATCATCCTGATGGACGACGTTCTGTATACCGGCCGTACGATTCGCGCCGCGCTCGACGCGCTGTTCGACCAGGGCCGCGCCGCGCGCGTGCAGTTGCTGGTGCTGATCGATCGCGGGCATCGCGAAATCCCTATTGAGGCTCAGTACACCGGCCGCATGGTGCAGACCACCGACAACGAGATCATTGAAGTGAAATTCAACGAGATCGACGGCATGGAGAAGGTTCTCTTGGTGGAGAAAGTGGAATAAATGAGGGGTGGGTTGTTGGGAATTGAAGGCCTGACGCGGGATGAAATTCAGGCCATCTTGGACCGGGCTCGGGATTTTCAGCCCAAGCCGGGCCAGGGTTTCCGCAAGCTTGACTTATTGCGCGGCCGCATGGTGGTGAACCTGTTTTTCGAGGCCTCCACGCGCACCCGCACCAGCTTTGAGATCGCCGCGAAGTGCCTGGGCGCGGATGCGGTATCGATCAACGCGCAGGCCTCCAGCGTTTCCAAAGGCGAATCCCTGGTGGACACATTGAATACGCTTGCGGCGATGCGCCCGGACGCCATCATCATGCGCCATGCGGCCTCCGGCGCGCCGCACTTTCTACAGAGGCATCTGGACACGCCGATCATCAACGCCGGCGACGGCACGCATGAGCATCCCACGCAGGCTTTGCTCGACGCGCGCACGATTCTCGACCGCGGTGCGTCGCTGGAAGATCTGCGCGTGGCCATCATCGGCGATATCGCGCACAGCCGCGTGGCCCGCTCCGATGCGTACCTCCTCTCGAAATTCGGTGCCCAGATCGTGCTGTGCGGGCCCGCTTCCCTTTTGCCCCATGAGCTGAAGTACATCGCGCCGGGGATCACGCTGACCACGAATCTGGATGATGCGATTCGCGGCGCGGACGTCATCATGATGCTGCGCGTGCAGCTTGAACGTCAGCATGAATCGGCTTTCCCGGCGAGCGAATACTTTCAATTTTACGGCCTGCGTCTGGAGCATCTCCGGCTGGCGAAACCGGACGTCATCGTGATGCACCCCGGGCCGATCAACCGCGGGCGTGAAATCTCCTCGGAAGTGGCGGATTCGCAGCGGTCAGTGATTTTGAATCAAGTGGAAAACGGAATCGCAGTGCGGATGGCCGTGCTGGAAAGGGTGCTCGGTGGCAGCGCTACTCATTAAGAACGGCCGGGTGATTGACCCGGCTTCAGGTCACGACGCGTTAGCCGACCTGCTTATCGAAGACGGCGTGATCGCCGGCGTCGGAGCAAATGTATCGAAGCAGGGAGCCGAAATTCTCGACGCTACGGGGCTCATCGTCGCGCCCGGCTTCATCGACATGCACGTGCACCTTCGCGAGCCCGGTTTCGAGCACGCCGAAACCATCGAATCCGGTTCGCGCGCCGCGGCAGCAGGGGGATTCACCTCCATCGCGCCGATGCCGAACACATCTCCGGTGAACGACAACGCGACGGTCACCAGCTACATCGTCGAGAAGGCCCGTCGCCGCGCGGTGGTCAATGTGTGGCCCATCGGCGCCATCACCAAGGGCAGCGAGGGCGAGGAACTGGCCGCCATCGGCTCCATGGTCAACGCCGGCGCGGTGGCGATCTCCGACGATGGCCGTCCGGTGATGAACGCCCGCGTGATGCGCCGCGCCATGGAATTCGCCTGCGGCTTCAATATTCCGGTGATTAATCACTGCGAAGATCTGCATCTGAGCGCCGGCGGCGACATGCACGAAGGGCTGGAATCCGTGCGTCTCGGCCTGCGCGGCATTCCGGGCTGCTCCGAGGACGTGATGGTGGCGCGCGACATCCTGCTTGCCGAAGTCACCGGCGCACGGTATCACGTGGCGCATATCTCCGCGAAGCATTCGGTGGAAATGGTCGCGTTTGCGAAAATGAGGGGCCTGGGGGTGACTGCCGAAACGACGCCGCATCATTTTGCCATCGCCGATACGGACATGATCCCCTACGACAGCAATTTCAAGATGAAGCCGCCGTTGCGCACGCAGGGTGACATAGAGGCTATCACTGCCGGTGTGATGAGCGGCGCGATTGACGCCATCGCGACGGATCACGCTCCGCATCCAGGCAGCGAAAAGATGCAGGAATTCGAAAAATGCCCGTTCGGCATTCTGGGCCTGGAAACCGCGCTCGGCGTCTCCCTGGAGCGGCTCTTGCATTCCCGGAGAATCGGCCTGATGCGGCTCGTCGAGCTTTTCACCACCGGGCCGGCGCGCATTCTGAGCATTCCCCGTGGCACGCTGGCGCAGGGCGCGGCTGCCGACGTCACAATCTTTTCGCTCGACCGCGAATGGACCTACGACGTCAACAAATCGTTCTCGAAGAGCCGCAATTCCCCGTTTCACGGCAAGACGTTCCGCGGGGGCCCGGTCGCCACAATTGTCAACGGCTGGACCGTCTGGCGCGTCTGATCGTTACGGCGCGCTTGCGATGCGCACCTTCATTCCGGTTGCCAGCGAATCCGGCGGATTAACGATCACGTCGTCGGACTCCTTCAACCCGGAAACGACCTCCACCTCCGTGCCGTAGTCCTTCCCGATGGTGAGCGGCATCAGTTGCACGCTGCCATCTTCGCGGACGACCCCTGCCTGCATGCCTTCGGCGCGAAATAGCAGCGAATTCACCGGCAGCACCAGCGACGGCGCTTTGGAGGGAAGTGTCAGATGCACCCGCGCGAACGCGCCCGGAAGCAGGTCTCCGCGCGCATTGTCCACATCCACTTCCGTCAGCAGCGTGCGCATCGAGGGATCAATGGCCTCGGCGTTGCGCACGACTTTCCCCGTAAAGACGCGGCCCGGGTATTCGGCGAAGGTCAGGCGCGCCACCACGCCAGGTTGCGCGGAGCGTGAATACACCTGCGGAACGCTCACGAACACGCGCAGGGTTGACGTCGCCGCCAGCGCAAACAATTGCTGCGACATCCCGCCGTTGCCCGCGTTTATCAGAGCGCCAATATCGGTGTTGCGCGCCGTGATGACGCCGTCGAACGGCGCGTAGACTCTCTCGAACGCCACCAATTGCTCCAGGTGCTTCACATTTGCGTTCTGCGATTCCACCACCGCCTTATCCGCCTCATACGTGCCGATGGCGTTGTCCAGGTCCTGCTTCGAAATCGCGTCCTTCATCACTCCCAGGTCGCGATTCATCGTGATCTCGGCCAGCTTCAGATTCGCTTGCGCCGTCTTCAGGTCGGCCCTGGCCTGTTCCAACTGCCGGTCCACCTCCGGTGCATCGATCTCGGCGAGAAGATCCCCGGCCTTCACGTGCCCGCCGATGTCCACGTGCCATTTCTTCAGATAGCCGCTCGTGCGCGCATAGATCGGCGAGGAAGTGAACGGCTGCACGTTTCCTGGAAGAGCGATCTCACTTTGCAGCGCCCCCCGCTTTGGGTGCACCACGGTGACCGTCGGCACGGACATGTCGATGGTCGCCTGCTTCACATTCGCCGCGGCCTCGATCCGCGTATGGATGCCGCGATAAATACCAACCGCTAGCAGCACGATCAGTGCGGCAACGGCGATCACGCGCAAAAGTCTTCCCAACACACTCATATTCTTAGTCACGCATTCTTCCTGTGTTTGTGAAGCACGCTAAACACGGCCGGCACGAAAAACAGCGTGGCCAAGGTCGCCAGGGCCAATCCGCCGATGACCGCTCGTCCCAGAGGAGCGTTCTGCTCGCCACCCTCGCCAGCGCCCAGCGCCATCGGCGCCATGCCGATGATCATCGCAAGGGCGGTCATCACCACCGGACGGAATCGCGCATACCCGGCCTGGAGCGCGGCCAGTTTCGGATCGCCCTCCTCAGCAAGGCGTTCTTTGGCGAAACTCACGACGAGGATGCTATTCGCCGTCGCCACGCCGACGCTCATAATAGCTCCCATCAAGGCCGGCACGCTGATCGTCGTCTGGGTAAAGAACAGTGACAGCAAAATGCCGGCCATGGCCGCCGGCAGAGCCGTGACGATGACAAACGGATCCAGCCAGCTTTGGAAATTCACCACAATCAACAGATACACCAGCACAATCGCCAGAGCCAGGCCGCCCAGCAGGCCGGTGAATGAGGATCGCATGGTTTGCACCTGACCCCGGATCACCACCTGCGCTCCGCGCGGCAGAGACTTGCGGCTCGCATCGACAATCCGCGTCACGTCGGCCGCCACGGCGCCCAGGTCGCGATCCTGAACGGCCCCGTAAAGATCGATCGTCCTCTGGATGTTGTACTGCGTCACGACCGCCATTCCCATGCCGCGGGTGGTCGACGCGACATCGCCCAGAATCCCTGCCTGCGAGGTGCCCTGCCCGGTGAGGGAAATATTTTCGAGATCGTCCAGCGAGCTAATCGAATATTGCGGCGACTGGGCAATCAAGCTGTAATTCACGCCATTCTTCGGGTTCAGCCAGAACGAAGGCGCGGTCTGGAAACTGCCGCTTAAAGCGATCAACATGCTGTTGGCGACGTCCTTTTCCGTGAGCCCGCTCTCCGACGCCTTGGTCCGATCCACCGCTACGTGCAATTTGGGCTGATCGAACAGTTGGTGGATATGCAGATCCACCAGTCCCGGAACCAGCCGCAGTTGCTCAAGCAGCGCTTGCGCATAGGCGCGATTGGCATTCACATCGAGCCCGATCACCTGTACGTCCACCGGCGCAGGTAGTCCGAAATTCAGAATCTGGCTGATGATATCGGCCGGCAGAAACGCGAAGCTCACGCCCGGAAACTCGCGCGGCAGATTCTTGCGCAGTTCCCGGACGTACTCGTCGGTGGGACGATGGCGCTCGTTAAGAGAGACCAGAATGTCCGCGTCCATGGTGCCGACCGGTGCGGAGGTGCTGTAGGAAAGGTTGATCGTCGAATACGGCAAGCCAATATTGTCGATGATGCTCGAGACTTCGGCCTCGGGAATAGCGCGGCGGATCGCTTGCTCGACGCGATCGCAAACGGCGGCGGTTTCCTCGATACGCATCCCCGTCTTCGTGCGCACGTGCAGCTTGATTTGGCCGGCATCGCTCGAGGGGAAGAAATCCTGCCCCAGCCACGGGACCAGAGCGAAGACCGCGAGGCAAGCTCCCAGGAACAACGGCAGAAACAACCACGGTATGGCAATCAGACGCCTCAACAACGAATGGTAGCTGTCGCGCGTCGCGTCAAACACTCCCTGGAACCATTTCTGAAATCGAGCTGCTACATTCCAAGGCGAAGGCTTGCCGTGGTGGCCATGCGCGCGCAACAGGAACATTGCCATGGTGGGGACAAGCGTTCGCGAAAGGGCGTAGGACGCAAGCATGGCGAACACCACCGCCTCGGCCAGCGGGATGAATAGGTATCGCGCCACGCCGGTGAGGAAGAACATCGGGATAAAAACGATGCAGATGGCCAGCGTCGAGACCAGCGCCGGCACCGCGATTTGGGCCGCTCCGTGCAGAATGCCTTCGTGCAGGTCCTTCCCTTCTTCGAAGTTCCGCTCGATGTTCTCAATGGTCACCGTGGCGTCGTCCACCAGGATGCCGACGGCCAGTGCGAGTCCGCCCAGCGTCATGATGTTGATCGTCTCGCCCAGCGCGCTCAGGCACACGATCGACGTCAGGATCGATAACGGGATCGACACGGCAATAATCAACGTGCTGCGCCAGCTTCCGAGGAACAGCAGAATCATCGCCGCCGTCAGACAGGCCGCGATCACCGCCTCGCGAATCACGCCGTTCACCGCCGCGCGCACGAACAGCGATTGATCGGCGAGCGGCTCGATCCGCAGTTCCGGCGGCAGCGCCGCACGAATCGCCGGCAGCGCGTCCTTCACCTTCTGCACGATATCAAGCGTCGAGGTCGCTCCCACCTTCTGCACTGTCAGCAGCGACCCGCGCATGCCGTCGCGTCGCACCACATTCGTCTGCGGCGAAAATCCGTCGCGCACATGCGCGACGTCGCGGATGTAGGTGGTGGTGCCGTTTCCCGATTTCACCGGCAGATCGTTCAATTCCTGTACCGTTTTCGGGCTGGCATTCAGGTCTACGTCGTATTCGAACTGCCCGATCTTGGAGGTCCCGGCCGGGATGATCAGGTTCTGCGCGGTCACCGCTGTCACGATATCGCTGGCCGAAAGCCCTTGCGCCTGAAGCTGCGCCGGCTGCAGATCGATCATGATCTGCCGCTGTTTTCCGCCATACGGCCACGGCACGGACGCGCCCGGGACCGTCGCCAGCGACTGGCGGATGAAGTTCGTGCCGAAATCGTTCAACTGTTGCTCGGAAAGGCCCTGGCCGGACAGTGCCAGCTGCAAAATCGGCACGCTCGATGCGCTATAGCTGATCACCAGCGGCGGCGTCGTGCCCGGAGGCATCAACCGGATTGCCGGCTGTGAGGCGGCCGTCAGCTGCGCCACGGCAGCCGTCACCTGTACGCCGGGCTGAAAAAACACCTTCACGACTGCGACGCCATTCAGCGAGGTCGATTCGATGTGTTCGATGTCGTTTACCGTAGTCGTCAGGATGCGTTCGTAGACCGAGGTGATGCGCTGCTCCATCTCTTCCGCGGGCAACCCGCTGTACTGGTACAGAACGCTAACCACCGGGATGTTGATGTTCGGAAAAATATCCGTCGGAGTGCGCAGAATCACCAGGGGACTGATGATCAGAATCAGGAGCGCCAATACAATGAACGTGTACGGGCGCCTTAGCGCAATTTGGACGATCCACACCTGGGGGACGAACTCCTGCCAGAATTAGATTCGGCAAGGCGAAATCCGATGCGGGAAACATGCCCGCTGTTCGGCATATGACGCTAGTGCCGGCTAAGTTCTTCTTCTACCGAGGCGGCGCGCTCATCCTCTCCGAGCGCGCGATAAATTCCGATAGCCTTCTTCAACTTTGACACACCTTCGGCAATCGCGCCATTGCGCAGCAGCGCCTGGCCCACGTGTTCATTGGCCCGCGCCACTGCCTCCCTCGCTTCGTTCGAGGCGTTCGCGCCCTCCGCGGCCGCGATCCCGTCGGCAATCTGCAGCGACCGGCTGAAATTCGCCAGCGCCGCCAGGACGTTACCACGTTCCAGTTCGACGCCGCCGACCTTCGCGGCAGCGGCAGCCAGGCTCTTCTGGATCCCTCGATCGCCCTTCTGCGTCAAGGCATCGAACTGCGCCAGCGCCTCGCTGTAATATTTCTGCGCCGCATCGCGCTCTTGCGCAAGATCTCCCATCTTCAACGCCGCCTCCGCCACATCGCGCCGCGATTCGTCTTCGCTGCGACGGGCCAGCAAGATCGCTGACGCGAAGTTGTAGGCCTCGCGGACGCGATCGGCGCTGCCGATCTCCAGATCCGCGTGGATCAATTGGCGTTCGAGCGCCACCGTTTGATTTTCGAAGTGCAACTTCTCCGCCCGTTCCCGGCTGGCAAAGAATACCGTGCTAGCCAGCAGCGTCAGCACCAGCGCCGCCGCCGCGCCGACGGCCACCGCATTGCGGCGGATGAATTTCCGGAACCGGTATCCCGGCGTGTCGACCCGTGCGATCACCGGGCGGCGGTCCAGATATCGCCGGATGTCCTCGGAAAACTGCTCCACCGACAGATACCGCTTTTGAGGCTCCTTGCGCAGCGCTTTCAGAATGATCATGTCGAGATCGCCGCTGAGCTTCTTTCTTAGCCGCTTGCGCGCCAGGTCGCGCGTCTCTTCCTTGACTGCTTCCATCTTCTGCGTGGCCTGTGGAATCGCGTTTTTATCGTCCCTGAGGATCACGCTGCTCGGCCGCCGCGGCTCCATTTCCAGAACCGCCTGCCGGATTGCCTCCGGCGATCGCCCACTGAGCGCATAGGGCGACTTCCCCGTCAGCATTTTATACAGCAGTACGCCAAGCGAGTACACATCGGTCGACGTCGTGACCGGATCCCCGCGCACCTGCTCAGGACTCGCGTAATCCAACGTCATCGGCCGCAGCTCCGGCCTTGTCTGCGCCATCTCCAGCGTGGAAAGGTCCGTCCTCAACAGCTTGGCAATGCCGAAATCGAGCAGCTTTACCACGCCCTCCTTCGTCACCAAGATGTTGCCGGTCTTGATGTCCCGATGCACTACGAGGTTCTGATGCGCATACTGCACCGCCGCGCACACGTCGCGGAACAACTTCAACCGCTCGGTGATCGTGCTGGCGCGCGCCTCGCAATACTGGTCGATCGGCACGCCCTCCACGTACTCCATCGCCAGGAACGGCATGCCATCGGGAGTCGATCCGCCGTCGATCAGTCGCGCGATGTTGGGATGATCGAGGCTCGCCAGCACCTTCCTCTCCAGGCCGAAACGGCGCAGGATCTCGGTGGTGTCCATGCCCCGCTTCACCAGCTTCACGGCGACTTTTTGACCGTCGCCGCGTGACGCCAGCCAGACCGAACCCATGCCTCCGCGGCCAATGCGCGCTTCCAGCCGGTAGGGGCCCGCGCGGAACCCTTCCGGATATTCGCCCGATTCCTCGCCTGAATAGGGCAGCGTGTAACCAAGGTCCACAGCCGGCTTGGCCAGAAAGCCGCTGGCATCCTCGTGACTGGCAAGCAGGCTTTCTACTTCGCGGCGCAGTTCGTCGTCGCGGGCGCACACCACGCGGAGATAGGCGGCGCGGTCCTTCGGTGCGCGTTCAAGCGCCCCGTCAAACGTCTGCCGGACTTGCGCCCATCGCTCCGGCGTCACCTGTGCCTCCCGTCATCTGGCGATGCAGAAACGCCCGCGCGGAACTCCAGCTCCGCTTCACTGTAGCCGGAGAAACACCCATCACCTCGGCCGTTTCCTCCACCGAAAGTCCGCCGAAGAACCGCAGCTCAACCAACCGCGCCTGCTCCGGATCAAGTTCGCCGAGCCGGCGCAGAGCCCCGTCCAGCGCGATCATATCGAGCGGCCTCTGCTCGGCGATGGCCATCGTATCTTCCAACATCACCTTCTGCCCGCCCCCGCCGCGCCTCTCCGCCCGGTGCTTGCGCGCGTAGTCCAGCAGGATCCGCCGCATCTGCGTCGCCGCAACCGCCAGGAAATGTCCGCGCGTTTCCATCGGCGATTTTTGATCCACCATGCGCATATAGGCCTCATGCACCAGGGCGGTCGGCTGCAGCGTGTGCTCGCCACGTTCGCGGCGGAAATAAGACCGCGCCAGGCGATGCAACTCGTCGTAAACCAGCGGCAGTAGTTGATGCATCGCGTCCTTCTTGCCGCGCCCCACCTCGCCCAGCAGCCGCGTCACTTCGCCCGTATCGCTCATTTTCAGTAGCGTTTCGGATTATATCGCGCTCCGAGGGCCGCATGAGCGCCAGAAAAGTCGGTCAGCACACGAGTGTGGTCCGGCACGGCCGTCCCGGAACGAATTATCATAATTGAATGAAACGCGCCGCCTTCCTGATCCTTCTGGCCTCGCTCGCTGTCGCCGCTCCCGCGCACACCGCCGACGCCCGCTTGACAAAGTCCTTCCGCAAGCCGGTCCAGGCCGGTTGGATTTTTGTCCATCTGGAAGGTAAGCCCTCCGAAATCGGCTTCCAACACGGCTATCTGCTGGCGCCCGAAATCCTCGACGCGCATAAAGCGATCAAGCTCGCCCTGACGCATGAGTCCAAGGACTGGAAATACTTCCGCACCGCCGCCGAAAAGGTCCTCTGGCCCCACGTCGATGCGGAATACCGGGAAGAATTGACGGGCATAGTCGCAGGCCTTGCCGCCAAGGGCGTGAAGCTCGATATTTGGGATATCGTGGCCACCAACGCCTGGCTCGAACTCGATCCGTACTACGTCAAATGGGACGAAAACATCAATCGCCCCACCGCCGACCATTGCAGCGCCTTCGTCGCCACCGGCACCTATACCAAGGACGGCAAACCCGTTATCGCCCACAATAACTGGACCGATTACATGACCGGATCGCGCTGGAATGTCATTTTTGACGTGACACCCGAGCACGGCCACCGTTTCATCATGGACGGCATGCCCGGCCTGATCCACTCCGGCGACGACTTCGGCCTCAACTCGGCCGGCATCATGATCACCGAGACCACCATCAGCAATTTCCATGGTTTCGACCCCAACGGCGTCCCTGAATTCGTGCGCGCCAGGAAAGCCATGCAGTATTCCGCGTCCATCGACGATTTCGCGCGCATCATGAAGCAAGGCAACAACGGCGGCTACGCCAACGACTGGCTGATCGCGGACCGCAACACGGGCGAAATCGCCAGTCTTGAACTCGGCCTGAAGCACGTCAACCTCTGGCGCACCAAGGACGGCTATTTCGCCGGCTCCAATTACCCCATCGACCCGGCGCTTGCGAAGGAAGAAACGGATTGGGACCTGAACAACAAGAGCCTCAGCGGCAACGCGCGCCACATCCGCTGGGACAGCCTGCTGAACGAGTATAAGGGCCGCATCGACGTTGCCCTGGGCCAGAAATTCCTGGGCGACCACTACGATACGTTCGCGAAAAAAGAGGAGCCCAGCGAACGCACTCTTTGCGGCCACGTCGATCTATCGGCGCGGGGCTCCAAGCCCTGGCAGCCCGAATACGGCACCGCCGGCGCGGTACAGAACAAGGTCGCCGACGCCGCCATGGCCGCCAATATGTCCTTCAATGCCGCGATGGGCCACTCCTGCGGCATCGATTTCAAGGCGGCGAAGCACCTGAAGCTGCACCCCGAATTTTCGTGGGAGAAATCGGCCCTGCGCGATCTCGATTCGCACCCGTTCACGACGTTTACGGCGTCGAAATAGGCATGTGGGGCGGTCCCCTGGACCGCAGCCGACTCCCGCTTCGGCCTGGGCTTTGAGCCGGGGCGCCGAAGTTTAGAACACTAACTTCAACCCAAACTGAATCTGCCGCGACGTTGTCGTGGTCGTTGTCACCAATCCCGCCGACGGATTGAATGCCGTCCCCGCGAACACCGTCGCGTTCGGTGTCCCAAAATTCGGGTGGTTCAGGGCATTGAAAAACTCCGCCCGGAATTGCAGTTCAGTCTTCTCTGTGACCTTTGTCGTCTTAAACAGGGAAAGATCCACCTCCGCCAGTCCCGGCCCGCGATAAACGCCTCGCCCCAAATTCCCGTATGTCCCCGCCGTCGGCAGCACAAATGCCGATGGATTGAACCACTGGTTCGGACTCCCCGATACCACTGGACCATTGAACGCCGGATTCAAGGACGGCCGGTCCGGATTCCTCGTGTCTCCATCGCCCGACCGGTTCGCGCCGATCTGCGGTGTGAATGGAAACCCGCTCAGCAGCGTCGCGATCCCGTTAATCTGCCAGCCGCCGAGCACTCTGCCTCTTCCGGGAAGCGCATATAAACTCGAAATGCTGGCCTGGTGATTGGCGTCCAGCGCCGACGGCCCCCAGTCCCTTTGCAAATCATTTCTGTCCAGCACCATCTGCGCCTGATTATTCGCCTGCGCCCCCGTCAGCGCCGAATTGATGTCCAGATTCTTCGACCACGTGTAGTTCGCTCGAAACTGCCAGCCGCGGCTCAACCGCCTGGTCGCGTCGAATTGCAATGCATGGTAGCTCGTGTTGCCTTCCGAATACCAGAAGAACCCCGCCCCCAGATACGGATTCGGCCGTGTCCCGGCGGGAATATACTGCTGCCCGTGCATCACACTACCCTTGGTGCTCCCGATGCCCCCGGAAACACATGTTGCGCTCGCGCAGACCGCAGCCGGAATATCGTTCGGATCGATGCTCACCAATCCGTGCACGCCGAATGACCCCACGTACGCCGCCCGCACCGACGTATTGCGGTCGATCTGCCGCTCAAGGGTCAAGTTCCATTCCTGGACCGACGGCGTTTTCGCGTCCGGTTGCACTCCCTGCGGCGCGAACGTCGTACATGGCTGCGGAACCGTCGCGCTGCACTGCGGCGCGGGTTGCACGCCCGGTTTGATGGGAATTATCGACAGCAGCGGCATGTTAGCCAGAGAGACTGCGCCATTGGCCGGGGGCAGCGAATTCAGCAGAAAGCTGAGGCTATCGATCAACGAATAAAACGTCCCATAGGACGCCCGCACCGCCGTCTTCCCGTCGCCGAACGGATCCCAAGCCAGGCCGACGCGCGGCGCCAGCAGGTGCGTCGCGTTATTCTTCGTGAACACCGAATGCCCGACGATCACGTTTGTTCCGAGCACTCCATTCGCGTCGGCGACGTAATTCGCCGCCCGTCCCGATTCCTCGTTCCATCCATTCGTAAACTCGTACCGCAGGCCGACGCGAACCGTCAGATTCGGCCGCAGCCGCATGGAATCTTCCACAAACCACGCGCCTTCGATACTGCGCCAGCCCAGTTCGTTGGGATTGGGAATCACCTGAAAGGTGCTCACCGTGCCTTGCAGCAGCGTCGTCATGCTGGCGAAGGTCGCCTGCCCCAGTTGCCTCGACGCGCTGTCCTCGTTATCCCGCAAAGGCTGCAGCCAGACACCGGCGCTGATCTGATGGATGCCCTTCATCGCCTGCACCTCATCCGCATAGGTGAACAGATTCCGGCGATTCCACGACCCCGCGGCATTATTCGGCCCCGCCGAAGTGATCCCCGAAATGCCCGTCGTGGTGACGCCTCCGTTCACCACCACGCCCCCCGGCCCTCCGCCCTCCACGAACGACTGATTCTCCGGAAACGCCGTCAGCAACACCGAGCTCAAGTTAAACTCCGCCCGTGAAAACCCGATGGTCGCCGTATTCAGCACGCGCGGTGAAAACACGTGCGTCTCCCGAATGCTCGCCACCTGGCTTCGCAGCAACTCGCCCGAGGCGAACAACGGATCTGCCTGCGGAATCGTACTGTTTCCGTCATCGATCGTGTACGCCACGGATAACGAATCCCCCTGGCGAATCGTCCAATCTGCCCGAGCCGTCCCGAAATTCTCGTGGATCTGCTGGTGGGGATTGTTGTACGATAGCGCGTTGCCGCTCGCGACACCCCCGGCCAGCAATTCCGGCCCGTTTGGCTGCGGCCACAGTGACATAAATGGAAGCATCGCCGGATTCAGATTCGGCACGGGCGCGTACACTCCTGTCGTCGGATTCGGAATCAAGCCCTGCCGCACCAGCGCGTCGGGAACCACGCTCACGCTGCTCACCGCCAGCGCCTGCCGGAATCCTTCGTAATTTCCGAACGCAAACAGCCTGTTTTTCTTCACCGGACCGCCCAGCGCACCGCCGAACTGATTTCTCCGGAATGGAGGTACAAAGCCTCGGTCCAAGAAATTCCGTGCGTCCAGAGCGCTGTTTCGCAAGAATTCGAACAAACTTCCGTGAAGGGCGTTCGTTCCCGATTGCGTGACGACGCTCACCTGCGCGCCCGCGCGTTTCCCATACTCCGCGCTATATGTGTCGGTCAGCACATTGAACTCGCGCACCGCGTCGATGCCCAGCAGTTCCCCGCTCACGCCCCCGGGCGAAACCGCCAGCTGGCTCGAGCCCGTGTACTCCACGCCGTTGATCAGGAACAGATTTTCGGAGGTCCGCCGCCCCGCCACCGAAAACGTATTTCCGTCGCTGGTGCTGGTATTGGCGCTCTTCATCGAGCTGTAGTTGATCGTCCCCGGATTCAGCGCGATCAGCGTATCGAAGCTGCGCCCGTTTAGCGGCAGATCCTTCACCTCGCGCTCGCCCACGACGCCCGATACGGCCGACGTGGTCGTGTTCACCACCGGAGCGTCCTCGGCCACCGTCACCTGCTGCACGAACTCGCCGATCTCCAGATGGAAATTCACCACCGCGTTCTGGGCCACTTGAAGATGGACGCCCGTGCGCACGGCGGCGCGGAAACCGGCCTTTTCCGCCTGAATCTCGTAAGGCCCCGGCGCAAGGGAGAGCACGCTGAAACTTCCAGCATCGTCGCTGACCGCGGTGCGAGCCGCACCTGTTTCCGCACTGGTCACCGTGACCTTTGCGCCGCTGACCGCCGCGCCCGCCGGATCTTCGATGCGTCCGGAAATCGCCGCCGCCACCTGCGCATAGGACTGCGCGGCCAGAATCATCAAAAATGCGATCTTCATGACGCTACCGGACCACGAAACGCGTCGGGTCCCAGCATGCGGGCGCCGCGCTCCTCGCCCGACCCCCAACCAAGGGAGGCCATGCGCTGCGGATTGGATGTGAGAATGAGCTGGTAACAGGCGAGATCATCGGGAGCCGCCGGAGTCTTTCCCCGCATAGGGGAGACTAAAGCCAGATATTTGAGGATAGTATAAATGTCGCCTTCCTCCGGAGAGCACACGTCGAACTCCTGCGTCTGCAACCGCACTTGGGAGGCGCGCTCGGCCAGGTGAAACGCCAGGAACGCCGCGCAATCCACCGCGGATTCGAACCACTCCTGCGATTCCGTATCCAGATCCAGATAAATCAACGCGCGGTTGTCTTGCTCCCGCGCGAACTCCCGAACTTGCAGTTCGCCCGTGTGCGCCGTCGCCCTCCAATCCACATGACGCGCACTCTCCAGAGCCTCGTACCGCCGGATGCGATAAAAATCGTGGCCGCGCCCGCGCTGTTGCGCCTCCATTTCTCCACGCACTCCGGCCAGCAGTTCCTCGAACCCCGGCTGCGGATCCACGCACGGATACACCAGGATGTCGTGATGCGCCGTCACCATTTCCCTGCGCTCGGAGAATCCGAACGGAAACCGCGTCGAAAATTGAAACGTGCGCTCCCTCTGCGTTCCGCGCCTGGGAAAGTACAACTCCACGGGCTCTTCCAGGCTCTCCCCACCAGGTATTACCGGGAAATACAGCGTCGAATCGAAGCCGCTCTCCTTCGACCCCGCCAGATGAACGCTAAACGAGGGAATCATCCGCTTCAAATTCCCGATTCGGATCGATGCCCGCACTCGTCGCCGCGCCGAGATGTGCTCCGGCACCAGAAGGTTGATCTCCAGTCCCGCGATCCCCAGCCGGCTGATGAAGCCCGAAACCAGCAGCGTGGAAAGCATCGCCGCGAAAATCAGGAACAGCAGATTGTTGGTCGAAATGAACGCGCCCCCTCCCACCACCGCTAGGGCAACGGTATAGGCGATGCCCGCCCCGGTCACCTGCTGGCGCACGCCCTGCGTCCAGAAGGCGTGGAATTTCCGCCAGGCCCGAGGCAGCCACCAATCGTGAAGAGACTTGATCACGTCTTTAACCCCTGCACACGGCCGATCGCATTTACCAATTTACGATACGGAATCTTGTCAAGTGATTCGAATCCCAGCCACTCCCCGTCGCGCCAGCTTGATCCGTGCCAGCGCGTCAGAATCGCCAGATGCTCCAGATTCGGAGGCCCCCCGGCCGGTAGTGCTTGCGCCAGCTCCCGCAACCGGTGATCCATCGATGCGCCCGCCTCGCCCGCCGTATACCCAAGCGAAAAACGCGCCGGCTCCTGCCACCGCCCGCCGAGCAGGAACAGCAAATCCACCGCCTCGCACACCGGCGCGCGCACAACCGCCACGCCCGACAGTCGATCCGCCGTCCTGGCCAGTTCGCCGCCCAGCGCCTGCACCGCCGCGATCTTTTCCGCGCGCTGATGCATCCGCTCCGCTTCTTCGAACTGCATTTCCGTGCTCGCCCGGTTCCGAGCCGCCTCCGCCGCCTCGCGCAGCGACGCCCCGCTGCTCCGCAAAAACTGCTCCACCCGCGACGACTCGCTGCGATACTCCTCCACCGTCACCGCCTCCTGGCACGGCCTGAGGCATCGCGCCATTTCTCCATAGATACACCCCGGATGCTGCGGCGACGGCGTCAGATTCTCCTCGCACCGCCGGATCTGAAACAGGTCCAGCATTCCTTCGTCGAAGCGCTCCGCCGCCGCCCGGCTGGCAAACGGCCCATAAAACACACCCTTGCCAAGCCGAGTCGTGATCATCGTTCGCGGAAACGGATTCTCCACTGTCAGCCGCACGAACGCCGGGGGGCGCAGCCGTGTGATCCTTTCCCAATCCTCGGGGAAATGCTTCTGCGCCAGCTCCAGATGCAGCAGCGACGATTCGAGGCGCGACCCCACCGGCCAATACTCGATCCGCTCCACGATGCCGCGCAGGTTTAACAGCCTCGATACGCGGTCGCGGTCGGAAATCAGCCGCTTTAGCCGCCGCCGCAGCAGCGCCGTCCGCGCCAGATAGGGTTTCCCCTCGCTCGCCCACAGCAGAAACACCGCCGGCGCGTCAGGAATCGACTCCAGATCCGAAGGACTGGCAAGCAGCGGCGCGCGCATGTTTCTCCAGAGTAACTTCTTATTCGATTTCTAATAGACGTGGCGCACGCACTCGTGCGTGCCGCGTCGAGGCTCGTCTCGACGCCCGCGGGGCGGCCTACTGCCCCCGCTTCTTCACTTCGATATTCAGCCGCTTGATCTTCTGATTCAGCGTCGACAGAGGTACGTGCAGCGCCTCGGCCGCCGCTGTCTGGCTCCAGTCGGACGTTTCCAGCTGCTCGATAATTTTGCGCCGCTCGAAATCGGCGACCACTTCGAACAGGCTCGCGTCGGCGGCCAGCCCTCCGCTTTCGTCTCTGCGGATTCTCAACCCCTTGGCTTCCAGCAGATGATCCGGCAGCACATCGGCCGGAACCAGCGTTTGCGATGCCAGCACTACCGCGCGTTCCACGACGTTCTCCAACTCGCGAACGTTACCCGGCCAGGCGTGATCCATCAGGATCTGCATCGCCTCCGGCTCGAACCGCAGCTGGCTTCGGCCGCTCGCATCGAGGTATTTCTCGTTCTCCCGGCAATACTTGGCAAAAAAATGATCCACCAGTGCCGGAATGTCTTCCTTGCGGTCGCGTAGCGGCGGCAGCGCGAGGTTGATCACGTTCAGCCGGTAATACAGATCCTCGCGAAATTTGCCCTCTTCCACCGCCTTCTTCAGGTCCGCATTGGTCGCTGCCACGATCCTCACGTCCACGCGAATCGTTTCGGCCGAGCCCAGTGGCATGAACTCACGCTCCTGAATCACCCGCAGCAGTTTGGTTTGCGTCTCCGGCGAAATGGTGCCGATCTCATCGAAGAAAATCGTGCCCCGGTTGGCGATTTCGAAATATCCTTTGCGCGACGCCACCGCCCCCGTGAACGCGCCCTTCACGTGCCCGAACAACGCGGATTCGAGCAGATCCGGCGGCACCGAGCCCGAGTTCACCGCCACGAACGGATGATCGCTCCGCGCCGACCGCGCATGGATCGCATTGGCGATCAGTTCTTTACCTGTCCCCGTTTCGCCCGTGATCAGAATCGTCGCCCTGCTCGCCGCAACCTGCGCCACCAGGTCGAGGATTTTCATCATCCTCTCGCTCTTCCCGACGATGTTCGGGAAGCTGTAGCGTTGCTTCAGCGCCCGCTTCAGCTCCGTGTTCTCGCGCTCCAGCCGGTGCTTGGAGATCATGCGTTCGATCTCGATCACCAGCTTCTCGTTATCCCACGGCTTGGAGAAATAGTCGTTGGCGCCGTGCTTCAGCGCCTCCACTGCCACTTCAACCGACCCGTAGGCCGTGATCATGAACAGAGGCGTCTCGCGATCCCTCTGCCGGATCTCCTCCAGCACTTCCATGCCGCTCTTGTCCGGCATCATCAGATCCACCAGCACAAGATCGTACAGGGAGTTTTCCAGCTTCTTCAGCCCTTCGGTGGCGTTCACCGCCAGATCGACGCGATAGCCTTCGAGCGACAGCAAAGCCTCCAGGCTCTCGCGGATATCGGGCTCATCGTCGATCACCAGGATGCGCCCGCGTGAGGATTTCTCCGTGCTGGGCAATTCGGGAGGAAACGGACTGTCGGGGATCATCAAAAAATCAACCTGTCGGTTCGCGCCACCGCGGTACTCGGCGCCGACGTCGGGACCACTTGCGTGGACACGGCTTGCGCCGGTACCGCCGCAGGCACGCCCGCCGGAATCTCGCTTCGCTTCTTGAGCGTTTCCTGAGCTGCCGCCTCAGGAAATGATAGCTCGAAGCGCGTTCCCGCGCCGATCCTGCTCTCCACCTCGATGTCGCCTCCGTGCTCGCGCACGATGCCGTAGCTTACCGACAATCCAAGCCCCGTACCTTTTTTCGCGCCCTTAGTGGTGAAGAAGGGGTCGAAAATCTTCGCCAGATTATCCACCGCGATGCCCGCCCCCGAATCCGCCACCGTCACGATCACCCGTCCGTCGTGGGCGGATGTCTTCACCGTCAGCGAGCCTCCCCGCTCCATCGCGTCCCTCGCGTTCAGGAACAGATTCAGGAACACCTGCTGCAGCTTGCCCGGATTCCCCTTGATCCGCGGCAGAGCATCGTCGAGCGAAACCGTCGTCTTCACGTCGGTTTTCGTGAGTTGGTGCTCCATCAGTGCCAGCGTTTCCTTGAGCGTCTTGTTCAAATCCACGCTCACGAACTCCGTCGGCGACGTGCGCGAGAAATTTAGCAGCGAATTGACGATCTCGCTCGCCCGGAATGTCTGCCGCGCGATCTTCTCAAGCAGCGGAGCCTTCTGCTCGTCGCCGGAAATCTGCTTGGCCAACATCTGCGCGTAAGTCGAGATCACCGCCAGCGGCGTGTTGACTTCGTGCGCGACGCCCGCGGCCAACAATCCGATGGAGCTCAACTTATCGGCCTGCATCAGCCTCCGCTCCAGTTCCGCCCGGTCCGTCACGTCGTCGAAAATGATCAGCCGCCCGATGCGGGTCCCTTCACGCGAAATCAGTGGCGCCACGGCGATATTCAGCGTCGTTTCCATCGGCTTCAGGACGTATTTATAGACGTTCTCCACGCCTGGCCCCAGCCGGTCGCACAGATCCGGCGGCAGCAGTTCGCTCAGCCTCCTGCCCACTGCCTGCTCCCGCGAAATGCCGGTCAGCTTTTCGATTTGCGAGTTCCAACTTTCGACGCGATCTTCCAGATCCGCCGCCAGGATGCCCACGTTGATCGATTCGACGATGTTCTCGCTGAACTCTTTCAACCGCTCGTACTCTTCCACCTTGCGCGCCAGCGATTGATACAGCATCGAATTATCCACCGCGATGCCCACGTATCCGGAAAGCGTGACCAGAAGCTCCACGTCCTCGCTCGAGAGAAAATCGCCCGATTCCGTCCGGCTCACACCCAAATACGCAATCGTCCGCCCGCGCGCCGAACAGGGCAGATAATACGTCAGCTCCAGTTCCGCAATCGAGCGCCTCGCAGACACCGGCATCTCGTGCGACACCACGTCGAGCAGATTCCTTGTCCGCTCGAAAAACAGATATGGCTTCCCAGGTTTCGCGCTCAAGAAGCTCAAATCCAACCCGTAGGGAACGTTCTCCGTCTGCTTGCCGTGACGGTTGCTCGCCAGTTCCAGCCGGAACCGCGATTCGGCGTCATCCCACACAAAGAACGCCACGTGACGGATGCCGAGCGTGCGAATCAGCCGGTCCGCAACGCTCTCCAGCATCTCGCCCAGATTCGTCGGCGACCCCAGCTCGCGCGCGAACTCAATCAGCGTCCGCCGGTAATCGTAGCGGTCTTTGTAGAAGTAGTACCGGTCCAACTGCTCCTGAATCCATTTGCGGATGGGCTGGAACACGAACGCCGCGATCAGGATCAGAGCCACCATCGCCGTGCCGTTCAGTTCGCCCGCTTTGCTCACCGTGAAGATCAGGCCATAGAAGATTGCCAGCACCGCCAGCGTCGCCAGCGTATAGACGTAGCCCTCCTGGAAAATCACGTCGACGTCCATCAGCCGGTAGCGCAGAATCGCGTAGGCCCAAGTGAGGGGGATCAGCGGCAGGCTCAGCACGGCCAGATTCATCGCGTGATTCGGAGGTACGCCGAACAGATATGGCACGGCGTAAATCAGAGCGAACGGCACAATGCCTACCACCGCGCCGTTGCGCAGCCAGGTCAACTGTTTCCGTACAACGGGATCGTCGGCTTTCCGCAACTGCCATGCCAGGACCGCCCCTCCCGCCAGGTACATCGTGCACAAGAATGTCAGCCACACCCGATCCAGCAGCCAGCGCATTTCGAGCAGAGGCGCGTCCGTGTGAATATATCCGAAAATTACACCCAACTGCGAGGCCATCAGAGCAAGGCCGGGCAGGTACAACAACACGGCCGCGCCCCGCCGCTTGATCCAGGCCTGTGGCTCCGGGAACACGAAGCAGAAATGCAGGAACAGCGTCGGCGCCAGATAGCCCGCCACCACGTTGCCCAGGTAAATCACTTTGTCGAAATTATTCAGCTTGCCCGAGTAATGGAACGCCGACATAATGAACGACGCTAGGCATAGCAGGAAGAAGTGTAGCGCCCGCGGCGCGCTTCCCCGGCGGAAATACACAAACAGCCCGATAGCAATATACAGCACCGCCACCGCGTACTGATAGAAAACCGTGGAATCGCGTTCGGCCTGCCCGATGATCACTTTGGCGGTAAAGGGCCGGCCGCCGCGCATCATCTCGTACTTGGCCTCGCGCCAGGGACCCAGCCGCGCCAGCACCTGCGTCGCTTCGAGCGCGTCGTCCATCCGCACGTCTTCTATGGATAGGAGAACGTCGCCCGTTCGTAGCCCCCGCTTCGCCGCCGGACTCCCGGGCGTCACATACGCCGCCACCACGTGCGAATTCTGGTCGGACCCGACCTGATCCACCCAGGCCACGCCGTCGTCGGGAAGCGCAAATCGGCTCTGCTGTTGGAAATTGACCGCCGCGGCCACCACGGCCGCCACTGTCACAACCACCAGCAACGCGCTAACGAGCTGTTGCCTGAATTCCCTCATACCGCCCGCTGAAGACACAAACCCACGTGAAGTCAGTGCACGTGAATGACCACCCTATTATCGAAGCTTGTGATTGATATTACTGCACTTCCTGGCCCAGAGCAAGCCCCGAATATGGGATTCGGAAGATCCTACTATACGGTTGTGTATCCCACCGCCACATCGTTTCTCGTCATGCACAGAAGACGTACACTGAAAAAGAGTGTCCTCTACCACTCTCAGCCCCGCCCACACCCAGGACGCGCCCGGAACCGCTTTCCGCATCCTGGCCGCCATCAGCTTCTGCCACCTCCTGAACGACATGATGCAGTCCGTCGTCCCGGCGGTCTACCCAATTCTCAAATCGTCCTACCATCTCGATTTTAGCCAGATCGGCATGATTACGGCTTCTCTACAGATCACGGCCTCGCTGCTCCAGCCCCTGGTCGGGATGTATACCGACAAGCATCCCAAACCCTATTCTCTTGCGATCGGCATGGGATTTACACTTACTGGCCTCCTGCTGCTTGCCTCCGCGCCGAGTTTCCTGGCGATTTTGGCTGCCGTCGCTCTTGTCGGCGTGGGATCGGCCGTCTTCCACCCGGAATCCTCCCGCATCGCCCGGCTCGCTTCGGGGGGCCAACATGGTTTAGCCCAATCTTTATTTCAAGTTGGCGGCAATGCCGGCTCCGCCACCGGACCCCTCCTGGCCGCCTTTATCGTCCTTCCCAAGGGCCAGCACAGCATCGCGTTTTTCTCCCTTGCCGCCCTGATCGCCATACTGATCCTGGTTCAGGTCGGGTCCTGGTACAAAACCCATCACCCGCCGACCGTCAAGCGCACCGCACCCGAGCGCCATGCCACCGTTTCGCCCCGCCAGGTCACCATCGCTATGTTGGTGCTTATCGCCCTGGTGTTTTCGAAGTATATTTACCTGGCCAGCCTGACCAGTTACTATACTTTTTACCTGATCAGTAAATTTCACGTTTCCGTCCAGAACGCCCAGATTCACCTGTTCCTGTTCTTGGGAGCCGTCGCCGCGGGAACCTTCGCCGGAGGCCCAATCGGCGATCGCATCGGCCGTAAATACGTCATCTGGGCCTCGATCCTCGGCATTTTGCCTTTTACCCTGGCTCTGCCTTATGCGGATCTGTTCTGGACGGGCGTGCTCACCATCATCATCGGCCTGGTGCTCGCCTCTGCCTTTTCGGCGATCCTCGTTTATGCCCAAGAACTGGTCCCCGGCCGCGTCGGTGCTATTTCCGGCCTCTTTTTCGGACTGGCCTTCGGCGTCGCCGGCATCGGAGCGGCCATGCTCGGCAGCCTCGCCGACGCAACCAGTATCACGTTCGTCTACCGGACTTGCGCCTTCCTCCCCGCCATCGGCCTACTGACGGTGTTCCTGCCAAACTTAGAGAGGAGGCGCCGCTAGCCCCGCCCCGGCCTGTACCCCCGCGGACCCAACCCGTTCGCCCAAAGCCGACAAATCGCGCCGGACTCGGGCGAGCACTCCGCCCGCTCGGCTGGGCGAAACAAGCTGCCGCCGCCAGCAGCAAGGTCGCGTTCCTCATGCCTAGATCATATATCTCTTTATTCTCTGCGCCCTTGGCGTCATGGCGTGAAATGCTTTTCGTGCCCTTGGTATACCTTCAGGCAGGAGTCTTCCTGGCTAGGAAGTGTTGGATTCCGAAGGAACTGGACCTCCAGCGGCGCTAACGCCTGCGCCGCGCTTCAGGCTACAATCGAAACTCCGCCGATGAAATCGAAACTTGGACTCTTCCCCCTGGTGGCCGCGACGTTTTTTATGGTCTCCGGCGGTCCTTATGGCATTGAAGGAGTAGTCAAGCAATCGGGCTACGCCGGCGCGATCCTCATGCTGCTTATCATTCCTGTGATCTGGGCGCTTCCGACCGGCCTGATGGTGGGGGAGCTTGCCGCAGCCATCCCCGCCGAAGGGGGGTTTTACGTCTGGGTGCGGCGCGCGATGGGGCCGTTCTGGGGATTTCAGGGAGCCTGGCTGTCGCTCGCAGCAAGCGTCTTCGACATAGCGGCTTACCCTTCGGTCTTGGTGCTGTCACTGGGCCAGCTTTGGCCCGCGGCACTCCACAATCCATGGCGCATCGTGATTCCCGTCGCGGTGATCTTCACCTGCGTGGCGTGGAATCTGCTGGGTTCAAAAGCGGTGGGCGAAGGGTCGATCGCGCTTGGGATTTTGTTGCTCATGCCTTTTGCGATGATGATGTTTCTTGCCCCGCATCACGGCATAGCTCCCGCGACCACGCACACGAGCTGGTATGCGGGCCTCATCATCGCCATGTGGAACTTCATGGGTTGGGACAATGCCTCCACCATCGCCCAGGAAGTGCGCGACCCTCAAAGGACCTATCCGCGCACAATGCTATGGGCCGTGGTTACGGTCACTCTTGTGTACATCGCGCCGATCCTTGCCGTCGCGTACGCCGGCGTTCCACCATCCCAGTGGTCGGACGGTGCATGGGTGAGCCTCGCCGGAGGCATTCGCCCGTGGCTTGCCGTTCCGATGTTGTTGACGATCATGATCAGCGTGCTGGGCCAGGTCAATTCGCTCACCATGTCCTATTCGCGCATCCCTTTCGCGATGGCCGAGCACGGGCTCGCGCCGTCCGTTTTCCGGCGCGTGACGAACAACGGTTCGCCGTGGGCCGCTCTACTTGCCTGCGGCGCGATCTGGACGCTGGCGCTGAGCCTCAGCCTCGACCGGATCCTACTGCTTGACATTATGCTTTACGGCGGCAGTCTGACCCTGGAGTTTATCGCGCTGATCGTCCTGCGGGTGCGCGAGCCCGAGCTTGTGCGGCCGTTCCGCATCCCCGGAGGCCCGGCAGGAGCCGTAGCGATGGCCGTGATGCCGTGCGTCTTGCTTCTGGTGGCCGCGGTGATGAACCGCCATGAACAGATCGGTTCCATCAGCGCAGCAGCGCTGGCGGGCATCGTGGCGCTGTGCGGCATTGCAGTGTACCCTTGGGCAAAGAGGATGTCATGAAGCGCGTGCCTTGGCTTTTCCCTTCCGGTGCCCGCCTGGGTACCGACAACGCAATCCTCCACGCCCGCGCGCGCCAGTCATCGCGTGGAGGGCTTTCCGGGACCTCTCTCGATTAAGACCGTTCGCGCCGGCAAAGTACCTGGATCGTTCACAATGGCGGTATGAGACTTTTCTTGCTGACTGCGCTTCTCTTGGGAACGGTGCTCGCCGAGACTCCCCTGCGCGTTTCCATGGTTTCTCTCGGCGTGCGGGATTGTGCGCGATCCATCCCGTTTTATCGGGATGTACTTGGTCTTACGATGGTGGGCAAGCCTGGCGAAGTGGCATTGTTCCGCGCGGGCGAAATCACGATCGTTCTGAATGAGCCCTCGGCGCGCAACGTAAAGGGCGCTTTGGCGGGCACGGTCGAAGCGATCTTCCCAGTCGCAAGCGTTGCAGAGTCCCATCGCGATCTGGAGGCTCGCGGGTGCAGCTTCATCGCCAAGCCCCACGAGGTCACCGAAGGCACGTGGGCAGCGACGTTCACCGATCCGGACGGGCACAGGCTGACGATTTTGGGCGCGAAATAGCTATTTTTCGATCACGGCTTTTGCCCGTAGATTCGCGACGCCCGCAGTGTAGCGCTCGTCGGTCACGGTGAACGCCACGGCGTCCTCCAGCCAGTCGTGCGCCGTGCCGTCGGGATCGTGGGAGGCTACGGTGAGTGTGTAAGGATGCGGGCATAGGTCGCACAGGAAGCTAAACGAAAGCGTCACGGTATCGCCGGCGGCGCGCGGGCCGATTTTCAGCCGCTCCAATTGCGTATTCGTGCCGTACACCTCGAATCCGATCTGGGTGCGGATCAGGATGCCCAGCACCGGATCCTGCACGGCTTCATGGAACCGTACGGTGACGCGCACGCTCACCATCTCACCGCTTTTCCAGACGATGGTGGGCTTACCATCCGCGCCGTGCGTTTCGATGGACAGCACTTCCGCCCGTCCGTCGCCGCGGCGGTAGGATGGCGCGAGCCTAGGCGGAATGGTGCCGCCCCAGGCGCGGATCTTTTCCGAAACCGCGCGCTTATACTTACGCAGCGTCTCTCGCGGGTCGCCCTTGGCCGCCAGTTCTCCCGCTTCCAGCCACCAGACTTCGTCGCAGAGAGATTCCAGAAGCTGCTCCTCGTGCGACGCGAGCAGTACGGTGGTCCCCGCGCGCCGCAGGCGGTCGAGGCCGGTAAGCGTTCGCGCACGGACCACGGCGTCCTGAGTCGCCAGCGCCTGATCCAGCGCCAGAACCGCGGCCGGGGCCAGGTTCAACGCGTCGCCCGGGCCCACGAACCGGCTCTCCGGCGGCGCCTTCACTTCGCCCGACTCCGGATTCAGGACTCCGCAGGCGAGCTTCAGCAACTCCGTTATGCCGGAGCCTTTCTCGCCGATCACGCCGATGATCACCCCTGGCGGCGCAACCGCCCGAAACTCTTTCAGAGGACCGGCGGAGACGTTCTTGAACTCAAGGGACATTCAAAAACAGGATACAGGGTTTTTTAGCGCCTCCCCGTGGCGGGGAGATCCTCGCATGCGTTCGGACCGATCGTGTTCTCCCGTAGCTTAACTCCGGGGCCTGCCGCAATGCAGCGCGATTTCATCTTGTGGCCGGAAATTGTATTGTTCCGAATCGTGTTGCCGCGGACGTCCTCCATGCGCACCACGCCTTTGCTCAAGTAGATTCCGCTTTCGAGCATCTCCGGCTCGTCGGCTTTATAAACACATCCGAACTGCTTCGCGTTTTCGTTGCACTCTGCGGTGTTTAAATGAATAAACGAATTGCCCGTCACCGTGTGTCCGGAGCCCATCAGGAACAGGCCTCCAAACTTCACGCCATCGATGATATTGCCGCGAATCTCGATGTTCTGCGAGTTCATATTCGGATCGGTGTTGTTCATGACGATGCCGAAATGGCCAAACGCGTAAGATGCAGGCGCGCCGCGATTCACGCAGGTATTCTCAACAATCGATCCGTCGTGGAATCCGTCGAGGTCGATGCACTTCCCATTGACCTCTTCAAACTTGTTGTGCACGTACGTGGAATGGTCGACGTTGCCGGCCGTGTCCAGAGCCACGGGTGTGCCGTACGTCTCGAAGTCAACGAGTTCCGGCGGATAGCCGATGTGGTTGCCGGCGTTGTCCTCGACGCGCACATTCGATGCCGCGCCGACCTGGATCGCATCGCGCCCTAGTTGCTCGAAGCGATTGGAGACGAACAGGCCGTCATGCAGCCGCGGCGAGGTGTAGAGCGAATGGGTCCACAGCGCATTGCCGCGAATGCGCCGGAACTCGGAATCGCGGACTTCGAAATTCGACGTTCCTTCCTCGATGACGATTCCTCCGGTGGTGTTGTTGCGCCCGTTCGGCTTCTTCGTTCCCGAATCTTCCACCAGCACGTTCCTGATCTTGACTCCCGAGCTGCGGCTGGCGATCACGGCAAAACTGGGAATCGCCGAGAACCGCACTTGAGAGATTTCAACGCCTTCGACGCGATCCAGCACGATTCCGTTATTGGAATAAAAGACTCGGAACGCGTTCTCTGGCGGGGCCATTTCGGCGGGCTGATCAAACGTCGAGCGGTTGCCGTCAATCGAAAAATCGCGAAAGCGGAGGTTGCGCGCGCCCTCGGCGAAGAAGATCGCTCGGCCTTTGAAGTTATTGGCTGCCTTGAGAATCGTCCGTGATCCGACAACCTCCAGATCGTGCGCACCCGGCGCAAGCCGAAGCTCGGAAGAGATTTCGATGATGCCGGGTGGCAGTGAGATGGAGCCGGTGGGCTGCCTCGCCAGCGTCTCGCGAAGGCGGGATTCGACTGTGCCGCCGCAGCCGGCGCTCAGGAAAATGGCGACGAAACACGCGGCTAGTTCGGCTTCTTGAGCCATTCGCCGATCCATTCCAGAAACTGGCCATACCAGAGCACGCTATTCTGCGGCTTCATGATCCAATGGCCTTCATCGGGAAACAGCACCAGTTTTGACGGCACTTTCTGCTCCTGCAGCGCGGTGAACAGTTGCATCCCCTGGCCCACCGGGACGCGATAGTCCAGTTCGCCGTGCAGAATCAGCGTCGGCGTCTTGAATTCCTTGGCGAAAAAACTCGGCGACCAGCGCGCGTACATCTCCGGGTTGTCCCACGGCATGCCCTTGAACTCCCACTGAGGAAACCACAATTCTTCCGTTTCGCCGGTCATGCTACGCAGATCGTAGACGCCGGAGTGCGAGATCAGCGCCTTGAACCGATTGGTGTGCCCCAGGATCCAATCCACCATGTAACCGCCGAACGACCCTCCGGCGGCGGCCATGCGGTCGGCATCGGCGTAGGGCAACTTTTGAACATAATCGGCAACGGCCATGATGTCGTCAAAACACCTGCCACCCCAATCGCCGTTGATGTCGTCGATGAATTTCTGGCCGTAGCCGGTGGACCCCCGCGGATTCGGCATCACGATCAGGTAACCCGCGGACGCGAACACTTGCGGATTCCAGCGATAGCTCCACGTCTCGCCCCATGCGCCCTGCGGACCGCCGTGAATCAGGAACAGGACTGGATATTTTTTGGTGGGTGAAAAATCAGGAGGCTTTACCAGGAAGGTTTGAATCCGCGTCTTGTCCTCGCCACTTTCGACCCAAAATTCCTCGAGGGGACGCACGGTGGAGCCTGCCAGCGCGGCGTCGTTGAAGTGCGTCAGTGCGATGCCCGCCCCCGCTCCCGCGGTCGCCTTGAAGATTTCCGTGGGGCGCGAGCCACTCTGCTGCGAATAAACCATGGTGGAGCCGTCGGGCGTGAACTGCACGTCGTCCAGGCTCAGCGCTCCGGAGATGATGGAGCGCAGGCCTCCGCCAGAAGCGGAGATCATCTGCAATCCGCTGCGCCCGCGATCTTCCGAGGTGAAAACCAAGCGCTCGGAATCGGGCAGCCAGGTCATGCTGTCCACCCAGCGGTCCAGGCCTTCGGAGAGGTTGGTCGTCTTGCCGCTGGCGCGATCGAGAACCATCAGGCGCCAGCGATCACTCTCATAGCCGGCGCGGGCTTGCGAGCGGAACGCCAGCATTTTTCCGTCTGGCGAGTAGACTGGAGAATTATCGGCGCCCAGGCCGATGGTGATCCGCCGCATTTCGCCGCCCGCGAGCGGGACGGTATAGATATCCGAATTCGTGCTGGTGGCCGGGTCTGGATCGACGTTCATGGTGAACGCCAGTTCCTGCGAATCGGGCGAGATGGCGTATCCGTCAGGTCCGCCGAGCGAGAAGGGAGGCACGTCGTACGGCCCGGGCGTCAGATCCTTGACGTTCGATCCATCGGCATCGACCACCAGCAGATGCTCCCGGCGTTTGGTCTCATAGGCAGTCCAGTGACGGTAGAGCAGGGAAGTGTACACGCGGGCTTTCACCTTGCTCTTGGCTTCGGCCTCGATTTTCGTTCTGTTGCAGGAATCGTCGGCACCGCATTCCGGGTACACGCTGGATTGAAAGACGATCTTCTTGCCGTCCGGCGAAACAAGCAGGCCTCCCGCTTCGGTGGCGAGCCTTGTGATCTGGCGCGCACGGCCGCCGTCGGTATCCATTACCCAGACCTGTGACGATCCGCCGCGGTCGGAGATAAAGTAAATTTTCTTGGAATCAGGAGCCCAGCGCGGACGCTCGTTATCGTTGCCCTCCCGCGTGATCTGAACAGGCGAGCCGCCGTTCAGGGGGACAACGTAGATCTGTTTGGGTTTAATATTTTTCTCGACGTCGACCGTCTGCACGGTAAAAGCGACCTGCTTTCCATCGGGCGAGAGCGCAGGCTCGCTGACCCGGGAGAGGCCGAGCATCATTTGAACGTCGAAAGTCCGGCGTTGGGCGAGAAGCGCGCCGGCCGTGAAAACAATCAATACCAACCGCATGGTTTCTTAATTTTAGCGCGCGGTCAGGCGCCGGTTGTCTTCTCAATACGCGGATCAGGCGCGAGCCAGATTAGGGCGACAGCGATGTACAGCGCGATGGCGATCCACGAGTGCACGAAGGACATGGGGATCGCGACCAGGTACATCGTCAAAGAGAGCTTGCCCTTGAAATCGCTCCCGATCGCTCCGGCCAGAGGGGAGTTCGGATTGCAGCCGATGAGGCACTGCTGTAGCATCACATAGCCGATGGCAGCAAGGGCCAGAATGACCCCATAGCACGCCGTCGGCAGGGGCGCGAAGTGCGTGTCGTCCATCCAGTGGATCACGAACGGCACCAGCGAGAGCCAGAACAGCAGGAAAAGATTCGCCCAAAGCACGCGGCCGTTCACACGCTTGGAGACTTGCAGCATGTGGTGATGATTATTCCAAAAAATACCAACGTTCGTGTAGCTCAGCGCGTAGGCCAGCAGCACGGGGACCGAGCCGCGCAGCGCCTCCAGATTCGCTCCGGCGGGCGCCTTCATTTCGAGCACCATGATCGTGATGATGACCGCCAGAACTCCATCGCTGAATGCTTCGACACGCCCTTTTTCCATAATTGCCCTCGGATAAATGTACCAGGGTCCGCTCCCGCAGGTCGCGGCTCCGTGCCGGTTCGTTAGAATCAAGAGACTCATGCGAATCCATCTCATTTTTCTTGTTGCGTCCGTGTCTTTGGCGCAGGATGCGGCGAAACTGGCGGAAGAGCTCACGGTGAAGGCGGCGCTCGAAGCGGCCAAGCGCAACGAAGCGCATTTCATCGACGAACAGGCGCGATTCTGTCAGATCCCTGCGCCGCCTTTCAAGGAAGAAGTCCGCGGCAGGGAGTTCGAGCGCCTGTTCAAGAATCTGGGCCTGGAAAACGTGCGGATCGACAAGGCCGGCAACGTGATCGGTGTCCGGCCGGGCGCCTCCCCGCATCCCAACCTGGTGTTCGCGGCGCATCTGGACACGGTTTTTCCGCCGGAAACCGACGTCAAGGTCACGCGCGAAGGCAGTGTGTTGAAGGGGCCCGGCATCGGCGACGATTGCCGAGGCTTGGCCGTGATGCTCGGCGTGATTCAAGCGCTCAACGATGGCCATGTGAAGACGCCGGGCACGATTACGTTCGTTGCCGACACGGGTGAGGAGGGCCTCGGTGACCTTCGTGGGACGAAAAATCTGTTTAACGACAGCCTGAAGGGCCAGATCGACAAGTTTATCTCCGTGGACGGCACGGGCCTGAGCATCGCCAACGTCGGCGTCGGCAGCTATCGTTACCGCGTGACATTCAAAGGGCCCGGAGGACACAGCTTCGGCGCATTCGGCATGGCGAATCCGATTCAAGCGATGGGCCGCGCGATCGCCAAGATCGACGCGTTTGACGTACCCGCCAATCCCAAGACGACGTTCAACGTCGGCCGCGTGGGCGGAGGCACGTCGGTAAACGCGATTCCATTCGAGGCCTGGATGGAGGTGGACATGCGATCCTCCGACAAAGCATCGCTGGAGGCGTTGCACGCGAAATTCAAGAAGGCCGTGGACGAAGCGGTCGAGGAAGAGAATAAGCGCTGGAAGGGGCGCGGAGCCGTTTCCGCATCGCCGGAGCTGGTGGGGTACCGTCCAGGGGGCACCACCTCCGCCGATTCGGCGATCGTGATTACAGCGCAGGCCGTTTCGAAAGTCTTCGGCTACAGCGGCAGGCTCGGCGAGGGATCCACAGACTCGAACGTGCCGATGAACATGGGCATTCCGGCCATCACTATCGGTGGAGGAGGCCGCGGCACGGGCGCGCACGCGCTCAACGAGGCCTTCGATACAACGGATTCCGTGCTGGGAACGCAGCGGGCCCTGCTGTTGGCGGTGGCCTTGGCGCGATAGGAGGACGTCGTGAATTATCTGATGGCAGCGATGATGGCCGCGGGCGCATTCGGGCAGACCCAGCCTGTTAAGAAACAAGCCTGGAGCCTGATTTCCGATGCGTTGACCGACAAGAACCCGGACACGCGGGTGCAGGCGGTGCAGTCAATGGGCCTGATCGGCGTGCACGAGCCGTATCTTTCGGCGCTGGAGGGGATGCTGGAGGACAAGGATGTGCAGGTGCGCGTGGCCGCGATAACGAGCCTGGTGGATATGAAGAACAAGAAAACCGCTCCGGCGCTGAAGAGAGCTTTGGCCGATCCCGTACCCGAAGTGAGCTTCGCGGCGGCGAAGGCGCTTTGGGTCATCAGGGACCCGGAGGGCGAGGATGCCCTGATCTCCGTCTTGGGCAAGGAATTGAAGACATCCTCCGGCTATTTCACCAAACAAAAGCGCGACTCGCTGCGCCTGCTGCAAACGCCGCGGCCCCTGCTTATGTTCGCGTTCAAGACGGGGATCGGTTTCGCGCCCGTTCCGGGTCTGGGCGAGGGCGTTTCATCGCTGCAAGGGATTCTGTCCGACGCCGGCATTTCGGGACGCGCGGCCACGGCACTGCTGCTGGCGCCTGAAAGGGATCCTCGGGTGGAAGCAGCGCTGATCGACTGCCTGGAAGACAAAGAAGCCTCCGTTCGCGCGGCGGCCTGCCATGCGCTGGCTCTGCGAAACAAGAAGTCGCTGGAGCCGCAATTGATTCCGCTGATGGAAGATAAGAAACCGGCGGTGCGGATGCGCGCGGCGGCAGCTTGCCTGCGGCTGGAGTCGATTCCCGCGCCGGCGGCAAAGAGGCCGGCTGCGGAAGCGAAGAAGTAGGGCAGCCGGTCTCGCCTGCCGGACGAGTTTCCCGGGCGAAAATCGTCAATCCCGCAATTCGCCGAGCGACCAATCGGGCACGCCGCCGCTGCGGCTGGCGACGATCGCGCCCAGACGATTGGCGAACGCGCCGATCTTAGACGCAGGCCAGCCCGCATTGAGACCATGCAGGAACGCCGCTGCGAACGCATCGCCCGCGCCCACCGTATCGGCGATCCTCACCGCAACGCCGGGCACCTCCACGTACTCCGCCCCGTGCAGGATGGCGCAGCCGTGCTCTCCACGGGTGACGCAGACGGCTTCCCATCCATGGCGCGACGCGTAATCGCGGCAAAAGGACTCAAGCGATTCGTGGCAAGTCGCGGCCATCTTCTGGAGATGAATCACCTCGTCGTCGTTGAGCTTCACGACGTGAGCGCCCTGTAGCAGATCCATCAACAGAGGAGCATTGTAGGAATCCCTGCGCAAATTGATATCGTAAAAGCGCCGGGCGAATGGGTACCGTCCGGTTAATCTCCGCAGCAGATCGCGCATTCGCGGCTCGATCAGCTGCAGGGTGCCGTGATAGATCCAGGCGGGCGAAAGCACGTCTAGATCGGCCTCATTCAACGTTACAAAATCGTAGGCCGCGGGCCGGTGCAGCACGTAGGAAGGCTGGCCTTCGGCGTCCACAGTGACTGAAACGGCTCCGGTGGGCGCGTCCCGCACCGTGCGGATGAATCGCGTGGAGAGGCCCAGGTGAGCGGAGGCCTCCAGCGCCCGCCGGCCGCGACCATCGTCGCCGACGGCGCTCACAAAGGACACGTCGTGGCCGAGCCGCGCCAGATGCACGGAGAAGTTGAACGTTGCGCCGCCCAGCAGTTCTTTATCGCCGATCAGATCCCACAGGATTTCGCCCAGGCTCGCCACCCGCAACGGTCAATCCCTCCTTAACACCCAGACTTCGGACAGGCGCGATTTGTTGCGCCAGTTTAGATCTTCCTCGCCGACGGGTTTATCGAAGGTCAGGACCATTTTGCGCTCTTTTAAGAACTTCGGGTCGACGGGAAATTCTTTGAACTCTCCCATCTTCTTTCCGTCGATTACGGGCATCACACGTTCGCCGTTGATGCGAAGGTTGGCCTGACCGGCGCCCGTAGTGCGAATAACGTACTTCCCGCCGGGGTCGAGGCCTTCATACACCATGGCGCGAGGCCACATGGTGATCTGCCAGGTGGTGCGGGCGCGGCTGCGGCCCCGATCCCACCACCAGTAGGTCCGGTCCGGGGCAACCTCCGGTTGCACATGCGGCGACTTGGCGATGTTGCCCGGATTGTCGTAGAAACTACCCGGGCCGGGATGCTCCCAATGTGCGATCACGAGCAGCCTTTCGACTTTCGCATCCTCCGAAGGCAGCTTGCGAATCTCCGCGAACTGGTCTTCAATCCACCAGCGGTTGTTCAGGGGTGTGTCGATGAAATCGAGCACCGCGCCGCGCTGCGGGTCGCTGGCATAGTATTGCTCGACGCTCGATTGGAGGCCGATGGATTGGAACAGTTCTGCGCACAGTTCGACGATGCGGGCTCGGAGTTCGGGGGTGGCCGTATGGGCGTCGCTACGGTCCAGCACGCGCGATGCTGCGTTCATCACCTCGGCCGCGCCCGATTTGCCGGCGTTGGCGAGGATCGCGTTGGCCTCGTCCTCCAGGCTCGATTCATAGATCAGGCGCCGGCGGTCATAGGCATCGTAGTTGGCCCGCAGCAGGCACATCTGCCATCGCCAGTTGTTTTCGAGCCAGGGCGCGGCTCGCTCGAGTTCGCGCCACTGAAGCAGAGTGCCCTCCACGGCTCCGTTATCGGCAAGCGAGCCACGCCAGTTGCGTTCGAGCGCCAGGATCGCATCGGCGGCCTTTTCGGCCACACTTGAAGCGAAATATACTCGGGCGTATTCGATGAGGATGTCGCGAACGCTGCGGGAGGAGTCCCAGGCCAGCGCGCTCCAGATAACTTTATTGACGTCGTCGTGCGCGCCATCGGAATAGGAGACAAAACCGTCGGTATATACGCCAGTGCGCGCGTGAATCGCGGCATATTCGGCGGGACGCGGATTGATCGCCTCGCGGCCAAGAGTGCGAGCGTAGGCGGGATCCCAGTCCGGCACCTCATATTGCGACAGCTTGTTATGCGTCAGGTCCGGATAATCGCGGACCTTGTAGCGGGCGCTCAAACGGCCGCGCAACTCGGCCAAAGGTGCGCTTGATGGACCACCGACGAGGCCTCCGAACCAGTTTGGCTGCTCGCGGGCGATGTACTGATAGACAAACTCGCGCTGGGCGGCCGAGAACTGCTGGGTCGACATCCAGATTCTGGCCTTGGAGTGCAGGGGCAGGAGGCGTTTCGCCATATCCTCCAGAAATGGAAGGACCATTTCCGGTGCGTTCTTGCCGGGATCGCCGCCAGGGAAGAAAATTCCCGTCAGTTCCGGCGTGTCGCGAAAGAACTCCTCGCAGCGGGCGAGAAGCGCGGCGCGCTTGGCCTGATCGTTCAGGTCGAAGTCGGCGGGAATCCAGGCCCAGTAGTCCAGGTTGTAGCGGAGGCAAATTTCCCCGATGATGCGATTCATCTCGCGGCGGGAATACTTCATCACCGGTGTCGGGCGGTCGTCCTGGAACGGAATTCCTTCAATGCTGTTCGTTCCGAAAAACGCCAGCTCCCTGATGTACTGTTCGAATTGCGCCGGCGTCCATGCGTCATAGGAGTTGGCCTGCGTACGGTAGCCGAGCTGGTGGCCGCGAATCGGATACTTGGGCGCGGTGGCGATATCAAGAGGCGATGGGACGCTCAGTTTGCCCTGCGCCATGTCTGCGAGTCGCAACAAGTTGCCGACGCCGAATAGTTCGCCGCGCGCCCCCGCGCCTTCGATGACAACGGCCGGCTGAGCCTGTTTGCGGTCGAGGTAGAGATGGTATCCCTCGGCGGGAATGTTCGAGTCCTCCGCGATCGCGATGGAGGGCCTGCTCTCCCGCGGGGAAGTCGCGATCGGCAGGCGGATGCCGGTGCGTTTCTGCACCTCCTCGATGAGTACGGTTGCCGCGATGGGCGCAGGGCCGGGACGGACCACGACGACGGCGTCATGCAGATCGACGTTCGCGGCGAACAGGCGGGCGGCGAAGATCATCAATACGGGGATGAGGATTCGCATCACTGGTAATCCTTATGACGATACTGCACAATGAACGTGATGCGCTCGTGGGGCCCCCGATCCGCAACCGACGCCCTCGTCGGCCTTTGGTTGCACAGCGTATCGCCGGACCAGGGTCCGGCGCGGACGGGCGTCCGCCCCACTCCTAACGGACGAAGGCTTCTTGCAGACCCCCGTCGACCTGAATTGTTTGGCCGGTGATCTTCGACGACCGGTCCGACAGCAGGAAGTACGCCGTCTCGGCCTGATCCTCTGGCGTGATCGCCGCTTTGGTCAACGTGCGCTGAGCGTAGTAGTTCGCCAGTTTGTTGCGCAGCGATTCGTCCGATTCGGATTCCTCGAACGGAATCGAGTATTTCACCAGCGACGCGATGACGCGGTCGCGTGGGAACATGGTCGAGCCGGCCACGACCGTCGCCGGCGCCAGGGCGTTGACGCGCACCAGCGGCGACAATTCCACGGCCAAGCCTCGCACCAGATGATTCGCCGCCGCTTTCGACGCGTCGTAGGCGAGTGAACCTTTTTTCGCCACCACGGCGTTGACGCTGGTGGTGATCACCAGGCTGCCGCGCAATCCCTGGCGCGCGAAGACGTGACGAGCCTCGTCGCCGACCAGGTATCCGCCCATCACGTTCACGTCGAAGGTCAGCTTCCACTGCTCGTCCGTGACGTGGCCGGCGCGGTCCGGTGAAACGTAAACGCCCGCGGTGACGACGATGTTGTCGACACCTCCGTAGGCCAGCACGGCTTGTTTCAGCACTTCGCGGACGCTGGCGCGATTGGTGATGTCGACGCCCAGGCCGATGGCTGGTCCGCAGCCGGAAATTCCGGTTCCGGCCACGCCGATGCCGAGCCCGTGAACCTTGGTCAGTTCCCTGGCGGTCGCTTCGGCGGCGCTCTTGTCGAGGTCTGCGCAAACCACGTGCGCGCCCTCTTTCGCCACGCGATGCGCCACTGCGCGTCCGATGCCGTTACCGGCTCCGACGACGATCACCACATTGCGCGCCAGTTCTTTTTCGGGCGGCATTCGCTTCAGCTTGGCCTCTTCCAATAGCCAGTATTCGATGTCGAAGGCTTCCTGCTGTGGCAGGGAGATGTATTCGTCAATGGCTTCTGCGCCGCGCATCACTTCCACGGCGCAGTTGTAGAATTCAGCCGTCACGCGCGATTCGCTCTTATCCTTGCCGAAGGCGATCATGCCGACCCCGGGGATCAGTATCACCGTCGGATTCGGGTCGCGCATGGCGGGCGAGTTCGGATGCTTGCTGCGTTCGTAATAGGCCGCGTAATCCTTGCGATACTGCTCCAGGCCGGCCGTCAGCTTGCCTTTGAGCGCGTCCAGATTCTCCGCCTGCGGATTCCAATCGACATACAGAGGCTTGATTTTCGTGCGCAGGAAGTGATCCGGGCAGGACGTGCCAAGTTCTGCCAGCCGGGGAGCATCATGGCTGTTGACGAAGCGGCGAATGGTCGGATCGGACTGGATGGTCGCGATGAAACGTTTCTTCTGCGAGACCTGTCCGCGCAGCCAGGGAAGCAATTCGAAGAGCAGTTCGTCGCGGGCAGCGTCGGATAGGGGAGCGAATTTCTGGCCACCAAAGGTTTTCTCGCCCTTATCGCGCGCTTCAATATAGTCGGCTGCCTTTTCGATCAGGCTCAGCGTCAGATCGTAGCATTCCTTGTCGCAGTTGGCCCAGTTGATCAGGCCGTGCTGGCCGAGGATGACGCCTTTGCGCTTGGGGTCGGCCTTGGCAAGGCGTTCTAGCTCCAGGCCGAGCTCGAAGCCGGGGCGCAGCCAGGGCGTCCAGACGATCTCGTCGCCGAAAATTTCCTTGGTCAGCTCCTTGGAATGCTTGGAGGCAGCCACGGAGATGACCGAATTCGGGTGCATGTGATCCACGTGCTTCCAGGGCACGAACGAGTGCAGGGTCGTATCGATCGACGACGCGCGCGGATTCAGGTTGAAGGTGCAGTGTGTGAACAGGGCCACCATGGCGTCCTCGTGCGGCGTCTTGGGGCCGATTTCCTTGCCTCCGAGATAGATCCTCTGGAGGGCCAACAACTTCTCCTGATAGAGCGAGGAAAAGTTTTCAAGCTTGCTGGTTCGCAGGTCGCCCCCCGAGCCCTTTACCCAGAGGACTTCGGTTTCCGCACCGGTGAGAGGGTCTTTTTCCATCAACTTCGACGAAGTGTTGCCGCCACCTGTATTGGTGATGCGTTGATCTGAGCCGAGGAGATTGGAGCGGTAGACGAGGCGCTCGGCCGGTGACAGGGAGTTGGCCTTCTGGTCGTCCCAGAGGTAGTTGACGTGTTTCATGGGGTCTTTTCAGAATAGCAATTTGCGAATTTATGGGGATTGAGACGTTTCAAGATGATGACGCGGACGTTTATCCGGCTCGCGGCGTACAATCTGAAAATGCTCTGCCGCCTTGCCGTGTCCGCAATCGCGCTGTCCATTTTTCCCATCGCAGCTTCGGCGCAGGTGAAGCCGGAGGAGGTTTATCCGGATCCCCTGAAGTTCCTGTTCTGGAGCCCGCAGGAAAAGCCCGTCGGCTTCCGCAATATCGACAAAATTTTCCCCGGCCACGTGGTCAAGCGCGGGGTACACGTCGCGCCCCTGCCGTATGCAGCGCGGGAACTGGCGGTTCGCTATCAATACAAAGGCGAGGCTTGGGACACGGCGCGATTTATGGAGCACAACAACGTCGCCGGGTTGTTGGTGATCCACGATGGGAAGATTCTGATGGAGCGATATGCGCTGGGTTTCGATCAGAACAGCCGCTGGACGTCCTTCTCTGTGGCGAAGTCATTTACTTCGACACTTGCAGGCGCGGCCATCGCCGACGGCGCCATCAAGAGCATCGACGATCCGGTGACGCGGTACCTGCCGGGCTTGAAAGGATCCGCTTATGACGGCGTGACGGTCCGGCACGTCCTGAACATGTCCTCAGGCGTGAAGTGGAACGAAGACTATGTGGATCCCCACTCCGACGTGAACTCGTTTTCGCAAGCGACGGATGAATCCAAGGGGAGCCGCCTGACAACGTACATGGCGAAACTGCCGCGTGAGGCCGAGCCCGGTACAAAGTTCGTCTACAAGACTGGCGAAACGAATCTGATCGGCGAGATTATCATCGGGGCGGTCAAGAAACCGCTGGCGGCGTATCTTTCGGAAAAGGTCTGGTCGAAGGTCGGCATGGAGCGGGACGCGTTCTGGATTACGAGCCCGGACGAAAGGGAAATCGGCGGCTGCTGCCTCAGCATCAGTCTGCGCGATTACGGCCGCTTTGCGATGTTTTTTCTAAGCGGAGCGAAAGGCGTGGTGGCCGCCGATTGGACGAAGCAAGCTACCACGCCGACTCCTTTCTCGACCGACCCGCGAGGCGGATACGGCTATCAATGGTGGACCGGGCCGAACGAGACGTTCTTCGCTTCCGGAATTTTCGGGCAGCACATCCAATTCTTCCCGGCCGAGAAGGTCATCGTCGTGACGTTGAGCGCGTGGCCGACTGCGCTCGACGGCGCCCGGCGCGACGCGCGCGGCGCATACTTGCAGGCGGTGCGGGACGCCATTCTGCACTAAGCTTTAAGTAGATGAGGTTGAGACTCGGAGCGGCCGCCGCCTTGGCACTGGCGCAACTCGCGGCCGCGCAGGACCAGGGATGGCATTCGCTATTTGACGGCTCGTCGCCGAAAGGCTGGCTGGGAGTCACGGGAAAGCCGTTTCCCACCCAATCGTGGACCATCGAGGACGGATGCCTGAAAACGCTGGTAACCAAGGACGGCGCCGAGGATATTCGCACAGAGGACTCGTTCACGTCGTTCGAACTGCAGTGGGAATGGAAGCTGGCAAAGCTCGGTAATTCCGGCGTAAAGTATCTTATCCAGCGGATGGACGACTGGGCGAATCAAGAGGGCCGGCAGGCGCGGGCCCGTGGGTTGGAGTATCAACTGGTGGACCTGTATTCGACGGACGCCAAAGACCCCACACGCATCACGGGTGCTCTGTATGCGATTTTCCCCCCGGAGAACGCCAACTGGAAGATCGGCGAGTTCAATGAATCGAAGCTGATTGTCAACGGCACGCACGTCGAGCACTGGTTGAATGGCAAGCGCGTGTTGACGTACGAAACGACCGACCCCAAAGTGCAGGCCTCGTTGAGAAACATGCTGCCGAAGGGATCGGCGGCTGACGCGCCTCTGGCGACGGAAAGCCCGATCAGCCTGCAGAATCACGGGTCGGAAGTGTGGTTCCGGAAGATCAGGATTCGGGTATTGCCGTAGCGCTGCGTGTACCGAAGGGGGCAGACCGCCCTGCCCACGCGGCGCGGATGAAGGTCCTAATTAAATAAGAATTTCCGCCGATTAACTGATAGAAATGCTTCGCACTCTCTTGATCTCTCCGGAGGGTGCCCGAGGCCGGGAACTCATCGCCGCAATCGCTAAAGTCCCGGAAGTCGAAGTTGTACGGGCGCTCTCGGAATATCCTTCGGAAAACGACTTATTGCGCATCGTCCGCCTGCGGAAAGCGGACCTCCTGATCCTGGACGTCGCGGACCTTGCGCGAGCCAAAGCAGTGGCTTCCGTCCTCGACAGACTGATGCCAGGTTTCCCGGTGATCACAATCGGAGGGAGCGACAGCCTTGCTGTGCTGGCGGAACTGATGCACGTGGGCATTCGCGACCATCTAACGCCTCCGTTCGATGGACCGGCACTTGCCGAGGCGATTGAAATCGCGCGGCGGCGTCTGGCGACAAGCCCGGTCGCCCGCGTGCGGGAGGCCGATATCTATTCCTTCCTTCCCGCCAAGCCCGGGGTCGGCACATCCACGATCGCGGTAAGCGCCAGTTGCGCGGCTGCGGAAAATCTCGGCCTGAAGACGCTGCTGCTCGATTGCGATCTGGCGGCTGGGACGATCAAGTTTCTGCTGAAGCTCGGAAATACGGCGTCGCTCATCGATGCTGTCGCGCACGCCGGTAACCTGGACGAAGATCTGTGGAGCCAGATGATCGGGAAATGGGAAAAGCTGGAGGTGTTGCACGCGGGCCTGCTGGATCCTCCACCGGAAGTGGATCTCATGGGCCTGCAAAAAGTCCTGGCGATGGCGCGAGACCAGTACGAGGTGATCTGCGCCGATCTGGCCAGTAGCATTGACTCGTTTTCGACAGCCATTATGCGCGAATCGCGGAGGATTTTCCTGGTGACGACGCCCGAACTGGTGCCGCTCCATTTGACCTCGGCGCGCGTGCGCCGCCTCACCGAACTGGGCCTGGATGATCGCCTGGCGCTGCTGTTGAACCGCAAGACACGAGGCGGATTGAGCGATCAGGCGGTGGCGGATGCCGTCGGCATCCCGGTGAGCCACACATTTCCCAATGAATACGTCGCCGTGAACCACTCCATCATGGAGGCGTCTCCGGTGACGCCGCACACGCCGCTGGGGCAGAGCATCCTGGAGTTAGCGCGTTCGCTTGCGCCGCACGGCGAATCGAAACCGGCCTCCGCGGGCAGGAAGTTTCTGGAGTTCTTCCACATCCCGCGCCCGGATTCCGCCGAAGAGGCCGCCTGGCGCGGCTAAAGATCACTGCCTGGCAAAATACGCTTCCGCGTCGGCTCCCTCGGCCGCCTTCTGGGTCTGGCAGAGCCGGATTCCCTCAAGCGCCTGCTCGTACACGCGCGGGCCCCCGGTAAATTTCTTGGACCGCTCGGCGAAGTAATCGACGAACTCTTTTTCGGAATCCGCGTCGCAGAATCCACTGGCGGTGTAGGGAAGATATGCTCCGAAATCCGACCCTCCGCCGCTGGGGGCGCGCTTCAGGATCTCGTCGTAATTCGCTTTCACGAATTCAAACGCCATGCGCCTGGTTTTCGGATTGCCCGTGCCGGAAAACAGGAGGCCAATGGTCTCCCTCGTGTCGATATCGGAATGAATCACCAGATTGAGCGCGGCGGCCACCAGATCGGGCTCACGGAACGCAGTAAGAGCCGCCAGGATCGCCTCGCGTTGGCGTTTGTCCTGGGTTTTCGGCAACTCCTGCAGCAGCGTATTAAACAATGTGCGATCGCCCCGGTAGGCCGCCGTGGTTAGGATCGAGCCGAGCATGTCGGCGTCGACGCCGGAGCGATTGGCCAGCCAGCCATCGGCAAGTTTGCGCGCCTCCGCACCGAGCGCCGTATCATACCGCGCGACAAAGGGGACGATTTGCGGACGCAGCAGACGCGTTTCCTGCTCCTCGCCCGGCTTGGAAGACCACCCGAGGGTGCGGGCCCGCGCGCCGAATACTTTCAGCACGAATCGTCCGTAGTTGTCGAGGAGCGGATCAGGAAGAAGTTGCCGGGCTCCGGCCACAATACTTCTCGCCTCCGCCACGATCTGACGTTCCGGCGAGTCGGCGTACTGCGCGGCGGCGTCGAGGGCGCGCCCGATCTTTAGATCCCCGGCGTTGGCCAGCGACGCAACGTCGTGAAGAAGCGTTAATTGCTCAGCCGGATTCAGGAAGCCGCGGCCCTGCGCCACCATCTGATCTAACTGCGCGCCTTCATAGGAAGAAATGTAATAACCCGAGGCGCTTTCGTTGGCCGCGATCATCGCCGGACAGGACGAAGCTTTCGCCAGTTTGAATTCCGCGCTCTCCTTGTCCAACAGGAAGCATTCGCGCTCGAGTCCTTTGGCAGACGGGTAGCGGACGCACACCGGAACCTGCCACGTCTGGGCCGAGGAGCCTTTGGAGCCAACCGGAAGATAGCGTTTCTGTCGCAGTGCCAGGGTCGGCGTGCCATCGCACTTTAGAGCCACCGAAATCTCCGGCACGCCGGGCTGGTTGAGAAACGTCTGAAACGCCGCGCTCAGCCTCGGCTGGCTGGAACCGATGGCGTCCAGAAAATCGCTCATGCGGGCATTCTTGTAGGCGTGACGCTTCAAATAAGCGTTGACGCCCCGCTGAAATTCCTTTTCGCCGGCCCAGATCTCGAACATCCGGATGACGGCCGCGCCCTTCTCGTAGGTGATGCCGTCGAAGGCGTTCGAAATGTCGTCGTTAGTGAGGATCTCCTGACGGATCTTGCGTGTGGTGACGAGGCTGTCCTCGCTCATCGCGCCGAACTTCGCACCCAGATCAGAGACACGGGTCTTCCATTCGGGTCTCCACTCGGCGAGAATCTTCGACGACGTCCAGGTGGCGAAGGCTTCGTTGAGCCAGGTATCGTCCCACCAGGCGAGCGTCACCAGGTCGCCGAACCATTGATGCGCCAGTTCGTGCGCTCCCACGCTGGCATAGCCGCGCCGGCGCTGTTCCGTATCCGTGGCCGGATCGGCCAGCAGGATGTTTTCCGCGTAGGTGATCAAACCGGCGTTTTCCATTGCTCCAAAACCGAAGGTCAGCGGAATGGCGATGGCGTCGGCTTTTTCGTACGGATAGGGGATTCCAAAGTAATCCTGCAGACGTTCAATGATCGTAGCGGTGACTTCCGCCGCGTATTTTGCCTGGCTCGCCTTTCCTTTCGGCGTGATGATGCGCACGGGAGCGCCAGTCTTGCCGATGCGGCCGGCTTCAACCACGTCGAAGGGCCCGACGGCGAAGGCTACCAGATAGCTAGGCAGAGGTTTGGTAGGCGCAAAGACGACCTTCTTCATGCCATTCGGCTCCGCGGTTTCGGACACCTGCGGCGTATTGGCGAAGGCCTTATCGGACGATTTCACGTGAAGCGTGATTTGCCAGGGCGTTTTAAATCCGGGCTCGTCGAAGCAAGGAAAGGCGCGGCGCGCGTCAATCTCCTCGAACTGGGTGAACAGGTAATTGATGTCGCCGTCGCGTCCCTGGAAAATGCCCTCGCTGCTTTTCGGGCTGATTTTCCCGGAGTATTCGAAATGCAGCCTTGTTGGTCCCGCCGGAATGGAAGATGGCGCCGTCAACGCGAGGAAGTTTTCATTTGCCTGATCAGGAGTCAGCTTTGTTTTCCCGGCCGTGGCGCTGGCGATCCGCAACTCGCGCGCGTTCACGTAAAACAGCTTGGTGGGCGCCGGGAACACGACGTCGATATCGATGCTTCCGGAAAACGTCAGTTTGTCCGGCAATAGTGTCAGATCGGCGGCATACTTCACCGGGCGGACGCCTTCCGGCAGGCGAAGCGAGGGCGGATCCGCAGCCAGCGCCGCCGAAACGAGCAATAAGATCGGAAACATGTACGCTCCTAGGAAAACAGTCTGATTCCGCCTTTGATAGCGTTGGCATTGTCACCAAGCCGGGCGCCGGGTGGCGGATTCTTCAGCAACCTCGCGTTGCCTCCGCCGAGAACGACGTAATCCACCTCCAGCGCGGCTCTTAGCTTCTCGACGACATCGGACACGTGACGCGCCCAGCGTTTTTTCCCCAGGCGCTCCAGGCCGCGCTCGCCGACGTAATCCTCATACGTGCGACCCTTCTTGTAGGGCAGATGCGCCAGTTCCATGGGCTCCAGAATACCGTCGACGATCATGGCGGCACCTAATCCGGTACCGAGCCCGAGGAACAGCATGCGCCCGCCCTGGTAGCTTCCGAGAGCCTGCATGGCCGCGTCGTTCACCATCTTCACCGGTTTGCGAAATGCTTTCTTGAAATTGAAGCCTACCCAGCCGATTCCAAGGTTATGAGGTTCCGCCACCGGACGCCCATGGAGCACTGGTCCTGGGTAGCCGATCGCCACCGCGTCGTATTTCCACCCCTTGGTCATATTCTTCACCGCGGTGACCATGGCGGAGGGGGTCATTCCAGGTCCGGAATCGGCCTTGACCTCGGCGTGATCGTTCGATCCGGCCTTCACATGCGTACCGCCGACGTCGATGACAAGAACCTTTTTAGTGGGCATATTCTTGTTCAATTTCCCTGATCTTCGCCAGCCGGCGAACATGGCGTTCTTCGTGCGAATAGGCCGCGGCGAGGAACGCGCGGACCAGTTCCTCCGCCATCGCTGTTCCGATCACCCGCCCGCCGAGCACCAGCATGTTCATATCGTCATGCTCAACGCCCTGATGCGCGGAATAGGTATCGTGGCAGAGGCCGGCGCGGATGCCGGGGATTTTGTTGGCCGCGACCGAAGCGCCAACGCCACTGCCGCAGAGAAGAATGGCCTTATCGCAGCCGCCGTTCAGAATAACCTGGGCGAGGGCTACCGCAAAGTCGGGATAGTCAGATGGGTTGGTGTCGTAGGCTCCCAGATCCTGCACCTGGTGGCCTTGAGCCGTGAGAAAGTCCTGGAGATGCTTCTTCAAATCGAACCCGGCGTGGTCGCCGGCGATAGAAATGCGCATTTACTCTGTATAATACCGCTAATAATAGGGTTATTTTCGTTCGTCGCCTTCGGTTGGAGCAGCCATGCTAAACTGGCTTCCTATCCAATGCTCTTCCCTGTATGAAGAGGCGAACCAGGGGAATCGATGGCGGGTACAGCGAGCGCGCTTCCGGCTCCGTTTCAGGATTACGGGCTCGACGAAGCGTACGATGAGATGATCGATGCTGGCGGCGAGCCTCGGCCGCACTACGAGCACCTCTACCAGGCTCTGCGCGAGTTGCCCGCAAGTGAGTTCAAGCGCCGCCAGCAGATTTCCGACCTGTCCTTCCTCCACCAAGGCATCACGTTCACGGTGTACGGACGCACCGAGGGCACGGAGCGCATTTTCCCCAACGATCTGCTGCCGCGGATCATCACCAATCGCGAATGGTCGCGCATCGAACGGGGATTGACGCAGCGCATCACGGCGCTCAATCTTTTCCTCAAGGACCTGTATCACGAGGGCCGCATCCTGAACGACGGCGTGGTGCCGCGCGAGCTAGTCTATAGCTGCAGGCACTTCCGCCGCCAGATGCGGGGCCTGGTGGTCCGGAAGGACGCGTACGTCACCGTCGCCGGAACTGACTTAATCCGCACGCCCACGGGCGAGTTCGTTGTGCTGGAGGACAATCTTCGCGTCCCCAGCGGCGTCAGCTACATGCTGGTGAGCCGCCAGGTGATGAAGCGCATTTTCCCGGACCTGTTCCGGCAGTGCGGCGTCCAGCCGATCGAGCATTACAGCCAGGCGCTTCTGGCGACGTTGCGGTCCCTGGCTCCGCAGGGAAACACCGAGCCGACCATCGTGCTTCTGACGCCTGGAGTCTATAACTCGGCGTATTTCGAGCATGCGTTTCTGGCGCGCCAGATGGGAATCGAACTCGTGGAAGGCCGCGATCTGGTGGCGCACGACAATTTCATTTACATGCGAACCACCGAGGGGCTGCGGCGCGTGGACGTGATTTACCGCCGCATCGACGACGATTTCGTCGATCCCTTGGCCTTCCGTCCGGATTCGTCGCTGGGCGCGGCGGGTCTGTTCAACGCGTACCGCGCGGGCAACGTGAACCTGGCCAATGCGCTGGGCACGGGCGTCGCCGACGACAAGGCGGTGTATGCGTACGTTCCCGCGATCATCAAGTACTATCTGGACGAAGATCCGGTGCTGAACAACGTGGAGACGTTTCAAATGTCAGATGCGGTGCAGCGGCAGCATGTGCTGGGGAATCTGGAGAAATTCGTATTGAAGGCCGTGGGCGAATCGGGAGGCTACGGCATGCTGATCGGCCCGCACTCGACTGCCGCGCAGCGCGAGGAATTTCGCGTCCGCGTGGAGGCGGATCCCCGCAATTACATCGCGCAGCCGACCATCATGCTGTCGCGTGCGCCCTGCATTATCGATGGGAAGGTCCAGGCCCGGCACGTGGATCTGCGGCCGTACATTTTGTTCGGCGACAAAACGGTAGTGGTTCCCGGCGGGTTGACGCGCGTGGCGCTCAAGAAAGGCTCGCTGGTGGTGAATTCGTCGCAGGGGGGCGGCAGCAAGGACACTTGGGTCCTTCATTAGGTATGCTTTCCCGAGTCGCAGAGAGTCTTTATTGGATGAGCCGCTACCTGGAGCGCGCCGAGCACACCGCGCGCGTCATCAAGGTTCAGCTGAACCTCATGCTGGAGCGCGAAACCGAGGAAGACGACCGGCACTGGATGCGAACGCTGAAGTCGCTTGCGATCGACACCGCCGGGGTCGCGCCAGGCGAGGCACAGGCCATGGCCAAGTCCCTGGTCCATGCCACGGCGAGCCGGTCCTCGATCGTTACTTGTATCAATGCGGCGCGCGAGAACGCCCGTCAGGTGCGCGAACAGATCAGTTCCGAGATGTGGGAGCAGCTGAATCGCATGTTTCACGAGGTGAAGCGCGGCGAATCCGACGAAGCCTTCGACGACAGCGACTTTCTGCAGGCCATCAAGGATAGCGTGCACCAGTTTCAGGGCATTACCGATTCGACCATGACGCACGGCGAGGGTTGGCAGTTTATTCAGGCCGGGCGCGCGTTGGAACGGGTCTCGGCGCTGTCGACGCTGCTGAGCGTGCATTTCCGCGAATTTTACGGCGCCGGTTCGGAGGCGGAGCCGCTCGAATGGATCGGCCTGCTGCGCTCCTGCACGGCATTCGAGGCCTATTGTAAGGCGTACACCGCGGATCTGCGGCCGGACCGCATCGCCGAATTCCTGGTGCTGAACCCCAGCTTCCCGCACTCCATCCGGTTTTCCGCGGACGCCTTCGAAACCGCGCTCAAGCAGATTGGCACGGAGGTGTCGAGCAAGCGGTCGGCGCGCGTGGAGCGCATCGCCGGGCGTATGCAGGCGACGCTCGCCTTCGGGCAGATCGACGAGATCATGAGCGCCAGCCTCCAAGCATACCTGGAGACGGTGCTGCGGCAATGCTCCCAGGCGCACAGCGCGCTGTATCAGACCTACATCACCTATCCAATCGAGGCGGCGCTCCAGGCATCCTGATTTATGTTCTATTCCATCCGGCACCTCACTCAATTCCGTTACGATTCGCCCGTCAGCGAAAGCCAGATGGAACTGCGGATGCATCCGCGCACGGAGGGTCCGCAACGCTGCCTGTCATTCAACCTGTCGGTGGACCCGCGCGCAATGGTGTTCCAGTATCGCGATCATCTGGGCAATAGCGTGCATCACTTCGATGTGCCGGGAAAGCACATTCTGCTGCGGATCGTGGCTGAATCGCTGGTGGAAGTGCAGGTTGTGCCGGAGCTGCCGAAGCGGCTCGGCACCGACTCCTGGCAGCAGATCGACGAGCTGGCTGCTACCGGCGATTACTGGGAAGTGCTGGCGCCCAGCCAGTTCGCGGAGCCGACGCCCGTCCTGCTGGAACTGGCCGAGGAACTGGCTGTTACGCGCCGCGACGATCCATTATCGTTCCTGCGCGAGCTGAACGAGAGTTTGTACAACTGGTTCGATTACGTGCCGAAGGCGACGCGTGTGGATTCGCCGATCGACCACGCGATCGAGACGCGCCGTGGCGTTTGCCAGGATTTTGCCCACATCATGACGGCGCTCGTGCGGCATGTGAAAATTCCCTGCCGTTATGTCAGCGGCTACCTCTACCCGCTGGCGAATCATCCGGACCGTTCCTCGGAAGGCGCGTCGCATGCCTGGGTGGAAGCACTTTTACCGGGGCTCGGATGGGTCGGCTTCGACCCGACCAATAACCTGTTGGCCGGGGAGCGTCATATCCGCACGGCCATCGGCCGCGATTATGCCGACGTGCCACCCACGCGCGGCATTTTCAAGGGAAAAGCGTCAAGCGAGCTGAAGGTGGCCGTCCGGGTCGCTCCGTCCGACGCGCCTCCTCCTCCGGAAACCGAGCTGAACACGCCTCCGCAATGGGAACCGGTCTCCGATATCGAATCCTACGAAATCCATCAGCAGCAACAGCAACAGCAGCAATCATTCTGGCCCCGCTCGCGTTAAGCTGGAGGCATGACCGCCAGCCCTCCCGTTCGCAAGGGCCTCCCTTTTCTGGGAGTGCTTCCGTGGTTTCGCCGGAACCCTCCGGAGTTTTTGCAAAACACCGCGCGGGACTTTGGCGACCTGGTGCATTACCGCCTCGGCCCTCAGGACGTGTACCTGGTGAGCAAGCCGGAATGGATCCGCGACATTCTGGTGACGAATCAAACCAATTTCGCCAAGAGCCGTTTCCTGGAGCGCGCCAAGGCGTTGCTGGGCGAAGGGCTGCTCACAAGCGAAGGCGAGCTTCACCGCCGCCAGCGCCGCCTGGTGCAGCCGGCGTTTCACCGCGACCGCCTGATCGGTTACGCCTCGGCTATGGTGGAATGCGCTGCGCATACGCGGGAAACCTGGACGGACGGGGCCACGCTCGACATGTCAAAGGAGATGATGCGCCTGACGCTCGCCGTGGTGGCGCGAACGCTGTTCAGCGCCGACGTGACCGGCGAAGCGGAAAACATCGGCCAGGCGCTGGAAAAGGTGATGTTGATGTTCGACCGCATCTTCCTTCCGTTCAATCAGATCCTTGAGAAGCTGCCGCTGCCATGGGTGCGCGGATTCTACGAGGCGCGCGATTTTCTGGACCGCCTGATTTATTCCATGATCGCGGAGCGCCGCGCCTCGGGCGAGGACAAAGGCGATCTGCTCGCAATGCTGCTGTTGGCCCGCGACGAGGACGGAAACGGCGGCATGGACGACAAGCAGATCCGCGATGAGGCGCTGACGCTGTTCCTGGCCGGCCATGAGACCACGGCCAACGCCCTGATGTGGGCCTGGTACCTGCTTTCGCAGAATCCCGACGAGGCGGATAGGTTATACGAAGAAGTAGACCGCGTGCTGCAGGGACGCTTGCCCTCGTTCGAGGACCTGCCGCGCCTGAAATACACGGAGAGCGTCTTTGCCGAGTCGATGCGGATGTTCCCGCCGGCCTGGCTGATCGGCAGGAAGGTTCTTAACGATTACTCGATTGACGGCTACAGAATTCCGAGGGACGCCATAATCATGATGAGCCCCTGGGTGGTCCATCATGATCCGCGCTGGTTCCCCGATCCCGGCCGATTCCAGCCGGAGCGCTGGACCAGAGGCGAGGACCGTCCGAAATTCTCCTATTTCCCGTTCGGCGGAGGCATGCGCGTTTGCATCGGCGAGCGGTTCGCCTGGATGGAGGGCGTGCTGCTGCTGGCAACGGTCGCGCAGAAGTGGCGCTTCAATCTGTTTCCCGGGCACACCGTGGCCACGAAGCCGCTGATCACTCTGCGCGCGAAACACGGGATGCGGATGATCGCCGAACGCCGCCGGGAGCTTGCTCGGGACGAGTCGTCGTTCCCTTCCGCCACGCAATCTCACCCAGTCCCAGTGTGAGCACGGCGGGGTCCGCGGCGTCATCGAATACGAGTGCGACGCCCACCGCGTCCGCCCTGCGGCGCCACCACTCGAATCCGGTCAAGGCCAGCGCTACGGCTGCGTAAAATGGAATCAGCCGCAAAGGCTTCCTCACCATCCACGATTCCATCCGAGCCATGGAGAAGGCATAGACCAGGAATCCGATCCAATAGGCGACCCAGAGAATCGTCACGTTCGCTTTGCCCGGCGGGTACGAGCAGGTGAACGGAATTTTGCGAAACTCCATCACCAATGCTTCGACCAGCAGCAGCGTGATGGCCACGCTAAAGATCAGGTGGGCCAGCGCCGCGCCAGGACTGAACAGGATGAAATAAACGGGTGAGAGAAACACAAACAATGGCGCGACACCGAACCACCACATCGCCAGGCGCGCTCCGTTGAGCGCCGCTCGCTGCCGGTCTGTGTCGCTCACGCGGAACTGCCAGTTCGCCGGCAGCTCCGAGGGGAGGGTAAAAATGAACCGCATGCCGCTGAGGAGAAAAAAACCCACCACCAGCGGTAGAGGCAGCCATTCGTCGCGAATCCGCGCCGCCGCGAATGCCTGCGCCGCCAGGGCACAGCCTACGCCCGCATAGGCCGCCAGAAAGATGCGGTGCTTGGCGCTGCGCGACATCGTTTTGCCGATGAATGCGGAGGTCGCGCGCTCCACCGGATCGGGCGCCAGCCAGTCCGCGATGCGGCCGATCCGTTCCTGCATCCTGGTTCGAGTTCCGTCGCCGCCCTCGGTGGCTTCGAGTGTTCTGCGCACGTGTCTGCGGTAAGCGAACGCGTAGGCCAGAGCGGCCAGGACCGTCACCAGCCCGAGTGCGGCCTCCGCGCGATGCGCCAGCGCCAGGAACACGGCATCGTTCGAGCCTGTGAGTGCCTCGTACATTCCCAGGAACCACGCCGGAGGAAACGCGCGCAGCACCCACGAATTCTGGGCTCTGAGTTGCGCCATCTCCGAGGCAATGTTCGGGAACAAGAAGAAAAGCCATAGCAGCGCGAACACCATCGCCCCTTGCACGTACGCCGAAACCTTTCGGAACCATCGGACGCTCAAGACGTTCAATAACACACCTTCGAGCGCGACCAGGAATAAAAACGCAAACGCGCTGGAAGCCAGGATCGATATGCCGTGCGCGGCGATGGTCCTTACGAGTCCCGAGGGCGGGCCTTTATAGGACACTGCTGGGAACGTCACGGTCGAAACCAGATTTACGCTGGCCGTGAACGCCAGCAGAAATAGCGCCAGCGCCGAAACCTTGCCCAGGAATATAGTTCGCGCGTGGATCGGCAGCGGGACCAGCGACGCGTAATCGCGCCGGTCCGGAAACAGCGCGTCCCATTCGAGCACCGTTACCGCGCCCATCACCAGCATCGAAAATGACAGATAAAGCGAGCGGTCCGACCACAACATCGCTTGCCGCATCTCCGGCGGTGCCGCGGCCAGGCCGAGGTAAGTCGTGTATCGCAAGCAGGGCAGGATAATTCCCGGCGACGCCAGCAACGCGAGCATCTTGGTCACCGTCACCTGAATCTCGGTATTCTGCGCGACGAATTCGTTGTCGAAAAATCGCCCGAAGAAATGCCGGGTCAGGGCGTCGAGTTGGTCGAGATGCTTCAAGCGCTCTTCATAACCTCGACAATCGAGTTGGCGGTCGCTTCGGTGTCCTGCTCCAGCACGAGCTCGGAAAAAATGTCTTCGAGCGAGGGCAGGTTCATAAGGTTGCGCAGCGCGTCGACCGAGTCGTGGGCGGCGATTTTGCCTTTGCGCAGAATCATCACGTGCGTGCAGACTTTTTCCACGACTTCGAGCACATGCGAGCTGTAGAGAATGATTTTGCCTTCGCGCGCAAGGGATTTCACCAGGCTGCGGAACACCAGTCCGGTGGTCACATCGAGGCCGGAGAGCGGCTCGTCGAAAACCAAAACGTCGGGATTGTGCAACAAGGCCGCGGAAACGAGCACTTTCTGACGCATCCCCTTGGAGTAGGACGCAATGGGAGAATGGCGCGCCGCGCCGAGCGAAAACAGTTGCAGCAGGTCGTCGATCTTCCTGTCGAGCGATTTCTTGGGCAAACCGCGCAGCCGCCCGGCAAGCTGCAGATATTCGCGCCCCGTCAAATGAGGATACAGATGCGGCTGTTCCGGCACGTAGCCGAGGCGCCGTTTGTATTCGATCAGTTGCGATTGAATACTGCGGCCCTCGAAGAGCACTTCTCCCCGCGTAGGTTCGAGCAGGCCCACGATCATGTTGACCGTGGTGCTCTTGCCGGAGCCGTTGGGTCCAAGATATCCCAGGACTTCGTAGGGCTTAACGGTGAAGCTCACTTCGTCGACCGCGGTGGTGGTGGGGTAGCGCTTGGTCAACGCGCGAGCTTCAAGCATGGCCTATAGACGCCGCGGGGTGGGGAATTGTTCCCACGCGGGGCCTTCCGGCTGCTACTTCAACTCCACCAATCCCACCGCTTCCATGGGATAGTTTCTCTCCCGCCATGCGTCGAAGCCGCCTTCCAGTGGTCGCACGCGGGTGATCCCGTACTTTTTGAGGAGCAGCGCCGCACGGGCGCTGGTGGCTTCGTTCGGTCACGTACAGTAGAGGATCACGTCGCGATCCCGAGGGATCTCCCCATGCCTCGACTCAAGCTCCTTGCGGTCGAACCAAAGCGCTCCCGGAATTTTCATCCCCTCGGATTGAAACTCCTCGGCCGTGCGAAGGTCGATGATCACCGCATCGGTCAGCTTGTGTTTCAAGTCCTCGGGCTGAATGCGCGCCACGCGCAGGCTCTTGATGAACCGGCGGCGCTGATAGTATTTGAAGCAGATCCACATCGCCAGCCCGCCGCCGAGCACGAGGATCAGCCGTCCGCCGAGCCTCGTCGCGTAATCGCCCACCATGTCCAATTGCGCGCGGAATACAAAGCCGAGGCCCAAGAGCGCACCGGACCAGAGGAACGCGCCCAAGCCGTCCGCGCCCAGAAATCTCCACCAGGGCATGCGCGACAAACCCGCCATCGGTGGAGAAACCGTGCTTAGACCGGGCACGAACTTCGCGATCACCAAGGCCCATCCACCCAGCCTCTTGAACCAATAACGGGTCGTGGACACGCAGGAATCGGGTTCCAGCGAGATGCGGCACAACAGCTTTAAGACGGATGAACCCCTTTTCCGCCCGATCAGGTACCAGGCTCCATCGGCGGCCGTCGCCGCGGCCACCGACAGCCACAATGCGCCCGCCCAGGAATATTTTCCCGAACCGATCAGCGCGCCCATTGCCAGCAACACTGGCATGGCTGGGATGGGCGCGCCCAGCTGCTCGGCCAGCACGACGGCAAACAGCAGCAGGTAGCCGTGCCGCAGCAGGATCTCCATCGGCTGATGCATTAATTAGGCCTGGCGCGTGAATTCCGTGTCGATTGTAATGTGGACCTCGTCGCCGATCGCTACGCCGCCGGCTTCGAGCAGGGCGTTATACACCAGCCCGAAATCGCTGCGCAGAATCGTCGTCTTGGCGGAGGCTCCCCGGCGGAACAGGCCGTAGGGATCCTTCATTTCCGGTGTGAAGTCCTCCACGTTCAGGTCGACGGTTTTCGTGACGCCGTGAATCGTGAGGTCGCCCACAACCTCGAAGCTGTCTTCGCCGGACTTAACTACGTCCTTCGAAACGAAACGCATGGTGGGGAACTTCTCCACATCGAAAAAGTCGGCGCTCTTCAGGTGAGCGTCGCGCTGCGGCTCCCGGGTGCTAATGCTCGCGACGTCGATGGTCACGTCGATTTTCGCGGCCGAGGGGTTGGCGTCATCGTACTCAACGGTGCCGGCGACTTTGTCGAACTCGCCCTTCACATTCGAGATCATCAGGTGGCGGACCTTGAACTGGGCCTGGGTATGTGCTGGGTCAATCTGGTAGGTGCTCATAAATGTACGTTTATTACGATGCAGTCAGCTGCGGTCAGGATTCATGACGGCAATGTAGCCGAGATTCCGGTAGAGCTGCTTATAGTCCAGCCCGCAGCCGACCACAAACCGGTCTGGAATCTCAAAACAGCGGAAATCCACCGGCACGGGCACCATCCGGCGCACCGTCCGGTCGAGCATGGTGCAGATGGCGATGGACCGCGGCGCGCGTCCAGCCAGCGTCTGCAGCAGGTATCGGGTGGTAAGGCCGGTGTCGACGATATCCTCCACTAACAGCACGTCTTCGTCCTGAATCGGCTCGTCCAGATCCTTGGCGATGCGCACCATTCCGGCAGAAGTTCCGCCGAAGCTGGAGATGGCCAAAAAATCGATCTTAACCGGAAGATCGATGGCCCTCGCCAGGGCCGTGAGGAAGAAAACCGAGCCCTTCAGTACCCCTATCAGCTTCAACTCCCGGCCCGAGAATTTGGCCGAGATTTCCGCCGCCACTTCCCTGATGCGCGCGGCCACCTGCTCTTCAGTAAACAGGATGCGTTCGATGGGAGGAGCGGTCATGCGCGCAATCCGTGCTTAAAAATCAGATCCTGGACGTCTTTTTGATAAAACACCTGAATATTCACGTGCGGATAAATCGCTCGAAGCAGCTTCACCTTCCTGTTTTTCTTGGTCACCAGAGCCTGTTTCATGGTGGTCAGCTCGACGTAGAGGTCGAGTTCGGGCAAATAGAAATCCGGCGTGAAAGCCTCAATGACATGGCCGTCCTTGTCCCACTGTAGCGGGAAACTGCGCGGCTCGTACTCCCACTGGATGCGGTAAAAATCGAGCAGGTTGGCGAACAGCCGTTCGCTGGGATGCCCGAAGGAGGGCCGCTTCAGGTGGGCGCGGCCGGCGGGGGCGATTCCGTGCTGGGCGAGCTGCACGCGGGTCTGAAAATGGATCTGTGCTTCGGCGGCGTCGCTCAGCAGGCCATGATCGCGAAGATTGCGCGCCGCGCAGGCCGCCCGCAGCACTTCGGCCGCCCGCGGAGCGTCCATGAACTCCATGTTCAGGGATACGTCGAATGCCTTGGGACTCCGGCCGTAGCGGGTTTTCCGAAGATACTTGGCTTCGCGGTCCATTTCGTCGAGCATCTTGAGAGCGGCTGGGCGCTCCAGCCGCTGATCGATCATCACGTTGCCCGCGCGGCGAGCCTCCGGTGCGACGATCGTCGCACGAAGCAGCATCGGCAGGGGAGGGAAGAGCGATTCCGCGCCGGCGACCGCGACCACGAGATGATGCTCCGTGGCCATGCGCGCCAGGATTGAGACGGCCGCGGGCTTCCATGCTTTTTCGGGTGGTGCTTCGCCGATCTCCTCTTTCATCCACTGCGCCAGCCGCGCCTCGGTCACGAGTTCGAATTGCAGCAGATGCGCCGCGGCATGCGCGACCTCCTCCCATCGCGACGCCGGATCGCCCGAAATTGTCAGCAACGCCATCCGATACAATCGAGCATAGCAATGGTGCTAGGGGTCGATATTGGGGGCACGAAAATCGCCGCCGGGCTTGTGAGTGAAGAGGCCGAGGTTTCCGGCGTTCATACCATCCCGACGCGTGCCGCAGAAGGCTACGAGGTTTCCATCCAGCAGATCTGGAAGGCAATCGAGGAAAGCATCGCCGGTGATGTGACGTCGATCGGCATCTGCGCCCCCGGGCCGTTGAATCCGAAAACGGGCATCGTGATGAATCCGCCGAATCTTCCCGGCTGGCACAACGTGCCTCTGCAGCGGATGGCGCAGGATCGGTTCGGCAGAAACGTCAGGCTGGAGAATGATTGCAACGCGGCGGGGCTCGCCGAAGCTCTCTTTGGAGCGGCGAAAGGCTGCTCAAGCGTGTTTTATGCCGCCATTGGAACGGGGATTGGCGCGGGGATTATTCTTGACGGGAAAATTTATCACGGCAAGAACGGCGCGGCGGCGGAGGGCGGCCACGTCACCATCGATTACCGCAGCGAGACGATCTGCGGCTGCGGATCGCCCGGCTGCATCGAGGCGCTGGCGTCGGGGCAGGTGTTAGAGCGGCTGGGAGCCTACGATCTGGATCATCTGGCGATCCAACTGGGAGCCTGGCTGGGCAGCATCGTAAGTCTGCTCGACCCCGATATCATTGTGATCGGCGGAGGCGTTTCGAAAATCGGCGAGCCCCTGTTTGCGCGTTTGCGCGCAGTGGTGCCGAAGCGGACGGTGAATCCTTACGCCCGGGATTTGCCGATTGTGCCGGCGAAGTTCGGCGCGGACGCCGGCATCGTCGGCGCGGCCGCGGTGGCGATGGGCGGGTGAGAGCGTCTGGACAGCGCGCGCGATTCGCCGTATTCTGGGCATGGGTTCGCTCAGGAGGTGCGCGCGATGAAGATGGCGTGGGATTCCAGCACGGAGCTTCTCCTCTGCCGGTGGTCCGAAGCGGGCGAGCGCATCCAATACAGGCCCAGTTGGATGGCCGAAGCTTCCGAATGCCCGGCGATCGTTCCATCGCCTGTGCCGGACTTCACCAGGCTGAGCCCGTTTGGCGGGAAAGACTGGTTCGCTACTTCTTCTTCACTTCGGGAACCACGGGAAGCGGAAGATCCGAGTTGAAGGTATCGACGATACACTTCCATTTGCCGTCGGCCTGCTTCTTCCAGATTTCCAGGAACTTGCCGGTGTCGTTGACCGGGGTCTTCGGGTCCTGTATCGAAAGCTGATAGGAACCGTAGACGTAGCCGATATCGCCGGATTTCGAGGCCTCGGTCTTGAAAACTTTCCACGAGATAGCGGCATTCGGAGCGACCATGGGCGCCCAGTTTTCGCGGATTGACTTCGGATCTTTGGCGATCGGGCCGTTGGGCGGCAGCAGCACCGCGTCATCGGCATAAAACGCGACGGTTCCGTTGAGATCATGTTTTCCCGCTGTGGCCGACCACTGCTCGTCCATCGCCTTCAGGGCGGCCTCATCGGCGGCGCGATTATCAGGCGCGGCCGGCGGAGCACAGGATGTTGTGAGGAATGCGGAAGCGATCACAAAGGATAGCAGGGTTTGTCGAAGCATCCGGGGAGTGTATCACAGCGCGCCGCGATCATTCCTGCGGTGGAGGCAGAGGGAGATCGGACATCATCGTATCTTCCACCGCCTTCCAGCTTCCGTCGGCGAGTTTGCGATAGATGGTCAAATATTTCCCTTCATCTTCGAATTTGTTGCCGCGAACGTCGGAGAAGGTCATCTTGTACGAGCCCTGCGTGTAGGCCATGTCGCCGCCCTTGGAAACTTCCAGTCGCGTAGGCGTAAGCGTAATGGAGAAGTTCGGATCGGCCATCATCGGCTTGACGGCATCCTTGATGGCCGCTTTGCCGGTGAGCAGAGGCGCGTTCGGCATCAGAACGTGGGCGTCGTCGGTGTAAAAAGCCACGTAGGCGGCCGCGTCCTTGGCGGCTCCGGCTTTGTTCCAGGCCTCCTCCATTTCGCGGATCGCCTTCTTGTCGGTTTCGGAGGTGTCGGGCGGCTTCATGCACGAAGCCAGCGCCAGGATCGAGCAAAGAACCGCCAGTCTCACTTAGAAACCACCTTTCGGCTTGTAGCCGGGACGGCACTGGACGCGATACTTCTTGCCGATGTCCGACACTACTTCCACTGTCAGCTTGCGGAATCCCTCGTTCGGATTCGGCTGCGGGTAGTAGGTGATTGTGTAGGAGTTGCCCAGATCCTCGCGGATATTTTCGAACGCCTCCACTTGCTTCTGCCAGGTCTTGGCGAAATATGACTTTCCGCCCGTGCGCGTGGAGATGCGCTTGAATACGCTGGAGGAAATAGGATCCTTGTTCACCTCGTTGGTGGAGATGACGTAAATCGGGATACCCTCATCCTCGGCCACGGTGGAAACGTCGTTGGGAGCCACCATGCTGGCGTTATCGGGACCGTTGGAGAAGACAATGACTACTTTTCGGCCCGGCACCTTGGCCGCGTCGCGCAGGGTCAGCAACAAGGCGTTATAAAGCGCCGAATCGTCGCCGGCGACGGCCTTGCGGAGGCCGAAGATCGCGTCGCCGCGTTCCTTCGTGAGCGGCGCGGCGCGCGTCAGGTTGCGGCTGTATGTGTATACGGCGATCGAATCGGCGCGATCCAGCCCGCGGATAAAATCGGCAATCGCGTCAGAGGCGTATACGAAGCCGCGGTACATGTAATTGCTGGTGTCGAACAGCACGAACACATTCGTGCCGACGAATGCGTCGGAACGGCCCTCGGCCACGCCTTCCGGCGAGATGGCGATCGGTTTCAAGGAGCCGTCGGCGGTGATTTCCACCGGAGGCTTGCTGCCTTCGGCGAAGGTGGCGAACTTCTGTGGGATTCCGTCTTCCAAAACGCGAAAATCTTTCGGTTTGAGGCCATTAATATACTTGCCCTTGTTGTCGGTGACCTGGAAACTGAGCACCACCATGTCCACCTTGACCTTGAACACCGGATGCTCCTGGGCAAACACAAGGGACACCAGGATGAAGAGCCCGAGAATATTGCGAATCAAGCATTCCTCCAATGGCAAGCGAACCTGCACTACCCATCATTCGTTATCCGCGGCCGAGTCGGCCATTTGTTTCCGTGCTTTTTGCCGGACATCGTCGCCGACGATGCGCAGACTGCGCAGCAAAGCCGGCCAGTCCTCGAGGTGCGTAGCGAAGATCTGTTCGACGGTCTGTTGCGTCCAGGCCGGAATGAGCACGTTCAACTGCCCGGGCTGCGCGTAAACCTCGTCGGCCAGTCCGGCGTAGTATAAAATGTTCGATTCCCAGCTCTCGGCCAGGATTCGGCTAGAGTATCCCATCAGGGTCGGGAATGTGCGGAGGTTAAGCAGTTCCGGACGATAGGAGTTGGCCAGCGTCGGTTTCGGCGTGCCGAAGGCGCGGGAAATCGCGTTCGGGCTGACGGCATCGGGTGCTTGTGCGGCGAGCCTCATGATGTTCACCGCCGTGGGCGAATCCCTGTCCTGCGGTGCCATTTCGGTGGCGAGCAGATACATTTCCGATGGCAGGACATTCTCCCCGGCGGCCTTGATGTCGCCTTCGGCCAGCAGTCGGTCCAACTTGCGCACGCGAGCCGGAGGGGCGTAGCGTTCAAGCACGCCCAGTACCTGCGCTCGGCGGTCGGCGTTGAGCGCGCTTTCCGCAAGCAGGGTCTCCGCGTAGGCCATATTGACTCCGACCCAGTGGATCTGTAAAGGCGTGGTGTTCCACCAGCGCGGAACAACGGCGCTGAGGATCAGCTGCGGCACCAGATCGCCCCAGATCAGCGCCTGCTCGCGGGTGGGGATCAGGAAGTTCTGTTCCGCCTCGGCGAGTGCGTACGGCAGCGCGGCAAGGGAACCCACCAGGCGACCCCCCGCGTTCGCCGGCCATCCGGTGCCGAACAGTTCGGTCTGCTTCCAGGTCTGGCTCTGGCCCGCGCTTTGGATGCCGATAAAATCGTGGCTGCGGACGAACAGGGGATTTGTGTGCAGCACTTGTGCGCCGGGCGGTGCGTAGTGAATATAGGCGTAGCCCACTAACGTATCGCGCAGGAACGGGGCCAGCGAGGCGCGCAGGTCCTTCAACTTATTCGGATCGCTGGCTGCTTTTTCAATCGCCTGCCGCAAATTGACTTTTCGCTGCTGGTCGATATGCTTCTCGGTAAAGTAGCCGTAGGCGAGCGTGCTCTTTTCCGCGGTGCTGAAGGCGTTGCGCGGCAGCTGAATATCGGAGATCCGCATGGCAAGCTTCGCCGCCAGCGCGGTGTTGAGCTTCTCGCCGCGGCTGACACTTTCGAGGTTATCGGCAAGATCGAACAAGGTTGTCAGGGAAATCAGCCGCTGCGCCTCGAACACGCGAATCATGTCCTCGGCGATCTGCGTGCGCGCTTCGGAAGCATCGGTCGAGGAGGTCCCTCCAAGCAGATCGATCATACGATCCTGCGCCGACACACCCTTCGGCCAGCCGGCGGCCTCGAGCAGCGCCTTCACGCCGGTGCGTCCGCCGTCGAAGACTTCGCGCTCGCTCTGGACCTTCTGGAAAGGTTCAACGATCTGCGCCAGCGTCCGGTCCGCTTGCACGGCGGAGAGGCTTCCCTGGCGGACAAAGATCTGCCACAGAGCGGAGAGCGCCTGGAACGTGCCCGCGGCATCGGCGCGGAGCGCCTGGTCGCCGATCTTATCGAGCGAATGAGCGGCGTCCAGATAGGCCAGGACCGTCCGGTCGGTGACCGATGGCGCTTCGGCGAACAGCTGGTACTGCGAGCCCAGATTGCGGAATTCGTGGGCCAGGCGGTCAATGGTGGAGGCCTCCAATGGTGTGGCGCGGTTGCGCTCCACATCACTCAATGCCATGAAGATCTTCAGCGGCTCGTTTTCCACGGATTTCCGGGAAAGACCGAACAACGCTTCAAGGACGTCATCGGAGTCCTTCCATCCGCCGGCGGCCTTGGCGAGCTTCGCGTCGTACTTCATTTGGGAATGGCCGCTGAACAGGTTTTTCCAGACGTCCAGGCTACCCGGGATGTGCGGCTTGCCGTCGCGGTCCATCCGGAGGCGCGTGGTGAGCAGCATCATATCGGTGTTGGAGCGGAAAACGGGACGCGCGGGGCCGGGGCTGGTCACCCTGCCGCGAATCGCCAGGTAGAAGCGCTTCAGGCGCTCCGGCTCACAGAGATAGTCTTTGACGGGTCCGTTGACGCGGGCCAGAGCGTCGAAGTAGCTGGCCAGCCAGCCGTCGTCCCGAGCCACGAGTTTTTCGATAAACGCGGCGCCGTTGGACGGAGGGGCTCCGGCCAGTTCGCCCCACATTTTTTCCGTCCGCGCGCCGCCGGGGACGACTGCCTTCCCGCCGCGAATCTCAAACATGCCTCCGAAAAAGTCGAGCACATGCGAGTAGATTCTCAGCCTCGGCGCGGGGATCGCGTCGCGGAGAGCCTGCGCGGTTTCCGGATCAATTTTCGACAAGCCGAGATAGAGACGGCACAGTGATGGATCCGCGATGAAATAGTCGATGAACTCGCCGCTGGTCTTCTCCTTGGCCGATTGCCAGTAGGCGGCGTCGTAGAGAATCGGAATGCGTGCGGGATGATAATCGAGCACGAAGGGACGATTGGTGCGCAGCGCCTGCTCCAGGTCGGCAATTGGGAATCCGGAATCGATGGTCAGGAACGCGCGCGAGGCGTTCACGGTTTCGAGCACGACTTCGGATCCGCAGGCGCCGCGCATGCGATAGCCGAGAATACGCAGAATATCGCCCGTTTGCGACGATTCGCAGGTCTCCAGGCGGAGCACCTTCTTGTCGCCCGCCAGGCGGTCCAGCTCGCGCGCCTGCGACAGGTAGCGGATGACGAGCTTCAGGTACTCGGTTTGATCGAGCAGGTCGTTGGAGCCCGCGGTCTGGTACCCGTTGGTGATAATGTTCCGGGCCAGTGCGCCGAGCAAATCGTCAGGGCGAAGATCAGGAGAGAGGGCGGCCATGCGGGCGAAGGAACGCAGGGGGCCGGGGATCTCTACAAAGCTGGTCTGGACCGGGGACTGCGAGGGCGCGGTGGAGAGAGCCAGACCGGACCCTCCGGCCTGGCGGTAGGCGCCGACATGCTTGGCGGCTGAGTCGCGGTCGCCGGCGAGGAGATCCAGAACGGCCAGCCGGCGGAGCACGGACATTTTTTCCGGCACAGGGAGAACCTGCTGCAAGCGGGAATAGACCTCGCGTGCCTCCGGATCGCGATGGCGATCCAGAAATTCGGCATAAGCGCGCAAAGCCGAGGGATCGGCGGGAGACGCGGCAGCGGCTTTCTTCAATCGCTCCCGTGCCTGCTGAGCCTCGCCTTTGCTTTCCAGGCGCCAGATCTCACTGGTGACATCTTGCCCCCGGCAGATGCCCAAACCGAATGCCAAAACCACTGACAATCCCACTTGCCAAGAGAGCCGCATCGCTACAGTCTCCTTCAACCGACCCTCCAACCTGGCCGGAAGATCTGGTTTCCTACTCTAGCACGGCTCGGGTAGGCAAAAAACCGGGTCATATCGCGCTCCCAGAGAGCGTTTAGTTGTATGATTTTGGGCGGGCCACGTGAGGCCCGACTTCTATCATGAAAAACCTGTTATTTGCTATTTTGATGGCGCTGCCGATTGCGGCCGCGCCCCCGAAGATCGCCGTGATCGGATTGCTCCACTCCCACGTCTGGAGCCAGTTGCCGAACATGGTGAAGGGCGACGTGGTGACGCTGGTGGGCGTCGCCGAGGAACATCCCGAACTGGTGGCCGAAGCCAAGAAAGCAGGGGTGGCCGACAATCTTTTCTTCTCCGACTACAGCAAGATGCTGGATCAGTCGAAGCCGGATTTCGTATGGGCGTTCGTTGAGAATAACCGGCACCTGGAAATTGTGAAGGCTTGCGCGCCGCGCAAGATTTCGGTGATTTTCGAAAAGCCGCTGGCGTCGACAGCCAAGGACGCGGCGGCGATTCGCGAGATCGCCAGCAAGAGCGGCATCTACGTGATGACCAACTACCAGATGGCCTGGTGGGCGGCCAATTACACCGCGAAGAAGTTGGCCGATGCGGACGAACTGGGCAAAGTATACCGGCTGCGCGGCGTTGTGGGTCACGGTGGCCCCGGCTCGGAGGGCGCGCGCAATTCGTTCTTCTTTGAATGGCTGACCGATCCGGTAAAGAACGGGGCCGGTGCGCTGATGGATTTCGGCTGCTACAACGCGCTTTGGAGCCTGTGGTACATGGGCAAGCCGCAGACTGTTTACGCGCGCGTCGATCACTTGCAGCCGGAGCGGTTCCCCAAGGTGGAGGACAACGCCACCATCGTTCTCGGCTACCCGAACGGCGATGGAATTTTCGAGGGCAGCTGGGATCTGCCGCGCAGCTTCCAGGATCTGGAGGTGTTCGGACGAAAGGCCAGCATGACCATGGTCAACGGCAAAGTGGAGGTCCGCAGGAGCGGCCGCAACGCGGGCTATGAGCCGGTGGCGATCGATCCGCTGCCGAAGGAGCGATCCAGCCCGCTGGCTTATATGGCGAACGCCATGGAGACGAATCATGCGCCTGAGGGATTGGTCGCTCTCGATATCAACGTCCAGGTGGTGGAGATTATCGACGCCGCCAAGGAAAGCATCAAGACCGGCAAGGCAATTTCCTTAAAACAAAACTAGGCAATCCTGTTAGACTGAGATTCAGGGTCGTCGACTTCTTTATGATGGTCCGGATTAAGCTGCGAAAAGGCCGTCCGATCCAGAAGAAGGACGGAAAGAACCGCCAGGTGGCGTCCGCCATCGGCGTGCTCCTGATACCGGCCGCGCTGATGGCCTACGTACTCGGGATATGGAGGCTCGCCTCGGATCTGGGAATGGCGGCGGAGTTCGCGTTTACCGGACTGTTCTCGCACTGGCAGGTGTGGATCGCACTGGCCGTAGCATTGCATATCGCCTCATCCTCGCTGAACCGATATGGCAACGGCGGTTCCCTGAAAGGACCGCGCTTGCTGCCGTTCCGTCATCCAGTGGACGAATCTCCAAAACCGGATGAGGCTTCAAAAAAGGTCCGGCTTCGGGTTTAGCCGCCCAATTGAGATGCGTAGCCGCGCTGCACCAGTAACGCGGTCTGCTGCACCGTAGTAGGCGCGAATGGCGAGGACACGCGCGCGATCGGGCGCGACGATCGCTCCTTCCAGGAAGATCACGTTCGGAACGACGCCCTTCTTTTCCCAGTCGCGCTCCGGAAGCAGGAATGGTTTATCCGCGCGGGCGAGCAATTTCGCGGGATCGTTGCGGTCGAACAACGCCCAGCCCGGGCCGTAGACCAACGCGTCGTCCGCACCGTTATAAAGGAGTAGAATTCCGGCCCTGGTCAGGATGGGGGCGGATCCGGGCTCCATCACGCGCGAATCGAACGCGCCGGGGCGGCGCGCGAGCACAGGCTGAGCGCTCGCATCGGCCCAATGCAGAAGATCGGTGGAGGAGGCGAGGCCCATGTAGTCCCGTTCCTTACCATCCGCGTCGGTACGCGTGCCGAGGTAATACATCCACCAGCGGCCCCGGACTCTTTCCGGCAGAATCGCGCCAGACTTGGTCCACTTGGGTTCCAGGTTCCCTTGTAGGCAGGCAAGATGACGCCCTTGCGATCCCAGTGAATCAGGTCGCGCGATGTGGCGAGGCACAACTGCGCATCGTGGCCGTTGTAGCCGGTGTAGGTCAAATAATAGGTTCCGGCGATGAACACCAGGCGCGGGTCTTCCACGCCTCCGCCGATTTCGTAAGGAGCCTCGGGCGCGAGAACAGGTTGCTCCCGGATCTTGAAGTGCAGACCATCGGGACTCTCGGCATAGCCGATGCGCGAGATCATTTTCGCGTCGGTGGCGCGGAACAGGAGCACGGTCTTGCCATGAAATTCGACTGCCGTGGGATTAAACGTGCCGGTCGAGGCCCAGGCGGGGCCGGGCTCCAACACGGGTTTGTCGCCGAGGCGCGACGCATCCACCACGATCTGCGCGGAGGCCTGGAGCAGTAGCAACAAAACGAGAACTGAGGCCTTCATTTCTTGGCCTGGGAGATTCTGGTCATGTGCTCAGTGATCACGCGCCACCGGCCCTGCCGTTTGACGGCGACCCAGGTGCACTTGATGGCGAGCCCTTCCCCAAACCGGTCTATCACCACGGCCGTGTCGCCGTTCAACCGAATCATATCGTGAACAACCTCGAAGGGTGCAACGGGGCCGGCAAGGATCCTCTCAATGAACTCCGCCCGGTTGGATGTTGCGCCGGAGGTCCAGGTAATGACGAAGCCTTCGTCGAGGATCCGTTCGAGGGTCTCGCGGTCGTGTTTCACCTCCGCGTCCATCCACTGTTGGTCGAGCGCCTTCAGTTCCAGTTCGGCCGTCGCCGCCGGTGCTTGAGCTCGCGCTGCCAAGCCGAGCGTAATCGCCAACATCGCCAATCGAGCCGTCATCATGGGAACCAATTTTATATACTTTCGAGATGCTTCACAGAAATGCCGCGTTCCTGCTTCTTTCCGCCGTCGCCTTCGCCGCGAAGGTGCCCACCATCGACCAGGCGCTGAGCACTCAGTCGGTCTCCGCCGCGGAAATTTCGCCCGATGGAAAATATGTCGCTTACACCGTGACGCAGGCCAATTGGGACGAGAACGACTTCATCACGCAGATCTGGGTCGCCTCGACGCTCACGGGCGAGCGGTACCGGCTGACCACCGGAAAGAAGTCTTCGAGCGGGCCGCAGTGGTCGCCTGATTCCAAACGCATCGCGTTCACATCGGATCGCGACGGGAAGCGGCAGATTTACTTGATCTCGCCTACCGGCGGCGAGGCGTCCGCGCTGACGGCCGAAGAAAACGGCGTGGGTGGATTCGCCTGGTCGCCAGATGGCGCCTGGATCGCGTTCACGTCGAGCGGCCCTGACCCGAAGTGGAAGAAAGACCGTAAGGACAAGTACGGCGAACTCGACGTGATCGGCGGAGATTATACGATGAGTCATCTCTGGCGCATCAAGGTTCCCGCGGAGATGCCTTACGACGCGAAGACTCTGCCCAAGCCGGAGGCTCTCACCAAGGGCGACCAGCTCACGGTCTCGAGCTTCTCCTATTCTCCCGATGGCTCGCGGATCGCGTTCACGGGCGCTCGCGATCCGGACCTGGGATCGCAAGGCACGCAGCAGATTTACCTGCTCGATCTGGCCGACCTGCATGTGCGTAAACTGCTCGACTCGGGCGGGCCGAACAGCAATCCGAAATGGTCTCCCGATGGCAAGCAGATCGCCTACGTCACGGCTAATGGCCAGGAATTTTACTTTTACGCGAATCGCTATATCGCGGCCATTTCCGCCGACGGAGGCTCGCCGAGAATTCTGACCAGCGAGTTCGACGAAGACCCGAACCTGATCGATTGGTCGGTCGACGGTATCTATTTCACGGCGTTGCAGAAGACGGCTGCGCACGCATTCCGGGTCGATCCGTCGTCGAAGGCGATCAAACGGATCAGCGGTCCGGATGTGTATCACCTGAACGGCGTGACCTTTACGAAGGATCACCGCGTGATGGCCGGCACCGGGGCGATGCCGAATCATTTCGCGGAGATCATCACTTCGTCCACGTCGGATTTTGTGCCGAAGATTCTGACCGACGTCGCGGCGCAGTACAAGGAATTCGCGCTCGCCACGCGCGAGGTGGTCGAATGGACCTCCTCCGACGGCGGCGCGAAGATGCAGGGGATTCTGATCAAGCCTGCCGATTACGATCCGTCGCGGAAATATCCGCTGATGGTGGTGATTCACGGCGGCCCGACGGGGGTGGACACGCCCATTTTGAGCCCGGACCGATACTATCCCGTGGAAATGTTCGGAGCGAAGGGCGCACTGATTTTGAAGCCGAATTACCGAGGCTCGGCGGGCTATGGCGCGAAGTTCCGAGCGCTGAACGTCAGGGATCTGGGCACGGGCGACTACGCGGATGTGATCTCGGGCGTCGATTCGCTGATCGCCAAGGGGTTGGTGGATAAGGACCGCGTCGCGTCCATGGGCTGGAGTGAGGGCGGCTATATCTCGGCGTTCATCACCTGCTTCAGCGACCGGTTTAAGGCCGTCTCGGTCGGCGCGGGCATTTCCGATTGGATGACGTACTACGTCAACACCGATATTCATCCGTTCACGCGCCAGTATCTGAAGGCTACGCCCTGGGACGATCCGGAAATCTATCGGAAGACATCGCCGATCACCTATGTGAACAAGGCCAAGACGCCGACCCTGATCCAGCAGGGCGATCAGGACAAGCGCGTGCCTCCGCCCAATTCCTACGAACTGTATCAGGCGCTAAAGGATCGCGGCGTGCCGGTGAAGCTTGTGTTTTACAAAGGCTTCGGGCATCCGATCAATAAGCCGAAGCAGCAGAGGTCGGTGATGGAGGAGAACTACGCGTGGTTCAGCAAATACATTTGGGGCGAGGATAATTGATATAAGCGGATAATCTCAGAACATTGCAGAATATTCCCGAGTCTGGGGCTGATGTAGGGTACTTTAGTTCGGGACTCCTAAGGCATCTTCCCTAACTCTTAGGTAATCTTGTCAATCCGAAGTAGATCACTTATTCTGGGTCCCTGTGAGCGCCCCGAAGACATGCGGTTATTGCTTTCGGTCTCTATCGCTTATACAGCGATTCTCGCGGGTGAACTTCTGTTCCTCTTTACATGAGGATCTGTACCTTGAAAGGCAAGCAACACTTTCGATCAACCGCATCCTTAGCTTGACAAGCCAAGAACGGGATAACGCATTGTTTTTAGCAGGCTACGAATGGCACTTGCTGTCGGAGCTGACATCCGTCCGTGCGCGAACGGAAGGAGTGCCCAGGCAGATCCTCTCACCGTTGCGCCAGGCTACGCTTCACCCTGTTGATTCGGGCGGCACGCGCATGCAGGAGCCGCAGCCGCTCGATTTTGTTCCCTCATGCCCGGCATATCCCTGTTTTCCGGCCGACATGCGACCGGAGAGTTCCCAACTGGCTGCCGATCAAGGGTTGATCCCTGAGGTATCGAAGAAAGAGTACTGCCCTTGGCCACAGAATCGTGCCGGCAAGAGCCTACAACAAGAGGACAGCGTGCTTCATGGGCGGGTTGTCGCGGCTGAGATGCGGGCGGGCTTCTGCCTTGGGCCCGCCGGATTGATTCAGATCCTGACCGCCGTCGTAGTTGTAAGAGACGAGGTTGTGAAAGACGGAGACTTCATGACGCAAAACCCAGCGGCGGATGGAACCATCGACTTGGCCAGCCTTCTCGAAACAGTAGGGCGCAGCATCATGACGGTGAATGCGGACGCAGTTCCAGGGGTGGCAGCCGTTGCAGTTTCCGCACCGAAAGTGGCGAGAAGAAAGGCACCCTCCAACACGCGCCGTGCTTCTGGCCGAGTTGGGCAGTCCCTGCGCCGCAGCGGCACCCACCTGGCGGATGATTAGCGGATGGCGTACCCGCCGTCGACCCGAATTGTCTCGCCGGTAACGAAGTCCGATGCCCGCGAGGCCAAATAAACCGCAGTCCCAGCAATTTCCTCCGCTTGACCAAACCGCCCGGCGGGCGTTCGCATCAGGATTTCGTCATTCATGGGCATCTTGCGGACGGGAGCCGTCATGTCCGTTTCAATCCAACCCGGCGCGATCGCATTAACTTGAATATTGTGCGGGGCGAGCTCAATGGCCATGGACTTGGTCAGCTGAACGATCGCTCCTTTCGCTGCGCTGTAAGACGGAACCAACCCGGATCCAAAGAACGAATACATGCTCCCGATGTTGATAATCTTGCCGCCTTTATTTGCAACCATTGACCGGGCAGCGAGCTTCGAAAGGAGGAAGACCGCATTGAGTTGCGTCTCGATCACGTTGTCCCAAGCTTCAGGGGTTTCGTTCAACACACCGCCGCTTAACGAAACGATGCCCGCGTTATTGACCAGGACGCCGATGCTGCCGAGTTCGTTTTCGACCCTGTTGAGCGCTGGCTCCAACGCGGCGCGATCGGTAACGTCCATTTTGAAGGCAATCGCCCGTGCGCCGATTGCCTTTAATTCCGCGAGCACCCGCTGGTTCTTCTCCTCGTTTCGTCCAAGCACGGCGACGGCAGCCCCGGCTCCGGCCAATCCGAGCACGATGCCGCGGCCGATCCCTCCGTTGCCGCCAGTCACGACGGCCACTCGGCCGGTCAAATCGAACAACGCAAGCGTTTTCGTCAAGGAATCCTCATTTCTAGTGTTCTGAGCAGCGGGCCGCTCCTAGAGTACGCGACTTGATTCGCGCCCGACAACTGTTTCGTAAAGAAGCGCCTCGCGACTTTAGTAACATCAACCTGATGAAGCTCTCTCGCTGGATCGCCGTGACGGCGGGTATTGGCATTGCGGCCGCGCTGCTGGCTTATGCGTCCAAGACGGATGGCATGAACGTGATCACCGGGCAGAAGGCGTTCACCAATACTGCCTCACTCCGTCCCGGTTTGGCTCGCAAGATCACGGCGCAGGATCTTCCGCAACCGAACGCCCCCGGGATTTTTTCGCGGCTCTCGATGTATGCCACGGTCGGCTTGGGCAGGAACGGCGCGCGGCCGGAGAACGCTATTCCGAAGGCGCCGGCCGGATTCAAGGTCGATCTTTTTGTCTGGAGCGGCCTCATGATCCCTCGGCAAATCCGAAGGGCTCCGAACGGCGACATCTTCATGGCGGATACGGGCGCGGGAACGGTTCGTATCTACCGCGGCATCACGGCCGAAGGCAAGCCTCGGGAATCCTCGGTGTACGCAAGTCTGCCAGCCGCGTTCGGCATGGACTTTTATCCGCCGGGGCCGAATCCGCAGTGGGTCTATGTGAGCAACACCACCATGGTGGTGCGCTACGCGTATAAAAACGGCGATCTGAAGGCCAGTGGAGAGCCGGAGAAGCTGATCTCAAACATTCCGGGCGGCGGACACTCCACACGCGATCTTGTCTTCTCCAAAGACGGCAAGAGACTGTTCCTGGCGGTGGGATCGGCGTCCAACAATAACGACAATCAGGCCGAATTCCGCCGAGCCAACATCCTGGAGTACACACCCGAGGGCACGTTTCTAGGCATCTATGCGGCTGGCATTCGAAATCCAGTGGGGCTCGCGGTGAATCCGGATACGGGCGAGCTGTGGGCCTCCGTCAACGAGCGCGACAACCTCGGCGACAACCTGGTTCCGGATTATGTCACGCACGTCGAGCGCGGTGGCTTCTATGGTTGGCCGTGGTTCTACATCGGAGGCAACCAGGATCCGGCGCATGCGGGAAAACATCCTGAGTTGAAGAACAAGGTAATCCTGCCCGACGTTTTGATTCAGGCCCATAGCGCCTCGCTTGGCATGACTTTTTACGACGGCGAGATGTTTCCCGCCGAATATCAGGGCGATGCGTTTGCGGCTGAGCACGGATCGTGGAATCATTCCCAGGGCTCGGGCCGGGAGGTGATCCGCATCCCGATAGAGAAGGGGCGAGCGTCGGGCGTCTATCAGGACTTCCTCACCGGATTCACTACCAATGGAACTTCCTGGGGTCGGCCCGTCGGAGTCGCGGTCGCCTCGGACGGCTCGTTGCTTGTGACGGACGACGGTGCGAAGGTGATCTGGCGGGTAAGCTATCAGAGCAACTAGGAGTTGCCGCCGGAGACTCCGTCTTCATGGCGTTTCACGAGTAGGATGGAGACATCATCCTCATTAAACTCCGGGTTTATCAGCGATTTCAGAATAGACATCGTTCTTCCCGACCTGTCAGCCAGAGCATTACGCAATCGGGCTTCGGGATTCTCGCCGGAAATCGAATCGGTCAGTCCGTCGGTGAAAACCAGGAGAACACCACCAGGGGAAAGAAGAGCCGTGCGGGCTTTGTATGCCGCCTCGCGAAATAATCCGAGCGGCATACCAGTAGCTTCCAGCTCTATCGTAGGTCCGGAGCCAACAAGAATCGGGGCGTTGTGGCCGGCGTTCACGTAGGTCAATTCTCCCGAATCGCGACTCAGCACGATGAAAACCGCCGTCGCAAAGCGATCGCTTGGACTGTAACGGCTCAGGTGCCTGTTGATCCGCTGAGCCAACATCAAGGGATCGGCCTCAAAACTCGCGCTGCTTCTTACCAGGGCCTGTATGTTCGCCGCCAGCAGCGCCGCCGGCATGCCTTTCCCGGACACATCCGCTAACGCGAAAAGCGTTCGGCTTCCCGCAAGCTCGATGACGTCAAAGTAGTCGCCGCTCACCTCGCGGAAGGGCTTATAGAACGTCTCCAACTCGTAGCCCGGCAGCCGGTCCAGCTTTTCGGGTTGAAGGGTCTGCTGGATCTGTCGCGCGGCGATCTGGTCGGCTTCCAGTTGGGTCTTGCGGAAGAACTCCGAAGTCAGCATCCCGTTCATCAGCCAACTGCCGATGAGGTAAATCAGCCACACACTCGCATAGAGAAGCATTCCATGCGGCCACATCACAGGCCACACCAGAGAGCGCGTAAAAATGCAATAGACGGCATATCCCTGCATCAGGATCCCGACCCAGGTGATGACGCGTTTCCACTTGGGCATCTCGCGGGTCCAGTCGTAACGGGCATACTGAAGGGCGCGACGAAGAGGTCTGGTAAACCTTTCAAGTCTGGCCTGGAAGGCTCGAAACGGCATTGCCTGGAGTCTATCAAGACGCAAGGCCTTGCGAATCACTCACGCCCTGCAGACTGTGGTACATTGAGAGAGGTCGTCGCGGATCAGCGACAATACCCTAGGATATTTATGCCAAAGTTGAAGACCCATAAGGGTGCGTCCAAGCGGTTCAAAAAAACGGGCACCGGCAAAGTTGTTCGCCAACACGCGTTTGCCCGCCACATTTTGACGTCCAAGACGCGTTCCCGCAAGCGGCGGCTCGGCAAGAGCGCGGTGGCCGATTCCACGAATCAGGGCGAAATGCTGCGCATGCTGCCGTATTAAATAGACTTCCCTCGTGTGGACAGTGCGCATGCACGTGCCTGATCCGCCGGAAATAAGGAGATAAAAACGTGCCAAGAGTAAAACGCGGTACCAAGCGGCGTGAAAGCCGCAAAAAGACACTGGCCCTGGCAAAGGGCTTTTTCCTCACCAAGAGCAAGCTGCATCGCGCCGCTCAGGAAGCGGTCGAGAAGTCGCTGCGCTACGGCTACGTCGGACGCAAGCTCAAGAAGCGCGATTTTCGCGCGCTGTGGATTGTCCGCATCGGCGCGGGCGCCCGGCTGGCCGGTATGTCCTACAGCCGGTTCATGGACGGCCTCAAGAAGGCAGGCGTGACGCTGAACCGCAAGGTTCTGGCGGACATGGCGTACAACGACGCTCCGGCGTTCGCGGCTGTTGCGGCGCAGGCCAAGGCGGCTTTGGAAGCCGCGGGAACTCCTTCTCCGAAAGCTGCGTAAGCCATGTCCGTTCCTGAAGCGGATTCCTTATCGAACTTAGAGGAGCGCATTCACCGCGCGGTGAAGCTGGTGGCGCAACTGCGCGCCGAGCGCGACGCGGCCATCGCCGAACGCGATGCCGCCCGCAGCGGCGCGGGCGCGGCTCTCTCTGAAATGCAGAAACTGCGCGACGAAGTGGAAGAGCTGCGCGCGGAGCGCAAACAAGTCCGCGGGCGCATCGAAAAACTGCTGGGCCAGATCGATCAGTTAAGCGAATCCTAAGATCTCCAGGAGGGGCGATGGAACGAAAGACGGTGAAGGTCACCATCTTCAACCAGACGTACACCCTCGCCGCGACCGAGGAGGCTGGCGAAGTGGAGGCCCTGGCGCACGCGGTGGATGAACTGATGACCAGCATCGCGCAAAGGGCGGGTAACGTGGACCATCAACGCGTCGCCGCGCTGGCGTGTTTGCACCTGGCGGACCGCGTGCGGTCGATGGAAAAGGAACTCGCCGAACTGAAGGATCGCGTGGAGGAGAAGTCGAAGCAGTTTTCGCTGTTGCTGGACGACGCGATCAGGTAATCCCCTGGCTCACGCCAGGGGTTGTAACCCCGCCCGTGAGGGCGGGGATCATTCCAATCGATCATCTGATGTACAAATAAAAGATGCAGCGCAACGCACTGTGGGCCACCACTGCCATGGTTGAACACCCCGAGCGCGAAGCCGCGAGGCGTCCGCCGCCGAAGCCTCGAACATTGCACGAGAATCTTGCGTATTCCGGGTAATGCTTTCCAAAAACCTTCTGGCTGCGCTCTCCTTGGCTGGCTTGTTCGGCCAGAAAATCGATTTTCAGGGTGACGCTCCCGCCGTGCGCGAGATGGCCGCTTCTTCCGCCCGCGAAGTTGAGGCGTTTTTCGGCGCTCCCTTTCCTGATCCGATCCATTTCAAGATCGCCGCCAGCCGCGCGGAGTTCGATGCTGCCGCGGCGAAGTTCGGTCTCAGCCCGACGCAGTGCTGGATGGTCGGCATGGGCACGGGCGACCTGATGGTGCTCCTTTCGCCCAGCGTCTGGACGAAACAGGCCTGCGAGCACGATCCCGCCGATTCTGAAGCCACGCGCCAGTTGATCACGCATGAGCTTGTTCACGTCTATCACGGGCAGTTCAACTCGAGCCGCGATTTTTCAGGGATAGACGATCTGGACTGGTTCGTCGAAGGCGTGGCCGTCTTTGCCTCCGGCCAACTGACCGAGAATCGCCTCAAGCAGATGCAGCGCGACAAGCTGCCGGATTCGCTCCAAAAGATCTGGACCGGGCCGAGCCGCTACGCCAACGCCGGGACGCTGGTCCGCTACGTCGACCGGAAGTGGGGCCGCGACACGACGGTCCGCCTCCTGAAGGCCCACAGCACGGCCCAGGCTCTGGCCACACTCGGGACCGACGAAAAATCTCTGCTGGCCGGATGGCGCGGGTCGCTGGTTGCTCGATGAGCCCGCGCCCTCAAGACTAGCTCGCTACTGGCAGTGAATCGTGAATCCGATTTTGTTCGAAACCGGATTTGGCGATTGAATGTTGATCTGCACCCACCCGCTGAAGTTTCGGAACTTCGGCGTGTTGGCCCCCAGCCGCCAGGTGGTGATCACCGGAACGGACCGATTCGGTGCAGGCAGGACGATGGATCGCGACGGCCCGGTGGCGCCATCGCTGCGGCTCGTGGTGTAGACCACCTCGGCCGCCTGCGTGCCGATCACTCCCCAATCGAATTTCAAGTCTACCGGGCAGGCGCCGGTGTACTGATGGTCTCGGGCGAGCTGCCCGTTGGCCGAAAAAGCCGACCCGCCGACTCGAACGCCGGCGTTCAATGCCGTCGCCATCGCCAACAATCCTAGAACTGGCAGGGCGAACGTCAGGATGGACCTCATGGAACCTCTCTTCAATGTGATATATACCCCTCTCTCTCAAATACGCAGCGAAATATGCCAAGCCGGCTCGCAGGGATTGTGGCATGCTGGTGTTTCTATGAGAGACCCGGAGACTATCGAAGAAGAACTGGTGGCGATTGGCGCCATCGCTGACGACTCCACGAAACTGGAGCGTATCATCGCCTGGTGCGCATCGCATCCGGATGAAGTGCCGTTCGCGCTACATCAGCTCTTGAGCAGGCGGGAGAAGCACCGGCCTTAGGATCGTGAATCCTAACGCTGGATCGCGGCGGGTGCCGCGATCGCTTGCACCTCCGGATAGAGCGGAGAAGGGATGTTTGGCGGCAGTGAACTTCCTGCCCCCTTCAGATACGCATCGAAAAAGCTCGACACGCAGTACGCCGTCACCGCGAGCTGGCGGCGCCCGTCAAGTCCGAGCATCCCGAACGTCCGAAGTACGCCACGCACCAGCTGGCTCTTGAGCAGGGCCCCGTCGTCGCTGAACATAAAGTGATTCGTCCCGCGAATCGAGAGCCGGAGCCTGCCATCCGGCGGCAGGCGATCGTAGACGGATTGGATATCAGCTTCGAAGCGGCGGACTTCCTCTGGAGATGAGAAATCGCCCTTGCCGCTGAGTAAGAACAGGAAAGGCTTGTGGATGCCCTCGCGAAGCACGCTCCCGAACAGGGCTCCATCGATGTCCACACCGGCCGTGCATCGAGGGTCCTGTGCACAGAATTTCGCCGATGTCGCGCCGCCGAACGAATGGCCGAAGACACCCACGCGCATCATGTTCAACCGGCCTGCGAACTTCTCATTCTCGATGTTCCAGCGCTCCAGCCGTTCGAGCACGTGCCCGATGTCCGCAGTCCACGCATCAAGGAGGCTCTGAGCGCGGCGGTTCAGCTCAGGGCCGGAGACTGCCTCCAGATCGTTCTCCGGCGCGCGAGCCACGGTGCGGCCGTCGGGGAAAACCACCAGATGCGTGAGGCCCGGAGCGTCGAATCCAACGACAAAATAGCCGTGACTCGCCAGATCCTCCGCCAGCGCGGAGTAATTGATCACTTCGGCGGATGCGCCCCCGCGCATGATCACGACAGGGTATGTGCGGTCGCGTGGAGATATGTCCGCCCATGCCTCGCTATGTCCGCGCACCTTTCGCGTAATCTCTCGTCAAGAGCCTCAAGACCGGCCCCAACGCGTGTTCGCGCGGCGCGCGCATCCAGGGCGGCATATAGTCATCTGGCGAACCCGGTGCGGCTGCCGGATACCAGATCCAGATCAGGAGCTCTTTTCCGATCTGATCGTCGAACAGCCCGCGGCCGACTGGGAACGGTCCGCTCGGCGTGGGGAGCGCGAGCTCGGTACCGCGCTCCAGCCAAAGGGCCGAGACGAGCGCGATAACTGCGACCAGGCCCACAATAGCGAAGATCGCGAGAATCCGGGATGTCTTGCTGGCAAAGCGGACCATATCCTTTGCAATATAAAGTAATTTATCACCGCTTGTCAACAAACCGGCCGGCAATCACCGCCGCGGCGATCGCCACCCAAGACAGGAAAGGAACCGCCAGGAACGGGAATGCGGTTTCGCCAAGGGCGGCCCGAATGCGGCGTAGGCGTAAATTCCGACCGAAGCCAGCGCGACGATTAGTATCAGGACTGAAACCATCGATCCGCGCCCTCGCTTTGCCGCCACGAGCAGCCCCACGAATGGCAATAGCACCCAGCCGCCGAAAAGTGTCAGCAAAAGCGCGGAGGGATTGCGATGCCCCACGAGCAGCATCAGCCCCAGGGAGGCTGCGGCGCCCGCCACCACCGCGATTTCCGCCGCCACCCGCAAACCGTTCCTGCCAATTTGCGCCGATCCACTTTCATCCGATGGCATGATCGGATTCTCCCGCACATTTAATGAGGCGACGCCGGACCCGGTAAATGTGCGCCGGATTTGTAGCATCGCCTCGCCTGAATGCCCGGCTACTGGGCCGGCTTGGCGAACCTGCTGTCTTCAATCGGCACATTGGCCTTCACTTCGGTCAACTGGATCGTGAAGCGGCCGTTGGGGCGCGAAAGCGTCCAGCGGAATGGAGTTTTCACCCCGTTGACCTCGCGGTAATCGGAGTAGTCGATCTGTGTCGGCATACGGCCGACAGGCGTGTCGGAGTAGCGGACAATCCGGACCAGCAGGTTGGTGTTCGCGTCGAAGAAGAAGCGCACGGGAGGCTGGCCCTGGCGCGAACCGTTGAGCGAAATGACGTCCCTGTCGCCGATCTTATCGGGTCGTCCGGCACGGAGCTGCGGAAAGATTTCCTTCATGCGAAGCGCGAGGTAGAACTCGGAATCGAGGCTGGAGGCGAGCGATTCAGCGGGCGACATGTCGCTGGCAGGACGTCCGGAGGAGCCCATCCAGCCGGCCTTTCCGTCGAACGCGGTGTAGCTTTCGCGGGGGCCCATGTGTGTGACGGTGATGCGCATGTTGGGGGCTTTGGTGTAGACCTCGATCGGCATTTCCTGGCCCATCGCAGTGATGGAACCCTTGCCCACGCGGGTGGTGACCTTCTTCATCGCATCCGCTCCGCCAAGCGCGGAGATGTAATTCTCGATCACCGAATCGGCCGTGGGAGGCGTAGGGCGCGGTCCGGCGGCGGGCGCTTCGGCGGGCTTCGGCGCGGCGTCCGTTTCCTGCACGGGCGGGATTCCCATTGGGCGCTCCGATCCACGATGGCAGGAGTAGCACGTGACGCTTGTCTGGCCGCGGAAAGAATTCTTGTTGATGGCCATCGTCATGGCGATCATTTCGCGCGCCGTCTTCTTGGCCCGCTTATCGTCGGCTTCAAACTTGCCGGCGACGTGGCAAGTGTCGCACTGCACGCCGAGCGAGACCGAAATGTACTGCATGGTCGGCATGAGCTGGTCGGCGGGCGTGCCTTTCAGTTCGATGATGTTCTTATAGGCCTGCTCGGCGGTCTTGACGTCGGCGGTCTGGGCGAAGAGCCCCACGGCGAAGGCGGCGGCTAGAAAAAGTCGATTCAGCATGTCTATCTTTTATACCGCGATTTGGTTTATCGCGGCACGGCTTCGCCCGTTTGTCCGAGCGCGGTCTTGGACAGCGTAGGCACTTTCGTATCCGCATCCAACTTGGGCCGCCGCGTGTGCCAATCCGTTGCCTGTTGATACGCGTGCGCCAGCGCCAGCACGTTCGATTCGGCCAGATTCGGTCCGCTGATCTGCAGGCCGATGGGCATGCCTTCCTTGGAGAATCCGCAGGGGATGCTGATTGTTGGCAGACCGTAATCGTCTAACGAGCGGGTGTTGCCCGGCTCCGGATGACGGGCGCGGGTGTTTGCCAGGCGGCTCAGATCCTCCTCAATCGTCCAGGGAAGATGGCGGATGGTCGGTGTGATGAGCAAGTCGACGCTTTGTTTCTTGAAGACCTCGTCGTCAACAGTGCGGCGAACCAAGCGCAGCTGACGCCACTCGCGGACATAGTCGACGGCGCGCTGGCCTCCACCGGGGCCTCCGCCGAAGGCTCCCCCGCCGCCGGGATCGGAGCTGACGAAGCCGTTCCCGAGCGCCTCGCGATAGACACCGCCTTCGCTGTTGGCTCCCGTACCGAGAATCGACGGCATCTGGATTTCGTGCGATCCCTTCGTCAATTTGTTGAGCACCGCGATGGCCTGATCCACGGCCGTCGCGACATCGTCATCGAGGCCGTCGTAAAACATCGGCGGTATGCCCAGGCGAAACTGCGCGACCGGCGCGCCAATGGTCTTGGAATAATCGGCCACAGGGTAATCGATGCTTTGCAGGTCATAAAGGTCGTAGCCGGCGATGCACTGGAGAACCATGGCCGTGTCTTCGGCGGTTCGCGCGATAGGTCCGCAGTGATCGAGCGACCAGGTGAGCGGCACGATCCCGCGAATGCTGACGCGCCCGTAAGTGGCCTTGAATCCTGTAACGCCGCACATGGCCGACGGGGTGCGGATAGAGCCTCCCGTATCGGTACCGAGCGCGGCGAAACAATCGCCAACGGCAACCGCGGCGGCCGAGCCTCCGGAAGAACCTCCGGCGATGAGCGCGAGATTCCAGGGATTGCGAACGGGTCCGAAATAGCTGACGGCGGAGGTCGCGCCCGCGGCGAAGATATGCATGTTCGCCTTGCCGACGATCACCGCGCCCGCGGCGACGAGACGCCGTGCAACCTCGGAATCCTCGCTGGGGATGTAGCCCGCCAGCGTCTTGCTGCCGGCCGTGGTGCGCGTGCCGGCGATGTCGATGTTGTCCTTCAGGCCGATTGGGATGCCGTGCAGAGGCCCTCGTGGATGCTTCTCCTTATGGAGGGTCTTGGCCTGTTCGAGCGCTCGCTCCTGCATCACTGTGATCCAGGCGTTGGTCTTCGGATTCAGCGTCTTCATCGAGGCGAGGCACGCCTCGGTCAGATCGACGGGAGAAAATTTCTTCGCGCGAATGCCGTCGGAGGCCTGCTTTAATGTCAGTGAGAGGAGTTCGTTAGCCACCCGTCTGCTCCGATGCGTTCTTCGACAGCGTAGGAACCTTCGTATCGGGCTGCAGGGGTGGTTTACGCGAATGCCAATCCGTCATTTCCTGATATGCATGCGCCAGCGCAAGCACGTTCGCTTCGCCGAACATCGGTCCTGCGATCTGCAGGCCGATGGGCATGCCGTCTTTCGAGAATCCGCAGGGCAGGGAGATGACGGGCAAACCGTAGGCGTTAAACAGGCGCGTATTCTCCTCGGGATCGGTGCGCGGCGGGGCTTCTGCGGCCGGGCTCGCACCGCGTCCACCTCCACCTGCCGCACCGCCACCTGCCGCACCGCCGCCTCCTCCTCCGCCCCGGCCTCCACCGCCGCCGGATGGCGTGATCGCGAGCGATTCCTCGACGGTTTGCGCGGGGTGACGCATGGTCGGCGCGATGAGAACATCAACGCCCTGCTTCACGAACAATTCGGCGTTGATCGTGCGGCGGATGAGTTGCAGCTCGCGCCAGCCGCGGATGTAGTCGACCGCTCGCGCGGTGTCCTGCGTGGTTGGGAGTACGCGCGCGGTGGAGGGTTCGTATCCGCCGCCGTTCACACCGCGAATCCCTTCGTGATACGCCGCGATCTCGCCAGGAATGCCAGCGCGAAGCAGCGACGGCATGATGACATCATGAGAGCCCTTGGTTATCTTGTTCAGCACCGCGAGCGCGTCGTCGATGGCGCGTGCGACCTCATCGTCCAAATGGTCGAAACACTGCACCGGGATGCCGATACGGTACTTGACGACGGGCGCGCCGATAGCGGCGAGGAAATCGGGCACCGGCTTGTCGATGCTATCGATGTCGAGATGGTCGTATCCGGCGATCTGCTGGAGCAGAATCGCGGCGTCTTCCACAGTGCGGGCGATCGGCCCACAATGATCGAGCGTGTAGGAAAACGGAATGATGCCGCGCAGGCTGACGCGCCCGTACGTCGGCTTGAATCCGACCATGCCACAATAGGCGGCGGGGATACGGATGCCTCCGCCAGCATCGGTGCCGAGCGCGGCGAAGCAGTTGTTCATCGCGACCGCGGCGGCGGAACCGCCCGATGCTCCACCAGTGACGCGTTCCAGGTTCCAGGGATTTCTTACGGGCCCCCAATAGCTGACCGAGGATGTCGCGCCTGCGTCGAACTCGTGCATGTTTAGCTTTCCGACGATCACCGCGCCCGCTGCTTTCAAGCGGCGCACCACCTCTGCGTCTTCGCTGGGAAAGCGGTATTCATAAACAGCACTCGCTCCGGTGGTGCGCGTACCTTCGGTGTCGATGGAATCTTTCGCTCCGATGGGAATGCCGTGCAGTGGCCCGCGCGGAGTCTCCTTTTCCAGATCGCGTGCCTGTGCCAGAGCCTTTTCGCGCATCACCGTGATCCAGGCGTTGGTCTTTGGCTGATAGATCTTGATGCGATCCAGGCAAGCTTGGGTGAGATCGACCGGGGAGATCGTCTTTGCGCGGATGCGGTCGGAGGCTTGCTTAAGCGTGAGCGAGGCGAGGTCGTCGGAGGCGTCCGCCCATCCAAGGCGCGATGCGGCGGCCGCGCCGAGACTCGCGGCGAGCCACTGGCGCCGGGTAGAGAATTCCATGAGCCGTTGTACCGCGTGGCGGAGAGACGTGTCAACCGGTCGCGCTATGGAGGCCATCAAGAAGCCTAGAAGAGATCCTGAAGACGGACACAAACGGATTTTCGAAGCAATCGAGGTAGGACAGGCGGTTTCGCTTGTCGTGCATCTTCTAGTTCGTCAGGTTTGCCAATAGTTTTTCTATATACTCCGGCGAACCGTGGAATATGCTCACCGGAGCGGTGCGATACACCAGCAACTTGCGGTACAGAATGTCGTCCATAGCCGCGTTAACGCCCCATCCGGCCAGGTAGCTGAGCTTCAGATCGGCGTCCGTATTCAGCGGCGAGCCCTTGGTCCACGGGGCGAGGTCGTTGGCGCTCCCGGCGTAGGTCGAAAACAAATCGAGCAGCGAATTGATGCCGATCTCCCGCAGAGATTCGCGCACGCGGGCGTGATCGTCGCGATTGAGGCGTTCCAGCGCTTCGTCGATGTTGATTTTCAGCGGCTCCAGTTGGCCCATGAAGACCATGTCGTAGCCTTCGCCATTCCGGGTGTTGGCCCAGATCGTTCCGTAAGGGAAAGCCGCGAAAAATGTAGCCAACTCGCTCTTGAGCGTCGGCTCATCGGTTTCATAAAGGGGCACGTACAGCGTGAACATGCCGCCTGGATTCAGGTGGCTCTTGATCGATTCGAAATACTCCTTCGAATAGAGCGCGGCGGTGCCCTTGATGAACACGTCCAGCGGGTCCGATGCGATAATGTCGAATTTCTCCGTGGTGGTGAGCAGGTAGTGGCGCGCGTCATCGAATTGGATGTGCGTACGCGGGTCCAGGGCCACACGATAATCGGCGTCGCCGAAATATTTGGTCGAGGCCGGAGGGATCAGCGGTTCGATCTCGCAGATGGTGATCTTCTGAATGCCGGGATAGCGCGTGAACGTTCCCGCGGAAACGCCGGCGCCGAAGCCGATGCCCAGAACCGATTTAGCGTTGGGATGCAGAATGGCGGGCAGATGTCCCACCATACGCTGCAGCTTCATGTCGTAGGGTTCAGTGGTGGCCTCCACGTGTCCGTTCACGTTGACGTAGATTGTGTGATTAGGCCACTCCGTAATCGCTACCGAGGAGTTGATCCCCTCGCCCGCATAAAGAATCTTCGACTGGCCCGCGTTGATCGCCATGCGGCGCCCGTAGGCGATCAGGTCGCCGGGCACCGGATCGACCGACCAGGCGAGCAGCGCGGCAACGCCCAACGATGCGGCCAGGCCCGCAATTCCGGCTCCCGATCGCCGGAGGATCGGGAAGAGGACGATCAGGCCGCCGATAGCCGTGGCGATCAGCAGCGCGCGCTGGGCGTTCTGTGACCCGATCTGCGGGATCAGAACGAGGCTGACGAGAAGTGCTCCGGCGATGCCGCCCAGGGTATTGGCCGCGTACACTGCGCCGGCTGTTCGTCCGGAATCTTCGCCTTTACGCGACACGGCGGCGCAGGCCAGAGGAAAGCTCGCGCCCCAGAACAGCGTCGGAGGAAGAATCGCCAGCAGGCAGCGCTTGAGATCGAGATAGTACATGCGCCAGGGATCTGGCGTGGTCAGCGCGTTATCGTTCCAGAACGGCAGAATGTCGACGATCATGTACGCGGTCCAGGCGAAGCCCGCCAACAGCAGGATCTGGCACCATCCGAGGGCGAGCTGAGGGCGCACTTTCTTGATGAGCCACGATCCGGCTCCGCTGCCGATGGCGAGGCCCACCAGAAACACCGCCAGAATGATCGAAAACACGTACACGGTGCCCAGCAGCAGCATGCCGAGCAGGCGCGTCCAGACGACCTCGGCGCCCAGAGCCGTAGTGCCGGAGATGCCGATCGCGAGGTAGATTGGCCATCGCGGAGCGTCTTCGGACATGGCCGCGTCGGGCTGCGCTTCCGGTTCGGCAGCGTCCTCATGGGGCAGCCTGGTGGCAAGCAGGAACGCTCCGCAGGCGACCAGGATATTGATGGTCGCGGCGAAATACGTCGCCGTAGCCATGTTGTAAAGGCGCAGCAGATAGAACCCGGCGGCGAGGCACCCGATCACCGCGCCTGCCGTATTGCCCGTGTACAGATAGCCCCACCAGGAGACGCCAGTGGCCCATCGCACGATCGACGGCAGCGAAGCGCCCATCAGGATCGTCGCCGGCAGCATGCAGAGCGCGGCCAGCACGCCTCGCCAGAGCATGCCCGGCATGCCGTGCTCGGCTCCCGCGATATAGAGCCGGCTCAAGGAAGGGATCGCCATCTGTACCAGAACGGCCAGCGCTGCGATGCCGAGTTCGATACCTGCGTAAACCTGCAACGGATGCTGCGTCAGACGCAGACGCGGGAACCAGATGCTGCCGATGCAGAGGCCTCCCATGAACGTCGCGAGCAGGATGCCCAGCGAAACCGACGTCGAACCGATGGCGAGCTGCAGCAGCTGATACCAGACGACTTCATAAATCAGCGCGCACATGCCGCTGAGGGAGAAAAGAATCAGAAGGAAGATCAGCGCAGGCGTGCTGCGCGTTGGGGAGGATGCAATAGTCAACGATAACTCCAGGCTCCGAACAGGGTATCGTAGCACACAGCCTCAATTTTTCTTAGTTCCGCGGCTCACGCCAGGGATTGGGGCCGCTTCAGATACCGTCCGACCACCGCGTCGGCGGTGCGCCAGGTCAGGGCAAGCACGGTCAGCGTGGGATTGCCGGATGCGTTTTGCGGAAAGGAGGACGCACCCAGCACGAACAGGTTCGGCACGTCCCAATGCTGCTGATACGGGTTCACGACCGTACCTTCCGGCGTCGCACCCATGATCGCGCCGCCCTGCAGGTGGGTGCTCTGGTAGCGGGTCGCGTCATAGTGGCCCAGGCCGGCGAACGGGGTGATTTCGCGAGCGCCCATCGCGCGGGAAATTTCCACCGCTTTGGCCGTCATGAACTCCGCCATGCGGCGCTCGTTGTCCCGCCAGTCGAGCGTCAACCGGAGCAGTGGATCTCCATGCGCGTCGCGGTAACGCGGATCAAGGTCCATGAAGTTGCCGCGATAGGCCAAGTGCTCTCCGGTGAACGTAATTCGGCCCGTGCGGTCGTACCAGTCCAGTGCGGCTTTCTTCCACTCCGATCCCCACCGGGCCTTCGCGCTCCGCGGAACGACGCCGAAATTCGCCATCGGGCGGAACCCATAACAGACCGTGTTAATTGCCCCGCCCCGTAGGAACGGCAAGTTGGAGTGGTCGAACGCGTCGGCGTCGAAGTCACCCGTCGCGACGCCGGCCGCTCCGGAGCCAATGAATCGATTGAGCGGCTTGTCGAAAAACACCGTTGCCGCCGGCATCGAAACCTGATGCGTCAGATTGCGCCCGGCGTTGCCCCTGCCGAGTTCCGAGAGCAGCAGGAGGCGCGTGTTATTCAGTGTCCAGGAGGCCAGAAACACGATTTCCGCCGGTTGGAAGCATTCCTCGCCGGTCGCATCCACATACGTGACGCCGCGCGCCCGGCCGCCGTCGACGGTAATGCGGCGCACCGACGCCCCCGTGCGCAGCGTGAAGTTCTTGCGGCGCGCAAGCACCGGCATCAGCGTGTTGGTGGGCTGCGCCTTGGCGCCGATCATGCATCCGTACCGCTCGCAATAACCGCAGTACGAGCATCCGGCGCGGGAGACGCCGTCGGGATTGGTGTAAGCCTGGCTGGTCGTGGCCGCTGGCATCGGGAAGGGATGATAGCCCAGCGAAGCGCATGCGTCACGGAACAGTGCCGCAAGGTACGGCATTTTCATCGGAGGCGTCGGGTACTCGGCGCTGCGTGGTCCTTCGAAAACGTTGCCCCCTTCTATCCGCTGACCGCGAAGGTTCCCTGCCTTGCCGGAAACCCCCATCAGCCGTTCGGCTTTGTCGTAGTACGGTTCAAGTTCGGCGTACGTGACGCCCCAGTCGCGGATCGCGTGATCATCGGGGAGCCGCTTCGCTCCGTATCGTTCGACGGTTCTTGTGAGCAATTCGAACACATCCGGATAGTAGCGGTAAGAGATGCCGCTCCAATGCTCGCCCGCGCCTCCCACGCCCGCTCCGGGCAGGAAGGAACCATACTGGCGGACCGGCAATGCGGGATACTTCTCGCTGTGCCGCAGCGTAACAGTCTCACGCGCGATGTCCTGCATCATGCGCAACCGGATCGCGTAGTCCAACTCGTCCATGTTGTCGCGGTAATCCGAGGTCTTGCGCGGACCTCCCCGTTCCAAAATCAGAACCTCAAGCGGCGCCCGCGTCGCCAGCTCTTTGGCCATCAGCAATCCCGCCCAACCGCCTCCGACAATGACCGCGTCCACCGGCGGCAGCCGTCTCATGGTTCGTCCTCGCTCGGCCGCACCTTGCGCCCCATCACCTGTTCCAGACTGGCGGGTTTCGGACGGAATGCCCTTCCGTGATGCGTGTCGACCTCGTCGAAATAGCCCATTCGGGGGCCAGGGAATCCGATCAACTGCCAACCGATGAGGTCCGCGTTTCCGCCGTGCATCGGGTCGCAGAACATGCCCTCGATCGTGTGGGTGCGGAGGAGATCGAAAAAAACGGAGCGTTCCATGCCACGGAGGCGCTCGTCCTGCTGTTGCGGCGTGAGCGTACGAAAATCGGCGCCCAGAAGAGCCAGCCCTTCCCGGTAAATCTCGCGCGGCGGCGCCTTGCCTTGATACCCCAACTCGGGCGGTCCTTCCTCGAAGGGCGCTTCGGCGTACCGATACCGGCCTCGTCCATAGGGTCCGGCGAGTTGACGGTCGATGTAGATTATCACGCCGGCCTCGTTTGCCCCCGGCCCAGATTCGTCCGACGGGAAAATACGCGCAGCCGCAGCCGCGATGATGAGCGCCTCCGGCTCGGTGAAGAAGCGTAGCGGCACGCGGATCAAGCGCCCTTGCGCCATTCCGGGCATCCGATCGAGCGTGTAGACGATCAGGCCGCCCACGGTGACCGTCAGATAATCGCGACGCTTCATGGAGAGGCTCCGAGAACCTCTGGATTATACCGCTTGCCTTAGAATCGGATCATGGACGGTTTTTTGACGGTGGGAGTGTTCGCCTCCATGCCTGTCGAGCACGGTTTTGGCTTGAAGAGTTCGGTTCTTCCTCCGGATCTGGCGGGTTTGCGGCAGATTCACTCCGATCGGATACTGGTTGCCCAGGAGACGGGCAACTGCGGCGATGGCGATGCACTGATCACCGGTCGTCCCGAACTCGCCGTCTCGATTCGCACGGCCGACTGCTACCCGATTCTGTTGGCGGACGCACGTACGGGAGCCGTCGCAGCCGTACACTCCGGATGGCGAGGCACGGCCGCGCGGATCGTTCTCAGGACGCTGGAACGAATGAATCACGAATTCGGTACGGAGCCGGGCGATATCCGCGCCGCCATCGGTCCCGGCATCGGTGCATGCTGTTACGAAGTGGGACGGGATGTCGCGCTCCAGTTCGGAATCGATGGCGGAAGGGCACATCTGGACCTGGCGCAGGAAAATCGCAGGCAGATGGAGCGCGCCGGAATCAGGCCCCAGAATATTGAAGCGCTCGGCATCTGCACCTTCTGCGATGCCGAGCGCTTTTTTTCCTACCGCAGGGAGAAGGAGAAAGCGGGTCGGATGACTTCTTTTATCCGGATTGTCAGGCCGCGCTGACCAGCATCTCGTCGAAATTCTCCGACGCGTCGCCGGCCTGGTTGCGGTCCGCCATTTCCTGGCACTGGATGCAGAACGGAGTCCACGGCACCGCGGCCAGCCGCTTCGGGCTGATGTCTTCCTCGCAGTGCAGGCACACTCCGAACGTTCCCTCGTCGATGCGGCGCAAGGCCGCGCGCACGTTGCGGAGCAACTGCGACTCGCGGTCCAGATTACGGATCGCCAGTTCGCGCTCGGCGGCGTGCTGCACTTCGTCCAAAGCATCCGGGCTTTTCTCGATGGCGATTCCCTCGCGATTCCGCACGAATGCAATCAGCTCCGCCTGCTTTGCCTCCAGGATATTTCTAAATTTGTTCAACTCACTCTTTGTCATGGCTGCCTCTTGTCTCTTCTCTTGTTTTATTTTTTCTTCGTTCTATCTCTATCGTTCGTCCGCGTCAAATCCTTAGACGCTCGGACCAGGAAAAAGGTTCAGTTTCTTCAATCCGTTTTTTGACGACGGTTTGCTTTTTTGGCTCCGAATCACTTCGATGCGAGAAGGATTCGCCCGGGGAAGGTTGGCCGGATGGCCAACGCCGACAGGGATCTTACGGCCAAGCTATTCGCAAGTCCGACGCCGGGCCTCCACCCGACGCAATCACTGCTGTCCCAAACTGCTTCGCACAGCATATCATAGCAACGTCGACTTTTGCAAGCAATTAAAAGGCCAATCTTTTCAAGGCCCCAATCGGGCTCTTGCATCTCAGCCTATGCATTGTCCTCCTATCGGCCCCTACCGGGCAAATCATTACGGACCGGATGCTTTATACTGTTTGAGGAACCGGTCAAAACTCTCAATTCTTTCTATAAGCTGTGAAGAATCCCGCCTCAAGACTCGCGCTTTTCCTCACCTGTGGCGTGACGATACTTGCCGGATGCGCCCTGATCCCGTATGCCGGGATCCAGATGGACGAGGCGCTGTTCGCGGGTCCATATTACCAGCCCGTGTCAAGAGCATTGCGCCTTCGGGTGTTCCATCATGACATTCCACTGATGATTATGAGCTATATCGGGACGCTCAAGACCCTGATTTTCTGGCCGCTGATGGCCCTCTTCCGGTCCGCCTTTCAGGCCCATCCGCACTGGGCAGCCTGGGTTCTGCGCCTTCCGGTGGTCCTGGTCGCGGCCCTAACCGTATGGATTTTCTTTCACTTAACGGAACGCTCCGTCAGCCGACCGGCGGCCTTCACGGCGGCTCTGCTGCTCGCCTCCGACCCCACTTTTCTCCTGACAAACACCTTCGACTGGGGTCCAGTTGCGCTCGAACATCTTTTGCTTGTGACTGGCTGTTTCTTCCTGGTCAGATTCGCGCAGGAACGAGTTCCGAGGGATCTCCCGCTCGGGTTTTTCTTTTTCGGACTCGCTCTCTGGAACAAGGCCGTCTTCGTCTGGGCCTTGGCCGGGTTGATCTGCGGCGCGCTGTTCATATTTGGACGCGATGTGTCGAAAATGATCACACGGCGTCATTTAGCCACAGCCACAGCGGGGTTTCTGCTGGGATCGCTTCCGCTCATGATTTACAACGGCCATCGCCGGATGGAGACGTTCCGGACCACTGCTCACATGGAGCCGAAGGCCGCGCCTGGCAAGTTCATTCATGTCCGCAGCGCGCTCGGCGGCTATGGTCTTTACGGGTATATTGTCTCGGAAGAATATACCGATCTGCCCAAAACTGCTGTATCGCTGCGCGGCCGGGTTGCAGCTTACCTCCGAGATCATCTGGGCGAGCATCGCGGCGGAGGCATGGAATGGGCGGCTGGATTGGCGTTGCTGGCGGTTCCTCTTTGGTGGCGGTCGCGTGCGGCGCGCTTCTGCCTGGTATTCTGCGCGGTCTCCTGGTTTTTGATGGCGTCGACCAAGGACGCCGGTGCGTCTTTGCATCACACTGTGCTGCTGTGGCCCTTTCCGCAGATGTTTGTGGCGATCGTGATCTCGCGGCTGCCATGGAAGTGGGCTTCGGCAGGACTATGCGGCTTCCTGGTCATCCTGAATCTGCTGGTGATGGCGCAATACATTTCGCAATTTGAGCGAAATGGCGCGGAGGGTGGATTCACCGACGCGATTTACCCGCTGTCGGCGTCGATTGCCGACGTCCCCGGTCAGACAGTTTACGTACTTGACTGGGGGATCGAACTGCCTCTCGACGTCCTGCACGACGGACGGCTGAAGATGCAGAGCGGCCATGACCCGTTCGTGGCCGCAGCGCCCAGCGAGTGGGACAAGCAGACGGCGGCGCGGATGTTTGCCAATCACGGCGCCCTCTATTTGGCGCACACGGAAAAACGCGAGAACTTTGTAGGAGTCCACAAGCGGTTCGACCAGGCGGCGGAGTCTGCGGGCTGCCAGAGGGCCGGGCAACGGACCGTCGCCGATTCGAATGGCCGGCCGGTGTTTGAAGTGTTCCAACTGACCTGTCCGTAGGGTCTTGAGTCGATCTGTCTCAATCCTGTGTCACAGGTCTACAAAATGACCTTCTGAAACCGCATTAACTTCTTTTTTATCAGCAGTTCAGATCGGCAATGATCGTGCTTGTTTGAAGCATGAATGCGGATTCTGCTCACCATCCTTGCCAGCGTTGGCCTTATCGCCCCGGCGGGCGCGACCACGCTGCTCAAGATGTCGATGAACGATCTGATCGTCCAATCGACGGCCATTGTCCGCGCCCGGGTGACCGGCTCCCGGTCGACCATGATCGGGCAAGATATCTATACCTACTATCAGTTACAGGTTTCCGAGGCTCTGAAGGGCACCTCTGTTCCGGCCGAAGTCGCGGTGCCGGGAGGCGTCTACGGACACATCCGCCAGATCGGTGTGGGATCGCCGGTGCTGACGCCTGGACAGGAGTACGTGCTGTTCCTGTGGACGAGCCGCCGGGGGATGACCCAACTGATCGGGCTGTCGCAAGGGATCCTGAGCTTGGCTGAGGACGCTTCCGGCGCGATGGTTGCCGGACGGGCGGTGATCGACGATCAAATGCTCAACCACGCCGGCAAGCCGGTCACGGACACCGCGGTGAGCATGAAGTGGACCGATCTACGGGCGCAAATCGCCAAGACGCTTCGGGAGCCGGCGGTGAAGAAATGAACTTCCCGAAGCGGGTTCTGAGCATGGCGGCGGCGCTGACAGCGCTTTCCTCGATCGCTTCCGGGTATTATCACTTCATCTACTTCCCGAGCCGAGTGGGGCCGTTTGCTCCGATCCATTTGCAGTTCGACCTTTCCAACGCCCCCAATAACACCATCTATTACTTCATTTCCGACGATGGTCCGAACGTGTTGGTGCCGGGTGACAGCTTCACGGCGGTCGTCAGCGAGCTGCAACTGGCGGCGCAAGCGTGGAATGGCGTTTCCAGTTCGCAGTTGAAGCTGGCCTACGGCGGGCTGGAATCGCTGTCGACGCCGCAATCGGCGCCGGGAATCGACGTCGTATTCGACGACCAAAATATCGCCGCCGGCATACTGGCGCAAACGAAGGTGACCACTTACGCGGACGTGAGTTTCATTAACGGCAGCACGCCGTTTCTGCCGATTCTGCGTTCGCGCATCCAACTCCGCAAGAATCTGACCGTCACCGTGCCACAGCAGGCGAGTTTTTACGACAGCTCCTTCACGACGATGGTGCACGAGTTCGGACACGCCATCGGGCTGCAGCACACGCTGACGTCGGCGACGATGTCGACCTATATCACGCGGTCCACCACCAAGGCGATGCCACTGGCGGCCGACGATATTGCAGGCGTTTCGCTGCTTTATCCCGCGCCGGGCTACCTGGCGACGACCGGCAGCATTTCGGGCCAGGTGACGGCGGGCGGCAACGGAGTGAATCTGGCCAGCGTCGTGGCGATCTCGCCGACAACCGGCGTCGCGATCAGCGCCTTGACCAATCCTGACGGCACGTATACGATCAACGCGATCCCGCAGGGCAATTATCTTTTGTATGTCCATCCGCTGCCGCCCGCGGCGCCTGGGGAATCCGGGCCGGATGCGATTGTCCTGCCGATGGACGCCGGGCAGAGGCCCTTCGCGGCGAACACCGGATTCGTGACGCAGTTCTTCCCGGGGACGCGTGATTGGACCCAGGCGGTTTCCATCGGCGTGAGCGCGGGCAACAACGTCGGCAACGCGAACTTCAGCGTGCAGTCGAGCTCGGGTCCGGCGGTGTACGGCTTGGAGCTTTCCGGCTACGTGTATAACGCCGTGGAGGCCAGCCCGATGCTGCCGGCCAACGGCAGCTTCAGCATGGACTTCTATGCGCCAGGCACGGTCGTCAGCGGCAACAAGCTCGCGCCGGGGTTGACCGTATCCGTGATCGGCAGCCAGGCGCCGGCATCGGTAGTTCCGGGCTATACGAAATACTACACGCAGGGCTACGTCTCGATGGCCGTCTATACGTACCCGGTGCCGGCGACGACTCCGGTGGCGCTGGCCGTATCGGTGAGCAATGACGTGTATGTGCTGCCAGCGGCATTTTACGTGGTACCGTCCGGTCCGCCGACGCTCACGAACCTGACCGCCAACACCGCCAACGGCACGCTGAACGTTTCGGGGTCGAATCTGTCCGCAGCGACGACGTTCTTGTTCGACGGCACACCGGTGGCCGCGACGCCTAACTCCGACGGATCGTTCACGCTGACGGCTCCGCCCGCCCCGGCAGGCTATAGCGCGTCGGTGGAGGCGATGAATCCCGATGGACAGACGTCAGGGCAGGCAATTCCCTTCGGCACGCCCCCGCAGTACGTGTACCCGTATATGAACCCGCCCACGATCGCGGCGGTGAGTCCGGCGGTGGCGGCGGCGGGGACTGACGTCAAGGTCAGAATCGACGGCGATAATACAAATTTCGTGAACGGCCAGACGGTCGTTGGATTCGGCTCGAGCGACATCGTGGTGAAGCAGGTGTACGTGGTGAATCCGCTGCTACTGTTTGCGGATATTTCGGTGAATTCGGCCGCGCCGCTGGCGACGACCAACGTAACGGTTTTCACGGGCCTTCAGACAGCGACCTACGCCGCCGATCTGGGCACCGGAACGGGAATGCAGATCGCGGTCTCGTCTCCGAATCAGATTAGCCTGCGTGCGCCGGTAACCAATGCCGCGACGGGCCTGGCGGGCACGCCGGCGGGTGGAGTCGCGGTGATCAACATCAACGGCATCCAGACGCAAGATCTCACCGGCTGGACGCTGAATATCGGGCCCCAGCAGATCGTTTCCCCGGCGCTGGTTAACGGCAATCAGATCCAGGTCACGGTGCCGGTCAGCGTTCCGGTGGGACCGGCGGACGTGGTGCTGACGTCACCCTCGGGCCAGAGCGCGCCCATGATCTTCATGAAGGTGGACGCCGCGCCGCCGCTGATTGTGTCCGTATTGAACACGGCCGGCGCGGCCATTGCGCCTACGCAACAGGTGCATCCGGGCGACACCGTGACGCTGTATCTGAACAATCTCTCCGACGGGACGACGCCGGTGAATCTTCAAACGCTGTTCGTGACAGGCGGCGTAATGAATACGTCCTCCGCGTTCAGTATTCCGGTCCAGCAGATTAACGGCTTGTCGGTTCAGATCCAGATCCCCACCTGGGTTCCCAACGGGACGCTACCGGTCAGCGTGGGCGTGGGCACGCGGGTGTCTCCACCCGTACTCCTCAGCATCCATAATTAGGAGTTGGAGCCAACCAACGACCCTCGGCTGAGAGCCGCCGCCGCTCACGGAATCGAGCTTGAATACATCGACATCTGGGGGCGCACGCACCAGACGCCAGACGACGTTCTGGACGCCATCGTGCGCGCGACTCACAGGCCGGATCCGGAAGGGCCACTGCCCTCAGCCATGATCGTGCGGCAATATGGGGCGTCGATCCTCCTTAGGGTCCCTCTCGAGCAATCCGGCACCATCAAGCTGGAGATCCAGTGGGAAGCGGGCGACATCGAACACCACTGGTTCTGGTTGCCGGAGCTGGCGATGGAAGACGGCGCGCGAAGGGTGCCTCTGCCGGGGAACCTGCGGCTCGGCTATCACCGCTTGCGCGTTTATCACGTCAAAGAGCCGGAACTGGAGACGATTGCAGACGCGCATTTCATTGTGTGCCCGGACCGCGCGAAGGCGTTCGATGGCCGCGCGGCGGGGGTTGCGGTCAGCCTATATGGACTGCGCTCGGCGCGCGATTGGGGCTGCGGTGATTTCACTGATCTGAAAGCAGCCATCGATTCCTTTGCGCGCGCGGGGGCGGCATTTATTGCGCTGAATCCTCTGCACGCGATTCCGAACCGGCAGCCGTACAACACCAGCCCGTACCTGCCGCAGTGTTCCTTGTATCGGAATTTCCTTTACCTCGATGTCGAGAAGACGGGCGAAGCGAGGCTGAGCCAGGAAGAGCGCCGGGAAATTGAGGCCCTGCGGGCGTCGGAATTTGTGGAGTACGAGCGAGTCGCCGCGCTAAAACTGGGCGCTCTGCGACGGGTTTTCGACGCGTTTCCGGAGTCGGCGGAGTTCGACAGGTACATCGCCGAACAGGGCTCAAGTCTCCACGATTTCGCGGTGTACTGCGCGCTCGACGCGGACATTCGCCGCCGCGATCCCAATGTCTGGTTGTGGACGGATTGGCCGGAACAGTATCGGGAAGCGCGGTCGGCGGCGGTGACGGATTTTGCGCGCGAACACGATCGTGACGTTTTGTTTTACAAGTTCCTCCAGTGGCATATCGACCGGCAACTGGCGGAGGCGCAGGCGCACGCGCTGGCTGCGGGAATGAAGATCGGGATTTATCACGATCTGGCGCTGGCTACGGATCGGTACGGCGCGGACCTTTGGGCCGGTGGGGCCTTTTACGTGAAAGGCGCACGCGTGGGCTCGCCTCCGGACGATTTTTCGCCGAACGGCCAGGATTGGGCGTTTCCGCCACCGGATAGGGACGCGCACAGGCGCAACGGCTACCGGTTGTTCGCGCAGGCGATCCGCAACAACGCGAGGCATGGCGGAGCGCTTCGAATCGACCACGTGATGCGGTTCTTCCGGTTGTACTGGATTCCCGACGGCATGCCCGCGACGCGGGGCGCCTATGTGCGCAACTATGCAACCGATCTGCTGGGGGTGCTGGCGCTCGAAAGCGTGCGCGGGAGTTTCCTGGTGGTCGGCGAGGACCTGGGGACGGTGACGGGAGAGGTTCGCCAGGCACTGTACCAGTCCGGAATCCTCAGCTATAAAGTGTTTTGGTTCGAACGCGACGAAGGCGGGGATTTCCTGCGTCCGGAGGAGTATCCGGCGCACGCAGTGGTGTCGACGACGACGCATGATTTGCCGACGCTGGCGGGGTTCGCCTCAGGGAAGGATATCGACGCGCGGCGGGAAGCGGGGATCGTCGATGATGAGGGGTACCGGCAGCAGCGCGCTGCTCGGGAGGGAGAGGTCGCGCGGCTGAACGCGGTGCTTCAGGAGACCGGATTTGCGGGCGACCCGCTGGGGTTCCTGTTGGCGACGCCGTGCGTCCTCGCGGTGATCAACCAGGAGGATCTGACAGGCGAGGAGTATCAGCAGAATCTGCCGGGCAGTACGTGGCAGTATCCGAACTGGCGGCGGAAGATGAAGATTCCCGTGGAGCAGTTCGGAGGAATTGAGGCTCGGCTGAAAGAGGCGATTGCCCGGAGCGGACGGGGTTAGGCGCCACGCGTCGCGCGGCAGGCGCCAGGCGAGCGCCGAACCAATTTCCTGCCGCGTGGCGCCCGGCGCATGCCGCCCGCTAATGGCTGCTCATGATTTTCTTGATGCGGTCCCAGGCTTCTTCGCGGCCTTTGGCGTTCGCGGGCGATGGGTCGGGCTGCTCGCCGGCGCGCATGAAGCCGTGGCCCGCGCCTTCGTAGGTTACCGGCTCATAGAACTTGCCGAGCGCCTTCATGTCGGCGACCGTGCCGGGAACCATTGCGCCGATTCGGTTGTCGGTGCCGCCATAGAAACCGTAGACCGGAGCCTTAATACGGGCCAGCGATTCCTTCTCCGGCGGGGGACCGTAGAACACCATCGCCGAGGCCAGATCGGGGCGATTGGTCGCGAAGCGGAAGGCTTGTCCTCCGCCCCAGCAGAATCCGGTGACGAACAATTTCTTGGTGGCTGAGGGCAGCTTCAGGCCGTAATCGGCGACGGCGTTGAGGTCGGCCGTGATCTGATCGGGAGGCAGTTTCTGAATCGCTGGGCCCACGCCGCCCGAGGGAAAATCGGAGGTGCGGCCGCCGTTGGGAGCCATGCCGGAGAGTAGATCGGGCGACAGCGCGATATATCCCGCAGCGGCGAACTCGTCGGTGACGGCTTCCACCCAGTCGCTATGCCCGAAGATTTCGTGGATCACCACGATCACCGGAGTGTTGTGGCTCGATTCAGGGTAAGCCGCGAACGTTTCCACTTTGCGGTCGCCATATTTGACGGTGACCCATTCGCGATGCCTCGGCGACTTGTCGACCTTCGCGCGCGCCCAGTCCTGCGCGGAGACAAATGCCGCGCACAGTGCCAGTGTAAGAACGATTTTCCGCATGGAAATTAGTTTACCGCCGCGTGGCCCAATAAACCGCGCCCCCGAGAATCGCAAAAAGGAGAGCGGGGGCGGCCATGCGCTCGGGAAGCATGGATACGCCGAACAGGACGGCGGCGACCGCCGCGGTGAGCTTCAACACTCCTGCGGCGGCGATCTCCTGCTTTTGCCAGAACGCCGGGCCTTGTGCCTGCTGCGGGCGGTCCGCGAACGGGGGAAACATCATGCGAAGCACGAGGAGAAACGCGATGCTGAGACCGGAGCCGATCCCGACCAAACGGCCGGGCAGAACGGGATAGATCGTCAGCGCGATGCCCACGGCGGCGAACGCGAGCGCGACGGCGAGAAACGGCCGCAGCGGCGACTTCTTCCTGGGATCGGCGTAGGCGTCGGCCAGCGCGAGAACGACGAGCGCGATGGCGCAAGGGATCCCCAGGCGGAGAAGGCCCTGCCGGTCGCCGATGAGCTTCGGATCAAGAAACCAGGCCGCCGTGAGGAAAGAGACGTAGCAGCAGAAGGCCTGCATCAGCAGAACCACCGGATCGGTCGTGCGGCGGACGCGGCTGAAGATGACGAACGGCAGCGTGCGCAGGGCGTCGTACAAGAAGAGTTGAACGCCTTCGTTGCGCTCGCGTAGGTCGCCGAGGACTTCCTCGCGGCAGGCGGGCGGAATGAGAATGCCGATAATCTTCTCGATCACGTTTTCAGCCAGCCCCGGACGCGGCCGACCTCCTGCCAGACGCGGCGCGCGGTTTGGAGCGATTCGCGCAGGGCACGCTCGCCGAGGGCTTCCAGACGATAGAACCGCTTGGAGCGGCCGCCGCGCTCGGGGGTAGGATCGGCAAGCCAGGACGCGACGTAGCCTTTGTCTTCCAGGCGGTCCAGCGTCACGTAGACGGCGCCGAGGGAAACGTTGCGAGGCTTCGCCAGTTCAGCGACTTTGGCATGGATCGAGACGCCGTAGGCGTCGTCGCGCAGGGCGAGGATAGCGGTGAGTACGAGTTGCTCGAATTGGCCGGCGGATTCGAACTTCATATGCCTTACATTGTAAGGTATTTGCCGGTAGCAACGTACGCCGGCAGTACGGAACGACCCTCTATTTGGCCGATTGGATTTTTACGAGTTTTTCGTGGTGCTGCTCGGGCACTTCCTGACGGATGGTCTGCTTGCCGCGCCAGAAGTCGAAGTAGGAGACGTAGTGCACACAGCTGACGGTGCAGTAAGGCGCGCAGGATTTTTCGGTGAGGTACTCACGGCGGATATCCTCCACCGAGTACTGTTCCAGAGGCACGCCGGGGTAGCCGCGCTGCTGGGAGCAGTAGTGCACCAGGCCGTCCTCGCAGATGTACATATAGCGGGCGCCGGCGCGGCATCGCCAGTTGTTCGGCTTGCCCTGCGCGATCGCGTCCTGGAAGAAGTTGAGGCGCGCGAAGTGGCGATTCTCCATCGCCTTCATTTCGTGATACACGGCGCGCTCGCGCTCGCCCAAGGGGCGAAGCTGGCCGTCGCCGTCGTGAATGATGCCGACGGTGGCGGAGAATCCCAGTTCGATGGCGCGGCGTCCGACGACAAGCGCGTCATCCGGATTGTGGATGCCTCCGCCGACGACCGAATTGATGTTGACGTGAAACTCGGCGTGCTCGGCCAGCATTTCCAGTTTCTTGTCGAGCACCTTGAGGCTCTTCTTCGACACGTCGTCCGGTTTGACGTTGTCGATCGAGATCTGCATGTGGTCCAGCCCGGCCTGATTCAGGCGCTTGATCCGGTCCGGCATCAGCAGGTAGCCGTTGGTGATCATACCGGCGATGACGCCCCGCGCGCGCATGGCGGCGATGATGTCGTCGAGTTCGGGGTGCAGCAGCGGCTCGCCGCCCGAAAGCGTGAGAATGCTGGTGCCTAAATCCGCCAATTTATTGATCCGATGGATGAGGACATCCTTCGGGACGGGCGGCGAAAAATCGTCGTATTCGTTGCAGTACGTGCAGGACAGATTGCAGCGCCGGATGGGAATAATGTGGGCCATGATGGGATGGTCCGTTCCCATCGCTCCGCGCGCGACGAGCTTTAGCTCGCGCAGCTGCCTGAGGAAGGACTTCGCGGCGCGCCTCATTCTAAAGGACGTGTCTGGCATTCCCTGTTTCTTTCATTAAAACACAGTAGGGACGTGTTCGCGTATCCCCCTGAGAGTATTTCCCCCATTCGAACACTTATATCCCGTGGGTACCAATGTTTTCATCCTGTTTGCGTCGATGCTGATCCAGGACCCTCCTGGGGGCAACCCCGCTATTTTACAGATTCGTGTCATAGAAGGCGAGGGGGTGGCTTATTCAGTCGGGGGACGGGCCACGCGAGGGGTCACGGTACAGGTGACGGACGAAACGGGCAGACCGGTACAAGGGGCTTCGGTCAGTTTTCGCCTTCCGGACGATGGGCCAAGTGGGACGTTTTCCAACGGATCGCGAACGGAGGTCGCCACCACGAGGCCGGATGGGAAAGCGTCGACCTGGGGCATGCAGTGGAACAAGATTGAGGGGTCGTTCGAGATTCGCATCACAGCCGCGAAAGGTGCGGCGAGGGCGGGCACAGTCTGCCCGGTCTATCTTTCCAAGGCCGCGATGGCCAAGGCGACGATGGAAACCCGCTCGCAGCCGCCCGTGAAACTAGCCAGTAGCCACAAATGGCTCTGGATTACGCTGGCGGCGGGAGGCGCGGGCATCGCGGTGGCGGCGGCGGCGCTAGGCGCAAAATCGTCGGCCCCGGCGGGCCCGATGTTGACGCCAACCAGCGTCGGAACACCGACGATCACGATAGGAAACCGATGAAAAAGGTCGTTCTTTTCACAACATGCATATGCGCATGGGCGCAGAGTGGATGGAATCGCCCGCAGATTGGACAGATGCTCGACGGCCAGGGCTCGGTGCGGACGGTTTACGGGATTGCGTCGAGCGTCTCGTTGGGAGATGCCGAGATGGGCGGCGTCCTGTCGTATGGCTGCTCGAAAACCCTGTGCTTATGGAAGACGGCGACGAGCGTCGTATCGCCGGCGGGCACGGCCGATGCGCCGGAGGGCCCAGCGATGTTCGCGTTCGATGGCGCGGGCGCGTTCGTCTGGTTCCCGCCCTCGCGTCGACTGGCGCGATGGGAGAACGATTCGCTGACGTATATCGACATCAACATTGAAGGCGAGGTTTTGTCGATTGGCGTGAAGTCAGGCGCGGTGTTCTTCGCCGTACGCCGAAGGGGCGCGGTATGGATCGTCAATCAGGACGGCAGCGTGGCGGGTGCGCTGGGGCGGGGGACGGGCGCGGTGATGTTGGTTCCGGGCGGCGTGGTGTATGTGGAGCGGGGTGAGGCTGTGGTGGGCAATGCGCGGTTCCCGCTCGAGGGCGTTTCGGCGTTTTTCCAGATGTCGGACGACTACTTGCAGGTCCGCGCTCGTGGCGTTGATTACGCGCTTCGGATCACATTGGGACGCGAGGCGTTATTTCAACTGCCTGGAGTTTCGCAATGAAGACGCTCCTGTGGATAGTGCTGCTGCCTCTGGCCGCGCGGGCGCAACTCGTGGTGTATTCGGTCAGCGGCACGACGCAGACGTCGATCGGCTCGACGTATTCGTTCGGGCAAGTGGCGCTGAACACGACCTCAAGTGTTCAGTTTCGCGTCTACAACACGGGCAGCACGGCCGCTTCGGTCAACGTGACGCTCGGCGGCGCGGGTTTCGCGCTGACCACGCCTGCGTTGCCGTATCCGATCCCACCGAACTCGACCGCGGCGCAGGCGCTGAATTTCACGGTTGCGTTCACGCCCTCGTCGACGGCCTCGTACAGTGCGAGTTTGCAGATCAATTCGATCTCAGTGATTCTGGTCGGCTCCGGCGTCGCGGCGCCAACAGTGGCGGCCACGGCGGGATGTTCGGGAAGCCAATTCAATTTCGGCAGTGTGCGAGTGGGCGCAACGTCGGCCTGCGCGTTTGCGTTGTCGAATTTCAATCCGCAGCCAATCAATGTTCAAGCGCTCACGGTGAACGGACTTGGATTCTCGGGGCCGGCAGGAGTGAGTCTACCTTTGACGCTCCAAGCCGGGCAGTCGGTATCCTTCTCGGTGACGTTCGCGCCACAGGCGGCGATTGTGTATAACGGGACGCTGGCGGTGGGCACGCAGTCCTTTTCGTTGACGGGGACGGGTGTATCCGCGCCGATTCCAACACCGGTTTTGCAGTTCGATTCCGGGGCGGCGGCCAGCGGTCAGCAGCGCGCGCTAACGGTCACGATTCCGGGCGGTTCGACGGTGACCGCTACGGGATTTGTGAACCTGGCGTTCACGCCGTCGACCGCTGTGGTGAAGGACGACTCGGAGATCGTCTTTCTGGCCAACGGCTCGCGCTCGATTCCGTTCAGCGTGGCGGCGGGGGCGACGCAGGTTCTGCTGGCGGGCCAAAGCTCGGCAGCATTTCAAACGGGAACTACCCAAGGGACGATTACCTTCACCGTTTCCACCACGGCAGCGCTGGCGGGCGATCCGACGACGAAGCTGACGATTCCCGGCACGAACGTGATCATCGACTCGGCGAGCGCGTCCAAGGAAAGAACCGGCTACCTGGACGTCAAGATCACCGGCGCGGACAACACCTATTCGGCGGGAGCCATGTCATTTGCGTTTTTCGACACGAGCGGCAAGGCGTTAACTAACGCGAACGCCGATTTCGCCGCGGCGTTCAAGAGTTATTGGGCCAACGTGAATTCGTCGGGCAGCGGGTTCTCGGCCGTGGTTTCATTCCCGGTGACCGGCAGCGTGGCGACCATCGGTAGCGTGACGGTGACCATCACCAACGGCGCGGGAACCGCTACCACGGGGAGTCTGACATTCTACTAATGTGAAAGAGTGATTCCTGTCGCGCTGACCATTGCCGGATCGGACCCGAGCGGAGGAGCCGGCCTGCAGGCGGATTTGAAGACCTTTCACCGCTTCGGCGTATACGGCGAATCGGTGGTGACGCTGATCACGGCACAGAACAGCGTGGGCGTCGCGCGCGTGGAAACGCTGGCACCCGATCTGGTTCTGGAGCAATTAGACGCCCTCCTTTCCGACATGCCTCCGGGAGCAGCTAAGACCGGGGCGATGGGCAACGCGCGAGTTGTGCATGCCATCGCGGCGGCGGCGGAAAGATTTACGTTTCCGCTGGTGGTGGATCCGGTGATGATGCCCAAGCACGGCGCCAGATTGATTGAGGCGGCATCCCTGGGCCGGTTGATCGCGCGGGCGTTCCTGCTCACGCCCAATCTGCCCGAAGCCGCGGAACTGGTTGGATTTCCGGTGACGGATCGCGACTCGATGGGTCGAGCGGCGGAGAAGCTGGCCCGAATGGGCGCACGCAATGTGCTGGTGAAGGGCGGGCATCTGGCGGGCGAGCCGATGGACTTGCTGTATCTGGAAGGCGGCGGTGTGCGGGAATATTCGGCCCCGAGGATAGACACGCGGCATACGCACGGTACTGGATGCACCTATTCTGCGGCGATTACGGCAGAGCTGGCGAAGGGAACGGATCTGATGGAGGCGGTGGCGCTCGCCAAGGCCTTCGTGACCGAGGCGATTCGGACCAATCCTGGGCTCGGGCGTGGGTCGGGCCCCGTGAATCATTTCGCCTAGAGATTGTCGGCGGACTGGCCGCACTACACTAGCGGCGATGCTTTCCTCACTCGATCATGCGGTTCTGTCGATTCTCACGCCGCTCGCGGTGGCGATTCTTTTGAGCGGGCTGGACGACTTGGTGATCGACGCGGTGTGGGCGTTTTCGTGGCTGCGCGGCGTCTTCAAACCTGCGGCAAAGCTATTTCCTCCGGGGCCTCGGCAGCTCGACGCCGCGCCGCAGAGGGCCATCGCGATTCTGGTGCCCCTATGGAACGAGTATGACGTGATCGCGAGGATGCTCGAGCATAATCTGGCCTCGATCCGCTACTCGGGATATCACTTTTTTGTCGGCGCGTATCCCAATGACCAGTTGACGCGAGAGGCGGTTCAGTCCGTGGCGGATCGATTCTCGAACGTTCATCTGGCTCTTTGTCCGCACGACGGGCCGACGTCGAAGGCCGATTGCCTGAACTGGATTTATCAGCGCTTAATTCTGCACGAAGAGCAAACCGGCCAGCGGTTCGACATCGTCGTCACCCATGACGCCGAGGACTTGATTCATCCCGAGGAACTGCGCTGGATCAATTTTTGCGCGGCGCGATTCGACTTTATCCAGACTCCAGTGCTGGCGCTGCGGACGCCGCTCCTTTCGCTGACGCACGGTGTTTATTGCGACGAATTTGCCGAATATCATACGCGGGACATGGCAGTGCGTCCGATGATGGGCGGATTTGTGCCCAGCTCAGGGGTCGGCACGGGGTACAGGCGCGACGCCTTGGAAAAACTGGCGCGGTCCGCGGCGAACAGGATTTTCGAGCCGGAAGCGTTGACCGAGGATTACGAAAACGGGCTGCGGCTGTTCCGGCTGGGATGCACGCAGACATTCGTGCCGCTGGTGCATCCGTACGGGTCGAAGGACTTCGTGGCCACGCGCGAATTTTTTCCTCAAAAATGGACGGCGGCGATGCGGCAGAGGACACGCTGGGTCATGGGGATTGCCCTGCAGACCTGGGAGCGGCATGGCTGGTGCGGAACGCCGGCCGAAGTGTATTGGCTGTGGCGGGATCGCAAGGGACTGATCGCCAATCCGCTGAGTCTGCTGGCGAATCTGGTTTTCGTCTACGGGCTGGCGACAGGAATCTGGCGGCTTTTGACGCCCTTCTCCGTCGAGCTTTGCTGGGCGACCTTTTCCATCCAGTGCCTCCGGATGGCAGTGCGGATGGGATGCGTCGGAAGGGTTTATGGTCCGCTGTTCGCATTCGGCGTGCCAGTGCGAGCCGTGTACGCGAATACGCTGAACGCGGCCGCGACGTTTAACGCAGTGGCCCGCTATGCGGCCGCGAAGGCGCAGGGGCGGCCGCTGAAGTGGCTGAAGACGGAACATGCCTATCCGAATCGGGCCGTGCTGCTGGCGCACAAGCGGAAGCTGGGCGAGATTCTGGTCGGGTCGGGCGATGTCGGCGCATCGACGATGAGGGCGGCGCTGGAGTCGCAGCCTCCGGGGGTTCCACTAGGCGAGCACCTCGTGCGCCGGGGCTATCTTTCCGAAGACAGGCTTTATCAGGCGCTCAGCCTTCAGCAGGGCCTGCCGGTGGGGCGCGTCGAGCCGGAGAGCGTGCCGGCGTCGGTGGCTCGGGCGCTCCCGGAACATGTGGTGCGCGAGTGGCGCGTATTGCCGTTCAAGGTGGCGGAGGGAAACTTGTTCCTCGCGGGTGCGCGTCTGCCTTCGCGCGAGATGAATTCGGCATTACGGAGCTTCACCGCGCTGGAGATTCAATTTCATCTGGTCACGCCCACCGACTTTGAAAATCTGGCAGCAGCGCTGTTGTACCCTGAGAGGGCATGACGGAATTGCTCGCTGCCGCGCTCGCCGCGCGGCTCCACGCGCATGCGCCGTATTCGCACTTCCTTGTGGGTGCGGCGCTGGAGGATTCGAAGGGCCGGATTCACACCGGCTGCAACGTCGAGAACGCGACTTATGGGTTGACGGTCTGTGCCGAGCGCGTGGCGGTGTTCAAGGCGATGAGTGAGGGCGTGCGCGAGTTCGTGCGCATCGCGATTGCCGCTGATACCGAGATGTTGACGCCTCCCTGCGGGGCCTGCCGCCAGATTCTGTGGGAGTTTTGCGGCGACATCGAAGTCGCGCTGGTGAACCCGCGCGGCAAGAGCGAAGTTCTGCGCATGAAGGACCTGTTCCCGAGGGCATTCGATGCGTCTTTTCTATAGTCTTCTCTTGTGCGCCTGCGCGCAGGCAGCCACCGTGGACGCAATCTGGTCGGCGAAGTATGTGGTGACGATGGACGCGCAGCGGCGGGTGATTGAAAATGGGGCGATTGCGGTTTCAGGGGACCACATCGTCGCGGTCGGGACGCGGGCGCAGATCGATAAAGAGTATCAGGCTAAGCAGCGGGTGGACCAGCCCGACGCGATTTTGGCGCCAGGGCTAATCAATACGCATACTCACGCGGCGATGTCATTGTTCCGGGGCGTCGCCGACGATATGAAGCTGCAGGACTGGCTGAACAAGTTCATCTTCCCGGCCGAGGCGCGCAACGTGGACCGCGAGTTCGTGCGTTGGGGCACGCGTCTGGCCTCCATCGAGATGGCGCTTTCGGGCACGACGACGTACACCGATATGTACTACTTCGAAGAGACGGTCGCCGAGGCGACCAAGGAAGTGGGGCTGCGCGGCGTGCTGGGGCAGACAATTATCGGGTTCCCTGTCGCCGATTACAAGACGCCGGCCGAGGCGCTGACCGGAACGGAGAAATTCTTAAAAGCGTACGCGAATGATCCGTTGATTGTGCCGGCCGTCGCGCCGCACGCGATTTATACGGTTCCGGACGATGTCTTGCAGTCCTGCCGCGCGCTGGCGAACCGGTACAACAAGCCTTTGGTGACCCATCTCTCCGAGACGAAGCATGAGAACGACGAATCGCTCGAGAAACGGGGGAAAACCCCGGCGGCGGCGCTGGAGGCTCTGGGTGTGCTCGACGGCTGGACGCTGGGCGCGCACGGCGTGTGGCTCAATGACGCGGACATCGCGATTCTGAAGGCGCACAATACCGGACTTGCGCATTGCCCGTCGAGCAACATGAAGCTCGCAAGCGGAGTCGCGCCGGTGGGTAAAATTCTGGCGGCAGGCATCGCGATGGGCTTGGGTCCGGACGGTGTCGCGGGATCGAACAACGACCACGACATGATGGAGGAGATGGACCTCGCCGCGAAGCTGCAAAAAGTCTCGACTATGGATCCGCAGGCGCTGCCCGCCGAAACCGCGTTCGCGATGGCGACGATCACCGGCGCGCGCGCTTTGCGGCTGGATTCCCTGATCGGGTCGCTGGAGACGGGCAAGCGTGCGGATATGATCACGATCCGCCTCGATCAACCGCACGCCGTGCCGATGTACAACGTATATTCGCAACTGGTATACGCGCTGAAGGCGTCAGACGTGGCCGACGTGATGGTGAATGGGCGGACGATCGTCAGGGAGAAAAAGATCCTGACGATCGACCCCAAGCCTGTGATGGCGAAGGCGGCCGAGTATCGGGAGCGGGTGAAGAAGTCGTTGGCCCATTAACCCCAGCCGCCGCCCCCGGGACTTTCGATGCGGAGCGCGTCACCTGATTTGATATCGAATCGCGTTTTGGCCTTCAGCGCAATCTCACGGCCGCGGCGTAGCAGCGTATTCTTCCCCGGCTTGCCAGGGGAGCCTCCAGCCAACCCGTAGGGACCGCGTTCGCGGCGGTCGGAAAGAATGGTCACTTCCGCATCGGCGAGAAACCGGAATTCGCGCACGATGGCATCGCCACCGCGATGCTTTCCCTTCCCGCCCGATCCGCGGCGGATGCGGTAGCTTTCGATGCGCAGCGGATATTGATGCTCAAAGGCCTCGACCGGCGTGTTCCAGCTATTGGTCATGTGAGTGTGCGTGGCGCTATAGCCGTCGCCCCGAGGGGACGCGCCCATGCCGCCCGCGATGGTTTCGTAATAGGCGAACGGCTTGCCGCCGGCCTCGCCTCCGAAGCTCAGGTTGTTCATGGTGCCCGAACTGGCGGCAGGAATGCGATCAGGCGCGGCCTTCGCCATTGCTCCGAGCACGGTATCGGTGATGCGTTGCGATGTTTCGACGTTGCCTGCGGCCATGGCCGAAGGAGCGCGCGCGGCGACGACCGTGCCTTCCGGAGCGATGACGCGAATCGGGCGAAGAATGCCCGCCGTGTACGGAACCTCCTCTTCGACCAGGCAGCGAAACACATACATCGTGGCGGCGACAGCCACGGCGTAATTCGCGTTCACCGGGCCGTGGGCTTGTGGATCGGAGCCGGAAAAATCAACCGTGGCCGAATCGCCGTCGATCGTGATGGCGACCCGAATCCACACCGGGCGCGGGGTGATGCCGTCGCTATCGAGGCAGTCTTCGAACCGGTATCTGCCCGGACGGAGCCTGGCGATGGCTGCGCGCATCATGCGCTCACTGTAGTCCTGAAGGGCGCGCATGTTCGAAGCGACGCGCGATGCGCCGTACTTGGCCACCAGTTCGTGCAAGCGCACTTCGCCGCGCTTGATCGACATGAGTTGCGCGCGCAGGTCGCCCTCGCGCTCCTCCGGCGTGCGGACGTTGGACAGAATCATGCGAAGCAGGTCGCGATCGATCGCGCCCGAGCGCTGGATCAGGATCGGCGGAAGGCGCAGGCCCTCCTGATAAATTTCGCGCGCCAGGGGCATCGACCCAGGGCTCATTCCGCCGACATCGGCGTGATGGGCCCGGTTCGCCAGATAAAAGGCCGGGCGCTTAGAGTGTTTGACGAATACGGGCGCCACGGCAGTGATGTCCGGCAGATGCGTGCCGCCGCGGAAGGGATCGTTCACCAGCGCGACGTCGCCGGGGCCGAGGTCGAAGGCGTCCACTACGGCGCGCACCGACAGGGGCATCGCGCCCAGGTGCACCGGCATGTGGTCGCCCATGGCCACGGTTTCGCCGTTGGCATCGTAGACGGCGCAGGAATAGTCGCGGCGCTCCTTGATATTGGCCGAATAGGACGTCTTGCGCAGCACGACGCCCATCTCCTCGGCGATCGATACCATCAAGTGCCGGAACAGCTCCAGCTCAATTGCGTTCATTTGCAGTCTCCGATGTGAATCAGGAAGCGCGCCAGCGTTTCCTTGCGGCCGCCGGCGTTGCGCTCAATCAGGTATGCTTTCGATCCCGGGGGCGTAGTGACGGTCCAGCCTGAGCCGCTGCCGCGGCCGGTCTTCAGTTGCAGAAGCTTCGAACTGGTTTGCTTGATCTCCCAGCTCTCGCCGCCGGTCATTGTGGAATAAAGTTCCTGCTTGGTGCGGTTTCCCACGGACGCGTCAAAAATCAATTGCCCGGCGGAGGCGGAATCAAACCAGAACTGCGCGATGGAGCCGAAGCGGGTTTCCTCAAACAGGGGCCTTTGATGCCAATCCTTGCCGCCGTTGGTGGTGATCATCAGGAACGGATCCTTCGGCAGAGGCTCCAGGCGCTGGCCGCTAAGCCAGCCGTGATCCTGACGAAATTGAAACTGTTCGAAGGCAGTGGAGCGGAGGCGCGGGATCGCTTCGCTCCAGCTCGCACCGCCGTCTTCGGTGGAGAGAAGGACGCCATAGAGAGTAGTGGTCGCGGTGTGAATATCGCCCGCGACGAAGACGCTCGATCCGGCGGAATCGACCGCGGACACCTCGAAGAAAATCGGGCAGGAGCGTTCTTCCGTGCACGCCAGGCCGAAGGAATCGATGTCCTCCGCGGTGCAGGTGTAATCGACATGCACCATCCCGCGCTCGGCAGGGGATTGCGCCAACAGCGGAACCAGGCAGAGGATCGGGAGGCCGAGCTTCACGAAATACTCACTGTACAATAAAAACGGATGCCCGGACCGCCCATTCCCGCTTCATTTGAGAGCCTCCGGAGGCGTCCCTTTTCCTTTTATCCGCCGATTGTGAACGTGGAGCACAACGAGTGGATTCTGCGGCGCGCCAACTGGACGGATTTTCTGGTGGTGAATACGAAGACAAAGGCCGAGATGTGTGTACCGCGGCGATTTGTGGGAGAAGGGGCGCTCGTGGATGAGCCTGTAATGATCGTCGGCCTGGTGAAAGAGCTGGAGTTCCGCGAAGGGCAGGTATTGCCGCACGTGCGCCGGGTGATCGAGATGCCCCGGGCGGTGAACGCGGGAGCGCATGCTCGCGTCGCCCACGGGCCGGTCCATTCCGCGCCGGTGCTGGGCATTCGCGTGGAAGCCGGGCCGAGATCGCGCTTGCGTCGATGGCTTGTTGCTGCCGTGGCGGCGGCGGTGTTGGTCTTTGTCGCGGTGGTGACGTTCGTTCAATCCGTGGTGGTTCCACACCGGCACGCGGTCTCAAAAAAACGGTGAAGAAAAAACGTCTGGGCGTGCTGGCGGGCGCCTTCAATCCCGTCACAATGGCCCATCTGGCCCTGGCGGACGCGGCGTCCCGCATGGTGGATGAAGTTGTCTGCGCGGTCCCGCGCGTCTATCCTCACAAGGAGTTTCATGGCGCGGCGCTCGAGGACCGGATCAAGATGCTAAAGCTCACCGGCGGACAATACCGCGTAGAGATTACCGAGCGAGGGCTTTTCATCGACATCGCGAGGGAACTGCGACGGGCGGACAACGAGATTTTCTTCATCTGCGGACGTGATGCCGCCGAGAGAATCATCGATTGGGATTACGGCGAGGATGGCGCGATCGAGAAGATGTTGGATGAATTCTCCCTGATCGTTGCCGAGCGCGGAGGAGTCTATCAGCCGCCAGAGCATCTCCGGAACCGTGTGCTGCATTTGGAACTGGAGACCGACCTCAGCGGCATCTCCTCCACGGAAGTCCGCGGCCGCGTCGCCAATGGAGCGCCCTGGGAGCACCTGGTGCCCTCCGCCATCGTGGAACACGTGCGGCGAATCTACGCGGCCGCCTGACGCTCCACGTCGCGTTCGCCTTGCTCGACGTCGACTTTGAGCAGGGTCAGCGTGCCCGCGAGGAAAAAGACGACTAGGGAAAGAATGGCCATGCGAAAGCTCTTCGTGAACTGCAAAGCGAGGCCGAAAATGATCGGGCACAGCCAGCTTGTGCCTTTGTCCGTAATTTCGTAAACGCCGAAATATTCCGCTTCGCGGCCCTTGGGAATCAGCTGCGCGAACAGCGAACGGCTGAGCGCCTGGCTGCCTCCCAACACCAGCGCGACCACGGCCGCCATCAGGAAGAACTCGATCATGGTCGTCACCCAGAACATGTAAATCACCACCGCGGTCCATACAAGGAGGCTCACGACGACGGCGCGCTTGGCGGTGGTTTTCGAAGCCACCCAGTTGAATCCCATCGCGCCGAAGAAGGCGACGAACTGGACCATTAGAATCGTGAGCGTCAACTGCGCCTGGGGAATCTTCAATTCGTCGGCTCCGAACTGAGAGGAGAGAGAAATCACCGTCTGGATCGCGTCGTTATAGAGCATATAGGCGACGAGGAAGATCGTCGTTTCCGGATAATGGCGAACCTCTTTGATGGTGTGCGCCAGTTGGCGCGCGGCCGTGACGACCGCGCTTTGCCCGACGCCAAGGCTGCGCGCCGGGCCGCGGTTGTGGAGCGTCAGGAGCGTAGGGATGGTAAAGACAGCCCACCAGGCTCCGGCGGAGGATAGGCTGATCCGCACAGCCATCCCTTCGGTGATGCCGATTTTCCCCGCGCCCAGAAACAGCGCCAGATTCAGCGCGAGCAGCACGCCTCCGCCGATATAGCCGATGGCGTAGCCTTTGGAGGACACCGCATCGCGATCTTCGGGTGGAGCGATTTCGGGGAGGAAAGAATTGTAAACCACCTCGGCGGCGCCGAAGGCCACATTGGCGATGAGGAACAGCAGTCCGCCCATCAGATAATCGCCGCCCTTCAGGAAAAACATCCCGATGGTGGCGACTGCCCCGAGATAAGCGGTTGTACCCAAGAACTCCTTCTTGTGGCGGCCGTAATCGGCCACGGCGCCGAACACCGGCAGAAATATCACCTGCAAAATCACTGAGAGGGCGACGGCGAAACTCCAGAAGGCCTTGGCTAGAATCGGAATTCCGAGAGGATGCACGTATCCTCCCGCATCGGCTGCGTTCGAAGCCAGAGCAGTGAGATACGGCCCCAGGAACAGGGTGATGACGGTGGTGTAGAAGGCCGAATTGGCGAAATCGTACATGCACCAGCCGAACTGTTCTCGCTTGGAGTAAACGTTCATCGTTTCGCCGCCTCATTCGCCATGGCCTGCAACTTCACATAGTCCTTCTTGCCGTTGCCGAGCAGCGGAACTTTGTCAAGATGAATCACACGCCGGGGCAGAGCAAGCTCGGGTAGGCCGTTTTCTCTCGCCGCCGCCACGAGGCCTTCGCGTTTCAGCGCCGGATCGTCGGTGAACAGCACGATGGATTCGCCGCGAGACTCCTCCTTTGCCGCGGCCGATGCGTGCATGCGTTTCGGCGACGCGGCGACCGCGATTCGCTCGACGACTTCCAGCGACACCATCTCGCCGGCGACCTTCGCGAAGCGCTTCAAGCGCCCTTGAATCGTGATGTGGCGGCGGGCGTCGATTTCCACGATATCGCCGGTGTCATACCAGCCATCGCCGAATTGCGAGCGCGGAGGCTGCAACACGCCGGGTGCGCGGTCGAGAAAATACCCCATCATCACGTTCGGTCCACGCACGTGCAGTTCGCCGCCGTTTTCGATGCCCTGCACAGGAGCGAGCTTGTACTCTATTCCGGGCAGAGGCTCGCCCACTGTTCCGAGCTGATACGACATCGGTAAATTGAGGGAAATGATCGGTGAGCATTCGGTTGCGCCGTAACCTTCCAGGATGCGGATCCCGAACTTTTCCGCGTACAGCCGGCGGACCTCTTCGCTCAACTTTTCCGCGCCGGAGACAACGTAGCGAGCCATATAAAGATCGTAGGGATGCGCGTACTTGGCGTAATTGCCCAGGAACGTGCTGGTGGCGAACAGCACGGTGCAGTCGCGGTCGTAGGCGATTTCGGGAATCACGCGGTAATGTAGCGGCGAAGGGTACATAAAGATCCGCGAACCGCTGGTGAGCGGCAGCACCAGGCCGCCCAGAAGGCCGAACGAATGGAAGAGCGGCAGGGAGTTTAGGAACTTGTCATGGTGAGAAACTTCGATGACGGCGCGCGCCTGGGCACAGTTGGCCAGGATGTTCGCGTGGCTCAACGCGACGCCCTTCGGCTTGCCTTCCGATCCGGAGGTGAACAGGACGATGGCCATCTCCTCGGGACGCGGTTTCTTCATGGCCGCCTTCGGGAATCGCAGCGCGAACAACACCAGCCAGAGCTTGTCGAGAAGCCCAAACTGAGGGCGCACGTCTTCCAGGTACATAACCCGAGCCGCGGTGAAGTTCTCCATCATTGAGGTGAGCTTCGCTTTTTCAATGAACGCCCGCGAGGCGAACACCGTCTTGACTTCGGCGATGCGGCAGGCGTTTTCGAGGCCCTCCCGGCCGGAGGTGTAATTGAGCATCGCAGGGATTCGGCGCATCGCCATGAGGCCGATAATCATAGCCGCGGTGGGCGTCGCGGTGGGCATCAGCACGCCGACACGCTCTCCTTCACTGGTCCACTTCGACGTGAGGCGGCCAAGGGCGAGCGTCATTCTTAACAGATCGCCGAGCGTTTCTTCTTTACCGCGAATGTCTTCAATCAGCGGGCGATGTTTCCCGAAACGCTTGACCTGCGTCAGCAATTCGTCGGGGATCGTGGTTTCCCTTCGCGCATCGAATTCACCGAGTTGCATGATGCGGCGCAGTTCGTTGCTCGCCATGCGGCGGCGGTCGCGCGCGCGGGGAGCCTCCGGCATCGGCAAAGGCTGGGGCGTGTGCATGGTGAGAGTGACTTTGGGAAACCAGCGCTTCGGAAAATCGGCCGGCATGCGGGAAAAGTGGGAATAAACGAGGCCGTCGATGTGAATCGGGACCACCTGGGCTCCGGACTTCGCGGCGGCGAAGGCTGGGCCATCGTAGATCTTCATGCGGCTGCCGGTTACGGTGATGCGGCCTTCGGGAAAAATCACCACCGGCGCGCCCGATTCAAGCAGCGCGATGACGGTCTTCATCGACAGGGGGTTGGTGGAATCGATCACCAGATGATCGATGGCGGAAAGGAGAATCTTGAAATGCCACTTTGCGGCGATGGTCGTGTGCACCAGGTAGGTTGGCGCGAACGGAAGGAACGCGCCGATCAGCAGCCCGTCCATGAAGGACTGGTGATTGGCCACGATCAGGGTTTTCCCCACGGGTTTGACGTAGCCGCGCAACTCGGCGCGAAAGAGCAGACGCAGCAGGAAGCGGATCACGACGCGGGCGATGGGGATCATAGAGTGTGTAGGGTGTCCTACATCTTCTCAAGTTGATCGAGCAATTGCACCATGCGGGGGGCGGCGTCCGGTTTTCCGCCGAATCGGAATTCCACGTAAGCCGATGTCAGGTCGTCCACTAGCGGCGATAATTCGCTGGTTGGCAGCACCCGCGCGAACTCGGAGGGAGTCAACCATGGCGGTTTCTGGATGCCGCGGCGTTCGAGCAGTCCCAGCATCCGCTGGTAGAGCAGCGTGGCGTCTGAAGCCTGTCCTTCGCCGCGTTTCAAGCGCCGCAGCCGGATCGCCCGCTTCAGCCACTTCAACGCATTCCCTCCGAACAGCGCTGCGAAAATCGCGGCGAAAACCAATATCGCGAGAGCAGCGGCGCGTTCGTTGTTCCAGGGCGGGCTGGAGCGAGCCGCCGCGGCCAGCCAGGCCGCGACTCGATCCGTCCAGCGCTGTTTCGCACCGCGGCCGGACTTTTGGACGCGCGAGGCCAGCACGAATTGCCGCTCTAGGTCGTAGCTCATCACCCAGTTCTGCCAGAATTGGTCGGCGGCGTCGAGGAACAGAGAGACGCGGTTTAGGAATGCGCTGCGCGTCGCGCCCGGATCGGGCGGCGTAGGATCGTAGGAGGTCCATCCGTGGCCCGGGACCCACGCTTCCACCCAGCTATGTGCATCGGAGGCGCGAACCACCTGCCATCCGGTGATCGGATTAAAAGAGCCGCTGGCAAAGCCCGTAACCACGCGCGAGGGAACGCCCACCATGCGCAGCATCACGGCCATGGAGGAGGCGAAGTACTCGCAATGTCCCTTTTTTCGGTCGAACAGGAAGTTGGCCAGGGGATCGGGCGTCTTCGCGGACGGCGTTTGCAGTGTATAGCCGTAATGCGTGCGCAGATACCTCTCAATGGAAGTGGCTTTCTCGCCGTCGCTCGCCATGCCGCCAGCGATCTGCCGGGCGAGGGCGGAAATCCGAGAGTCCAGACTCGCGGGCAAAAGCAGCAGTTCGTCGCGTTCGAGCGGCGTCAGCGGGTCGGGAGGAGTTCGCGGCGTGGCGGCTTCGTCTTCCACCCAGCTCGATGCGATGTACCGCATTCCTGCCGCGGAGCCGCCGGATACGCGCAGCGTTCCCCCTCGGGTAAAGTGGAGCACCGGCGTATCGATGCTGATGGACTGCGCGGTTCCAGCGTAAAACAACGCGTCGGAAGCTATCTCGCTGAGTTGCACGTGGTACACGATCCGCTCCCCGCGGCGCGGATGGCGGGGCACAGGGAACGTAACGATATGCGTGTCGGGTGGCACACGAATGTCGACGTCCCCGCCGGGAGGATTGAACCATCGCCTGCCGTCGAACTCGCTCAAAGCCGCGCCGCGCCAGCGGAGATTGAGCGGCCCCTCCCCCGTATACAGGCGGATGTGCATCACGGCGGCGCTGGAACGCTTAATCTCGCCGATCTGCCCCAGCGTCACTTCGTTGGAGAATCCAGGTAAGTGATACCGGTGCGGCGCGAACCGTTCGATGGCCGCGCGCGCGGTTCGCGGCAGGACGAAGAACAGCACCGAAGTCATTGCCAGGATCCCCACGAACAGGAACGTGGAGAGCGCGCCCAGCCGGCGGGGAAACGCCCGGAGTCCTCCGCGGACAATTTCTCCTTGCCGCAGGGTCGACGCGCGCACCTCTCCGCTGGCGAACGATGCGACGGCGAACAGCAGGAACAAAGCCAGGAAGCCAAAGAAGCCGAGACTGGTGGACAGAATCGCCGCGGCGATCAGTTCCATGGCCGCCAGCAGCTTCAGAAGGGTAAAATCACGCGAAGTCCTGGCTGTGAGGACTTTGCAGATCAGCAGGAAGAACACCAGATGAATCGTGGCCGGGAGGAATGCGCGGGAAAGGTACAGATAATCCAGCGGGTAGAAGGCGAGGAATATGATCGCCAATATGTCCGCCAGGCGGCCCGGAATCGCGACGCGCACGACGCCCGCAGCCATCAAAGCGCGCACGCACAAGGCTATGCCTGCCCCAATGGCGGTGGGCCAATCCAGATAGCCCGACGTGGCCACGGCGAGGTATCCAGAGGCCAGCATCCCCAGCAGCGCGAACTCGAAAAAACGCTCCACCGTGCGCGGCGGATCGCTCAGGCGCTGCGGCTCCTGGGTAGAGGGCGTGGCCATGTCTTATGCTACATCTAATAGGTGATCCTTTCGCTCCATCACGACCGGCCTGAGTCGGATTCCACGTTCGCCCGTTTCCGTGCGGCATCTCTTCTGAAGAGCCTGAAAGCGCTTGATTCCCGGGCGCGCCGCAAGGGTTTGGACTGCCTTGACCCAGCGCGCGGCGCGCTGATCCCTATCGGCATGGAGATCGAAAATGGCCGCGTGACCAAGAACGGATACGGCGTCTTCGATCTCGCCTGGCAAGCTGAGGAGCATCCGGAGTGGCCGGAAAAAATCGAACGGGAACTGAGTGAGATTCGCGCGCGGATCCGGTCTGTCCATGGCGTCCCGTTGAGATATCTGATTTGGGCTGGCATGGGCGGATCGTCGGAAGACAAGGCGATGTATCAGGCCGCCGGCTTTCTGCGGAAGGGGCCAAGGGTCTATGTGCTCGATTCCACCGATCCCGCGAAGCTGGACGCCATACTCGCGGACATCAGAAAGCGCGGTTCCGGTACCGATGCCGATCTGTTGCGCCGCACGCTGGTCGTCGGCATGGCGATGGGGATGACGTCCTATGAGCCGGTGGTCAATCTGAAGAAGCTCGCGGTGATCTACGATGCGGCGGGCGTCGATTCGCGGCCGAATTTCTATTACATGACGCTGCCGGGTTCGCTGTTGGACAAGTTCGCCGCCGCGCGGGGATACAAACGTGTGCCTTTGCAGTTGGACGAGCGAAACTCAACCGCCGGCCGTCATAGCGCGCCGCTGAATCGAGGCAGCCTCTATCCGCTGGGCCTGGCCGGCGTGGATTTGCGCGCCTGGATTGAAGGCACCTTCTTGACCGACGACGACGTGGACGTCGCCTGGCGCCTGGCCTCCTTTTTTCACGTCCAGGGGCTTGCGGGGCGGGACAAGATCACGCTCCTATTGCCTGGGGAATGGGCCGGAGCCGGCATTTGGACCAAGCAAGCTTTCGAGGAGAGCCTGGGGAAGTCAGTGGACTACGGCCTGAAGGTCGTTTGCGGCGAGCGGGTAAAACTGACGAACTATCGCTCTCCCAGGGATTCGAAACAGGACCGCATCTTCTGGTGCGTGGACATCAAGGGTTCTTCGAACGGGTGCAAAGAGAAGCTTTCCCTGCTGCGGCGCTCCGGATACCCTGCGGCATTGCTGACACTCGAAAAGGGCGCGCCTCTTTCCCGTTATATGCAGTTTGTTCACTACGTTGTGTTTGGCATGGCATGGCTGCGCAAAATCAACTTCGTGACGCAGCCGAATGTTGAGCTATACAAAGCGATCACGAATAAACTGTTCGCGGAGGCCGAACGGGCTGGGGGAATCGCCAAAAGCAAACAGTGGCGGCTATATGAGGAGTCGCCCAAGCGGGCGATGTGGCGCGGGCGCGTGACTTTGCGGTGGGATCGACTGCCGCCGGATGCTGCCGCCGATCTGGGCCGGGCGACGGCTCCGGCAATTTACGCCGCGCTGGTGAAACGTTATGCGGGCGATGGCCAGACGACGTACGGCGAACTTACTTTTTTCGGTGACACACGATATTCGTCGCGAGGCCGCGCCGTGCACTTCGTTCTCCAGCGCGCGGCCGAACACTTGTTCCATGCGCGGCTGAAGATTCCCGTCGATGTTTATGAAGGACCGCCGATGAATCATTCCTATCACGAGATGATCATCGGTCACGGCGGATGTTTTTCCACCATCGTAATCGCGGAAGGCGAAGGTGCGGATTACCATCGCGCGCAATATCTGGCCACGCAAATGGCGTTGTCCGAGCGCGGGCGCGCAGTGGTTTCGATTTCGTTAAAGGACTTGGAAGAGGCGTCACTGCGGGCGCTCGACGAATTTTTCCGCCAGGCGGCGACGCTGATCCGGCGGGTTGAATAACGATGGCGAGATTTCGTCCCAGAGGGGTGAAGAAAAAGGAGCCGCAAAAAATCGCGCGGGGACTGGTGCCTTGCTTGTTCCTTTTAATTGGCGGGCTCGTGCTCCTCTTCTTTTTCTTTTACGAGTTTTTGAATTCCGGAAAATAAATGCGAATCGACAAGAGAGAAGCCGCTCAGATGCGGCCTGTGACCGTCACGCCCGGCTATTTGCTTACGGCCGAAGGATCGGTTTTGATTGAAGTCGGAAACACACGCGTGTTGTGTGCGGCTTCCGTGGAAGACAGCGTGCCCGGGTTCCTTCGCGGATCGGGGAAGGGGTGGGTGACGGCCGAATACTCGATGCTGCCGCGCGCCACCGCCACGCGCTCACCGCGCGAAGTCTCGAAGGGCCGGGCCTCCGGCCGGACGATGGAGATCCAGCGGCTCATCGGACGCTCTCTCCGCTCCGTGGTCGACATGGAAGCGCTCGGCGAGCGTAGCGTCATCCTCGATTGCGACGTCCTGCAGGCCGATGGCGGCACGCGTACGGCGGCAATCACTGGCGCTTATATCGCCATGTCAATCGCGCTACGGCAACTTGTCCACTTTGGTGCATTGAAGAAGTCCCCCATCCGGGATTGCGTTGCCGCGACCAGCGTCGGCATTGTGGACGGCGAAGCGATGCTTGACCTCTGCTATCAGGAAGACTCCCGCGCTGAGGTCGACATGAACGTCATCATGACAGGCGCGGGGAAGTTCGTGGAATTGCAGGCGACGGCGGAGAAAACCGCGTTCGACGACACGCAGCTTGCTTCTCTGCTGGTGCTGGCTCGCAAAGGAATCGCCGAATTGATTGAGCTTCAAAAGGGCATTGAGCGGGCGTGACGATTTACTGCGCCACCTCGAACCCCGGAAAACTGCGTGAATTCCGTCTGGCTGCTCCGGATTTCGAAATTGTCCCTGTTTCGCCGCCAGCGCCGGAAGAGACGGGAAAGACGTTCGAAGAGAACGCGCTGTTGAAGGCTCGCTATTACGGCGCGCACGTGGACGGCTACCTGTTCGTCGACGATTCGGGGATCGAAGTGGATGGGCTCGGCGGACGGCCCGGCGTGGATTCCGCACATTTCGACACCGCCTGGCTGCTCGCGCAAATGCGCGGCGTGGAAAACCGCACCGCCCGATTTGTGTGCGTCATCGCGTTGGTGCGCAAAGGCGAACTCCTGAAGATGTTTCGCGCCGCCGTGGAGGGCCGCCTGACCGAGGAGCCCCGCGGCACCAATGGTTTCGGCTACGATCCCATCTTCTTTTACGAGCCGTTCGGCTGCACGTTCGGCGAAGCGGACACAGCGGAGAAAATGCGCGTGAGCCACCGCGCTCAGGCGCTCAAGGCAATGTTCACTTATTTGCGTAGCGTTTCCACCTGAAGAACCCGATCTGCGTTTTTGCGTCGAGGATCTTCCCGGATTCGATGGCGCTGTCGAGTTCGCGCGAAGTGAACCAGCGGATCTCGATGCGCTCGTCCTCCATCGGCTCTTGTTCGCCGGGAGTCAGGCCGCTGGCGAGATAAATCGTCATTTTCTCCGCCAGAAAACCTGGGCTGGCATAAAAATCGGCCAGTTTTTTCCAATGTCTTGCGCGATAGCCGGTCTCCTCAGCCAATTCGCGTTTGGCGGCCTGAAGCGCCGTTTCCCCAGGGTCGAGCCGGCCGGCGGGCAGTTCCCAAAGGTAATCCGCCACCGGCAAACGATACTGCTTTACCAGTAAGATGCGTTTCTTTTCGTCTACCGGCATCATCACGGCGGATCCGCTATGCTTGACGATGGCTCGTTTGATTTGGAAGCCGTCCGGATCGAGCGCGGTATCCTGCGTGACGGTAAAAATTGGAGTCTTTAGCAGTGTTTTCGAAGTGATGAGAGTCATTTATGAGAGATGAGACGCGCGAATTCCCGCGCCGAATGAGTATTTAGAACGTCCTTAGCCTCCAGCCACCCGCGGCGCGCCATTTTCACGCCGTATTGGATGTTGGCGAGATGTTCCGGGCGATGGGCGTCCGTGTTGATGACGAACTTGCAGCCCTTTGCCTTCGCGGCGCGGATCAGGGATGCGGTCAGGTCCAGGCGCTCCGGGCTGGAGTTGATTTCGAGGTAAACACGCCGACGCGCGGCCTCGGTGGCGATCAGGTCGAAGTCGAACGGGAACGGATCGCGGTTCAGCAGTAGCCGTCCGGTGGGATGGCCGAGCACGCGCAGATGCGGACATTCGAGAGCGCGCATGAGGCGGTCCGTCATTTCCGAGGCTTCCAGGTTCATGTAACTGTGCACGCTGCCGATGACGAAGTCGAGCTCGCCGAGGGCGTCGTTATCCAGATCCATTTCGCCATCGCGTTTGATATCGCATTCTACGCCGGAGAATACCCGCAGGCCGAGGCCGGATTGGTCCATATCGCGGACCTTGTGGGCGAACGCGATGGCTCGCTTTTCATCCATCCCGTTGGCCATGGCGAGCGCTTTCGAATGGTCCGTGATGGCGATGTACTCATAGCCGAGGGCGCGGGCGGCGTGGGCCATTTCCTCTAGCGTCGCGCGCCCGTCGCTCTCGGTCGTGTGCATGTGCAGATCGCCGCGGATGTTCGACTGCTCGACCAGCTTCGGCAAGTGGCCTGCCGCCGCAGCCTCGATTTCGCCCGCGTTCTCGCGCAGTTCCGGCGGAATCCAGGCGAGGCCGAGAGCTTGATAAATCTCCTCCTCGGTTTCTTGCGCGACGATTTTGCCGCCATCGACTTTCGCTAGGCCGTATTCGTTGAGAGTCAGGCCCATTTTCAGTGCGCGCTGCCGCAGGGCGACGTTATGCTCCTTGCTGCCGGTGAAATACTGCAGAGCCGCACCGAAGTTCTCCGAGCCCAGCGCGCGCAGATCCACCTGAAGGCCCTCATGGCCGTACCGGATGCTTGCTTTGTTCTCGCCCTTGCCGAGGATCTCCTGAGCTTTCGGATGCTTGACGAACTTTTCAAGCGCTTGAGGCGCGCCCTTGCCGGTGACGAGAAGATCGAGATCGCCCACCGTTTCCTTGCCCCGGCGAAGGCTGCCCGCCGGCGTGATCTTTTCGACGCCCTTCACCGTGGACAAATACTCCGTCAGTTCGTCGGCGACGTTCTGTGCGAAATTCAAGAGGAAACGGCCCTGGCGCTGACGATAGGACGCGATGGAGCGCAGCACTTTCTCTTCCAGCTTCGCTCCCATGCGGGGAAGATCGCGAAGCTTCTGCTCGCGGCAGGCTCGTTCCAGGCTATCGATGGAGATGATGTGGAGCTGGTCGTAGAGGACGCGGATGCTCTTCGGGCCTAGGCCTTGGATCTTAAGCAGTTCGAGCGCGGACTCGGGATATTTTTCCAGCATCTCATCGCGGCGCTCAAAGCTGCCACGCTGCTCGATCTCCTCGAGCACGGCGGCGATGCCCTTGCCGATGCCTGGAATATCGGTGACCTTCCGGTCGGGATCCTTGAGAATCGCGGAGATGGATTCGGGATAACTCTCGATCACGCTCGCCGCGTTTCGATAGCTGCGGATGCGAAAGGAGTCCTCGCCGGCGACCTCCATCAGGTCGGCGGTTTCAGATAGAAGATAGGCGATGGCTCGATTTTCCACTTACTGCTTGATTGTAGCGTCGGTAGGAGCCTGGGCGTGGGGCTCGACGTGCACCAGCACGTCCTCCACCCAGTCGACGTCTCTGCGCAACGCGTCGCGGACGGCGGTAGCGATATCGTGCGAAGCCCGGACCGTGAGGTCGGGATCAACTTCCAGGTGGAGGTCGACGTGATAGCGTAATCCGGTCTTGCGCGCGAAGCATTTTTCGATGCCCAACGCTCCGGGAACGCGGAGAGCGACGGCCCGGATCTCCTGCATCTGCTCACCCTCCGGCATGGTGTCCATCAACTGGAGCGCCGTCTCCCGGACGACCCGCAAGCCGAAAAACACAACAAAGAGGCCGACCACGAAGCCTCCCCAGTGATCGGCGGCGTGCATGCCTGGGACGAAGACGGCGAGGGCGACGGCGATGAGCGCCACGATGCCGGAGCACATATCGACGGCGTCGTTCCAGGCGTCCGCGTTCAGTGCCGTGCTGCCGGATCGCCGGGCGATTCGCCGTTTTGCGAACCACATCGACGCCTTCAGCGCCGTGGCGCCAAGGAGCGGCCATAGTGCGAAGGCTTCCGGGGCGCGGTCGTACCGATTGGCGATGGCTCGCCACGAGATCCCCACGCCGGCCGAGGTGAGAATCGCGCCGATGGCGAGACCCGTAAGGATCTCAAAGCGGCCGTGGCCGTAGGGATGTTCGTCGTCGGCGGGCTTGGCGGCAATCCAGAGGCCGAACAGCACTAATCCGGACATAAGGATGTCCGCTGCGGATTCGAAGCCGTCGGAAACAAGCGCGACGGAGTGCGCGGCCAAACCAACCGCGATCTTGACAGACGAGAGCGCGATGCTGATGGCGATGCCGGCCAACGCCGCTCGGCGGGCGGTCTGTTCAGGACGGTTCACGTTTCAGGGTACAACGATCGCCTTGTGGTCCTGGTAGGTTATTAAAGAGGAGATGCCATGAAGACATCAAGACGCGACCTTTTCGGCGGCGCGATTGCCGCAAGCGCGCTGTCCGCGTTGAGTGTGTTCGGCGAGGAGACGCCGGCCAAAGAGGGCAGTTTGAATGAGTTCAGACTCGGCGTGGCGAGCTATTCCTTCCGCGAGTTCGGCCGCAAGATCGCGATTTTGAACACGCAGAAGCTGAACACGCGCTACATCAACTATAAAGATGTGCATCTACCGCTCACGTCGTCGCCGGCGGACATCAAGAAGGCCGTGACGGAGACGGAGAAGGCAGGGCTGAGGATCGTCGGCGGAGGAACGATTTACTTCCGTTCCGCTGATGAGGCGGACATTCGGGCCAAGTTTGAGTACGCGAAGGCCTGCGGGATGCCCACCATCGTCTGCATGCCGGATAAAGCCATTTTGCCGAAGCTCGAAAAGTTCGTGAAGGAGTACGACATCAAGATCGCGGTGCACAATCACGGCCCCGAGGATCCGAATTTCCCGCGCCCGCAGGACGTCCTGGCGATCGTGAAGAACATGGATCCGCGCTGCGGCCTGTGCATTGACATCGGACACACGGTTCGCACCGGCGTGGATCTGGTCCCAACGGTGGCCGAAGCCGGTTCGCGCCTGCTCGACATGCACGTCAAGGACTTGGCGGACTTCAAAGATAAGAACAGCCAGAGGCCATGCGGCGACGGCGTGATTCCGTTTCCGGCATTGTTCGCGCAGTTGAAGAAGATGAATTATCAAGGCTACGTCAATCTGGAGTACGAAATTGACGATACCGATCCGCTGCCGAACATGATCAAGAGCTTCGCTTATATGCGCGGCGTGTGGGCGGGGATCAACGGCTAACGCTTATAGCCGATCTTGCGCAGCAGGCTGTGGCGCCATTCCGCGTCGGCTGCCGTTTCCACACCTTTCGGGGAACTGCCGTCGATCACGCCGAGAACGCCTCGGCCCTGCTCCGTTTCGGCGACGATCACTTCCAGAGGATTTGCCGTGGCGCAGTAAATCATGCAAATCTCCGGGATGTCGCGCAAACGGCTGAGGATATTGATAGGATAGCCATCCGTTATCGAGAGCACGAACGTGTGTCCGGCGGCGAGGGCCTGAGCGTTGCGCGTGGCATTCGTTTTCATGGCGTCGTCGTTGCCGTCGACTCGAGTGAGGCACGCGCCGGAAGCTTCATTGAAGGCGACGCCGAACTTCATCTGTGGTACCGTGTTCACGATTGCTTCGTAGATATCCTCTACTGTCTTGATGAAGTGGCTCTGGCCAATCACAATATTGCCGTTTTCAGGGACTTCCAAACGAATGGACTTCAGTTCCATGGCGTTCCTCTTAAACAAACCATCATAATGAATCGTGGCCTCTCATAAGGCGCCTAAAGCGAAGACAAGCACCAAGGCGAGCAAGCTGATCGAAGGCCGGCTGAACGTCCATCGCGACGGCTACGCATTCGTGATCCCCGATAAGCCCTTACCGGGCATCGAAGGCGACATCTACGTCGCCAAGGAAGAAGCACACAAAGCGATGCATGGGGATCGCGTGTCGATCCGGCTGAAGCGCGGTGACCGCGGCCGCGTACAAGGCGAGATCATGAACGTTGTCCGGCGAGCCCATCCCTCGGTGGTGGGCGAATTCCGCGTGCGCCGGCGCGGAAACTATGTCATCCCGCACGAGGACCGCATCCGGCAGTGGATTGAGATTCCCGAAGGGATGGAATTTCCGAAAAAGAAGCAATCCGCGAACCGCGTGGGCGCGCGCTCCGTCGACGTGAAAAGCGTTGAGGACCTGGACGGAATGATCGTCAACGTGGAGATCGTCGATTATGGAGACGGCGACCGGCCGGCCGGCCGCGTGACGGAAATTCTCGGCAAACCGGACGACTTCGGAATCGACGTGGAGATTTTGATCCGGTCGCATCACATCCCGCACGAATTTCCGGAAGACGTTCTTGACCAGGCGCGCGCGATTCCGGGAAGCATTCCGGACCCGGAGATCGCCCGCCGGCGCGACTTTCGATCCATGGACATCGTGACGATCGATGGCGAGACGGCTCGTGATTTTGACGACGCGGTTTGGGTGGATCAACTTCCCAACGGTCACTTTGCCCTGCACGTGCACATTGCCGACGTCAGTTACTATGTCAAACCCGGTTCGGCCATCGATCGTGAGGCGCTGCTGCGCGGAACAAGCGTCTATTTCCCGGATCGGGCGGTGCCGATGCTGCCGCTTGAATTGTCCACCGATCAGTGCTCGTTGCGGCCGCATGAGGAAAGGCTGGTCCTGTCGGCCTTGCTCGAAATCGACCGCCATGGCGATGTAGTTTCGCAAGAATTCGTCGAAGGCGTGATCCGCAGTGCGGAGCGGATGACGTACACCGCAGTGCATGGCGTGCTCGAAGGGGAAGCGGCGCTGCGGGAGCGCTATGCGCCTCTGGTTGCCAGGTTTGAGCTGATGCGGGATCTGGCGGCGATCCTGAATAAGAAGCGGACGAAGCGCGGATCGATCGACTTCGATCTGCCCGAACCGCTCCTGGAATTCGACGAGTTCGGCGAAATGACCGGTGTGAAACGGGCCGATCGCAACGATGCACACCGGCTGATTGAGGAATTCATGCTGGCGGCAAATGAGGCCGTCGCGTCACACATCGAAGAAGCGGGCCTGCCGATGATTTACCGCATCCATGACCGGCCCGATCCGAAACGCGTGCTGGAATTCGAAGAGGTCGCGACGCAGTTCGGCTACTCGCTTGTTGGCGGCGCGGCCCCGGTGAAGAAGTTTCGCGGTGAAATCCTGGCGCTGGACAACGCCAACCTGACGTCGCGAAACTATCAGAGGCTGGTGGACAAGATCGAGGGAAAGCCCGAGGAGAGAATTCTCAGCTACCTGATGCTGCGGAGCCTGAAACAGGCCCGCTACAGCGATCTGAACGTGGGTCACTTCGCGCTGGCAGCGAAAAGTTACACACACTTCACGTCGCCGATCCGGCGCTATCCCGATCTGATCGTGCACAGGATCCTGCGTGCGCATCTGCATGGGAAGACATACGAAGACGATATGCGGGAGATCGCCGAATCCTCGTCGTTTAGCGAGCGCCGCGCGGCGGAGGCGGAGCGGGAACTGGTGGAGTGGAAGAAAGTAAAGTTCATGATCCAGCACGTCGGCGAGGAGTTTGACGGGCTGATCATCTCTACGCAGCGTTTTGGATTCTTCGTGGAGCTGACGGAAATGTTCATCGAAGGGTTGGTGCCGATGGACACGCTTGGCGGCGACTATTTTACCTATCACGAGAACACGCGCAAGATCATCGGACAGAGGACGCGCAAGCAGTTCTCGATCGGCGATAAAGTCCGCGTTCGGCTGGATCGTGTGGACGGAGTGGAGAAGAAGCTGAACTTCTCGCTGGTTCAATACAAAGGCGGCTCGCCCGGCGGGCGCGTTTTCCACCGCCGGTGAATCCAAAGCCACTGGTCGGGATGTTCGCGGATTACGGATTCGAGTTGCGCGTGAATCCGTTGCGTGTCCTCTGCGACGTCTCCCGTCATTGGGATCTCGGGATAGAAACGCAGGATGTAGCGTTCTTCCTCGCTGGACCACAGCGCGAAGCCAGGGACGACGGCGGCTCCACTGTGATGCGCCAGCTTGGCAAAGGCTGTCCCGGCGCAGGCCTTCTTGCCGAAAAAATCGATGAATACGCCTTGGTCGAGCGTAGTGTTCTGATCGATCAGGATGCCAACAGCCTCGCCGGATTTCAGGGCGCGTAGGATGCCACGGGCGGCGTCTTTTTTCTGGATGATGTGATTGCCCGAAAGGGCTCGATAGCGCTCGACGAGTGCGTCGATCTGGGGATTATCCAGGGGACGCACGACAATGTGCATCGGCGCCGTCATCCAGGCATGCGCGAAGGCGCTCAATTCCCAGTTTCCGAGATGCGCCGTGGCAACCAGCACGCCTTTGCCGCGCGAAAGCGGGTTAAGGAAATTGTCCAGGCCGTCATACCGGATCAACTCAGAAATGTTTTGAGGCGTCAGTCGAGGCAGTCTGGCAAAGGTTGCGATGAGTCGCGCAATCGACTGAAAAACGCCGCCGGCTATGCGCGGAGGGTTAGCCAATCCCGCCATCGTGAGATTGTGGATCGCGATGCGGCGCAGGCGCGGGACCAGCGCGTCCAGAAGCTTGGCAAAAAAAACCGAAAGGGCAGGGAAGACGGCGACCAGCGCAAGTACGATGCGTACAGCGGCGTACTCAATCAATCCAGCCCCCGCCCAAGACCAGTTCGCCGGAGTAAAACACCGCGCCCTGGCCGGGAGTAACGGCTCGCTGCGGCTGATCGAAGCGAACCTCGACGCGCGCCGGGTCGGCCGTGGGAAGAATGGTCGCGGGCGCTGCCTGATGCTTGTTGCGAATCTTCACCTCGGCGCGCACAGGCCCTTCAGGCGCCGCGATCGAGATCCAGTTCACTTGGCCGACGTTCATTGCCCAACGCAGAAGATCGTCGTTGCGGCCGATAACGACGCGCTTCGATACAGGTTCGGTGGAAATGACGTAAAGAGGCTCGCCTGCAGCCACCCCCAGCCCGCGCCGCTGGCCGACGGTGAAATGATGCACACCGGAATGCTCGCCCACCACGCGGCCGTCCGTGGTGACAAGTTCACCCTTCGTCTCCGAAGGAGAAATGCCCTGCTCGCGAAAATACGCGTCGATGAACGCGGCGTAATCGCCGTTGGGTACAAAGCAGATTTCCTGGCTATCGGGCTTGGTGGCGGTGGGGATGCCGAGTTGCCTCGCCAGTTCGCGCACAGCGGACTTTTCCATCGCGCCTAGGGGGAAAAGTGTCCGCGCCAGTTGATCCTGGGTCAGACCGAACAGGAAATACGTCTGATCCTTGGCGCGATCGGTGCTGCGGCGCAGTTCCCATCGGCCGGTGGAGTCGTTCCAATCGACGATCGCGTAGTGGCCCGTGGCAATGCGATGCGCACCCACGCCCTCGGCCATTTCGAGAAATCGATCGAACTTGATGAAGTTATTGCAAAGCGTGCACGGAATTGGCGTCCGTCCGGCCAGATACTCGTCGACGAACGGTTTGACGACTTGCTCCTCGAACTTGTCCTCGAAATTCAGGACATAGTATGGGATGCCAAGGATTCGCGCAACATGGCGCGCGTCGTAGACGTCGTCAAGCGAGCAGCAGCGGCCGGTGGATCCTCCTTCCGGAACCAATTCCGGCAGGCGGCGCTGATTCCAAAGCTGCATCGTCATGCCGACGACCTGCTCCCCGCGCGCGCGAAGCATCCCCGCGACAACGGAGCTATCCACTCCGCCGGACATAGCGACGGCGATCGTCCGATCAGACATAGGAGGGCGCCAGTTTGCGAAGATGGGCGACGGATTCGGCGACGGCTTCCAGCAATGCGTCAACCTGCGCGGTGTTGTTCGACCGGCCGAGCGAAAAGCGAATGCTGGACTTGGCCTGCGAACGGGTCAGGCCGATGGCCAGCAGCACGGGCGAAGGGTCCTGCTTGCCGCTGGAGCAGGCCGAACCGGCGGACACGGCGAAGCCGCGCAGGTCCAGCGCGATCAGCAGGGCTTCGCTGTCGATGCCGTCGAAGCGAATATTGGTGACGTTGGGCGTGCGAGAGCTGCCAGCGGCGTTGACGTGCGCATCGGCGACGCGCGCGAGGATGCCCTGTTCAAGCCGATCGCGCAGTGCCGCGAGGTCTGGCCATTCGGAGGCAGCGTGTTCCGTGATCCATTGCGCAGCGGCGCCCAAGGCGACCGCTCCGGGGACGTTCTGTGTGCCAGCCCTTAGACGGCTTTCGTGACTGCCGCCATGCGTCTGGGGGCGGAGCTGCAATCCCTTACGAACATAGAGCGCTGCCGAGCCCTTGGGAGCATAAATCTTGTGGCCGCTGATCGAATAAAGATCGGCGTTTATGGAGCGCACATCGACGGGCAGCTTGCCGGCGGCCTGGATGCCGTCGGAATGAAAGACGACGCCTGCCTCGCGAGCGATGCGGCCGATCTCCTCAACCGGCTGAATTGTCCCCAGTTCGTTGTTGACGTGCATCACGCTGATCAGGCGCGTATCGGGGCGGATCGCGCGCCGGATCGCATCGGGATCCACAACGCCGCTCGCATCGACCGCGATCTTGGTCATTGGCAACTGTTCAGCCGCGGCAAGCACCGCCGGATGTTCGATGGACGTGGTGATCACGTGGCCGCCAGTGCCCAGAATCGCCAAATTATCGGCCTCGGTGCCGCCGCTGGTGAAAACGATTTCGTTGTCCGCGCAGTGCAGCATTGCCGCGATCTGCCGCCGCGCGTCATCCAGTCTGGCGCAAGCGGCCTGCCCGTAATGATGGATACTGGAGGGGTTGCCGAACGCGTCCGTCAGCGCCGGGAGCATGGCCTGCAGCACTTCCGGAGATACGGGCGTGGTCGCGTTGTGATCGAAATAATATCTTTGCACGGCTTTGTTTTAATTTTAACAGCAGATGTCACGCGGACCGATTACACTCACCACTGATTTTGGATGCGCCGACCATTTTGTCGGCACGATGAAGGGTGTGATCCTGGGCATCGCGCCGCGCGCGCGGATCGTCGATATTACGCATGAAATTCCGCCCTTTGACGTGGGCGAAGCAGGATTTACCATCGCCCAGGCGTGGAAATACTTCCCAAAGGGCTCGATTCACGTGGTGGTCGTCGATCCGGGCGTGGGCAGCGCCCGGCGGGCGATTTTATGCGAGGCGGAGGGACATTTCTTCATCGCGCCGGATAACGGCGTGCTGTCGATGGTGTTCGATCGGGCGCGCCATCAAGTGCGCGTCATCTCTAATCCAAAGCTGACGCTCAAAAGCGTGAGCAGGACATTCCATGGGCGCGATGTTTTCGCTCCCGCGGCGGCGCATCTGGCTAAGGGCGTCGCTCCGGCGAAGTTCGGCAAGCCGGTTCAGGATGCCGCGCGCAATTTCCTGCTCAAGCCGACGCGGTTATCGCGGCACGATTGGGCGGGAGCGGTGCTGAAAACCGACCGCTTCGGCAACCTGATTACTAATTTTCACATCGATGAGTTTCCCGACGTCATGAAGCAGCCGATTGAGATGCGCGCAGGACTGGAACGCATCACTCGCCTGGCTCGCACGTACGCCGAGACCGCCCTCGGCGAACTGTTCGCGATCGTTGGCAGCTCGGGCTATCTCGAAGTCGCCGTGAATCAAGGCTCGGCGGCGAAGATGCTCGGCGTAGGCACCGGATCGCCCGTGGAGCTGGAAATTTTCTACGATGAGGTCCGTTCATAGCCCCGACACTCCAACACCGGCAGCCGCGGATACTTGGGAAACGTCGAATCGGTCAGCGAGCGCTGGCACAGATAGTACACCGGCCCCCGATCGGACGGGATCTTCCGGCAATGCCGGCACGTTTCGCAAAGATTCGGCGGAGAATTCAATCGATGAGCCCGCTCCTGACGGCAAATCGCACCAGTTCTCCCGTGCTGTGCAGATTCAGTTTTTCCATGATGCGCCCGCGATGGGCCTCCACGGTGTAGACGCTCAAATTCAGCGTCGTGGCGATTTCCTTGTTCGTCTTGCCTTCTGCGATCATCTGCAGCACCTCCCGCTCGCGGCTAGTCAGTAGATCCAGAGGATCGGTCACGTGGCGTCGATAATCGGTCAGAACGGCGTCGGAGACGCCCGGACTCAGATAGCCTTCGCCTTTGGCGACCGCGCGCACGGCGGCCAGCAGATCCGCGTCGGCAGAGTCTTTCAATAAATATCCGCGAGCCCCGGCGCGCAAAATCTCGCGGACGTAGACTGCATCCTTGTGCATGCTGAGGGCAAGCACCCGTGTGCGCGGCGCAAGCTCGATCAGCCGCCGCGTCGCCTCGATGCCATTCAACTCGGGCATCGCCACGTCCATCACCACCACGTCCGGCTTCAGCTTCTGCGTCAACTCGACGGCCTCGCGTCCGTTTCCCGCCTCGCCCACGACCTCCATGTCCGGTTGTGCGGCGAGGATCATGCGGAACCCGTGGCGGACAAGGGCGTGGTCTTCGGCAAGCAGGATGCGAATCATGATTTCTGCTCCACTGGCGGCACGGCGGGCGCGGTGACGTCGATGGTGACGCCCCCACCGGGCGTCGAGGAAATGGTGCAATCGCCGCCGGCGCTGCGCGCGCGCGCGGTCATTCCGCTCAACCCCATGCCTAACTGCCCCGGCGAGCCGTTGGGGAGGCCACGCCCATTATCCGATATCGTCAGGCGGATGTTGTGATTCTCGGCGCGCAGAAAGATCGTCACGCGGTACGCGTTTGCGTGGCGGGCGACATTGGTGAGCGCCTCCTGCACGATGCGAAACAGGTGCGTCTCGGTTTGATCGGGCAGGCGGCCTTCGAACTGGGAACGATAATCGACGTCAATGCGCGTCCGCTCGTGGAAGCGCTCCGCCAGCCAGCGGATGCCCGCGTCCAATCCGAAATCGTCGAGAATCGTCGGGCGTAGCAGTTGCGACAGCGTCCGCACGCTGGCGATTGCCTCGTCGATCAGCTTGATGGAATCGTCGAGGGGAATGGCAGGGTTGGCCAGATTGGTCTTGATCAGGGTGAGGGACCCTCCCAGCTCGTCGTGCAACTCGTGCGAGAAGCGGCGCGCGGTCGCCTCCTGCGTCTCCAGCATGGCGAAGGACACGCGGCTGAGTTCCCCCGCCTGCGCTTCCATCTGGCGGAAAACACGAGCGGCAATCCGCACGGTCACGATTGCCGAAATCAATGCGACAAGAAGGCATCCTCCGATCAGCAGCGCCGATTCCGCCACGATGCGCTGCGTCCGCGCGTCCACTTCCAGGCGCGTGCCGGCGGCGCGGGCGTAGCTCAAGTCGGCCAGGTGCGCCACCACGGCGGTGACGTCTTCATGACGGCTGAACAGGTCGCGCGAGGAGGCACCGTCGGCTCTCTTCCCGGCCAGAAGCTGCCGAGCTTCGCTCGAAAAGTCCGCCACGGCGCGTTCGAGCGCGTTCCACTCCGCCTCGTCCGGCCCGCCGCGAGCCTTTTCCACCAGGCCGGCGACCTGTTTTCCCGTCGCGTCGAGGGCGGCGAGAATCTCATCCCGGTCGACGTTATCGGGCGTACGGGACATCCGGTAAAAAACTGCGTTGAGGGCTTCCTGCTCGCGTTCTACTTCGTCCAAAAGGCGCGTGATCGCCAGCTGGCTCTCGACCAGGTTTGCCGTACTCGCTGTGACGGACCGGGCGTTCTGAACGCCGATGACCGCGGCGGCGGCCAATAGAGCGATCACCACCGCAAACCCGGCGATCAGCACGCGGAGCATGGTGCGCATAAGGACCTCTCCCACGTTAGCGTTTTTTCATTAAAAAACGCTCGTCGTGAATCCCCTAACGGGGCGCAGTTCCCTCGCCTGCGGAGGCGAGTGTTCCAAAACGCATATGGCCGCAAGATGGATTTGCAAGGGGAGCTCAAGAGGCCCCGCATAGGAGAAAAGAGACCATGAAACGAACGATTTTGATTTCGATGTTGACGGCAGCCGCGATGTTTGCACAGAGCGCGCCGCAATCGGGTTCCCCGGCAGCGCCGCAGGGCTCGACCACCAAGACCACCACCGCGGCCCCTGCCGCGAAAACCAAGAAAACGAAGAAGACCGCCAAGTCGACCACGGCCAAGCCGGCCAGCTCGAACAAGGTGGTCAACCAGAAGGCGCCCGCTCCGGCGGCGTCCACCAGCGCGCCGGCGAAGCAATAAGCTTGCGCGCTCCTTGTGAATGGGCCGGCCTTCGGGTCGGCCCATTTTGTTATAAGAACGTGTGCTCTTCGATTCTCGGCGGGCGCGCGTCGTAGTCGGAGTGCCGCAGCCAGGTGGGGCGCACCACGAAATAAGTGATCCCCGGCCAGGAGAGGCGTTCGCGCCCATCCGGCATTTTGGTGAAGTAGATTTCCTGATAGCGAGCGAGTTCGTCGCCGCGGAGTTCCTCGGCGATTCCCTCATACTGCACCGCGATCTCGCCCTTCCAGACGGAAAACGCACACTGTTTATGAGCCTTCAGGTTGGCGTACTTGCGGGTGGTGGTCAGCGTGTCGAAGATGATTTCAAGATCGGGTGAGATCGCCAGGCCCATGACCGCCGTCTGAGGCACCCCGGAGGCCGACAGCGTGCCAAGCACCCCGATGCGGCAGGAATCGATGAACGCGCGGACCTCAGCCAGCTTTTGCGGTGACATCTTCAAAGCTCACGGGCGGATTCAGGTAAAGGAACCTTCCGCACTGCTCGCACCGCAGCAGTTCGGTTCCCTTGCGCAAGTCCTGGAGATATTGCGGCCGGATGGTGATCTGGCAGGCCTGGCAGCGGGAATCCACCACCTCGGCGATGGCCACGCCGCCGGATTTCGCGCGAATCCGGTCGTAGACCGTCACGGTCTGCTTGGGAAGCTTCGCCACTACCTCGGCGCGCTGTGCTTGGTGCTGTTTCAGGAACTCCTGATCCTCGGCGGTGCGCTTGCGGGCGCGACCCTTTTCGTCCTCGACGACCACTTTTTCCTGCTTCAGCGCGGTTTCCGCCTTTTTCACATTGATGTCCAGGGGCTCGGCCTCCGACATCAGCTCCAGAATGCGATCCTCGGCCTTGCGGATTTCTTTCTCCACAAACTCAATCTCATGCTGGAAGGCGCGGTACTGCTCATTGGTCTTGGCTCCCAGCATCTGATCCTTCAATTTGCTGATTTTCTGCTGGTGAACGCCGATATCGCCTTCCAGCTTTTTGCGATCCTTTTGATTGGCGGCCAACGCGGCGCGGTCCGCCTCCAGCCTGCGATTGTGGGACTCGAGCGCCTTTTCGATTGTCGCGATATGCTTCGGCAGTGCGGCCACTTCTTTTTCGAGTGCCGTGATTTTCTGGTCTAGCGATTGGAGCTGAATCACCAGATGAGTATCTGGGTGCATTAATTCGTAATTCTAGCACGGTACATTAGGAGGAGACGATTATGAACTCTTTTGAGAATCTGCCACCGGTGCCGCTGACCCTGGAGGGTGCGGCGTTGCTGCATCAAATGCTGCGCGTGCGATGGGCCGCGTGGCGGGCGCTTCCCGCCGCGGATCGGGCCGGAATCCTGGAAGCCGCCGCCGACGCCCTGGAGGCGATGGAAGAGCAGGGAACCGGCGCATTCTCCATGCTCGGCCACAAGGGCGATCTGATGCTGGTCCATTTCCGCAAGGATTTTTCAGAGTTGAACCAGGTAGAACTCGCGCTGGCCAAGCTCAAGCTGTGGGATTACCTGGAGCAGACGACGTCCTATGTATCGGTGGTGGAACTGGGGCTCTACGACTCGACAATGAAGGTGTACCCGGAGCTGGCCGAACGCGGCATCGAGCCCCACACCTACGAGTGGAACGAGGCGGTCGAAGAGACGCTGGCCAGGCAGCGCACGGCGATGCAGCCGCGTCTGTTCCCGGAAATCCCCGCCAACCCGTTCATTTGCTTCTATCCGATGGATCGCCGCCGGGGCGAGGTGCGCAACTGGTACCAGGTCCCCATGCCGGAGCGCCAGCGCCAGATGCAGGACCACGGCGAAATCGGCCGCCGCTACATGGGCAAGGTGAAGCAGATCATCTCCGGATCGATCGGCCTGGACGACTGGGAGTGGGGCGTCGACCTGTTCGCCGATGACCCGGTGATTTTCAAGAAGCTGATTTATGAGATGCGGTTCGACGAAGTGAGCGCCGTTTATGCCCTGTTCGGGCAGTTTTACCTGGGCAAACGGGTCGCCGCGGCCGCCATCGACACGTTGTTCGACGTCTAGGCTGCACGTTTTCCGTCCGGATGGCGTCAGTCTGTGTGAAACAGAACCGCGACCCGCGGGAGCGGTCGAAGGAGGTCGGTATGCGAGCAAATCCGGCGGTTTTCGCGTTGAGCCTGGGCGTCGCGCTGGGGGCGGATACGTCCCGTGTCTTCCAGTTTCACCACATCGAGGGGACGCAGCAGGTGCAGGAGGTCGCGACGATGGTTCGCACCATCGCCGACATCCGTAATCTCTCCGTCGACACGACGCAAGCATCCATCTCGATGACCGCCCCGGAAGGCTCCATCCAGATCGCCGAGTTTCTGCTGAAGGAACTGGATCGGACGTCGTTTCCGGACACGGTGACCAAGGCTTTTCAGGTCGCGCCCGACGGGTCTGATGTAGTGCGGGTGTTCTATCTGCCGAATACAGCGACCATTCAGCAGTTCCAGGAGGTCGCGACAGCAGTGCGCACGGTGACCGAAATACGAAGGGTCTTCACATACAACGAGCCGAGGGCTCTGACGATTCGCGGAACAGCGGATCAGGTCGCCGCGGCTGCGTGGATGATCCAGGAGCTCGATCAGCCGGCCCGTGCGAAGCGGACCGATTCGGCCGAGTACAAGATGATCGATCCGGAGAACCACGGGGAGACTCAGGTTCGCGTCATCTACGCGCCGTTCACCTCCACGGTGCAGCAGTTCCAGGAGGTCGCGACGTTGATCCGCTCGATTGGACGAATACGACGCGTGTTCACATACAACGCCGCGAAAGCCATCACAGTTCGTGGCACAGCGGATCAGGTCGCGGGCGCCGCGTGGATGATTCACGAACTCGGAACCCCGGTCGATGGCCGGTTCTCCTCGCCCGTCTATCACATGGACGATCTTGCGGGCCAAGGCGACGAAGTGGTGCGCATTTTCTACGTGAAGGACGCGCCTACTGTGCAGGCCTTCCAGCAGATCGCCACGCAAGTACGAATGAAGACGCAAATGCGCCGTGTCTTCACGTATAACGCGACCATGGCCCTGGCGGTTCGCGGCACCGCCGACCAAATCGCGGCGACGGAGCAGTTCCTAAAAGATCGCCAGGTCGCGGCGAACTAGCCTGGGCGGAGTGGTGCTGTACGCGTTCCCTCGGTGGGCGATGGGCAGCCCGGCACGTGTGCGGGGATTAGAATTTCAAAGGATCAATTTATCGGGCCGGCCCTCTAGCCATTAGTTTTGGTTCCGGTGACACACCAACGCGCGCAGACCCTCAGAGGGGCTCCCTAGGCTGCCCCGTCCTGGTCGATTCAGCTCTAAGTTGAAAAAGAACGCTAAGGCAGGGCATCGTCCCGCGGGCGCGTTCGCTTGAAACGCGATGTTGTTGCAAAGGATCGGCGGAACTGCTAGCTCCCCTTTGAAAGTTCCCGGACCTTCCCCTCATCCGCTTTTGCGCCCTCGGCGTCACCTGCCGCACGACGCGCCTTCGCGCGGATCTGATACGCGTTCAGATACTTCGGATTCAGCCGGATGGCTTCATCGAAGTCGGCGATCGCCTTCTTGTTGTCCTTCATCAGGTAGTAGGCAAAGCCCCGGGCGTTGAGCGCCAACGGGAAGTCCGGCTCTTCAGCCAGCGCGGCGCTCAACTCCTCTACGGCCTCGCGGTATTTCCCTTGATTCAGTAACTCGCGTCCGATCTTGTTGTGGTCGACGGCGCTCTTGCCATCCGTTCTTGTCTCGACCACGGAGTTCTTCACTGTCTTAGCCGGCTTCGGTGTAACGGGCTCCGGGGGCGTCACGGGCTTGGGCTCGATTCTCACTTCGGCCTTCGGCGCAGGTTCCGGCTCGGCGGGCTTGGCGGCCAGCGCAACCACCGCCGGCGCGTCCTGCGTCTCTTTCTCCCGCGCCATGGCGACTTCCGTCTTGGCGAGCACCATCCTCGCCTCCTGATAGTCCGGCCTTAGACGCACGGCATGGTTCAAATCGTCAAGTGCCTCGCGATACCGGCCCAGCAGGTAGAACGCGCTGCCGCGCGCGCACCAGGCCTCCGGCATGTTCGGCTTCAAACGAATGGCGGTGGTACGATCCGCGAGCCCCTTTTCGTGGTCGCCGAGCGCGTGATACGATCCGCCGCGCGCCAGATGGGCCTCCGCCGAATCGGGCCTCAGGCGGACGGTCTCCTCGCGATCTGCTAACGCCTTCTGATGTTCTCCGGACGCCGCGTAAACGCTGGATCGCGCCAGGTACAGCGCCGGGTCTTCGGGGGTCATGGAAATCGCCGTGGAGAAGTCGGCCACCGATTTTTCGTAGAACCCGAGCCGCGCGTAGGCCGCCCCGCGGAGCGTCAGCGCACGGACGTTCTTCGGATCCAGCTTGATCGCTCGATCGCAATCCTCCACGGCGCGCGGGAACTCGCCCAACTGCCCGTAAGCGAATCCTCGCTCGAGGTAGGCGCCTGGATCGTTCGGCTTCAGAGCGGTGGCTTCGGTAAAGTCGTCGATGGCGTCGCGGTAACTGCCCATGGCTGAAAGGGCCATCCCCCGGCCCTTCCACGGCGCGGGATCGTCCAGGCGAAGCTTGATTGCCTTGCCGTAATCCTCGGCGGCCATGTTGTGCTCGCCCAGAGCCTCATGCGCGGCGGCGCGCTGCGAATAGAGTGCCGACGTCTCGACGCCCACCGCGAATAACGCCGTCAGATCCGAGATCACCCCGCGATGATTTCCCATCTTGACGTACGTTTCGCTGCGCCAGCGCAGCGCTTCCGGATCTTTCGGTTCCAGCCGGATGGCTTCCGTCAGGTCGTCCACTGCCTTTTCGGGATTGCCCAGCGCGAGCTGCGCCTTGGCCCGGTGCAGGTACGCGGCCTCGTTCGGCTCTGCGTCGAGCGATGCGGTGAATGCGGTGTATGCCTCCGACCACTGACCGGCCTGTTCAAAATGAACCCCTTGTTCGAATTCGCGCTGCGCTTTCTTTGTATCGGCGCAGACTGCCACGGCCGTGAATGCGAGCAAGGTGCAGAGAGTGGTTCTCATGGTTACGAAAATACCGCTTCCTTGCGGATACAATCGGTCGAATCCCTTAAGACCTTTAGGATTCCCTAGGGTGCCTTCTAAGACCCATTCCCGACCCGGCGGAGCCTTCGTTGGACCGGCGCCACCACCGCGCGGAGCGCCAGATCCAAGTCCGTTACTCCCATCGCGCGGCACGCGGCGTAGAACACGGCCACACCCAGGGGCAGCGAAACCACCAGGTCGGCGCGTCGAGCCGTCTGCGTCACGCCGAACCAGTGCTCCATCTGATGCGACGCCAGGAACACCACCGCTCCCATCGCCGCGGAGGCCGCCGCCACCTTGCCCAATCCGGCCGCCAGATCCCGCCCATAAACGCCGCCGAGTCTCGCCCGCAGGATCACGAACAATACTACGAATCCGAACAATGCCACCACCGACGTGGCCACGGCAAGCCCCGCATGCCCGAAACCGGCCACGCGGATCAGTGTCACGGCCACGCCGTAGTTAATCAGGATCGAGATGAGGCTGACGACCATTGGCGTGCGCGCGTCGCCCAGCGCGTAAAACGCCGGATTCAGCACCTTCAGCGCCGCGTAGCCCAGCAGGCCGATGGCATAGCAGGACAGCGCCGTTGCCGTTTGCTGCGTATCATAGACCTGGAATTTGCCGCCCTGATAGATCGCGCCGATGATCGATTTTCCAAGCACAATGAGCCCGACCGACGAGGGCAGCGTCAACAGGAACACCATGCCCAGCGATTTTGAAAATGTTCGACGGAACTCGTCCATATTGCCCGCCGCCGCGCTCCGCGAAATGGAGGGAAGCGTGGCCGAGCCGATGGCCACCCCGAACAGCCCTAAAGGGAGCTGCATGAACCGGAACGCGTAGCCGAGCCAGCTTACCGGCCCATCGTACCCGCGCACCGGATCGGAGATCGCGGAGGCGAGATTGGTGCTCACGGCGACGTTGATCAATACCGCGGCGTTTCCCAGAATGGCCGGCGCCATCATGCGCAAGATGCGCTGTAATCCGGGGTTCTGCCACTCGAACGCGGCATGGAACCTGTATCCGAGCCTGTGCAGGCTCGGCAGCTGCCAGCACAGCTGTAGCGCGCCGCCCAGCACCACGCCGATAGCCATGCCGTCGATGCGGGAGATGTGGATATGCGCACCGTTCAGGTGAGGCGCAAGCCATACTCCGAGGGTCACGCCGAACCCAACCGAGCCGATGTTGAAGAATGTCGACGCCATCGCAGGCACGCCGAACTTGTTCGACGCGTTCAGCATGCCCATCGCCTGCGCGGCCAGCGCCACCAGCAGCAGGAACGGGAACATGATGCGCGTCATCGTGACGGCCAGTTCGAATTTGCCGGGCACCGCGGCGTATCCAGGCGCCAGCGCCGTCACCAGCACCGGCGCGAAAATCATTCCCAGCGCGCACACGGAGCCGACCACCAGCAACAACGCCGTCGCCACCAGATTCGCCAGCCGCTCTGCCTCCTTATTGCTGCGCGTGGAAAGGTATTCGGTGAAGGTCGGCACAAACGCGCTGGAAAGGGCGCCCTCGGCGAACAAATCGCGCGTCAGATTCGGGATGCGGAAACCCAGGTTGAAAGCGTCCTGAATCAGGCCCGCGCCGAACAGCCGCGCCATCACGATTTCACGGAGCAGGCCGGTGACCCGGCTCATGAACACCGCGATCGAAACGATTCCCGCCGAGCGGACGACACTCTCCTGCGTTGCCGCAGTGGTCCTGGCCGGCGAGGAGTCGCGATCAGCTTCCGTATTGTTCAAAGAAATGGGCAATCGTGACGATACCTGCGTAATAGTTCGACAGTTTATATTTTTCGTTCGGCGAGTGCAGCCCGTCGTCCGGCAGACCGAACCCCATCAAAATTGTCGGAATCTGCAGATGCCGCGCAAAGTCGCCCACAATTGGGATCGACCCGCCGCTACGCACGAAAACCGTCTCCCGGCCGAGCACATCGCTGAAGGCATGGGCCGCCACGTCGATGGCGTGGTGATCCGGATTCACCATGATCGCCTCGCCGGAGCTCAGGACGCGTACCTCCAGCTGGATGCCGGCGGGCGCATTGTCCTGCACGAACTTCTTGTACGCCTCGATGATCTTCTCGGCGTTCTGCTTCGGCACAAGCCTCATGCTGACCTTGGCGGTGGCCGTGGCCGGAATCACCGTCTTGGCTCCCGCGGCCGTGAACCCCCCGGCTATGCCGTGAACCTCCAGCGTTGGCCGCGCCCACACGCGCTCCAGGACGGAGTACCCGCGCTCGCCCGTCAGCGCCGTCGAGCCCACTTCGTTCTTTAGAAATTCGACTTCATTAAACGGCAGCGACTCCCAGCTTTTCTTCTCTGCCGGAGCGGGAGCCTCGACGTCGTCGTACATGCCGGGAATCTGGATGACGCCGTTCGCATCTTTCAGCTTTGCGAGAAGCTCCACCAGCCCGAAGACGGCGTTCGGGGCCGCTCCGCCGTATAAGCCCGAATGCAGATCGCGCGCCGGTCCCTTGGCCTCGATCTCCGTGTAAACCAAGCCTCGCAGGCCGATGCACAGCGTGGGAATGCCCTCGGCGTAGAGTGCCGTATCGGACACCAGGGCCACATCCGCCTTCAGCTTTGCCGGATTCCTGGCGACGTATTCGGCAACCGATTCGCCCCCGATCTCCTCTTCGCCTTCGATCAGGAACTTCAAATTCACCGGTAGCGTGCCATGGACCGCGCGCAAAGCCTCCACGGCTTTGATGTGCATGTACACCTGCCCTTTATCGTCGGCCGAGCCACGGGCATAGATATTTCCATCGCGAACCTCGGGCTCGAACGGAGGAGACTTCCACAACTCCAGCGGATCGGGCGGCTGCACGTCATAGTGTCCGTAGCACAGCACCGTCGGCTTGCCGGGCGCATTCAGCCAATCGGCGTACACGAGCGGATGCTTCGCCGTGGGAATCACTTCAACGTGCTCGAGCCCGGCGGCCGCCAAGGCGTCGGCGACAAAACGCGCCGCGCGGTCGACGTCGCCCTTATGCTCCGGCAGCGTGCTGATGCTGGGAATTCTGAGGAAGGCAAATAACTCGTCGAGGAGACGCGCCTGATTCTGCTGGACAAACGCTTGGGTGGACGGGGGCACGAACTAATTATAAGGGCTCCGGCGATGCTGTACACTGACACGAAGCCCTTTAGGCCAGAAAGAAGTCCCGAATGACAGTGAGGAAGCATGTCGAGAACCTATGATTTAGCCGTCGCGGGCGGCGGTCTGGGTGGCGCGGCTCTTGGCAAGAGCATGGCGGAGCGCGGCGCGAGCGTATTGATCATCGAGCACGAGCGGCAATTCAAGGATCGTGTTCGCGGCGAAATGATGTTTCCATGGGGCTTCGCCGAGGCGCGCGCACTGGGAGTCGCCGGATGTCTCAACGATGCCGCCGCGCACGAGATCCACTGGGTGGACCTCTTTGCGTTCACGGACCGGATGCTTCGCCGCGAAGTCGCGCCCACCACGCCGCAGCAACTCCCTTGCCTGGCGTTCTATCACCCGGCCATGCAAGAGTCTCTGCTCTCTGCAGCGTCAGCCGCCGGAGCCACGGTGCGCCGCGGCGCCGCCGTCCGTGCCGTGCAGCCGGGCGCAATGCCGGCGCTGGTGGTGGAGGAAAATGGCCGCGTGGAAACCATCTCCGCGCGCCTAGTGGTGGGGGCGGACGGCAGGACTTCGGTGGTGCGATCCTCGGCTCATTTCCCTCTGCTCCGCGACGCAGAGGACATGATGATCGCTGGTGTTCTGCTTGAAAACGTCCCGGCTGCGGAGGACACGGCCGAAGCTATTTATCATTTCGGCCTGGGACACATCGTGATTATTGCTCCCCAGGGCGGCGGACGCGTACGGATGTACCTGGGCTACCACGACGGCACGCAGGAGCGGTTCCAGGGGCCGGCGGACCTCCCTCGATTCATGGAGGGCTGCCGCCGAACGGGCGCAAGATCCGAGCTCTTAGAGAACGCCAGACAGATCGGCCCGCTCGCGACCTTCAGTGGCGCGCATCGCTGGGTGGATCACCCGTTCCGCGATGGCGTGGCGCTGGTGGGCGACTCGGCGACAGCAAGCGATCCCACCGAAGGCCAGGGTCTGTCGTTGACCTTGCGCGACGCCCGCGTGCTGCGCGATCACTTGCTCTCCTCCGATGATTGGGACGCTGCGGGCAACGCCTACGCGGCCGAGCACGACGGGTACGCAAACCGGCTGCACATCTTCAATCAGTGGTTTGCCCAGATGTATCTCGCCATGGGACCGGATGCCGATGCCCGCCGCGCCAGGGCTTTCCCGCTGATCGCCGAGGATCCCAGCCGCCAGCCGGACTCGCTGTTTTCCGGGCCCGACACGCCGGCTGATGAAGCGGTAAGGAAACGGTTCTTCGCCGAAGCCTGATTCCTGTTCTGAGCGGCGGACGAACTTACTTCTTAACCAGCACCACATCCGCCATGCGGATCTTCGTGGGGTTGGACTCGGTTTGAAAAGTCACTTCCAGCAGATTGAACGCCGCGCCGGGGATTAACTCCACCCGCCCCTTCACGCCGTTGTCGGTCACCAGATTGAATACCTGATTCCGTGTGGACTGCAGCGGTCCGGAGAACTCGAACCGCAGCGCCGGATCGCCGATATTGCCCGGCGGCAGCTTGAAACGCGCGGTCAGCGTGCCCTTGGCCTGTCCGTTGGCTTCGGACACTTCAAGTTCCACCATCTCCGGCTGAGCGCCGTGGAACACTCCGTTCGATGCCGGATAGGTCCACGCGCCGATGTAGCGCACCAGCGGCAGCGGCGTTACGTTGGGCTGCGCAGGTGCCGGATTATTCAGCGTCACCGCCTGAACGCCGGGAGGAACCACCGTGATGGGCGTCGCCTCTCCTTGTGCTCCTTCTCCGATCTTGCGGTAATACTCAGCCCAGGCCGCCGCCTCACTCGATGTCGCCCCGGCCGCCTCGTTCGCGGCGTCGAGCATGGGCCGCATCTCTCCCATGGCCTTGGCGCGCGCGGCCTCGGCGGCGCCACTCGCGGCTTGAACTCCATCAGCCGATTTCTGACGCTCGGCGATTGCCTCGGACAACGCGTTTAATGCGGTTCGTTCCTTTTCGAGTGCAAGTTTCAGCCTCTGGATGCCCTTGTCGCGATTGCCGGCGAACGCGCGGATCATGCGCGTCAAGTGCGCGTCCTCCGCGGCGATGAACTGAGCGTCTAACACAGTGGACACCGCTGCCGATTCCGGCGCTATCGGGGAAGCGTCGAGCAGCGAGACCTGCACCGCCTGATCCTGCGCGACACTTTCGAGCAGAGCCTTACGCGCCGCCGCGAACTTACCGGCCTCGGCCGACAATCGGTCGGCCCGCTGGGCGATCGGAGCGCCACCCGCGGCGGCCTCGCGTTCCAGATTCGGATCCGCTTCCCGCCAGGCGCGATACGCGGCCTGCACCTCGTCGCGAGGATGCTGCGCCAGGCACAGGAGCGGGATCCACAGAAGCGCTCGTCTCACGGCTCCCTCTTTTTGGGCGCCGCGGCGCCGTTGATGATGGCGCACTCCGTCGCGGCCCGGGCCAGGCGCGTGGCGTAATAGAAACTCCAGCGGGCGCTTTCCGCGTCCACCAGGGCGGATTCCTGTTCGAGCGCGGTCTGCCGGAGCTGATACGCCGAGATCAGATCGCCGAGCAGCAGGTTGACCACGTCCTTCCGCCCGGCCTGCTCCTCGGCCTTTGCGGCGCGTTCCTTCGCCAGGCGCGACAGCTCCATCAGCGTCTGCTCCGCGCCGTTCAAAGCGGATCGCTTGCGCATGCTTTCTTTCAGTTCCGCGATCTGCGCTTCAATTGCCGTGTGATCCTGATCGGATTCTGCCCGCTCGGCAGCCCATGTCCCGCCCAGCGCTGCTTGCGCCGCCAGCGCTCGCTTCGCCGCCTCGGTATTCTCGCGAGCCGCGGCGGCCTCCGCCTTCACGTACGCGGAAAGAGCACCCAGGCGAGCAGCCGACGCACGGCTGATTTCTTCCACCGCCGCCTTTCCCGCGGGATCGCATGGCAGAAGGTGCTCGATCTTCTGATCCAGCCCTTTCGCGAGCGCGTCCCATTCCGCGGCCGATTTTTCCGCCGCCTGACGCAGCGCGGCCAGTGAATCCGGCTTCCCCTGGCCCTGCGCCGCGGCCAGCGCCAGCAGCAACGTAGCGAAGCGAGTCATCTATTCAACGGCGCCGCTTTTTGCAGGCTGCTTCGGGATGCTGGGGTTCTTCACGTACTTGTCGAACCACTGGAACTTCTCCCAGAGCACATGTTCGATTGTTTCCTTGGCGCGATAGCCATGCGCTTCGTCCGGTAAGAATACGAGCCGCACAATCGCCTTGTTGCCGCGCAGCGCCTGGTACATGCGATCGCTCTGAATCGGGAACGTGCCGGAGTTGTCGTCGGCCTCGCCATGGATCAGCAGGATCGGGTCCTTGATCTTGTCGGCGAACACGAACGGCGACATGTTCAGATAGGTGTCCTTTGCCTCCCAGAAGGTGCGCTCCTCGCTCTGGAATCCGAACGGCGTCAGCGTGCGATTGTATGCGCCGCTCTCGGCGATGCCCGCGCGGAACAGGTTGCAGTGCGCCAGAAGATTCGCCGTCATGAACGCGCCGTAGCTATGCCCGCCCACGCCCACGCGGTCCGGGTCGATCACGCCCATCGACGCGGCCTTGTCGATCGCCGCCTTCGCATCGGCCACCACCTGATCGACATACGTGTTGTTCACCACGTCGATCGTGCCTACTACCGGCATCGCCGCGTTATCGAGCACCGCGTAGCCTTCAAGCAGGAAGAACAGCTCGGAGTATCCGGTGATCGTCGTGAACCGCTTGGTCGAGCCTTGAATCTGGCCCGCCGTATCCGCATCGTTATATTCGCGCGGATACGCCCACACTACCGCAGGAAGCTTCGTGCCTGGCTTGTAATCGGGCGGCAGATACAGCTCCATCGAGAGGGGTACGCCGTCGGGCCGCTTGTACGTCACCAGCTGCTTGGTGATGCGGCGAAGCTGCGGCGCGGGATCCTTGAAGTTCGTGAGCGCCATCACCTTTGCGCCGTTGTGCAGATAGTAATTCGGAGGCTCGCTCGGGCTTTCCTTCCGCGTAATAAACCTCGTGCCCGTGTCGTCGAGCACCGCGTCCACGGTTTCGTAGACATCGTCCGCGCACTGGAACACGCGCTCGGCTTTCAGCGTATCGACATTGAAGCGATCGAGGAACGGATGGTCGCCAGCCGGCGATGCGCCCGCGCCTTCGAGCAGAATCGTCTGGCCCGATTGCACCAGGAGGCCTCCGCCGCCGCCGCCTCGTCCACCACCACCCGCAAACGCGCCGCGTCCGCCGCCGTTGACCGAAACCGGCGTGCCGGGATCCTTATAACGATCCTGCGCATTGCGGCTCCAGATCAGCCTCGCCTCGGCGTTCGGGTTCTTCGGGTCGATCTTGAATGTCCGCACGATGCGCGTGATCCGCGCGCTGTCTTCCACCAGCGCGAAGTCCTTGCCGAACTGCATGCCTGAAAAACGCTCCTGCGTCCGGACGATTTCTGCCGGCTCGCCCGTGAACGGCGCCTGCAGCGCGACCACCTTGTCGCGATTCGGGACCTTTTCACGGGGATTGCCTCCATCCAGCGCCTCCACCCACATCAGCGACGCGGGCTCGTTCGGCAGCCAGCGGAACTGCCGTGGACCCGGCGCGACGCCTCCTCCGCGCGAAGCTGTCTTTGGCGTCGGCACGCTGGCCACCTTGTGCACCATCACGCCTGCGTCATTCCAGATTTCCACTTCCTTCGGAAACTCGCGCGCCGGATGCAGGTAGGAAAACGGGCGATGCTCGCGCGTGATCAGCATGTACTTGCCGTCAGTGGAGAGGCTCACGCCCTCGAAAATCCCCGGCTTCCCGACCGGCGTGATCTTGCCCGTCGATGTATCGATCGAAACCAGTTGCGCCGTGGCATAGTATTCGTACAGATCCTCGTCCTGGGGATTCTGCAGCATGTCTTCATAGGTGGCCACGCCCGCCGCGTTCCCGTCCGATTCCTGCACGTGCGGACCCTTCGGCACGCGAGGCTCGGCGGGAGCGGGTCCTCGTCCGGCCGGAACCGTCTTGACGACGATCGTCTTGTTATCCGGCATCCAGTCGATAGGGTCGCCCAGCACAGCGTTTAACTTGATGCCTACGACCTTGTGCAGTTTGCCGGTCACCGGCTCGCCCAGCCACAGCTCGATGCCGTTGGCGACGGTGTTCGTTAACGCGAACTGCTTCCCGTCGGGCGACCATCGCAGCGGGCTCACTTGGGCGCCGGGCGGCAGCGCGAGCTTCGTCTTCGTCCCCTCCGGGAGTTTCACCAGCTCGATTGCCAAAATGTGGGGCGCCAGATGCAACCCGTTCGTCCGAGGGTCGATGCGCATCCCTGCCAGGCGCAGCATCGGCTCGGAAACCTCGGCAATCGATGGATAACGCGCCGACTGCGCCAGCGTGGCGTACGTCTTGGTCGGATTCACGGCCAGCGTAGGCGTCGCCGGAGCGTTGAGGATGTCCAGTACGTCCTTGGGAGGCTTCTGGTACAGAACTTCGTCAGCCCGTGCGGGAATGAGCGCGAGCGAGACGAGCGCGATGAACAGGAATGTGCGGCGCATGGGAATCTCCTCTTTGAAAATCGCAGTCGAGAAGATTCAGTGTACTTCAGTTGGCCAGCAGTTTCAGCCATGCCTCGGCGATCCTGCGGTGCGCGGCCTCGCCGGATGCCAGATAGGCGGCGATTTCGGCTCGCGCCTGCGCATTCGACCCCTGATGGGCGAACACGTCCGCTGCGCCCAGATGTGCTTCAGGAATGCTCTTTGCCCCGCGTTGCAGGCACTCCAGCGCTTCCGCCGTGTAGTGGTGCTCCCGTGCCAAAATCCAGCCGAGCAAGAACTGCGCCCGAGCGTTCGCCGGGTTCATTTCCACCGATTCCCGAGCCGCCCATTCCGCCTGCTGCAACCGGTTCGAGGCCAACAGCGCAGACGCCACGTTCACCCGCGCCTCCACCGATGAAGGATGCTGCGCCGCCGCGCCCCACGCCTCCGCCAGCGATTGCTCGGGCAAATTGAGGTCCACCTGAGCCACCGAAATCGACTGCGCAGCCGCAAGGGAGGACAATGCGGCGAAAATCGCCATCCGCATGACTGTTTGTGTCAGGATTCGCGGTGTGGATCAAGGAATCAAATCGCGATTTTGTACCAGTACCGGGCTAGCCCCAAGCTGACGCATGGGGCTATCTCGTATGAAGGCCTTCCATGAGCACGAGCGACCGCTTCTCCGCCGGCTGGCTGGTCGCATAAAGATAGCGCTCATCCGGGCTCAACTGCAGTGAGAACGGCACAAACTCCGTAGAGCCGAGCGGGCTCACTTTTCCCGAAGCTATTTCGAAAAGATCGACGCGTTTCGCCCCATAGTCTCGCCCGTCGGGGACGAAGTAAATTGACTCACGCCCTACCACGAATCTGCCGAAGGGGCTGAGAGTAGTGTTCAACAATAGCCCCTCGGGTCCACCGGCCGCAGGCACACGATGGAGTTTCGGGTACACCATCGCGGAGTAGTAAACCCATTTGCCGTCCGCGGACTCCTCGCCGTAGTATCCGCCCTGCTTCGTGACCTGTACCAGGGAGCCGTCGGCCATGTTGACTTTCCAGATCTGCGCTTTCTCGTCCTTCAACGGGTCGGGATTCTCGCGGGAAACGTAAAGCCATTTCCCATCGCGCGACCATTCGTGAAATGTCACGTCGTCATTCTGCGGCAGCAAGCGCCGTGGCCTGCCTCCACTGGCCGGGACGATGTAAATCCGCGAGCGGAGGTCTGCGTTTCCCTCGCCGGGAAACCCGGAGAAAGCGATCCAGTTGCCGTCCGGAGACCAGCGCGGCCGCAAGATGCCCTCACGAAGCGTTGCCACGAGGCGCGCGTTCGACCCATCCAGATCGGATGTGCAGAGCCCTGCCGTCGAAGTGTAAACAACCCTGCGCCCGTCCGGCGATATCCAATGCCACCGGTCCGTGTGAGGGATGGCCTGCAGTTTCTCGAACGTGGGCGAGGCGGCGCGCAAATCCATCCGCCAGAGAGCCGCATCGTGCCGGTAGATTCCGGCGACAATCGCACCGGACGCGCTTCGTTCCAGCGACACGATCTGGGTCTGATCGTCAATGGCGGAGATCGTTTGTGCCTTCGCGCCGACGGCGAGCGAGATGCGGTGCAGAGGGTTGCGCGCTTGAGTGGCGTAGAGCAGGTCCGTGCCGATCCATGCCGCCCCCACAATGCCCGCCTCCTCAGTCGCCACTTTGCGCTCCGGCGCGGTGGGGAGAAGCGCCTTGTCCAGAGGCAGCACAAAGACGGAGTCGCCGCGGAGGAAAGCGAGCATGCGGCCATCGGACGAGAACGCCGGGTGTCGGGCTTTCTTCACCACCCTGCTGAGCTTTTTGCCGTCTCGCGAAAAGGCCCACAGGTCGCAGGCCTCCGACGAATACTCTGCTTTGTTCGACGCCGAAGCGATGAACCCTTGGCTATCCGGCGTCCACGCGTAGCCGCCCCAGCAAAGCATCCCGACGTCATGCGGAGCGCCTCCCTCTGCGGGCCGGACAGCGAGCATTGCGCTGTTGTGGCTATGAATGTCGGTGTAGGCGATCCATTTTCCATCGGGCGACCATCGCGGATTCTGGACGAATTCGTGGCCGGTGAAGAGTAGCTTCGGCTCTCCGCCGCCAGCCGGGCGGAGGTACGCACCGCAGACCTGGCCGGGCCCCGGATTTTTGCACCAGCCGATCAGGATCCGGTCGCCCGAGGGCGAAAAATCGGCGCTCCAGACGTCGCCGGGCACATCGCTCAAGAATTCGCGCAGTGTCACCTGCGCGGAGCAGGCGCAGGAGAGGAGCAACGCCGCAAGAAGTGCCCGGATCGCCATTTCTATAGTCTACCCGGTCGACTCAAGAAAATTGACAGGTGTAGGGCGACGGGCTACAGTATGGTTATTGAGATTACGGAATTTCGTCCACAAGGGCTTGAAGAAGCTCTATTTGGAGGACAGCGCGAAAGGCCTGCCTCCGGACGCCGTGGAAAAGCTGCGCGCCATGTTGGCCTTCCTCCAGGACATGCAGGACCCGGAGAAATTGCGCGCGTTCCCCCTATGGAAGGCCCATCAGCTTGGCGGCGACCGCAAAGGGGCGTGGAGCCTGCACGTCACCCGGAACTGGCGGCTCACGTTCCAGATTCGGGACGGCGAGATTGTGGATGTCGATTATGAAGATTATCACTAAGGAGAGAACGATGCGCATGCTCAACCCGGTCCACCCCGGCCGTTTCTTGCGGACTGAGATTGTCGAGGCCCATGGCCTGTCGGTGACGCAGGCGGCGAGGGTTCTTCGCGTCTCCCGTCCGACGCTCTCGAGCCTTTTGAACGCAAAATCCAATCTATCCGGCGAGATGGCATTGCGCTTCGAAAAGGCCTTCGGCGTCGATATGGAGACGCTGATGCGGATGCAAAACTCCTACGATATCGCCCGCACGCGCGAAGGCGAAAAGAAAATCCGCGTGGCGCGCTACATTCCGTGTCCCGCAGCTTAGTTCGAGTCCGCGCACTTTTCGTCTTGCGCGCCAGGCGGCCTCGCCAACGCGAAAATCGCGACGCCTATCAAGTTACCCAACAAAATCACGCCGCAAATCTTCCCCGTGAACTGAGTCCTGCTGCCTACCTCGACGATGGGAAAAACCGACAGCACCACATACAACAGCGTCATCAAGAATCCCGATGCCGAGGTGATCTTCACCCATGGCGATGCATCCTTCGACGCGAACGGCAACGCGAACATCGCCAGGTACGGAAGCGCGTAGAAAATCCCCGCCGCGTTGTTCAGCAACTGATACGCCTCCTGCCTCGCCACCCCCGCGATGCCGGCCAAGCCAAACGCCAGCGTCGCCGCGCCTACGAACAGAATCGAATTGACCGGTGTCCGGCGCGTGGGATGCAGCTTCGTGAACCAACGCGGCAGCAGGTGATCCCAGCCCGCCACCATCGGCAGCCGCGCCGTCGCCGAAAAATTCACGCTCGATTGCGCGATTCTCAACCCCAGCACGGAGAGAATCACCGCGCCCGCGATGCTTGCGCTCGCCCCGAACGGCTGCGCCGCGATCGACAACACCTGGGACGTGGGCGACACCAGATCGATCGATTCCATCGGCACGTAAAACAGCACCGCTCCCGTCCCCAGGATGAATCCCGCCGCGATCACCGGCGCGGCGATAAAAATACTGCGCGCGATCGTCTTCGCCGGATCGCGCGATTCGCCCGCGAAGATCGCCACATACTCAAATCCGCCCAACGCGCCGAACCCCATCTTCCCCAGGATGTTCAGATTCAGCAGCGTTACCGCGGGCATCGCCAGATCAAAAGGCTGGGTCATGGGCCTGACGCCGCGCGCCCATGCAAAGGCCGGCGAAATGATCACCGCAAAGAGCACCACCACCATGGTGATGCCCCCCGCGCGGTGCAGCCATTTTCCGGCGCCCAGCCCGGCGATCGACAGCACGGCGAGCCCGCCCATGATCACCACGCTTGCCAGCGCGATCGACCACTTACTTTCCGCGATCCATGGCACGCCCAGCGCATAGGCGAGATTCGTCGCGGCGATCACGCCCGCCTCCGACATCAGCACCATCGCGTACAGCCACAAATTCCATCCAACAAGGAACCCGATGCGGGCGTTGAAGCCCAGCCTGGTCCATTCGTAAAGGCCGCCTTCGAAGGGCATCCGGCGGCTCAGGTGGATCACCACGATCCCCGAGGGGATGTAGAACAGCGCCACGGCGAGCAGCCAGAACGACACGTGCGATGAGCCGAGCTTCGCCGCCGCTCCCACCCATGCCAATCCCATCACGAAGAGGATTTGGGTAAAGACCAAATCCCACAGGCCGAGTTCGCGTTTGAGGCCGTGCTCAGCCTGTTGCATTCGTAAGAGTGTAGCTCACCCGGCGTCTATCGAATGCTCAGCGAAATGCCTGCTCCAGATCCGAGATGATGTCCTCGGCCGCTTCGATGCCGATCGACATGCGGACCAGTCCGTCGCCGATGCCGAGCCGCGCGCGCATCTTGGCTGAAATATCCCGGTGCGTCGAGATGGCCGGATATAGAGCCATGGTGTGCACGTCGCCCAAGGACGTCGCCGGCACGATCATCATCAGTGCTTCCATGAAGCGGAACACTTCCGCCCGGCCGGCGCCCTTGATATCGAAGGCCAGCATCGCGCCTTGCAGGTTCTTGGGGAACAGCCGCGCGATTGTGGCGGCGTCGGGATGCTGAGGATCTCCCGTGAAGTAGACGCGTTCGACTTTGGGGTGCCCGGAAAGCCAGGAGGCGACTTTGCAGGCGTTGGCGCACTGGCGCTCTACCCGCAGAGGCAGTGTCTTGATACCGCGCATGGTCAGATAGCTGTCGAAAGGGCTCAGCGCCGGACCGATAGTGCGCATCAGTTGGAGAATCGCCGGAAAATTCGCGGCGTCGGCGACGGCCACGCCTCCCAGCACGTCCCCATGCCCGGCCAGATATTTGGTCGCGCTGTGGACCACGATATTCGCGCCAAACTCCAGTGGACGGACCATCACCGGGGTGGCAAAGGTGTTGTCGACGATTAGAGGCGCCCCGGCGCGCGCGCATATCTCCGCGATCTTGTCCATGGGCGCGACGCGGAGCAGGGGATTGGAGATCGTCTCGATCAAAACCGCGCCGGGCTTCGCTTCGGCGACCGCCTCCTCAAACGCAGGCGGATCGCAAACATCGGCAAGAGTCGTCTCGACGCCCATCGGCCCGAAGACGCTCATCAGCATGTTGGTGGTCGCGCCATACAGAGCGTTGGCCGCCACCACTCTCTTGGGCCGGTCGAGCAGAGCGGCGAGAAGCGCCAGGTGCAGCGCGCTCATGCCCGAGGCACACGCCACCGCGCCCGCGCCGCCTTCGAGCGCGCTCACCAGGTCGGCTAGGGCGTTGCGAGTGGGATTGTCGTGGCGTCCGTAGGATTGGCCTTCCTGCTCGCCAGCGAAAACGCGGTCCAGCGCCTCCATCGAATCGTGGACGTAACTGGTCGCGGTGTGGATGGGCGTGGTGACGGGCACGCTGGCATCGCCTAGTTTTCGGCCGCGCTTGCGGTCGGCGAAATGAACTGCTTTTGATTCGAACTTCATGCCCGCTTCATTTCTTGGTCATGTCCGCTTCCAGCGCACGCCTTCTTTGGTATCTTCCAGGATGACGCCCTGCGCGGCCAGATCCTGGCGCACCTGATCGGCGCGGGCGAAATCCTTGGCTTTTTTCGCCGCAGTGCGCTCGGCGATCTTCGCCTCGATATCGGCATCGGATAATCCAGTGCCGCCGCCGGATGGGGTCAGAACGTCGAACACGCTGTCGAACCGGTTCAGGAATTCGAAGGCATCGGGAGTGTTTCCGGCGAGAAACTCGCCCGCGTCCATGGCGGTGTTGGCGTCCCGGATGAATTCGAAAACGGCCGCCAGAGCTTCCGCCGTGTTGAGGTCGTTGTCGAGGCCTTCATCGAAGGCCTTCGTCGCGGCGGCGGCGCGCGCCACCCATTTTTCGTTCGTGCCGGCACCGAGCTTCGCGGTTTCCAAACGGAGCTTGCAATTCCGCAGACGTTCGATGGAGGTCGCGGCAGCTTTCAGGCCATCGAAGGTGAAATTCAGTTTCTTGCGATAGGGCACCGAGGCAAGCAGGTAGCGGATCGCCTCCGGCGCGTAGCCCATGCCCAGCAGGTCGCGTAACGTATAAAAATTGCCCAGCGATTTCGACATTTTTTGCGAATCGATGGACAGATGCTCGGCGTGCAGCCAGAAGCGCGCGAACGGCTTGCCCGTAATCGCCTCCGATTGCGCGATCTCGTTTTCATGGTGCGGAAAGGTCAGATCGACGCCGCCGGTGTGGATGTCGAGCGTCTCACCCAGATATTTCATCGCCATCACGGAACACTCAATGTGCCAGCCCGGACGGCCCGGGCCGAGCGGAGTCTGCCAGGCGGGCTCGCCTTCCTTTTGCGCCTTCCAGAGCACAAAGTCGCGGGCGTCAGCCTTATCGTATTCGTCCACATCGACGCGCGCGCCGGCCCGGATGCCAGAAAAATCGTTGTGGGAAAGCTTTCCGTAAGTCGGAAAGTTTGCGATGCGATAATAAACGCTGCCTTCGCTGACGTAGGTAAAGCCCTTGTCACGCAGCGTTTCGATGGCGCAGGCCATGTCATCGATGTGCTCGGTGGCCTTCACCATGCGCTCCGGACTCTCCAGGCGCAGCGACGCGGTGTCGTCGAGGAACGCCTGCGTATAGACGGCGGTGTATTCGCCGATGGATTTATGCTGCGCCGCGGCGTTGCGGATGATCTTGTCCTCCACGTCCGTGATGTTCATCACGTGGTCGAGCCGGTAGCCCCGCGCGCGCAGCCAGCGGCGCAAAACGTCCTGAAATGTGAACGTCCGCAGGTTGCCGATGTGGACGAAATTGTACACGGTGGGCCCGCAGGTGTACATTCTCACTACGTTGTCATGAAGCGGGGTGAAGATCTCGACTCTTTGCGTAAGGGTATTGTAGAAGCGCAGGGCCATTGTTCTTTTTATCGTAGCAGCGCGGAGACCGCCGGCACGGAAATGGGGGCTTAGAGGTCTCTTCTGATTTTACGATACGCTGGAAATGCGGGAGCGTTTTTCGCTGAAAGCCGCAACACCCACGAGAGAAAGCAAATAAAAGTGTTTCATTTCGAGCTTCTGGCGGTTTGCCCGGAAACCGGCGCGCGCGCAGGCATCCTGCACACCGCGCACGGCGACGTGGAAACGCCTGTGTTCATGCCTGTCGGCACCCAGGCGACCGTCAAGGGTATCCTCCCTCGCGATCTGCTGAACGATCTCGACGCGAAGATCATCCTGGGGAATACCTATCATCTGTACCTGCGCCCTGGTCCCGAGACCGTGAGGAGCCTTGGCGGACTTCACGGCTTCATGGCTTGGCCGCGCGCGATCCTCACCGATTCCGGCGGCTTTCAGGTCTTCAGCCTGAACAGCCTGCGCAAGATCACGGAAGAGGGTGTGTTGTTTCATTCCCACCTGAACGGCGACGCGCACCTGTTTACGCCTGAATCGACCATCGACGTGCAGATGGCCTTGGGTAGCGACGTGATGATGGTGCTGGACGAATGCATTGAGCATCCCGCTGAACGCGGCGCGGCGAAGCACTCGACCGATCGCACCGTGCGATGGGCTCGCAAGGCGATGGCTTATTTCAAAGAGCGCTACGACGATGGAAACCGCGCCGTGTTCCCCATCGTCCAAGGCTCCATGTACGGGGATCTCCGCAAGGCCTGCGCGGAGCAACTGGTCGAACTCGGCGCGAAGGGCTACGCCATCGGCGGATTGTCTGTCGGCGAGCCTCGTCCGCTGTCTCTGGAAATGGCGGAGATCACCACGCCCATGCTGCCGAGCGATAAGCCGCGCTACGTGATGGGCGTCGGCATGCCGGAGGAACTGCCGGAGTACGTTGCCCGAGGCGTGGATATGATGGATTGCGTGCTTCCGTCGCGCAATGCCCGCAACGGATGCCTTTTCACGCGTGAAGGGAGAGTGGTGATCAAGCAGACGCAGTATAAGGACGACCAGCGGCCGGTAGACGAGGCCTGTGGGTGCTATACGTGCCGGAACTTCTCCCGAGCCTATCTACGCCATTTGTTCCAGGCCGGCGAGATGACGTTTTCGACCCTCGCCACCCTGCATAATCTAAACCGGTATCTTGACATCATGAGAGAGATCAGGCAGGCTATATTGATTGGGAAGTACCCGGAATACCTTCGCGCGAGTCGCGCGGGACAATAAATGCAATACCTAGGCTTTTTCCTCCTCCAGCAGCAGGCCGCGCCCGGCGCGCAGTCGAACCCATTGATGAGCTTCCTCCCGCTGATCTTCATCGTGGCGATTTTTTATTTCCTGGTCTTCATGCCCATGCAGAAGCAGAAAAAGCAACAGGCGCAGATGTTGTCCAGCCTGCAGGCGGGCACGGATGTGCTGACCACAGGCGGCATCGTCGGCACGATCGTCAGCCTCACCGACACTACGCTGATCCTGCGGGTGAAGCCGGACAACATTAAGCTGCAGGTGATGCGCAGCGCCGTGGCGAGTCTGGTGGACCCGTCCAAGCAGGGCGGCGAGGAAAAGAAGTAGACAACTGACCCCATGAAAAGCAATCTTAAATTCAGAATCTTGACCATTGTCGCGGTGATCCTGGTGTGCGTGTACGGCATCATCGGGCTGCCCAAGTCGAAAGAGGAGTTGGTCCAGAACTGGAAGAGCAGTATCCGGCTCGGTCTCGATTTGAGCGGCGGCAGCCACCTGGTGATGGAAGTACACCTTCAGGACGCTTTCAAGGGCGAGGCCGATGCGGTGATCGCCCGGTTGAAGGACGAATGCTCCAAAGCCCAAATCGGTTTTGCCGAAATGCTGCGCACGGATCCCCAGACCATCGCCGATGCAGCGAACATCCAGATCAATATTTCCGGCGTGCCATCGACGCAGGCCGGCAATTTCCGCCAGCTGGTGAACGACAACTTCGGCAACGGCTGGATCCTGACGACAGTGAACTCCACCGACTATCGCATGACGCTGAAGCCCAGCGAGGCGCTGAAGCTGAAGCAGGACACCATCGTCCAGACTAAGAACACGATTTCCAACAAGGTAAATCAGCTCGGCCTGACCGAGGCCACCGTGCAGCAGCGCGGCGGCGCGGCCAACGAATCGGAACTGCTCATTCAATTGCCGGGCGTCGACGATCCGGCCCGCATCAAGCAGATTCTGAGCACCGCGGCGATCCTGGGTCTTTACGAGGTGAAGGGCGGTCCGTTTTCTTCGAAGGAAGAGGCGATGCAGAGCAAGGGCGGCCTGCTGCCGCTCGATTCGCAGCTGTTGATGGGGAAGAAGGATGGCGCGGCGCCGGCCGCCGTGTGGATGCTGGCAAGAACGCCGGTAGTGACGGGCCGCGACATTCGCGACGCGCGTCCGCAAAATTCCCAGGAAAAAGGCTGGGAAACGGAGTTCGTGCTGGCTCAGGACGCCGCCAAGCGCTTCGAGCGGTACACCGGAGCCAACATCGGCAACCGGCTGGCGATCGTGCTGGATAACGTGGTGCTGAGCGCGCCGGTGATTCAGGCCAAAATCGCCGATAACGGTGTGATCGAGGGGATGGGCAGCCACGACAACGCCGCTGATCTGGCGCTGAACCTGCGCGCGGGCTCGCTGCCGGCGACGGTGGAAACGTTGGAAGAGCGCGCGGTAGGCGCCTCGCTCGGCTCGGATTCGATCAAGGAAGGCATGTACGCGGGCATTGCGGGCGTGATCGCGGTAGTGTTCGTGATGCTTTTTTACTACAGGGGCAGCGGTGTGAACGCCACGCTGGCGCTGGTCCTGAACGCGTTGATTCTGGTGGCCGCGCTGAGTTACTTCGGTGCCGTGCTGACGCTGCCGGGCATCGCCGGCATCATCCTGACGATCGGCATGGCGGTGGACTCCAACGTGCTGATCTTCGAGCGAATTCGCGAAGAGTTGCGCACGGGCAAGGCCGTCATCGCGGCGGTCGACTCCGGATTCAGCAAGGCATTTCTGACGATTATCGATACGCACGTTACGACGATCGTGTCGTGCGCGTTTTTGTTTCTGTTCGGAACCGGCCCGGTCCAGGGATTCGCGGTGACACTGGTGATCGGTTTGTTCGCCAACGTATTTACCGCGGTCTTCGTGTCGCGGACGATTTTCGACTGGTACCTCGGCACGCAAAAGCGAGAGGTAACCATAAGCATCTGAACCGGTTTGAACCGTCCGGGGTTTTGTGGTATTTTGGAAACCCACCGGCGGAAAAAGCGAACCGAAAGGGAACTTTGGAACGGTGGCCGGTGTCTGTAAAGTAAGCCGGCAGTATAGGCTCAATGGAATTATTTAAGAACACGAACTACGACTTTCTCGGCAAGAAGTGGCCGTTCATCACCGCCTCACTCGTGCTGACGGCGGCAGGGCTGGGAAGCCTGGCGATGCACGGCGGGCCGACATATGGGATCGACTTTAAGGGCGGCGCGGAGATGATGCTGAAGTTCAACCAGCAGCCGCCGCTCGATAAGATTCGCGCCGCGCTGGGGAAGAACATTAAGGGCGAAATTTCGGTGCAGCAGATCTCCGGCAAGAATGAAGTCCTGGTGGGAACCGAGATCGACAACGAGGCGCGGCTGAACGTCAGCCGCCAGGCGATCGAGGACACGCTGCGGCAGATGTTCGCCGACCCTGGCGGCAGGCTCGATTTCAACAACGCATCGGCCGAGCAGTTGGCCGGGCGCCTGCGCGATCCTCTCCTGAAGGCCGGCGTGCCGCTGTCCGAGCAGGAACTGCAGGACGTGGTGAAGGCCATGGAGGAGTATCGGGCATCGAAGGGCGGCATTCTCAGCTCCTTCGATGAACTTTCTTCGGTGAAAGGCGTAACGCCGGCGCTGGTTGCAGCGTTAAAACAGGAGTGCAACTTGGGTCCGTTTACGATTTTGTCGGCGGAGATGGTTGGGCCGAAAATCGGGGCGGATCTGAAGGCGCAGGGCCTTCGGGCAACGCTGTTCGCCCTGGCGGGAATGCTGGTTTATATCGCGTTCCGGTTCGAGTGGATTTACGGGGTGGCGGCAGTGGTGGCAGTGTTCCATGACACGATCATCACGATTGGGTTATTCTCAATCTTCCACAAGGATATTTCCTTAACGGTGGTGGCGGCCTTGCTGACGCTGGTTGGGTATTCGATGAACGATACGATCGTGACGTTCGATCGCATTCGAGAGAATCTGAAATTCATGCGGCGGGACAAGCTGGAGACGATCGTGAACTTGAGTGTGAATCAGACGCTGAGCCGGACGGTGCTGACCAGCGGCCTGACGCTGTTGACGGCGCTGTCGCTTTTGATTTTCGGCGGAGAAGTTTTGAACGGGTTTTCGTTTGCGCTTGTGATGGGGATTCTGGTTGGCACGTACTCGTCCATTTACATTGCCAGTCCAATCCTGATATTCTTCCAGAACTTCGTCGATGCGCGGAAAGTGGAAGCCAAGAAGAGGAACGCGGCCTAGCCGCGGAGGGTTTGCGGAACTGAATTGGTGAGTGCGGGAAGGAAGGGATTATGTTTGATCAAACATTCGTAGACGGAACCGGGAAGACCAACAAAGGCTGGTCGGTGATCCTGTCCTTCATCGGGCAGATGATCGCGATTGGCGTCTTTGTGCTGATTCCGCTGATCTATACGGACGTGCTGCCGAAGGCGTCGCTGACGACGTTCTTGACGGCGCCGCCTCCGCCCCCGCCGCCGCCTCCTCCTCCTCCGGCGGCTCCGGTGAAGGTCGTCAAGGTGGCCCCGCGCCAGTTCGATGCTGGCCGGCTGATTGCCCCGAAGACCATCCCGAAAGACATCGCGGTGATTAAGGAAGAAGATCTGCCGCCGCCCTCGTCCGGCGTCTCCGGCGTGGTCGGTGGCGTACCCGGTGGCGTGCCTGGTGGCATGGCGGGTGGTGTTATCGGCGGCATCATCGGCGGCATCCCGACGGCGGCTCCTCCGCCCTCAGTGAAGGAAGCCCCCAAGCCTAAGACACCCGAGCGCATCCGCGTCGGCGGCAACGTGCAGGCGGCGAACCTGATCAAGAAGGTGACGCCGACTTATCCGCCGTTGGCCAAGCAGGCGCGTATTTCGGGCCAGGTGCGGTTCACGGCCATCATCGGCAAGGACGGCACAATTCAGAATCTGCAGCTGGTCAGCGGGCATCCGCTGCTGGTTGCGGCCGCACGTGACGCTGTAACGCAATGGATTTACAAGCCGACTCTGCTCAACGGCGAGCCGGTGGAGGTCATCACTCAGATTGACGTCAACTTCAGTCTGAGTCAGTAAGCACGGAAGCGGGCGTCCGAAAAACGTCCGTTTTTAATTTCAACTCGCAGGAGAATAACAATGGTTTTACAGTTGCAAGTCTGGGCTCTCATGCTTCTTCAGGAAGCAGGACAACCCGCCGTTAGCTTCGATCCGCGCGCGATGTGGGGGCAGATGAGCTGGCCCGCCCGTCTCGTCGTTATCGTTCTGTTCGTTATGTCCGCCTGGTCCATCGGCGTCATGATCGATCGTGTGATCGCGTTCAACGGAGCCAGAAATCAGTCGCGCCAGTTTGCCCCGGCCGTGGCCGGAGCGCTGCGCGAAGGGAAACTCGACGAAGCTATTAAGATTGCCGATCGCTATAGCAAGAGCCACTTGGCCAAGGTTGTCGTCGCCGGTCTGCAGGAGTTCCGAGCCCACCAGTTAAGTTCGGATATATCTGGTGAGGAAATCGATGCGTCGAAACGCGCTCTGGAACGCGCCGAAGCCATCGTGCACGCGGAGCTGAAGCGCGGCATTTCGAGCCTGGCGACCATCGGATCGTCGGCGCCGTTCGTCGGTCTGTTCGGCACGGTGCTCGGCATTATCAACGCGTTCAAGGGCATTTCGACGGAAAAGTCCACCGGTCTGGGCGCGGTCGCGGGCGGTATTTCGGAAGCCCTCGTCACCACCGCCGTCGGTCTGTTCGTGGCTATCCCGGCCGTCTGGGCGTTCAATTATTTCACGAACCGCGTGGAAGCGTTCGACGTCGAGATGGGCAACTCGAGTTCCGAGCTGATCGACTACTTCCTGAAGCGGACGCAGCGCGCCAGCGCGGGCAAGTAGGCTGATAGTTTTGTTTGCGAGTTGAAACTTCGGACCGCGCCGCTTGGCCAAACCGGGCGGCGCGAGCCGAGCGAGATCGGGCGAAATGGAGAGCCGTGCGGCCCGATTCGCGCTGTGTGCGCCGGCATTGTTTTGGATTTGAGGAGCCGTTATGCATAAAATGAAAGCGCCGCCCGTGGTCGCCGACATCAACGTCACCCCGATGGTGGACGTGATGCTGGTGCTGTTGATCATCTTCATGGTGATCACGCCGATGCTCACCAAGGGCGTGAGCGTCGAGATGGTGAAGGCCAAGAACCCCATCGCGATGAAGGATGCCGATAAGGAAGACGCCGTTCTGATTGCCGTGACCCGCGACGGCAGAGTGGTTCTGAGCCCTGGCAACTCCCAGATGCTCCCCTCCGATCTGCCCAACAAGGTGAAGGATCTTCTGACGAACAGGCTCGACAAGACCGTGTATATTAAGGCCGACATGCGCGCCCGGTACGAACTGGTGGAGGATGTGGTGGATAACCTCCGGGCGGCAGGCGTGGATCAGCTGGGCCTGCTGACCGAGCAACTCAACCCGCAGGGTACCGCGGCGCCTCCGGCCAGCGACTAGAGATTACGTTTGGATCCCATCGAAGGATGAAGTGAGGAAAATGTTATGTCAATGAATGTTGGCGGTGGCGGTGGAGCAAAGGCCGACATCAACGTTACACCGCTTATCGACGTTTTGCTGGTGCTGCTGATCATCTTCATGGTGATCACGCCGTTGACGCCGCACGGCCTGGAGGCGCTGGCGCCTCAGCCGCCGAAGGACAATACTCCTCCGCCCCCGGATCAGGACCGCACGGTGGTGATTCAGATCGCGGCGGACAAGTCCATGAAGATCAACCAGGAAGACATCACCGAGGCAAAGCTCGGCGACCGCCTGCTCGAGATCTTTAAGACTCGCGCCGAGCGCGTGGTGTTCGTGAAGGGCGACCCGAAACTGGACTTCCAGACCGTGGCGCGCGCCATCGACATCGCCAAGGGCGCGGGCATCGACAAGATCGGTCTGATGACCCCGAAGATCGAGGCCGGACAATAAGGAATTTAAGGACAATAATCGCATGCGCAAAGTTTCCTCTGTAAGCGCCGCGCTCATCGCCGGCGTGCTGATTCTGGGCGCCGCGGGTTGCGACAAACTGAAGTCCCGCGACGACATCAATAAGGGCATCGCCGCCTTCCGCAACGCCAAGTACGGCGACGCGGTGGAGAAGTTCAAGGAAGCTGCCGCACTCGATCCGACCAATCCGAACGCCCGGCTCTATCTGGCGACTTCCTACATGTCGCAGTGGATTCCGGGCGCTGAATCGCCGGAAAACCTGGCCTTTGCCACCATGGCGAAGGACGAGTTCCTCAAGGTTCTCGAAAAGGATCCCAAGAACACCACCGCGCTGGCCTCGCTCGCCTCACTTGCCTATAACCAGGCCGGCTCGCTCCCATTGGACCAGAAGCTCGAGAAGTTCGACGAAGCCACCAAGTGGAACAAGCAGCTCATCGAAGCCGATCCGAAAAACAAGGAAGCCTATTACAGCCTCGGCGTCATCGTTTGGGCGAAATGGTATCCCGCGCTGATGACCGCGCGTGCCAACCTTCATATGAAGCCGGAAGATCCCGGCCCGCTGAAGGACAAAAAGGTGAAGGACGAACTGAAGGAGAAGTATGGGGCGCTTGTGGATGAAGGCATCGCCGATCTTCAGAAGGCTCTCGACATCGACAAGGAGTATGACGATGCGATGGCCTATATGAACCTCCTGGTCCGCGAGCGCGCCGACCTGATGGATAACCCCGACGACTATAAGAAGCAGGTCGAAGTGGCCGACGGTTGGGTCCAGAAAGCGCTGGATACAAAGAAGTTGAAGGCCTCACGCACGCCCGCCACCGGCGGCATCGTGCAGGACGTCAAGTAGCACTTTCCCAGGGATTATTCCTCCGAAACCGGCTGCTGCGGTCCGATAAGGATCGTACGCAGCCGGTTTTGTTGCATTAGGAGAGGCCAATTTGCAGGCGGCTAGCGTCCGCGGAACGCCTCGCGAACCTCGCGCCGCACTTCCATCTCCTGCCGCCGCATCTCCCGCAGGAACTCTCGCTTCTCCCGTAGGATTTCCGCGCGGCTCTCCATGGCCGCCCTGCGGGTTTCCCAAGCCGACCTCCGGACTTCGCGCTCCGCGCGCCGCGCTTCATATCGCCACGCGTCGGATCGCCACTCGCTGCAGTAGTAGCGGTGCGGACTGGCCAGGGAGCAGATGGCCGCGATCACCAATACCACGGGTAATAGGATCAGCTTCATGGGAACACTCCTTTGCAGGTAATACGTGAAATCGCGCCGATGGTTTCACCCGGACGCGAGTTTTTTTAAGAAATTCAGATCGCCTTCCAGAAAATCATAATCGGCCAGCCTCTCCCGCCCCTCCCAGACGATCCGCTCGAACTGGAGATTCCTCGGCTCGCCGAAAAACTCGTCTACATGGAAAAATTCCAGTTGGAGCGGAGGGCCGCTCGGATATCGCACAGTTTCGGTATGCATCAGCCGTCCGATCGCCGCTTCGATGCCCAGCTCCTCGCGCAGCTCTCTTGCGAGCGCGGCGATGGAATCCTCGCCGTGCTCCACCTTGCCCCCGGGAAACTCCCATTTCAGCTCGTGTTTTGAGCCCCGCTTGCGCTGGCAGATCAAGATCCGCCCATTCCGTTCGATCACCGCGGCCACGACGTCCATCGGCGATAATTGAAGCACGAAATGCATAGTCCGCGCTTGCTGGACCATTTTCAGAACCCGCGCAACGTGGGCGAGCTCGCGCCCCCGGCCACCGTGGTCGACGCAACGAATCCCGCCTGCGGGGACACACTGCGCCTGTCCGCGCGTTTCGAGAACAATCGCGTGGCGGAGGCGCGATTTCTGGCGCGCGGCTGCACCGCGTCGATTGCAGCCAGCTCCGCGCTCACCGAATGGATGACCGGCAAGTCCCGAGCCGAACTGCAATCGTTGCACGTCGACGTCATTGAAGAGGCCGTTGGCGGATTGGAGCCCGCCTCGAAGCATGCCGCCGTGCTCTGCGTGGACGCCGTGAAAAACCTTCTTCGAGTATCCTAGCTAATATGCTGCGTAACTCTTTGTTGCTGCTGTTGACCGCCGCCGTTTCCTTTGCCCAAACCAATGTGCAAAGCGGAAGAAAGTATCCCCGCATCGTGGTCCGCGGCGCGACGGTGGTGGATGGCAGCGGCACGCCCGCCTCCGGGCCCAAGGACATCGTGATCGAGAACAACATGATCACCGACGTGGTCTCGGCGGACGCCGTGGCATCCGGGCGCGGCGGCCACAGGCCCGCCGGCGACGTTGTGATCGACGCGTCGGGCAAGTATGTCCTCCCGGGTCTTATCGATGCACACGCCCACGTGCAGGACGAGCGCGGCGGCATTGCACAACCGCTCGACTACGAGTTGAAAATCTGGCTGGCCTGCGGCATCACTACCGTTCGCGACGTCGGCAGCGATACAAAGAAAACACTGGAATTGCGCCGCAAGAGCGCCGACGGCGAAGTTGCCTCGCCGCGCATTTTCATTTACCCGATGTTCGGCGAGCCGAAATCGCCGGAACTGGCGCGGGCCCGCGTTCGCGAGCTGCACGCGCTCACTGTGGATGGCATCAAGTTCACCGGCATCAAGCGCGACATCATGGAGGCGGCCGAAGATGAAGCCCACAAGCTCGGCATGCGCATTGCCCATCACGTGGGCGTTGAGGAAACCACCGCCTGGGACGACATTAAGTTCGGCACTACCAGTATCGAGCACTGGTATGGCGTCCCCGACGCAGCGCTCGACGACGGCGTGCAGCGTTTTCCGTCGACGTACAACTATTCGAATGAAGGCGACCGTTTCCGCTACGGCGGACGCCTGTTCCGCGAGGCCAATCCGGAGACGCTGCTGAAGGTTCTGGACGCCATGGTAAAAGCCAACGTCGCCTGGGTGCCCACCATGAGCATCTACGAAGCCAATCGCGACTTGCAGCGCTCCAAGACCGCGCCCTGGTTCAAGGACTATCTGCACCCCGTGTTGGAAAAATACTTTGAACCGAACGCGGCCAACCACGCCTCGTACTTCGATCACTGGACCTCCACGGACGAAGCGTATTGGAAGGAGAATTACCGCATCTGGATGGCTGCTCTGCGCGAATTCGACAAGCGCGGCGGCCTCATCGGCGTCGGCGACGACGCCGGCTTTCTCTATTCGCTCTACGGCTTCGGACTCATCCGGGAGCTGGAAATGCAGCAGGAGGCAGGCTTCCCCACGCTGAAAGTCATCCAGCATGCCACCTCGAACAACGCGAAGATCCTCGGCCAGGAAGCAAAGATGGGCAAGGTCCGGCCCGGCTATCTGGCTGACCTCATCGTCGTCAACGGAAATCCGGTAGAGGATCTGAAAGTGCTTTATCCCACCGGCATCGAAACCTGGATCGACGGGAAGCCGCTTCACGGTGGCGCCGTGGAATGGACCATCAAGGACGGCATTCCCTATCACGGCCCAACGCTGCTGAACGAAGTGAAAGAGCTGGTGGCCAAGGCCCGCGCCGAAAAGGGAACCAAGGGCGGAATGTAAGATCGCCTTTTGTCGTCGAACACGTCAAAATGAAAGCAGCGACATGACCCCATTCGACTTTCGTTCCCGTACCCGAGTGCTGTTTGGCGCCGGCGAGTTCGCGCGCCTCGGTGAGGTCGCCCGTGAATTGGGCGGTACGCGCTGCTTGCTTGTGGCCGACCGGGGGATGGTCGGCGCCGGCTATGCGCAGGAGGCCACGCGCACGCTGAAGGCTCGCCGCATGGAGGTGTTTGGCTTCCACGATTTCGGCGTAAACCCGACGACGGCGGAAGTGGAGGCGGGCAGGGCATTCGCCTCCACGCTCGAAATCAATCTCATTGTCGGCCTCGGCGGCGGCAGTTCCATGGATTGCGCCAAGGGTATCAACTTTGTGCTGACCAACGGCGGCCAGATTCAGGAGTACTGGGGCTACGGCAAGGCGCAACGCGCCATGCTGCCGATGATCGCCGTGCCCACCACCGCCGGAACCGGCAGTGAAGCGCAAAGCTACGCGCTGATCTCCGACGCTGACACGCACGTGAAGATGGCCATCGGGGACCCGAAGGCCTGCTTCCGCGCCGCGATCCTCGATCCCAAGCTAACCGTGTCCCAGCCGCCGGCGGTTACCGCGGCCACCGGCTACGACGCCATTTCCCACGCCGTCGAAACGCTGGTTTCCACCCGCGGCAACGCCATCTCAGAGTGCTTTTCGCGCGAGGCCTGGCGCTTGCTGAACTTGAGCTTCGAGCGCGTGCTGTCCCATCCCGACGATCTGGAAGCCCGCGGCGCGATGATCACCGGCGCGCACTTTGCCGGTGTGGCGATTGAAAACTCCATGCTCGGCGCGACACATGCCTGCGCCAATCCCCTCACCGCGCACTACGATATTCCACACGGCGTGGCGATCGCGCTGCTGCTGCCTCACGTGGTGGACTTTAATTTCCCGGTGGCTGCCGAGCGCTACGACGATCTCTACCACGGCGATCTGGCCGGGCGTCTCCGCAAGCTGGCGGAGATCGCCGGGTTGCCTGCGTCCTTAGGTGAGGCCAAGGTCCCTGAAGAGGCTCTTCCGAGGCTCGCCGAAGAGGCCGGCGCGCAGTGGACCTGCAAGTTCAATCCGCGCTCCTTCGATGCCGCGGCGGCGCTGGAAATCTACCGCAGCGCGTATTAAGTGAGGCGGGCTATTGAGCCGGCAGCATGCTTTCAGCAGGCTCTGTTGTGGTCCCGAAGAAGCCGCTGAAAGAGCGGCTGCCGCCAAATTTGGCCGCCCCACAAGGTGGGCTGAAACCTTACTGATCCACTTTCTGAAGCGGCTTGGGCGGCACCGGTTTTGCCGGAGGATGTTCCGGCGTCTCCGGATGCTCGGGCCGTTCAGGAGCATCCACCTCCGGCTGGAACCCCTTTTCATCGGCCGACGCCTTTCGGACCGTCACCTTTCCGCGCTCCGTCTGCAGCGTGATCGCCGCGCCGCCGTTCGATCCGCGAATCGAGCCGCCGTTGCCGCTGCGCTCGGTATGGAGCGGCGCGCCGAAATCGGTGTAGGTTTCGCCGCGCGCGGTGGTCGCATTGAGATCAAATCGAGCCGCTGCGGGCAGGGAAATTTCCACGTCACCGAAGCGCGAGTGCACGTCCATCTTCGCCACCGGCAGCTTGCCGGGCCGCAGTTCGACGTCGCCGCGCTCCACCGATAATTCCAGGGAATTGGTAAAACCGCTGATGCGCACGTCACGCGACCGCGTGTTCAGCCGCACCGGCCCCACCAGATTATCCGCCGTGAAATCGCCCAGCGCCATCCGCACCTGTCCGGGGATCTTCTCGATGTTCAGGTCGGTCTGCTGCCCGTTGTAGCGCAGAGGCTTGGCCAGGTTACGAAGCTGGATCACGCCGGAATATGCCCCGGAGATGGTCACCTGGCCGTCCATGTCCTGCAACTCCACGTCGGCGCCCCGGCCCTTCAAATCGAAGGGCCCTCTTACGCCGATCGCCCGCACGATGTCGCTGCGCCGCAGATCGATCTTCACTTCTCCGCCGATGTTCTGAAGCCTGACGCCCGCGTTGTCGGAGGTGATCTCCACGTTGCCGGTTACATCCGTGATGTCGAAATCGCCCGTGCGTCCGTGCGCCTCGATCGTCGCGCCCTTGGGCACGGTAATCTCCATCTCGCTCGATACCCGCATGCTGCCCGATACACGATCCTGATTGGTGCGGATCGTCAGCTCATTGCCGTCGCCGGTGATCTCAAACGGCGAGGCCTGGTTGGCTTGATCCGCGCCGGTCTGCTCCATGCTGCGGATGGTCTTGTGTCCCGCCACCTTTACCGACGTGGCGTCGGAGCCGGTGATGCGCGCGTTGCCGCGAAAACTCTCGATAATCACCCGTGGGGCCTTGGCGCATGGTTTTTCGGCCGCAATGGGATAGTCGTAGCTCTCGCCGAACATATCGATGCCGCCCATGGTAATGCCGCTCTTCGGCCACCAGCTCTCGAACCCGCGCACGGTGTGCACGCTCAGGCCGATCAGGCAGAGAAAAACGATGAGGATCCATTCCCCTCCGCTGATGCCTCGCGCGGGCAGCTCCTTGTCGGTTGCGGTCCAGACCATGATCTCGGCGAGCCGTAGGACGCCCCACAGGATCAAGAGCGTCGGCCAGTACCGGGCGAAGTAATCGATCAGCGCCAAGTCCGGATACAGATTCCGCGCCAGAAAAAGAACGCCGAAGCCAATCAACAGCAAGGGCGCGACAATGGAGGAACGCTTCATGGTTTTTCCCCTAGGAACTACGAGCGCTGGATCGCTCCAACAGCTTGAAAATCCCAAATACAATCAACAGCACCGGCCACGTCCGGCCGAATCCCACCGGACCGAAATGATCGACCGACAACAACACGCCCAGCGTGATCAGCATCACCGGTCCGCGGATCGCGCATAAGAATCCCGGAGTCATTTCGCGTCTCGGCTCCCTTCCGTTCCCGCCAGCCGCGCGTACAGCATAACCGCGCCCGCCGCGATCAGCAGCACCGGCCAATAACGAATCACGCGCTCGATGTGGAACAGGTCGAGATTATTCAGCAGGAACACCACACCCAGCACGATCAGCAGCACGGGCGCGATGGGGAATCCCGCGCCGCCGTGCATGGGCAGCAGACTCGAGAATTCGTCCACAACCAGGCCTTGCTGCCGTCGCCGCGCCGTGTGATACGCCTCAAACGCCATGTAGAACCAGAAGCCGGCCAGCAGGAGGCCAAGCAGCGGCTCGAATCCGCGCGCCGCATCATTGCTGAGAATGCTGATCGTCAGCCCGATAATGATCACATGCACCAGGCCCTTGGCGTACTGCCCGTTGTAAATCGCGCCCACGCCGGGAATCAGGCCCAGCACGAACGCCAGGCCGGGCGACGCGTCGTGGTTCACGATCGGCGGCGGCACGGGAGCCGTATACGGCGAAGAGTACGGCGATTCGTGGGCCGCGGCGTTCGGAAGGGGTGGTACCGTCTGCTGTTGAGTAAAGTTCGTCATCGGGATATGCTCCTCGCAATAAATCGTTCCATGGGAATTCCGCACCGACGCCTGGTCGAGCGGTTTGCCGCAGGCGCGGCAGTAGCCGACGATTTTCGGCGGCTCCTGCTTCGGCGCCTCCACTTGAGGCGGCTGCTCGGGCAGCGCGGGCGGGGTTTCGGGTTTAGGTTCTTCTGGGCTCATTTCGATGCTGGAGCCGGCGGAGGCGCAGAATTTTTCGAGTCGCTGCCTTCGTCGCTCCACTCCTTTACTCGCGATTCAACCTCATAGACCAATCGCAAACTCTGGTAATACTTCACTCCCCGCTGCCACGTGCGCGAGGCGCGATCCTCGGCTGCGGTCCAGACCTTCACCGGATCCAGGTCGGCCGGCGTCAGGTGCTTCACTTCGATTCCCGCGAACCGGCCCAGCATCGCGAAGGAGAGCAGCGTCATCGCCATCCCCATCGCGTACCGCGGCTGCAGCACCGGCTCCAGATACTTCGCGACCACGGTTCCGAAGAGCCGCCGGATCCAGGACGGCCTCACCACCGCCCGGCTCGGCCCGCTGTTCACTTCGAACAGGATGCGCGTTACCAGTTCCGGCGGCGCCGTCACCTCCTGTGCCCTCTCCATGAACGCCACCGCGCTTTGAATATCGGCCGCCAGTTCCTTGCAAGCCGCGCAGGCGGACAGGTGGCTCTCGATCGCGGCCTTCCGCTCCGCGGCCAGCGTGCCGTCCACATAGTCGGCCAACAGGATTTCAACGTCGGCGCAATTCATATAACATTCACAGCCCGAGGGCTGCGATCCCATAACACTCGCAGCCGAAGGCTGCGATCCAAACCCAGCAAGCAGCAGTCAGAATTCTGACTCCCGGCTCCTGGTCTCTGACTCCTTCTTCTCACATCCGCCTCCGCAGCAGCCGGGCCAACTCCGCCCGGCCCCGGTTTAAGCGGGATTTTACCGTACCTTCGGGAACATTCAACACCTGTGCGACTTCCCGATATTCTAATTCCTCCAGATCGCGCAAAATCACGGTTTCGCGCAACTCCGGTGATAATTTTTGTAAAGCCGCCTGCAGCATCTCGCTCGCCTCGCGGCCCGCCACCAGCCCGTCGGTCCTCGCCGACATGGCCGTCTTTTCCTCCAGCATCGGCAACTGCTCTTCAATTGAATCCGTCGCCCGGTCCAGCTTTGTCCGCCGGTAATGGTCGATCAGCAGGTTCCTGCTCAGCCGGGCCAGCCATACGGTGAACGATCCCTCGCCCGCGCGAAAGCTCTTCAAGGACCGGAATACCCGCAGGAAAATCTCCTGCGTCAGGTCCTGCGCCTCCTGGTCCGAGCCCACGAAACGGTAGCAGATCGCGTACACACGCCGAGTATGGATCTTCACGAGATCCTCCCATGCGGCCTCTTCGCCGCCTAGGCACCGCTCGACTAACTGTGCGTCTGCGTCCAAAAAATTCTGCCTGGTCCGGCGGCTGTCCTCCAGCCACGTGGCTTCCCTCGAACCCGCCAAGGTCCCTATCGTGCTAATCTGACCAACTGTGGCTGTGGCTGCCATGGTTTCTTCGTTCCAGGATCCAGAATCTTGCTGTCCTGACTATGAGAACGAAGAATGGCCTCAATAAGTTCAATGCCAAGTTCGCGATTCAGTTCGATGCTAAGTTCGCCTTACATTCTAGCCCACGTGGGCCCCTCCTTCGTATGGCGGTAATCGTTTGACCAAGAAATACGTTGGAGCCGGACTCGCAATCGCCGCCATTCTGGCAGTGGTGGCCTTCGCAGTTTATCGCTGGCGAACCTCCGGATTCGCTTGGCATGAATTCGCCACCGCCCTGGAAACGGTCGATTGGTCCTGGCTTGCGATGAGCATTGCGCTAATCCTGGCCACCTACGTTGGCCGCGCCCTCCGCTGGGAGGTTATGTTGCGGCCTTTGGTCCCCCGGACCCACCTCTGGCGGCTGTTCGTGGCCACCGCCATCGGATTCACTGCGGTTGTCCTGTTCGGCCGCGCCGGCGAGCCCGTCCGTCCCTACCTGATCGCCAAGAAAGAGAACGTGCCGTTTTCCGGTCAAGTGGCCGCCTGGGTGGTCGAGCGCATGCTGGACCTGCTGATGATGCTGGTGATCTTCGGCGTGGCCCTCTCGCAGGTCTCGCATAGTACCGTGCGGCACGGGCCGAGGATCGATATCATCCTGGCAACCGGCGGGTATCTGGCCGGAATCGTCGGTCTGGCTTCGCTGGCACTGTTGGTCGGCCTGAGGCAGTTCCGTGGCACTGTCCTGCACCGGCTGATGGAAGGCCTGGCGTTCCTTCCAGAGCCGGTCACAGTGAAAATCGGCCACGCGCTGCGCTCCTTCGGCGAAGGCATGGAATCCATGCGCAGCGGTGCGCGGATCCGCTTGCTGATCCTCTACACGGTCCTCGAATGGGCGCTCATCGCCGCCGCCTTCGGCTGCGTTTTCAAGGCTTTCCCGGCCACACACCAACTGGGCGTGACCGACGTGGTGATGCTGCTCGGCTTCATCGCCTTTGGCAGCGTTGTCCAGCTTCCCGGTATCGGCGGAGGCGTACAAATTGTCACCGTCCTGGTGCTAACCGAGCTATTCGGCGTTACTCTGGAAGCAGCCACCGGCGTCGCACTGGTGCTCTGGATCATCACATTTGTCGCCATCGTACCGCTGGGATTGGCGTTGGCCTTCCACGAAGGAATTCAGTGGCGCAATCTGCGGCACATTGAGACCGATTCGGAGGATGCCGGCGCCGGAGGCCAAGGAACTTAACGTGATTTGCCCATTTTGCAGCCATCGTCAGGACCGGGTGATCGACTCCCGCGAATCCAAGGAGGGTGACGTCATCCGCCGCCGCCGCGAATGCCTCAAATGCGAGCGTCGCTTTACCACCTACGAACGGAGTGACGAAATCCCCTACATGGTCGTCAAAAGAGATGGGAGGCGAGAGAAATTCGACCGCCAGAAAGTCCTCGAGGGGCTGCTAAAGGCTTGTGAAAAAAGGCCAGTCCCGATGGCGAAGCTCGCCGAGATTGTCGACGCCGTCGAATCCAAGCTCGCCGATACCCCGGACCGGGAGATGCCTACATCCGAGGTCGGCGAATTGCTCATGAGGCGGCTTGTTGCGCTCGACAAGATTGCATATGTCAGATTCGCCTCAGTTTACCGGGACTTTCAGGACGTCGAGGCGTTCCTGTCTGAGCTGAAAGGCCTGCTTCATCGGCGTTCTTGAGCTGGCACCAATCGGAAAATGTGTAACCGATTGCGATCGAGAACATCTTTTGAAATAGGGACTTAACTTAACGGGCGAAGCCTGTTATACTCGGATTTGCCGTTTCGACTGGCTGGGCCGATGGAGTGTGCGCGGACGTTTGCTTTATAACTCCTTGCCAGTCAAGCGGATGCGTGGCGAAATCGACGACGGCACAAGAACTATTTTGAAGAACCCCAACAAGGTGTTTCCTTGTTCGGATCCGGCTGGGCGCGCATGACGGACGCGTTACGGCTGGATTCGATGGGAGGCAAGGAGGCGCGAGAGTGGGGAAGGTGGATGTTGTGGACGAATTAGAGGATCAATTCTCAGGCGAAAATCACGAGCCTCTCGGGCTTCCTTTCGACGAGGAAGCGAATTTTTTTCACCCCGAGGAAACCCATGACGGCGAAGAATTTCCCGCTTCGCATGCTCCCGAGGAATCAATTTACACCGATGACCCGGTTCGCGTCTACCTGCGCGAAATGGGCGCCGTCCCCCTGCTCACCCGCGAAGGCGAAGTCAACCTCGCCCGGCGCATGGAGCGAGGCAAGCTGCGCATGCAGAAGGCCATTAGCCGGTCGGCCCTGGTGCAACTCCGCGCGGTGGAAATCTGCGAGCAGATCCGGAAGGAAACAGAAGATTTAGACGCGTTTGTCGATCTTGGTGCGGACCTTGAGGAAGACTCGGCCGCCTATGCCAAGCGCCGCAACGAAGTCAAGAACAAGCTGGCGGAAATTGTCTCCGCTCACAAGAAACTGGTTGTCACCTACGACAAAACGGAGGCCGTACCTGCCTCCAATAAGAAGCTTCGCAGGAAGTGGATCGCCAAGTGCGCCCGTTCCCGAGTAGAGGTGTCCAAGGCCATCCGCAACGTGCCCTTCTACAACTCTCAATGGAAGGCCTTCGGCAAGGAGATTGAGCGCGTGGTGGATGAGTTGTCCCACCTCGATCAGGACCTACGCAAGCTGGAAGGCCGCAGCAGCCAGGCCGCCCAGAACAAGATCCGCGAGCTGAAGCGGGAGATCCGCAAGCGTGAGACGACCGCCGGCGCCAGCCTGCCCGACCTCCGTCACACAACGGCCGTCATCCGGCACGGCGAAATCGAAGCCGAGCGCGCCAAGAAGGACCTGGTGGAGGCCAATCTCCGCCTGGTGGTTTCCGTCGCCAAGAAGTACGTCAACCGTGGCCTGCACCTACTGGACCTGATCCAGGAAGGCAACATCGGCCTGATGCGTGCGGCCGACAAGTTCGAATATCGCCGCGGCTACAAGTTCTCCACCTACGCCACCTGGTGGATCCGCCAGGCGATCACGCGCGCTATCGCCGATCAATCCCGCACCATCCGCATCCCCGTTCACATGAACGAGAGCATGAACAAGTTCCTGCGCGCCACGCGCGAGCTGGAAAAGGAACTGGGCCGCGCGCCGACCAACGACGAAATTTCGCGCCGGATGGATATCCCGGTCGAAAAGGTTCAAAAGCTCAAGACCATTTCGCGCGACCCTGTGTCGCTGGAGACGCCCGTCGGCCGCGACGGCGAATCCGCGCTCGGCGATCTCATCGAAGACCGCTGGGTGGGCTCGCCTGTGGACGCAGTGATCGACACCAATGTCCGCGACGAGACGGCTAACATCCTCAAGACTCTTTCTCCCAAGGAAGAAAAGGTAATTCGCCTGCGCTTCGGCATCGGCTGCGAACGCGAGCACACCCTCGAGGAAATCGGCCAGGAGTTCGACGTCACCCGCGAACGTATTCGCCAGATCGAAGCCAAGGCTCTGCGCCAGCTCCGTTCGCCGGAGCGAGCGCGTCATCTGCGGGCATTGCTCGCTGCACGCTAAATTTCCGCAGAGTTTTCATTTTGCAGCTTGGTCATACGCGCCTGCTCCGAAAGGACATGTCCGATTACGATCAGCCCCTTCTTTTGCCCTGCGATGCAATCTCGAGCGTCCGCTGAATCACCTCGTCCGCAGTAGGATTTGCGCCTCCGAAAGCTAGTCCAGCGCCCGCCAGCAGCAAACTGCGGCGCGAAAAGGTAAGATTTTCCATAATCGACCCGGATTATAGCATCGAAACTGGATCCAAATGACTCTAATGGATTAGTGGTAGGAAAATCTACCGCATGTTGACAGAGATTGGGTACAATGGAGAGGTTCCGATGACCGCACCCCTGCCAAAACTCGTGCGCCCTGCGTCCTCGCTGCTCGACCAGATCGGCAACACGCCTCTCATCCGGTTGACGAGACTCGACTCCCAGTTCCCTGGCGTTGAGATCCACGCGAAAGCCGAATTCTTCAACCCTGGCGGTTCGGTGAAGGACCGAGCTGGCCGCAACATGTTTCTCGAAGGCGAGCGTTCCGGCCGCCTCACGCACGAAAAAATCCTGCTCGACGCGACTTCCGGCAACACCGGCATCGCCTATGCCATGATCGGCGCGCTGAAGGGGTACAAGGTGAAGCTCTGCATCCCCGCCAATGCGTCGCACGAGCGCAAGCAGATCCTCAAGGCATACGGCGCGGAGATGGTTTTCTCCGATCCGGCCGAAGGCTCCGACGGAGCCATCCGCCTCTGCCGTAAAATCTATAACGAAGATCCCGACCGCTACTTCTACCCAGACCAGTACAACAATCCGGCCAACTGGAAAGCCCATTTTGACGGCACCGCGGTGGAGATCATGGAGCAGACCGATGGGGCGATCACGCATTTCGTCGCCTGCATGGGCACCAGCGGGACGTTCATGGGCACGTCGCGGCGCCTGAAGCGGGACATGCCCGAAGTGAAGTGCATCTCGGCGCAGCCGTCGTCCGGATTTCACGGCCTGGAAGGCCTGAAGCATATGCCCACGGCCATCGTGCCCGGCATCTACGATGAAACGCTGGCCGACGACAATCTGTGGATCGAAACCGAAGACGCCTATAAGATGACGCGGTGGCTCGGCCGCAATGAGGGCCTTCTCGGCGGCATGTCCAGCGGCGCGAATGTTCACGCGGCAACGGTGGTGGCAAGGAACATCGCCGAACAGGGCGGAACGGGCGTAGTGGTCACCGTGCTCTGCGACGGCGCCACCAAATATTTGAGCGAGCCTTTCTGGGATGATCAGGATTAACGCCGAGGCCGCGCGCGCGATGGTCGCGCATGCCGAATCCACGTTCCCCGATGAATGCTGCGGCGTGATGGTCGGCTCGATCGACGGCGACAAGAAAACCGTTACTGCGGCGTTTCCTCTTGAAAACGCGTACAAGGGCAAGCAGGAGGACCGCTATGAGATCCGGCCCGAGGACCTGCTGGCCGCGGACAAGAAGGCACGCGCCGAGGGCCTGGACCTGATCGGCATTTTTCATTCGCATCCCGATTGCGACGCGTATTTTTCCAAGACCGACTTAGAAAATTCGTGCCCCTGGTATTCGTTCGTCGTACTATCGATAAAAGGCGGGAAGTTCGATCATGCGAACTGCTTCCTGCCGAACGCCGACCAAACCGCGGCGGAGAAGGAAGAATTGACATGGCCAAAGTAATGATCCCCACGCCCCTGCGCCAGTTCGCGGGCAAGCAGGAATCGGTGGAACTTGCGGGGGCGAACGTCGGCGAAGTGCTCGCCGCGCTCACTTCTACGTTCCCCGATCTGAAGAAGCAGATTTTCAACGACGAAGGCAAGCTACGCAGCTTCGTCAACGTGTATTTGAACGACGAGGATATCCGGTATCTGAAAAAATCCGATACGCCGGTGGCCTCGGGCGACACGCTGTCGATCGTGCCCAGCATCGCGGGAGGCAGTACGGTCGCCGAACCGCTGACCGACGCTCTTTCCAAGGACGAGATTCTCCGCTATTCGCGCCACCTGATCATGCCGGAGGTCGGCATGGAGGGGCAGATCAAGTTGAAGAACGCCAAGGTGCTGCTCGTCGGCGCGGGCGGGCTCGGCGCGCCTTTGGGCCTGTATCTGGCAGCCGCCGGCGTCGGCCGTATCGGCATTGTCGATTTCGACGTCGTCGATTTCACCAACCTGCAGCGCCAGGTGATTCACGGCACCAAGGACGTGGGCCGCAAGAAGCTCGATTCGGCGCACGATCGCATGAAGGACATCAATCCCAACGTTCGGATCGACAAGTACGAAGTCGCGTTGACCAGCGAGAACGCGCTCGAGATCATCTCCGGCTACGACATGGTGGTGGACGGCACGGATAATTTCCCCACGCGCTACCTGGTCAACGACGCGTGCGTGATTCTGAAGAAGCCGAACGTGTACGGCTCGATTTTCCGCTTCGAAGGCCAGGCCACGATTTTCGCCACCGAGGGCGGTCCTTGCTATCGCTGCCTGTATCCGGAGCCGCCGCCTCCCGGCCTTGTCCCGAGCTGCGCGGAAGGCGGGGTGCTCGGCATTCTGCCCGGCATCATCGGCCTGGTTCAGGCTACCGAAGCCGTGAAGCTGATTCTCGGCACCGGTCAGCCGCTGATCGGCCGCCTGATGCTCTACGACGCCTTGGCGATGAAGTTCCGCGAGCTGAAACTCCGCCGCAATCCCGAATGCCCGGTCTGCGGCGACCATCCGACGGTGACCAAGCTGATCGACTATCAGCAATTCTGCGGCATCCCCGGCCACACGCCGGAGCCGGAGTTCGTGGAAGGTGACATCACGCCGAAGGAAGTGAAAGCCAAGCAGGATCGCGGCGACGCGTTCACCTTCATCGACGTGCGCGAGCCTCACGAATACCAGATCTGCAAGATTCCCGGCACAAAGCTGATCCCTCTAGGCGAACTGCCGAAGCGTCTCAACGAGCTCGATCAGAGTGCTGAGATCATCGCGCACTGCAAGAGCGGCGTCCGCAGCGGCAAGGCCGTGGATCTGCTGAAGCAGAACGGGTTCAAGAAAGCCCGCAACATGAAGGGCGGCATTCTCGCCTGGAGCGATCAGGTCGACCCAAGCGTGCCGAAGTACTGAGAGGCGTCGACAGGTGAATGTCCATGCGCGCGGTGGGTACCCAGCGGCATGAGGGTGGACTCGGGTCCACCCCCTGCTTACGAGCAAATGATTCTTAGATCTACACCGCTACTGATGCGGCGATCTTCTGGAACGTCGAATTAGCAACTTCGTAGGTCTGAACATTCGGAGTGCCTTCGACGAACTTATTCAGGTTTTTCAAAATTTCGGGATGGCCGCTCCTGGCGTAGGCCTCGGCGTTCTCCTTCTTATCCCACAAGCTAATCGCAACAGCATCGGTTCCGCTCGGAGCGAGGAACGTAAGTTCCCCTTGAAAGCCTGCTTGCTTTCGAAGCATTGGAATTGTCTCGTTCTCGATCTGCTTGGTGAACGCCACCGAGCTGTTGGGCTTCAGATGAAAAGATACATTACGAGCAAACATGTCAACCTCCATGGTTGTGGTTTGGCTAAGAGGGGAGGAAGAGAAATTTCAGATTGCCTGACTTAGGTCAGACTATCTGAATGGGTGCAGCAAAATTGCTCAGACAGAAACTTGTCTGGGCCCATGCGACATGCATGTCGAGGGGAATGCACAATGATTTCCCATAACTTGCCGCGTTCGCTCATTCTAAGCAACTTTCATTTTGCGGACGCCCACTTCCTCCGACACGACCTATCGAGCCATCCTCGACAATACTGCGCTTCGGTGGAAATCGAGGTACCGCCGCTGTCCTTCAGTGAAGTTGCCAACACGATCCCTGGGATTTCGGGGCTGCAGTGTTAGCTCGTATTGCGTCTTTTGCTGAAGCATTTTCGTCAAGCTTGTCGGCATTTGCCCAAATGGTGATTGGTCAGGTGAGAACTTTCCCTTCTTTGCGGGATCACGTCTCTGAGAATCATGTCGGCCCGAAAATTGCACCTGCACACAACGGAGACGCAAATGACATCGAGTGTGAGAGGAAAAAGCGATGAGCGATAATCCAAAGCGCCCCATACTCTGGTTGCTGACGAGCCATTGGATCAGTCTGCTGGGCACTGCGCTGGTGACGACCGCCGGCTTTTCGTGGCTGTTTGCTTTGCCGATGCAGCTTCGGGGGCACGCCAGCAATCCGTACGTCGGCATTCTGGTTTTTCTGGTAATTCCCGGGATCCTCGTCTTTGGCTTGGTATTGATCGCCCTCGGAATCTATCTTTCCCGGAGGCATATCGAGCAGGGGCTGCTACAGGTTCCGGAACGGCAGGTTTACCTTCGGAAGCTCGCGATATTTTTCGCGGTAACCACTGCGCTGAATGTGATCATTGGAGCGCAGGTTACTTACCGTGCGGTGGCACATATGGAAACGGTCCAATTCTGCGGTCAGAGTTGCCATCTCATGCAGCCGGAATATATCACGCATGTAAACTCGCCACATGCGGGCGTCGAATGCGTCGATTGCCACGTTACTCCGGGCGCTGTTGGATGGGCGAAGAGCAAAATGGGGGGCATGAAGCAGGGCCTCGACATCGCTTTCAACCGCGTCCACAACCCGATCGAGTCGGCGATTGCCAGTGGTCGCCTGGTCCCCGCCAGCGACACTTGCGAACAATGCCACTTCAAGGAAACATTTGAGGCCGTGAAACTTCGCGTGATCTTCCACTTCCAGGACGACCAGAAGAATACCCAGACGCAGACCGCTTTGACAATGCTCACTGGAGGCGGCAAATTTGGCGGCATTCACGGAAAGCATTTTGGCCCCGGAATTGAGATTTTCTACTCAGCCACGGATCCGCAGCGTCAGACCATCCCTTTAGTCGAATACCGGAACCGTAACACTGGCGAGGTCCAAACGTACCTCGCGGACGGATCAACGGCACAGTCAGTCGCAAATCTGCAGCGCCATCAGATGCAGTGCGTCGACTGCCACAACAACGCGGATCATGGGTTTGAGCTTCCGGAGCGCGCGGTGGACAGAGCCTTGGGACTGGGACAGATCTCTCCAACGCTGCCCTTTATTAAAAAGAAGGCAATGGAACTGCTCAAGGCCAAGTATTCGGGCAACGAAGAGGCCTCACGTATGATCCCGGCTGCTTTGGCTGACTTCTACCTGAAAAGCGATCCGGCTGTCGCCGCTCAGCGCTCCCAGGACATTTCAATCGCCGGCGTTCAGATCGCCGCGATTTATAACCGGAACGTTTTTCCCGATCTCAAGGTCACATGGGGTACGTACCCCGACAATCTGGGACATACCGACTTCCCGGGCTGCTTCCGTTGCCATGACGGATCGCACAACACAGCAGACAAGAAGATGACCATCACGCAGGACTGCAATACGTGTCACGTGCCGGTCGCGGTGGATGAAGCAGCTCCCAAAATATTGACGACGCTCGGTATCGAAGACCGCATTAACAGTTTGCAAAAACAAGGGGGTGGGCAATGACCACTGACAGCAAGTTTCTCTTGAGGAGGCACGCTGTATGCTCATTCTCGTAATCGTGGGACTGGTCTTCTTGACCTTTTGTGGCGGCGCGCTTTGGGATTACATGGTACAGCGACGCAGGCGAAAGGTCCGAACGGAGGTCGAGAAAACCGTTTCGCATTCAGGCCCCGGCGGAAACTGAATTCCCTCCAAGAAAGGCGGCTGGCTGCAGAGCCAGTCGGCGGGCAGGCTTTGGCTTCATTCTTCCACGCAGAAACGCAGAGGACGCTGAGTCTTTGCGCCTTGGCGTCTTTGCGTGAACTCCTTCAGGCGCACGCCAAGCCGCAAAGCTCGCGAAGTGACTCAGCGAACTCTGCGTCTCCGCGTGAAAAAGTTACTTCCCGGCGTTAAACCGCTTCTCCGCTTCCGCCCAATTCACCACGTTCCACCACGCCCCGATGTACTCCGGACGCCGGTTCTGATATTTCAGGTAGTACGCATGCTCCCACACGTCCAGGCCGATCACCGGGAATCTCCCGTCCATAATCGGCGAATCCTGGTTCGCGGTCGACATTACCTCCAGCCCCGAGCCGGTCTTCAGCAGCCACGCCCAGCCCGAGCCGAACCGCGTCGCCGCCGCCGTCCCGAACTTCTCCTTAAACGCATCGAAGCTCCCAAACGTCCCGTTGATCGCCGACGCCAGGTTGCCCACCGGCGCGCCGCCCGCGTTGGGACCCATGATCGTCCAGAACATCGAGTGATTAATATGGCCGCCGCCGTTGTTGCGAACCGCTGTCTTGATCGCATCCGGCACAATCGCCAAATTATTCGCGAGCAGTTCCTCCACCGTCTTCCCGGTCAGTTCCGGAGCGCTCTCCAGCGCCTTGTTCAGGTTCGTGATGTAGGCCTGATGATGCTTGCCATGGTGGATCTCCATGGTCATCTTGTCGATGGTTGGTTCCAGCGCGTCGTGCGCGTAAGGCAGTGCAGGCAGTGTGAATGGCATGTTGTCTCCTTGTTCTATGTTGATGCTCTTTCGTACGCGTCCGCTACACGAAACATTGTCGTTTCGTCGAAATGGCGGGTGAGAATCTGCAAGCCCACCGGTAATCCGTCCGGAGTCGTCCCGCAAGGCACGCTCATGCACGGAATGCCGGCCAAATCCCCGGTGACGGTATAGATATCGGCCAGGTACATTGCCACCGGATCGTCCACTTTTTCCCCGAGCTTGAACGCAGGCACCGGAGACACCGGCGCCACGATCGCGTCCACTTGTTTAAACGCCTCGGCGTAGTCCTTCGCGATCAGCGCGCGCACTTTCTGGCCTTTCAGGTAATACGCGTCGTAGTAACCGGCGCTCAGCACGTACGTTCCCAGCATGATGCGGCGCTTGCACTCCGCGCCGAAGCCTTCATCGCGCGTCTCGCGGTACATTTCGGTGAGCGTACCCGTGGATGCCGATCGCGTCGTGTATCGCACGCCGTCGTACCGGGCCAGATTTGCGCTCGCCTCCGCCGTCGCGATGATGTAATACGTGGCGATCGCGTACTCGGTGTGGGGCAGAGAAATATCGCGCGCCTCGCAGCCGAGCTTCTTCAATATCTCGACCGCCGCGTGAACGCGGTCGCCCGTCTCCGCCGATAATCCCGAAAAATATTCGCGTGGAAGTCCAATTTTCAAGCCTCTTACGTTGCCATCCAGCGCGGCTACATAATTCGGCACAGGAGCCGCCGCCGACGTTGCGTCCATCTCGTCGCGACCGGCAATCGCCGCCAGCAGCGTCGCCGCATCGCCCGTCGACCGCGCGAACGGCCCGATATGATCCAGCGAACTGGCGAACGCCGTCAATCCGTATCGCGACACGCGGCCATAGGTTGGCGTCACGCCCACCACGCCGCAGAACGAGGCCGGCTGCCGAACCGAGCCTCCCGTATCCGATCCCAACGCGACCACTGCCGTCCCCTGCGCCACCGCTGCCGCCGAGCCTCCGCTAGATCCCCCCGGCACCCGATCCAGCGCCACGGGGTTCCTCACCGGCCCGAACGCCGAGTTTTCGTTCGACGATCCCATCGCGAACTCGTCGCAGTTCGTCTTTCCGATGATGACGCCGCCCGCCGCCTCCAATCGCTTAATCGCCGTCGCGTCATAGGGCGGAATGTAGTGCTCCAGCAGCTTGGACCCGCAGGTGGTCCTCAGCCCTTTGGTGACGATCACGTCCTTCACGGCCACCGGCACACCTGCCAGTGGGCCCGGATCCTCGCCCGCCGCGATCTTGCGATCCACCGCCTCCGCCGCCGCGATCGCCCGTACCGCCGAAAACGTCAGATACGCGTTGGTCTTCGGATTCTCTTTTTCGGCGAACTCCAGGGCCTCGCGCGTTAGTTCCTCCGCGCTGAATTCCTTCCTGAGCAGGCCCTCCCGAATCGAACTGATGCTGTGCTGCCTCACCGTTCGATCACCCGTGGGACTTTGAAATAACCGCTGCCAGAGACCGGGGCGTTGGCCAGAGCTTCTTCATTGGTCAAACTCGGCCGCTCGCGGTCCTCGCGCAGCGTCGCCGTTTCCTCGGCGTCGAACAGCACCTGAGCCATCGGCTCGACACCGGAAGTATCTAATTCGTTCAACTTTTCGATATGCGTCAGGATGTTACTCAAATCCTCCGCCATCTTCTCCACTTCGTCGTCGCGCAGGGCGAGCGAGGCCAGTTCCGCCACGCGCCTGACTTCTTGATCGGTAATCTTCATGCGTTCTTTCGCGATTGTTTATAAAGCAGGTCGAGAACGGGATCGTCCACCTCGCGGCCGGAGGCTGTTTCTGCTTTCTGCGGCTCGCGCCGCTTCGGCATCGGCCGGAAATCGATGCCGGTCACCAGAGGCTCGCCCAGAGCCTTCTCCAGGTTGCGAATCAGGAACCCGCTCAGCGTGTTCAACTGCCGCTGCCAGACCTGATCCTCCACCTCCACCACCAGCGAACCCCTCACCAGAGCCACGGCCCGCGTGTGCTCGGCAATTTTTCTCCCCGCCGCCACCTTCCAGGCCGCGCGCGCCCGCAGTTCGGGATCGTCCACGTCCAACTTTAATTTTCCGATGAGCCTTCCGGCACGTTCCATTGGTTTACACTAGCCGGGGGAAGACATGATTGTAGCAGACATGACCAACGCAAGCGGCCCCCATTTGATTCTCGCCTCCACCTCGCCTCGCCGCCGCGAACTGCTCGCGCAAGCCGGATTCCGGTTCATCGTCCGCGCCCGCCCCGTCGATGAGGTCCGCGCCCCCAAGGAAGATCCCCGCGACTACGTCACCCGGCTGGCCCAAGCCAAGGCCGAGGCAGCGCGCGATTCCCTGGACGAAATCGTCCTGGGCGCGGATACAACCGTCGTGCTTGATCACCACGTGCTCGAAAAACCAGCCCATCCGGCCGCCGCCAAGGCGATGCTGCGGGCGCTGTCGTGCAGGGAACACACCGTGCTCACCGGTATCTGCCTGCTGCACCCCGGCGGAAAGATTGTCGATTGTGAAACCACGCGCGTCAGCATGGTCGAGCTGAGTGAGGAAGAGATTGACGCCTATGTCGCGACTGGAGAGCCGATGGACAAAGCTGGAGCCTACGGCATCCAGGGACTGGCCTCAAAATTCGTCGACCGGGTCGACGGCTGTTTCTTTAACGTGATGGGCCTGCCGGTCGCGCTCGTCTACAAGCACTGGAGGGCCGTCACTAAGGCGCCTACCAGACCTCGACTTTAGTCACCGATCCGTCGGTCAGCTTCACCCGCCCGATCGCTGTGTCCTTGGCGTAGTAGGTGTACGTCTCCATCAGGTGTCCGTCGTCGTCCATCGTGATCCGGGCCGCCGGCGCGCCGAGCTTCAGCAGATCATCCCTCTTCATCCCCTCGGCGACCTTCTTCAGATCCTCGCTGGTCACCTGCGGCGGTGGTGGAGGCGGAGGAGGCGGAGGCAGAACCTCGGGCGCCGGTTCTGGAACTGGCGGCTTCACCGCTCTATGAGCTCCGGCGGGCGGAGGCGGAGGAGGCACGGATTCCGGGCTGGACGCCCGGCGGGGCACACCCTCACCGACTTCCAGTAGAGGTTCCTTCTTTGCGGGATCCTCCGGTTTCGCAGCCTTCTTTGTGGTTGCATCCACCTTGCCGAAGATCGCGGTGATTCCTTCGCTCACCTTCTTACCGGCCGCGCTCCCGATCGCGCCGCCAGCCACGGCTCCACTCATCTCAGTAAGTGTCTGCGCCCCCGCAAAGGAGACGAATACCGGCACCAGAAACAAAAGACGGCGCATAGAGTACCTCAATTGGAGCGTACCACCCAAGTTCTGGGGTGAACACAAGTGAAACACCTTACCTGCCTCTGGAAAAGTGCTAAGCACCACACATAGGTGGGGCTAACTTGATATCATGCGAACAGGAGCGTATAGGAATGACACCTTCCTTCGTGGAACAGCCGTACGATCTCTATACCCCCGAAGACCACAAGTCCTGGAGTCTCCTCTACTCCCGCATGCGCCCCGAATGGGATAAGTACGCCAATGAACATTTCTTGAAGGGCATTTCCTCTCTCGCTCTCCCGTCCGACCGTGTCCCTCGCCTGGAAGAAGTGAATGGTTTCCTCCGGCCACTAACTGGATTCCAGGCGAGGGGGGTCGGCGGGTACGTCCCGGCATTTCTCTTCTTCGATTGCCTCCGAAAGCGCGCATTTCCCACAACGGTCACCGTCCGCCCCTCGAATCAACTTGATTATCTTCCCGAACCTGACATTTTCCACGACATCGCCGGCCACGTGCCGATGCACACCGACCCGGCCTTCGCCGAGGCTCTGGTTCGATTTGGGGACTGCGCGCACACCGCCGCGTCTATGGTTTCGTCGATCCATGTCGATTCGCTCGCCAGCATCATCCGGGCCATGGCCCGCTTCTTCTGGTTCACGGTCGAATTCGGCCTGATGCGCGCGCGGCCCGGTTCTAACGACCTGCGCGTCTACGGTAGCGGCCTGCTCAGCTCGCACGGCGAAATTGAGCATGCCATCGCCTCGCCAGATGTGCAGCGCTACCCGATCCAGCTCGAATGGGTGATTAACCAGGGCTTCGCCATCGACCACTACCAGCCCCTGCTGTTCATCGTCGACTCCTTCGACCACCTTTTCGATCTCGTCAATCAGCTCGAACAATGGATGAAAGCCGGCAAACTGAACCACGTAGCTCCAGGCGAGCCCGAAGTCATCGAGGCAGACCTGAAGAGCTTCCTCTTAGCCGGTACGTAGCGCACGCCGCCCGGTCGACGGGTTTTTCGTCCCTTTTCCCCCGATGCGCTAAAATGACTCCAATGCAGCCCGATACCGCCCTCCAACTAGCGACCTCTCAACTCAACCGCGTACGACAGGAAATCGGGAAAATCATCGTCGGTCAACAGGACGTCGTCGATGGAGTTCTCATCTGCCTGCTCGCCGGCGGCCACGTTTTGCTGGAAGGCGTCCCTGGACTGGGCAAAACCACTCTTCTCCGCACGCTCTCCCGCGTGCTTCACTTGAAATATTCGCGCATCCAGTTCACGCCCGACCTCATGCCAGGCGACATCGTCGGCAGCATGATCATCGACGCGGACAGTTCCTCGCGCGCCCTGCGCTTCCAGCCTGGGCCGATCTTCACCCATCTCTGCCTGGCCGATGAAATCAACCGGGCGACGCCGAAAACCCAGTCGGCGCTGCTTGAAGCCATGCAGGAGCACACGGTCACCATCGGCACTACCACGCACCCGCTCGAGGCGCCGTTCCTCGTCATGGCGACGCAGAACCCCATCGAAATGGAAGGTACTTATCCGCTGCCCGAGGCCCAGCTCGACCGCTTCCTCATGAAAATTCTTGTGAAATACCCCTCGCGCAGCGACCTTTCCACCATCGTCGACCGCACCATTCAAAAAGATGAAATCGAGCTCGAAAACGTGCTCGACCGGGACGCGATCCTTGGCCTCCGCCAGGTCTGCCATATGGTTCTCGTTGCGCCGCACGTCCAAGACTTCGCCATCGATCTGGTCATGGCGACGCAGCCCGAAACCGATCAGGCCCACGAGTTGACGCGCAAGTTTATCCGCTACGGCAGCTCGCCCCGAGGCGCGCAAGCCCTCGTCGAGTGCGGGCGCGTCCTGGCCCTGATGAAGGGCCGCCTGCATCTCTCGATTGAGGATGTTCAGACCGTTGCGCCCGCCGTCCTCCGTCACCGAATTATTTTGAACTTCGACGCCCACGCAGACGGGCAAACTCCGGAGACGATCCTCAGTCGCATCATTCCGAGCGTGGGCGCGGCGGTCCATAAGTAAGCAAGTGCCAGCACCGCTCATCGACAGAGCCCTCCTCGAAAAACTCGAACGGCTCACCATTCATTGGCAAAAATCCCTCCCCGGATTGGTGGGCGGACACAACACGTCCCGCTTCGCCGGCGCGGGGCAGGAATTCTTGGACCATCGCCACTTCCATCAGGGCGACGATCTTCGCGCGATCAACTGGCGCGCGTACCTCCGGCTCGACAAGCTGTTCTTGAAGATGTTCCAGCTTGAGCCGCGCATCCCCGTACGCATTCTGCTCGATATCAGCAAGTCCATGGAGACCGGCTCGGTCCCGAAGTTCGATTACGCCCGCAAGCTGGCCGCCGCCATGTGCTACGTCGGCCTGGTGCGCCTGGACTCCATCTGCTTGCAGCCTTTTTCCGATAAGCTTGGCGACGCCTTCGTCGCCAGCGGCGGACGCCATCGCTTTCAGGCGGCCGCCACATTTCTCAACAACCTGAAAATCGGCGGCCCCACCAATTTCATGGGCGCGGCCCGCGATTTCATCTCCACGTACCCGCAGCGAGGCCTGGTGATCGTCATCTCCGACTTCCTGGACGACGCCGATTGCGAGAAACCCCTGCAATACATCGCCGATTTCGGCCATGAACTGATCCTTACTCAGGTTTGGGCCGAAGAAGACCGCGACCCTCCCTGGGATGGCGAGCTGGACCTGGAAGACGCCGAAACCGGCCGCCATTACGAGCTTTCCTTCGACTCCGGCGCGCGCCAGCAGTACACAGCAGCATTCGACGAATACTCTCAGCACATCCGCCATCTCGCCTTGCGCAATTCCGGGCGTTACGTCGGCATCCCGACAAGCGTCCCAGTAGAAGACGCGATTTTCGGACCCATCGTGCGCAGTGGAGCGATTGAATAAAGAGAATGTCTAGGTGAATTTTCTCAACCTAAGCCTGGGCGAACTCATCGGCATTGGCGGAGCCATCTCCGCCGCCGTGGTCGCGCTGTACCTCCTGGACAAGTCAAAGCACCGCCACGTCGTCGCGACCCTCCGCTTTTGGACCCCCGCCGATTCGCGCACCGAAATGAAGCATCGCCGGCGCATCCAGCAGCCCTGGAGCCTCCTGCTTCAGATCGTCAGCCTGCTTTGCCTGCTCATCGCGCTGGCCGGCCCCGTCCTCGGCCCGTCCGATTCCAGCCGCGATCACGTACTTATTTTGGACACGTCCGCGTGGATGGCCGCACGCACCGGCCGCGCGACGTTGAGTGACGAAGCCCGCGCCGCCGCGCTCGCTTACGTCAAGGCGTTGCCCTCGCGCGATCGTGTCATGCTGGTTCGCGCCGACGCCCTGGCCACGCCCGTCACCGCGTTTGAATCCGACCGCAAGATCGTCAACGACGCGATTCGAAAATCGCAGCCCGGCGCGTCGGCTTTGAATCTTGCGCAAGCCTTTGAGTTTGCCCAGAAGGCGCAAAACCTCCAATCCCAGCACGCGGGCGAAATCGTTTTCGCCGGGGCCGCCCGCGTGGCCGACGACGAATCTTCCTTCGCCTCCGTGCCGAAGAATCTTCGCGTTCTGCAAGTGCAAGGCGCGCTCGAAAACGTCGGCCTGCGAAAAATCGCCCTGCGCCGCTCGGCGAGCGCCGCCGACGCATGGGATGTTTTCGTCTCCGTGCGCAACTACGGCCTCAAGCCCCGCGACGTCGCTTTGGAACTGCAATTCGGAGGCGCGCCCGCCGGATCGAAAGCGTTTTCCTTGAAACCGGACGAAGAACAGCAAGCTGCGTTTACGTTCCGGACCAAGGCCGCCGGCTATCTGGAAGCGCGCCTTAACGCGCGCGATGCCTTCCCTCAGGACGACCGCGCCATTGTCGAATTGCCGAAGGAAAAGCCCCTGCGCGTGTTGGTCTACTCCGATGAGCCGGCTTTGCTGAAGCCCCTGCTCGCGTCGAACCAGGTCGAAGCGGTTTTCGAATCGCCCGTCCGGTATTCCGCCGACACCCCTGCCGATATCGTCGTGCTGGACCGCTTCGTGCCGATGAAACGCCCCGCGGCCAATTCCATATGGATCGAGCCGCCCGCCGGCGGCTCGCCGGTTCCCGTCAAAGGAATCCGAACCGGCGTCAAACTCGATTCCTGGCACGCCGATACACCTCTCAGTGCGGGCATCCGCACCAAGGACGTACTGCTCGCGTCCACCGAGATCTTCACTCCCGCGCCCGCAGATCTCGCTGTCGCCGAATCTACCGAGGGCCCTCTCATCGTCATCCGTCCCAGCGCGCCCAAGATCGCGGTCTTCGGCTTCCATCCCTTGAAATCGACGATGAAGTACGATCTGGCCACGCCTCTGTTGATCGCCAATACGCTGCGCTGGATGGCGCCCGACGTCTTTCGCGTCCGCGAAGTCCAGGCCGGAACCGTCGGCACCGTCGCGGTTCCTGTCGAGCGCGGCATTGACCCTTCCACTGTCCGCGTCGTCACCGAGGACAATCGTCCTCTGCCGTTCACCATCGAGGACAACCTGTTGCGCTTCTTCTCCGGCGCGCCCGGCGTGGTCCGCGTCCTCACCGGAGATCGTGAGCTGGTTTATTCGCTTACCCTGCCAGGCGTCGCCGAATCGCTCTGGAAGCCCCCATCGACCGTCCGCAAAGGCATTCCCAAGTCGACTGGCGAAGGCGTCTCGACAACCGACATCTGGCCTTGGTTCGCAGTCACCGGAGTCCTCGGCCTTCTGCTCGACTGGCTCCTGTTCGGCCGCAGCCGCTTCTATCGTCTAAACATGTGGAGGAAAGCCGCATGATCGGCGACATGATTTTCTTTGCGCCTTTGCGTCTCTGCGTGAGAGAGGTTCTTCCATGACCTTCACCCGCGACTGGATCCTCATCTTCGCCGTCCTTCCCGTCGCCTGGGCCATCTTCGAATGGCGCCGGACGCAGCGCCACCTCGCGCTCGTGCTCAAAGCGCTTTCCTTCGTGGCCGTCATCGTCGCGCTAGCCGAGCCCCACATATCTACATCCGAAACAAAAGTCGCCCTCGCCGTTCTGGTCGATACCTCCGCCTCCGTCTCCTCCACCGATCTCGAGCGAGCCTCACAACTCGCCACCTCCATCGAGCACGGCAAAGGGCGCCACTGGGTCCGGGTGATTCCCTTCGCCCGATCCACACGCGCGCTCGACGCCACCGAGGTCAAACAGATCCGCTTGACCTCCGGCGAAGCCGGCCGCGCCACCGATCTCGAAGCCGCCGTCCGCGAAGCCGTCGCCAGCCTTCCCGCGGGCATGGTGCCTCGTGTCGCTCTCATTTCCGACGGTATGGAGAACAAAGGCAGCATCGCCCGAGCCGCCTGGCAGGCGCAGCAACTCGGCATCCCCATCGACACGTTCGCCCTGAAGGGCCGCCCCAAGCCGGCGCTCCGCCTGGAATCCATTTCGCTGCCCTCCATCGCCTTCACCGGCGAGCAGTTTCCCATCGATCTCACCGTCTCCGCTCCCTTCTCCGAATCCGCCGAAATCGAAATGGCCGCCGAGGGCCGGCCGCTCGGCAAGACCAATGTGAGACTCAACGCCGGGGAAAATCCGGTGCGCCTGCACGCCGCGTTGAACACACCCGGCGCGCTCGATCTCTCCATCGCCATCCGCTCCGCCGGAGGGGAAGTCCGCTACGATCAGGCGGTCACGCTCAAGCGGCCGAAAGTGCTCTACGTCTCGCAGGACTCCGGCTCCACCGATACCCATCTGACCGCGACTCTCTCCGCCGCTCAGTTCGATATCGACCGCGTCAACGATTTCACCAGCGGAGATCTTTCCCCTTATCAGCTTGTCATCTTTAATAACTGGGATCTGGAAGCCATCGCGCCGTCCCGCAAGGGCGAGCTGGAGAGATTCGTCAAGCAGGGCGGGGGATTGCTCGTCATTGGAGGCGAGCGCAGCGTCTACGCCGATGGCAAGAAAGAAGAGGATGCGCTCGACCGTACGCTTCCCGCCAAACTTGCGCCGCCCCGCTCGCCCGAAGGCACGGCCGTCGTCATCATCATCGATAAGTCGTCCTCCATGGAAGGACGCAAAATCGAGCTCGCGCGCCTGGCCGCCATCGGCGTCGTGGAGAATCTCCGCCCCATCGATCAGGTCGGCGTTCTCATCTTCGATAACTCCTTCCAATGGGCCGTGCCCCTGCGCCGTGCCGAGGATCGCCCGCTGATCAAGCGCCTCATCTCCGGCATCACGCCCGACGGCGGCACGCAGATAGCGCCCGCGCTTAACGAGGGCTTCCGCCGCATCCTGCCATCCAACGCGACATTCAAGCACATCGTGTTGCTCACCGACGGAATTTCCGAGGAAGGCGATTCGCTCGACCTCTCCCGCGAAGCCCAGCTCAAGAAAGTCACCATCTCGACCGTCGGCCTCGGCCAGGACGTCAACCGCGCCTATTTGGAAAAGGTGGCGCAATACGCCGGCGGCAAATCGTACTTCTTGAATGAGCCCGCCGGCCTGGAACAGATTCTCTTAAAAGACGTGATGGAGCACACCGGCTCCACGGCCATTGAGAAGCCGCTGATGCCCGAAGTTGCTCGCCGGGCCGAAATTCTCGATGGCACAGGCATCGAATCCGCGCCCGCGCTGAAGGGCTATGTGAAGTTCATCGCCAAGCCCAGCGCCGAAACCATCCTGACCATCGATAGGAAGGATCCGCTGCTCACCCGCTGGCAATACGGCCTCGGCCGCTCCGCCGTGTTCGCCTCGGACGCCAAAGCCCGTTGGGCCGCCGATTGGGTCACCTGGTCCGGATACGACAAATTCTGGACCAACCTGACGCGCGACCTCCTGCCGCACGCCCAGGGCGGCGAAGCCTCGCTCGACTTCGACAGCGCCAATGGAGATCTGGTGGTCGAATACCGCCTTTCCCGCGACGTACCCGAGCCCGAAACAATTCCCGAGATCTTTGTCTTGGGCCCCAACGGCTTCCAAAAACCCATCGAGGTGAAGAAAATCGCCGCCGGCCTTTATCGCGGCCGCCTCCAGATGGGCAACGCCCAGGGCCTCTTCCGCGTTCGCCCGCTCGTCGATTCCCGGGCTTTCCCCGAAGCCGGCCTCTATCGTCCCGAGGCAGAACTGGCGGACTATGGCTCCAATATCGCCCTGCTCAAACAGGTCTCCGATTTTACCGGAGGCCGCTTCGAACCTAGCCCCAGCGACGTCTTTGATCCCGGCCGCCGCCAGATCCCGTCCACCCTCAGCCTCTGGCCCGGACTGCTGGGCCTCGCCATCGCCCTGAACCTCACCGAGCTCGTGCTAAGAAAATGGAAAGGCGTCACCGGCCAATCCTGAGAAGGAGACAGACCACTGTGTCTCCAGCCGTCTGCGCCGCCTTCACGAAACGATCTCCTCCAGTGGACACAGCGGTCTGTCCCCTTCGGCCCGCGTCCCGCCCCGAGAAGGGGACTGACCACTGTGTCCCCAGCCCTCGGCGCGGCCTTCACGAAATGACCTCTTCACTGGACACAGCGGTCTGTCCCCTTCGGCCCGCGCGTCCCACTTTGCTAATCTCTTAACTCGATGCTTCTCGCCGCCGCACAAGTCATCCTCCTAGGCACCGGGACCCCCAATGCCGAACCGGACCGCTCTGGCCCCTCCGTCGCCATCGTCGCCAACGGTACCCCCTACCTCGTCGACTTCGGCCCCGGCGTCGTCCGCCGCGCCGTCGCCGCGAAGATCAAGCCGCCGGATTTGAAGATCGCCTTCGTCACACATCTCCACAGCGACCATACCGCCGGCCTGCCCGACCTCATCCTCACGCCCTGGACCCTCGAACGCACACTGCCGCTGGAACTCTACGGCCCCACTGGCCTGAAATCCATGGCCGATCACATCGAGCAGGCCTATGCGGAAGACATCAAGATCCGTCTCACCGGCGGCGAGCCCTCCAACAAGGCCGGCTACAAGGTGAATGTCCACGAGATCACGCCTGGAGTCGTCTATCAGGACGCCAACGTGAAAGTCACCGCTGTCAGGGTCCCGCATGGCGAAGAGACCGAGGCCTACGCTTATCGCTTCGATACCTCAGACGGCCGCAGCATCGTCATCTCGGGCGACACCGGCCCCTCCGACGCTGTCGCCGACCTCTGCCGCGGCTGCGACGTTCTCGTTCACGAGGTCTACTCCACCTCCGGCTTCGCGAGACGGCCTCCCGAATGGCAACGCTACCATGCGCGGTATCACACATCGAGCGCGCAGCTCGCCGGCATCGCGACGAAAGCAAACCCGAAGCTGTTGGTGCTCACGCACCTGCTCTCATGGGGCACCAGCGACGAGGATTTATTGGCCGAAGTCACCCGTCTCTATAAGGGCAGAGTAGTCTGCGCCCACGACCTCGACGTGTATTGAACCAAGGTGGCGCACGCACTCGTGCGTGCCGCATCGAGACTCGTCTCGATGCCTGCTGGGCGATTCCCTAAACCAGCCCCGCCCTCTCGAGCAGCGCCCTCGCATCCGGATCCCGCCCCATGAACGAGCGGTACAACACAGCCGGATCCTCACTGTCTCCCTTCGCCAGAATCTTTTCCCGGAAATCCCTTCCCACCGCCGCGCTGAACACGCCTTCTTTCTTGAACCGCGTGAACGCGTCCGCGTCGAGCACTTCCGCCCACTTATAGGAGTAATACCCGGCCCCATACGCCACCGGACTCGAAAACAAATGCGTGAACCCGGTGATCATCGAGTAATCCGCCGGCAACTTCGACGCCGCGAATTGCTGCAAAATCGGCCGCGACCAATCCACCGGATCGCCCAACTCGCTCGACCACTCCCGATGCAGCGCCAGGTCCACGTACCCGAATCCTAACTGCCTCATCTGAGCATTAGCTGCGCGGAACGTCTTGGCGCGCTTCATTTTCTGGAACAACTCTTCGGGAATCGTCTCACCCGTCTGCCAGTGCCTCGCGAACAGATCCAGCGATTCGCGCTCCCAGCACCAGTTCTCCATGATCTGCGACGGCAGTTCCACGAAATCCCACGCGACACTGGTGCCCGACAGGCTGCGAATCTCCACCCGGCTCAATAAATGATGCAGCAGGTGCCCGAACTCATGAAAAATCGTCTCCACTTCTCTATGCGTCAGCAGCGCGGGCTTCCCGTCAATGGGCGGGGTCAGGTTCCCGCAGATCAACCCCAGTTTCGGCAGCAGCGAATCCATCCACGCCCCGCCGCGCTTGTTCTCCCGCGGATACCAGTCCGCGTAAAACGACCCCGAATCCGCGATCTTGTAGGTCTTCACCGCCGCGTCCCACGCCGGAATGCCTTGTTCTTCCTCAACGACGATCCCGAACACGCGATGGAAAATTTCGAACATCCCGGCAACGACTCGCTGCAGCGGAAAATATGGCCGTAGCGCCTCTTCGTCGAAATCGTACAAGGCTTGCCGCTGCTTCTCGGCCCAATAGCCAATGTCCCAAGGCTCCAGCTTCCTGTTGGCGAACGTCTCCAGCTCCAGATTTTCTTCGCGGAACCGCTTCTCCGTCTTCGCCCGCAGATCCTCCAAAAACGACTGCGCCCGCCCGCCTTCATGCGCCATGCGATCGTCCAGCACCAGGTCCGCGAAATCCTTGAACCCCAGCATCCGAGCCTTCTCGCGCCGCAACTCCAGAATTTTCGCGATCAGCGGCCTGTTATTATGCGGATCAGCCGACCCGCGCAGGTTATACGCCCTCCACACCTGCTCGCGAATGGCCGCGTCGTCCAGATACGTCATCACTGCCAGGTAGCTCGGCGCCTGCAGCGTGAACCGCCATCCCTGGACGCCCTTCGCCTCCGCCGAGGCTTTCGACGCCGCCACGGCCGACGGAGGCAGCCCGGCGAGCTTCACCTCATCGGTCAGCACCAGTTCCCACGCATTGGTCGAATCCAGAACGTTTTCGGAGAACTTCGTGGTGACCTCAGCCAGCGCCACGTCGATCTCTTTCAAGCGGGCTTTCCCTGGCGCATCCAGATCCGCGCCGTGCCGCTTGAACGAATCCACGGTCTTGGTCAGATATCTTTTTCTCGTGCCCGCCAGCGCCTTGGCCTCATCGGTCGCCGCATAGGACTTAATCGCGATCCATAGCGCCTCGTTCAACACCAGCCCCGAGTAGAACGCGCTCACCTTCGGCTGCACCGCGTTATACGCCGCCCGCAACTCCGGCGTTGTCGCCACGCTTTCCAGATGCCTCACCACCGCCATCGCGTAGTCGAGATTCTCCGTCATGGTATCGAGCGCCATCAGCGGATCTTTCGACGCAATCGTCTCCTCCAGCTTGTGCTGAGATTTCACCAGAAGCTCATCGATCGCCGGCTCGACATCGGACGCCCGGATTTTGTCAAAGGGAACGCGAAACTGAATTTCAAGCAGCGGATTCATATGCACCCCCAGGGTAATAAATGTCGGCGGCCTAAGGGGACAGACTTCTCTGTGCCGAGCTACAAGGCCCAAGTGATTCTGAATCTGCGCCGAGTGGACAGAGTGTCCTGGCCCACGAGTCCTTCCAGTGCGATAATTTTATTAAGGTGGATGATTCCTCTCCCGTTTCCCAACTCCTGAAGCAGGCCCGCCGGCGCTCGCTCCTCGACCTATTGCTCGATCAGTCAGCGCTCGCCCTCTCGATCTTCATGGCCGGAGCCATTCTGCTCCTGCTCACCGGCACTTCGCTGCTCGAATGGTATTGGATTGCCCTCATCGCGCTGGCCGCCCTCGGCGCCGCGCTCTATCGCTTCCGCGGCCGCGTCCCAAACGAATACCGCCTTGCCCAGCGCATCGATTGCAAGCTCAACCTCGCGGATACGCTCTCCACCGCGAAATATTTTGAGGACACGCACTCGTCCATCGCCTATTCCCAAATAATTGCCCAGCAGCGCGCCTCCGCCGAACAGGTCGCCCGCGCCATCGATCCTCGCGCCGCCGTTCCGTTCACCCGCTCGCGGTATCTGATCCCCGCCGCCGGACTCACTCTGGTCGCCCTCGGTCTCTTCGCTGTCCGCTACGCCGTCACTGGAACCATGAGCCTGGAGCCGTCCCTGGTCAAGATGGCCTACGATACGTTTTTCGGCAGCGGCCCGCAGCAGCAGGCGAAGCACAACATCCGCAACGCCTCCGCGGACAAGAATACCCTCGATCCCGGCAATCCCGACGCGCCCACCACCGAAAACGATCAGGTCCCCGATTCGCAGATGCAGTCCTTCGAAACGCCAGACGTGAATAACCCGGCTGCCGCGGATCAATCCAAATCCGCCGCCAAGGGTCAGAAAACCTCGCCCGACGATCAGCAGGGCGAAAACTCGGACCAGGGTGAAAAGGGCGAGAAAGCCTCCAACGGCGACGACGGCAACCAGGACAACAAGAACGGCGAAAAATCGCAGGACGGCAAGCAAAAGGAAGGCAAGCAGGACGCCAAGAATCAGAAGGGCAACAACGAGAACTCTTCCATGCTGGACAAGCTGAAGGACGCCATGGCCAACATGCTCAATAAAATGAAGAGCAATCCTCCCAAGGAAGGCCAGCAATCCGCGCAAAATAGCCAGGATACGAAGTCCGGCAGCCAGGAGAAAGGTCAGAAGAGCGGCCAGAACCAGAAAGGTTCACAGAACGAATCGCAGGACGCGGATGCCCAGTCCGATCAGCAGCAGGGCGAACAGAGCGATAAGAAGCAAAACGCCAACTCCAAATCCGGCGACAAATCGGCCGACAAAACCAATTCGCCCGATGCCAAGAGCGGCATCGGCTCCTCCGACGGCGACAAATCCGCCCGCGAAGCCGAACAGCAACAGGCGATGGGCAAGATCACCGAAATCCTGGGCAAGCGCGCCCAGAACGTCTCGGGCGAGGTGATGGTGGAAGTCGGTTCCACCAAACAGCAGCTAAAAACGCCCTGGGCTCAGAAGCAGGCCACGCACGTCGAAGCCGGCAGCGAGATCCATCGCGACGAAGTGCCGTTGATGTATCAGCAGTTCGTCCAGCAATACTTCGACGAAGTCCGCAAGGGCGAAGCCAAGCCTATCCAAAAGCCATAACCACCAACCGGGCCCCGCTCCTACTTTTTCCGACGTCTTCCGGTCCCTGGCACTGCCGATTTCATTTCGCTCTTGACCTTGCCGGAAATCGCTTTGCCCGCCATCCCTTTCACGTCTGGCACGAACTTCGGGTCAGACGTAGTTCCTTCGATCGCGAATGGCACGGTGGCGCCATGGCCGCCCGGGCCCGAAGGGCCCGAAGGGGACAGTCAGAATCGACGCATTTGGCCCGAAGGGCCCCGAAGGGGACAGTCAGAATCGACGCATTTCAAATAGCCGCCAAACCTGCAGTCAGCTCCGTCCCCTTCGCGGTTCTAGCCCGCCGCCGCCTTTTCAAAGCTCCACCGCCGCCAGCGCCGCTGAAAGCGTTCCTCCAGCCGCTCGATGAACTCTTCCTCGCCGAACGGACGCCCCGCGTAGGTGCAGCGCCGTAACAGGTTCAGTTGCCCGTCCCCCTCGGCCGAGCCCAGCATCTCTCGCCAAGTCTCGGCGCCTCCGGCCCGCTGCCAGAACCCTCCGTCCAGTCCTCCGGCCAGGTCCGGCTTGCCGACCCCCAGATGCGCCGCCGCGCTCGACCAGCGATACTGCTCCGGACGCGCCGCCATGCCCGCCCGCACCGGATTCGTCTCCACGTAGCGCAGCGCGATCCACAAGTGCCGCTCCGATAAAGGACAGGAATAAAAGCGGTTCTGCCACAAATGCCCGCTCCGTCCGAGCCCCGCGTTCACCGCCTGCGCGTAGGCTCCGTGGACCCTCCGGAACAGCACCGCGAGCGAGTCGGCGCGCTCCGGCACCACCACCAGGTGCACGTGATTCGACATCAGACACCAGGCCAGCACCTGCACCCCGGCGTCCGGACAGTTCCGCTCCAGCAGCCCGAGATAGGTCTTGCGGTGCGCCGCCGAAAAGAAAACCTTCTGCCGGTTGCTCCCGCGCTGCGTCACATGATAGGCGAGCCCGGGAAGGATACAGCGTGCGTTGCGCGACATGGGTCGCTAAGGTAGTGCCGCACATGCCCGATTCTTCTCAAGGGGACGGAGCCGTCTGCCATGTTCATCAAGATGTGCGATGCGTCGATTCTGTCTGTCCCTCCCGGCCCACAGAGCATTCTAAGCTGTTTTTGCGATTTTTACCATTGACTCCGTGGCTCGACGCCATTTGCGTGGAAAGCGCTCCTCCATCGCCGAGACAAATTGTTCTTCTCCCAACGGACGTCCCGAGTA
>Ga0335069_10000047_pt1 | contig 209452 bp, 183 predicted proteins | sample Lox_Sample_11_FD_206714 | JGI IMG/M metagenome (GOLD analysis project Ga0335069, IMG submission 206714) | Soil microbial communities from Loxahatchee National Wildlife Refuge, Florida, United States - Lox_Sample_1.1 | ecosystem: Environmental > Terrestrial > Soil > Wetlands | place: USA... | reverse complement strand
CGGCGATGGCCTTGACTTCTTCGAGGCCGGGTTTCTGAGCTTCCGTCTTGGCTGCCTGTGAGATGGTGTCTTTGGGGTTCGTACAACCCAGGGACGCGGCGAGCGCGAAGGACATCCATGCGAGACGTGCGGCGGGTTGCTTTTGGTCGAACCTCATGATTGTCGCTCCTTGGTCCGAGTTGGTCAGGCGCCTGATTCATTGAGCGGCACCAGCGAGGGACTGCTCGACATGGGTACTCGCTCGAACGTCTCCTTATCCACCAACGGGCGGCCGAGGGGTGCTCTCCTTATGGGTGCGCCGCCGATTCGCCGTTCGTCACCAGGGCGGATGACGAAGAAAGATGACTGACTTCGTCGGCCTCGACCCCACGCACGTCATCACGATTGGTCCGCGAAATACTGTCGTAACTCAGCGTGACGACCCGGGGGTGCAGTGCCAGGACATGGGTAACACCTCGGTGCCAGGAGATCGGTAACGGTTTCGAGGGCGCGCTCGGCGATGCAGCGTCGAGCGATGCCCTGGAAGGACCGGACCGTCGTGAGCATCCGTGAGGAGTTCGTGCTGAAGGCGCTGGAGCCCAACACCAACTTTGCTGCGCTCTGCCGGGAGTTCGGGGTGAGCCGCAAGACGGGCTACAAGTGGATCGAGCGCTACGAGAGCGGCGGGGTGTTGGCGCTGCGCGACCTGTCTCGTAGGCCGCGAACGAGCCCCCTGGGCGTTAGCCCTGAGGTGGTCGTGGACCTGATCGCGATCCGCAATGCTCATCCGCACTGGGGGGCGCGGAAGCTGATCTGGGCACTCCAGAAGAGCGGTGCCAGGTCGGTACCATCGGAGCGGACGGTGAACCGGGTTCTCGAGCGCGCCGGGCTCGTCGTCACACGCCGGCTGCGCCCGAGGCCCGCCCCCGATACCCCAAAGCCTGACGCCAGAGCCGAGAAGCCGAACGCGCTCTGGACCGCCGACTACAAGGGCTGGTGGCGTACCGCCGACCAACGGCGCTGCGAGCCGCTCACGGTCCGCGACCAGTTCAGCCGCTTCGTTCTCGCGGTCCACGTCTGCCGCTCACCGCGGATTGAGGAGGCGCTGTCGATCTTCGAGCGGCTCTTCGAACTGTACGGCCTACCCGAACGGATCCTCACCGACAACGGAGCCCCGTTCGTCGCGCCCAGCAGCCGCTTTGGGCTGACCAGGCTCTCCGCCTGGTGGCTGAGCCTCGGCATCGAGCACCTGCGCTCCCGCAGGGGCACGCCCTCCGACAACGGCGGGCACGAGCGCATGCACCGCGACATGGCCCTCGAGCTCGAAGCCATTTCCGCGCCGACCTTCGAGGAGCAGCAGCGTGCGTGCGACCTCTGGCGGGCCGACTTCAACAACTGCCGGCCGCATGAGGCCCTTGGGATGAAAACGCCGGCCCAGGTCTACAAGCCGTCCGCCACCCTTTTCGTTGGAAGCAAGGTCGAGCTCCTGTATCCCGAGCGCATGTCCCTGCGTACCGTGAGTGGCAGTGGGTTCATCCGGATCCACAACAGGATGGTCCCTCTCACGCAAGCTCTAGCCGGCTACACCGTCGCCATCGATCCTCGCGATTCGCCTCACGAAGTCTGGTTCGCTCACCGCCGCATCGCCTTCATCACGTTCGATGGACCTCGCCCTGTCGTGGAAGTCGAAGTACCGCCCGGAGTCACCTGGAACGCACAGCATGGAGACACAGAACTGATAAACCACCCTGCCCTCGAGACCACCCGACCCCCTACCAAGATGTAACCTATGTCCTTGCTGCACCCCCGCCTCCCGCGAGATTCGAGTAACGCGGGAGGACGGGTGCCATCAGCCCGATCCCGCGATCCAACCTCTGGTTGGGAGCGAGGGATCGGGCTGATGGCACCCTAGAAGTCCGAGAAAGGCCTTAGCCTAGAGGTCGACCGCGACGCCGTCCATGTCGCGTGACGAGCTTCGCTATCTGGCCGACGCGGTTCAGCGACGGCCGCTCTCGAGACCCTACTCACCCCACGGATTTCCAGTATTTGCGATGGGTTACGCTCCTCCGTTCTGGCTCGCTATTTGTGCGTGCGGACGAGGGTTACGAGCGCCACTATGTCCCAGGCCTATGAGCCTCGCGGACTTCGCAAACCTTGCCCAAGTAGTTGGGGCGCTGGTCGTGATTCTGGGGGTGGCTTTCGCGGTGGTCCAGGTGAAGGAAATTAGCCGACAGCGACGCGAGACCGCAGCGATCCAGTTGGCGAACTCCTTCGGTAGTCGACACTTCGCTCAAGCCTTTCGTCAGGTTCTCGATCTTCCGCCAGGTGCTGAGGCTGCGGAAGTGAAGCGGTGCGGCATCGAGGACGCTGCGATGTTGGTCAGCCTGACTATCGAGTCGGTGGCCATCATGGTCCACCGTGAGATCATCGACATCGACATGGTGTGGGAGTTGATGGGCGGAGTCGTCTTGTCCACCTGGGACCGACTGCGAGACTGGTCAGACTCGTACCGACGGGCTAGCGGGAGAGAGAAGTTCGACGAGTGGTACCAGTGGCTGGCGGCGCGGCTTGAGGAGAACTACTCGGGCCCCAAGGCGGAGCCGGCCTTCAGGCGCTTCGCCCGGTGGCAGCCCCCGCCAAGGTGAAGGTTTGGTTTTGCGCGCTCAGGAAGTCGGATGTGGACCTCGATGCGGGCAGCATAACGGTTGCCAGGTCCTGGAACCGCGACACGACCAAGAGCGGCAAATTCCGCGTGGTGCCCATTGCCAGGGAGCTGGCCCTGTACCTCCGGGCCGCCGTGGCGCAGTCGCCTTCTGACCTCGCGTTCCCGAAGCCCGAGGGGACGATGATGTCCGAGCGGTGGCCCTGGAGAGCGTCCTGCGACGCGCCCTGGGCCGCGCAGGCATCGTGGAGGGCTACCAGCACGGGTGCCGGGCTCGGGGATGCAGCTACGTCGAGGCGGCGCCGGATAGGGGCCTGCGACGGTGCCCCACCCACGGTCACAAGCTCTGGCCAAAGCCGAAGGTCCGGCCGATCAGGTTTCACGACATCCGACACACGACAGCGAGTCTGCTCTTGCAGGCGGGGCGTCGGTCACAGCGGTCCAGAAAATCCTCGGCCACTCGGACCCGAGGATGACCACCGAGGTGTATGGATTGAATTCGATACGGTCGGTCGTCATGGCTCGGACTCCAACGTGAGAGTAGTACTGCTCGCCCCTGAACTCGCAACGGGCAGGAGGTGATCGCAGCGACGGGCAAGCGGGCTACAGCAGCGACAAGCCGCAGTCTCGGGGTGGGCGGCGTCGGTGAATCAGTCCACGCGCCGTAAGGGCGTGAGGTCGAGCCGTTCGGGACCTCAAGGCTGCCGCCCAAGAAAAGACCGGCCCGCGCGGATCGCGCGGGCCGGTCGAGAAACTCGCTTGCTGCCGAAGCTGGCTACTTCACCTTCCGTACTGCCGGGATGACCCAGCTGCCATCGAGGATGGAGGGCGGCGTCTCCTTGGCCCAGTAGAGGCGGAGCATCGGGATGAACTTCCCCTCGGGTGCCGGAAGCCAGTTCGCCTCCTTGTCCTTTCCGGGCGAGTCCTTCTGCAGGTACAGGTCCACCGAGCCGTCCTTGTTGACCTTCAGCTTGTTGCGCGCGCTCAAGGTGAAGCGGTTCAGCTTGTTCGGAACGAAGAAGTAGTGGTCGTCGTACATGGTGAGCGACCAGAAGCCGTCGACCGGGGGGAGCTTCCCCTTCTCGAAATGCATCACGTACTTGGCCGACCCCTCGTAGGGTTTGCCTTCGGCGTCGGCGTTCGAGGTGGGGTAGATAGCATCCTGCGGCCGGTTCGCGCCGAGACCGATGGCGGTGACGAGAGCCCGCTGGATGTAGTTCGTCCCGTAGAGGCCGGTCTTGGTCGTGAACAGCCACCCGTTCTGGAGCTTCGCGTCACCTGCGGCGATGCTCTCCTTGAACCAGGCCATGATCTTCTGCTGTGCGGCCTTGGGCGCCCCCTGGAGCCCCTTCGAAACCGCAGGGTCGAGCTTGCCGGGGTCGAAGGCCTGGCCGGGCACGATGCCAATCTTCGCGAGCTTCGCGATCATCGGAGCGTCCTCAGGAGCCGGGGGGTTCGCGCCCATCAGTGACGCGAGGAGCTTGAAGTAGCTCGCTGCGTCCAGGGCGTCCACCTGGTCCCTGACCGCGGTCTTCATGTCGACCGCCGGGTCGACGGCTCCCGGAGCGGGCGCGTACTTCTTGCCGTAAGCGCTCAGGGGAACGGCGGTGACCTTATCCTGGAGGGCGTGGACGTCCTTGTAGTCCTGGGGCGTGCCAGTGCAGTAGATGCGCCCCAGCACCCAGACGATGCCGGTCGGAGACTTGTACTCGGTGACCCCTGCCGGGAGAGTGCCCTTCCAGCCCGGCCCGGTGATCGCGTAGGTCTGAGCCTTAGTCCCGGTCGTGCGCTTGCCGGGAACCTGGAACACGTCGGTCCAGCCGGACAGCATGGGAAAGAGGAAGTAGCGCCCCTTCATGTCGGGGATGGAGACGACCCACGGCTCCTTGGAGACGTCGAGCCACACGACCGTGTAGAGGGTGTCGGCGTTCGGAGCCGTCACGGCGTGGTAGCTGGCCGGCGGATAGGCGCGCGCTCGCAGTAGCTGCCCCATCGGGGCGTGCATCGCGTCGGGCGCCGCAACGTTCGTCATCACACGACGGGTGAGCTCCATCGTGACCAGTGGATAGCCGTAGACGTACGCCTCGGTCCCAATCTCGAGGGCCTCCTTCTCCTTGGCTGTTGCTGCTGCGTCTGGTGCCGCCTGCGCGCGCACGACGTGCGGCGCGACGGAAAGGGCTGTCGCGAGCGTCAAGACATGGAACCGTTTCATGGGTAGCTCCACCAAGCTGTTGAGGTAGACACGAATGCCCCTAGTGCACCAGCAGTTGGTGGAATGCAAGGCCCTTTGGGGTTGAACGAGGAGTAGACGAGAGCCAAGCAGTTTGTGGATAGTCGGGTCGAGTTCGCACCGTTGCTTGGGATCGATAGGGCGCGAGCGCCAGACGCGAATGGACGCTAAAGGTACGGGCAACGGCACGACCGGGACCATGACGGCCACTAACGGAAAGTCAACTGTGTTCCCCGCCGGCGTGACGGGTGCGGTTGACCTCACGGACTTCGACGCCTTGAGCTCCGTGACGCCTCTCTGGGACCAACGGCATGCCCAGATTGGACGCGGGCGGGTGCGCATGCGGGGCGTGATGGTTCACACGTCTCGCATGCAACTCGCTTGCTTCTCGCGATCGCCAGGGGTGCTCGTGCGTGGCGGCGCGCCCAAAGGCGCCACCGTCATCGGCGTGCTACTTGACGGGCTCCGCCAGCACGTCCAGCGCGTGCCCTGGACGCCGGACCGCGTCGGCGTTGTCCCTCGCGGCGCGGAGTTCGAGCTACTGGGCACGGCGCCGCACTCCCTGATGGTGATGGCCGTCGATCACGAGCGGCTCGATGAGGAAGCCCACAACCGGTGGGGTCATCCATTTCCCACGGGGGCTTCGGGTCCCTGTCTCCGGCTGAAGGACAACAATCGCAGGCGCGCCCTGATCGCGACGTGGGCTCGATGGATGCGCCTGACTCGCGCCCGCCCCGAGCTGCTAAACGACGCCACCGCTTCCACCCTGATGGAGGAGGAAACACTGAGGGCGGTCCTCGACTCCGTCGAGCCTCAGGAACAGCTGCCGAAATCTCGCGCTCGCTCCGAGCTTGCGCGGCGAACCGAAGGCTTTCTCAGAAGCGCGATCGACACCAAGGTCACGATGCGAGAGATGCAAGCCGCGCTTGGAGTTCCGCTGCGGACCCTTTACGGCAGTTTCTTGGCCGAGTTCGGTGAGCCGCCCTTGCGGTACTGGCGCGCGCTTCGTCTCGATGCCGCCAGGGCGGATCTTCGAGCCGCTCGCGACGGGTCGTCGGTAGCCGAGATCGCAATGAAGTGGGGCTTCGAGCATCTCGGGCGCTTCTCGGTCAACTACCGACTGACCTTTGGGGAAAGCCCCTCCAAGACCTTCCGGCGCGCCCTTCGTGACTCGCGCCGCGACGAGCCACAGACGGAGCGGCGCTAGGGTCACCAGCAAGACGCCTGATGATGTTTCGCGGTGACGGTGCCGATGACCGGCATCGTCGGCTTCGTCCCCTGGCTCGTCATCACGTTTGGTCCGCGGTGTGCTGTCGTAAGTCCGCGTGACGACCGAGCCTGGCCACGCCTCCCGCCAGTCTCGTGATCCGCGAGAGGCCGGGTGCCATCAGCCCGATCCCTCGTTGGATCGAGGGATCGTCACCCTAAGGAAAAGTTCGAGGCGGAGAGTAGGACTCGAGAACCCGGTCGAGGAGCGGTTCGGTGAGGTGGTGCGTGGGGTCATGGAGGGGGGAAAGGGGGCTTCGAAGGCGAGCGGACATGGCGAGGAGGGACCGGCGACAGGGAGGCGAGCGACCTGCTTCAGGGCGAAGAGGGGAATGTGTCGCGGCGACGAGGTGGATCGCTCTCCTCAAAGAGATCGTCTAGAAACGACCCCTTCGGAGATGAGGAACAACGACGACACGGCCACGATTGGGCTCTACCGCCTACACGCTCGGTCCCTATGCTTTGAGCGAAAGGGGGGACATGTATGAACCTTCGAAGGGCGATCGCCGTATTGGTATTGGGCATCGCGGCGTGCGGTGGGACAGAAACCGAGGAGGAGGTCGCCAGTACGGCGTCTACAGAGGCGGCAGTCTCAACATCGGGGCACACCATCTCCGGAAGGGTGTACGCGAGCCACTCGGATCCACTCGGCGGTCCCATCCATGTGACCATTAAGCTAGTGGGACCGGTGACGCGGACGACGACGTCGCGAAGTTCGGATCGCAGTGGCACTTACGCCTTCACAGACCTGCCGGACGGCAACTACACCCTGGCTCCCCAGTTTCAGTCGTTGGGAAGAGAAGTCGTCGTTTTCTATCCTTACAATCGAAGCGTGGCCCTCGTCGGTGCTGACGTCGGAGGCCAGGACTTCGCTTCCTGTTACAGGATCGTCACTCGGACCATTCCGGTCTGTACGCCGTAGCGACACGAGAGAGCACGCGACCGGCGCGGGCAGTCTCTGAAACGAGCCTGCCCGCTTGCCCTCTTCGCGGGTCGTGCACTTTGCCAGAAGCAAACCCGGCCCGAACCTGTATCCCTGCCGGGTATCGGAGGCCTCGCCGCGGTGCAACGCATCCTTCGGCACTCCGACCCGAAGATCACCACGGAGGTCTTCGGCCACCTTGCGCCCGAGTTCCTGCGGGCCGAGGTAGACCGCCTGGATCTCGGGCTCGCCGAGGCGATGCCTGTCGAGGTGCCCGCGACGGCGGTTGCGGGGTCGGTACCGGTACGGTTTGTTACACCCGTGCTCCAAGAGCACGCGCCCGGAAAGACCGAGGCCGGAACCCCTCCCCAAATCGGGAACGATTCCGGCCTCTTTACTGGCGGGGTGTACGGGACTCGAACCCGTGGCCTCCGGCGTGACAGTTGGTGAAGCCCAGCTGGCACCGGATGGCGATCCTTCGCAAGTCGTTGGAAATCTTCGCTGTGGCCGCTTGCTGGAAGAGATCGTTTCGCCGCGATCTGCTGGACTTCCTCTTCGCCGAGTTACACCTGGGTTACAGACGCACCGCGTCGAGACAGGGCCGCACGAGTGCATGCTCTCGGTGCGGGAGGTCGCCGCTCGGCTTTCCGTCTGTACCTCAACCGTCTACAAGCTGTGCGCCGAGGGCAGGCTCGCACACGTACGCATCGCGAACGCGATCCGGGTTTCCGTAGACGAGCTACTGCGGCTGGGGGGAGGCGAGCGGTCTGGCGCCTAACAGCCCTCCTTTCACTGCGGAGGGCTGCGGCGGGGCCCGGGCGTTATCCTTGACTGGCCCGGCTGCACGACCGTGAAGCTGCCGCGCAGAGCGTCGCCATGAGCGGTCACGAGGTCGAGAACTGCGCGTGCAAGCTCCCGGCGTGCATTCCCCGGAAATCGGACGAGGACGACGCCCGCGGTTCCTACCTCGGCGACAAATGCCAGCCATCCGAAGTCCTTGTCCTCGGTGAGGAGAATCCGTCCCTCGCGCGCCGCGAGGGCGATCACCTCGGCATCGACCGTTCGGGACGTCTCCTCTGCGAGGGAGCGGACGTCGTGGCCAGAGCCACGGAGGATTCGCACGACGGCGAAGTCGAGGTTTTCGTCTGCAAGGAATCGCACGGGCGGCTACCCCGCGCGTGGCAGCACGATCACTTCATGCCCGACCGCGTCGGCGGCGTAGCGCAGCGCCGCCTGGACGTCGTCCCTTGTGAGACGAGGGTAGGCATCGAGAAGGTCGGATTCCGAGGCGCCGTCTGCGAGCTTCCGGAGGATGTCCTCGACCGGAATTCGCGTGCCACGAATCACTGGCTTGCCCTGGAGTATTGCTGGGTTGAGCTCAATACGGTCGGTCGTCATGGCACAGACTCCAAGGTGAGCGTACCACCGCTGAGCCGGGAGGTCGAAACGGTCAGGTAACCGCAACCTCCCGAGGGACTCGCGGCACGCAAAGACCGGCGCCCAAACGCAGGTCCGGCACCGGGAGTCCCCGTCCCCGGCCGGACGACGGGGACAGCTGGCAATCTCTTCCGCTACTTGCCTTTAGCAACCTTCTGCAGCGGAGGCGGCTGCCACGTCCCTTCGCCGGGCGGCAGGACCGAGGGCGGCTCCGTGCTCGGCCAGTAGAGTCGCATGACAAGGTAGATGGGTCCGTTCGGAGCGGGCAGCCAGTTCGCCTCCTTGTCCTTCCCCGGCGACTTGTACTGGACGTAGAGCGTCACCGACCCGTCCTTGCCCTTCTTCAGGGAGGGCAGCATCGGCGAGTTGATGAGGTAGCGATTGATCGGGTTCTCGACCAGAAGTTGCGTCTTCCCGTCGTACATGGTGACCGACCAGAAGGCGTTCACCGGTGGCAGCTGCCCCTTCGGGAACGTGATCGTGTAGCTCGCCTTGCTCCCGTCGAGCGGCTCGCCGCTGCTGTCCATCTTGGTCAGCGGATACATCGCCTCGACGGCGTCGTTGCCGTAGATGCCGCCCTTCGCGGCGGCGGCCCGGAGCAGCCAGTTCCCGTTGTAGAAGGCCCGGTCGCCGAATGGTGAGCCCACCCTCCAGCCGTTGACGTCCTTCCCGAAGGTCCCGAGGGCAGCGTCGACCTTCCGCATGCCCTCCTTCATGCCGAGGAGCACGGCCGCCTTGTGTTCGAGGGAGAGGTCCTTGAACTCGAAGGTCCTGCCCGGGCCGACGCCGATGCGCGCCAACTTCTCCCGGATGGCCTTCTCCTCGGGTCCGGCGGGGGCGGTCTGGAGAACGAAGTCGACGTAGTCGAAGAACTCGGTCTTTACGAGATCCTTGTCGATCTTCGGAAAACGGACGGTGGGTGCGGGCGGTGGCGCGGGCTGCTTCAGGTAGGCCGAGAGCGGCTGCACCTTGTAGCCTGCCTGGACCTTCTTCACGTTGTCCATGTCGCCAGGGTTGAAGAGCTGAGTGCGGAAGATTGCAGCCGAGAACTGCGTGGACGAGCGAAAGACCTGCTTGATGCCAGCGGGCTTCTCACCCTTCCAGTCCGGCCCGACCACCATGTAGTCCCCGGGCTCGGTGCCGGTGGCTCGGCTGCCGATGTACCCATAGTTGAAGGTGTTGCCGTCGGTGAGCTGGACCGAGTAGTACCGGGGCTTCGGGACGGCGGGAACGCTGATGACGAGGGGCTCCGCCCGGAGGTCCATGCACACAAACGAGTACGGCGTGTCGCTGTTGGGCGTGACGACGGCCGTGTCCTTCGGCGTGAAGACGCGCGCCTCGTTGAAGATCTCGTTGAACGGGGCCTTGTACTGGCCCGAGCTTTTGTCCACGGCGTACTGGTACAGGATGTCATAGGCCATCACCATGGGGAGGCCGTACACGAAACCCTCTTCGGCGATGGCTTTCACCTCCTCCAGGCTGGGCTTCTGGGGCTCGGCCTTTGCGGCCTGCGAGATCGTGTCCTTTGGGTTCGTGCATCCCAAGAACGCGGCGAAAGTGAAGAACATCCATGCCCGACGTGCTGCGGGGTGGCGTAGCGCGAACCTCATGAGGACTCCTTCGTGGTGTGATGCCGGTGAGGCACTTGGCTCGGATCGAGCCGCACCGGTGCGCTGCTCGACTTGGATGGCCTTTTGAGCGCTGACTTATCTATCAACCGAAGGCCGTGGAATGCACCCCTTATGGGTGCCCAGGTGGTTCTCTGTCGGTCACCGAAAGCAAGAAGCAAGGCCGTCGTCGGCCACAAGGCAGATGACGAAAGCAGATGAAGCGTTCCGACGACGAAGCCGATGACCGGCTTCGTCAGCTTCACTCCCACGCACGTCATCACGATTGGTCCCGCACCGAGTTCCTGTAACTCTGCGTAACGACCGGGCCCCGACCCCGCCTCGCGCCAGCGTCGAGTCTTGCCTGAGGACGGGTGCCATCAGCCCGATCCCTCGCTCCCAACCAGAGGTTGGATCGAGGGATCGGGCTGCTGTCACCCTAGGAGAAGTTCGAGATAGGCGGGAGGCGGGGCCAGGCAAGAGAGGGACCTCGAGGACCCAGTCGAGGAGCTGTTCGGTGAGGTGGTGCGAGAGGTCATGGAGGGGGTGGGAGGGCGGCTTCGTGAAGGCGAGCGGTCTTGGCGAGTAGAGAGCGGCGACGAGGAAGGCGAGCGACCTGGTTCAAGGCGCGAAGACGCGAGCGGTCGGTTGCTATGAAGGCGATGGGCGCGGCTCAGGACGGGAGGGCTGTGGGGACTGGCGAGGGAGCCTCAAGAGGGTGGTGTAGAGTGGGGTTGACCTTGGTGCGGTTTAGGTTCTACAGCTAGAGGTGAAAGGGAGCAACCGATGACCCCGAAGATCCCCGTCGAGCCGCCGCCGACCTCCAGCGAGAAGTTCGCACAGACCTTTCGGTTGCCGGTCGACCTCGTTTACTTCCTCAAGCACGAGGCGAGGGTACGTGGCGCGGACCTGAACGCCACTGTCTTCCGCTACCTCGACGGGGTCCACCGCTGGTTCGGGTTACCGCGGGCTGTGGCCGATCTGCTCGAGGCCGACCGGAAGGCCCTCGAGCTCGACCGCTACGAGTACCTGCTCCACGTGCTCTACCACCGCGCCCTCGAGCTCCGGGAGAAGCCCCCGGGGTTCGACAGCTCGGCCGGGTCGAGGAAGCGGTAGGCGGAGCCGGCCGTGGCCAGGGCGAAGGGTGCCATCCTCACCGACCGGGACCGGGTGCTCCTCTCGTACGTGGGGGTCGCCCGCTACGCGACCGCCGACCAGGTCCACCGGCTGCTTTTCGACGGAAGAAGCAAGAAGCAGACGTACCGCCGGCTCGCGAAGCTGTGCGCGCCAGGAGGAGGCCTCGGGGAGGGTGCCTGTCTCCGCCGGCTGGAGTTCCGCCGGGCTGAGGGCACGGCGATCCCTGTGTGGGCGCTGTCCTCGTACGGGAGGGGGATCGTCGGCCCCCTCGTCCCGTACCTCCGTCCCCCGGCGGCCCACGACATCGGCCACCGCTTCCTTGAGCACACGCTCGTCCTGAACGAAGTCTTGCTAAAGCTCGTTCTGAATCTCCGCAAATCGGATCTGGAGCCTCTGGTGGGCCTCCCCTTCCGCTGGCTCTCCGAAGACGACGAGACGCTCCAGTTCAAGCGCTACGAGCACCAGGGGGCAGCGGCGACGAGGGTCTCGGCGGTGCTCAAGCCAGACGCCATCGTCGAGGTCCCCGACAGGCAGCGGAGGCTCTTCTTGGAGGCCGAGACCGGAACGCAGAGCATCGCCACGGCCCACCCGGCGAGAAGCGGGGCGATCGTGGCGAAGCTCCGCCGCTACGCCGCCTTCTTCGGTGGACTGACCGAGGCGAGAAGCCCGGAGACCTGGTACCGGCACGCCTACCCGGACGGATTCCTTCCGCGGGTCGTCTTCTTCGTGCACTCAGACGAGCGGAAGAGGCACGTCGAGGAGGCGGTCAAGGCGGAGATGGCGTCGAGGCGAGCTTCGGAGTTCTCGGTCCTCGTCTTCACGTTCGCGGAGGCTGCGACCGTGCTCGCTCCGTACATCCTCGGGGGGCGACGCCAGTCGGCGGGCGGCCCCGTGACTCTACGGCAGTTGACGGTCGACTCGGAGCAGGTCGACAGGATCCACGCCAACTACCTGCTCGTGGTCATGGCCAGCCGCAACTGGGAAGCCGCGGCGAGACGGATGGGCGCGACGCTACCGAGCGAAAACGGACTGCAGTCGGCGCTGCGGGTCCTGCGGGGCTTCATCGGGAAGGAGTTGGGCTACGACGAGAGGCACCCGCCGACCGGATCGCAGGCCGGGGATCAGCGCTGAGGGAACACGCATGGCAGAGTCGAACGAGGGACAGGTTACGTTCGGGTGGAGCGGGAACGAGGGAGCGGAAGCTGCGTCGGCGCCTGCCCCGCGAACCCCGGGCAGGCGACGGTCTCCGGCTCCGGAGCGGCTGCCACCCACGACCGACGTCGGCGAAACTCCGCTACCCGCGGCCAACGAGCTCTGGGACGTCCGAGCGGCGGCCCGCTTTCTGAAGCGCAGCGTGAGCTGGGTCTACCACAAGGCCGAGGACGGGACGCTTCCGGTCCGGCGGCTGGGTGGCTGGGGCGTCCGGTTCATCCCCGCAGAGCTCAGGGCTTGGGTCGAGTCGGGCGGAGGTCGGTCCCATCGCTAGAATTACGGAGAAAGAAGAAAGGCAGGCATGGGCTGCGTCTACCTACGAGGGCGAGTCTGGTGGATCAAGTACCGGGACTCGAACGCCGAGATGGCCTACGAGGCCACGCGCGCCCGGACCAAGGCCGAGGCGAGAGAGATCCTGCGCGAGTTAGAGGGTCGCGTCTTCCGTCAACGGCGCGGCCTGGAGCCGCGCTCGCTCAATCCGGAGGAGTGGACGGTCGCCGATCTCATGCAGTGGTGGCTCGCGAACTACAGCGAAAGGTCGGAATCACACGGGAGCAACGTCGGGACCGTTCGGAACCACATTCTGTCCTCGGCCATCGCAACGAAGCGCTTGGAGCAGGTGGGGACGGGCGATGTGGAGAGGCTCCTCAACGAGAAGGGGCGTTGCCTCTCTCCTGGCACCGTGAATCACGTCCGCGCTTTCCTCGTCCGAGCCTTCAACAAAGCGAGGAAGGCACAGAAATGGCTCGGCGGGAACCCCGCTGAACAAACGGAAACGCGCCGGGTGCCGGAGAGGATCGCCAGCATCCTCGCCCCGGAGGAAGTCTTCCCCTTCTTTGCCGCGCTCGCACCCACCCAGCGGCCGGTGTTTGCCACCGCCATCCTCGCGGGTCTTAGGAAAGGCGAGCTGTGTGGACTGCAGAAGTCCGACGTGGACCTCGTCCGACGCCTTCTTTTCGTCCGCCGCTCGTACGAGAGGCCGTCCACCAAGAGCATGAAGCAAAGGGTCGTGCGCATCCCCGACGAGCTCGTACCCTTTCTGGAGCAGGCGCTTGCCCAGTTCCCGGGCCCGTGGCTGTTCCCGGATGACTCTGGCGCGATGCGGACGAAGACCTGGCAACCCGAGGACATCCTACGGCGGGCGCTCAAGCGCGCCGGGATCGTCACGGGATACACGCACAAGTGCCGGCGAAAGGGCTGCGGCCACGAGGAGGCGCACGCCGACCCGGAGTCACGCCGGTGTCCGAGATGCCGGTTCCTTCTCTGGCCGAAGGCCCACGTGCGCGAGATCCGGTTCCACGATCTCCGGCACACCTACGCGAGCGTGCTCCTCATGCTCGGGGCGAACCTGGTGTCCGTGCAGAAGCTCCTCGGCCACTCCGACCCGAAGATCACCGAGCGGCGGTACGGTCACCTATTGCCGGAGTTCATGGCCGCGGAGGTCAACCGGCTGCGTTTCGGCCTCGGCGCGCTGGCGACAGCTTCCGCTGGCAGAAACTCGCTGGACTTTGCAGCGAGTCTCTCGCCGGCGGTTACACCGGGGTTACAGTCTGCTCACCGGGAAGAAGAAGAGGCCGGAACCCCTCCCAAATCGGGAACGATTCCGGCCTCTTTAATGGCGGGGTGTACGGGACTCGAACCCGTGGCCTCCGGCGTGACAGGCCGGCGTTATAACCGACTTAACTAACACCCCAAGATCGGTTGCTTGGGCGGAGCAGGTTTCGAACCTGCGACCCTCGCCTTGTAAGGGCGATGCTCTACCCCTGAGCTATCCGCCCCCGGGTGATCGAGCGACGCGTTTCTAGCTTGCGAAAGAGCGCCTGTCAACGCCGCGCACGGCTCCCAAGCGCCTGACACTTCCGGGCTTTAAAAGGGATGGCCGATGTCGCCACAAAAGGGTACGACCGGCGGCGACCAATGACATGGAAGAAGGGGCAAAAGCTCGTTCATCGGGCACAGCCGGCCTGGGGCGTGGGCCTCATCCTCGAGGTGGGCGACGAGGGGCGCCGGATCGCGGTGCGCTTTGCCGGCCGCGACGGGGTCACGGTCGTCTCTGGACGGGATCCCGCGCTGGCCCAGGTGCCGGACGACACTCCGCTCGATAGGCCCGAGGGGGGGCTGCTGGCCCGTCTCGCATCCAGCGACGTGGGCCCGGCGAGCGCCTTCGTTCTGCGGACGCGCGTGGCCCGCCTCGAGGCGATGCGTCGAGCCGACAGCCTGGGGGCGCTGCTGTCGTCCCGGGTGCACGTCCTTCCCCACCAGGTCGGCGCGGCCGGGCGCATCCTGGCCGAGAGGAGCCCGCGGTTTGTCCTGGCGGACGAAGTGGGCCTCGGCAAGACGATCGAAGCCGGGCTCGTCTTCTCCGGCATGCGCCAACTCGGTGTTGCCGACCGAGTGCTCGTCGTCGTGCCCGAGCACCTCTCGTTCCAGTGGCTCGCCGAGCTCTTTCACAAGTTCAACGCCCTGTTCACCCTGCTCACGACGGAGCGGATTGCAGAGCTCGGTGGACCGGCCGAAGCGGTCGCGAAGAGCCGGCTTGCCATCGTGTCGCAGGAGCGGCTGGGTGGGGACGGGGAGCTCGCCGCGCTGTTCGCGACGGCCCCGGCGGACCTACTCATCGTCGACGAGGCCCACCACCTGGCGACCGACGCGCTGTTCGAGCGGGTCGCGCCCATCGCCCGGTCCGCCTTCGGCGTCCTCCTCCTCACGGCCACCCCCGTCCGCCTCGATCCTCGGGAGTACTTCCGTCTACTCTCCCTCGTGGAGCCGGTCCCGAGCACGACCCTCGATCGCTTCCTCGCCCGCCTTGAAGCGCACGAGGCCTTCGCCTCGGTGGCGAGACAGGTGCTCGCCGGCGGAAACATGGAGGAGGCGCTCTCCGCGCTCCACGCGCTCGCCCCGGAGGATCCGCTGTTCCGGGGCAGTAAGGAGGCGAAGCAGGGGAAGCGACCCCGGGTCACCCGGGCAAGGCTGCTCGACCACCTGGCGACGCGGTACAGCCTGTCCTCCCGACTCATCCGCAACCGTCGGGTCAAGGTAGGTGCCTTCACGCGGCGCGTTCTGCGGCGCCACGAGGTCGCCGAGGGCGGCAAGCTCCCGGCTGCGGCGGCGCTCTGCGCGGGGCTCGCGCGCTCGCGGGAGAAGGTACTCGTATTCGGCGGGGACGTGGCTACGCTGCGAACGCTGCAGGGCCAAATTGCCGACCGGGAACGGCTGGAGGCGCTGCTCTACGACGATGCGCCGACCCTCGAGGCGCGGGATCGCATGGTGGCGCGATTTCGGGACCCCGACGGGCCGATGGTCCTACTCTCGGGCGAGTCCGGCGGGGAAGGGCGAAACTTCCAGTTCTCCTGCCACCTCGTCTGCTTGGACCTGCCAGACTCGCCTCTCACGCTGGAACAGCGGATCGGGAGGCTCGATCGCCTCGGGCAAACCCGGCCCGTGGAGGTCCACGTCCTCGCCGAACCCGGGGAGGAGGCCTTTCTCGCCGACCTCTACGAGAAGGAGATCGGCATCTTCGAGGAACCCGTCGGAGGGCTCGACGCGGTCCTCGCGACGCTTCCGGAGGAGTTGGACGCGCTGCGACGAAAACGCAGCGACGAGACGCGAGAGGCATTCCGCCGGAAGATCGCGGAGCGTGTGGCGGAGGGGCGTCGGGCGCAGCACGAAGGCTACGACCCGCTGCTGGACGTCCGGTCGGCCTCTCTACCCGAGCTCACGAAGCTCGTGACCGCGGCGTTCGAGCGCCTGGGAGAGGAGCCTCCGGACGGGACCGACGGAGGACGCGACGCGACCGCCGAGGACCCGGACGCGACGACCGCCCGGAGCCGGCGGCTCGAGGCCTCGCTCCAGACGCTCTCGCGCTGGCTCGAGGAGGAGCTCGAGGAGCTCACCGTGGAGGCAGGACGCCGGGTCGGGATGGAGGTCGACACGGACGAGAACGTGCATCCATTTGAGACCGCCTTTACCTTCGGGACCAGCATGCGCATCGAGGCGCTTCCTGGAATGGAGATGCCCGAAGAGGAGCGGACGCACCTCGGCAGCTTCTGGCGGGAGACCGCGGTCGCCCACGAGGAACTCGAGTGGTTCGCGACCGGGCACCGCCTCGTCGAGGCACTCCTCGAACTCGTCCGCGACGGCGACGCGGGCCGTACGGCCGTGGTGCGGTCCCGGGTGGCGCCGCGAGCCGGTGCGCTGTACGCCCGGTACCGGCTGCGATGGCCGGCTCCGGCCGACCTCCACCCCGGGGCGCGCGTGCCCTCCCGCCAGGCCTCGCGATACCTGGACGAAGCCCCCATCTCTGCGCTCGTCGAGCTTGCGCCCGGTCACCGCCTCGTGGAGGGCGGGGCTGCCCGGCTCGAGGTGGATGTGGAGGCCGTCGCCGATGGACGGGTCGGTCCTCCTCCGGCCGTGGTGCTCGAGGCGGCGGGGCGCGAGGCAGACCGGGCCGCCCAATCGGAGCTGGCGCGCCGGGTGACGCTGGCTGTGAAGCGGCTGGGCGTGCACGGAAAGGTGGAGGAGACCCGCCTCATCGCCTCGGCGCGCGAGGGAGGGGCACCGAAGGAGGCGGTGGGGAGGGCGCTCGTGGCGGAGCTCCTGCACCGAGAGATCGTCGAGAAGGCGCTGCGGGGGGTGAAGCTGGATCTCGACGCCGTCGCCCTCGTCGTGCCGTGACGCGGCCGACAGGCGCTGGATGGTGGGCACCCGTCCCTTCGACAGGGCGTCCCCGAACCGCTAGGCTCGCCCGGTGAGCGCGCCTCCGCGGGCCTACCTTCCCGACCTCCTCTTCGCGGGGGGAGAGGTCCTCGAGGGCGCGGCGCTCTCGGTGGTGGACGGCGCGGTCGTCGGGGTGGGCGAGCCGGAGATCGGCTGCCAGTGGGTCCGGCTCCGGGGAAGGGCCATCCTCCCGGGACTCGTCTCGGCCCACAGCCACTCCTTCCAGAGGGCCATCCGGGGGCGCACGGAGGCGCGCTTGCCTGGGAAGGGCGACTTCTGGGCGTGGCGCGAGGCCATGTACCGGGTCGCGGCCATCGTCGACCCCGAGGACGTGTACGCCATCGCTCGCCAGGCGTTCCACGAGATGGCGCGGGCTGGGGTCACCGCGGTGGGGGAATTTCACTACCTCCAGCGCGACCCGAACGGGCGGAGCTACGAGGACCCCGACCTCCTCGCCAAGCAGGTCATGCGGGCGGCCCGCGAGGTGGGAATCCGCATCGTCCTCCTGCGGTGCGCGTACGCGCGCGGTGGGCACGGCGAGCCGCCCGGGCCAGCGCAGCGCCGCTTCGTGGACGAGGCGAGCGACGACGCCCTGCAGAGCGTCGAGCGGCTCGAGGCCTTCGTGGCTGGCGACGCGGCTGCGGGCGTGGGGCTCGCGCCCCACAGCGTGCGCGCCTGCCCGGCCGATTGGATCGCGCCGCTCGCGACCGCCGCGCGCCTTCGGGGCTGGCCTCTTCACGTGCACCTCGCGGAGCAGCCGGCCGAGGTGGAGCAGTGCCGGGCCGAGCACGGGGTCACGCCGCCCGTGCTGCTCGAGCGGCTCGAAGCGCTTCATCGAGGCACGACGGTCGTGCATGCCATCCACCTGACCGTCGAGGACGTGCTGTGCCTCGGGAGGGCGCAGGCCACGGTGTGCGCGTGCCCGACCACGGAGCGTGACCTGGGAGACGGGATCGTTCCCGCGGATCGCCTCCTCGAGGCCGGGTGTAGCCTGGCGCTCGGGAGCGACTCGAACGTTCAGATCGACCTGCTCGAGGAGGCGCGCGCGCTGGAAGGCCACCTGCGGCTCGAGCGCCTGACGCGAGGCGTGCTGGCCGCGGGTGCAGGTTCCGGGAACGACGACCTCGCCCGGCGCCTGTACGGCGCCGCCTCCGCCGGGGGCATGCGTTCCCTGGGACTTTCCGGGGGAGCGCTCGCCGTCGGAGAACAGGCCGATTTCCTCGTCGTGGACCTCGAGGAGTCGTCGATAGCCGGAGCGTCGGACGAGGACCTCCTTTCCACGGTCGTCTTCTCGGCGGCGCGAACGGCCGTCCGGGAGGTCTTCGTGGCCGGGGAGCCGGTCATTCTCGGGGGGGCGAGCGCGAACAGCCACCCCCCCGGGGACGAGATCGCGCGCGAGTTCAGGGCCACGATGAAGAAGCTCTGGGCGAGGTGAGCCGGGACCGCGTGCGGGCAGCTCCGAGGTGGCATAGGCTTCGGCCATGGACCTCGTGCCGCTCCTGCAATCGCTCATCGCGATCGACTCGACCTCCTCGAAGTCCAACCTGCCGGTTCTCGAACGGATCGAGACAGAGGTCCGCGCGCTGGGGTTCGACGTACGCCGAATGACGTGGCGGGACGCCGAAGGCGTGGAGAAGGGGAACCTCGTCTGCCGCAAGGGACCGGAGGGCGCCGGGGGCCTTGCTCTCGTGGCTCACAGCGACTGCGTCCCCTTCGACCCCGACTGGAAGGAGGCGCTCTCGGGGGGCCTCCGAGACGGCAGGGTCTACGGGCGCGGATCCGCGGACACCAAGGGCTCTGCGGCGGCGATGCTCGCGGCGGCCGCGCGCGTGGAGCCGCGGACGGCCCCGCTCTGGATGCTCTTCACGGCCGACGAGGAGGTCGGGTGCCAGGGAGCGAAGCTCCTGATGCACGAGGGCAAGGTCCGGCCGCGCGTCGCCATCATCGGGGAACCGACCCGGCTCGTCCCCATCCGAGCCCACAAGGGCTACTGTGCCGTGGACGTCACTGTGACGGGTGTCGAGGGGCACAGCGCCTTCCCGGACGTCGGTGTCTCCGCGATCCACGCGGCCGGCAGGCTGCTCGCGGAGATCGAGCGCATCCAGGCGAAGCTGGCCGAGGAGCAGTCGGACGCGGCCTTTGCCCCGCCCCACACGACATTCAACGTGGGGGTGATCCGCGGCGGGAAGGCCCGGAACATCCTCGCGGGCGAGTGCTTCTTCACGTTGGAGTGGCGTCCCCTCCCCGGGCAGGACCCGGCGCGGGGGCTCGCCCTCTTCGACGAGGCGGCGGCCCGCCTCCAGAACCGCGGCGGCGGAAGGCTCCGGATCGAGCACACGCCCATGCGGGTCGACAAGGCGGCGGTGACCGCGGCGGACGCCGAGGTCGTGCGCTTCCTCGAGGAGGAGAGCGGCAACGCATCCGCCACGGTCCCGTTCGGGGCCGAGCTCCCGGAGCTCATCGACATGGGGGCCGAGGCATGCGTGTTCGGGCCAGGGGACATCCGCGTCGCCCACCGCACTGGAGAGCACGTGGAGGTCGCCGACCTGGAGCGGGCCGCGACGATTCACACACACGCCATCGCCCGTTTCTGTGGGTGAAGAACGAGGCGTCGCAGCCGGCCCTCGCCCGGGAGGGGGAGGCCCTCGGGTGCCCTCGCCGCCAGGAATCGAATGGACTAGGATGCGCCCGTGGCGCTGCACTTCTGGAAGTACCACGGGCTCGGGAACGATTTCATCGTCATCGACGGCGGGACGCTCATGGCGCCCGGCCGGGCGGAGCTCCTGTGCGACCGGCACCGCGGTATCGGGGCGGACGGGGTGCTCACGATCCTCCCGCCGAGGGACGGCGGCGTCGCCTACATGCACATCTACAACTCGGACGGGTCGGTCGCCGCGATGTGCGGCAACGGTATCCGCTGCGTGGCCCGGCACCTCGCCGAGACCCGGGGCCTTGCGGGCGACATCGTCATCGACACCGACTCCGGTGAGAAGCTCTGTTCCCTCCACCGGGGCTCCGGTTCGTCCGTGGAGTCGGTGACCGTCGAGATGGGCAAGGCGCGCCTCGAGGGCGAGCAGCGGTTCGAGATCGGCGCGGAGGTCGTCCACGCCCTGCGGATCAACATGGGAAACCCGCACGCCGTGATCTTCGATGGGCCGGGTCCGGAGCGGGCGGCGTCCGTCGGGCCCGCCATCGAGGCGCAGGTGCCAGGAGGCGTGAACGTCGGGTTCGCGAGGATCTCCGGAGCCGGTCTGGACCTCGTCGTCTGGGAACGGGGGGCAGGCCTGACGGACGCGTGTGGCACGGGCGCGTGCGCCGCCGTGGTCGCGGCGCTGAAGACCGGGCGCCTCGGGAGTGGCGCCTCGGTCGACGTCCGGCTCCCCGGGGGCGTCCTGACGATCAGCGTCGGTCCGGACCTCTCCGTGCGCATGAGGGGCCCCGTGACGCGAGTCTTCGAGGGGGAGGCGGAGATCTGATGGCGGGTGGACGCATCCTCGTCGTCGACGACGAGCGCTTCTTCCGGGACCTGTTCCAGGAGATCCTCACCGCGCGCGGGCACCACGTGCGCGTCGCCGTCTCCGCCGACGAGGCCCTGCGCCTGCTCGCGGGCGAGCGTTTCGAACTCCTGGTGACGGACCTCGTCATGCCCGGGATGGACGGGATCTCACTCGTCCGGGACGCGAAGGCCCGCGATCCGGAGATCGAGGCGATCGCCGTCACCGGACAGGAGGACGTTCGGCTCGCCGTCCAAGCGATGAAGGCAGGGTGCGCCGACTTCCTCACGAAGCCGGTCGACCGCGCCGAGCTGACGGCCACGGTGGAGAAGACGCTCGAGCGAGCGCGTCTCAAGCGGGAGCACTCGGCACTCCTGAGCGAGAACATGCAGTTTGCCCGGTCGCAGGCGCTGTTCCGCCGCTGCATGGGCATCCTCGCCACGCTCGACCTGGAGCGTCTCCAGGATCTGACCCTGTCGGTGCTCTCGCGCGTGACCGACGCGCAGGGCGCGGCACTCTGGCTCGCCGACGAGAAGGGCCAGCTTCAGCTCCGGGCCTACCGCGGCATCATCGAGCGGTCGGTCCTCCCGCCGCGGATCGACTTGAAGGAGGGGGAGCTCGCGGCCTCGGTCCGCGGCGGTACTCCGTTCGCTGCACCGGGTGCCCCACCGGGCGAGGCCTTCTACGTGCCGCTCGTGGTGGACGACGAGCCGGTCGGCCTCGCGCTCATCGCCGATCGGGCGAGCGGGAGGTTCGGCTCGGAGGAACAAGCTGCCGCCCTCGCGGTCGCGGACTTCTCGGCCATCGCCGTGCGCAACGCGCGCCGCTTCCAGGCCCTCGAGCGACTCGGGCTGCGCGACCGCGAGACCGCCGCGTACAACCTCTCCTACTTCGTCGACTACGCGGGCAAGGAGTTCTACAAGGCCCGGCGCTACGGTCGCCAGTTCTCCCTGGCGTTGGTCTCCATCGACAACCTCGAGCAGATGCGCAAGGAGGTCGGGCGAGAGATCTTCCGGACGGCGATGCGCGACCTCGTGTCCGCGATCGCCCGCGTCGTGCGCGACGCGGACATCCTGGCGAAGGTCTCCGAGAACGAGTACTACGTGCTGCTCCCGGAGACCGACTACTTCGGCGCGCTCATGTTCCTCCGGCGCGCCGTGGAGGAGGTGCGGCGCGAGCAGTCAGTGCGCGCGCTGGAGGAGCGGGTGCCGCTGCTGCTCTCCATGGGGGCGGCCACGTTTCCCAAGGACGGAGAGGATTTCGACGAGCTCCTCCACTGGTGCCGGGCGAGGACCGAGGAACAGCGGGGGTCGCTCGTGCGCCGGCTGCACCTCGGCGACCTGGAGGCCGGGGCCTTCTGGGAGCTCGCCGACATCCTCCTCTCGGAGGGGGCGCGGCTGCCGGACACGTCACCGTCGGCGCGGCGTCCCGCGGAGGCCGAGCTCTTCGAGGCGGCGCAGAGGGAGGCGGCCCGCGAGGTGGCACGCGATCCTCGAGCGCGCGGTCTCGTGTACCTCGGCCGTTCCGCGTCCTCGAACGGGTCCCCGCTGCTTGCCGAACTCCCGCGCCCGGAGGCCGCGTCGAGGGCGGGGGACAGCCCGGTGCGGATCTTCGTCCTCGGCTCGCGCGCGTCCTCGCAGCCGCTCGAGCATCCGCTCGTGACCCCGGTCTTCGTGGACGGAGACGCCCACCTTGCGAGCCACCAGTTCCTTCTGTTCCTGGGCGAGAACGCCGCCTACGGCCTCTTGCAGAATCCCGGCGGCTCCTTGTTCCACACCTCCGACGTGCCGCTCGTCGACCTGCTCGTGTCCAAGCTCCAAGCCGCCTACGACCTCCAGCCGGTCTAGCCATGCCCCCGACGCGGAAAATCCTGTTCGCCGACCCGGATCCCACGGTGGTCCGGCAGCTCGCGCCGCTTCTCCGACAGAGGGGATACCAGGTGCACGCGGCGCAGGACGGCTCCCGGGCTCTGCAGATCGCCATTCTTCGTTCGCCGGACCTGGTCATCTTCGACGAACGGATGCCGCTGCTCGACGCGCGCACCTTCCTCCGCATCCTGCGTACGAATCCCCGCACGGACCGCATCCCCGTCATCCTCGCCGGCGAGTCGGCCGACCCGGACAAGGTTCGCGTCGGCGCGTGGCTGCGAAAGCCCTTCGATCCGGACCAGGTGCTGGCGCGCATCGAGCAGGTGTTCCGGAGGGTCGAAGCGGCGCGCGCCGTCAGTGGCGAGGGGCGTGAGATCGAGGGCAATCTGGCCCAGATCCCGCTCGTCGACCTGGTGCAGATCCTCTCGATGAACCGCAAGACGGGAAGGCTGCGCATCGAGCGCGAGGGCGAGAGGGGCGAGGTCGTCTTCTCCGCCGGTCAGGTGGTGGATGCGCTGTCCGGTCCGGTCTCCGGGGAGAAGGCCCTCTTCCGGCTCCTGTCGCGACGCGAGGGCCAGTTCTCGTTCCAGGCCGGCCCCGTTCCGGCAGAGGGGCGGGTGAGCCGCCGCGTCGACGAGCTCCTCTTGGAAGGGCTCAGACAGGTGGACGAGCTGTCGCGGCTCCTGCCAGCCCTGCCGGGGCCGGCGGAACGGATCGAGCTCTTCGTGGCCGCCTCGGAGATCCCCGGGCTCCATCCGGTGACGGAGGAGGTGGTCCAGCTGCTGTCGTCGCCGAGGACACTCGCAGAGGTGCTCGACAGCACCCGCGCCACGGACCTGGAAGCGGCGCGCGCACTCTCGACCCTCCTCGAGCACGGTTACGCAACCCGGCGGGAGGGCGAGCCCGCGCTCGGCGGGGAGGCGCAGCTGCTCGCTCCGCACGTCGTGCACGCGCTGCGCATTCGCATCGGTCGCGCCCGCGCCCGGGGTGGCAAGCCGGTCGGAAAGGTGATCCTCGCTGGTGGCAGCGCGTCGGCGCGGCGGGGCGCCCTCGCCCGGTTTGCCACCCTCCCCGGATGGGAGGCCGTGCCAGAGGGCGGAAACGGCTTCGGCACCGTCGGCCGGCTCGACCTCGGCGAGGTCCGGATCGACGTCCTCTCGCTGCCCGGCGACCGATCGCAACGTCCGCTCTGGCGCCCATTCGCGGCGGGGGCTGTCGGCGCGCTCGTGCTTCTCCCCGCGGAGGGGACCGACTCCTTGCTCCTCGAACTCACCCGGGGCATGCGCCTCCCCGTGGTCGTTTCGGGTCCGAAGGAGGAGGCCATCCCTGCGAGCCTCCACGAGGCTCCGGCCGGGATGTCCTTCGAGGGCAGCGACCCCGCCGAGGCGCTGCGCGCTCTCCTCGCCGGTGCCGGGGTGAAGCGCCCTGCGTACTCGTTGCGCTCCCCTTCGGCCCCCTAGCCTGCCTCGCCCAGGGCGGACCGGACGATGGGGTTCGTGCACAACAAGCGGAACTCGCCGGGGGTGAGCCACGCGACGCGTGCGCCACCCCGATAGCGGATGGTGATGCAAACGCGGTCGTCCCGGCGGTCCACCGTCGCAGGGTGGCCCCGCTCGAGGTCCGATTCGAGCGATCGCAGGTGGCGGTGGATGCGGACGGCGCGGCGGCCTTCCGGCGAGGAGAGTGCCTGGAAGTGGCGGTTCCGGCTGAAGGCCCGTTCCTCCCGCATGCGCTTGACCGCGCGCTCGACGAAGTCCGCCATGGACCCTCGACGTTACCAGAGACGGCGGGGGAGATGAAAGGAAGGGGCGGGCTACAGGCCCCGAGCGCGCCGCATGAACCGGGCCATGGCGGAGTCGGAGATGCCGACGTGCGTGCGAAGCCAATCCGCGAGGAGGTGCTGCATCCGGGAGACGAGCGCTGGCACTGGCCCGGATCGCCGGTACTCCTCCTCCACGAGCATCACCTGGTTCCGCAGATACATGTGCTCCGCCAGGTGCGCCTCGAGGCCGGGGTACCGGTGGTCCCGCATGAGCGCCTCCTCGGCCGCGAAGTGGAACTCCACGTACTCGGCGAGGAAGCCCAGCATTCTCGTCGCCTCGGCCGAGTTGCCGTCGACGGTTGCCTCGAGGAGGCTGTCGACGCGCCGGAACAGCTCGCGATGCTGGTCGTCCACCGCGGCGATGCCGACCGCGAGCGACTGGCTCCAGAGCGACGCCACGCTGCCTCCCTCGGTGGGAAGAGAACGGCGGACAACCTTCCGACATCTTACGCAGTTCCACCCCCAGGATCGAAGGGGGGCCGCCAGTCTCTGGCTAGCGCTTCGCCGTTGCGAGCACCCATCGGGCCGCGTAGTCGGGCAGCTTGCCGCGGAGGTAGTCGCGCAGCTCCGAACGGCCCGGGTACCGGCTGGCGCACTGGGCGCACAGCCGCAGCGTGAGGTGGATCGCGGCTCCGCTCGGGCCGCGGACGGCGAACGTCTCGGCTCGGGGCGCCGGTCCGGGCAATGGCGGCGCGTTGCAGTCGAGGCAGCGGTCGGGCACGGTCGCCTCTCCCGGGACGGCGGGGTCGGGCGGGACCGTACCTGCCCCGTCTGACAGGCTTCCCGCGCGGCGGGCGACCGCGTGCCGCGCTTCAGCGGGGGAGGGCGGAGGCCGCCCGGAAGAGCGCGCGGCGAAGGCCGGGCGCATTCGGGCCCACCAACGCTGCGACGAGGTTCCGGCGTCGGAAGGTGGCGCGCGCCACCCGACTCACCTCTCCCGGTCGGACCCTCTCGACGCGGCGACAGCGCCCCTCCATCTGTTCGGGCCAGCCGAGGAGCTCGCCGGTCCCGAACCAGCTCGCGAGCTCGTGGGCGCTGTCCGTCGCGAAGCTGAGCGACATGCGGTGACGCCGCTGCGCGCGTTCGAGCTCTTCCGCGGCCGCCAATCCGGCGCCCGCGCCAGACAGGACCTCGAACACCGCCTCGAGCACCCGGCCCAGGCGGGCCGGGGAGCACGCACCGTCGATGCAGAACACGCCGACGTCCTCGAAGGACTCGAGCCCGCAGTGGATCGAGTAGGCAAGGCCCCGTCGCTCCACGATCTCGTAGGGGAGGCGCGAGGACAGCCCGTCGTCGAGCATCCGCCGGAGGCACAGGGCCGCAGGAAAGTCCGGATGGTGTTCTGCGACGCTCGGGAACGAGAGAGTGAACTCCGCCTGCGCGTCCTCGTGGTCGACGGCCCGGCAGAGCGGCCCCGCCCGCCAGCGCGGTGGCGGCGAGGCGCGCGACGCACGACCGCGCGGGATCGGGCCGAAGGGCGCCCGGGCAGCCCCGACGACCGATTCGAAGGGGAACGGCCCCGCCGCGGCCACGACGACGTTCGCCCCCGAGTAGAAACGCGCGTGGTGCGCCCGCAGGTGCGCCTCCCGAATCGCGCGGACCGTGCGGGGCGTGCCGGCGATCTTGAGGCCCAAGGGATGGGTGCCGAACGCAAGCCGCTTCGCGAGGTTGTCCGGGTCGACGTCGCGTCCCGACGCGTCCACCTCGTCGAGGATCTCCTCCAGGATGACCTGCCGCTCCACATCGACGTCCCGGAAGAGCGGGCGGCGGACGATGTCTCCGAGGACGTCGAGCCCCGTGGCGAGGAAGTCCGGGTGGATCGGGGTGTAGAAGCAGGAGTAGTCGCGCGCCGTCACGGCGTTCAGACTGCCGCCTGCGCTCTCGACGACGGCGTTCATCGCGAGAGTGTCGGGATAGCCTTCCGAGCCGCGGAAGAGAAGGTGCTCGAGGAAGTGAGAGACCCCGTTCACCTCGGCGTTCTCGTAGCGCGATCCCGCTCGAACGAAGACCGCCAGGGCGGCGGAGTGGAGCGCCGGGGTCTCGGCACCTACCACCGTCACGCCGTTCCGGAGAACGGCGCGCCGACCCCGAACGAAGGCCGGGACCCGGCCCGCGCGCGCGCGGTCCGTCCGGGGGCCACGCCCCGCGATTCGCCGGGCACGGCTCAAGCGATGGCAACCTCCACCGGCTGTGGAGATCGATCCTCGGACACGGTCGGCAGTCTCACGAAGAACGTCGTGCCCCGGCCGGGCTCGCTCTGGCAGCGGATGGTCCCGCCGTGTTCCTTCAGGACCTGAAGGGTGAAGGCGAGCCCAAGCCCCGTGCCGCCCGATTTGGTGGAGTAGAAGGGGTCGAAGATGCGCGCGACGTCCTGCGGCGGGATGCCCGCTCCCGTGTCGCTCACCTCGGCCTCCACGACGTCGTTCGGCGCGAGCCGGGTGCGGACCAGGATGTGGCCGCCGGCCGGCATGGCCTCCCGACTGTTTCGCAGCAGGTTCAGGAAGGCCGCCCGGAGCTGCGCCTCGTCCCCCAGCACCGGGGGTAGCCCCGGGGCGAGTTCGCGCCGGATCTCCACGCGAGCCGCGGCCATCTCCGCGGCCATGAAGTCGAGCAGGCCGCCCAGGATCTCGTTCAGGTCCTCTCGTGCCATCGCCGGCTTCGGGAGTCGAGCGAAACGCAGGTACTCCTCGGTGACGGCGTTCAGCCGGTCCACCTCGCGCGAGATCGCCCCGACGAGGGAGCGCGCCTCCTGCGACCCCTGGGTCTCGAGCTCCTCGGCGAGCAGCTCCGCGTTCAGCCCGAGCGAGTTCAACGGATTACGGATCTCGTGCGTGATCTGGGCCGAGATGCGCCCGACGGCGGCGAGCCGCTCGGCCCGCAACAGCTCGCGCCGCTGGCGTTCCAGCGAGGCCGCCATGGCGTTGAACTCCCGGGCCAGCATGCCGATCTCGTCCGAAGCGCGCACCTCGACCTTGCGGGACAGGTCTCCGGCCGCGACCGCCTTCACGCCCTCGGTCAGCTTGGCAATGGGCGCCAGCAACCGCTGGGAGATGAGGGCCGCTCCCACGCCAACGGCGGTGGCGAGGAGCGCATAGATGACGATCGACGCGACGGTGCGAGAGTCCTCGCGCTCCGCCGCGAGCACGAGGTCGGCGGTCTGGCTGTCGAGGGCAACCTGCAGGAGCTTCACGTCCAGGGCCAGGGTCTTCTCCATGGTTCGGACGGCCTGAATGCGCTGGTCGAGGCGACCGCCGGCGGGTTCGCCGGCCTCCACCTCGTCGAGCAGCTCGCGGGCGGCAGCGTCGTACTGGGCCCACTCGGCGTCCAGCGCATCGAGCCGGACCAAGACGCCCTTGAGGAACTGCGAGTCGGCGCCCGACGCGAGGGGCACTGCGCGGCCGACGACGGCCCGCCCCTCGGCGATCTTCTCGCGGACGAGCGCCGGGAAGTGGGAGCGGGCCAGGGGGATCCACGCTCGACGGGTCGCCGGGTCGAGAGCGTTCGCCTCGAGCACGCGGGGGGTCACCCAGTCCTTTACGTCGATCTGGGCCGCGATGCGGGTGAGGGGAACATACCCTTCGCTGAGGAGCTGGAGCTGGCGGTGCAAGTCGCGCAGGCGGCCGATGCCGAACGCCGCCACGAGCGCGAACGCCGCCAAGGCGACCCCGAAGGCCAGGGCGATTCTCGTTGCGACCCTTCCCACGCGACCGGGATGGTATCAGGGCACGGGGTGGCGCGCCGCGGGGGCGCCCCCCGACGCTTGCCAATGGGTCCGACCCGGCGATACCTTGTCCCTTCGACACCGTAGCCCTTCCACCTTCGGGTCTCCTCCATGACTGGCGCCCTCCTCGTCGTCGCCCTCGCGGCGGTCCTCGCAGCAGTCGCATTCTTCCTCTCCTCTCGAACGGCCCGCGCCAAGCTCGAGACACAGGAGAAAGCGGTCGCGTCCCTGCGATCGGAGAGGGACGCGCTCGTCCAGGAGGCGAGTGCCTCCCGCGCGGAGCTGAAGGAACGCCGGGAGGAGGCGAGCGCGCTGCGCGACCAGCTTCGCGAGTCGAAAAAGCGGGCCTTCGACCAGCAGGAGGCCCAGAAGAAGGCGGGCGGGCTCGCGGCGCTCCGCGCGGAGGCCGACAAGCTCTCGGCGAAGCTGGCCGAAGCTCGGGCCGAGACGGCCGCCGCGGCCGAGAGGGCGAGGGCTCTCGAGGCTCAGGTCGACAAGCTCACGAAGGACGTGGAGCGGGAGCGCACCGCGGCGGCACAGGCGGTGGCCGCGGCCCGGGCCGAGGCGGAGCGGCCGGCCCCGTCGGCGAAGGAGGTGGCGGCGCCTGCCGCAGATGTCCCGGCGCTCCAAGCGGAAAAGGAGCGCGCCGACAAGGCGGAGGCGAAGGTCGCCGAAGCGAAGAAGAAGCTCCTTTCTGTGGAGAAGGACCTCAAGGCCGCCCGGGGCCGGCTGGAGACCGACCGTCGCGTCTACATGGTGCAGAAGGGCGAACTCGACCTGGCCCACGATCGAATCGCGGAACTCCGCCGGCGCTACGAGGAGTTGCGCAAGCAGCACGAGGAGCTCATCGACGCCGTGCGCCAGGCCGCTCGAGAGGAACAAAGGCGCGCCGAAGGCGAGGCGAAGCCGGCGGCGCCGGCCGGCGAGTGAGCCGGCGGACGAAGGCGTCAGGCGTTGACGAGCAGCTTGTAGAGCGGGGCGATGTCCCGGAACGCGCCGAGCACGTCCCCCACCGACAGGCTGCGAGCTTCCTCGCGCGACCAGGCGATGCCCAGGTCGGCGCCGCTCATGCGTCCGGGCGCACTCGGGGCAAGCTCCTCGGCGATCTCCTGCCAGAACGCCGGCGACGTGGCCGGCGCCACCTCGGGAAGCTCCTCGTAGTTCCAGCCGATGTAGTGGCGGAGCTTCCGGAAGGGTTTGCCCTTGCGCGCGAGGCTCGACGCCTCCCGCTCCACCGCGCGCCGCATGTCGGTGGCGCGCTCGCATTCGCCCCGAACGGCCACCCGGGCGTGGAGCTGTCCGCGGGTGACGGAGAGGGCCAAGTACGGGACACCCCGCAGGGTCTTGGTGCTCTCCGCGAAGGCCACGAAGGCCTCGTCGGGAGCCGTGCCCCGACGCCGAGAGAGCTTGCCGTACTGAGAGCAGAGCTCGCGCCCGACCACCCGGGAGAGCCCGCCCGACAGCTCCCGGCCGAGCGCGAGTAGCTTGGGCTGGAGCCGCGACTCCACGGCTCGACACCGCTCGTCGGGATCCGCGATCGCGAAGATCTCGAAATCGTCAGGCCCGATGCCGATTCCCGCCATCCCCGGCTCCTGCGCGGATAGGGGATTCTAGCACGCGATTGACTGCTCGATATCGCCTGTTAAGGTCGTGGCCCCATGCAGAAGGCGGAGCGCCTCCTGGATCTGGCCGCCTTCCTTCTCAGGGCGGCCGAGCCGGTGTCCTGGAGGGAAATCCAGGAGCAGTTCCCGGACGATTACGGCGGGGCCTCAGGTGAGGCCGCCATCCGCAAGTTCGAGCGGGACAAGGCCGAGCTCCTCGAGCTCGGGATCCCGGTGCGCTACCTGGCGGGCGACGAGGACCTGGCGGCCGGCTACCTCGTCGACAAAGAGGATTTCTACCTCCCCGACCTGAAGCTGGCGCCGGAGGACCTGGCCCTCCTCTACTTGGCGGGCTCTGCGGCGCTCGCGCAGCAGGCGTTCCCGTACGCGCGGGACCTCGCCCACGCGCTGAACAAGCTCTCCTTCGCGGCGCGCGCGCCGGGCTCGTCCGAGCTCGCCGCCACCGCGGCACTGCGGCTCTCCGTGGACGAGGGGGCGGCGGAGGCCACGGGCGACGCGGCTCGGAAGCTGGAGCTCCTCTCGCAGGCCGTGGCGGCCCGGAAGCGCGTGCACGTCGTCTACGCGGGGGCGGAGCGGCGCGCGCGCACGGAGCGGGACGTCGACCCGTACGGACTGTACCAGAGGGGCGGCGCGTGGTTCCTCGTCGGATGGTGCCATCTCCGGCGCGCGATCCGCACGTTCCACCTCGGCCGCATCGTCTCGCTCGCCGCGAACGCCGCCGCGCCCCGGACCCCGGACTTTTCGGTCCAGCCGAACTTCGCGCTCGCGGACTTCGCGACGCGGGAGCCCTGGGAATACCGCGTGCACGCGCCGGTGCGCTGTCGGATCCAGCTGGACACGCCGGTGAGCCCGGAGGTCCGCGAGTCCTTCGGGACGCGTGCCCGCTGGCTGGAATCGAACGGCGGGGCCGTCGTCGAGGTCGAGGCCACGAACGGAGAGGCGCTCGTGAGGCAGGTGCTGTCGATGGCGGACCGCGCGGAGATCCTGTCGCCACGCGTCCTTCGAAACCGGGTCCAGTCCGTGCTGCGCGCGCTCGCACGGAGGAGCGGCTGATCGTGACCGGGCGAACCGTCAATCCGAAGCTCGACTCGCGCGACCGCCTGCGCCGGGTGCTTTTTCTCGTGCCCTTCGCCGTTCGCCATCCGGGGACGACGGTCGGGGAACTCGCGCGCAAGTGCGGCGTGTCGGACAAGCAGATCCTGGAGGACCTCGACTTCCTTCTGGGCGTGGGCTGTCCTCCGTTCGCACCCGACGACTTCCTGGACCTCTACGTCGAGGGGGACAAGGTCCACGTCGCCCTTCACCAGAGCTTCTCCCGGCCGCCTCGGTTCACGGAGAGCGAGGCCGCCGCCCTGGCCGCCGCAGCGCGGGCGCTGGGAGGCGAGGGGCGAGAGCGGGCCGTGCGAGCGCTGCGGGACTCGGTTCCGAGGGACCGGCGGGCGATGTTCGACGAGCTTCTCGACCGGATCTACGCGGGATCTCCGCCGGCCAAGGACTCGCTCCTCGGGCGGGTGCAGCGAGCCATCGCCGAGCGGCGCGCCCTCGCGCTCCGCTACTACACCGCGACGCGCGGACAGGAGAGCGACCGGGTCGTGCACCCCTATACCCTCGCGCAGCGGCTCGGCCACTGGTACCTCTACGGATTCGACGAGGGACGCGGCCGGGCGCTTCCGTTCCGGCTCGACCGCGTGCGGGAGTGCTCGGTGACCGACCGACGCTTCGATCCTCCGCCGGAGTCCGAGATCGCCCGCGCGCGCCTCTTCTCCGAGGCCCAGGGAACGCCGGTGCGCATCCGCCTCGGCCCGCTCGCGGCGGCGTGGGCGCTCGCCCGTCCCGGGCAGTGGCGCGTGCTGCGGCGGGACGCGAAGGGTGGGGCGCTCGTGGAGGTGCCGGGTGTGAGCGACGAGTGGGCGACCCGCTTCGCGCTCTCCCTCGGGGGCGAGGCGGAGGTGCTCGCGCCGGCTGCCGCCCGGCGGCACTACGCGGAGGCGGTGCGGAACGCCCTGGCCCGCTATGCCGCCTCTCCCCGGAAGCCACGGGCGCACCGTTGACCGGACGGGGGTCCGCCGGCACCCATATGGCCTGCCCGCTTCCCCGGGGCGCCGCCTGCGACCCCGGGGTGCCACGCGACCCTAGCGAGTTCGCCGCAATCTTTGGGGTTTTTGGCGGCACAGCAGAAGCACATGCGAACGTGCGGAGGTACGTTCCGTGGCCCGAGTGCTCATTGTCGACGACGTCGAGATCGTTCGTAAGGCCCTGCAGGTCGGCGTCCAGAAGATGGGCCATCAAGCCGAAGGGGCCTCCGACGCCCGCGAGGCCCTCGCGCTGGCGCGGATGAACCCTCCCGACCTGGCGCTCGTCGACTACCGAATGCCCGGTATGGACGGCGTCGCCTTCTTCGACGCGATGCGCGCCGAGCTCGGAGAGCGCTGCCCGAAGGTCCTGTTCGTGTCGGCGACGCCCCCGGAAGAGGTCCGGGCGAAGCTGCGCCCCGCCGGGCTCGAGCCCTCCGGCTTCGTGCGCAAGCCCTTTCACCTCGACGACCTGTGGAAGGTCGTGACCGAGGTCCTCGAAGCCGCCTGAGCGGTGGCGCCGTTACCGCTTGAGCCCCGCCCATTCGAAGAACAGGTCCGTCACGGCGCACATGTCCTTTTCGCCGCGCCCGGACTCCACCGCCTCCGCGAAGACCCGGCGCACGGCGGAGTTGATGGGCATCTTCACGCCCTGCCCGGCGGCCGCCTCCTGGGCGAGCCGCTGATCCTTCTCGGCGAGGGCAACCGCGAAGCGGGGCGACCAGTCCTTGTTCAGAATCTGCTCGCCCTTCATGAGGAAGAGCGGGGAGTGGAAGCTCGAGGCCTGGATGGTCTCGATGACCTTCTCGATGTCCAGCCCGCCGGAGGCGGCGAGGGCGAGCGCCTCGCCGAAGGCGGTCATCATCGCGCCGCCCACGGCGTTCACGACGAGCTTCATGAGCGCGGCCTTCGGCGCCGCGTCGAGCTCGATGATACGCGCCGAGATCGCCCGGAGCGCCGGCCTGGCCTTCTCGCGGGCCTCGGCCGCGCCTCCGACGACGATGGTGAGCTGGGCCTTCTCCGCGGCGGCCTTCGAGCCGAGCAGTGGGGCGGCCAGGAACGATGCCCCGCGGGCCTTCACCCGCTCCTCCACCGAGCGCGCCGACTGGACTCCCGCCGTGGAGGTGTCGACCACCACCGCCCCCGGCGAGAGCCCGGCGAGAACCCCGTCCGGCCCCTCCAGCACGTGGTCGACGGCTTTTTCGTCGGCGACGCAGATGAGCACGACGTCCTGGCCGCTCGTCGCCTCGCGGGGCGACTTGGCTGCCTTGACGCCCTTCTTGGCGAGGGGTTCGACCCGGCCCGGCGTCCGGTTCCAGACGGTGACGGTGTGCCCCGATTTGCGCAGGTTGTTGGCCATGGGAGCGCCCATGGTCCCGAGCCCGAGGAATCCAATCTTCATGGTCCGCCCTTTTTAGCCCATGCTCTCCGCCCGTAAAAGGGCATCGATCGGGTGCTCGGCGCCGGTCCTGGCCCAAATCCGCTGGCGTGCCGCGCCGCGTCGTGCCAGTCTCTGCCGGCCGGGCGCGGCGAGGTGCGAAAGGCGTGATGGAACAACGGGATGTCGTTGTCGTCGGAGGAGGGCTGAGCGGGCTCGCATTCGCTTGGCACGCGGCCGGAAGCGGGAAGCGGGCGCTCGTTCTCGAGGGGAGCGCGAAGCTCGGCGGTTGCCTGGACTCGCGCCGGGAGCCCAGGGGCTACTGGTACGAGCTTGGCGCGCATACCTGCTACAACTCCTACGGGGCGCTGCTCGAGATCCTGGATCAGGCGGGGAAGCTCGGGGATCTCGTCCCGCGCGGCCCCGCCCGCAAGCGCTTCGCGCTCCTGCGCGACGGCGAGGTCGCCGTCATGGGCCCGCTCTCGGTGTTCCTCCGCTTCGACCCCTGGGAACTGCTGCGGTCCCTGCCCCATGCACTGCGCGCCAAGAAGGAGGGGGCGACGACGTACGCCTACTACTCGAGCGTGGTCGGCAAGGGGAACTACTCCCGGGTCCTCGGGCCGTTCCTCTCCGCGGTACCCTCCCAGAACGTCGACTCCTTCCCTGCGACGGGCGCCGGGTCGTTGTTCAAGAAGCGCACGCGCCGGACCGAGGTCGTGAAGAGCTTCACCCTGCGAGGGGGGCTCGGTGCAGCGACCGACGCCATGGCTGCCCGGCCGGGCGTGGAGACGCTCACCGACGCCGCCGTTCGCGAGGTGCGCAAGGCCGGAGCCGCCCATCGGGTGCACCTCCACGACGGCCGGGTCTTCGAGGCTCCGCTCGTCTGTCTCGCGGTGCCGCCCTCGATGGCGGCCGCGTTGCTGCGGGCGGACTTCCCGGAGCTCGCGGGCGAGCTGGCGCGAATCCACATGGCGGCAGTCGAGACGGTGGGGGTGGTGGTCCGGAAGGAGAAGATCGCCCTTCCGGACATGGCCTTCCTCGTGCCGGAGCACGACATCTTCTGGTCGATGGTGACGCGCGACACGGTGGCCGACGAGACCTACCGGGGCGCGGCCTTCCACTTCCGCACGGGTCACACGGACGCCGAGAAGATGGAGCGGATCCAGGGCATCCTCGGGGTCGGCTCCGCGGACTTCGAGGACGTCGCGCGCCGGATGACGATGCTGCCGTCCCCGACGCTCGGGCACGAGCGCACCGTCGCCGAGCTCGACCGGCTGCTCTCGGGATCGCGGCTGGCGCTCACGGGAAACTACTTCGCGGGGTTGGCCATCGAGGACTGCGCGTTGCGATCCCGGGCCGAATGGGCGCGCGTCGCCGCGCTCGGCTGAACCAACGACAGGAGGGCCGCGCGGATGCCCGAAGGACCCGAGGTCGAGACCGAGAAGCTGCACGAGGCGATCCACGAGGAGCTCGAGAAGGAGGGCGGGGCGTTCCTTCGCACCATCGCGCTCACCACGGCGCTGCTGGCGGCTCTCGCAGCCCTCGCCTCGCTCCGCGCCGGCGCCACGGTGAACGAGGCGCTCGTGCTCAAGACGGAAGCGGGCGTCCTGCAGTCGAAGGCTTCGGACCAGTGGTCCTACTACCAGGCCAAGGGGGTCAAGGCGGCCGTGGCGGAAGCCTCGCGCGTCACCTTCGAGGCGGCCGGTAAGGAGCCGCCCGCCCGCTTCGCCGAGAAGGCGCAGCGCTACGAGCACGAGCAGGAAGAGATCAAGGCGGAAGCGCAGAAGCTCGAGAAGGAGCGCGACGAGAAGAACGCCGAGGCCGACCACCTGATGCACCGGCACCACGGCTTCGCCATCTCGGTCGCGTTCTTCCAGGTGGCCATCGCCCTGGGCGCCGTGGCGGCGCTCACGCGGAACAGGCTCGTGTGGCTCGCGTCACTCGTGGTGGGGGCCGCCGGCCTCGTGACCTTCGTCCGCTCGCTGCTCTAGCGGCGCTCGGCCGAGCCGCGGCCGGTCCGTGCGCCCTCGGTCGGGACCCCGAAGAGCGCTCCGAGCCGGGAGGCGAGCGGGCGCGCGCGCCGCTCCGCCGCCGGGGCCACGAAGATGGTGTCGTCGCCGGCGATGGTGCCGAGGACGTCCGGCAGCCCGGCGAGGTCGATGGCCCTCGCCACCGCCGGGGCGCTGCCGGGCCGCGTACGCACCACGACCGTCGAGCCGTTCGTCGCCACCGAGGCCACGAGCTCGACCACCGCGGCGTCGAGCCCCGGGGGCGCCTCGCCGAGCTCGTACACGGTCCCGCCTCCCGGGCGAGCGGCGCGGCGGACTCCCAGCCGCGACAGGTCCCGGGAGAGGGTGGCCTGGGCCGCGCGCAGCCCCTCCCGGCGCAGCGCCCCCATGAGCTCGTCCTGCGTCGAGATGGGCTGACGCTGGAGGATCCGCAGCACGGCCCGACGCCGCATGTCCGCCGCCTTGCTCATCCCCGCTGGACCAGCGTCCCGACACCACTGTCGGTGAAAAGTTCCGCGATGACGGTGTGGGGCACGCGCCCGTCGAGGACGTGGACGCGCTCCACCCCGCCCTCGAGGGCCTGAAGGATGGCGAGCGCCTTGTACCGCATGCCCCCGGTGATCGCCCCGGCGTCGAGCCTGCGACGCAGGCCGGAGCTCGAGATCTGCCGGATCAGCTCGCCGTCCGGCGCGGACTCGAGGATGCCCGGGACGTCGGTCAGGTAGATGAGCTTCTTCGCGCCCACGGCGACGGCCACTGCCGCGGCCACCTCGTCGGCGTTGATCGAGAGGCCGCCCCCGTCCTCGCCGAGCCCGATCGGAGAGATCACCGGCACGTAACTCGACTTGAGGAGCATCCGCAGGAAGTCCTTGTTGACCTCGGTCACCTCGCCCACCTGGCCGAGGTCGCGGCCGCTCTCGTGCACGAGCTTGCGGGCCTTGATGAGCTGGCCGTCCTTTCCCGACAGGCCCACGGCCGCAGCGTCGCGCGCGTTGAGGAGCGACACCAGCTCCTGGTTCACCTTGCCGGTGAGGACCATCTCCACCACCGGAAGGCTGGTGGCGTCCGTCACGCGCAGGCCGTCCACGAACTCGGAGCGCTCGCCGAGCCGATCCATCGTCCGATTCACCTCCTGCGCCCCGCCGTGCACGACGACCGGCCGCAGCCCGACGCGCTTGAGCAGCACCACGTCCTCGGAGAACGCGACCTTGAGGCTGTCCTTCACCATGGCGGCGCCGCCGTACTTGATGACGGCCGCCTGGCCGGAGAATGCGGAGATGTACTTCAGGGCCTCGACGAGCAGGGCGCGCTTGAAGGCTGGAGAGTAGTTGGCGACGTGGTCATCCTTCGCGACGCCCCCGTCGGGCTTCTGCACGATGAGCGAGGAGTAGTCGGCGTTGATCTTCACGTAGTCGTAGGAGAGGTCGCAGCCCCACGCGGTCGCCGTCGCCTCCCCGTCGGAAAGCTCCACCCGCACGTCCACGCGCGGCTCGCGCAGCCGCGACTTCATGACGTCCCGGTCGAACTCTTGCGGGGCGCCGTTCGAGTAGACGGCGGTGCCCTGGAGCAGCACCCGCGCGCGATAAGGGTCGACGGGCCACTTCTGCGAGCCGGCCCGAGCACCCACCGTGGCGAGCACCCGGCCCCAGTTCGGGTCGGCCCCGAAGAGCGCTGCCTTCACGAGGGGGGAGGCGGCGATGGAGCGGGCGAGGTCCCGCGCGGCCTCTTCCGAGGGCGCTCCCGCGACCGTCACCTCCAGGAGCTTGGTCGCGCCCTCCCCGTCGGCGGCCATGGCCCGGGCCATCTCGCCGAAGAGGTCGGTGAGGGCCGTCACGAAGGCCTCTAGGTCCGGTCCGGCTTCGGAGAGCCGTGGGTTGCCGGCGAGGCCGTTGGCGAGGGCGAGGATGGAGTCGTTCGTCGACATGTCGCCGTCGACGGTCACCATCTCGATGGTGGGCCGGACCGCGCGGCGCAGGGCCTCCTGGAGCAGGGTCGGCGTGATCGCGAGGTCGGTCGTCACGACGCACACGGTGGTCGCGAGCTGCGGAGCGAGCATGCCCGTGCCCTTGCAGATGGCGGCGACGGTCGCCGACTTCCCGGCGACGACGAGCTCGCGGGAGGACATCTTGGGCCGCGTGTCGGTGGTCATGATGGCCTCGGCGGCGAGCTCGGCGTGGTCGCCGAGCTGCTCGACGAGGGCCGGCATCGCCGCCACCATCTTCTGGACGGGCAGGCGCTGGCCGATCACTCCGGTGGAAGCGGTCAGCACGGCGCGCTTCTGCAGCCCCAGGGCCTGGGCCAGCGCCCCGCGGAGGCTCGCCACGTCCTCGAGGCCATGCGGGCCGGTGAGGGCGTTCGCGTTCCCGCTGTTGACCAGGACCGCCCGCATCCCCTCGGCCGGAACCCTTTCGCGGGCGTCGAGCACAGGGGCGGCGGCGGCCCGGTTCACCGTGAAGAGGCCGGCCGCGGCCGCAGGGACGTCCGATACGACGAGCGCCATGTCGCGCCGCTGCGGCTTGATTCCCGCGGGAACGCCGGAGTAGCGGAAGCCCTTCGGAATCCTCAATTCAACCTCCCAGGAGGTCCAGGCCGGTGCCCTCGTCCCAGCCCAGGGCGGCGTTGAGCGCCTGGACCGCCTGGCCAGCGGCGCCCTTCACCAGGTTGTCGATGGCCGAGGTCGCGACCACGAGGCCCGTGCGGGCATCGAGGGAAGCGCCCAGGTGGCAGCGGTTCGTCCGGACCACGTCCTTCACGGCCACCTGATCCGGGCGAAGCACCCGGACGAAGCGCTCCGACGCGTAGGCCCTCTGGTAGGCTGCGTGCACGTCGGCTTCCGACGCCCCCACCGTCGCACGGAGCGTGCACGTGGCGAGGATGCCGCGGCGCAGCGGGACGAGGTGGGGGACGAACGAGATGGCGCCCACGCCCCCCGCGAAGCGCGCCACGGTCTGCTCGATCTCGGGCACGTGCTGGTGGCGTCCGATGCGGTACGCGCGCAGGTCCTCGTCGATCTCGCAGAAGCTGTACTCCTCGTTAGCCTTGCGGCCGGCTCCGGAGACGCCGCTCATGGCCGAGACCGCGATGCCCTCCCGTTCCGCCACCCCCGCCTGCACGAGTGGCGCGAGGGCGAGCGCGATCGCCGTGGCGTAGCAGCCCGGGTTGCTGACGAGCGACGCCCCGGCCAGGGCCTCGCGCCCGAGCTCGGGAAGGCCGTAGCGCGCCTCGGCGAGCGCCCCGGGAGCGGTGTGCTCGAACCCGTACCAGCGCGGATAGGCGGCCCGATCGAGGAGGCGGAAGGCGCCCGAGAGGTCGACCACGCGGATCCCGCGCCGGCGCAGGGCGGGCGCGAGCTCGAGGGAGACCTCTGCCGGCGTCGCGAGGAAGGCCACCTCCGCCTGGAGGTCTCGTGCGTGCGCCTGCGGTAGGTAGCGCAGCGAGGCCACGGCCGGCGCGAGCGGCAGCCGCGCGCCGGCCGGCTCGTCCGCCCAGCGATCGGAGTAGAGCCCGACGATGCGCAGGCGCGGATGCCGGGCGGCGATCCGGGTCAGCTCCAGCCCGGAGTACCCGGAGGCGCCCACGACGGCGATGGACAGCGTATCCATATTCATGAATGAATATGCACGTTGAGGCGGGCCCGTCAACGGCGGTCCAAAAAAAAGGGCGGCGAGCCGAAGGAGGCCCGCCGCCCGCATTCATGGTGCCCAGGAGAGGACTCGAACCTCCACGGCCTTGCGGCCGCTAGACCCTGAATCTAGTGCGTCTACCAGTTCCGCCACCTGGGCTCGGTGCGCTCCCCATTAGCCCCGGCGCGCGGCGGGTGTCAACAGCGTTTCCGCGCACTTCCGGGCACGCGCCCGGTACGATGGACACACATGCTCGCGACCCTCGCCGTCCTGCTCGCCCTCTCGGCCGCCGACCCTCCGCTCCCGGATCGGCCCGACCGCGAGCCGCCCGCCCCGTCGAGCGCTGTCCCCGGGGACACCCCCGGGACGAGCGACGAGGGTTCTGCAGCGATCCCGCGGCGGCGCCCGAGCCCGAGGCAGGTGACGCTGGTCGGCGCGGGTTCGCTCGGCGCCGGAGGCGCGGCGTGGCTGACGCAGGCCGGGTATCCCCTCCTGGAGATCGAGTACGCACAGGGGCTGAACGCCGTCGACGACCTCGGAGCGCTCGCCGCCTACACCTGGACGACCTCGGAGATGGTGCTCGGGGCCGTGTGGCGAAGGGAGCTCGGGGCGACCTCCGGGAGCCGGTCGGGCATGCGGCTCACCGGCGGAGCCTGGCTCGACTTCGGCAGCGGCTGGATCTACCCGGGGAACCAGAGCAACGCCGGCATCGCCGCGACCCCGGGGTTGGCCTGGACGCCCGTCCTGGGGCCGGGGCTCCTCACGTTCGCGGCCGACTTCGCCTTCACCTGGGCGATGGCGCGCGGCATGGGCCTCGCCTTCACCCCGGCCGGGAGCATCGCCTACGAGTTCCGCATCGCTCCCGACCTGAGCGCGGGCGCGAGCATCTACGTCGGGATCCGGTGGGGCTCGGGCAGCGCCCACATCCCCGGCCTGGACGACGGCCTGCAGGGCGGAGTGAACCTCGCCCTCACGTGGCGGATGTTCTAGCTAACGACTGCCGCCTACCATCGGGCGACGCACGCCACCGCGGGCAACGCGCACGCCTGCTCCGCCGCCTGGAGCCACTTCAGCATCTCCTCGGCGGACGTCGCGCCGGTGACGCGCGCCGGCATCTCCCGCCCGTGAGAGTCGATGAATACGACGGTGGGCATGCCCACGACCGCGTACTTCTCGAATACGCGCTGGAACGCGTCGCTTTCCTGCGAGCCGTCCATCTTCAGGGTGACGAAGCGCTTCGCGGCAGCCTGGACCCGCGGATCGCTCCACGCCGTCCTGTCGAGTTCCCGGCATGCGGTGCACCAATCCGCCCAGAAGTCGATGATCACCGGCTTGCCCTCGGCGCGGGCGCGCCCGAGCGCGAGGGCCTCGTCCTGGTGGATCCAGTCGAGGCCCGCGGCGCCGGTGGTGGAGCGGGCCTGCGCGGATCCGGACGCGTAGACGATGCCGCCGACGACGAGTGCCACGCCCACGCCCTTGGCGAGCGAGCGCCAGCGCGTCCCCTCAAAGCTCCCGCTGAAGGCGCCGAGAAGCACGCCGGCGCCGGCCGCGGTGGCCGCGGCCAGGGCCGCGGCGCGCGACGCGAGGAACGCCGGCTGCAGGGCCGGCACCGCGTCCTTCGCGAAGACGCCCGCGGCCGCGAGGAGGGCGACGCCGAACACGCTCTTCACCGCGTCCATCCAGGGCCCGCTCTTCGGGAGCGACACGGAGAAGGCACCGAGGAGGAAGAAGGGGAGGCCCATTCCGAGCGCATAGGCGAACATGACGCCCACGCCGAACGGGACGGACCCGCGCGTGGCCACGAAAGCGAGGGCGGCGGCGAGGACCGGGCCCGTGCAGGGGGCAGCGATGACGCCGGCGACGAGCCCCATCGCCACGGCGCCCACGTAACCGGCACCGCCCACCGCGGAGAGGCGGGCCTGCAGCCCGGCCGGCAGCTGCAGGTCGAAGGCGCCGAACATGGAGGCGGCCATGGCGGCGAACACGACCGCGACGGCCCCCATCACCCAGGGATTCTGCATCACGCTGCCGAACGCCTTCCCGGTGAGGGCCGCGCCCACGCCGAGCGCCGAGTACATGGCGGCGATGCCGAGCACGTAGAGCCCGGAGAGGACCACCGCCTGACGTCGGGACGCCGCCTGCCGGGCGCCGAAGATCGAGACCGTGATGGGGATGAGGGGATAGACGCAGGGCGTGAGGCTCGTCAGCGCGCCTCCCAGGAAGGCCGCCCCGTACGCGAACATCGAGCCCTGCGCGAGGAGTCGCGCGAGGCCGAGGTCACCCCCCGCGCCGGTCGGCCCGGAGGTGGCCATGAGGTCGGGCACCCACGCCACGGCGGCGAAGGTCAAGCCCGCGACGAAGATGCGCAGGAGAAAGCTCATCTTTTTATTCTAATCACCCTGGAACCGTCCCGTCCGGGTACCGGGCGAAGGCCGTCGCGCATCTATGACAACCCGCCAAGGCGGCTGGAATTCCCCGACTTTCTTGGATTCCGGCCGCCGACATCCTTATAAACACCAAAGCGCCCTCCGCTATCGGAGCCTCGCCCGGCCATGAAGATTCCAGTCTACATGGATTGCCACGCGACCACGCCGGTCGACCCGCGCGCGCTCGAAGCCATGCTGCCGTACTTCCGGGAGCACTTCGGCAACGCGGCCTCGAAGAGCCATCCGTTCGGCTGGCGCGCGGAGGAGGCGGTCGAGGAGGCCCGCGAGCGGGTCGCGCGGCTCATCGGCGCGTCGGCCCGGGAGATCGTGTGGACGAGCGGGGCGACCGAGTCGGACAACCTCGCGGTGAAGGGGGTGGCCCGGTTCCACCAGTCGCGGGGGCGCCACCTCGTCACCACGGCGATCGAGCACAAGGCGGTCCTCGACTCCATGCACGCCCTGGAGCGGGAAGGGTTCGAGGTGACCTACGTCGGGGTCGACGCCGACGGGCTGGTCGACCCGGAGGCGATCCGCGCGGCCATCCGCCCGGACACCATCCTCGTCTCCGTGATGCACGCGAACAACGAGGTCGGGACGGTGCAGCCCATCGAGGCCATCGGCCGCGTCACGCGCGAGAGGGGCGTCCTGTTCCATACCGACGCCGTGCAGAGCGTGGGGAGGATCCCGTTCGACGTCGAGGACGCCGGCGTCGACCTCGCGTCCCTGTCGGCCCACAAGATGTACGGCCCGAAGGGAGTCGGCGCGCTGTACGTGCGGAGGCGTCCCCGCGCCCGGCTCGTCGCGCAGATGGACGGGGGCGGCCACGAGCGGGGGTACCGTTCGGGCACGCTGAACGTCCCCGGCATCGTGGGCTTCGGAGCGGCGGCGGACATCGCTCGTGCCGAGATGCCGGCCGAGGCTCCGCGCCTCCTCGGCCTCCGGGAGCGGCTGAAGGCGGGGATCACCTCGGGGCTCGACCAGGTCCAGGTGAACGGGAGCCTCGGGAGCCGGCTCCCCGGGAACCTGAACATGAGCTTCCGCCACGTGGAGGGAGAGGCGCTCCTGCTCGCCATGAGGGACGTGGCCGTGAGCTCGGGCTCGGCCTGCACCTCCGCCTCGCTCGAGCCGTCCTACGTGCTGCGGGCCATGGGCGTCCCCGACGACATGGCGCACGCCTCCATCCGCTTCGGGCTCGGGCGCTTCAACACGGAGGAGGAGGTGGACTTCGTGGTCCGGCTGGTCGTGGAGAAGGTGACGCGGCTCCGAGAGATGTCCCCCCTCTACGAGGAGGCACAGCCGACGTGAGCGCGGCCCTTCAGATCACCGCCAGCGCGGCGGCCCGCTTGCGCTCGATGGCGGAGGAGCGCAACACGCCCGGGGGCGGGCTCCGGCTCGGCGTCCAGGGCGGCGGCTGCTCGGGCCTCTCCTACCTCGTGGACTGGGCCGACGCCCCGAGGCCCGACGACGAGGTGTTCGAGCGAGACGGAGGGCGCGTCTTCGTGGACCCGCGCAGCGCCCGCTTCCTCCTCGGGACGACCGTGGAGTGGAAGCGGTCCTTGCTGCAGAGCGGTTTCGTCTTCGAGAACCCGCAGGCGAAGAGTTCCTGCGGTTGCGGCCAGTCGTTCGGGATCTAGCGGTCCTACCCGGCCTGCTCGGCGACCCATCGCCCCAGGAGCTCGTCCTTGAAGACGTAGCCGTCCGCGCCGCAGTCGGCGGCGAGCGACTGCACCGTCTCCTTCGCCGCCCCCGAGCAGAGGATCACCTTGATGCCCCGGAACCGCTCGTTCTTCTTCACGAACCGGCAGAACTGCACCCCGTTCACGCGAGGCATGTTGATGTCGAGCAGGATCAGGTCCGGACGGCTCTCGCGCTTGAGGATGAGCGTCGTGGCGGTCTCCGCGTCGGGGGCGTAGCGGATCTCGAAGCCCTTTCCACGAAGCTCCTCCTCGAGGAGGCGCGCCACGATCTCGCTGTCGTCCACGATGAGGACGCGCCGGCGCCGTCCGACGGAAGCCGCGAACCGCTCGGCGAGCGTGTCGAGGGGGTCGAGCGCAAGCGCGCCGTCGGCATCCAGCTCCTCCGCCAGGCGTCCGAGCTCCTCCTGCGACATGACGCCGGTGACCAACGCGCGCCCCGTGAAGCCGCGGTCCCGCAGGAGTGCGATCGCCTGGCGCCCGCGTCCGGCGTCGACCACGAGCGCCAGCGCACCCGTGAGGTTGCCGACGAGCTGGAACGGCTCGCTCGCCACGGCCTGGTGCCCGGCCGCGGAAAGCGCCAGGGACACGGCGTCACGCACGATCTCGTTTTCGCAGCAGATCAGGATCTTCACGGTCGACGCACCGAGGATAGCAAACTTGCCCCTCCCGGATAGCCCTGTCCATAATCGATCGCGCAATGGCCATGCGGGAAGAGCGGGGCTCCGGTGCGCCCGACCCGGCGCCGCGCGCTCCGGCTGGAGCCGCCGAGCCGGACGCGTGGTACTTCTCCGTTCGCATCGCGGGTGGCCGCTATGCGCTCCCCGCCCCCCTCGTCACCGAGGTGGTCCGCCTCGGACCGCTCACCCGGCTTCCGTCCTCGCCGAGCTTCCTGCCCGGCGTCTTCACCCATCGCGGCGAGATCCTCCCCGTGCTCGACCTGGGCGAGCTCCTGCTCCGCCGGGGCACGCCCCCGAGGCCCGGGGCGCGTGCCGCGATCGTGCACGCCGAGCCCTGGCGCGTCGCCGTGCTGTCGGACGAGATCGAGGGCCTCATCCGCGTCCCGCGTCGGCGCGTCGGCCCCCCGCCCGCGGCGCAGGGCGCTGCCGAGTTCCTCCAGGCGGTCGTGCTCGACGACGTCGGCGACATCGCGGTGCTGGACATGGGCCGGGTGGTATCGGTGGCCCGGTCGCGGAGCGTGCCGTCGTGAGCGACGTCCACGAGCTCGTCCTCTTCCAGCTGGGGGCGCGCGTGTTCGCGGCGCGCGCGGCCGACGTCCGGCGGATCGCCGGACCGCTCGTGGAGCACGAGGACGAGGCGGTCGGCGAGACCGCGCTCGGCCGCCCTTGGGACCCCCGCCGCGGCCTGGTCGTCAAGGCCTCGGGGAACGAGCGCACCCTGCTCGTCGACGGTGTCCTTGGCCTGAAGGCCGTCCCCGAGTCCGACTTCCAGCCGCTTCCCCGGTTTGTGAGCGACGTCCTGCCCACCGGGGCGCTCGCGGGGTTCGCCATGCTCGACGAGGTTCCCACCCTCGTCGTCGACCTTCCCACCCTGGTTCGCGAGGGGGAGCCCGGCGCCGCCGGCCCCCGCGAGGAGACCCGCCATGCCTGACCGCAACGGTTCCACGAGGGCGCGCGCGCGCACGCCGCGCAGCCGGGACGGGGACGCGGCGGCCATCGCCGCCGTCCTCCGAGCGCACGCCGAGGGGGACTACGCGCGCCGCGTCGACGCGAAGGCCCTCCGCGACCCCGCGCTCAGGGACCTCGCCCGTGAGGTGAACCGCGCCGCCGAGAAGGCGGATGAGCGTGGCAGCGAGATCGCCGCGCGGATGGAGGCGGTGCGCGTCGGGCTCGACGAGGCCATCGACGCCATGGTTCGGCTGGTGGTGGAGGGCGACCTGAGCGGCACCCTCCGGCTGGCGGTGAGCGACGCCACGCTCACGCCCCTCATCGCGGGCGTCGGCCAGGTGATGGAGACGCTCAAGCGGTTCGTGAAGGAGATCCGGGAGGCGGCGCTGCAGCTCTCCTCCTCGAGTGCCGAGGTCCTCGCCGCGGCGACGCAGAACGAGAACTCGACCTCGCAGCAGGCCACGGCGGTCCACGAGACGACCGCCACCATGGAGGAGCTGAAGGGCGCCTCCCACCAGATCGCCGAGAACGCCCAGATGGTGGCCTCGATCGCGGAGCAGACCCTTTCCGCCACGCGCCAGGGCGAGGGCGCGATCCGCGCCTTCATGGAGTCGATGGAGAAGGTGCGGCGCAACGCCGTCGAGGTGGACGAGGCGATCGTGAAGCTCTCGCGTCGCGTGGAGCGCATCGGAACGGTCGTCGAGGTCATCGACGAGATCGCCGATCGGTCGGACCTCCTCGCCCTGAACGCCGCCCTCGAGGGAGCGAAGGCCGGCGAGGCGGGGCGGGGCTTCTCGATCGTCGCCGCCGAGATGCGCCGGCTCGCCGAGAACGTGATGGAGAGCACCCGCGAGATCAAGAACCTGATCGGCGAGATCCGCGAGTCGACCCACGCCGCCAAGGAGGCCTCCGACGGCAACAAGCGGATGGCGGCGGAGGGAGAGCGGCTGGGGGGGGCGGCGATGGCGAGCGTCACCGGGATCCTCACCGGCGCGCAGGGCACGAGCGACGCCGCACGCCTCATCCACCTCGCGACCCAGCAGCAGCGCAGCGCCACGGAGCAGGTCGTGCAGTCGATGGGCGAGATCGAGGAAGTGACGCGCCAGGCGCAGGCCGGGTCCCGCCAGGCGACCGGGGCCTCCGCGGAGCTCGCGCGCCTCGCCGAGCGCCTCGCGGCGATGGTCCAGCGCTTCAAGGTCGAGTAGCCAAGCGGTCCAGATGGGCGCAGAAGAGATCCGCCAGCGTCTCCTGGGGAAGTTCCGGGACGTCACCGCCGATCGCGTCGAGCGGATGGCGCACTCGCTGGCGCTCTTCGCCGATCGCGGCGGCGAGGACCTGAAGGCGGAGATCGCGCGGGAGCTCCACACGCTGAAAGGCGAAGCGCGCATGATGGGCTTCGCCGGCATCGCCCAGCTCGCCCACGCGTGCGAGGACCTGCTCGGCGTCCTGCCCCCGGCGCACCCCGGCGAGCGCGCCGCGGCGCTGCGGGACGCCTGCGAGGCCATCCCCGCGCTCCTCGACGAGCCGGCGGAGGGCGGTCCGCGGGCGGAGCAGCTCGCGGATCAAGTCCGCGCGCTGGTTCGCGCGCCGGCGGAGCAGCGGGCCGAGCGGGAGGCCCCGCGCGTGGAGCTGCGCGGCGATCGGCCGGCCCAGAGCATCCGAGTCGACGTCGATCGGCTCGACGAGATCGCCGCCATGGCCGGCGACCTGCTCGTGGACGGGGCGAAGGCGGTCGGACGTACCCGCGAGATCCAGTCGCTCCTCGCGCGGTGGAGCCGCCTCAGCGAGCGCCTCGCGCAAACCCGCGCGGGTGGAGCCGCCGCTGCGAGGGAGGAGGACCGGATCGAGGGCGACCTCCACCTCCTCCGAGCAGACAGCTTCCGCTTTCTCAGGCGTCACTCGGACGCGGTCACCGCCGTACGCGGACAGATGGAGCGGCTCGCCGAGCGCGTCGCCGAGGCCCGACTCGTCCCTCTCGCGAGCATCCTCGCCGGCTTCCCGCAGGCCGCCCTCGAGCTGGCGAGACACCAGGGGAAGGAGCTCGTCTGCGACGTTCGGGGAGCGGACGCCGGCGTCGACAAGGCCGTTCTCCTCGCCCTGAACGACCCTCTCGTCCACCTGCTCCGGAACTGCGTGGACCACGGGATCGAGGCGCCCGAGGATCGGGAGCGCGCGGGCAAGCCCCGCGCCGGTCGCGTCTCGATCTGGGCACGACCCGACGGGGACCTCCTCGCCGTCACCGTCGAGGACGACGGGCGGGGCATCGACGCGGACAGGGTTCGCGCGGCCGCGGTGGGCCGCGGGATCCTCACCCGCTCCCAGGCCGACGAGCTCTCGACGAGGGCCGCCCTGGATCTCGTCTTCCAGCCCGGCTTCTCGACGCGCGAGAAGGCAGGGGAGATCTCGGGGCGGGGGGTCGGGCTCGACGTCGTGAAGAAGAAGCTCACCTCGCTCGGCGGCTCGGTCTCCCTCGAGTCGGAGCCCGGGCGATTCACGCGCATCACCCTTCGCCTCCCCCAGACGCTCTCGCTCGTGAAGGTGCTGCTCGTCCGCCTGGGCGACGACGTGTACGGACTCGCGGCGGCGGACGTCGACGGCGTCGGCCGGGTGGCTCCCGGGGACGTGAAGGAGATCGGGGGCGTTCGCTCTCTCCGCCATCGCGGCCGGCTCCTGCCGGTCGCGCCCCTCGCGCCACTGCTCGGCCTCGGCGAGCCGCCCCGGCGGGCGCGCCCCCTCGCCGTGCACCTGTGGAACGGGAGCGAGGGCGCGGCCCTGCTCGTGGACGGGCTGGCCGGCGAGCGGGAGGTCGCCGTGAAGGCACCGGGGACCTTCCTGCGCGGGATGCGGTTCGTCTCCGGCGGGACGCTCCTTCCCGACGGCAGGGTCGCGATCCTGCTCTCGACGCCCGAGGTCATCGCGGCCGCGTACCACCTCTCGGGGCCGGAGCTGGTGCGGGTCCGCGACCGCCGGCGCCTCCGCGTGCTGCTCGTCGACGACAGCGCGATCGCGCGGGAGGCCGAGGCGGCGCTCTTGCGCAGCCTCGGCCACGACGTGCAGGAGGCCGCGGACGGGGAGGAAGGCTGGCAGCGACTGCAGCAGGGTGGCTTCCACCTGCTCCTCACCGACGTGAACATGCCCGTGCTCGACGGGATCGACCTCACGCGCCGCGTGAAGGGGTCGGACGGCCTCGGGGACCTGCCGGTCGTCATCCTGTCGTCGCTCTCGGCACCGGAGGAGCGGCGGCGCGGGGTCGATGCCGGCGCCGACGCCTACCTCGTGAAGGGCGAGCTCGATCCCGAGGTGCTCGCGGCGACGCTCGAGCGGCTCTGCGGGGTCGCGCCGTGATCGCCGCCGGGGAGCGGGCCGTTCAGGTCCTCGTGGCGGACGACTCGCCGCTGTTCCGGGAGATGCTGTGCGGGGTCATCGGGGCGGAGGCCGGGTACCAGGTCGTCGGGGTGGCCGCCAACGGCGACGAGGCGGCGCGCCTCGCCCGGTCGCTCCGCCCGGACGTCGTGACGATGGACCTCCACATGCCCGACGCAGACGGCTTCTCCGGCATCGCCCGGATCATGGCGGAGACCCCGACCCCGATCCTCGTGCTCACCTCGGTTCCGGCCGCGGCCGTGACCTTTCGGGCACTCTCCCTCGGCGCGCTCGACATCCTCGAGAAGCCAGAGCCGGGCGCCGACCTCGGGGAGTACGGCCACTTGCTGCGCTCGAGGCTGCGCCTGCTCGCCGGCGTGAAGGTCATCCGCCACCTGCGCGGGCTGAGGGCCACGCCTCCCGCCGCGGCCGGGCCCGGGGTCCGGTCGGACCTCATCGCCATCGGCGCCTCGCTGGGCGGGCCCAAGGCGCTCGCGACACTGCTCCGGGCACTGCCGGCGGCCTTCCCTGCGCCGGTCGTGGTCGTGCAGCACATCGCCGACGGGTTCACCGAGGGGCTCGCGGCGTGGCTCGACCAGGAGTCGGAGCTCACGGTACGGGTGGCGAGCGACGGCGAGCACCTCGAGCCGGGGCTGGTTCTCGTCGCCCCCACCGGCCGCCACTTGCTCGTCGGCAGGGGCCGCGTGCGCCTCACGGACGGTCCCGCCGTCGGCGGGTTCCGCCCCTCGGTGACGCCGCTGTTCCGGTCCGTCGCCGAGGCCTTCGGCCCGCGCGCCTGCGGGGTGCTGCTCACCGGCATGGGCCGGGACGGGGCCGACGGGCTCCATGCCCTCCGGCACGCGGGTGGCCACGCCATCGTCCAAGACGAGGCGACGAGCGCGGTCTTCGGCATGCCGCGGGCGGCGATAGAGGCCGGCGCCGTGGACCGGGTGCTGCCGCTCGACGACATTCCCCGCGCCCTGCTGGAGCTCACGCGATGACCGAGCCGAGCGCCGCGCACCTTGCCGAGATGGCGGCCGTGCTCCGGGAGCGGACCGGCCTCGCGATACGTCCCGATGGCTACCTGGCTCTCCGGCTCGCCCTTCGCGCGCGGATGGCCGAGCTCGGGCGCGAGGTGGCCGACTGGGACGCGTACCTCGCCCTGTTCCGGCGTCCCGCCGGCGACGACGAGCTTCGCCGGCTGCTCCCGCTCGTCACCGTGGGCAAGACGAGCTTCTTCCGGGACGAGAGGCAGTTCCGGGCGCTGGAGGCCATCCTGCCGGGCATGCTCGCCGAGGCGCGCCACCGGGGCTCGCCGGTCTCGCTTTGGTCGGCGGGCTGCGCCACCGGCGAGGAGGTGTACTCCATCGCCATGACCGCGGCCGGTGCGGGGGCCGCGCCTGGCGAGCTCTCCGTCCTGGGAACGGACGTGAACCCGGAGGCGGTGGCGGCGGCGACCCGCGGCTCCTTCGACGTGCGGCGCCTGAAGGAGGTACCCGAGGCCCTCCTCGCGCGCTGGTTCGTCCCGCGGGGCGAGGCATGCGAGGTCGCCCCGGAGCTCAGGCGCTTCGTCGGCAGGCTCTCCACCCACAACCTGGTGGGCTCGAGCTGGCCGGACGTGCCGGGTGGCGGATGGGACGCGATCTTCTGCCGGAACGTCATCATCTACTTCGACACCCCGACGACCCAGCGGCTCCTCGCACGGTTCCTCGAGAGTCTGGCTCCGGGGGGCTGGCTCTTCCTCGGATACTCCGAGTCGCTCTTCCGGCTCTTCGCCGGCTTCGAACTCGCGGAGGTGGCCGGGGCGTTCGTCTACCGGAAGCCGGCCCGGCCCGCCGCCGGATCGCGCGGCCCGCCGCTCCCCGTCGTCCACCTGCATCCCCAGCCGCCGCGGGCCGAGGCCCCCGCTCCCGCCACTCCGGATCCCCCCGCGCCGCAGGAGGTCCAGGACGAGGTGGCGGCGCTGATCGCCGAGGGGCGCTTTGCCACGGCGCGCCACAGGCTCGAGGAGGCGCTCGCGCGCGACGAGGACCTCGGCCTCAGGCTCACGCTCGCCAACCTGCACGGCGTGCTCCGGGACCCCGGGCGGGCGCGGGCGAGCTACCTCGCGGCGCTCGCCGCAGAGCCCCTCTCCGCCGAGGCCCACCTCTTCTTCGGGGTGCACCTCGTCTCCGAGGGCGATCTGGACGCCGGGGCGCGGGAGCTCTCCCGGGCGCTGTTCATCGACCCGGACCTGGCGCTCGCCCACTACTACCTGGGGCGCTGCCGGGAGGCGCAGAGGGACGCCTTCCGCGCCCGGCTCTGCTACAAGAACGCCGTGGACGCATGGCGAAGGGTGCCGGAGGGCCGCCGCCAGGCCTTCCTCGGCCACTACCCCGACCTCCCGGACGACGGCGCCTCGTGGGCGCGTGCCGCCGAGAGCGCGCTCGCCGCACTGTGAGCCCATGAACGGCAAGAAGCGCATCCTGCTTCTCGACGACTCGCCGATCGCGCTCGAGCTCACCCAGGCCTCCCTCGAGGAGCGGGGCTACGAGGTCGCCGCCGCGCCCAACCACGCGGAGTTCCGCCGCCTCCTCGGCCACTTCCTCCCGGACCTCGTCCTCACCGACCTGGAAATGCCCGAGGTGTCGGGCCGGGAGGTGATCGCGAGCCTGAAGCAGGACCTCGGGACCGATCGCATCCCGGTGGTCCTCTTCTCGTCCCGACCCGACGCGGAGCTCGCGAGGATCGCGGCCCAGGCGGGGGCGGACGGCTACCTGTCGAAGGCCCACGGGGTCGAGCGCCTCGGCGACATGGTCGACGAGCTCGTCCAGTCCATCCTCTGGTGAGCCCGGTCCCGGGCGGTTGAAGCGCGCAGGACCCGCGTGCTACCTCAGGCGTCGGGGGAGGCGGCATGTCCGGCCACAACCGGTGGAGCAAGATCAAGCGCAAGAAGGAGGCTCAGGGATCGGCCAAGGGCCGCCTCTTCACGAAGCTCATCAAGGAGATCACGGTCGCGGCCCGCATGGGAGGAGGCGATCCGGCCGGGAACGCGCGCCTGCGGGCGGCCGTCGACGCCGCCAAGGAAGCGAACATGCCGGCCGAGAACATCGCTCGCGCCGTGAGGAAGGGCACGGGCGAACTCGAGGGGGCGAGCTACGAGGAGGTCGCCTACGAGGGTTACGGACCAGGCGGGGTGGCGATGATCGTCGCCTGCCTCACCGACAACCGCAATCGCACCGCCGGCGACGTGCGCACGACCTTTGCCAAGGGCGGCGGCCACCTCGCTGCCGAGGGCGCCGTGGCGTGGATCTTCGAGAAGCGCGGCACGATCGAGGTGCCGCCCGGCCCCGGCGAGGACGAGGTCGTGGAGGCCGCCCTGGAGGCGGGTGCGGAGGACGTGGTCGTGCACGGGGCCGAGGGCTTCGAGGTGCGAACGCACGCGAACGAGCTCCACGCGGTGGCGGTACGGCTCGAGCGCCGGCTCAAGCTCGGGGAGAGCCGGGTCGCGTTCGTACCCAAGACCGCCGTCCGGGTGGACGACCCGGAGAAGGCCCGCGCGCTTCTCCGACTCATGGAGGCGCTCGAGGAGCTCGACGACGTGCAGGGCGTCCACGCGAACTTCGACATGGACGACGCCCTGCTGGACGAGGTGGCCCCGCAGTGCCCGGATTGAAGCTCCGCGAGGCGTGTGCTAGCGGTGTGGGGTGCTCGCCTCGGAGGTCATCCGCGTCAAGCGCGACGGCCGGGAGCTCACGCCGCAGGCGATCGCCGACCTCGTGGCGGACTACGCCCGGGGCCAGGTTCCCGACTACCAGATGGCTGCCTTCTGCATGGCGGTCTTCTTCCGGGGCCTGTCCACGGACGAGCTGCGCGCGCTCACGAGCGCCATGCTCCACTCGGGCGACGTCCTCGACCTCTCCCAGATCCCGGGCCGCAAGGTCGACAAGCACTCGACCGGCGGGGTGGGCGACAAGGTGTCGCTCGCGCTCGCGCCGCTGGCAGCGGCATGCGGAGTCAAGGTCCCGATGGTGGCCGGCCGGGGCCTCGGGCACACGGGCGGGACCGTCGACAAGCTCGAGGCCATCCCCGGGTTCCAGGTGGACCTCGCACCGGAGCGCTTCCGCGAGGTGCTCGCCTCGACCGGCGCCTGCATCGTCGGCCAGACGGCCCGGATCGCGCCGGCGGATCGCAAGCTCTACGCGCTTCGCGACCTCACCGGGACGGTGGAGTCCATTCCGCTCATCGCCGCGTCCATCCTCTCCAAGAAGCTCGCCGAGGGCATCGACGCCCTGGTCCTCGACGTCAAGGTGGGCAGCGGAGCCTTCATGAAGCGGACCGAGGACGCGCGGCGGCTCGCCGAGACCATCGCGGCCGTCGGCCGCTCCATGGGGACGGCGGTCACGGCCTTCCTGACCGACATGGATCAGCCGCTCGGACGCGCGGTGGGGAACGCCCTGGAGGTGAGGGAGGCGGTCGAGCTCCTGCAGGACGAGGGGCCGCGGGACCTGCGGGACGTGACCGTCGAGCTCACGGCCGAGATGGTGCTCCTCGCGGGGCTGGCGGGAAGCCGGGACGAGGCCCGGGGACGGGTGGTCGCCGCCATCGGAGACGGGCGAGGCTTCCTGAAGCTCTGCGAGATCGTCGAGGCGCAAGGCGGGGACCCGGACGCGCTCGCCGACCCCTCGCTGCTCCCGGCGGCGGAGGTCACCCGCGACGTGGCCGCGGTCGAGGGCGGAGTGGTCCAGGCCATCGACGCGGAGGCCATCGGGCTCGCATCGCTGTGCCTGGGCGCCGGCCGCGCCCGGCTGGAGGACAAGGTCGATCCCGTGGCGGGCCTCGTCGTCCGCAAGAAGATCGGCGATCCGGTGGAGCCGGGCGAGCCCCTCGTCACCCTCCACGTCGGGAAGGCTCCGCACGAGCCGCCCGAGGCCGTGGAGGCGCGGGTGCGGGCCGCCTACCAGGTCGGGTCGCAGCCCGTTCCGGCCGAGCGGCTCGTGCGCGAGCGCATCGAGGGAGGGGGACCCGCATGAGCCGCAAGCCCGACACCTGCACGAGGCTCGACTACGCGGCGGCCTGGGTGCGCGGCCGCACCGATCTGCGGCCGGTCATGGGCGTCGTGCTCGGCTCGGGGCTGGCCGCGGTCGCGGACGCCGTCGCCGACGCCGTCGCCATCCCCTACGGGGAGATCCCGGAGTTCCCGATGGTCACGGTGGCGGGGCACCCCGGGCGCCTGCTCGTCGGGACGCTCGGCGGCGTGCCGGTGGCCGTGCTGCAGGGAAGGGCGCACGGGTACGAGGGGCAGCCTCCCGAGGACCTGGCCTTCGGGGTCCGCCTGCTCGCGCGCCTGGGCTCGAGCTTCCTCGTGCTCACGAACGCCGCCGGGGCCGTGAGGGCCGGCCTCCGGTCCGGCGACCTGGTGCGCATCGTCGACCACCTGAACCTCTCCGGGCAGAACCCGCTCTCCGGCCCGAACGACGCGCGGCTCGGCCCCCGGTTTCCCGACATGAGCGAGCCCTACGACGTGCGGCTCGGCGCGTCGCTCGACCGCTGTGCCTCGCGGCTCGGGATCCCGCTCGAGACCGGCGTGTACGCCTGCGTGGCCGGCCCGAGCTACGAGACCCCCGCCGAGGTGCGGATGCTGAGGACGCTCGGTGCGGATCTCGTGGGGATGTCGACCGTGCCCGAGGTGATCGCGGCACGGCATCTCGGCGTCCCGGTCGCGGCGGTCTCGGTCGTGGCGAACCCCGGGGCCGGCGTCGGCGCCGGCGTGCTCACGCACGCGGAGGTACTCGCCGCGGTCGGAGCGGCGGCCGGGCAGGTGGCCAAGCTCCTGGAATGCCTCGCCTCGGCGTCCACGCGTTGAAGGGCCGCCGCCGCGGCTGCTACGCTCGGTGCCGCCTTGGGAGGCGACATGGCAGACCCCAGCCGGCCGGGAGCGACCGGGCACCCGGCCGAGGAGGACCGGCGGGACTCGAAGCGGGTGCCCGTCCGCCTCCTCGTGCGCGACCTCACGGTCGGCGGCTCCTTCGAGGAGCAGGATGGCAACGTCGGGCTCGGAGGTGTGTACTTCGCGAAGGGACACCCGCCCCCCGGCAACCGGGTCGAGGTTCGCGTCCTCCTCCCCGGGACCCGAAGCGAGATCCGCGCCACGGGGGAGATCGTGCAGGTCAACCCTGAGGGGGGCGGCTTCGGCGCCCACGTGCGCTTCGCCAACCTCGCCCTCGAGGACGAGCTCGCGCTCGCCCGCTTCCTGGATCGGTCGTGAAGGGCGACGTGCTGGTCGCGCGTGCGCGGCGTGCGCGGGAGGCCGCCTACGCGCCCTACTCGGGCTTCCGGGTCGGCGCATCGGTCCGCGCCGGGGGCCGGGTCTTCGCCGGGGCGAACGTCGAGAACGCGAGCTACGGGCTCACCGTCTGCGCCGAGCGCGTGGCGGTGGCGAGCGCCGTCGCCGCAGGGGAGCGTCGGATCTCCGCGGTCTGCGTGGCGAGCGGCACGAACCCGCCGACGCCGCCCTGCGGGATGTGCCTCCAGGTCCTCGCCGAGTTCGCGGGCCCTGGCCTGCCCGTCACCCTTGCGGGGGCGCGGGGCTCCCGCGTCGACACCACCCTCGGCGATCTCCTCCCCCGGGCGTTCCGCGGGCGGCCTCCGGCGCGGCGGAGATTGCCGGCGGCGCCGCGGCGGTGAGATGATTCGCCCTCCGCGCCCTTCGAAGCGATGCGAGTCTTCCACTCACTCGACGCCGTGCAGGGCCTGTCCGGATGCGCGGTCGTCATCGGCAACCTCGACGGCGTCCACGTCGGTCACCGCCGGCTGATCGAGACGGCGAGGGCGCGTGCGGCGATGCACCGCGCCCGGGTGGTCGCGCTGACGTTCGAGCCGCACCCGGCCCGCGTGCTCCGGCCGGAGATGGCGCCTCCCATCCTCACACCCCTCGGCCGGAAGCTCGAACTGCTCGAGGCGGCAGGAGTCGACGGCGCGGTCGTGCAGCCCTTCGACCTCGCCTACGCCGCGACACCCGCGCAGGTGTTCGTGCGGCGGGACCTGTGCGAGCGCCTCGGGGCGGCGGACGTGGTCGTGGGATACGATTTCACGGCTGGTCACGAACGGGCGCGGGTGGACGCGCTGCGCGAGATGATGCTCGGCTGCGGCATCGGCCTGTCCGTCATCCAGCCGGTGACCGTCGACGGCCTCACGGTGAGCTCCACCAAGGTCCGGGAGTTCCTGCTCGAGGGCAACGTCGAGGGGGCGGCCCTGCTGCTCGGCCGCGCCCACGACGTGGAAGGGGTCGTGAGGCGAGGCGCCGGCGTGGGCCGAAAGCTGGGCTTTCCGACGGCCAACCTCCGCCCCCAGGCGCTCCTGCCGGCCCTGGGCGTCTATGCGGGCGCGGCGCGCGTCGGGGTCGTCACCCGGCCCGACGGCGCGACCGACGCCGGGGCCTGTCCGGCCGAGCCGGCGGTGTGCAACGTGGGAGTGCGCCCCACGGTGGAGGAGGCCGGCTCCGTGGCCGTGGAGGTCCACCTGCTCGACCGCCCGGACCGGGACCTCTACGGAGAGCGCGTGCGGGTCGCGCTCGAGGCCCGGTTGCGCCCGGAGCGGCGCTTCCCCTCGCTCGAGGCGCTGAAGGACCAGATCGCGAAGGACGTGGCGGCTGCGCGGGAGACACTCCGACACCCGGTGCCGATGTAGGCGACCCTGCGCAAAACTCTCTTAATTTCCGGGGATTTGCGGGTGGCGCTTCCTTGACCCATCAAAGAAGCGGCTGTTAGATAGATTCGTTCCCCACTGCCGATGCGCCGAGGAGAAGAGCGAACATGTCGGGACGTCTAGGCGAGCTCCTGGTCCGGGAGAACCTCGTCTCCCTGCAGCAGCTGCAGAAGGCCCAGGACGAGCAGCGCAAGAGCGGCGGCCGCATCGGCTCGCTGCTCGTGAAGCAGGGTGCCATCGCCGAGAACGACCTCACGAGCTTCCTCTCGAAGCAGTACGGGGTCCCGGCCATCAGCCTGAAGGACTTCGAGATCGACGACGAGGTCGTGAAGCTCGTCCCCCGGCAGACCGCGGAGAAGCACCAGGTCGTCCCGGTGAACCGGGCCGGCTCCTCGCTCATCATCGCGATGAGCGACCCGTCGAACATCTTCGCCATCGACGACATCAAGTTCTCCACCGGCTACAACGTCGAGGTGGTGGTGGCCTCCGAGCAGGCCATCCGGGAGGCCATCGAGAAGTACTACGCGGAGAAGGGCCCGAGCTACGACGAGCTCATGCAGGGCTTCGACGACAGCGACGTCGCCCTCATCGAGGAGGCCGACGACGCCGACATCGTCGATCTGGAGAAGAGCGCCGCGGAGGCGCCGGTCGTCAAGCTCGTGAACCTCGTCCTGCTCGATGCCATCAAGAAGGGGGCTTCCGACATCCACGTGGAGCCCTACGAGAAGGACTTCCGGGTCCGCTTCCGCATCGACGGCGTCCTCTACGAGGTGATGAAGCCCCCCATGAAGCTCCGCGCGGCGATCATCAGCCGCCTGAAGATCATGGCCAGCCTCGACATCTCCGAGCGACGCCTGCCGCAGGACGGGCGCATCAAGATGCGGCTCGGCAAGGGGAAGGAGATGGACTTCCGCGTCTCCGTCTGCCCGACGCTCTTCGGCGAGAAGGTGGTGCTCCGCCTCCTCGACAAGTCGAACCTCCAGCTCGACATGACGAAGCTGGGCTTCGAAGAGCAGCAGATGAAGGACTTCATGGAGGCCATCGACCGGCCCTACGGCATGGTGCTCGTCACCGGCCCCACCGGCTCCGGCAAGACCACCACGCTCTACTCGGCCCTCTCTCGGCTCAACGAGGTGGCCTGGAACATCAGCACGGCCGAGGACCCGGTCGAGTTCAACTTCTTCGGCATCAACCAGGTGCAGATGCACGAGGACATCGGGCTCAACTTCGCCGCGGCGCTCCGGAGCTTCCTGCGCCAGGACCCGGACATCATCATGGTCGGCGAGATCCGCGACTTCGAGACCGCGGAGATCGGGGTGAAGGCCGCGCTCACCGGCCACCTCGTGCTCTCGACGCTCCATACGAACGACGCCCCCGGGACCATCTCCCGCCTGCTCAACATGGGCATCGAGCCGTTCCTGGTCACGGCCTCGCTGAACGCCGTCGTCGCGCAGCGCCTCTGCCGCCGCCTCTGCCCGGACTGCAAGAGGCCGGCGGAGTTCGACGAGCAGGCGCTGCTCGACGCCGGCGTGCCCCCCGACGAGGTCGCGAGCTTCCAGCCCTTCGACAAGGCCGGGTGCAAGAACTGCAACGACCGCGGGTTCAAGGGCCGCGTCGCCGTCTACGAGGTCATGCCGCTGTTCGACGGGCTGAAGGAGCTCATCATCAACGGCGCCTCCACCGCAGAGCTCAAGCAGGAGGCCATCCGGCTCGGCTTCAAGACGCTTCGCATGAGCGCGCTCAACAAGGTGAAGCAGGGGGTCACGACGCTGGCCGAGGCGATCGGCAACACGGCGCCGGACCGGTTCTAGCGAGGACGGGAACGGAGGCAGCCGCTTGGCGAACCTGCATCAGTTGCTGAAGGCCATGGTGGAGAAGGGCGCAAGCGACCTCCACATCACCACCGGCTCGCCTCCGCAGCTGCGCATCGACGGGAAGCTCGTGCCGCTCAAGACGAGCCCGCTCAGCCCCGTGGAGACGAAGCAGCTCTGCTATTCCATCCTCACCGACGCGCAGAAGCACAAGTTCGAGGAGGAGACCGAGCTCGACCTCTCCTTCGGGGTGAAGGCGCTGTCCCGGTTCCGGGCCAACATCTTCATGCAGCGGGGGGCCGTCGCCGGCGCGTTCCGCACCATCCCCTTCAAGATCCTGTCGTTCTCGGAGCTCGGCCTGCCGCCGGTCGTGACCGAGCTCGCGAAGAAGCCCCGCGGGCTCATCCTCGTCACCGGCCCCACCGGCTCGGGCAAGTCGACGACGCTCGCCTCCATCATCGACAAGATCAACACGGACCGGCACGAGCACATCGTCACCATCGAGGACCCGATCGAGTACCTTCACCCGCACAAGAACTGCCTCGTGAACCAGCGCGAGGTGGGGTCGGACACCCAGTCCTTCAAGAAGGCGCTCAAGTACATCCTCCGCCAGGACCCGGACGTGGTCCTCATCGGCGAGATGCGCGACCTCGAGACCATCGAGGCAGCGCTCGTCATCTCCGAGACCGGCCACCTCGCCTTCGCCACCCTGCACACGAACAGCTGCGTCCAGACCATCAACCGCGTCCTGGACGTGTTCCCGCCCTACCAGCAGCCGCAGGTGCGGGCGCAGCTCTCCTTCGTGCTCGAGGGCGTGCTCACCCAGAACCTGCTCCCCAGGGCCGGCTCGCCCGGGCGCGTGCTCGCCCTCGAGGTGATGGTCCCGAACCCGGCCATCCGGAACCTGATCCGCGAGGACAAGGTCCACCAGATCTACTCCCAGATGCAGGTCGGCCAGGCGAAGTTCGGGATGCAGACCTTCAACCAGAGCCTGGCGAGCCTCTACCAGCGCCGCCTCATCACGCTGGAGGAGGCGCTCGGGCGGTCCTCCGATGCGGAGGAGCTGAAGAACATGCTGGGCGTCGCGTCCGCGGCGCGCTCGGCGGGCGGCCCGGGGCGGTAACGCGGTTCGAAGGCCGGCGTCCGGCCGCGCGCCGGAGCCGGTCGAGGGAAACGGAACGAGGGACCTATGGCCCAGGCAGCCGCCAAGGTGACGACAAAGCAGGCCACCCCGGCGCTGCGCCGCCTTCCCGTCTGGAAATGGGAGGCGAAGACCCGCGGCGGAGAGGTTCGCTCCGGCGAGATGGAGGCGGGCGACGACGCGGCGGTGCGGTCCCGCCTCACCCAGATGGGCCTCGAGCCCACCCGGGTGAAGAAGAAGCCCAAGGAGATCCAGCTGCGCATCCCGGGCTTCGGCGGGGTGACGACGAAGGACATCCTGGTCTTCACCCGGCAGTTCTCGGTCATGATCGACGCCGGCCTGCCGCTCGTCCAGGGGCTCGACATCATCGCCAGCCAGGCCGACAACTTCGACTTCCGCCGCGTCCTCACCGACGTGAAGGCGCGGGTCGAGTCCGGCTCGACCTTCGCCGACGCGCTGGCGCAGCACCCGGACGCCTTCGACGACCTCTTCGTGCAGCTCGTCCGCGCCGGCGAGATCGGCGGCATCCTCGACACGATCCTGCAGCGACTCGGCGCTTACATCGAGAAGAACGAGAAGCTCAAGCGGCGCGTCAAGGGCGCGATGGTCTATCCGGCCATCGTCCTCACGGTGGCCATCGGCGTGACCCTCGTGCTCCTCATGTTCGTCACGCCGACGTTCGAGAAGCTCTTCAAGGACTTCGGCGGCGCGATGCCCGCCCCGACGCAGTTCCTCATCGACCTGTCGCACTCGTTCCGGGACCGCTGGTACATCATCTTCGGCGTCCCGGCCGGCCTCTTCACCGCCTGGCGCCTCTGGGTGCGGACGGCGCGCGGGCGCGAGCTCTGGGACAAGTTCGTCCTGAAGGTCCCGGTGATCGGCCCGCTGGTGCGGAAGATCGCCGTCGCCCGCTTCACCCGGACGCTCGGCACCATGCTCTCCTCCGGCGTCCCCATCCTCGACGCCCTCGAGATCGTCGCCAAGTCCGCCGGCAACAAGACGGTGGAGCGCGCCATCCTGTACACGCGGGCGAAGATCGCGGAGGGGAAGAACGTGGCCGCCCCGCTCGCGGACACGAAGGTCTTCCCGGCCATGGTCGTGCAGATGATCGGCGTCGGAGAGGCCACGGGCGCCATGGACCAGATGCTCAACAAGATCGCCGACTTCTACGACGACGAGGTGGACGTCGGCGTGGCGGCGCTCACGAGCATGATCGAGCCCCTCATGATGGTCTTTTTGGGCGGCGTGGTCGGCGGCTTCCTCATCGCGATGTACCTCCCCATCTTCAGCATCGCCGGCAACATCAAGTAGGCCTTGGCCAAGGAACCCGCCGCGGCAACCTCGGGCAGCCCGGCGCTCGGGCCCGGAGCGGCCCTGCCGGTCCCCCCGCCGGCGAGCCCGCTGCTGCGCAAGCTCGGCTGGATCCTCCTGTTCCGGCTGGCGCTCGTGACCGTGCTGCTCGGGGGCACCGCGGCGTGGCAGGTCTCGGACGGCGGAGGGTCGCCGCTCGCGTCGGTCCTGTACCGCTTCGTCGCCACCACCTACGGGGTGTCGGTCGGGTTCGGGATCTGGCTCGCCACCCGGCGCGCGCTCCCGGCGCTCGCCTGGATCCAGGTCGCCGGCGACGTGCTCCTCGCCACGGCGGTGGTCGCGGTGACCGGCTTCGCCGACAGCGTGTTCGTCTTCATGTACTCGCTCGCCATCGTGGAGGGCGGGATCCTCCTGTTCCAGCGGGGCGCCGTTGTCACGCTCGGCGCGACCCTGCTCCTCTACCTGCCGCTCGCGATGCTGGCGGCCCCGGTGAGGCCGCCGCTGCTCTCCCTCTTCGCCCATGCCGGGGCCTTCGTCGCCACCGCGGCGCTCGCGAGCTACCTGTCGGAGCAGGTTCGCCGCACGGGGGAGAGGCTCGCCGCGCGGGAGCTCGACCTCGCGGCCATCACCGCGCTCCACGAGTCGATCGTCCAGTCGGTGGCGAGCGGGTTGCTCACCGTCGACGCCCACGGGCGGGTCACCTTCCTGAACCGCGCCGGGGAGCAGATCACGGGGCGCGCCCTCTCGGACGTGCGCGGCCGGCCGGCCGACCGTTGGTTCGCCGCCTTCCAGGCGGCCGCGGGCCGCGACGAGACCGACTTCGTGAACGCGGGCGGCGAGACCCTGCGGCTCGGCTACTCGCTCTTCCCGCTGCTCGGTCGCGAGGGGGTCCCCATCGGGCGCGCGGTGATCTTCCAGGACCTCACGCAGCTTCGGGCCATGGAGGAGCGCGTCCAGCGGAGCGAGCGCCTCGTCGAGATGGGGCGCGTCGCGGCCGGGCTGGCACACGAGCTTCGCAACCCCATCGCCGCGATGTCCGGGTCGATCGAGCTCTTGCGCTCGACCGTCAAGCCGACCGCCGAGGAGGCGCGGCTGATGGACATCGTGCTCCGCGAGGCCTCGCGCCTCGAGCAGCTCGTCACCCGCTTCCTCGAGTACGCCCGCCCCGCCGTTCCCCAGCGCGCCGCCGTGGACCTTTCCCGCGTGGTCGGGGAGACGCTGGAGGTGTTCGCGAACGACCCGGCCGCCGCCCAGGTGCGCGTGGAGCGCGCGGTCGCGCCCACGCCGGCCTGGTGCGACGCCGATCAGATCCGGCAGGTGCTCTGGAACCTTCTCGTGAACGCGGCCCAGGCGTCGGGCCGGGCCGGCGGCGGCCGCGTCTGGGTCCACTGCGCGCCCGAGCCGGACGGCGGGGCGATCGTCGAGGTGGAGGACGACGGCCCGGGGATCGCCGCCCAGGACCTTCCCAGGGTCTTCACGCCCTTCTTCACCACCAAGGAGCGGGGCACGGGGCTCGGCCTCGCCACCGTGCAGAGCATCGTGGACGCCCACCACGGGACGGTCGCGGCGGTGACCGGCGCCCAGGGCGGGGCGCGCTTCGTCGTTCGGCTGCCCCCGCACGCGCCGCCGCCGGGTTAGGATCGGCACATGTCGCGCATCCTCGTCGTCGACGACGAGCCGTCCATGCGGGAGTTCCTGCAGATCCTGCTCTCCAAGGCGGGCCACGAGGTCGCGACCGCCGGCGACGTCTCGGGCGCTCTCGAGCGGTTCAGGGCCGGCGACTTCGACCTCGTGGTGAGCGACCTCCGGCTCGGGCGCGAGTCGGGTCTCGACATCCTCCGCGCCGTGAAGGAGGCCGCGCCGCAGACGGAAGTGGTGATGGTCACGGCGTTCGCGACCACCGAGAACGCCGTCCAGGCGATGAAGCTCGGCGCCTACGACTACGTGCTGAAGCCCTTCAAGAACGAGGAGCTGCGGCTCGTCGTGGAGAAGGCGCTCGAGCACCGGCAGCTCGTCGCCGAGAACCGGGTGCTCCGGTACCGGGTCGGGGAGCGGATTCGCCGGGGCGAGGAGATCCTGGGAACCGCGCCTGCCATGGAAGAGGTGCGTCAGCTGGTCGAGAAGCTCGCGCCCACGAGGACCACGGTCCTCATCACGGGCGAGAGCGGCACGGGCAAGGAGGTGGTGGCCCGGGCCATCCACGTCCGCGGCGACCGGCGCGACCTTCCCTTCGTGGCCATCAACTGCGGCGCCATCCCCGAGGGGCTCATCGAGAGCGAGTTCTTCGGCCACGAGAAGGGCAGCTTCACCGGGGCCTCGGAGTCCAAGCCGGGGCTCTTCGAGGTGGCGGGCAGCGGGACGCTTTTCCTCGACGAGGTGGGCGAGCTCCCCCCGCCGGTGCAGGTGAAGCTGCTCCGGGCGCTCCAGGAGCGGCGCATCCGGCGCGTGGGAAGCCAGAAGGACCTCTCCATCTCCGCCCGAATCCTCGCCGCCACGAACCGGGACCTCGAGCGCGAGGTGAAGGCCGGCCGGTTCCGGGAAGACCTCTTCTACCGCCTCAACGTGGTGCAGATCCGGCTGCCGGCGCTGCGGGAGCGCCGCGAGGACATCCCGGTCTTCGTCGAGCACTTCCTCGAGCGCTTCTCCGCCGAGCTCGGGCGGAAGAAGCCGCGGGTCCTGCCGGAGGTGTCGCGCCTGCTCGCCGCCTACCACTGGCCCGGCAACCTGCGAGAGCTCGCGAACGTGCTGGAGCGGGCGGCGACGCTCGCCGAGGGGGACGTCATCGGGCCCGAGCTCTTGCCGCCCGCGCTCCGGGGCGGCCTCTCGGACGCCCCCACCCCGAGCGTCCCGGCCGAGCTTCCCGCGGAGGGGCTCGACCTCGAGGCCCACCTCGACGCCATCGAGCGGAGCCTCCTCGAGCAGGCCCTGGCCCGCGCCGGCGGCGTGAAGACCGAGGCCGCCCGGGTGCTCTCGCTCTCCTTCCGGTCGCTGCGCTACCGGCTCGCCAAGTTCGGCATCGGCGGCGAGGGCTGACGGCCCGCGGCGGCGCTACTCACAGGACCCGGCGGTCTGGTTCGGGTCGTGCCGGCAGTTGTGGAGCGCCCGCGGCACCTCGAGCCAGTAGACCGGCTCGGCGATGGCAGCGCGGGTGCCGGCCGTGAGCGACGTCGGGGCCGAGCCCGGGTTCATCTGCAGGGACGAGTACCCGACCTGGCCGCCCGCGCTGACGTCGACCCGGAAGATGCTGCCCGGGGGGACCGCGGTCGTGGTCGCCTGCTGGGCGACGTAGAGGATGGAGCTCGGGTACGTGTTGAACCCGCAGTTGTTCGAGGGAACGCCCTTGATGTAGTCCGCCGCGTAGGTGAAGACCTCCGGGGAGGCGAGCGTGCCGGAGCACGGGTTCGTCCCGCCCTGGCCGCCCACCGGCACGAACGAGTTCCAGTCGATGCACCCGTAGACCACGTTCGCCTGCGACCCGGTGCTCTCGTTCGTGCAGCCGGTCGAGTCGCAGGTCGCCACCGGACAGGTGGTCCCGTAGTTGTAGAACCAGCCGGGGTCGCTGGCCGACGCCGAGCACTTCGTGATGCCCGTGCCGCAGGTCACCGTGGGCTGGTTCACCGTGGCGACCGCCGTGCTCGTGTCGACGAGCGTGCAGTTGCCCGCCGTGGACGGGCAGGCGCCCGCGGAGGAGAACGAGGCGTCGGTGTAGCGGCTCTTCTCGAACGTCGCTGCCGAGGCGGCGTTGCTGAAGGTCTTCTCGTTGTAGCCGCCGTAGGCCAGGATGCCGAAGAAGCGGCTCTGCGGGCAGAGCGAGCCGAAGTTCGCCCCCACGGAGGCGCTGCCGACGTTCGTGAACGAACTGACGTGACCGTTCACGTCGATCGCCACGGAACCGGTGTCGTTGGGAACGCTCCCCACCCCGGGACACGTGAACTGGAGGGTGGAGGAGGTCGTCAGGCTCGTGCTGGACGTGGCGCAGGTGGGCGCGCTCGCCGAGCAGGTCGTGCTGATGGGGTCGCGGAACATCTGGCCGCTCCGGCAATAGAAGTGGTTCGAGTAGCTGCAGGAGGCGTAGGCCTGGGTGTCCCTGGCGTCGACCACGCTGCAGCCGCCCTGGCAGCACCCGAAGAGGTTGTCGGGGCCGCAGCCCTCGCCCTGCTGGAGGATCCGCTCGCGGTTCCCGCCGCCGAGGTAGGCGTGGAGCGCCCTCTGGGCCGGGTCGTAGGCGGCGGCGGGAAGGTAGAAGAACGGGCTGCGGTTCTGGGCGTACTGCTGGTCGTCCGTGCGGCGTTGCTCCTCGAAGGTCCGCGCCGCGTACCAGTTCGTCGCACGCTTGGTGGTCGGATCGAGCGTGCCCGGGGCGTAGAAGCGGGCCACGAAGACGTTCCCGCCCATGTCGCCCCAGACGGCCGTGTCGAAGTAGCCGTCCGCGTCGTACTGGGGCTTCGACGGGTCCCCCAGGTCCACGAGCGCCACCGCACCGGGGATCGGGAACATGCTGGTCCCGCTCCCGTAGCCGAACTGCGCCTTGAAGTCGTCGTCGGTGAAGCGCCAGACGACCTGGCCCGTCCACACGTCGAGCATCCACACGGCCCTCCCGGCGCTCAGGGTCGGGTCGTAGCCGCCGTTGATCATGACCACCCAGCGCTCCTCGAAGCTGCGCCCGACGGGGTCGGTGGCGCCGTTCGCGAGCGCGATCTGGACCGGGCCGATGGGCGGGGGCTGGGGCGAGAAGTCCGCCCAGGACTCGCCCATCCACTGGAGGTCCTGCGAGCAGGGACCCGGGAACGTCCACAGCATCTGGGGGTTCAGGGGATCGGTCACGTCGAGCGCGGTGTGCTGCGTCCCACCCGAGCGCTCGCCGAAGACGGCGACGGTGTGGAACTCGTTCTTCTGCTTCACCCGGTCGGTGTTCGCGTCCACCCAGACGTCCCGGACCATGACGTTGCCGTCGACCATGTACTGGTGGGTGAAGAGCATGTCCTTGAGGCGCGGGAGCAGATCCGGCGGGACGAAGGCCCACAGCTCCGAGCCGGTGCCGGTGGAGTAGGGGTAGTCGCAGTTGGAATCCACGGGCTGGGACGTGACCGGGGTCCCGGCGTCGAAGGCGTGGAGCATCCCGTCGTTCGCGCCCACGAGGACGAGCTGCTGGCGGCTGCGGTTCGCGTAGCGGTAGGCCTCATAGGCGTCCGCGTTCCCGGTGCAGGCCGAATAGGTCGCCGGGTTGCTCGTCTGGTTCGGGTAGAAGCTCGGGCTGTGGATGGTCGCGAGGCACTGGTCGGAGTAGCCGGTGTCGCACAGCGACTCGATGACCGGCGGAGCGACGACGACCGGAGAGGAGTGGAAGATGTCGCCGAGCTTCCAGAACACCGGCGGGCTGCGCTGGTCGTTCGTCTGGTCGCGCTCCTCGCCGAGCGTGCCCCGCTGGCAGGTGGAAGGGTTCGAGGGCGTCTGCGGGCCGTAGCAGCCGTTCCCGTTGCCGTCGAGGACGTCCCAGCCCCGAACGAAGTTGACGACGAGCTGGGCGCACTGGTCGGTGTTCGCCGAGGTGAAGGTGGCGACCGTGGGACACGCCGGCGCCGAGCCGTAGCCGCAGACGCGGGCGAGCGCGAGCGCGTTGATGCACCAGGCGGGGTCGAGGTTCATGTACGACTCGAACTGGGAGTAATCGGCGGCCTGGGTGTCGAACGGCACCATCGTGTAGCCGCCGCTCCCGTTCGGGACCGCGGTCAGGATCTTGCGCGAGTTCGACTTCCCCTCCTGTGCCGTCTTGTAGCCGGGCTGGGTGGGGATGGAGAGCACCGTGCCCGCGTCCCAGGGGAGGTTCGCGGGGACGTTGTTCGTGCCGACCTTCACGTAGGACCCGTTGCTCGTGCTCGGCGCGATCTGCGAGCAGTCGAGGTCGACGAGGAAGACGTTCGAGCAGATGGCGTTGCCGTTCGCGTCGGCCTGCCCGTCGTAGTCGGCGTTCACGAGCACCTGGTTCGGCCCGCAGGGGACCATGGCCTGCTGGCCGGGCGGCTTCGTGGGGTCGCAGCCGGCGATGAACTCGTCGAAGAGGATCCCCTCGATAACGTGGCCCGACCAGTTGGCGGTCTGGTTCGGGGCGAACTGGGTGATGTAGACGGAGGAGGCCTGGGTGTGGATCGTGGAGAGCGAACCCGCCGCCGGGGCGCTGAACGTGTTCTGCTTGGACACGATCTGGTTCACGGCGTTTGTGACCGCCTGCTGCAGTTCCCCTCCCGACCGGGCGTTCGCCCAGGTGCCTCCGCCCATGTTGGCGGTCGAGGAGAGGATGTACTGTGCGTCGCTCAAGAGCGGCGGGTTCGTCGTCGGGCCCGGCAGGTTGAAGCTCACCGTGTAGGTTTCCACGGTCTGCGGGTTGTCGACCGAGAGGTCGCTGCGGATGTCGTTCTGGTTGAGCCACGCGGCCACGCGAGGCAGGTAGCTCGGGTTCGAGACCGAATCGCTCGGGCTGCAGCAGACGTTGTCCTTCGTGGTGTTCACGGGGTTCGAGCAGGTCGTCGAGTTGCTCTTGCCGCCCGCGTTCGTCCCGCCGCAGTTGGTGGTCGAGTAGTAGAGGGTGTTCGCGTAGGTCTTGATGGCGGCCGGGAGGGTCCCCTCGCTGTTCGGGGAGCCGTCGGTGATGACGATGACCGAGTTCGACTGGCATCCCCAGCAGACCGAGCACTGGTTGGGGTTCGACTGCGCCCAGGACGCCTTCATGGCGCCGGCCGTCGACTGAGCGAAGGCGGAGAGCTCGTAGGAGGACCCGAACTTCGCCGTGTACATGCCCGCGTTCGTGAAGTACTGGCCCAGGTGGAAGAGGGCCGTCGCCGTCGGCGTCGACCCGCTCATGAGCGACGGCAGGGTGACGCCGCTCGGCCAGCTGTGGTTGTAGGCGTCGATGATGACCTGGCGGGCCGCGACCATGGCGGTCGGGTTCGTCGGGAAGGTGTTCACCGAGTCGGGGCCGAGCGGCACGACGATCTCGGCGCCGTTCGTGATGTTGCCCGACATGTACGTGAGCCCGAATCGGGTGTAGTCGCTCGGCTGGGGGCTGTTGGGGTCGATCCAGACCGTCGACTTCACGGTGTGGCGCGCCGACATGAACTTGGGCGGGTTGGCGTTCAGCCACCCGCCGGCGAGCGCGAGCACCGGCCCGCCGGACTGGGTGAGCGTGGTCGTGCCGGAGCAAGTGCTCTTGTTCGCCCTGTACGCGGCGCTCCAGTTGTAGAAGTAGAAGCCGGTGGCCGTGATCCCGCCCCCGCCGAAGAGGTAGTTCATGCAGTTCGGCGGGTTGACGGTCGTGGTCACCGTCTTGGGCGTCCTCGCCGGGCAGGTGTAGTCCTGCCAGCTGATGGTGAAGGAGCAGTCGGCGTTCGGCGAGGCCGTGGTCTCGGTCCAGCCGAGCCCGCTCGAGTTGCAGGGTGCCTGACCGCTGTTGCTCGAGCAGTAGTAGTAGACGCTCGCGGGGAGGAACTGGCAGGCGGAGCCCGTGCAGCCCGTCCCCCAGGTCGGTTGGTCCTTGAGGCCGTTCGAGGCGACGCCCAGGCCCGGGTCGACGAGCGTGTTCGTGGGCGTGAAGGACGTCATCCAGTTCAGGTTCGCGTTGCCGGAGACGTTCCCGGTGCCGCTGTAGGTGACCTGGTAGGACCCCGCCGTCGCCCCGAGTCCGCTCGACGCGCTGCCGGGCGTCCCGAGCCCGTCCGTCGTCGTGGGCCACTGGCAGGTCGTGAGCGCGCTCGAGCTCCCCCAGCCCGCGCTCGCGTCGCCGCACTGGGGGATGTTCTCCATCGACCCCGAGCAGTCCTCGAGGAACATCACGTTCGCGGGACCGTTCGGGATGGTGAAGAACTGCTCGTCGCCCGCCACCGGGCTGTTCACGGTGCTCGCGAGCGAGCTCGCCGCGTTGCAGCACTGCGCCTGGCCGCCGTCGCTGCGCAGCGGCGAGAGCGCCAGCACCGCGAGGCCGGTCGCGAGCCCGAAGAGTACTTTGCGGCGAATGTCCCGTTCCCGACGCATGGCGCCTCCTAGATGCCGAAGCGGACGCCGAACTCGACCTCGAGCTGCCCCGCGGCGTTGCTGAATCCGGACTGCTGGCAGTGGACGACGACCTTCATGGGCTTCGCGCCTCCGCCCGTGCCGATGATGCGGTTTGCGATGTTCTGGACCACCCCGCGGTCGGGCCCGAAGGCGGCCTGCGGGAGGTAGGTCACCTGCGTGACCTGGACCGTGCCGGCGGCGCTCTGGTCGAAGTGGCCGCCCAGGATCTGCGTCGTCGACGTGAGCTGGACGTTGAGGGGCGTGATCGACAGGGGGGAGGTGCCGAGCGCGTGGAACTGCGAAAGGATCTGCTGGCGCCCGGCCTCGGCGCAGGCGACGAGCGCCTGGTACTTCTTGCCGGCGGTCGCCCCCGCCACCTCTCGCGAGGCGAAGTTGATGACCGCGACGCCGATGATGGCGAGCACCGAGACCACGATGATGGAGAGGATGAGCGCGTTGCCGCGCGCCGGGCGGGTTCGCATGGCGATGGCTCCTAGCCCCCCCCGACGTTGAGCTGGTTCGCTCCGTTGCCGAGGGAGGGGAAGGTGGGGGCGTTGCTGCCCATGTTGGGGACGGCGACGCTCGTCTGGAAGACCATCCGCCGGTATCCGGGCTGGCCGGCGACGGCGGGCCGGTTGCCGGCCGCCGGAACCGTCGTGTCGGTGCTGTTCGGGTCCGGGTTCGGCGAGCGCACCACGATCGTGATCCCGACGGACCGGATGTTTGCCGGATAGTCGGTGGCTCGGAGCGGGGAGAGGGTGGGGGTCGAGTACACCGGCGGCCCGAGCGCGGGCGCGAGGTCGATTCCCTGCTGGGAGTTCGTGAGCTGGACGCCGGGGTTGGCGCCGAGCGTCTGCGCCCCTGCGGCGGCGAGCGGGACCACGTAGGTCACCTGGAGGTCCTCGACGTCCGGGGCGACGACGCTCAGGATGGGGTTCCCGTTCGTGTCGAGGAGCCCCTGATCGAGCATCAGGTAGGGGCGGGATCCCGGCGTCTCCCAGGGCACGACGTTGCCGTTCGCGTCGTAGCTCTGGATGAAGTAGTGGAACCGGCTCACCTGCAGGACCGAGCCCTGGCCGCCGAGGTAGCAGACGTTCGTGAGCGTCACGTTCTGACGCGGGTAGTCGAGGTTCGACCCGGCCTGCAGCGGGATCGTGGCGTTCGCGTTGACGCTCACCGGGACCTGCTGCGCGACCCGCACGTAGGCCCACACCATGTCCCCGGTGGAGCAGACGACCTGGAGCACCTGACCCGCCTGCATGGGCTGCGCGAGCGGCTGGACGGCCCCGGTGATCGGGCTCACGAGCGAGATGACGAGCGAGTTCACGTTCGCGAGCAGGAGCGGACGGTTGAAGGCCGGATCCCGGTACTGGAAGGCGAGCTCGTCGGGCTGGTCGGCGTGGTCGCGGCACGTGACCGGCGCCGCGCAGGCGAAGCCCGACACCCCGGCGGCGTCGCCGCCGAAGTTCACCGGCACGCCGATCGGCGGAGCGCGATCCATCGGCACGTTCGCCATGAGACCGAAGTCGAAGACCATCGGCGGCTCGATGCCGTAGCCGGCGAGACGCAGGTTCTCGGAGATGTGCTCGAGCGCCATGCGCCCCGTCTCCTGCAGGGCGCGGTCGGCGCTCGAGCCCTGGAAGGCCCGCTTCTGCGCGAGAAGCAGGGAGAGCGCCGCGGCCACCGTGATCGCGGACACGACGAGGCCGATCAGGAGCTCGACGAGGGTGAAGCCCCTCCCGGCGCGCGGGGACCTTCGGGTCATAGGCTGTCCAGCGGGTTCACGAGGAAGCCGACGAGGACGATGCGGTGCCAGGTCGCCCCCTCCTGCCAGCGGACGATGACCGAGACGTGCATGCCGTCGGCGATGCCGTTCGCGTTCGCGTCGATGAGGTTCCCGGCCGCGTCCGTCGTCGACACGTTCCAGTACCGCTCGTAGCAGCCCTGGATCCCCACGTCGCATGGAGCGCCGATGTAGGAGACCGGGGCCAACGACCCCGGCCCCTGGATGCCGTTGAAGGAGAGGCCGTTGAGCGTGAGGTCCACCTCGGCGTGGTCGAACGGGGGCGGGGTCTGGGACTCGAAGAGGTCCGCGTTGTCCGCGAAGTCCTGGTTGTTCCCCGCGTTGGCGTCGGCGAGGCGGGGGTCGGTGTAGGCCCACGTCTCGATCTGGCTCATCAGGTCCTGCGCGATGGCGGTCGCGCGGGTGATCCCGCGCGCCTCTGCCTCCATCCGCTGTCCCTGGGTGTGGAGCGCGATCGTGCCCAGGGCCGCGATGAGCAGGATGACGACCGCGACGAGCGCCTCGACGAGCGTCGTGCCCCGTTCTCCGCGCCGCGCGCTCACGGTGTCCCTAGCCTCCCTGGTTCCACAGGCTCACCGAGCCCGTCTGCGCAGTGACGAGCAGCGTCCGCTGTCCGGAGACGTCGGGGGCGGCGAGAGAGAGGGAGCCGCCCGTCGTGTTCGGCAGGGCGAGCCCCACGTTGTTGTAGAAGGTGGCGAACCCGCGGGCGTCGAAGACGACGGCGCCCCGGCGATCCGGCAGGTTCCCGCAGAAGGAGCAGTCGACGTTCACGGGGATCGTGGCGTACGGCGCCGGGAGGGCCGCGGTCGCGCCCGCGCCCGTGACGGGCCCGATGGTCACGGTAGACGGCACGTCCCAGGTGGCGATGATGGTGCTGTTCGGCCCGGAAGCGGGAGAGCCCGGGTTGAGGGTCGTGAAGTTCGGGTTCGCCGCGGCGCTGAAGAGGTTGAAGTCCCCGTCCTCGTAGACGACGACGCGCCCGGTGCTGTTGGGCCCCGCGTAGTCGGGGAAGACGAGCACCGCGACGTTGTGGCCGGTCGCGAGGGCCTGCTGCCGGGCGCCGTGCACGAGGGCCGCGAGCTGGCTCGACGCGTCCGCGAGGTTCGCGCGCGGGCGGAGCCTCCACAGGTTCGTGTAGGCGAGGACGGCGAGGGTCACGCTGATGGCGATGGCGATCGCGAGCTCGAGGAGGGTGAATCCGGACTGGCGGCGGGGCATCGCTCGGTTCCTCGCCGGCATTCGATGCAAGGGCCGGGCGCGATCGCCGCCGGAGGGGTTCGCGGAAAGCCCCGTGCTTCCAGGGCGTTGGCGTCCCGCGCCTACGGCGACCGAGGGACGCATACACGCACGCGGTGGCGCACTCTGAACATTTTGCACAGGGCGGGACCCGAGCGACCGTAGACCAAGATCGCTTGCTACCGGAGGTCTCTGCGCTCGAACGAGAGCGATGCCAGCGCGAGCGCCGCCGCCGCGTAGAGCGCGCCGTAGAGCGCCGCCGTCCAGGCGCTGGCGGGCACCGGCTTGTGGTAGATGACCGCGCCGTTCAGAGACAGGGCGGTCAGGTTCGGCACGGCGTACCAGATGGCCTTCGGGATCCACGTCGACGACTCGCCCTGCCAGAGCGCGCGCGCCTCGCTCGTCAGGTGGCCCGCCACGGCGAGGGCCAGCGTGAAGATCGCCGCGAGCGTGGTGCTCGTCACGGAGGAGAAGAGGATCGCGACCGCGGCGACGACGAGGAGCTGCAGCCCGAGCATGAGGAGGGCGGCGAGGAGGCTCGCGTCGAGCGGCCGGAGCGACTCCGCCTCGATGCAGAGCACGCCCGCGAGGACCACCGCCATGAGCGCGAGGTTGAGGACCAGGGCGACCGACAGCCCGAGGTAGCGCCCGAGGAGGTACTGGGTCCGGGTGGCAGGCTTCGCCACCACCGGCTGCAGCACCCGGCGCTCGATATCGCCCGCGACGAGCGACGAGCCCACGAAGACCGCGATGAGCGTCCCGATGGCTGTCGCGGCCGACAGGCCGAGGTCGGAGAGGATGCGGTGCTGCTCTCCGATGGTGAGCCGGGAGATCATCAGGCTCGCCAGGATGACGAGCGAGCCGAAGAGGAGGAGGTTCACCTGCACCTTGCGGCGCAGGACCTCTCGAACGGTGACGAAGGTGATCGCCGCCACCTGTCTCATCGAGCGAGACCTCCGTACGCGGCCGGGTTCACGCCCGGCTCGCGCGGCCGGTTGGGATCGGGTTTCGCGAACCGGAAGGGGTTCGCGGTGGAATGGACCCGGCCATCGGCGTCCACGTACCAGCGGCCGCCGGCGGGGTCCGGGGGAAGGGTCTCGAGAAGCCCGGCCGTGACGAGCTGCTCGACCGCCAGGGGGCCGATGAAGTACCGCCGCCGCCACGCCGCGACCGCGTCGTCGAGCTGGGCGGCGTCGCGCTCGACGAAGGCCTGGCGGAGCTGGGACTCGACTGCCTTGCGCGTGTCCGGGTCCTTGGCCTCCTCGAGGGAGCGCTCGAGGAAGGCGATGGCGGCGTCCGCGCGCCTGCCCTTCACGTAGTAAGCGAGGACGTTCTGGCGGACGTGCTCGGGGGCGCCGGGCGTGCGCGCCGCGACCTCGGCGAAGTGGCCTGCGGTCGTCCAGTCGCCGTCGTAGTAGAAGGCGTTGAAGGCGCGGAGGTAGGGCAGGATGTAGCGGTTGGGGACCTCCCTCGTGCCCTTCTCGAGGATGCGGTTCGACTCGCTCACGCGGCCGACGCTCCCGAGGATGGTCCCCGCCACCTGGTAGGCGTAGCCGTGGCCGGGGTCGAGGTCCGTTACGACGTCGACGAGCGGGAAGAGCTTGTCCCATCCCCGCTCGTTGGCCCTCGGCTCGCCGATGTACTGGACCGCGCGCAGCCAGTTCAGGTTGGCGGCGAGCGTCCGGTTGCCGAGGAACATCCACCCGAGGACCCCGGCCCGCGGGACCGCCTCGACGTCGTAGGGCGTCTCGCCCACCTGCGGGAGGCGGCTCGCGGCGAGGCCGGTGGCTGCCGCGAGGGCCAGGAACACGAGGGCGCGCAGGGCGAGCATGCGAGAAAAGGAAAGGGCCCCCGTCGCCGGGGGCCCTTCCAGTCTAGGTCGCGATTCGACCTTGCGTCCAGGAACCGACTAGAAGGTCGCGTCGTCCGGGCCGCGGAGCGGCATCGCGTACTTCGTGTTGCCGGCGGTGCTGGCGGTCGCCCAGGTGATGCACTGGGCGTTGCCGGCATCGTTCGGCGCCTGGGCGACGCCACCAAGCGAGTTCAGCTGCGGGTTGTAGAGGGCCTCGCAGGCCTGGATGCCGTCGCCGTCGATGTCCGAGACGGACCAGAGCGTGAGCGCGGTGCCGAAGTTCGCGACCGCCGGGGCGCCGCCCACCGCGAGGCTGTTGTAGCAGCCGTAGGTCTGGCCCTCGACGACCCAGTCGACCGCCTGGGCCTTCGTGTAGTCGGCCGGCAGCCAGGCGTTCTTGCTCGTCCCGGGGACGCAGGCATTCGGGATCGCGCCCGTCTGGAAGTAGCGGCCCGTCGTGACGCCGTCGCCGCCGGCGGCGACCGGGATGGTGCGCTCGGACTGGCGCAGCGACTCCTCCGCCTTGAACCAGGCGTTGATGTTCGTGGGGAGCTCGCCGAACTTCGCGCGCAGCTGGTACTTCAGGAAGTTGGGGATCGCGATCGCCGCGAGGATGCCGATGATGGCGACGACGATCATGAGCTCGATGAGGGTGAAGCCCTTCGCAGCCTTCTTCATCATTGTCACTGCCCTCCGTGGGTGGAGGTCGGAAGGGAAACCACCTCCCCGCCGACGGGAACCCGGAGCCTCGGGGCGCCGGGTCAATCTCGCGAGGCGACTAAAGCACGTGCGGTGCCAAGTGAGCGGCCGCGCAATCGTCTGAAGATCCGTGACCGGGCGAGGAATGACGTTGACATTCTCTGACGCGAAAGGGGGGTGGGGCTGCCGTTTTTCGTCACCCCGGGTCGGGCGGCCCCAGCTTTGACAGCCCCGGGGGACGGCCCGATCATCGCCGCGATGCAGACCATCCTCCGAACCGAGAGCCTCACCAAGACGTTCGAGGTGGGCGTCCGTCGCCGCCGCGTCCAGGCCGTGCGGGACGTGAGCCTGGCCGTTCACGAGGGCGAGATCTTCGGCTTCGTCGGGCCGAACGGCGCGGGCAAGACGACCACCATCAAGATGCTCATGGGGCTCATCTTCCCGACCTCGGGCCGGGCGTTCATCTTCGACGCGCCCATCCCGTCGGCCGACGCCAAGCGGCGGATTGGCTACCTCCCGGAGAACCCGAGCTACTACGAGTTCCTGACGGGGCGGGAGGCGCTGCGCTTCTTCGGTGCGCTCTCCGGCGTGGCGAAGGCCGCCCTCGAGGCGCGCTGCGACGAGCTCCTCGGGCTCGTAGGCCTCTCCGATGCCGCGGACCGCCAGATCCGAAAGTACTCGAAGGGAATGCAGCAGCGCCTCGGCATCGCACAGGCGCTCGTCGGCGACCCCGCCTTCGTCGTCCTCGACGAGCCCATGAGCGGCCTCGACCCCATCGGGCGCAAGGAGGTCCGCGACCTCATCCTGGAGCTCAAGAGGCGCGGCAAGACCGTGTTCTTCTCCACCCACATCCTCCCGGACGTCGAGGCGCTCGCCGACCGCGTCGGGGTGATCCTGGGCGGGAAGCTCCGCGACGTCGGCCGCCTTCACGACCTCCTCTCCCCGCGCGTGCAGAGCGTCGAGGCGGTCGTCGACGCCCCCGGGCGCGCGCGGGAGCCGCTCGCAGGCGGGCGGCTGCTCTCGCAGGAGGGAGACCGCCTCGGGCTCTCGTTCCCGGACCTCGAGACCGCCAACGCGGCGGTCGCGGCGGTGCTCGCGGCCGGGGGAGCGCTCGTGTCGCTCGCGCCCCACCGGGAGACGCTCGAGGACTTCTTCATGCGCCGGCTGGAGGAAGGGCGCGCGGCCGGAGAGGCCCCCCGGGCGCCGGAGAGCGCTTGATCGAGCTCCCGGAGCCGCTCCGATGGTTCGGCGCCCTGTGGTCGTTCGCGCTCGGCACGGTCGTCGGGAGCTTCTTGAACGTCGTCGTCGCCCGCGTCCCCGCCGGGCTCTCCGTCGTCCGGCCCGGCTCGCGCTGCCCGCGCTGCCTCGCGCCCATCGCGTGGTTCGACAACGTGCCCATCCTCTCGTGGGTGGCGCTCCGGGGCCGGTGCCGCGGTTGCCGCGCGCCCATCTCGTTTCGCTACCCGCTCGTCGAGCTGCTCGCGGGACTCGCGGCGCTCGTCGCCTGGCACCGCCACGGCCTCTCCACCGCGGCGCTCGCGGAGTTCGCCTTCTCCGCCGCGCTCCTCGCCCTGTCGTTCATCGACCTCGACACCTGGCTCCTCCCCCACGCCATCACCGTGCCCCTCCTCGGCGCCGGCCTCGCCGTCTCGGCCCTCGGGGCCGGGCCGGCCTCGCTCGCGAGCTCCGCCTTGGGCGCCGCCGTCGGGTGGGGGTCGTTCGCGCTCGTCGCCTTCCTGGGCGAGAAGGCGCTCAAGAAGGAGGCGCTCGGCTTCGGGGACGTGTGGCTGCTCGGCGGCATCGGGGCATGGCTCGGAGCGAAGGCGCTTCTCCCCGTGGTCCTCCTCGCGTCCGTCCAGGGGACGGTGGTCGGCGTGATCCTGATCCTGCTCGGCAGGGCCGAGGGCGGCGCGCAGGCCGCACCGGGCGATGCGCCCCCGGAGGAGGGAGGCGAGGAGCGGTGGGTGCCGCCCCGGCACGCGGTCCCGTTCGGCCCGTTCCTCGCCGCCGGGGCGCTCGAGTGGCTATGGCTGAACGGCCTCCTCGCCGCCGCCATCCCGTCCCTCGCCCTGTTCCGCTGAAAGATGCGCGCCCGCGGCACCCGCATCCTCCTCGCCCTGGCCATCGCCTCGGCCGTCGCCGTCGGAGGGCTGCTCCTGCTCGCGGCGCTCCTCGTGCTCATGGGGACCGGGCGCCCGAGTCCCGTCGCCCTCGCAGCGGCGGTGGGCGGCGTCTCCCTCTTCGTGGCCGTGGCCGGGTCGGCGATGCTCGGCCGGCTCGTCGCGCGCCCGGTGGAGCGCATCCTGGAGGCGGCCTCGACCCTCTCGGCGGCCGCACCGGGACGGCTGCCCATCCTCGGGGAGGGCGGTCTCGGGCTCGACCGGGCCGCGGTCGCCTTCGAGCGGCTCGCCGCCGAGCTCGGCGAGGAGCGCAGCCGGCTCGCCGCGAAGGTGGAGGAGCTGACGGCGGCGAACCGGGCCCTCGCCGAGGCTCGGGAGTCGCTGCTTCGCTCGGAGAAGCTCGCCACCGTGGGCGGTCTCGCGGCAGGGCTGGCACACGAGATCGGCAACCCCCTCGGCGCCATCGCCGGGTACGCCGAGGTGGCCCGCTCGCGCCTTCCGCAGGCCGCGGATCCGGAGCTCCAGGAGGCCATCCAGCGCATCGCCGCGGCGGCGGGGCGCATCGACCGAACGGTGCGCGACCTCCTCGACTTCGCGCGGCCGGCGCCGCTCACGCTCAGGCCCGTCGGGCTCCACGCGGCGGTCGACGCGGCGCTGCGTCTCGCGCGCGTGCAGGCGCGGTTCCGCGGCGTGGACGTGGACCTCGATGTCCCCGTCGAGCTCCCGCTCGTCCTCGCCGACGAGCACCACCTCGCCCAGCTCTTCCTCAACCTCTTCCTCAATTCCGGCGACGCCATGAGCGGGGTCGGCCGCGTTCGAGTGGCGGCGCGCGCGGAAGGCCCGCGCGTGCGGGTGGAGGTCGCCGACACCGGACCGGGCTTCGCGCCGGCGGACCTCCCCCGGATCTTCGATCCCTTCTTCACGACCAAGGACCCGGGGGAGGGCACGGGACTGGGGCTCGCCATCTGCCACCGGATCGCGGAGACCTTCGGGGGCTCCATCGAGGCCGCGAACGCCCCTGGCGGCGGCGCCGTCGTCGTCCTGTCCCTCCTCGCCGCGGGGGGCGCAGCCGCGAACTTCGGGGATCGCGCGCCCCTCGTGTAGAGTCGAGCCGTGGCTTTCCGCAACGTCCTCGTCGTCGACGACGAAGAAGCGATGCGCCACCTCCTCGCCGTGATCCTGAAGGAGCGCGGCTACGAGGTGCGCACGGTCGCCAACGGGGAGGACGCGCTGAAGGAGCTCGCCGCCCGCGACTACGACCTCGTCCTCTCCGACGTCCGCATGCCCCGCATGGACGGGCTTGCGCTCCTCCGGAAGGCCCTCGAGGCCCGGCCCGACCTCACCTTCATCGTGATGAGCGCCTACGGAACGCACGACACCGCCATCGAGGCGATGAAGGCCGGCGCCTACGACTACGTCTCGAAGCCATTCAAGCCCGACGAGGTCGTGCTGGTGCTCCGCAAGGCGGAGGAGCGCGAGCGGCTCGCCCGGGAGAACCGGCGCCTGCGCACCGAGCTCGCCGCCGGCTACCGCTTCGAGAACCTGGTCGGCGGCTCCCCTGCCATGCAGGACGTGATCCGCCAGGTGCGCAAGGTGGCGCCCCTCAAGGCGACCGTCCTGCTCACCGGCGAGTCCGGCACGGGGAAGGAGCTCGTCGCGCGGGCGGTCCACGAGCTCTCGCCCCGGGCGAGCTTCCCCTTCGTGGCGGTGAACTGCGGCGCCATCCCGGCCGACCTCATCGAGAGCGAGCTCTTTGGCCACGTCCGGGGCGCCTTCACCGACGCCTCGCGGGACAAGAAGGGCCTCGCCGCGGAGGCCGACGGGGGAACCCTGTTCCTGGACGAGATCGGCGAGCTCCCGCCCCAGCTCCAGGTGAAGCTGCTCCGGTTCCTCCAGGAGGAGGAGGTCCGGCGGGTGGGCGACACGCGTGCCGAGAAGGTGGACGTGCGGGTGGTGGCGGCGACGGCTCGCGACCTCGGGCGGGCCGTGAAGGAGGGGCAGTTCCGGGAGGACCTGTTCTACCGGCTCAACGTGGTCGGCATCCGGCTGCCGCCGCTCCGCGAGCGGCGCGAGGACATCGCGCCGCTCGTGCGCCACTTCCTCGTCAAGTACCGCAGCCTGCGCCCGGACGCGCCACTGTCGGGCGTCTCGCCGGCCGCCATGGAGGCGCTCGGGGCCTACCGCTGGCCGGGCAACGTGCGCGAGCTGGAGCACGTGGTAGAGCGCGCCGTGGTTCTGGCCGAGGGGAGCGAGCTCGGCGAGGAGGACCTCCCCGACGAGCTCCGATCCGCGCCGCGCCCGGTGGCGCCGGTCGCGCTCCCCACCGGCAGCCTCTCCGTGAAGCGCGCCATTCGCTCCGTGGAGGAGCAGCTCATCCGGAAGGCACTCGAGCAGACCGGGGGCAACCGCACCCGCGCCGCGGAGCTGCTCGACATCTCGTACCGGGCGCTCCTCTACAAGATCAAGGAATACGGGATCGTCGCGTAGGGAGCGGCCGCCCGCGGTCCGGGACGTCCCGGGCGACAACTAGCGCAAATGATGTATCAGTTGAGGAAAGGGATGGCTCGCTCTCCCACAGGAACCGATACTGGAGCCTATGGAGCTTTCTTGATCTCGCCTCACGCACCGTCGTACCGTGACCTCGCATGCCCGCTCGAACGTCTCGGTCCGGGATTTCCGGACGCAGCCGCGCGCCGAACAACGTGCGGCGCTTCCGAGAGGAGCTCCTCTTGACCAAGGCGGAGCTCGCCCGAAAGGCGGGGGTGTCGGCACTCACGGTGACGCGCGTGGAGGCGGGGCTCGAGTGTCGGGTGGACACGATGCGCAAGATCATCCTGGCGCTCGGGCTGCAGCCGGCCGACAAGCAGAAGGTCTTCGGGAGCCTCTCGGCGCGTCGAATGGCCGCCGGCGCCGACTCCCGCAGGGACCCGTCGGGCTCGCAGGCGCGCGGCGCGCGGCGGTCCTAGGGGGACGCGATGGCGAAGAGCAAACTGGCCGTCGGTCTCGACATCGGCTCCTCGAGCGTGAAGCTCGTTCACCTCAAGGAGACGAAGCACGGGCACCAGCTTCTCGCCTACGGAGCGGCCCCGCTGCCGCCCGAGGCCATCGTCGACGGCGCGCTCATGAACTCCGCGGCCATCGTCCAGGCCATCCAGGAGCTCGTGGCGCAGCAGCGCGTGAAGGCCAAGGAGGTGGCCATCGGCGTTCGCGGACACTCGGTCATCATCAAGAAGATCTCGCTGCCGCGGATGTCGCAGGAGGAGCTCGACGAGTCGATCCAGTGGGAGGCCGAGCAGTACATCCCCTTCGACGTCAAGGACGTGAACATCGACACGCAGATCCTCACGCCGGAGGCCGACGCGGCAGGCCAGATGGACGTCCTCCTCGTCGCCGCCAAGAAGGACATGATCAACGACTACACGTCGGTCTGCGCCGAGGCCGGCCTCGCGGCCACCGTGGTCGACGTGGATGCCTTCGCCGTCCAGAACGCCTACGAGACGAACTACGAGGCGACGCCCGGACAGCCGGTGGTCCTCATCAACGTGGGGGCCGCGGTGACGAACATCAACGTGGTCCTGAACGGGATGGCGACGTTCACTCGCGACATCACCATGGGCGGCAACGCCTTCACGGAGGAGATCCAGAAGCAGATCAACATCTCCTACGAGGAGGCGGAGGCGCTCAAGGTGGGCGGGCAGGGCGAGGTCGACGCCGTCGTGCCGCAGGAGGTGGAGCGGGTCATCCAGGGCGTCGCCGACCAGATGGGCGGCGAGATCCAGCGCTCCCTGGACTTCTTCGCCGCCACGGCGCCGGAGAGCCGCGTCTCGCGCGTGTTCCTCTCGGGCGGCACGGCCCGCATCCCCGCACTCTTCAAGGTCATCGAGCAGCGGGCCGGCGTGCCCGTGGAGGTGATGAACCCCTTCAAGCAGATCGAGGTCGACAACCGGAAGTTCGACCCGGCCGTGATCATGAACGCAGCGCCCGCCGCCGCCGTGGCCGTGGGACTCGCCCTCCGCCGCCCCGGGGACAAGTAGCCATGATCCGCATCAACCTGCTGCCCGTCCGTGTCTCGAAGAAGAAGGTTGCGGGTAAGCAGCAGCTTCTGCTGCTCGGGCTCGCCGCGGTCCTGGCCCTGATCCTGAACTGGCTGTGGTCGTCGTCGCGCGCCGGCGACCTCGCCGGCTACGAGGCCAAGGTGAGGCGGACGCGGGACGACATCGCGCAGCTCGACCGGATTATCGGCGAGGTGAAGAACATCAAGGCGCAGCAGGCCGCCCTGAAGGAGAAGCTCGACATCCTGGAGCGGCTCAAGGCCGGTCGCTCCGGTCCGGTCCGGCTGCTCGACCAGCTCGCACAGCTCGTCCCGAAGAAGCTCGAGTTCCGGAAGATGGAGGAGAAGGCCGGCGTCGTGACCTTCGACGGTTCCGCCGCCACCATCGACGACGTCTCGGCGTTCATGACCGCGCTGAAGGGGACCCCCTACTTCACGGGCATCGAGCTCAAGAAGACCACCGCCGCGACGCGGGGGGGCTTCCACGTCGTCGACTTCGTCATCGTCGCCAACGCGAACTACACGCCCGCCGCGCCGCCGGCGCCGGTGAAGGGATAGGCGCATGGACCGGCTCATCGAGCGAATCGCCAAGGCGCCGCTCGCGGCCAAGCTGGGCGTCCTCGGCGCGGTCGTGCTCGGGCTCACGGCCCTCAACTACTTCGTGGCCGCCGTCCCGCTGTTCGGTCCGTCCATCTCGGCCATGGACGAGAAGATCGCGAAGGCCCAGGCGGAGCAGAAGCGGCTCGACAACGACCTCATCGAGAAGACCGCCATCGCGAACAACCTGAACCAGTTCCGGCGCGAGAAGGAACTCCTCGAGCAGCGGCTCCAGGAGGCGCTCGCCGAGCTTCCCGAGGAGAAGAAGATCGACGAGCTGCTCCAGCTCTTCCAGGAGCGGGCCCGCAAGGCGGGCCTGGAGATCGCGAGCATCGAGCCGCAGCCCGAGGTCAGCGAGGGCTTCTACGCGCGCGTGCCGATCAACATGGCGGTGAACGGCAACTTCCACGAGATCGTGACGTTCTTCGACTCGCTGGCGAGACTCCGTCGCATCGTGAACGTGAACAACATCACCCTCGAGAACCCGAAGGACGCCGGCGGCAAGGTGATGCTGAACGGCAAGTTCCTGGTCACGACCTTCATGTTCGTGCAGCCGAAGCAGGGCGCGCCCGGGGGGAAGAAATGAGCCGCCGAGCGCTAGTCGCCGTCCTTGCGATCGTCGCGATCGCCGCGTGCGGCGAGAAGAAGCAGCAGGCGCGGCGGACGGCTCCGGTCGATTCCGGCGCGAAGCCGGCCGCGGGCCCGGGCACGGCCAAGGGCCCCGAGGTGGAGGTCCCCTACTCGTCGGTCGGCAAGCGGGACCCGTTCAAGAGCTTCGTCGCGGACCTCCGTGCCACGTCCGGGCCGACCTCCCCGAGGTGCCGGACCGCCCTCGGCCGCTACGAGCTCGACCAGCTCCGGCTGGTGGCGGTGGTGACCGGGCTCGCCGACCCCGTGGCGATGGTGGAGGTGCCGACCGGGGTCGGGTACTCCATTCGCAAGGGCAGCTGCATGGGAAAGAACGGGGGCGTGGTGGCGGCCATCCGCTCGGGGGAGGTGGTCGTCACCGAGTGGATCCTCCGGGCGGACGGAACCCAGGAGAAGGCCCAGAGCGTGCTCCGATTGCCCCGGGACCAGTCGCTGAACCTCGAGGAGTAGCGAGATGCGCAACCATTCCAAGATCCTCGTCGGCCTGGCCCTGCCGGCACTCGTGCTTGCGGCGGCGCCGCTGCGGGCGCTCCCGGCGCAGCCCGCCCCGAACGTGATCCAGGCCATCGACGTCAGGGACGCCGACGGCGCCGTCGAGGTGGGCATCCGCGGCTCGCGCGCCCCGAGCTACACGGTCTTCAAGCTCCACGACCCCTCCCGCCTGGTGGTGGACGTCTCCGGCGGAGACGTCTCCGGCATCGGCTCTCCCATCCGCGTGGACCGCAGCGGCGTGGTCGCCGTGAGCACCGCCCAGTACCAGGACGAGCGGACGAGCGTCGGGCGCATCGTCATCGCCATCGACCCCGGGACGCGCTACGAGGTGACCCCTCGCGGCGACACGGTCGTCGTGCGGCTGTCCCCGGGAACCGGCGAAGGCGCCTCGCCGAGCGCCGCCCCCGCGACGGCGGCGAGCGCCGAACCTCCCACCCCTCCACCCGCGACCGCCAAGCCTCCGCCCCCCGCGCCCGAGGCGCCGACGGCCCCGGTGGCGGTTGCGACCCCGTCGGCCGCGGAGGATCACGTCATCTCGCGCCGGGTCGACGAATCGAGCGCCGCGAACCCCGCCACCGCCGTCACCGGAGCTCGGGTGCAGGGCCGGGCCATCGTCCTCAAGACGAACGGGCCCGTCGGGACCTACGAGGTCATCGAGCTTCGCGACCCGCCGCGGCTCGCGATCGACCTGTTCGGCGTGCAGAAGGCCCCGCGACAGGCGCTGGCGGGAGGCGCGGGCTTCACGCAGATCCGGTTCGGCAAGAGCCCGGACAAGGTGCGCGTCGTGCTCGACGCCTCGTCGGACGCGTCCGCCTGCCAGGTGAAGCGCGTCCACGACGGCCTCTCCGTGCGGCTCTCCGGCCCGGAGCCGGTCGCCGCGAGCGCGCCCGCGCCGGCGCCGCAGGCCGCGCCCACGGTCGCCGCGGAGCCGCCTCCCGCGGCGCTGCCGCGCCGCCCGGCGCGGACGCTGATCCAGGACCTCCGCGTGACCCAGGCCGGCAAGGTGGCGCGCATCGAGATCGCCACGACGGCCCCGTTCACGGTCTCCCGGCCCGATTCGCGCACGCTCGTGCTCGTCCTCGAGGGAGCCGAGCTCCCGCGAAAGCTCGAGCGCTCGCTCGACACGAGCGCGCTCCCCGGCCCGCTCCTCATGGTGTCTGCCTTCAACCAGGTCTCGACCGGGCAGGTCCGGGTGATCGCCGCGCTGCGCGGCGAGGCCTCGGACAAGGTGGTAGAGACAGGGAAGGGGCTCCTCTGGACAGTCGCCTCGGGCGCGGTCGAGACGCACACCGCGGACGAGGCACCGGTCGTCGTCACCGAGGAGGGGGCGCAGGCCGCCGGCTTCTCCGGCGCGGCGCCGGAATACGCGCTGCAGGGTGCCCCGGCGCAGAAGCAGTACACCGGTCAGAGGATCACGCTCGACTTCCACGACATCGACGTGCGCAACCTGCTCCGGCTTCTCGCCGAGGTGTCGAAGAAGAACATCGTGGTCGCGGACGACGTGAGCGGAAAGATCACCGTCTCGCTTCGCAACGTCCCCTGGGACCAGGCGCTCGACATCGTGCTCACCTCGAAGGGGCTCGGGAAGCAGGAGGTCGGCAACGTCATCCGCGTGGCGAAGTACGACGTGATCGCGAAGGAGGAGGCGGCGAAGCTCGAGGCGGTGAAGAACCGGCAGATCCTCCAGCCCCTCAAGGTTCGCATCATCCCCGTCAACTTCTCGCACGCCGCCGACCTCGTAAAGCAGGTGAAGGACGTGCTCACCGACCGCGGGACGGTGACCGTCGACGAGCGCACGAACGTGCTCATCGTGAAGGACACGCAGGAGGCGCTCGCCCGCGCCGAGGGCCTCGTCCGGAACCTCGACACCGAGACCCCGGAGGTGCTCATCGAGAGCCGCATCGTCGAGGCGGCCTCGAACTTCACGCAGGCGCTGGGCGTCCAGTGGGGCGGCAACTTCGGCTGGAGCCCGGCCACGGGCAACGGCCTGCCCGTCGCCTTCCCGAACACCATGACGGGCACGGGCGCGTCGGGCGGCGGGCCGACCACGGGCGTGCAGAACAACCCGAACTACGCGGTGAACCTCCCGGCACCCATCGGGCAGGGATCGGGCGGCGGCATCGGCCTCGTCTTCGGCTCGGCGAACGGTGCGTTCAACCTGAACCTGCGCATCTCCGCCCTCGAGGCGAAGGGCGCGGTGAAGACCATCTCGGCGCCCAAGGTCGCGACCCTCGACAACAAGGAGGCGACGATCTCGCAGGGCGTGTCGATCCCCTTCTCGCAGGTGTCCGCCTCCGGCGTGAACACGACCTTCGTCGAGGCGCTGCTCGAGCTGCGGGTCACCCCCCACGTGACGGCGGACGGGTCCATCCTCATGAAGATCAAGGCGACCAACAACCAGCCGAACCCGGCGCTCACCGGCGCGAACGGCCAGCCGTCGATCTCCAAGCGCCAGGCGGAGACGACGGTGCTCGTGAAGGACGGCGACACCACCGTCATCGGCGGCATCTACACGCGGCAGACGACGGTGAACGAGCAGTCCGTTCCGTTCCTGGGCAGCATCCCGGTGCTGGGGTTCTTCTTCAAGAACAAGTCGAACGAGGATGACCACACCGAGCTGCTCATCTTCATCACGCCGCGAATCCTCAATCGCCAGGGCTCGGCCCCCGGCGCGACGCCGTCGGGCACCTAGGAGACGGGCATGAAGACGCGATACCTCGCCGCCACTGCGACCCTCGTCCTCTTGGGGTCGTGCTCCGCGCCGTACAGCGGCGTGACCATCTACCAGATCTGCGCCTTCCCGACGCCGGACACCACCACCGGCGACTGCCTGTACGAGGCGACGTGCGCGGACACCCTCGTCGGCCCGCCGGTCCTGGACGTGGCGGGCGCGGCGTACGACTTCGTCCTTCCCATCCAGTTCGACAACCAGCTCGTGTCGAGCGCGAACACCGCGAACGGGACCGTGAACGCAAACGACGCCTACGTGGAGAACGTCAACGTCACCTACGCGGGCGCGGCGCTCAACCCGGTGAACGTGCCGGTGACGCTGACCGTGCCGGCGACGGGATCCATCACCGGCGTCATCCCGCTCATCCCGGCCGCCTACTTTTCTTCCCTGCCGGTCTCGGGAACCTCGCTCACCGAGGTGGTCCTCACCATCAAGGCGAGCGGGAAGTTCCTGTCGCAGCAGACCTTCACGACGCAGACGTTCCAGATCCCGGTCCTCCTGTGCTCCGGGTGCCTCGCAACGGCCGCGAACGCGTGCCCCTCGGGGAAGACGCTCTCCGGCGTCTGCCCCCAATTCGGGCAGACGAACACCGTGAGCTGCCAGTAGCGGGGGACGTCGCGCGGCGCCCCCCCCGATTGGCGCGCCCCGCCTTGACGCGGCCGCGCCCCGGGGCTACAAGGTCCGCGGCTCGACGAGCCAGCGCCCGGAACCATGGGCGTTTTTTGATGGAAGGGCGGTCCGGGACATGGCCTTTCGCGAGCACCTGCAGGAGGTCTGCAAGGGCGTCGACGGGGCCATCGCCTGCTCGCTCATGGGAATGGACGGCATCGAGGTGGACACCCACGTCCAGGGCGACGAGGGGATCGACGTCCCGTCGCTCCTCGTGGAGCTGACGGGGGTCCTGCGCAGCGCGCGGGACGCCGCGGAAGCCCACCAGGCCGGGGGGGTATCCGAGTTCAGCGTGAGCACGGATCGCCTCGTCACCCTCGGGCGGCTGGTGTCGCCCGAGTACTTCATGGTGGTGGCGCTGAAGCCGGAAGCGAACCAGGGCAAGGCTCGCTACCTCTTGCGCATCACCGCGCCCCGGGTGCTCGCCGAGCTCTAGCCGGGGTTCCGCCGAGCCCGCACCCCGAGGCGGCCTCGAGTCATCGAAGGAGCATCACGACATGGGAGACACCCTCGACACCACGGCCTTCCGCCGGGGACTGAAGATCGAGATCGACAAGGAGCCTTGGGAGATCGTCGAGTTCCAGCACGTGAAGCCCGGCAAGGGCAGCGCGTTCGTTCGGACCCGCATCAAGAACCTGCTCACCGGGCGCACGATCGACAAGACGTTCAAGTCCGGCGACGTCGTGGGGAAGCCCGACCTGGAGGAGAAGGAGATGCAGTACCTCTACAAGGAAGGCGACCACTACAACTTCATGGACAACAAGAACTACGAGCAGACCTTCATCACCGAGGAGCAGATGGGGGAGGCGAAGAACTTCATCAAGGAGAACACCACCACCCAGATCCTCTTCTACAACGGCAAGGCCATCGGGGTGGAGATCCCGAACAGCATGGACCTGCGCGTGGTGAAGTGCGATCCGGGCGTCCGCGGCGACACCGTTTCGGGGGCCACCAAGCCCGCCGTCCTCGAGACGGGCTACACCGTCAAGGTGCCGCTGTTTATCAACGAGGGCGACCTCTTGCGCATCGACACCCGCACCGGCGAGTACCTGACCCGCGTGGCCGGCTAGGCCGGCGCGCGGCGCACAAACACGCAGGGAGGACCGTTCATGCCGACGAAGAAGGCAGAGACCGACAAGGCGAGCCACTCGGGCGGATTCACGCTCGGCGACGTGACGAAGCTCGTGGAGTCCCTCGAGGGCAGCGACGTCCGCAGCCTGGTCTGGAGCCGGGGCAGCGAGAAGATCGTGATCCGCCGCGGGGAGGCGCCCGTCCGGGTCGTCGCCCCGGTCGCCGCCCCCGTGTCGGTGCCCGCCCCCTTCGTCGCCGCCCCCGTGGCGGCACCGGTGGTCGCCCCGGTCGCCGCTCCCGCGGCGGCTCCCGCTCCGGCCGCTCCTGCGGCGAAGCCGGCCGAGACAGGCCCCGCGAAGCCGGGAACGGTCGTCACCTCCCCCTTCGTCGGGACCTTCTACCGCGCGCCCGCCCCGGACGCCCCCCCGTTCGTCGACGTCGGCACGGTCGTGAAGAAGGGCCAGGCGCTCTGCATCGTCGAGGCCATGAAGCTCATGAACGAGATCGAGGCGGAGGTGGAGGGGCGGATCGCGGAGATCTTCGTCGCCAACGCCACCCCGGTTGAGTTCGGGGAGAAGCTCTTCCGCATCGAGCCGGCCTAAGGGCGCAGCCATGTTCAAGAAGGTACTCATCGCCAACCGGGGCGAGATCGCGTTGCGCGTCATTCGCGCCTGCCACGAGCTCGGCATCGAAACCGTCGCGGTCCACTCCACGGCGGACACGAACTCCCTGCACGTCCGCTTCGCGGACGAGGCCGTATGCATCGGTCCGCCGGTCTCGCGCGAGAGCTACCTGAACATCCGCACGCTCCTCTCCGCCGCGGAGGTCACCGGGGCCGACGCCATCCACCCCGGCTACGGGTTCCTTTCCGAGAACCCGGGCTTCGCCGAGGTGGTCGAGAAGCTCGGCCTCAAGTTCATCGGTCCGCGCTCCGAGATGCTGAAGCTCATGGGCAACAAGGTGGCGGCCCGCGAGGCGATGGAGAAGGCGGGCCTGCCGCTGTTGCCCGGAGCGCGAGGCGTGCTCCGCGACGCCGACGAGGCGGAGCGGATCGCGAAGCAGATCGGGTTTCCCGTCATCCTGAAGGCCGCCGCCGGCGGCGGCGGACGCGGCATGAAGATCGTCCGGGAGTCCGCCACGGTGCGCAAGGCCTTCGAGGGGGCGAGTGCCGAGGCGCTGGCCGCCTTCGGGGACGGGTCCATGTACCTCGAGCGCTACGTGGAGGAGCCGCGCCACATCGAGCTCCAGATCGTCGCCGACGAGCACGGGAACATCATCCACCTCGGCGAGCGGGAGTGCTCGGTCCAGCGGCGCCATCAGAAGCTCATCGAGGAGGCCCCGAGCCCTGCGGTCTCGGCCGAGCTCCGGCGCGAGATGGGCGAGGTGGCGCTCAGGGCGATGAAGGCCATCGGCTACAACAACGTCGGCACCATCGAGTTCCTCCTCGACGAGAAGGGCCAGTTCTACTTCATGGAGATGAACACCCGCATCCAGGTCGAGCACCCGGTGACCGAGCAGGTCTACGGCCTCGACCTGGTGCGGCTCCAGATCAAGCTCGCGAACGGGGAGAAGCTCGAGCGCACGCAGGACTCGGTCGTGCCCAGGTTCCATGCGATCGAGTGCCGCGTGAATGCCGAGGACCCGAAGTCGTTCGCCCCGTCGCCCGGCGACATCACCGGGTACCACCAGCCGGGCGGGTACGGCGTGCGCGTCGACACGATGGCCTACGAGGGCTACCGGGTGCAGCCGTACTACGACTCGCTCGTCGCGAAGCTCATCTGCTGGGGCGACAAGCGCGAGGTGGCCATCAGCCGGATGCGCCGGGCACTCGACGAGTACGTGGTGGAGGGCATCAAGACGAACATTCCCTTCCACCGGCGCGTGCTCCAGCACCAGGGCTTCCTCGACGGCCGCTACGACACCCGGATCGTCGAGCAGATCTTCGCGGCGGAGCGGCAGACGGCGGAGGCCCCGCCGAGCGCAACGTAGCCAAAATCACCCCGAAATCCGCAGCCCTGCGCCAGGTCGGCTCCTTGACCCTGGGGGGGGCTTCCGTTACGCTCACTTCACCTCCGGCATCCATGCCGCGGAGTCTCGCGCGCACGCGCGGCGCCCCCTCCAGGCCCCGATCCGGACTGCCCGATGGCGGCCGACAAGAACAAGATCATCGCGGAGGCGACCCGGCTCGTCCAGAAGGGCCAGTACGACAAGGCTATCAAGGCCTACGAGAAGATCCTCGCCGAGGACGCGAAGGAGGTGCGGATCCTCCTCAAGGTGGGCGAGCTCCAGCAGAAGAAGGGGGACAGCGCCGCCGCCGCCGCGACCTTCAATCAGGTCGCCGAGATCTACGGGGAGCAGGGCTTCTTCCTCAAGGCGGTCGCCGTCTACAAGCAGATCGCCAAGCTCGAGCCCGAGGACGTCCGGGTGAACGAGCGGCTCGCGTCCCTGTACCAGCAGCTCGGCCTCATGAACGACGCCATGGGCCAGCTGCAGGCCGTGGCGGCCGTGTGCGAGCGGACGGGCGACCAGGTCCGGCTCCTCGACGTGCTGCGCCGGATGGTCGACCTGGACCCGGACAACGTCGTCTCCTGCGTGAAGCTCGGCGAGCTCAACGCCAGGGCCGGGAAGAACGCGGAGGCGCTCGAGCTCTTCCGGCGCGCCGCCGGGCAGCTTCGGGACAACAAGCGCGTGGAGGAGTACCTCAAGGTCGCCGAGCGCATCGCGCTCCTCGCGCCCGACGACCAGAAGCTGACCCGCGAACTCGCCCACGCGTACCTGTCCCGCGGAGACACGAAGCGGGCGCTCGCCAAGCTCCAGCTGTGCTTCAAGGCCGATCCCCGCGACGTCGAAACGCTGCGGCTGCTCGCGCAGGCCTTCCGGGATCTGGGCCAGAACTCCAAGACCGTCTCGGTCTACAAGGAGCTCGCGCGGGTCTACGCGGAGCGGGGACGCCAGGAGGAGGCGCGCGTCACCTGGAAGCTGGTCCTGGAGATCGCGCCCGGCGACGCCGACGCCGAAGAGGCGCTTGGCATCTCGGCCGCCCCGCCGCCCGCGCCGAGCCCGCCACCGCGGCCGGAGGCGCGGGCGCCTGCCGCCGGTCCCCCGCCCGGCGCGGCGCGGCCGCCCGCGGCGGCGCCACCGCGACCGCCGACCCCCGCTCCTCCGGCCCCGGGGCCACGCCCAGTCGGGCCGGACGCGGTGTCGCGCCTCATCACCGAGACCGACGTCTACGTGAAGTACGGCCTGCACCAGAAGGCGCTCGAGCACGTGCAGAAGGTGCTGACCGCCGATCCCGAGAGTCCCGATGCGCTCGAGCGGATGCGCGACATTCGCGAGACGCTCGGAAGCCGGGAAGCGGCGGTCGAGGCCGCGGAGCGCGCGGTCCGCTCGCTCTTGGAGCGCGGCCCGGAGGATCGGGCGCGTGCCGCCGTGCTCCGCCTGCGCGAGCTCGATCCGGGGCACCCGGCGCTGGCCGAGTTCTCCGCGGCGGCCGGGCTGGATGACGCGCCCCCGCTCGCGGGAGAGGACGACCTCGCCCTCGCGCATGCCGCCGAGGAGCGCGAGGAGCTCGTCGCCGACGAGGTCTCCGGCCCGACGGCGAAGGAGGCGGCCCCGGAGGCGTCGGCCCCGGCATCCGAGCCCCTGTCCGGAGCGCTCGACGACGAGCCGCTCGGCCCGCCGCTCGACGACGAGCCGCTCATGCTGGGCTCGGAGAACGACGTGCCGCCGGTCACGGAGCTCCTCTCGGTGGGACCCGCTCCGCTGGCGGAGGATGGCGTTCCCGAGGAGGCGGAGTCGCAGGTGCCGATCGAGCTCGACCCGGTCGAGGCGGAGGCGCTGGCGCTCGACGATGCCGAGCCCCTTCCGATCGAGCCGGAGCCGGAGGCGCCGCCCGCGACCGTGATCCTGGTCGAGCCGGCATCCACCGAGCCGGAACCCCCCGCGCCGGTCCAGGCCGAGGCCGTCCCCCCGCCGCCGCCTGTCGCCCCGCCCGAGCTCTCCGCGGCGCTGGAGACGCCCGGCGAGCCGGACCTCTCCGAAGAGCTCGAGGAAGTGGCCTTCCTCGCCGGGCAGGGCCTCGTCGAGGAGGCGCTCGAGGTCGCGCGCGGCCTCCACGACGCGTACCCGAGCCACTCCCTCCTCGCGGAGCGTCTGCGCGAGCTCGAGGCGGAGGTGGCGCGGGGCCGCGCTTCCGACGAGGTGCCGCCCCCGGCGGCCGTTCCCGCGGACCTCTCGGGAGCCCTAGACGCCTTCGACATCGGCAAGGAGCTCGCGGCCGAGCTCGGGGGCGGCGAGGTCCTGCCGGCGGGAACCGACGACTTCCAGTACTCCGTCGAGGACGTCTTCGACCAGTTCAAGAAGGGGCTCGAGAAGGCGGTCCGCCCGGAGGACAGCGAGACCCACTACGACCTGGGGATCGCCTACAAGGAGATGGGGCTCGTCGACGACGCCCTGGCCGAATTCCGCACCGCGCTCGGGGGCAACAACCGGCGCAAGGAGGTCGACGTCCTCACCATGGTCGGCCTCTGCCACGGCATGAAGGGCGAGCACCGCGAGGCCGTGCAGGCCTTCCGCCGTGCGCTGAACTCGGAGTTCCTGACCGGCGAGGCGGCGAAGGCCCTGCACTACGAACTCGGACTGGCCCACGAGGCCCTGTCCGAGCCGGCGGTGGCGCTGTGGTACTTCCAGAAGATCGTCAAGGTGGATCCGCGATACCGCGACGCCCGGGCGCACGTGGAACGCCTCGGCGGCGGGCCGGGCCAGCCGCCCGCCGGCGATGCGCCGCCGTCCGACCGCGTCCCGCCGGCTCCGCCACCAGGCGCTGGGCAGCCCCCGGGCCCCGGTCCCAAGAAGAACATCGGGTTCATCTAGGCGCGCCGTGAGCTATCTGGAATTCTACGGCCTCTCGCAGGAGCCCTTCTCCAACGCGCCGGTCTCGCGCTTCTACTACGACTCCGCCCAGCACTCGCAGGCGCTCCTGCGGCTCACCCGGGCCGTGTCGGGGATGCGGGGCCTGGCACTCCTCGTCGGCGACGTCGGGGCGGGAAAGACGACGCTGGCGCGGCGCCTGCTCGACAGCCTGCCGGAGAAGGACTACGAGGCCGCTCTCCTCGTCATCATCCACTCCGGAATCACCGCGAACTGGCTTCTCCGGCGCATCGCCCTGCAGCTGGGCATCGACGCCCCTGCCGAGGAGAAGCTGGGGATCCTCTCCCAGCTCTACGAGCGGCTGCTCGAGATCCACGCCCAGGGCCGGAAGGCGGTCGTCCTCATCGACGAGGCGCAGATGCTCGCGACCCGGGAGATCATGGAGGAGTTTCGCGGGCTCCTGAACCTCGAGGTGCCGGGCGAGAAGCTCTTGTCCTTCGTCTTCTTCGGGCTCCCGGAGATCGAGGAGAACCTGAAGCTCGACCCGCCGCTTGCCCAGCGCGTCGCCGTCCGCTGTCGGCTCGATCCGCTGGGCGAGGAGGCGACCGAGGCGTACCTGCGCCACCGGCTCGCGCTCGCCGGCGGCCAGCGAGTCCCGTTCACGCCCGGCGCGATACGGGAGGTGCACCGCTTCAGCCGCGGCACCCCGCGCCTCATCAACACCATCTGCGACAATGCCCTGTTCGAGGGATTCGTCTCGGGGGCGCACGACGTGGACGGGTTCCTCGTGGAGCGCGTGGCGAGGGACCTGGGTCTGGAGCCTGCTCCCCCTCCCCCGGAGATGCTGCCGCACCGCGCGATGCGCGTCGACCTGGCCGAGATCGACCGGTATCTCGACTCGCTCTTGGACTGAGGCGCTCGTCGGTGAGCAGTTGGAAGCAAGCAAAATCACGGGCAGAATGCGCCTGTGAAGCGCAAGCTCGCGCTCGCGTTCCTGGCCTTCCTCGCTCTCGCGGCGGGCGGCGCCCTGACGCTCCTGTCGACCCCGTGGGCCGGGGCGAAGCTCTGCGCCATCGCAGAGGACGAGGTCCGCCGCGCTGCGGGGCTGGAACTCGACATCGGTGCCTGCCTCTTCCGCCCGCTGTCACTCGCGGTGGAGCTCGACCAGGTCCGCGTCGGCCCCCCGGCGCGTCCGATACTCGAGGCCGACCAGGTCACGGCACGCCTCGCTCCCCTGCAGGCGCTCTCCAGGAAAATCTCGCTCGACGAGGTGAGCGTGATCCGGCCCCGGGTTGCGCTGAGCATCCCGCCTTCGAAGCGCGGCGAGCCGCCGGCGCCGTGCCCCCCGCCTTTCCTGGAGCAGTTCCACGTCCGCCGCCTCCAGGTGGAGGACGGTTCCGCCGACATCTCCCTGCCCGGCGGGGAGAGGGTGATCGTCGGGCGCGTGGACGTCCACACGCGGTCGGAGTGGCGCCCCACCGACCTCGGCTCCCTCGCCGCCGGCGGCCGGAGGAGCCGCGTGACCGTGGACCTCGGCCCCACGCTCGTGGAGGCGGGCGGCCGCGAGACGTTGCTCCAGGACGGCGCGGTCGACGCGGACTTCGCGTTCGACATGTCCCGGCTCGTGGTTCGCGAGTTCCGCGTGCAGGGCGAAGGCGTGACGGTCTCCGCCCGGGGCTCCGTGAGCAACCTCTGCAAGCCCCGGTTCGGGCTCGACGTGAACGCCGAGGCGCCGCTCCCCGCCGTCTTCGCTCTGCTTCGCGCCCGCGGAGTGCGCTCCGAGGGCAAGGCGACCATCCAGGCTCACCTCGCCGGCCCCGTCGACGCGCTCGAGGCCTCCGGCGAGCTCACCCTCGGCGGCGCGCGCGTCAACGTCTACGCGCCGGGGGATGCCAAGGCGCGATTCCGCCTGAAGGGACAGCAGCTCGAGATCCCGTCCCTGGAGGTTCCCTTCTCCGGCGGAGGGTCCGTTGCGGTCAAGGCGACGGTGCAGCTGGGAGCGCAGCCGACCCTCGCCGCGGAGGCGCAGCTCAAGCAGGTGCAGTTCGCCGAGCTGGTCTCGCGGTTCGGCCTGCAGGACGCGCGCGTGATGATGAAGCTCGACGCCCTCGCCAAGGTGCAGGGGCCCCTCAAGCCGCTCCGGCTCGCGGGCGAAGTCGCCATCGACGCCGCGGAGTTCCGCGTCATCGACCACAGTTGGGTAGGCTGGAAGCCGGGCCAGGAGACCATTCTGGACCTGCCGCGCGGGCGCGTCACCGCGCCGGTGGTCGTGACCGTCGACGGAGTCGAGATGCTCGTGGGCGCAGGCGTGGTGGCCGGCGAGGACGCGCTCGCCGTGCGCGGGATGATCTACTTCGACGACCGCGGGTTCCGCCTGGGCGTCGACGGGACCGCGGACCTCTCCGCGCTGCGCCACATCGCGAGCGTTCCGATGGCCGGCCACGCCACCTTCCAGGGGAACGTCGACGCGGAGCCGTATGGCCCGCCCCGCGTCGTCGGGACCGTCCGCGCCCATGCCTTCCACTTCCTCGACCTCGACCTCGGGGAACTCGCGGGCAGCGTACTCGCGACACCCGACCTCGTCCTGCGGTTCCGGGACGGCGCGGGGCATAAGGGCGAGAGCCGCTACATGCTCGAGACCGCCGTCGACCTCGGCGCGAAGCCCATTCGCGTCTTGCCGTCCCGCGCCACGGCGCAGGGACGCCTGCGAGACCTCTTCGACATCGTCATCCCCTGGATCCCCTCCGCGCGCCTCTTCCAAGACGCCATCGACGGGGCCGTCCAGGTCGACATGCCCTTCCAGGGCCCCGTCCCCCGGGTGGACATGGAGTTCGATGGGCGGCTGGGGAAGGGCACGCTATGGGGTCGGTCGTTCGACGCCGGCCAGATCCGCGCGCGCGTGGTGGAGGGGGCGCGTGCCGTTGTCGAGCGCGCCGAGCTTCGCCGCGGTGAGGCGCTCGCGACCGGCGCCGGGAGCGTGGAGTTCGAGGCTCCGATGGCCTGGAACCTCAATGGAACGTTCTCGGGACTGCCCCTCGCCGGCCTCGACCTCCCGGGCAATCGCTGGACGGGAACCGCGAGCGGGCAGGCTTCCTTCCTCGGATCGGTGGAGGAGCCGGAGATCCGCTTCTCCGGGAGCGGGGACGGAGTTGGCGTGGTCGGCGTCCCCATCGGCGTCGTCGACGTCCTTGGCACGGTCCGGGGGCGCGAGCTCGCCCTGAAGGCGACCACCGCGGGCGTGGGCCTGACGGCGCGCGCCACGCTCCGGGGCGCCATGCCCTACGAGGCGGAGGCGGAGGTCGACGCCGAGGACCTGACGAGGTTCTTCCCCGGTGGGCCGCCCGCCGGGCTCCGCGCGCAGGCGAAGGGCCGCGCGAGCGCGCGCGGCACGCTGCAGGCGCTCACGGACTCGAGCGCGCGCCTCGAGCTGTCTCGCATCCGCGTCGGCTACGCGGATTTCCGCGTGAACAACCGCGACCCGGTCTCGCTGGTCGTCGAGGGCGGCCGGGTCGACGTCCGGTCGTTCACGCTCGAGGGCACGAACACCCAGTTCGCGCTGAGCGGCCGGCGGGAGCGGACGGGGGCGCTCTCCTTCGTCGCCAACGGGACCCTCGACCTGCGCCTCCTCGGGGGGCTCGTGCCGGCCATCACCCGCACCCACGGTCAGCTGACGGTCGATGCCGTCGTGAGCGGCACGTTCGACGAGCCGCTCATCGTCGGCAGCGGGCGCGTCGCGGCCGTGGGCTTCCGCCTGAAGGAGCTCCCGATCGAGTTCGCCGACATGGGGGGAGACCTGTCGTTCTCGCAGAACCTCGTCGTCTTCGAGCAGCTCCAGTCGACCCTGAACGGCGGGCCCACCCGTCTGCGCGGGGAGCTCGCCCTGTCGCGCTTCGTGCCCACGCGGATCCGCGTCGAGGCGGAGCTCGACCGCGTTCCGATGCGAATCCCGGCCTACCTGCCGACGGTGGTCTCCGGCCAGCTCGAGGCCTTCGGCTCCCCGGAGGCCATGACCCTCGCAGGCACGCTGCACGTGGCCTCGGCGCGCTACACGGAGCGGTTCAACCTCGAGCAGCGGATTCTCCAACTCGGCGGCAGCTCCCGGCGCGGAGACGCCCGGGCCTACGACCCCTCCGGGGAGTGGCTCCGGTTCGACATTCGCTTCGTCGTGGACGGGGACGCCCGGATCGACAACGACCTCGTGAGGGGGCAGGCGCGCGGTGAGCTCCTCCTGACCGGGAGCCTCTCGGGCTTCGGGATGACGGGCAACCTGGCGCTCCTGCCTGGCGGGCGGGCCTTCTACCGCGGGAACGAATTCACGTTGAGTCGCGCCGTCCTGGACTTCACGGACCGCACGAAGATCCACGCCGGGCTGGACGTCACCGGCGAGACCGTCGCCCGCTCGCAGAACATCGACTACCGGGTGTTCCTCCACGTCTCCGGAGACATGGACGACCCGAAGCTCCAGCTCTCCAGCACCCCGGCGCTCTCGCAGCAGGACATCGTGACCCTGCTGTCTTTGGGCTACACGAGCCGAGACACCAACGTCACCGGCGCCATCGGCACGGTGGCCACGGCCGCGGCCGCGCAGGCGCTGTTCGCCGTCTCCGGCATCGAGCAGCAGCTCCGGCGCTTCATGCCCCAGACCGGTGTCTTCCAGGACGTCTCGGTCCGCCTGACGAGCGCGTACTCCAAGACCACCTTGACCGTGGAACCGCGATGGGAGTTCGAGACGAAGGCTCTCGACAGCCGGCTCCGCATCCGCTACCAGGCGCCCCTCTCGAACCAGAGCCGGGGACAGAAGGCCCAGGTCGAGTACCGCTTGAGCGACCGGGCGTCCTTGCAGGCGCAGTGGGACAACGACAACACCGACGTGTCGGGCGGCGACCTGGGCGCCGATTTCAAGCTGCGCTGGGAGTGGAGCGATTGAGCGCGTGCGCGTTCCTCGCCGCGGCGCTGCTCGCGGCCCCGCAGGGAGCCGGCGCGGCATGGCCGGAGGCACCGCGCCCGATCGTCGCCTCGGTGGAGCTGCGGGCTCCCCCGGGCGAGGACCTGGCGAGCCTGCAGTCGGCCGTGTTCATCCGCGAGGGCGAGCCGCTCACGCCGCGCGCGACGCAGCGGACGGCGCGGGCGCTGTACCAGAGCGGGCTGTTCGGGAACGTACGCATCTACGCGACCCCGGCCGCGGCGCCCGGCACCGTCCGGGTGGTGATCGAGTGCCTTCCGAGGCGGCTCGTCGCGGCCACGCGCTTCGACGTCGCGGGCGGAGAGCCCCCGCTGTTCACCCCCGAGGCGATGCAGCAGCTCGTGGGGCTGGAGCGTGGCTCCGAAATCTACCCCGGGCGCCTGGACCTCGCCGCGTCCGCCCTGCGCCGGGCCTTCGAGCGCCGCGGCTACCGGCAGGCGGCCGTTTCCGTGCGGGCCGAGGGGGACCTCCAGGCCACGGTCACCTTCTCGGTCGAGCCCGGCTCCCCGACCCGCGTCGCCTCGCTGGCGCTCGGTCCCGACACCGGGCTCCCGGCCTCCGAGCTCGAGAAGGACCTCAAGACGCGCCCGGGCGCGGTCCTGGACATGGACTCCCTGCAGGCCGACGTCACCAGCATCCGGGAACGGCTTCGAAGGGCGAGCTACTACCGGGCCCGGGTCGGCGACCCGACCGTCGTCGTCACCGGGGTCGAGGCCACGGTCTCGTTCCCCGTCGAGGCGGGGCCCAAGATCGTCATCCGGTTCGTCGGCGACGCCCCGTTCCCGTCGCACCGGCTCCGCCAGCAGCTCGGATACGAGGGCGAGGTGCCCTTCGACAACGCGGCCATCGAGGCGGCGGCGGACCACCTGCGCACCTTCCTGGCGGCGTTCGGGTTCAACGAGGCCCGGGTGTGGACCGAGGAGTCGGGCGGGCCCCTGCAGGTCACCGTGTCGTTCCACACGGAGGCGGGGCGCCGTTACCTGGTGCGGGACGTACACTTCGAGGGCGGGGGCTTCCGGTCCCGGGAGTGGCTCGAGAGCGCCCTGCGGGAGGCGCTCTCCGCCGAGCCCCCGCTCGACGTTCCGCAGCCGCGCGCCGACCTCGACGCCATGGCGGAGGTGAGCGGCCTTGCCGCCCGGGACCCTGAGCCCTACCTGACCTCCGATCCCAACGAGGTCTACAGGCAAGAGGCGTGGAAGGCGGCGCTCCAGAGGATCGTCGACGGCTACCGGGACGAGGGCTTCCTCGACGCGACCGCCGACGTGTCGCGGCTCGTCCTCACAGTCCCGGATGGGTTCGTCGACATCGATATCCGGGTCCACGAGGGCATCCGGACCTTCGTGGAGTCCGTGAACTTCGAGGGGAACGTCCACGTCAAGGCAGCGGACCTGTCCCGCGTGGCCAAGCTCGCTCCCGAAGCCCCGCTCTCTCTCACGCGCGTGGCAGAGACGCGCCAGGCGATCCTCGACCTCTACTTCAAGAAGGGCTACGTCTACGCGCGCGTGGAGGCTGCCGAGGACTTCGCGCCGGACCGGAAGACGGCGATGCTCCGGTTCCGCGTGGACGAGGGACCGGAGGTCCACGTCGCCGCCGTGATCGTCGAGGGAAACAAGCGGACGAGCACGGCGCTCATCGCGCGCACGGTTGGGATCAAGCCAGGCCAGGTCTTCGATCCGAGCGAGGCGGCCGTCGCGCAGACCGAGCTCCTTCGCCTCGGCGTGTTCCGGTCGGCCTCGCTCCACCTGAGCGAGCCGGAGGTCCCTCAGGCCGTGAAGGACCTCGTGGTGGAGGTGGAGGAGCGCCCCTACCAGACGGTCGTGGCGAGCGCGGGCCTATCCTTCGCGGAAGGGCCGCGCGCCGCGGTCGAGTACGACCGGCCGAACCTGTTCGGCGACGCCATCGACTTCTCGACCCGGGTGCGGGCGAACTACCCCCTCGAGATCTTCCGGCCGGACCTGCAGGTGATCCCCGCCGACGAACGCTGGGAGGCCCTGGCCGAGCTGGGATTCCGGTTCCCGCGCTTCTTCGACCTGCGCTTCCTGAGCTTCCGCGCCGACCTCGTCGCCCAGCACAAGGTCGAGCCCTCTTACCTGCTCTCCAAGGGAGCGCTCATCCTCGGCACCGACCTCGTCCGGCTGGGGAGGCTGGGGGCATCCCTCACGGGACAGCTCGAGGTCGACAACGTGACGAGCACGACGGGCTGCACGTCCTCCTTCTGCCTGGGCGAGACGCCCGAGGTGTCGCGGCTCCTCGCACCCCCGGGCGTCACGACGCTCGTGTCGATCCAGCCGCGGGTCTCCTTCGACCTTCGCGACAACACCGCGCGACCGACGAGCGGGCTCTTCCTGGAGCTGGACGTCGATTACTCGATCTCGCTCGGGTCGTCCGGCAACAAGGTGCTCCTGTTCCTGCCGGGCAGCGACAACTACGTGAACCTCATCAAGCTGCAGACCATCGCGACCACCTACGTGCCGCTGTGGACGATGGTCCTCGCCCTGTCGGCGCGGTGGGGACAGATCTTCCCGCTGGAGCAGAACTCCCAGACCATCGCGCCCAAGCGCTTCTACCTGGGGGGCGCGACGACCATGCGGGGCTACGGCGAGAACGAGATGGTCCCCCAGGACCAGCGCCCGCAGGTCGCCGAGCAGACCCAGCGGTGCGCGAGCGTGATCTCCGGCCTGGGCTGCTCCTCGCAGCAGCAGCAGCTCGTGCGGCAGGGAATCATCCTGCCGAGCGAGGGCGGGGGGGCCATCGTCCTCTTCAAGGCCGAACTTCGCGTGCCGCTCACGCGCATCACCGAGATCGGTCTCTTCGTGGACTGGGGCAACCTCTGGCTCGACCCGACGCTCGTGGACCTCACGAAGCTGCGGACGAACATCGGGCTGGGGCTGCGCATCCTCACCCCGGTGGGCCCTGCCGCGTTCGACCTCGGTTTCAACCTGAACCCGCAGAGCGCCATCAACGACCCGGTGATGGCGCCGCACTTCGCTGTCGGATTCTTCTAGCCGCCGGCCGCCGGAAAGCGGCGCATGACCTGGTGGAAGTCGTCGAACGGCTCGTGCGGCAGGCCGCGCGCGCGGCAGTACTCGAGCAGGCGCCGGGTCGCGAAGACGAAGTCGGCCGCGTCCGCGGCACAGCGGTCGGCGCTGCCGTCCCCGCAGACCAGGACGCGGTGCCCCTCCTCCCGGAGCTGCCGCACGACGCTTCCCTTGCAGAAGCCGCACCGGCCGCACCCGTCGGCCCGTGCGGGACGGTGGAACTCGACGGACATGCCCGCGGAGCCGCAGACGGCGCGGTTCGACAGGACCCGGATGTGCCCGCGCAGTCGCGCGGGCAGGCGCTCCAGCACCGGCTCGATGTACACGTCGAGACCGGCCGAACAGACGACGAACGGGCGCCCCGCCCGGGCACAGGCATCCACGAAGGCCTCGAAGCCCGGCCGCAGGACGGCCCGCCGGCGCGCGAAGGCGGCGATCTCCTCGTGGGTCGCGGTGATGGGCTCGAAGATCCGGCGGAGGAGCTCCCCGAAGTCGAACTCGCCCGCCCGGTACCGGTCCTCCGCGAGCTGCCAGGTGTCGTAGCCGGCGAAGTGCTGCGAGACGGCGTCGCCCACGTCCTCGGTGAGGGCGGTTCCGTCGAAGTCGCAGACGATGGCCCAAGGAGCGCGCACGGCGACTGGCCCTCAGGCCCCGAAGCGGTCGCGGAGGAGGCCCCAGCGGACGCCCCGATCCGACACGATGAGCCGGGTGAAGCCGCCGAGGCTCATCGCCTCGAGGACGACGAGCGCGCCGGCGACGATCACGTCGGCCCGCTTGGGCTCCATCCCGGGGACGCGCGTGCGGTCGGCGACGGGCATCGCGGCGAGGCGTGCCAGGATCTCCTCGAGCGCGTCGCGGTGCAGCTCGGACCCGTGGACCCGTTGCGCGTCGTACACCGCGAGGGCCTGGGAGACGGCGGCGAGCGTCGTCACCGTTCCGGCGACACCGACGAGCCGCGCGCTCGCCAGGCTCCCGGAGGCGCGGATCTCGGCGACCTCGGCGAGCGCGGCGCGGGCCCCGGCGCGTAGGGCGGCGAGCTGCGCGGAGGAGGGCGGATCGCCCGCCGGGATGCGCTCGGTCAGGCGCACGGCGCCGATCTGGAAGCTGCGCCGGCCCGCGGGGTCCGGGCCGGCGCCCCACGTGAGCTCGGTGGAGCCGCCGCCGACGTCGAGCACGGCGATCGGGCGATCCGGCGAACCGAAGTCGGACCAGGCGGAGCAGTGCACGAGGCGCGCTTCCTCTGCCCCGGAGATCACCTCCGGAACGAGCCCGGCGGCTTCCCGGGCGGCCGCGAAGAACTCCTCGCCGTTCGACGCGTCCCGGCACGCGCTGGTGGCGACGCAGGCGATCCGGGCGGCGCCCAGCGCGCGTGCCTCGGCGGCGAAGCGGGCGAGCACCTCGACCGTCGCGGCGATGGCGGCGGCGTCGAGGCGACCGGTGCGGTCGACGCCGCGCCCGAGGCGGGTGATCTCGGCCCTCTCGACGACGGGCGCGAGTCGGCCTGCACGGCGTTCGGCGACCGTGAGCAGCACCGTGTTCGTCCCCACGTCGATGGCGGCGACCCGGTCCACGGTGCTCACTGCGGCAGCGGTCCCCAGGCGGGGCTGCCGATCGGGGCCGACTCCGAGGTGACGACGTGCTGGCGGTCGCCGGTCGGGTTGGAGACGACGAGCTGGGGCCGCCCCGTGCGGTCGGAAGCGAACACCAGCAGCCGCCCGTTGGGTGCCCAGGAGGGTTCCTCGTTCGTCATGCCCTGGTCCTGCGTGACCCGGGAGATCTTCCCGGTCTCGGGCGAGACCACGAACACGTCGAAGACCTTGCGCTCGTCGCGGGCGGTGAAGGCGATGAGGTCGCCGCGCGGGCTCCAGCGGGGCGTCTGGTTGTAGTTGCCCTGGAAGGTGAGGCGCCGCTGTTCCGTCCCGTCCGCGTTCATGACGTAGATGTGCGGATGGCCGGAGCGGTTCGAGACGAAGGCGATCCGCCGGCCATCGGGCGACCACGTGGGCGACGCATCCGTGGCCGGGTCGGTGGTGAGGCGACGCAGGCCCGACCCGTCGGCGTTGATGACGTAGATGTCCGAGTTCCCGTCCACGGAGGCGGTGAAGGCGATGCGCCGGCCGTCGGGCGAGTAGACCGCACCGCTCGAGAGCTCGCCGATGCCGACCACGAGCCGGGTGCTCCCGTCGGAGACCCGGAGCGCCCAGATCTCGGGCTTGCCGCCGCGGTAGCTCGTGAACAGGATCTCCCCGCCGTCGGGCCGCCAGTGGGGCAACAGCAGGATCGCGGCGTCCCGGTACAGCACCTCGGAGGCCTTGCCGTCGGCGTCGAAGGCCACGATCTCCCGGATTCCCTTGCCCCGCCGCACCACCGCGATGCGGGTGCGGAAGATCCCGGGCTCCCTCGTGTAGTACTGGACGACGTCGTCGGCGATGCGATGCGCGAGCGCGCGCGGCGTCTTCTCCTTGTAGATGCGGTAGAGGACCTCGCGGCCCGCCCGCACCTCGTAGAGGTGGAGCTCGCCCGTCAGGAGCGAACCCTCCCGCCGGACGATCGCCTTGACGAGGCCCTCGGCCCCCACGTCGGCCCACCGGGAGAAACGGATGGCCGAGGCCGCGAATCCCTCGCGCGGGTCGGCGAGGAAGGAGCGGGGATCGAGGAGCTCGAACACCGTCGTCAGGGCGAGGTCGTCCCGCAGCGTCTGGGCGGTCTCGTTCGCCTCGGCCTGCGCGTCCGCACCGGTCTGGAAGGGGGGAACCGCCAGGGCGAGCGGCCGGAAGTCGGGAGAGCCCAGGTCGATGTACTGGCGCTGGGCGGCAGCCGCCGCGGGGAGGCAGAGGAGGAGCGAGGCGAGGAGTCGGTTCATGGCTCTCCGTTCCGTGGGGAGCACGCGCTCAGATGTGGAAGTTCACTCCAAGTCCTACGGTTCGGTACCGTTGCTGAAGCTCCGGTGGCGGGGGTGGCATGCGGGTCTGGTGCACCGCCCGCTCGAGCGCTTGGTCGAAGGCGTCGTTCCCGCTCCGCCGCTCGAAGCGCAGGCTGGAGACCCGGCCGTCGGGCTCGATCGTCAGGACGACCGTGGCGCGAAGGCTCATCCGCTCCTGGTCCGAGATCGTGGCGGGGAGGCGGTAGTTCGCCTGGAGGGCCTCGCTGACGAGGGCCAGGTACCGATCCCCCTCCGACGCGTCCGTGGCGGTTCCCTCCGGCGAGCCGGTGGGGTCGCCCCAGGTCTCCCGCGCGAGCGCCTGGTCGCGGCGGACCTTGGAGATCGCCCGGGAGAGGGCGTCGTTTCCATGGCCCGGCGGAGCGGGGGCGCGCGGCGGCGGGGCCTTGGGGGATGGCTTCGGGGACGGCACGGCCAATGGCACGGGCGTCGGGGCCGCCGCCACCCGCGCGGGAGCGGGGGGTGCCTCGGGCGGGGGGACGTCGCGGCGGGGAAGCCAGTGCTCCGGGCGCTGCTCGCCGAGCCGGACGAGCTTCGCCACGATCGGCTTCTGCCCGAGGTCGATCGGGGGTCCGGAACCGCGAAGGACGCCCAAAGAGACCAGCGCCGCGTGCGCCGCGAGGGACGCGAGGAGCACGGGCCAGAGGCGGTCCGGGCGGTGAAGCTCGCCCACCGCGCGCATCTAGCGCTTGCCCTCGTGCGCCCGTTCCGGCGCGGGGTTCGTGATCATGCCCAGGTTCGTGACCCCGGCTCGCTGGACCGTCGCCATCACCTCGACCACGAAGCCGTAGGGCAGCGAGCGATCGGCCATGAGGTAGAGCTCCCGGTCCCGGGCGACCCGGGCGTTCGCCTTGAGCTTCTCCTCGAGCTCGGGGAGCCCGACGCGGGCCGCCTGCTCGTCCGTGCCGAGCCACAGGCTCTTGTCCGCCTTGATGGAGAGGACGAGCTTCTGCTCCTCGCCCTTCACCGCCTGGGCCTTCACCTCGGGGAGCGCCACCTCGACGCCCTGCTGGATGAGCGGGGCGGTGACCATGAAGATGATGAGGAGGACGAGCATCACGTCGACGAGCGGCGTGACGTTGATCTCGGTGAGGGTCTGGCGGCCCGAGCCGCTCGTCCCGATAGCCAAGGCTCGGTCCTCAGCTGAAGAAGTGGCGCTTCACGATGTTCAGGAAGTCGTTCGAGAAGTTGGTCATCTCGCTGTCGAGGACACGGATCCTCGAGACGAAGAGGTTGTAGAAGACGACCGCCGGGATGGCGGCGAACAGGCCGAAGGCGGTGGCGATGAGCGCCTCGCTGATGGGTTTCGCCACGGTCGCCAGGTTGGCGTTGCCCACCTGGTAGATGTCGTGGAACGCCCGCATGATCCCCCACACGGTACCGAAGAGGCCGACGAAGGGCGCGGCGCTCGCGGTCGTGCCGAGGAAGGGCACCATCGACTCGAGGTGGGTGACCTCGGCCACGGCGGCCCGCTTGAGCGCCCGCTCCACGTTCTCGATCCCGCCGAGCTGCTCGCTCATCGCGCCCTCGGCAGCCTTCTGGCGCGCCGTCACCTTGGAGAGCTCCACGTAGCCCGTGCGGAAGACCGCGGCGATGGGGCTCGCGGTGAGCGACTCCGCGGCCTGGTAGATGGCGTCGAGGCGCTTCGACTGCCAGAAGGTCTCGAGGAAGCTCGCCGACTCCGCCTGCGCCCGGCGGAGCGCCATCCACTTCTTCGCGATGATGGCCCAGGAGACGACGGAGGCCGCCAGGAGGAGCAGGAGCACCCCGCCGACCACCGGGCCGGCGTTCATGACGATCTCGACGTAGTCGATCTCGCCGCCGCGCGCGGCAGCCGGGGCGACACGCGCCAGTGTCTCAGGAAGTGCCGCGATCACGGTGAAACCCCGCGGGAAGCGTGGGATTTCAGGTTTCTAGCACGAGGTTGCCCACGCGTCACGGGAGTGGAACCCGGCGAAACGCCCTCCATTCCCCGTCTCGCGCACCGGCCCCCACATGTGTCGCGCGGAGACGCCGCGCGGCGGGTGGACAATGGGGGGCGAGCCCGAAAAGGGAGGGGGAGTTCCCGCCCCGGGGGCCGCAACCGTGAATACAATGAACGCGGCGGCTGTCCAAACGCGTGGAGCCAAGGGGTGTTCCAGCGGACCGCCGCTCCAGGGAGGCCTACCATGAATCGGACGCCCTTGTTCGCCGCCCTCGCTCTCGCGGCGGGATGCTACTCATCGCCGCCCCCGCCGTCGCTGCTCAACTTGAACATCTACTGGGGGTTCCTCGGGTGGCAGGGGCAGCCGGCGTTCGGCAACTTCTCCCAGACCGATCCCGGTTGCAGCCAGGCGAACGTCGACCAGGTGTACGTATCCATTACCGGGCCCGGTGGATACACCCAGGACGAGAACTTTCCCTGCGTACAGCCGAACGGCGTTCCCGGCGTGCAGTACGCGGATGTCTACGCGGGGACCTACAGTTGGACCCTGTACGGCTCTCGGAACGGCGTGGTCGTCTACAGCGTGACCGAGACGAACCAAAACGTGGCACCCGACTCGACGGGAAACGCGACCTTCGAATCGGCTCTGGAGGCGCTCTACCCCAACCTAAACGTCTCCTACACGCTCCCGGCGACGTGCGCGGGTCCGCCGGCGATCGCGCAGATGAGCTTCCAACTCGACCTGCTGGGCTCCGTCTATTACGCGAACGCCGGGACGACGTTCTTCCCCCTGGCATGTGGAGCCAATAGCAGCACGATCGTGGTGCCAGCACTCCCGGCAAACTCCTACGTCATGAATTTCGTGCGCGCGCTCGACGCAAACGGGACCTCCCAGTATCAGGTCTGTGGTCAGACCGTGGTCCAGGCGCCGGGGAACGTATCTGGGAGCGCCAGCGTCACGCTGTCGACGACTCCTTGCCCCTAAGTACCCAGGCCATCCGCCAACGATGCCGGGCGGAGTAGGATTCTGGTCGTGAGCCGCATCGGCATCTTCGATTCGGGCGTCGGCGGGCTCACCGTCCAGCGCGCTATCCTGGAGGCCCTCCCGGGGCTCGAGACCGTCTACCTCGGCGACACCGCCCGCGTGCCGTACGGGACGAAGTCGGCGGAGGTCGTGACCCAGTACTCGCTCAACAACGCGCGGTTCCTCGCCCGGCAGGGGATCGAGATGCTGGTCGTCGCCTGCAACACCGCCTCGGCGGTGGCGCTCCCGGCGCTCCGGGCGGCCTTCCGCATCCCCGTCCTCGGCGTCGTGGAGCCGGGTGCCCGGGCGGCCGTCCGCGCCAGCCGGAGCGGACGCATCGGCGTCATCGGAACCCAGGGTGCCGTCGCGAGCGGCGCCTACCAGCGAGCCATCCGGGAGCTCTCTCCCGCCGCCACGGTCTTCGCCCGGGCGTGCCCTCTCTTCGTGCCGCTCGCCGAGGAGGGCTGGACGGACCCCGAGGACGAGGTCGTCCGGATCGTGGCCGAGCGCTATCTCGCCCCCCTGCGGGAGGAGCGCGTCGACGCGCTCGTCCTCGGATGCACGCACTACCCGCTCCTCAAGGCGGCCATCGGCGCTGCCCTGCCGGGTGTGGTGCTCGTCGACAGCGCCGAGGCCATCGCTGCGGAGGTCCGGGAGAGCTTCCCGGCGGCCGGGAGCGGAGGGCCGGCCGCGCACCGCTTCTTCGTCACCGACACGCCCCAGCGCTTCCTCGGCGTGGCCGGGCGCTTCCTCGGGCGCCCCGTCGCCGCCGCCGACCACGTCGACGTGTAGGTGTCCGGGCGCCGACTTGATGCGCCCCAAAGGTGTGGCTACAGTCGACGGATGCAGCAGGGGCCGCGGAAGATGGTGGTTGGCTTCAACCACAACATCAAGCACGGCGGGCGCATCTACCACGTGCAGACGGAAGACTCCGGCCGCGACAACCCCCACGTCATCACCCACCTCTTCGTCGGCGGCAACATCGTCGCGAGCAAGAAGACGAGCTACGCCGACATCGTCGGGGCGGACAACCTCTCCGAGGTCGTGCGCGAGCTGATGGAGGAGCAGCACAAGGAGATGCTGCGGAACCTCATCAACGGGGTCTACGACGGCGTCGAGTCGACGCCGCCACGGGCGGCCCCTGCAGCGAGGACCCCCGAGGCGCGCAGCCCCGCCGCGTCGCCGCGCCCGCCGCCGATCCCGGCCGCCCGGCCGCCGGCGCCCGAGGTGGCGGCGGCGCGCCAGGCCTCCCCGCCGCCGATGCGGGACGACGGCGAGACGCTCTTCGGCGAGGACCTCATCAGCGAGAAGAGCCTCGACGAGGTCATCCTCTCGTACCTGGCGGAGGATCTGGGCGAGCGCAAGCCCTGACCCGGGCGTGATCCAGCTCTTCCACGTCTACAAGCAGTACGGGGCCGAGGCCCCGGCGCTCTCCGACGTGAGCCTCGAGGTGCGCAAGGGGGAGTTCGTCTTCCTGACGGGTCCGTCCGGTGCCGGGAAGTCGACGCTCCTCAAGCTCGTCTTCTGCGCCGAGCCGGCCAGCGCCGGCCAGATCCTGGTCTTCGGGCGGAACGTCTCGCGGATCCGGCCGTCCGGCATCCCCTTTCTGCGCCGGAACATCGGCGTCGTGTTCCAGGACTTCAAGCTCCTCCCCGACCGGACGGTCGCGGAGAACGTGGCGTTCCCCCTCGAGGTGCGCGGCCAGCACCCGCGGGACGTTCGCCGGAGGGTGGAGCTGTCGCTTCGCGCGGTGGGGCTCGAGCACAAGGCCGGAAAGTTCCCTCTGTCGCTCTCGGGCGGCGAGCAGCAGAGGGCGGCGGTGGCCCGGGCGCTCGTCGCCGACCCGGCGCTCCTGCTCGCGGACGAGCCCACGGGAAACCTCGACCTCGACCGGACCGTGGAGGTCATGGCGCTGCTCGAGGGAGCGAACGCCCGTGGCACCACCGTGGTCGTGGCGACGCACGACCGGTCGCTCCTGGCCCGCCACAAGAAGCGGGTCATCGCCCTGGAAGGGGGCCGCGTCGTCTCCGACGGGGACTCCATCCGCCGCGCCGCCTCCTGATCGGGACGCCCATGCACCGCCTCGTCCTCCTTTTCCGGCGAGCCGTCGACGCGCTCCGGCGGGGCCCTTTCGTCTCGGCGGTGGCCATCGGGACGATCTTCGTCGCGGTCCTGCTCACCGGCGGCTTCGCCGCAGCCTTCACCGGCGCGGAGGGCCTCCTCTCCGCCTGGGCGCGGGACGTCCCAATCTCCGTGTACCTCGCCGCCGACGCCGACCTGGAGCGGGCGCGGGCCGAGGCGGTGCGGCTCGCCCCGGGGGCGAGGGTGGTTGCCGTCTCGCCGGCGGACGCGCTCCGTCGGCTGCGCAATTCGCTCGGCGACCAGGCGACGGTCCTGGACGGTGTCGGGCCGGAGGTGCTCCCGGCCTCGGTGGAGGTCTGGTCGAGGGGTTCGCTCGCGGACACCCGCGCGCTCGCGGGGCGCCTGCGCGCCGTTCCGGGCGCCGCGGATGTGGACTACGGCGCCGCCTGGCTAGAGCGGCTCGAGGGCGTCCTGCGAAAGGGCCGCGCCGTGGGGCTCGCGCTGCTGGGGTTGCTCGCGACCGCGACCGCGGTCCTCGTCGCGAACACGCTGCGGCTCGCCGTCTACGCCCGCCGCGACGAGATCGAGATCATGAAGCTCGTCGGAGCGACGGACGCCCACGTCGGTGCCCCCTTCCTCCTGGAGGGGCTCCTGCAGGGGCTCGCCGGGGCCGGCCTCGCGGTGGCCGCGCTCCTCGGGGCGACGACTGCGCTCCTTCCCTGGCTGCGGTCGTCGGTTCCGCTCGCGGTCCGGCTCTCGCGCCCCGATCTCCTCCCGAACGGGCTCCTCCTCGCGCTCCTCGCCGGGGGGAGCGCGCTGGGCGTCGCCTCGAGCGCGCTCGCGCTCGGGCGCTTCCTGAGGAGGGTGTGAGGTGCGGGCGGCGCTCCTCGCCATCGCGCTCGCGAGCGATCCACGCGCGCAGCTGGAGGCGCTAGAGGCGAGGAGGGCGGCGGAGCGGGAGGTGGCGGCCCTGCTCGCCCGGCGGGAGCGCTCCGTCCTCGACGCGCTCGACGAGGTCGAGAGGGCGTGGCGGGCCGCCGAGTCGGAGGCGCGCGCCGCGGACGTGCGCCGGGCGGAGTCGGCCGCTCGGCTCGAGCGCGCCGTCCGAGAGGAGGCGGAAGCGGACGCGCGCTACACGGCGCTCATCGGGGAGCTGCGTCCGCGCCTCGTCGCCATCGACCGCATCTCGCAGGCCGGGGAGCTCCGGCTCCTCGCCACGGCAACGTCCCTCGACGACCTGGTGCGGCGGCGCGCCCTGCTCGAGCGGGTCTTCGCCCGTGACGGAGAGACCCTCCGGGCCGCCCGGTCGGCCCTGCAGGAACGGGGGAAGGCCACCGCCGAGCGGCGCGCGGAGGCCGACCGGCTCGGGGGGCTCGCGGCAGAGGCGGAGGCCGGGAGGACCGAGGCGGCGGCCCGCCGCGCCGCGCGCGTGGCGCTGCTCGCCTCGATCCGGGGCGCGCGGGAGCTGCACGAGCGCGCCGCGGCGGAGGCCGAGGGGCAGGGGAAGAAGCTTGCGGAATTCGTCGCGGCGCTTCCGCCGCCGCGGTCGGGCGAGGTGCCGTACAGAGGATTCGGCCAGCTGCGGGGAAAGCTCCCCGGCCCTGCCGTCGGGCGCATCGAGGTGGGGTTCGGCAGGGTCGTCAATCCCCGCTTCCACACCGTGACGGTCCAGAACGGCGTGGACATCGCCGCGCTGCGCGGGGAGGCGGTGCGTGCGGTGGCGCCCGGCCGGGTGGTCCACGCGGGATGGTTCCGGGGCTACGGGAACCTGGTCATCGTCGACCACGGCGACGGGTTCCACACGCTCGTCGCCCACCTCGAGTCGATGACCGCCGCGGCCGGCGAGGACGTCGAGGCAGGCAGCCTCCTCGGGACCGTCGGGGACACGGGGTCGCTCAAGGGCGCGTACCTGTACTTCGAGCTGCGCGAGCACGGAAGGCCCGTCGATCCCGCGTCCTGGCTCGCCCCCTGACCGACGGCTATGATCCGTCGATGAACCGCCGCCCCGTTTCCCGCGTCGCCGCGATCGGCGCCGCGGCGCTGGCCTTCCTGGCAGGCCTGTCCGCCGCCCACGTCGCGCGGGCCGCCCCGCGCCGCGACACGTCCCAGCCCTATCGCTCCCTCGACGTCTTCTCCGAGGTGCTTGCCTACGTCGAGAACAACTACGTGGAGAGCGTCGAGGAGAAGGAGCTCGTGTACGGGGCGATCGAGGGCCTGCTCGCGAAGCTCGACCCGCACAGCTCCTTCCTGCGGCCCGACGCGTACCGGATGATCAAGGACGAGACCTCGGGCGAGTTCGACGGCCTGGGGCTCGAGGTGGCGGTCCGCGGCGACGAGGTCGTGGTCGTCTCGCCGGTGGCCGACTCGCCGGCCGAGCGGGCCGGGCTCCGGTCCGGGGATCGCGTGACCAAGGTGGACGGGGTGGCGGTGCGCGACATGGCGCTCGCCGAGGTGGTGCACCGGATGAAGGGCCCCGCCGGGACCAAGGTGGTGCTCGAGATCATGCGCCCCGGGTTCCGCGAACCCCAGAGCCTGACCATCGTGCGCGACCGGGTCCGGACGAGCAGCGTCGACTGGAAGGTCGTCGATCCGGCTGCCGGCCTCGTCTACGCGAAGGTGAAGGTGTTCCAGGATCGCACCGACCGGCAGCTGAAGAAGGCGCTCGACGACGCCCGCGCCCAGATGGGGCGGGAGATCCGGGGTCTGGTCCTCGACCTCCGCAACAACCCGGGCGGCCTCCTCGATCAGGCCGTCCGGGTGGCGGACCGTTTCCTGACGAGCGGGGTGATCGTGAGCACCGAGGGGAGGGGGCAGAAGGCTCCGGAGGTCGAGCGCGCCCGCGAGAAGGACACCGAGCCCGGCTACCCGATGGTGGTGCTCGTGAACCGGGGGAGCGCGAGCGCGAGCGAGATCGTGGCCGGCGCGCTGCAGGACCAAGGTCGGGCGGTGATCCTCGGGACGCAGACCTTCGGGAAGGGGTCGGTCCAGACCATCATCGAGCTCGAGGACGGGTCCGCCCTGAAGCTCACCGTGGCGAAGTACTACACGCCGAAGCACCGGTCCATCCAGGAGCTCGGCATCACGCCCGACGTGGTCGTCGACGACGCCGCCGGCAGGGCCATCGAAGAAGGGCCGGCCGAGCGCGACCTCCGGCACCACCTGAAGAACGAGCAGCGCGACGTGGAGGAGCCGCCCCCGCCGACCCGGCAGGCGGCCCCGAAGGCGCCACCGGCCAGCGGGAGCGCCGACCCGCAGCTCGACCGCGCCGTGGACCTCCTGCGGGCCGGCGGAAAAGCGGCCCCCCGCGCCGCGGCCGGGACCTGAGGGGGGCGCCCATTGGTGGCGGGGCGCATCCCACCGGGGAATACTCTGACGCGGCGCGGCTTTTTGCGTTGACTTCGGAACGCGGGGCGCTAAACTCCGCGCGGTCCTGAGCCGGGGGAGCGGCCCACCGCCCACCGAACACGAGAGGTGTAGCGAGCGTCCCGAAGGGGGCGCGTTCGCCCCTCAGACTGCCAGATGAGCCAATTCGAGATCGCGGTCGTCGTCGCCTACGGCTTGGTGCTGCTCGTGCTCTCCGTGTACGGGTCGCACCGCTACTTCATGGCGTACCTGTACTACCGGCACAAGTTCAACGTCCCGGTCCCGAAGGCCCGCTTCGACGCCTTGCCGCGCGTGACCGTCCAGCTGCCCGTCTTCAACGAGATGTACGTCGTGGAGCGGCTCATCGGCGCGGTCTGCGAGCTCGACTACCCGCAGGATCGCCTCGAGATCCAGGTGCTCGACGACTCGACCGACGAGACCCGGGCCATCGCCCGGCGCTGCGTGGAGGCCTGGCGCGCGCGGGGCGTCGACATCCACTACATCCACCGGTCGAACCGGCAGGGCTTCAAGGCCGGTGCCCTCGAGCACGGCCTGGGCCTCGCGAGCGGCGAGTTCGTCGCGGTGTTCGACGCGGACTTCGTGCCGAACAAGGACTTCCTGAAGCGAACGGTCCACTTCTTCACCGATCAGGGCGTGGGGATGGTCCAGGTGCGCTGGGAGCACCTGAACCGCGGGTTCAGCTCGCTCACGCAGGTCCAGAGCATCCTGCTCGACGGCCACTTCGTCATCGAGCACACGGCGCGGAACCGGTCCGGTCGATTCTTCAACTTCAACGGGACGGCGGGCATCTGGCGGCGCGACACGATCGCGAGCGCCGGCGGCTGGCAGCACGACACCCTGACCGAGGACCTCGACCTCTCCTACCGGGCCCAGCTCAAGGGCTGGAGGTTCGTGTTCCTTCCTGAGGTGGCGGCGCCCGCCGAGATCCCCGTCGAGATGAGCGCCTTCAAGAGCCAGCAGCACCGGTGGGCGAAGGGCTCGATCCAGACCGCGCTCAAGCTCTTGCCCCGGATCTTCAAGAGCGACCTCCCGAGGGACGTGAAGAAGGAGGCCTTCTTCCACCTCACCGCCAACGTCGCCTACCTGCTCATGATCCCGCTCGCGGTGCTCATGCCGATCACGGTGGTCGTGCGGGTGAGCCACGGCTGGATCGAGGTGCTGCTCCTCGACCTGCCCTTCTTCGCGGCTGCCACGATGAGCGTGTGCGTCTTCTACGTGGCGAGCCAGCGGGAGATCCGGGCCACCCCCTGGCAGCGCATCAAGTACCTCCCGTTCCTCATGGCTCTCGGCATCGGCATGTCGGTGAACCAGGCGCGCGCCGTCATCGAGGCGCTCGTCGGCTACAAGACCGGCTTCACCCGCACCCCGAAGCTGGGCGTGAAGGGGGGCGACGCCGCCCCCGTCCGCCGCCGCTACCGGGTGGCGGTCAGCCTGCAGCCCATGCTCGAGCTCACGCTCGCGGCCTACTTCACGCTCGCCGTGATCTGGGTGGCCGACCGCGGCGTCTGGTACTCCCTGCCCTTCCTGGTCCTGTTCCAGGCCGGCTTCGCCTACGTGGGGCTGATGAGCACCGTCGAGGGGCTCCGCGGCGTCTTCGCCCGCTTCGTGCCCGCACCGGGGCCCGTTCCCGACGCCGAATAGGCGGCCGGCTTCACAGCATCTTCTCGTACAGGGTGACGCGCTCCTCCAGCTCGCTGGCAGGGGCGAAGCCGACGTGCTCCCAGAAGGCGCGGGCATCGCGGTTCTCGTGGGTCACGGAGAGGCGGAGAACCCGGAAGCCCTCCGCGCGCAGCCGAGCCTCGAGGGCCGCCACCACCTCGCGCCCGAGCCCTCGCCCCTGCAAGGGTTCCCGCAGCAGCAGCAGCCGCACGTGGGCCGCGCCCGGGTCGGGCCAGTGGAGCTGGACGTCGAGCAGCCCCGCGACCTGCCGTCCGGCGCGCAGCCGGAGTACCCACAGGGTGCGGTCCGGGTCCGCCTCGGCGTCGGCGAGCAGGTCGGCGGCGGCTCCGGGACGCGCCGGCGAGCCTTCCGCGAGGACGTGATAGTCGGGGGCCTCCTCCAGCGCCGCCTGGAGCGACGGCACGTCGGGGTCGCTGGCGGGCTCGGCGACGATCCGCACCGCGTCGAGCGGATGCTCGGTCACCGGTCCCCCGGGCACACGCCGCCCTCGGCCCAGGCGAGGAGCTCCGCCGCGGCGCCCTCGAGAGTGGCCCGCACGGCGTGGGCGCCGGCGGTGCGCAGCTCGTCCGCCCGGTAGCGCCCCGTCGCCACGGCCAGGACGGGCACGCCGTGCGCGCGAGCGGCGACGACGTCCCGGGGCGTGTCGCCGATGACGAGGAAGTCGGAGGGCGCGACGGGGTGGCCGCGGTGCCGGGCGGCCCGGTCCAGCGCGGCGCGGACGAGAAGCTCCCGCGCCTCCCCGTCGTCGGCGAACCCGGCGATCGCGTCCGGCCCCCAGGCGAAGAAGCCGTCCAGCCGCCCGCGGGCGAGCTTGATTCGCGCGCCTTCCGGGACGTTGCCGGTGCACAGCCCGAGCGATGCGCCGGCGCGGGAGAGCTCGTCGAGGAGCGCATGGACGCCGGGCAGGACCGCGAAGCCCGGGCCGTCGATCTCCTCCCGCAACGCGCCGACGTAGTCGGCGAGCAGGCGGTCGCAGAGCGCGTCGTCGAAGGGACGCCCCACCGCCTCGAGGACCTCGCGGACGATGAGTCGATCCGTCATGCCGTCCAGCCGAAGCCGGGCCAGAGCGCCGTCGATGGCGCCGAGCTCCGCCCGCATCACCCGCTCGAGGGCGCGGCGCCCGGCGCCGCCTGCGTGGACGAGGGTGCCGTCCACGTCGAAGAGGAGCACCCGGCTCGAGCCCGGACGGCGGTCACTCGAAGAGGGCATCCACGAACTCGCGGGCGTCGAACGGGCGGAGATCCGCGACCTTCTCCCCCACCCCCACGTACCGGACGGGGATGCCGAGCTCGTCGCAGATGCCGATCACGACGCCCCCCTTGGCGGTGCCGTCGAGCTTGGTGAGCACGATCCCGCCCACCCCGAGCGCCTCGTGGAACTGCCGGGCCTGCGCGATGGCGTTCTGCCCGTTGGTGGCGTCGAGCACGAGGAGGACGAGGTGGGGCGCGCCCGGCAAGGCCTTGGCGAGCACGCGCTTCACCTTCTTCAGCTCCTCCATCAGCGGAAGCTTGGTGTGGAGCCTGCCGGCGGTGTCGAGGAGCACGACGTCGAACTTCTCGTCCACCGCGCGCCGGACCGTCTCGAAGCAGACGCTCGCGGGGTCCGAGCCGTCCTTTCCGCGCACGACCGGCGCTCCGACGCGCTCCGCCCAGATCTCGAGCTGTTCGCCGGCCGCCGCGCGGAAGGTGTCGCCGGCGCCGAGGAGCACGCTGTGGCCCCCGGCCCGCAGCTTGGCAGCGAGCTTGCCGATGGTCGTCGTCTTGCCCGACCCGTTCACGCCCGCGACCATGACGACCCAGGGCCGCTCGCCCGGCACGGCGAGCTCGCCCCCGGGCGCGCCGGCGTCGGGGACCGACACGATGCGGAGGATCTCCTGGCGGAGCGCAGCCTTGAGCTTCTCCGGTTCGTCGAGCTCCTTCCGGCGCACCCGCTCCCGCGCGTTCTCGAGCAGGGCCGTGGCGGTCTTCACCCCGATGTCGGCGGTGAACAGGATCTCCTCGAGCTCGGCGAGCGTTCTCTCGTCCACCGGACCGCGGGCGCCGAACAGGCCCTTCAGCCGGGAGACGAAGCCCCCCCGGGTCTTCTCGAGGCCGGCGGCGAGCGTCCGCCCGGCCTCGGCCTCGACGCGGCGGCGCTCCTCCTCCTCCTCGCGGCGCCGGGCCTCCTCGGCCTCCCGGGCACGCCGCTCCTCCTCCTCCCGGGCGCGCCGGGTCTCCTCTTCCCGGGCGAGGCGGCGCTGCTCCTTCTCGGCCCGCTCCGCCTCCTTCTTTCGCCGGTACTCCTCCTTCTTGCGCGCCTCCTCGGCCTCCGCGTCGACGGCGGGCGGGGCGGGGCCGGGCGCGAGCGGGGCCGGCGCCGGCGGCCCTTCGGAGACGCCCGCCTCGCGCTCCAGCTCGCGCTCGATCTCCTCCGTCGACACCGGGGGCTCGGGCGCCCGACCCCGGTGCCGCGCGAAAAGGCGAGCGGCCGCCGCGACGACGAGGGCGGCGAGCGCGGCGAGCAGCGCGAGGCCGGCGAGGTCCAGGGCGGAGATCGCCAACGGAAGGGAGCTGGGGCTTCCGGCGAAGGCGGAGAGGGTCACGGGAAGGAGACGATATAGGGTTCGCCGCCTTCGGGTGTCAACGCGAGCGTGAAGACCCCGGGGAGCTCCTACGCGGCGACCGAGCGCCCCCGGCCGGCGAGGCGCACGGACACGAGCTTCGAGACGCCGGGCTCCTCCATCGTCACCCCGTAGAGCGTGTCGACCATCTCCATCGTCCGCTTGTTGTGGGTGATGAGGATGAACTGGGAGGCCTTGCTCATCTCCTTCACGAGCTCGTTGTAGCGGCCGACGTTGGCGTCGTCGAGAGGCGCGTCGACCTCGTCGAGCAGGCAGAAGGGCGACGGCTTGATGAGGAAGATGGCGAAGATGAGCGCCACGGCCGTCAGCGCCTTCTCGCCACCGGAGAGCAGGTTCACGCTCTGGAGCTTCTTGCCGGGCGGCTGCGCGAAGATCTCGACGCCCCCGGCGTCGTCCTCCCCGTCCTGGGTGAGGACCAGCCCGGCCCGGCCGCCGTTGAAGAGCCTCGGGAAGACCTGCTGGAACTTCTCGTTCACGCGGTCGTAGGTTTCCCGGAAGCGCTCGCGGGAGGCGCGGTTGATCCGGGCGATGGCGGTCTTGAGGTCGGCGAGAGAAGCCTCCAGGTCCGCCTTCTGTCCGGAGAGGAACGCGTGGCGCCTCGCCAGCTCGTCGTATTCCTCGATGGCCGTGAGGTTGATGGGGCCCATGCGCTCCGCCTGGGCCTTCAGTTCCTCGAGGCGCTTGCGCTCCGCCTCGCCCGGGGCGCGCTCGGCATGGAACCGCAGCAGCTCCTCGCGGACGTCCACCTGCCACCGCTCGCGAGTCTGCTCCTCGAGGTGGGCGAGCGCGAGCGCGTGCTCGCGCGCCGTGAGCGCGGCGTCGGTCGACGCCTGGGAGAGGGCCTCTGCCCTCTTCCGGAGGTCGCGGGCCTCGGCCTCGACGGCCCGGGCCTTGAAGACGGCCTGCTCGTGGGCGTCCCGCTCCGCCGCGAGGGCCTCGCGGACGCGGGCGAGCTCCTCGGCGAGCCGTCCCGCATCGCGGTGGGTCTCCTCGACGCGAGCGCGGAGCTCCGACGCGCGGGCGTTGCCGGAGGAGATCGCGGCGAAGAGCCGCTCGCGGCGGTCCTCGATCTCGCGCATGGCCTCCTCGACCCGGCGCAGGGAGTCGCCGAGCCCCTCGCGCTTCTCGCGGTCGCCGGCGACCTTGACCTTGATGTCGAGGACCCCTGCATGCAGCGCCTCGGCGCGGAGGCGGAGCTCCTCGAGCCGATTCCCCGCCTCGCGCGCCCGCTCCTCCTGGCGCCCCCGCTCGGCCTCGGCGGTCGCGGCCTCGACCCGGCGGGCGTCCTCCTCGCGGGAAAGCGCGGCGATGCCCTCCTCCAGGGCCGACCGCTCGAGCTCGAGCTGTCGCGTCCGCTCGGCGAGCCGGTCGAGCTCCTCGCCGAGCCGGGCGAGGTCCTTCTCCTGGGTGAGCAGAGCCAGGTCCTTCTCGCGGTTGTCCTGGTCGATGGACTTGAGGGCGCCCTCGAGCTGGAGGAGGCGGGACTGCAGCGTCCGGTGGCGCTCCTGCGCCATCGCGAACTCGGCCTCGAACGAGCGCACCGTCTCCTGGAGCTCCTGGACCTCGCGCCGGCGCTGGAGGGCGCCGTGACCCTCTCCCTCGAGGGGCCCGCCGGTGACGACGCCGTGGGGGTCGAGGACCTCGCCGTCGAGCGTCACGAGCGTCTGGCGCGTCCGTCCGGCCTGCCACATCTCGAGGGCGCTGCGCAGGTCGCGAACGATGACCGCATCGCCGAGCAGGAAGCGCGCGAGCGGGTCGTAGGCCGGATCGACGCGAACCACCTCCAGGCAGGTGGCGACGAAGCCGGGGTGCGCACGGTCGGGTTCGGCGGCGCCCCCCTCGTCCGAGCGAAGCCGCAACAGCGGGATCAGGGAGGCCCGTCCCTCGGCCGCGGACTTGAGCCAGTCGATGGCCTCCACGCCCTGGCTGTGGCTCTCGACGATGACGTACTGCAGCCGCTCGCCGAGCACCGCCTCGACGGCGTCCTCGTACTCGGCCGGCGCCGTCACGACGTCCGCGACGAGGCCCAGGATCCCGCCCTCCGTGCCAGGCCCGCTGCGCGCCCGGGTCATGATGCTGCGCACGCCGCGCCCGTAGCCTTCGTAGTTCCTCATCACCTCGAGCAGGGACTGCAGTCGGGCGCGCCGGTCGGAGAGCTCCTCACGCAGCGTGATGAGCTTCGCCTCGTTCTGGATGAACTCGGAGCGCGTACGCTCGAGCAGCTCCTCCTGCGCCCCGCGCTGCTCCTCGAGCCGCAGCTTGAGCTGACGGGTGCGGCCCAGCCGCTCGACGTGGGTGGAGCGGGAGCCGTCGAGCCCGGCCGCCCGGTTGGAGAGCTCCTCGATCTCCGCCCGGGTGCGGGCGAGGCGCGCCGCGAGGTCCGCCCCCTGTCGCCCCAGCTGGGCGAGCTCGCTCCGGTGGGCCGCGGCCCGCCCCAGCGCGTCGGCGGCCGCGCTGCGCGCCTGGTCCGCCTCGCCGGCCAGGCCGCCCTCCTCGGCAGCGACCGCACGCAGGGCCTCCTCCATCTCGGCGAGCCGCGACTCGTCGCTGCCGGAGAGGCGCTGGAGCTCGTCGCGCTGCAGGAGGAGCGATTCCCTCTCGGCGGCCAGCGCCTCGGCCTGCACCTTGAGGGCCTCGACCTCCGAGACCTGCCCCCCGGACCGCTCGGCGATCTGCGCGAGCTCCTGGGCCGCCGCCTGGGTCGACACGTCGGAGACCCGCGACTGGCTCTCCAGCTCGTGCTCGCGCTCGCCGAGCCCCTGGAGGGACCGCTCGCGTTCCGTGAGCAGCTCGCGGTCCGCCTCCAGACCGGACTCGATCTGGGCGAGCCGGGCCGCGATCTCCGCCTCCTCGGCGCGCACGCTCGCGTGGCGCTCCTCCGCCTCCCGCCGCCCGACGGTGAGCTCGAGATAGCGGGTGGCGGCCACGTGGAGCTCGAGCTCGCGGACCTGGGCGCGGACGGCCCGGTAGCGCTCGGCCTTGCGGGCCTGGCGGTTGAGGGAGTCGAGCTGCTTGCCGAGCTCGACGACGATGTCGCTCACTCGCTCCAGGTTGTGGCGGGTCGCCTCCATCTTGCGCTCGGCCGCCTCGCGCCGCTTCTTGTACTTCGTGATCCCGGCGGCCTCCTCGATGATGGAGCGGCGGTCCTCGGGGCGGGACGAGACGATCTGGCCGACGCGCCCCTGCTCGATGATCGAGTAGGCGGTGCGCCCCACGCCGGATCCGAAGAAGAGGTCGTTCACGTCGAGGAGCCGGGCCGGGGCCTTGTTGATGAGGTAGTCGGACTCCCCGGTGCGGAAGAGGCGGCGCCCCACGGTGATCTCGGCGTGCCCCCGGTACTGGGGCGGCAGCTCGGACGGGCGGTCGTTCTCGAAGGTGAGCGTCACCTCCGCGAGCGACAGCGGTGCCTTCGACTCCGAGCCATTGAAGATCACGTCCTCCATGGAGCGTCCGCGCAGCCGGAGCGCCGACTGCTCGCCCAGGACCCAGCGGATGGCGTCGGAGACGTTGGACTTTCCGCAGCCGTTCGGGCCGACGACGCCGGTGACGCCGTCGTCGAAGGCGACGAGCGTGCGGTCCATGAACGACTTGAAGCCCTGCATCTCGAGACGCCGGATGCGCATGGCGGTGCGATAGCATGCCGGATGGGGCCTTTCAAGCCAAGCCCTCGATTTCCCCGGACATTTCTTTCACGGAGCGAGAACCTCCTTGAATATCGAGAAGTTGCGTGACATGCGGTGTAGCGTCATGCCTCCGTTTTCTTTGTGAATCCGGTCAGGGGGATAGACTCGGCCCGGGATGCGCCTGTTTCCGCGGCTGGCCCGCAACATCGCGATCTCCTTCCTACTCGCGCCGCTTTTGGCGTGGGTGGCGCTCACCCAGTTCTTTCCCCTGTCGGACTCCCAGCTGGCCTTCCTGGGGGTGGCGATCCCGCTCGGATACCTGGGGGGGGTCGCCCTGAAGCTCGCGGTTGCCTTTCGGCTGACGAGGCCGGTCCAGGCGGCGCTCGGCGACGGCGGCAACCTCGCCACCGCGGCGGCGGGGGTCCGCGCGGCGAAGGCCCTCCCCGCCCGGTTCGCGGGCACGTCGTTCGGCGTCGCAGCGATGTGCGCGGGCGCGGTGATCGCGTCCGCGCTCCAGAAGGGGGTACGTCAGGACCTCGCCGCGCCTCTCGCCTGCCTCGGGCTCGCCGTCGCCTTGCTCGAGGCCATGATGGGCTACGCCGTCACCGCCGAGACCGCCGCGACCGTCGTCCGGGAACTCGGCGCCGGCCTGGAGGACGGAGCGCGGACCACGGTTCGCGCGAAGATCCTCGCCTTCGGCCTCGGGCTGCTCACCTTCACGGCCCTTCTGTTCGCGGCATCGGCCTTCGCGCGCCACCGCGGGGAGCAGGAGCGCGCGGCCCTGCGCGACGTCTGGGGCGCCCAGGACACGGCCGCCTCGCTGGCGCCCTCCCAGGGAGGTGCCGCCTCGGCCCCGGAGCTCGTCTGGCGGCTCACGGGGGCCCCGACGGCGCTCGTGGGCGCGGACGGCTCGTTCCTCGTCGGCTTCGGGGATGGCGCGGACTCCCTCAGGCCCGGCGCCGACGCGATCGAGAAGCAGCGCGGGGGCTGGACGCTCACCCGCAGGCTCGGAGGCGGCACGGCCCTCGTCACCTACCTCGCCGAGGAGAGGGTCGAGACCGACGCCGGCAGCTACTGGCGCGCGCTCCTCACGCTCGGACTCGCCACCTACGCCGTCGCGGCCGTCCTGGTCTGGATCACGGCACGGGCCTTCACCTTTCCCCTCCAGCTCCTGCGCCGCGCCGCCGACCGGATGGCGTCGGGCGACCTCACCGCGAGCCCGCCGATCCTCTCGGGGGACGAGGTCGGCCACCTGGCGTCCGACTTCCGCCGCATGGCCCAGGGGCTCTCGGGGCTCGTCGGGGAGGTGCAGGAGGCGAGCCGGGGCGTGGACGACGCCTGCCGGGAGCTCGCCGACATCGGCGCTCGCATCCGCAGCGGCGCGGCCGACCAGCACGCGGGCATGGAGGTCGTCGAGTCCGCGGTGGCGGCGATGCAGGACTCGATCGTCGCGGTCGAGCGCGCGCTGTCCGGCCTCGGCGACTACGCCCGATCGACCCGCTCGGCGGTGGCGGAGATGGCGCGCGGCCTCGAGGGGGCGCGCGGCCAGGGAATCGAGCTCGAGAAGGCCATGGCGGCGGCGCTCGCCGAGGTGGAAGGGCTCGCCGGCGCCGGGCAGCGCGCCCGGGAGGCGCTCTCCGGGCTCGACGCCCTGGCAGCCCGGCTCGGCGACTCGCTGGCGCGGGTCGACGCGTCCCTCTCGGGACTCGAGCTCGCCGCGGTCGCGAGCCAGCTGAATGCCGCGCAGGCGAAGGAGCTCTCCGACGAAGCCGGCGAGGTCGTGGCCGAGACGGTGCGGGGCATCGAGGCGCTGCGGGCGGCGGTGGGCGACGCCCAGCAGCGGGTGACCTCGCTGGGCCGCCGCGCGGGCGACATCGACCAGATCGTCGACTTCATCGCCGAGGTGGCAGGCCGCACGAACCTCCTCTCGCTCAACGCCTCGATCATCGCCGCCCAGGCCGGCGAGCACGGGAAGGCCTTCGCCGTGGTGGCCGACCAGATCCGCGACCTCGCCTCCCAGATCTCGTCGTCGACGAAGTCCATCGGAGACATCATCCGCTCCGTGCGGGAGGACGTCGACGGCACGGCCACGCTCATCGCCAAGGGCGACGAGCTCGCCGGTGCGGGCGTGGGTCTCGCCCGCCGCTCGGCCGAGGCGCTCCTGCAGATCCGCAGCGTGACCGTGCAGGGGCACGGGAACGCCGCCCGGATCCAGGAGGCCGTCCAGGGACACGTGGACTCGGCGCGGGCCGTGGCCCGCCTCGTCGGATCGGTCGGCGAGGGGTCGCGCGCCGTGGCCGACGCCGTCGAGCGCATCGGCGGGAGCGTGGCGGCGCTCGACCGTGCCGCCCGCGGCGTCGGCAGCCTCGCCGACCGGGTGCGCCGCGCGCTCGAGGAGGAGGCCGCGCTCGGGCAGCGCCAGATGCAGAGCCTGGAGAGCTTCGCGGGCATGCTCGGCGAGGTCGACCGCGCGGCCGGGGGCCACGGGGAGGCGACCGGCCGGGTCCGCGAGTCGCTGCGGGCACTCGGCGCGGCCGCCGCCCAGCACGAGGTGGCCATGGCCGAGCTCGCCGCGGTGGCCGCGCGCCTGGAGGGGCGGACGCGCGCGCTCTCGGACAGCGTGGGGCGCTTCAAGACCGCGTGAGCGCGTTCACTGCGCCATCGGGCGCAGCTGTGGCTTCCCGAGCGTGCCGTAGATCTGGAAGCCGTAGGTGCCGTCCCGGTTGCGGGCGGCCGACAGCGCGAGCTCCGCGACGGGCCGCAGGCTCGCGGCCCCGCTGCGCTGCCAGAATCCGTCCGAGAGGCGCAGGCGCGCCCGCCCGGCGATCGGCGAGAGGTCGAGCTGCGGTTGCAGCTGGGCGAACAGCTGCTCCGCCGACAGCTCGACGTCCTCCCCCCGCGCCTCGAGCCGGTCGAAGTCCGCTCGGGTGCCGTGCACGGTGCCGCGGGCCGAGACCGTGCCGAGCGGCACGCGAGGCACGGTGAGGTTCCCGCCCATGCCCGGCACCGGGATCTCCCCGCCCCGGACCGCGGCGTCCTTGACGGTCACCTCGACCTTTCCCGTGCTCTTCGCCGGCGTGGCGCTGTCCAGGGTCACGTCGACGTCGGCGGACAGGATCCCGGCCAGGTCGAGGCCGGTGGCCTTGCGCAGCGCGGCCACGCGGGCGAGGTCGACCCCGTTCGCTTTGAGCCTCAGGCGCTGGGTCGTGCGCGTCTGGTCCGCCGAACCGCTCACCCCTCCGTTGAAGAGGAACGCCTCGAAGTCGAGCGACCGGTGGCCAAGGAGCAGGGGCAGGAGCCCGAGCGAGGCCCGCACCTCCTCCACCGGGATGCGCGTGCCGTCCCGGGTCTGGAGCGTCACCTCCCGCGCCCGCACGCCGGTGAGGCCCGCGGCCGAGAGGTCGTTCATCCGCAGCTGCCACCCCTGGGCGGCCGCCTCCAGGATGAGCCTCTCCTTCACCGCCTCGATGGGGAACGTGAAGTGGAGGGCGACCAGGAAGGAGACGGCGAAGAAGGCCGCGTAGGCGGCGATCCGCCGCCATCCCTTGAGTTCAAGCTTCGGCAGGGAGAGCTTCACCGGCTAGCCCTTGATCTGCCAGGTCGAGACCTGGAGCGTGGCGTCGACGAGGTTCGGGTCGTCGACGCGGGTGGAGAGGCGGACCTTCCTGACCTTGACGACCCCCGGCCCCCGCTCGAGCGTGTCGAGCAGGCGGGCGAGCTTCGCCACGTCGATGCGGACGAGGCTGACCTCGACGCTGTCCTCCTCGAGCCCTCCGGCGCTCGTCGGGGTGCCGGGGCGCAGGTCGTTCACCTCGACGCCCATCTGGCTGCCGGCGTGGGACACGAAGCTCATGAGCTGGACCGGAGGTCCCCGCAGCCGCGCCTCCAGGTTCTGACGCTCGGCCCGTGCCTGCCTGTAGCCCTGCGTGAGCTTCCCCAGCTGGGAGAGCATCTCGGTCTTCGACTCGACGCGGCGCTCGCGCGCCGCGATCGCCCGGGACACGCCGGTGCTCGCAAGGAAGAGCACGAAGAGCGCGATGGAGGCGAGTGCCGCCGACACCATCACTCGCTCGCGCGGGGCGAGCCGGGCGAAGAAGGACTCGGCCGAGGACCAGAGCCTGCGGAGGAGCTCCATGGCTACCCCTTCCCTCCGGGCGGTGCGCTGCCCTCGCACGTGACGTCGGCGTCCACCGTGAACTCGAACTTCGCCTCCGCGCCGCGCCGGCGCGCCCCTCCAGAGCGGGCGCCGGCGAAGCAACGCGAGGCGCGGAGCGCGGAAACGACGCGGTCGACGATCTCGGCGGCGCTCGTGGTCCCCTGCAGGTGGAGCTTGTCCTGCGAGATCTCGATGCGCTCGTACTTGAGCGGCACCGCGGGTGTGCGCGCCGCGAGCTCGGCGAGCACGTTCGTCGCCGACACCCGCGGGACCGCGGCTCCGGCCCCACCCCGGCCGCGGAGGACCGACTCCGCCACGGAGAAGTCGTCGAAGCACTTGCCCACGACCTTCTGGGTGACGTCGCAGAGGGACTGGTCGAGCAGCTTCTCCTGGCGGGAGAGCGCGACGACCTTCACGCCCGAGCTCGCGAGCGCGAGCAGGAGGACGAGCCCGCCGAAGACGCCGAAGCGCGTGAGCTTCTCCTGCACGTCCCGGAAGCTCCGGGTGCTCGCGAATTCCCCGCGCCGGAGGTTCAGCCGCTGGAAGCGGCTGCCGAGCCAGCCTCGCAGGGCGAGCGCGAGCGGCAGGGCGAGGCGCGCGCCGCCGGCGAGTCCCGTGGCGGGCCCGGCGAGCCGGAGGGGCTCGACGGGCGTGCCGAGATCCGCGGCGAGCGCCTCCCGCAGGAGGGCCAACTCGGCCACGCCTCCGGCGAGGCGGATCCTGCGGACCGGGCGGCGGGAGGGGCGGACGTCGAAGGCGCGGCGCGTGGCAAGCAGCTCTCGAACGAGCGGGGCGATGGCCCGCCGGAGCGGGGCCTCCACGCGGGGGCCGGGCGCCGGCCCGTCGCCCGCAGGAGCCAGCGCCGCGAGCGCCGTCTCCTCCGGGACCCCGAGTTCGCGCGAAAGCGCGCGGGCGATCGCGGAGGCGCCGACGGCGAAGGTCCGTGCGAAGAGGCAACGCCTCTCCGAGACCACGCACGCGTGGGTGCGCTCCCAACCGATGTCGACCGCCATCTCGGCGTCGGGGGCGAGGACCGGGTCCTCCACCACGCCGGCGGCCCAGAGGCTCGCGAGCGTGGGGGCCGGCGGCACGACGATCGCCGGGTCGACCCCTGCCCCGGCCAGGGCCGCGAGCAGGCCCGCCAGGTCCTCCTTCCTGAGGACGCCCACGTACAGGTCCGAGCGGCCGGCCTGCAGGTCGAGGCCCTGCCAGTCCCAGGACACCTGATCGAGCGGGAAGGGGATCGCCGCCTCGACCTCGTACTGGATTGTCTGCTCGATGCGCCGGGGATCCGCGAAGGGCAGGGTGACGAAGTGGGAGGCGGCCAAGACGCCGGGGACCGCGGCCACGCCGCCCTCGAACGTCCACCTCCGCGCGGCGAGGAGTTCGCGCAGCGCGGCGGCCTGGCGCTCGCGGAGCGGGGGGCCGCCATCCGCCGCCGGCGCCACCGCGAGCTCCGCGGCATCCGCGACCGAGAAGCCGCGGAGCGTGGTCTCGAGAAGGACTGCCTTCACCTGCCGGGAGCCGAGGTCGAGGCCCAGGATGCGTTGCGCCATGTCAGTCCTCGCGCCAGTGGAGCAGCCTGCCGAGGTCGGTCGCGAGCGTCCCCGCGCGGCTGTTGTCCAGGGTGACCACCGCCTCGAGCGACTTCTCGACCGAGCCGGCGCGCCCGGTGGCGTGGATGGTGAACGTGCTGGATTGGCTTCCGAAGGGATTTCGGGCGTCCGAGTTCTGCGCCTGCACGAACACCGGCTGCACGCGCACGCCGAGCGCCTGCAAGATGGAGGCGAACTGGGAGACGCCGAGCGTCATGAACGGCAGGGGGCGCGCGAGGCGCAGCGCGGCGTCGAGCTTCGCCTGGAACGCCGGGTCGAGGACCGGGGTCTGGGGCACGCCCGGGGGGTCCGACATGAGAAGCACGTTCACCATCATCTGCTCCGGGTCGTCGGTGTTGATGTTGGTCGTGGCGTTCACGTCCGGGTAGACGGTGAGGTGGTCCGCGAAGGCGGACATGAAGGCGTCCGTCACCCCGCCGACCATGTAGAGCTCGTCGAGCGAGTCGAACCGGGCGTTCTTCGCCCGGTAGCGGTCGTCCCCGCGGTCGTAGATCAGGTTCTCGTCGCCGAAGCCGTTCTCGAACGGCGCCAGGGGGTTGTTCCCGATCACGCTGGTCGTGGAGTCCTCGTCGACCCAGTCCTTCAGGTTGATGGCGACGTCGCGTCGCGTGAAGCGGTTTCCGTTCTCGTCCTCGCGGTCGAAGAGGACGTCGTAGCGCGGGTCGCGCACCGCCAGGAGGAACCGTTGTAGCTGGGGACCCTGGACGTTGGACGTGCCCGCGAACTGCGGCACGTTCACCTTCCGGTCCTCGTCCTCGATCCGGGCCTGGAAGCTCGGCGCGCTCGAGAGGGCGGCGCCCTTCGCCCCGGCCGTGCCCTCCGGGGGGCGCACGCCGAGGAGCGCGGACACCGTGGTCGAGTCGACCGGGATCACCTCCCACAGGCGGAAGGAGAAGCCCCCGGTCGAGCCGGCCGTGGACGTGCTTGCGCTGCTCACCCCCTGGGGGCCGCCCAGGCCCAGCTGGGAGAGCGCCTGGGCGCCCACGGCGCCCGCCGCGTCGAGCTTCTGCTGGAAGTGGAGGACCAGCCGGGCCACGTTCACGGCGCTCTTCGCCATGTAGGTGGCGCGGAGCTCGTCCCGGGCGTTCGTCGCGATCTGCAGGGAGACGCGGGTGTTGTAGGCGAGGTCCACGGCCAGGGCGGCGAGCACCGCGACCGTGAGCACCACGATGACGAGCGCCGCGCCTCGCTCCCCGGAGGGGCGGACGCGGGACGGGCGGGGGCGGGGCGGAGCGCCGGGGAGCATTCCTAGAAGTCCAGTGGCCGGATGATCGCGACGCGGGCCTGCGTCTCGAAGGGTCGCTCCGAGCCGTCCGGCATGCGCAGGGTGAGCTTCAGGCGGACCCGGGTGGGCAGAAGCGTCCGCTCGCCCGGGGCGGTGGACCACTCCGGGACCCACTCCTGCTTCTGCCAGTCCCAGTAGGTGACGTCGAAGCCGGTGACGTGCCGCAGGATCGGAGCCCGGTTGCCACCGCGGTCGGGCTCGTCGTCGATGCGCACCTTCTCGCGGCGGAACAGCGCGTACTCCCCCGGCGCGTCGGGGTCGGAGTCGACCGAGTACTCGACGAGCATCTGGTCGGAGTCCTTCGCGTCCCGGATGCCGCGCACGTGGGCCATGGTGGTGAAGAGGAGGGTGTCGCGATGCGCCCCGGTCTTTCCCTTGAAGATCGTCGGGCGGTCCCGGAAGCGGCGGCGGTCGTAGTGCTCGGACACGAAGGCGGCCGTGACCTCTCGCGCCATGCGCGAGAGCGCCGCGCGGGCGCCGCCGACGCGCTCGTCCTGCTCGTCCACCGCCTGCCGGAGGGCCTGGGCGCGGTAGAAGGCGCCGAGCGTCATGGAGGTGATGACCGCCGTGATGGCCACGGCGATGAGAACCTCGACGAGCGTGAAGCCCCTGGGAGCGCGCGCGTGCATGCGTCACTTGCCCAGGTTCGGGCCCTGCAGGCCGCCGGCCGGAAGGTTCTGGAGCACGCCGCTCGTGAGGCCGGGGGGGATGTCGGGATCGGCACCGTGGGCGCCGCCCGGGGCCTTCGGGTTCAGGACGACGAGGTAGGTGGAGACGTCGAAGCTCTCCTCCCGCTTGCCGGACTTCCAGCTGACGACCAGGCGGAGCTCGCGGATCGCCTTCTTGATGTCCTCGCCGAAGGCGGTGAGCTGGGTCTGGAAGATGCCCCCCATGGCCCCGCCGATCCCGGCGGCGGGCTGCGTCGACGAGCTTGCGCCCCCTGCCGCCTGCTGGCCCCCGAGGAGCTTCGAGAGGAGCTCCTGCGTGTTCACGTCGTCCGGGTTTGCCCCGAGGAACACCGCGAGGAGCTGATCGGCCGAGAGCTTCGTGTCGGGCTTGCGCACCTCGAGCTTCCAGCGGAACTCGGGCCGGCCCTGGTCGGCGAAGTCGCCGTCCTGGGTCTCGTCGAAGTCCCGGAACCCGCTGTCCTCGTAGCGCTCCTCGAGCTCGGCCATCTTCTCCCGTGCGAGCAGCGTCGCGACCGACAGGTCCCGGGCGTAGGCGTAGTTGCGGATGGCGTTCCCCGCGAGGTCCGAGATGGCGAGGAGCGACCCGGCGAGCACCGTGAGCGCGATGAGCACCTCGAGGAGGGTGAACCCCCCGCCCGGCCTTGCCGCCAGGCTCACCGGGGCACCTCCACGGGGCCGCTCACGACCCGAGCGTGGCCGGTGAGGGGCTGCAGCCGCACCGTGTAGACGTGGCCCCCGTCGGCCACCGAGACCTGGGCCGGGTCGGCCTGCCCCTGCGGGTAGAAGTAGACGTAGGCGAGCCCCTTCGCCTGGGGCTCCCGCTGGCGCGGCGTCCACACGCCTCCGAAGGAGGCGGCGCCAGGGAGGGGCCTCTTCTTCACCGGGCCTCCATCGAGCGCGGCGAACTTGGCGCGCGCGAGGGGTCGGCGCTTCTCGGCTTCGCGCTCGTCCGCGGGGCGGCTGCCGGCGACGGCTTCGTCGTCCTCGGCCCGCCCGTCGCGGGACACGACCGGCTGGCGGCGCCTCCCGTCGCTGGCGGCCGCGGTGCACTCTCCCCACCAGGTGCGCTTGTCGATGTCGAGGGCCAGGCGGCAGGTCTCGTGGCGCAGGGCGGCGGTGTCGTACAGGAAGCGCGACGCGCCGGCGATCTCGCCGGCGGCCGCGCGCGCGTTGGTCCCGGTGAGGGACGAGAGGGCGGGCGCGGCGGCCGCCGCCGCCACGCCGATGACGGCGATGACGATGAGCAGCTCGATGAGGGTGAAGCCCCTCGGATGTCGCGCCTGTCGAGCCATGCCCCCTACTGGTTCACCACGTCGGCGTTCTCGCCCTCGCCGCCGGGCTGGCCGTCGGCGCCGTAGCTCTTCAGGTCGAAGGAGTCGGGGTGGACCGTTCCCGGGAAGATGTAGACGTAGGGGTGGTCCCACGGGTCCAGGGGGAGGCCGTTCAGGAGCTTCGACTGCTTGCAGAGGGCGTCGCCCCCCTTGGCGTCCTTCTGGAAGAGCGCCTTCAGTCCGTCCTCGGTGGACGGGTAGTGGCCGACCTTCATCTTGTAGAGGTCGAGACAGTTCTCGATCGTGTGCAGGTCGGTCTTGGCCTGCTTCACCTTTGCCTCGCCGAGCTGCCCGACGACGTTCACGGCCACCGCGGCGGCGATGAGGCCGAGAATGGTGATGACGACGAGGATCTCGATGAGGGTCATTCCGCGCGCCGCGGCGCGGGTGGTTCGGGGATGCTTCACGGCTAGCCTCCGGCGATGGTGTTGACCTGCAGAATGGGCATGAGGATCGAGAAGACGATGAAGGCCACGGCCGCGCCCATGAATACGATCATGAACGGCTCGAGCAACGACGTGAGGGCGGCGATCCGGGTCTCCACCTGGGAGTCGTAGGCGTTCGCGACGTTGGCGAGCATGTCCTCGAGCTGGCCGCTCTTCTCGCCGATCGAGACCATGTGGTAGACGAGCGGCGGGAACTCGCCGGAGCGCTTGAGCGGCGCGGCGATGCTCTCGCCCTCCTTGATGGACTCGCGCGCCTGGTCCACCACCTCGGCGAGCCGGCTGTTCCCGACGATGTTCCGCACGATGTCCATGGCGGTGAGCAGCGGTACCCCGCTCTTGAGCAGGGTGGAGAGCGTCCGGGAGAAGCGCGCGATCGCCACCTGCCGGACCAGGCTCCCGAACACGGGGGCTTGCAGCACCATCACGTCCCAGCGCGACCGGCCCGCCTCGGTGTTCCGCCAGCGGACGAAGGCGAAGACGCCGAGCCCGGCGAGCAGGAGCAGCGCCCACCAGAAGTCGTGGACGAAGGTCGAGAAGGCGATGAGGAACTGGGTGGTCCACGGTAGCGTGATCTTCGTGTCCTCGAAGATCTTCGTGATCTTCGGGATCACCACCGTGAAGAGGATCCCCATGATCACGCTCGCGATGACGAGCATCGCCGCCGGATAGGTGAGGGTGCCGAGGATCTTGGCGCGAAGCCGGGCCTGGCTCTCGGTGAAGTCGGCGAGCCGGTAGAGGACGACGTCCAGCGCGCCGGAGGACTCGCCGGCCCGGATCATGTTGACGTAGAGGGTGCCGAACACCTTGGGGTGCTGCGCGAGAGCGTCGGCGAGCGACGAGCCCTCGTTCACCCGCTGCTTGACCCCGGAGAGGACGCGCTTCAGCCGCTCGTGGTCGACCTGCTCGACGAGCGCGGTGAGAGCCTCGACGAGCGGGATGCCGGCGTTCACGAGAACCGCCAGCTGCCGGGTGGCCACGGCCACGTCGTCGGCGCTGATGCGCCCGCCCACCCAGCGCCGGACGTTCACCTCGGGGGAAGCCGCCTGCGACTTCTGCTCCCCGACGACCTCCGTCAGGTAGAGCCCGTCGCGGCGCAGGGCGGTCCGGAGCGACTTCGGCGAGTCGGCCTCCTTCAGGCCCTCGACGGGGCGGCCGGACTCGTTCAGTGCCTTGAAGGCGAAGACGGGCACGATCCGCGGCTCCTAGTGGAGATCCTCGGCGGTCACCGAGAGCACCTCGGCGGCCGTCGTGAGTCCGCGCGCGACCTTGTACGCACCGTGCTCGAGCAAGGTCAGCATGCCGTGCTCGACCGCCTTGGCCTTGATGGTCGCGGAGTCCACGTTCCTCAGGATGAGCTGTCGCACGTCGTCGTCCACGAGCATGAGCTCGTAGATGCCGGTGCGGCCCTGGTAGCCGGTGCGCTGGCAGGCCGGACAGCCGACGGCCCTGTAGATCTGCTTCGGGTTGCCGGCCCTCGCCAGGATGGCGGGCGTGATCGAGGCCTGCGCGAGCTCCTCGCGGGAGGGCGCGTAGGCCTCCTTGCAGGCGGGGCACAGCACGCGCACGAGCCGCTGCGCGAGGACGCCGACGAGCGAGCTCGCGACGAGGAACGGCTGCACCCCCATGTCGGCGAGCCGGGTGATGGCGCCCGCGGCGTCGTTCGTGTGGATGGTCGAGAGCACGAGGTGCCCGGTGAGGGACGCCTGGATGGCGATCTCGGCCGTCTCCAGGTCGCGGATCTCGCCCACCATGATGACGTCCGGGTCCTGCCGCAGGAACGACCGCAGCCCGTTCGCGAAGGTGAGGTCGATCTTCGGGTTCACCTGCACCTGGCCGACCCCCTTCAGCTGGATCTCGACCGGATCCTCGATGGTGAGGATGTTCAGGTCCGGGCTGTTGATCTTGGCGAGCGCCCCGTAGAGCGTGGTGGTCTTGCCCGATCCGGTCGGGCCCGTCACGAGCACGATCCCGTGCGAGCGGGTGATGAGCTCGTCGATGACCTTGAGCTGCCAGTCCTCGAATCCCAGCTCGGCGAGGTCGAGGAGCACGGCCGACTTGTCGAGGAGCCGCATCACGATGCGTTCGCCGTGGGCGGTCGGCACCGTCGAGAGGCGCACGTCGACGTCGCGCCCGGCGATCTTGATGCGGATGCGGCCGTCCTGGGGAAGCCGCTTCTCCGCGATGTTCAGCCCGCCCATGATCTTGATGCGGCTGGCGATGCTCGCCTGGAAGCGCCTCGGGGGACGGATGACCTCCCGGAGCACTCCGTCGATGCGGAAGCGCACCGAGATGTCCTTCTCCTCCGGGTTGATGTGGATGTCGCTCGCCCGCTCCTTCACCGCCCGGAAGAGAAGCGAGTTCACGAGCCGGATGATGGGGGCCTCGTCGTCGGCCTCCAGCAGGTCCGCGGGTTCCTCGAGCTCGTGTGCGACGCTCTCCAGGTCCTCGGTGGTCTCCAGGTCCTCCATGAGCCGGTCGTGGCGGTCGGCCGTCCGGTCATAGACCTGGTTGATGGCGTCGACGATGACCGCCGGCGAGGCGACCTCGGGCGCGAGCGGCGCGCCGAGGAGGACGGAGAGGTTGTCCTGCGTCGCCGTGTCGAGAGGGTCCGCGACCGCGACGCGGACCAGGTCGTCCGAGCGGCCGAGCGGCAGGACCCGCCCGAGCTTGGCGAAGTTGATGGGGACCTGCTTCACGAGGTCGTCCGGCACGTCGCCGCTGTCGATCCGCTCCACGAAGGGCAGGTCGAGCTGCAGCGCGAGCGCCCGGAGCACCTGCTCCTCGCTCACCGCCTTCATCCGGACGAGGATCTCGCCGAGGCGCGTCCCCGCCTGCTCGCCGCGCTGGGCCGCCAGCGCCTCCTCCACCTTCCCGGGGGCCAGCCCCGCCACGGCCGAGAGGATCTCGCCGAGCGGCCGGCCCCGCAGCGGCGCCTCCGCGGATGGCGCGGCCGCGGCTGGACTGGCGTCGGCGGTGACGAGCTCTTGCGACAGGGTCATGGAGGCTCCTCGGGAGGAACGGGCGGGGCGGGCCCCGTCATCCCCCCTGGCCGGGCGCCGCCGGCGGAGTCGCGGGCGGCGAGGGCGGGCTCGCGGGAGCCGTCGGCTCCGGCGGGGCCGGCTCGGGCGCCGGGGTCTCCGCCGCGGGCGGCGGGAGGGCGGGCGTCGCGGAGGGAGGCGCCGCCGGCGAGCTCGAGGGGGTCGGGGTGCCGCCCGGTCCGACCGTCCTCTCGCCAGGGGCGCCGCTTCCGCCGTTCTCGATCTTCTGGTTCTCGACCTGGACCTCGTGGCGGATCCGGGTGAGCGGGCCGGGGCGCGGTGCCGAATCCGTCAGCGTGAACCCCTGCTTCTTCCCGTAGTAGAGCTCGTAGAGCTCGCGCTGCTCGCGCTGCTTCCGCTCCAGGATGCGGTGGAAGTCCGACTGGTCGCGGATGATGTTCGGAGTGAGCAGGAGCAGCAGGTTCGTCTTCTGCTTGGTCGTCACGTTGTCGCGGAACAGGTAGCCGAGCACGGGGATGTCGCCGAGGAGCGGGACCTTGCTCACCGTGCTCGTCGTGCGGTCCTGGATGAGGCCGCCGATGACGATGGTGCTCTGGTCCTTCACGACGACCTTGGTCTTCACGCTGCGCTTCGCGGTCGTCGGGCCGAGCACCGGGTCGTTCGAGACGATCTCCTCCTGGCTCTCCTCGATGTCGAGCCGCACCATGTCGCCCTCGTGGATCTGCGGCTTGATCTTGAGCTTCAGGTCGACGTTCTGGCGCTGGATGGGGGCGATGAGGCTGACGGCGTACGGACTCGCCAGCACGTTCGTCGTCGAGGTCGACGAGGTGGTGCTCGTCGCCAGGCTCGTGTTGAAGCCGGGGTTGTAGCCGGCCTGGAAGGGGACGTTCTGGCCGACGACGATCTCGGACTCCTCGTTGTCCTGGGCGATGAGATGGGGCGTCGAGAGGACGTTCACGTCGGAGGCGGTCGAGAGCGCCTGGATGAGCACGGCCATGCTGGGGAAGGGGAAGATGTCCTTGAGCTGCGCGGACACGGGCCCGACGAGCCCGGAGAGCGCGCCGCCGAGGCTCAGCACGGAGGAGGGGTTGAGCGAGTTGATGCGGGTGGGCTCGAAGCCGAGCGGGATGTAGCCCTGGCCCTGCGCCGTGTTGACGGGGATGGCGGCGTGCCAGGCGACGCCGAGCTGGTTGTTGTTGGAGATGTCCACCTCCATGATGACCGCCTCGACGTAGACCTCGCGGCGGGCGCGGTCGAGCTTCTCGACGAGCCGCTGGACGACCGTGAAGTCGGACGCGCTGGCGATGACCACGAGCGAGTTGGAGGGCTTGTCCGCGGTGATCTTGACCTCGCCGCTGAAGAGCTCCGCCGCCCCCGAGCGCGACGTGGACGCGGTGGGCGCCGGGCCGGGCGGAGGCGGCGTCACCGGCGAGCCGGGAGCGGAGCCCGTGGTCGAGGACCGCCGAACTCCGGTGGCCAGGCTCTGCAGCGTGTTCGCGAGGTCCTCCGCGTTGGCGTTCTTCAGGAAGATGACGTGGATCGTCCCCTCGCCGGCGGTCGGCGTGTCGAGCTGCTTCACGAGGTCGAGGATGCGCTGGTAGCTCTTCTCGTCCGAGATGACGATGAGCTTGTTCGTGCGCTCGTCGGCCACCACCTTGCTGATGGAGATCTCCGCGGGCTCCACCGCGGCGGGCGCGGGCGGCGCGCCGCCCGGGGTTGCGACCCCCCCGATGAGCGGGCGCTTCTGCGCCGGCCTGCCCGGCTGCCCGCCCGGGACCTGCACGAAGATCTGGTTGATCTTGTCGGCCACGTCTCGCGCCGGCGCGTACTGCACCTGGATGACGCGGACGAGGTCGTTCGACCCGGGCCGGTCGAGCGCCTCGAGCATCCGCTCGATGCGCCGGACGTTCAGGGCGAGGTCGGTGATGAGCAGGATGTCCGGCTGGATGGTCTGGATGTCGGCGCCCTGCGGCGACGTGAAGTTGCCGAGCACGGCGCGCAACTGGTCGGGGTCGACGTAGTGGAGGCGGAAGAGCTTCGTGATGGGTTGCTCGACGGGGGCGTACTCGGCCTCGTCGCCGACGAGCGTCGGGATGGCCGTCTTCTTGGCGTCGGCGATGCGGACGAGCCGGTAGTACTTTCCGGACTGGTAGATGGCGATGCCGTTCGCGTTCAGCGCCGAGAGGAAGGCCGCGTACGCCTCGTCGGGCGTCACCGGCGTCTTCGAGAGCAGCGTGATCTTCCCGCGCGCCACCTCGTCCGTGTAGGCGAAGTTCCGGCAGGTCCAGCGGCTCGCCTGCTCCAGGAGGTCGACGATGTCCGCCTTGTTGAACGCGAGGAGGAACTTGCCCTCGATGGGCTTGCACGTCGCGTCGGCCCGGGCCGTCCCGCCCGCCTGGCCGGGCTGCAGCTGGATCTCCGCCCGGCTTCCCGGCGGCGGCCGGGTCGCGGGCGTCCGCTGCGCGGCGGGGGCCGGTGCCGGCGGCGGTGGCATGGGCGGCGAGGGGGAGGGTGCGGTCGGAGGCGGGCCTTCCCCGATCGGGGGCGCCGGCATCCCCGCGCGCAGCCGGGGCGGCCGCCGCGGCGGAGGCGGCTGGACTTCCTCGTTCGCCTGGGCGTCCTGCGGCGGGGGCGCTCCCTCCTGGGAGAGCGCCAGCGCGGGCAGGAGCAGTGCGGCGGCGAGCAGGGTGCGCATGTGTCCCCTCGGGCCGGCCTACGGGCCGGAGATGTTGTACTCCTTGCGGACGATCTGGCCGTTGCGCTCGATGTCCATCGTGATGTGCTGGGCATCGTGGAGCTTCTGGTAGATCTCGAGCGCCTTGTCGGGGGAGTTCATCTCGTAGCCGTTGATCTTCTGGATCACGTCCCCGTTCTCCACCCCGATGGCCGAGTAGAAGGAGTTCGGCTGGATGGAGAAGACCTTGAAGCCGTTCGCCACGCCGTTCTTGAAGCTCGGCACGATGCGCGCCTGGGTGGCGACCGCGTTCAGGTTGGAGAGCGTGCCGTCGATGACGCTCTTCTTCACGTCGTAGCGGTTGTCGGCGACCTTGCGAATCCCGTCGGGCGGGATGGAGTCGTCGCGCGCGCCGGCGGCGAAGGGCGGGGGCGGCACCGGTGCGACGCCCACGTTGGTCCCGCCGCCGCCCGTCTCGAAGTCGATGTACTGCTTCTGCCCGTCGTTGCAGACGATGGCCACCACCCGGAAGCCCCGCCCGGTGGCGTCGCGCTCGTCGCGCAACCGCTCCACCGAGAGCAGCGGGGCCCCTAGGATGCTCTCGCCGATCCCGTAGGTTCGCGTCTCCCGCGAGCTCGTGTCGGCGATGACGGCCGTCGACCAGCGAGGTTCGTCGGCGACGAGAGCGCCGACGAGCTGGGCGCGGAGCGAGGTGGCGACCGGCGGAGCCCGCAGGTCCGTGCACGTGCGCGGCGCCGGCGGGGTGGCCTCCGCGGCACCGGGCGCGGGCACGGCCGGCGGCTGGAGGCCGAAGAGCGGGTACAGCTTCTCGACGTCGAGCGCCGCCGTGATCGGTGCGGGTGGCGGAGAGGCGGGCAGGGTCGCGAGGTCGATGGCCGGAGTCGGGCGGATGACTGCCCCCGCCGCCGTGTTCACCGTCCTCGCGAGCAGCCACGCGGCGGCGAACAGGAGGACCAGGTTGGCAGTCCAGGAGTACTTCTTGAGAAAGACCTCGAGCATCGCGACGCGCAGACCCCCGGTGAGACTTTAGCAACCGATGTGCCACGGCGGCAGCCTGTCGTTCCGATCCAAGCCGCCGACGTTCCTACGGATCCCGCCCCGTCGCCTCCCCGCCGCGGAGGGGTCCTGCCAAAATGACAAAACCCGGGCGGCGCGCGGAAGCGGGCCGCCAAATTGGCAGGGCAGCGCCCCGAGCCTAGCTGCGGCGCGGCCCCCCTTCGTCGTCGCTTCCGGGCTCGAGGAGGCGTCCGGCCTCGTCCCGGTCGAGCTTCCGGTAGATGGTCCGGGGCGCGACTCCGAGAAGGCGGGCGGCGAGGCTCTTGTCGCCGCGGGTGTGGCGAAGGGTTTCCCGGATGACCATGCGCTCGATCTCCTCGAGGGGCGTGCCGAGCGGGATCGAGAGGGAGGAGCCGGGCCCGCGGGCCGGATCGACCGCGCAGCGGCGGATGGCCTCCGGCAGGTCGGGGAGGTCCACCTCGGGGCCGGCGCTCAGCACGACGGCCCGCTCCACCGCGTGCTGGAGCTCGCGGACGTTGCCCGGCCAGTCGTACGACTCGAGCCCCTGCAGCGCGCCCGGGGTGAAGGCGGTGATCGTTCTCCCGTTCTGGTCTGCGAACCGGCGCAGGAAGAACGCGGCGAGCACCGGGATGTCCTCGCGCCGTTCGCGCAGTGGGGGCAGGCGGACGGCGACCACGTCGAGCCGGTAGAAGAGATCCTCCCGGAACCGGCCGGCGCGGACCTCGCCCGCGAGGTCGCGGTTCGTGGCCGCGACGATGCGGACGTCGATCTGCACCGGCTGGGTGCCGCCGAGCCGCTCGATCACTCCGTCCTGGAGGACGCGCAGGAGCTTCACCTGGACGGCGGGCGACATGTCGGCGACCTCGTCCAGGAACAGCGTTCCGCCGTGAGCCCGCTCGAACCGTCCTTCCTTGCGCTGGGTGGCTCCGGTGAAGGCGCCGCGCTCGTAGCCGAACAGCTCCGACTCGAGGATGGTCTCGGGGAGGGCGGCGCAGTTCACCGGCACGAAGGGGGCGCCCGACCGGGGAGACAGGTCGTGGAGCAGCCTCGCGGCGAGCTCCTTCCCGGTCCCGCTCTCGCCTTGCAGGAGCACCGTCGCCGAGCTCGGCGCCACCTGGCGCAGCGTGTCGAGAGCGGCCCGGAACGTCGGGGCGGCGCCGACGAGGCCGCCGGCGGCCTCGCCGTGCGCGAGCTCTGCGAGCTTCGCCCGCAGCGCGCGGTTCTCCGCGACGAGGGAGGCCCTTTCCATCGCCTGCCGCACCGACTTCACGACGGCGTGGCGCTTCACAGGCTTGGTGATGAAGTCGTAGGCTCCCTCCTTCATCGCCGAGACCGCGGCCTCGACCGTCCCGTACGCGGTGACGAGCACGACCTCGGTCTCCGGCGCGATCGCCTTCACGGTCCGCAGCAGTTCCCCGCCCCCCATGCCGGGCATCATGAGGTCGGTGACGACCACGCTCGGGTGGTCGCGGCGCACCAGCTCGAGCGCCTCCGTGCCCGAGGACGCGCAGGCGACCCCCCATCCCTCGCGGGTGAAGATGCGCGTGAGCGACTCCAGGTTGGAGCGGTCGTCGTCCACGATGAGCACGAGGGGAGGCACTTCCCAGTCCTTATACCGTGCGAGGGAGCCCTTCGCGCCGGTTTACCGCCTCCACCCGCTCGTGTATGAGTCGCCCGTCCTGCCCCGCCGTCGGGGCGTGCGCGGAGGCTTCGATGAAGCGACTTCCCTTCTGGATCCTGGTCGCGGCCGCGGGCTGCGGCCCGTCGGTCAGTTCGGTGACGATCGAGCCGGCGTCGGTGGTCCTCTCGTCCAAGAGCGCCACCAAGGCGCTCCAGGCGGTCCTGCGGGACGCGAAGGGCGCCCAAGTCGAGCCGGGCAAGGTGAAGGTGAGCTGGGCGAGCTCGGCGCCCACGGTGGCCGCGGTGGACGAGGCCGGAACGGTGACGGCGATGCGGTCCGGCGAGGCCCAGGTCACCGCGACCGCGGGCGACGCGAAGGGGGCGGCCCGGGTGGTCGTCTCCATCGCCGCCTCGGTGACGGTCTCGCCGGCCTCGCGCGACCTCCGGCCGGGCGAGGTCGCGGTGCTCACCGCCGCGGTCGCCGACGAGAACGGCAAGCCGGCGACCGCGGCAGCCCCCCTCGCATGGTCGTCGAGCGACGCCGCCATCGCCACCGTCACCGAGGGGCGGGTGGTGGCGGTGGGGCCCGGCACCGCCACCATCACGGCGGCATCCGGGGCGGTGCGCGGCACCGCCCAGGTCACCGTCAAGATCCCGGAGTTCGCGAAGCTCGTCGTGAAGCCTGCGAAGCTCACGCTGAAGCGCGGTGACACCGTGCGGGTGCGCGCCGAGCCGGTCGACCGGCACGGAAAGGCCGTGGCCGGCGTGCCGGTCAGCTGGCGCTCGTCCGATGGGCACATCGCCACCGTGACCGCCGACGGAGCGGTGCACGCGATGAAGAAGGGAAAGGCGAAGGTCACGGCGACGGCGTCCGGGCGGAGCGCCACCGTGCAGGTCGTCGTCTCGAAGTGACCAGCCCTGGAGGCGGGCGAACGGCGGTCCGCCTCAGAGCCTCTCGCCTCAGGCCTTCGGGGCCTCGTCCTTCGCCTCCGGCTCGGCCGCCTCGGCCTTGGGCGCCGGCTTGGGCTTGCCGGCGTTCGCCTTGGCGCGCTTCGCCGCCCGGTTGTCCTTCTTCGGGGCGGACTTCTCGGCCGCCGCGGGCGCGGCCGCCTTCCTCGGCTCCGCCTTCTCGGGTTTGGCGCTCGCGTAACGGGTCTTGAACCGCTCGATGCGGCCGGCCGTGTCGAGGATCTTCTGCTTCCCCGTGAAGAACGGGTGGCAGTTCGAGCAGATCTCGATGTGGAAGTCGCCGCGGGTCGAGCGCGTCTCGATCACCGCGCCGCAGGCGCAGACGACCTTGGCCTGCTTGTAGTCGGGGTGGATTCCTTCCTTCATGACGTCCTTCCGGCCGCCGCTTGCACGCCGCGGGAGCGCGACGTGGTCCGGGCGGAACCGCGGGATCTAGTCGCTTTGGGGGGCCCGGTCAAGGTCCGCGACGCCGTGCCCGCGCTCACTTACCCCCGCCGACCATCATCTTGAAGAACTCCTCGTGGTTCTTCGCCTGGCGGAACTTGTCCAGGATGAACTTCATCGCCTCCACGTTGTCGAGACCGTTCAGGATGGTCTGTCGCAGGATGTAGATCTTGGAGAGCCAGTCGGCCGGGAGCAGCAGCTCCTCCTTGCGGGTGCCGCTCTTCGCGAGGTCCATGCAGGGGAAGATGCGCTTCTCCATGAGCTTGCGGTCGAGGACGATTTCCGAGTTCCCCGTGCCCTTGAACTCCTCGAAGATGACCTCGTCCATGCGGCTGCCGGTGTCGACGAGCGCGGTGCCGATGATGGTGAGGGACCCGCCCTCCTCGATGTTCCGGGCCGCGCCGAAGAAGCGCTTCGGCTTGTGGAGCGCGTTCGAGTCCACGCCGCCCGAGAGGATCTTGCCGCTCGGCGGGACCACGGAGTTGTAAGCGCGCGCGAGCCGCGTGATGGAGTCGAGCAGGATGACCACGTCCTTCTTGTGCTCGACGATCCGTCGCGCCTTCTCGATGACCATCTCGGCCACCTGCACGTGTCGGGTCGCGGGCTCGTCGAAGGTCGAGGCCACCACCTCGCCCTTCACCGTCCGCTCCATGTCGGTCACCTCCTCGGGCCGCTCGTCGATGAGCAGGACGATGAGGGTGACCTCGGGATGGTTGCGCGTGAGGGCGTGGGCGATGTTCTGCAGGAGCACGGTCTTGCCGGCGCGCGGCGGCGAGACGATGAGGCAGCGCTGGCCCTTCCCGATGGGCGCGAACAGGTCCACCACGCGGGTGGTCATCTCGTTTGGATCGTGCTCGAGCCGCAGGCGCTGCGTCGGGTAGAGGGGGGTGAGGTTGTCGAAGAGGACCTTGCTCTGGGTCTCCTCCGGCGGCTGCCCGTTGATCGAGTCCACCTTGAGGAGCGCGAAGTACCGCTCGCCGTCCTTCGGCTGGCGCACGGTTCCGCGGATGCTGTCGCCGGTCCGCAGGTTGAAGCGCCGGATCTGCGAGGGCGACACGTAGATGTCGTCGGGGCCGGGCAGGTAGCTGAAGTCGGCGCTTCGCAGGAAGCCGAACCCGTCGGGAAGGACCTCGATCGTCCCCTCGCTCGCGACCTCCATGTCCTCCTTCTTCTCCTCCGCCTGCTTCGACTGGGCCTGGAGGATGGCGAAGATGAGGTCCTGCTTCTTCATCGCCCCGGCGGCCTCGATGTTGAGCTCCCGGGCCATGGCAGCGAGCTCGGCGACCTTTCGGTGCTTGAGGTCGGTGAGGCTTCCGGCGTGCGTCTCGGACGAGGTGGCGGGCATGTGGTATTCGGGAAGGTGAGACTCGCGAGGCTGCGGCCCGGTCCTGCAGCCGATTGGACGCTCGTGCTGGGCGGGGAACCGCTGGAGAGGACTCGAAGGCTAAGGGGACCGAATCCCCGTGTCAACTGTCCGCAACCACTCGAAGGGCGCCGCTCCCGCCCCGGTGGAGCGCGGCACCCCCAATGTAGGAGCGGTTGCGCAACCACACGGACGCAGTGCCATGGACCCGGGGCGCAGCCAGGAAACAGCCGTTTCACGCCCATGCGCTAAGATGTTGAGCGGAGAGAACGTGACAGGGACTGAAGCGGTCGTCGCCGGCTCGCCGGAATTCCTCGGCGCATTGCTCGAGCCTCTGCAGGCTCGCCTCGGCGGCGCTCCGCGCGTGGCGGACTCCCCGCACCTCGCCTTCGCCCTCTGCCAGGACAGCGCCCGTCTGCTCGTCTACGAGTACCGCGGCCAGGAGTGGCTGCCGCTGTGCGACGACCTTCGGCGCAACGGCGGCCCCGGAATCTCGATCGTGGTCGCGCTGCCGCCCGAGCACGCGGCGGCGGCGGCCGAGCTCTCCTCGTCGGCGAGCGCGGTCGTGGCCTGGAGCGGTGAGCCGAGGGCCGTCCTCGACGCAGTGGCCCGCATCGTGGCGCCCCAGGCCGCGCCGGCCCCGGGCCGGCCCGCGCCGGTGCTCAAGCCGCAGCAGGCGGCGCCGGCTCCGGTGCCGCCGCGGTCCGTCGTCCCGCCGTCGCCAAGGCCCGCGGTGACCCCCGTGCGCCCGGCCGCCGCGCCCGTGACGCCGTCGCCTCGGCCCGCGGTGACCCCGCCGCGCCCCACCGCCACGCCCGTGGCGCCCGCCCCGCGCCCCGCGGCGAAGCCGGCGCCCGCAGCTCCAGCGACACCGTCGGCGAATCCCGAGGTGGCAGCGCCACCCGCCCCCCGGCCCGTCCCGTACGTCGCCGAGCCCGTGGCTCCGGCGGTCGACGTGGACCCCTTCGCCGACCTCTTCGACGAGCCGACGGAGGACGCGATCCCCGTGGCCGGCGAGGGAGACCCGGAGCCGGTCGAGGCGGCGCGCCCCGCGGCGGCCCCGGCCGTGCAGTTCCTCTCCTCGAGCACCTGGCCGGGCACGGTTCTCTCCGGAACGGAGGCGGAGGGGCTCCTCGCCGGGGCGCTCGTCGGGCTGTGGCCCGAGGACTCGCTCCGCCCGCTCACGGAGAAGGTGCTCCAGGGACTCTCCGACGCGGAGAGGGCCGCGCTGCAGGACCGGTCGCTCCCGATCGACTCCGCCGTGCTGAAGCGCGCCGCCGGTCTCCGCTGGCAGGTGGCGGCTGCGCTCGCCACGGTTCCGGCGCCGAACACGCCGGTGGACGAGAACGCGCTGCGGGCCATCCTCGCCGGCACCGACGGCGTGCTTGCCGAGCTCAAGGGACTGAGCGAGGGGGCGACGCCGGACGCGCTTCGCATCATCGAGAACGTTCGCCACGCCGTCGTCCGCGAGGCCATCGACCTCACCGAGGCCGTCCAGCGCGTGGTCCCGGCGGAGGTCGCGGCGGAGATCACCGCCTCCCGCCCCGTCGGTCGCGCGGCCGCGACGCGCCTCCTGTACTCGACCGCGGGCTCGAAGGACCTCGAACGCCCGAAGCCCTGGGGCCTGGTGGTGACCCTCGGCCTCGCCTTTGCGGCGGCGGTCGGTTACCACGGCTACCGCTACGTGAACCGCCCGCGCCCCGTCGCACCGGCGGTGACTGGCGCGCCGACGGGATCTCTCGCCACCGCCTCCCCGCAGGGGAAGCTCGTGTTCTCCCCGCCCGGCAAGCAGCTCGACCCCCGGGAGGTCGAGCAGTTCAAGAACGGGGAGCTCGCGAAGGGAAACGAGGTCCAAGAAGTGCTGCCGGGCGTGTTCGTCGTGCACCCGCCGGGGACGAAGTCGGCCGGCGGGGCGCAGCCAGCGCAGGAGAAGAAGCCATGATGACGAAGAGGTCGGCGCCGAGAGGGTTCACCCTCATCGAGCTCATGATGGTGGTGGCCACGGTCGGGATGCTCGCGTCGATCGCGCTGCCCGAGTTCGAGCACATGACCGCCCGCTCGAAGCTCGCCGAGCGCGACAATATTCTCCGAGGCGTGGCGAAGGCCGTCGAGGACGTGACCCTCAACGCGACGACGATGCCGACGAACCAGGGGGCCTTCTTCAACGGCGCCTGGAACCCCGATGCGAACCCGTCGACGACCCGGCGCGCCTGGGTGCAGAACCAGGCGGGCTGGAACCAGCTGCCGATGATCGTCTACGGGGCCACCTACTGCAGCTACTTCTTCTCGCTCGACACGGCGGCGGCGCCGGTGCAGCTCGTCATCACCGGGGACTGCGACATCGACGGGGACGGCATCCACAACACTCGCGTGCAGACGTATCAGGGCCTCGGCAACGCCTTCATCCTGACGAACGACACCACGTTCAACCCGGACGCCTTCTAGCCTCCCGTCCCCGCCACCGCCGGGGGCCGAGGCGCACGGTCCCGATCGAGCAATTGAACTCCCGCCGATCCCGGCGTATCCATGCCGCATGGCCGCCGGCGCTCGCGCTCGCGTGGAGGAGCTTCGAAAGCGGATCCGCGAGGCCGACCACGCGTACTACGTCCTCGACCAGCCCATCCTCTCGGACCCGGAGTACGACCGGTTGATGTCGGAGCTGCTCGAGCTCGAGGAGCGCCATCCCGAGCTCGTCACCCCCGACTCGCCCACGCAGCGGGTCTCGGGAACCCCGAGCCAGAAGTTCGCGCGGGTGGAGCACCGGGAGCCGATGCTCTCGCTCGGCAACGTGCAGGGGCAGGACGAGCTCCTGGAGTTCGACGCTCGCGTGCGCCGGCAGCTCGACCTGCCGGCGGACGGCATCGTCGACTACGTCTGCGAGCCGAAGCTCGACGGGCTCGCGGTGGAGCTCGTCTACGAGGGCGGGACGTTCCGGGAGGGCTCCACCCGCGGGGATGGCGTCTTCGGGGAGGACGTCACCGCGAACCTCCGGACCGTGGGCCAGCTGGGCGCCAACCGGGGCGTGCCGGCGCGGCTCGACGGGCGGTCGGTTCGCGGGCGCCTCGAGGTCCGCGGCGAGGTGCTCCTGCAGAAGCGCCACTTCGAGGCGCTGAACCGCAACATGGTCCGACTCGGGGAGGAGCCCTTCGCGAACCCCCGCAACGCCGCGGCCGGCTCGCTCCGGCAGCTCGACTGGCGAATCACCGCGACGCGCCCACTCTCCTTCATCGCGTACGAGGCCTTCGCTCCGGGCGAGCAGCCCTGGCCGACGCACTGGGAGAAGCTCGCGGCGCTCGGCCGCCTGGGGTTCGAGACCAACCCGGAGAACCGGTTGTGCCGCGGGATCGCGGAGGTCGTCCGATACAAGGACGAGATGGGGGAGCGCCGCTTCGAGCTGCCCTACGACACGGACGGCATCGTCGTGAAGGTGAACGACCTCGATCTCCAGCGCCGCCTGGGGGCGACGACGAAGTTCCCGCGCTGGGCGGTGGCTTTCAAGTACCCACCCCAGGAGGAGACGACGCGCGTGGAGCGGATCTGGGCCTCGGTCGGACGCACCGGCGTGCTCACCCCCGTCGTCGAGGTGCGGCCCGTCCGTCTGGGCGGCGCCACCGTGTCCCGCGCCACCCTCCACAACGAGGACGAGATGCGGCGCAAGGACATCCGCGTCGGCGACTGGGTGCTCATCCGCCGGGCCGGCGAGGTCATCCCGGAGGTGGTGAAGGCGCTCCCGGAGCGCCGGACGGGCGCCGAGCACGCGTTCCAGTTCCCGGCGCGCTGTCCCGTGTGCAACGCACGGGTGGTCCGAGAGGAGGGCGAGAAGGTCTACCGTTGCACGGGAGCCGCCTGCCCGGCGCAGATCGTCGGCCGCCTCACGCACTTCGCCTCGCGGCGGGCGATGGACATCGAGGGGCTCGGCGAGAAGCTCGCCCTGTCGCTCGTCGAGCGGGGGCTCGTGAGGGAGTTCGCGGACCTCTACGGGATCCCCTTCGAGACCTGGCAGACGCTCTTCAGCCGGCCCCGCAAGGACGAGACGCCGAAGAAGGGGGCGAAGCCCCAGCTCCCGGAGGTGGCCGCGAAAAACATGCAGCGCGCGCTCGAGCGCACCCGGACGGAGCCGAGGCCGCTGCGAGGCTTCCTCCTCGGTCTCGGCATCCCGCAGGTGGGCGAGGCCACCGCGATGGCGCTCGCCCGCCACTTCCGGGAACTCGTGCCGTTCCTGCGCGCGACCGAGGAGGAGCTGCAGCAGGTCCGCGACGTCGGCCCGGAGACGGCGCGGGAGATCCGGGCCTGGACCTCCGAGCCGCAGAACGAGAAGGTGGTGCGCCACCTTCTCGAGGCAGGCGTGCGCCCCGCGCCGGAGGAGACCGCCCCGGGCGGGGCGTTCGAGGGGAAGACCGTCGTGCTCACCGGCGGGATGGCCCGGCTCTCCCGGGACGAGGCGAAGGCCGAGATCGAGCGCCGCGGGGGCAAGGTCTCCGGCAGCGTCTCCCGAAAAACCGACCTCGTCGTCGCGGGGGAGGAGGCGGGCTCGAAGCTCGCCAAGGCGCGCGATCTCGGCGTGCGGGTGATCGGCGAGGACGAGTTCCTGCGGATGCTCGGGGAGGACGCCGCATGAGGCACTCCGGCGAGCCCGCTCGGGCCCGCATCCGGATCGCGGGCCGCGTCCAAGGGGTGGGCTACAGGCAGTCCACGGTGTACGAGGCGGAGCGGCTCGGCGTCTCGGGATCCGTGAGGAACCTGCCGGACGGTTCGGTGGAGGCGATCGCGGAGGGCGCGCGCGCCGCGGTGGAGGCGCTCGTCGCCTGGTGCGGGGAAGGCCCGCCCGGCGCAATGGTCGCCTCCGTCGAGGTGCGGTGGGAGACGCCGACCGGGGACCCCGGCCCCTTCCGGATCCTCCGGCCGTAGGTCCGGAGCCGGCGACTGTCCGGAGCAGGCGACTTGCCCCGGCGGGACCCGGCGTGCTACGAGCGGTTCCCTGGCACGCTGCAGGCGCGGCGGCCCCACGGGTGACAGGCGGTTCGAATCCGCCGCCCGGCGACATGGCGACTTCCTCCCTCCTCGACGAGCTCGTCCTCGCGGCACAGAAGCCGTCCCGGTACGTCGGCTGCGAGTTCGGCAGCATCGTCAAGGACCCCGACAAGGTCCGCCTCCGCTTCGCGCTGGCCTTCCCGGACATGTACGAGGTCGGGATGTCGAACCTCGGGTTCCGGCTCCTCTACCATGCGCTCAACGACCGTCCCGACGTCGCCTGCGAGCGAGTCTTCCTTCCCTGGCCGGACCTCGAGGCGATGCTCCGCGAGCACCGGCTCCCGCTCTTCACGCTCGAGAGCCGCTCCGCGGTCCGCGACCTCGACGTGCTCGGGGTGACCCTGCAGTTCGAGCTCGCCTACACGAGCGCGCTCGCCCTGCTCGACCTGTCGGGGGTCCCGCTCATGGCACGCGATCGGGGACCGGGGGACCCGCTCGTGGTGGGCGGCGGGCCCTGTGCCTACAACCCCGAGCCTGTCGCCGACTTCTTCGACTGCTTCGCGGTCGGCGACGGAGAAGACGTGGTCCACGAGATCGCCGACGCCGTGCTGGCCTGGAAGGGGAGCGGTGCGCCCCGGGCGGCGCTCCTCGACCGCCTCGCGGAGGTGCCGGGGGTCTACGTGCCGTCCCTCTTCCGGCCTCGCTTCGACCCGTCCACGCGCGCGCTGGTCGCGATGGAGCCTCTCAAGCCCGGCTACGAGCGCGTGGAGCGCCGCGTGGTGCCCGACATCGACGTGCTCTCGACGAGCGCCTACGAGAGGCCGGTCGTGCCGTTCATGCAGACCGTCCACGATCGGCTGCCGATCGAGATCCAGCGCGGTTGCACCCGGGGCTGCCGCTTCTGCCAGGTGGGAATGATCACCCGCCCGACGCGACAGCGCAGCCCGTCCACTGTGCTGCGCGTCGCCGAGCAGGGCCTCAAGGCCTCCGGCTACGAGGAGGTGGGGTTGCTCTCGCTGTCCTCCGGCGACTACGAATGCCTGAACCCGCTCCTCGACGACTTCCTGTCCCGGTGGGAGGGCGAGCGGATCGCGCTCTCCCTGCCGTCGCTGCGGACGGAGACGATGAGCGACTCGCTCGCCGAGAAGATCGCGCGAGTGCGGAAGACCGGCTTCACGCTCGCGCCCGAGGCCGCGACCGAGCGTCTCCGGGCCGTCATCAACAAGGGCAACCGGGAAGGGCACCTCCTCGAGGCGGTCGAGTCCGTCTTCCGAAACGGCTGGTCGCTGCTCAAGCTGTACTTCATGGTGGGGCTGCCCGAGGAGCGGGACGAGGACGTGATCGCGATCGCGACGCTCGCGAAGCGGTGCCTCGCCGCGGCCCGGCGCGCCCTGCCGCCCGGCAAGGGTTCGGCGGCCATCAACCTCGGCGCGAGCACCTTCGTGCCCAAGCCCTTCACCCCCTTTCAGTGGGAGCCCATGATCACGCCGGAGGAGACCCGCCGGCGCCAGGCGCTCATCACCGCGGAACTCGGCGGCCGGGGAGGCGCGATCCAGTTCAAGCCTCACGACGCCCGGCAGGCTCCGATCGAGGGGGCGCTCGCGCTCGGCGATCGCCGCCTTGGCACCGCCGTGCTCCACGCCCACCGGCTCGGCCAGCGGCTCGATGGGTGGACGGAGTGGTTCGACGAGCGGAAGTGGGCGGAGGCCTTCGCGGAGATGGAGCGGGTCCACGGGGTCGGCCTCGACTGGTTCGCCCATCGCCGCCGCCGCTTCGACGAGGTGCTCCCGTGGGACCGCATCGACTGCGGCGTCACCAAGGTCTACCTCATGAAGCAGCTCGCCGCGGCCCGGAACCTGTCGGAGGTTCCGGACTGCGTGCTCGCGCCCTGCAGCGTGTGCGGGGCGTGCGACTACGACGCCACGAAGAACCGCGTCTACCGGGAGTCCGACTACCGGCCGGCGGGCCGTCCCGCGGCCGGGCGCCCGCGCCCCGCGGACTCGCCGGTTCGGACCCACGTCCGGGTGCGGTACGCGAAGGAGGGGCGGCTCGTCGCCCTCTCGCACCTGGAGGTCATGACGGCCGTCCTCAGGGCCATCCGGCGCGCCGGCCTCCCGGTGGCGTTCTCGCAGGGATATCACCCGAAACCGCGCGTAGCCTTCGGACCCGCGCTCCCGGTCGGGGTGGAGAGCTCCGCCGAGTACCTGGACCTCGAGCTGCAGGGGGTCCTGGACGCGGAGGAGGCGGGACGGCGGCTCGGTTCGGCGCTTCCGGGCGGTCTGACCGTCCTCGAGGCTCGGCGGATCGACCCCCGGACCCCCTCCCTGTCGGAGTCCGTGCGCGCGGTCCATTACAGGGTAGAATTCCCAGAGGGGTGGAGCCCGGAGGCTCTCGCCCGACGGATCGACGGATTTCACTCGGCAGGGCAGGCGGTGGTGCGGAGGGCCGCGCCGCCCAGGCCCCGCGACAAGAAGCGGAACCACAGGTTCGCAGCAACCAGGGAAAGGGAGATCGACCTGAAGGAGATGGTGACCCACCTGTCCGTGGAGGGATCGGGCCGGGTCGCGTTCAGCTTGAAGGCGGGGCCTTCCGGGAGCGCCAAGCCGGCCGAGGTGCTGGCCGCGGTTTTCGGGGACGGGGCACCGCCCAGAGGAGTGAGAGTTCTGAAGGAGGGCGTCAGCTTTGCGCGGACACCGCCGGAGTTGGCAACGGGCCAGCGCCCCCGGTCGCCGCGCTACGCCGACGCCTAAAGAGGAAACGACTGATGCCCGGTCGGGGGCCGCGCACGCCGCGGCCCCGGTGGGCGGACGGAATGCGAACTTGAGCCAACGCTCGACAGCCGATCCGGGTCGACCGGCACCGCCGGGAGCCCCGTGGTCGGGGCCCGAATCGGGCCTCGCCTTCCCGTCGCCAACGCCCGGGAGGCGAGGTTCGACATGGCGGGAAACAGCATCCTGGTGATCAACGCGGCCGGCGCGGAGACGCGCGTGGCCCTGATCGAGAGCGGCACGATCCACGAGTACTACCTCGAGCGAAAGCGCGAGAAGGGGATCGTCGGCAACATCTACAAGGGTCGCGTCGTTCGGGTCCTCCCGGGCATGCAGGCGGCCTTCGTGGACATCGGCCTCGAGAAGGCGGCGTTCCTGTACGTCGGGGACGTCTACGGGGACCCCGACTTCTCGGAGGAGTTCGAGCTCACGGAGGGAGAGCACGCGCAGCACCTCCCCGACGTCCCGAGCGAGCAGGAGGCCGAGGAGCAGGAGGTGAAGGCGCTCGCCGTCGCCGAGGCGGCTCCCGAGACGACGCCCGTCCCCGGCGAACTCGCGCCCGCCGCGGTGGCGTCCCCGGAGCCGTCCACCGCCGGGGAGGCCGAGGCGCGACCGCCTCCGGAGGCGCCCCAAGCCCCGCCGGTCCTCCCCGAGGGCGAGATCCCCATCCCCCTCACCCAGGTGGTCGAGGCGACGGCCGCAGAGCCCCAGGCCGCGCCGCCGGCGGAGCCCGTGTCCGCGCCCGCCGAGCCGGAGCCGTCCGGCAAGATCGCCGCCCGGCCGGAGAGCTCGCCGCGCGAGGCCCGGGTCGACCGCGAGCGGGACCGGGATCGGGGGAGGCGGGACGGTCGGGAAGGCCGCGACGGCCGCGACGACCGCCGCCGGGGGCGCAACGGCCGCAGCCGCGAGGAGGAACGCCGTCCGCGCGAGCAGAAGAACATCCAGGACCTCCTCAAGGAAGGGCAGGAGGTCATCGTGCAGGTGGCCAAGGACCCCATCGGCACGAAGGGCGCGCGCATCACGAGCCACATCTCCATTCCCGGCCGCCACCTCGTCTTCATGCCCACCGTGGATCACGTCGGCATCTCCCGGCGAATCGAGCGGGAGGGCGAGCGGCGAAGGCTCCGCGAGATCGTGGACCGCATGCGTCCGGAGGGCACCGGCTTCATCGTCCGCACCGTGGCCGACGGCGTGGAGGCCCAGAAGCTCGAGGCGGACATCCGGTTCCTCATCCAGGTCTGGAACGAGATCATCCGGGCGAAGGACAAGGTGAGCGCCCCGTCGCTGCTGCACCCGGACCTCGATCTCATCCTCCGTGCCACGCGCGACCTGTTCACCTCCGACGTCCACAAGCTCGTCATCGACGATCGCGACGAGTACGAGCGCATCCTGCGCTTCGTCCGCGAGCAGGCGCCCCACCTCGAGTCCCAGATCGAGGCCTACTCGGGCCAGGAGCCCATCTTCGACTCCTACGGCATCGAGCAGGAGCTGAAGCGCGCGGGGCAGCGCAAGGTCTGGCTGAAGAGCGGCGGCTACATCATCATCGACCAGGCCGAGGCGCTCACGGCCATCGACGTGAACTCGGGCCGGTACGTCGGGAAGAAGAACCTCGAGGAGACGATCACCAAGATCAACGTCGAGGCGGCGAAGGAGATCGTCTACCAGCTCCGGCTGCGCAACATCGGCGGCATCATCATCATCGACTTCATCGACATGGATAAGCCGCAGAACCGGGACAAGGTCTTCAAGGCCTTGCAGGAGGCGCTCGGGCGGGACAAGGCGAAGACGAACGTCCTCAAGATCTCGGAGCTCGGGCTCGTGGAAATGACGCGCAAGCGGGTGCGCGAGTCCATCACCCGCATGACCACGGAACCGTGCAGCTACTGCGACGGCAAGGGGCACATCCGGTCCCGGGTGACCGTCGCCTACGAGATCTTTCGCGAGATTCGGCGGGACGCGCCGAGCTTCCCGGAACCGGTCCTGGTCGTGAATTGCCACCCGGAGGTGGCCCGCATCCTCCAGAACGCGGAGCGCGACGAGCTGCGCTACCTCATGGACCGGTTCAACAAGACCATCCAGGTCAAGGCCCAGGCCGGCTACCACCAGGAGCAGTTCGACATCTACGGCAGGCACGACCGGGTCGACGAGGGCGACGGCCGGGGTCGGCGCGACCGCGGGGGGCGAGGCGATCGCCAGCCGCGCGCGCGGGACGAGTCGCCCCCGGAGCCGGCCGGCAAGGCCGGCGAGCCGGGGTAGCAGCCGATGGCCGGGGATCGACCGCGCGAACCGGGGGTCGGTCTCCGGCACGGCTTGGCCGTGCTGCGGGCCGGGCTCGCCGCCTTCCGGGGCGACGCGCTCAAGGTCCGCGCCATGGCGCTCACCTACATCTCGATCTTCTCGCTGCTGCCGGCGCTCATGGTCGCCGTGTCGACGGTCCGGCGGTTCGCGGACCTCGACCGGGTGCGCGCCCGCATCCACGACTTCCTCATCGCCAACCTCGCCGTGGGAGCCCAGACTGCGGTCTCCCGCTACCTCGACCGCCACGTGTTCGGGAGCGAGACGAGCGGGCTCGACCTCCTCGGGTTCATCCTCCTCGTGATCTCGGCGGTGACGTTGTTCGGGCAGGTCGAGCATGCGGTGAACGAGATCTGGGCGGTGCGGCGCAGGCGCCCCCGCCTCCAGCGCTGGCTGACGTACTGGGCCGGGCTGACCGTCGGCCCGCTCCTCGCGGCGGGCTCCATCGCCGTAGCCGCGTCCGCCCACGACCGCCTCGGCGCGCCCCGCCTGCTCGGGCAGGCGACCGGGCTCGCTCTCACCGTCGCGTTCTTCGTCGTCGCCTACCTCCTCCTTCCGGCGACGCGGGTGCGCCTGTGGCCCGCGGTGGTCGCGGGGACCGTGGCCGCGGCGGCCTTCGAACTCGCGAAGGACCTCTATGCCTTCGCCGCTGCACACCTGTTCCGGTTTGAGGCCATCTACGGCTCCATCGCCGCGATCTTCGTGTTCCTGCTGTGGCTCTACCTCTCCTGGACGATCTTCCTCTTCGGCGCGCGCTTGAGCTTCGTCCTGCAGCATCACCGCGCGCTCCTCGACCTCCAGGAGGACCCGCGGGGCACGCTCGGCCGGGAACTCCTCGCGGCCCGCGCGCTCCTCGTCGTCGCGCGCGCCTTTCGGGAAGGCGCCCCGGCGCCGGACCCCGGTGACGTGGCGGACCGGCTCGATGCGCCCGCGGAGCCCGTACGGGAGCTGCTCGAGAGGCTTCGCGACGCGGCCCTGATCGCCGAGGGAGTCGGGGGAGGCCTCGCCCCCGCCCGGCCGCTGGCGCAGATCTCGCTCGCGGACGTCCGCCGTGTCGTGGCCGGGCTCCCGCCCGAGGTCCCGAGCGACGCGGCCCGGTCGACCATCGCCGCGCTCCTCGCCCGGGCCGAGGGTGCCGCGGCCGATCAGCTCGCCGAGACCTCCCTCGAGGACGTTTGCCGGGCGCTCGACGCCGAGGCAGGCGCGGAGCGGGACCCTTCGGGCGCCGGTGCCGCGTCCCGCGGGAGCGGGACGGCGCGCATTCCCGTGTAAAGCTTGCCGATTTCCGGAGGGTCGGCTAGGCTTCTCGACGTTCCCGGGCCGCAAAGGGCCGTTTCCCCCGCTGGAGCGCCTGCATGCTCAAGTCGGACCTCATCAACATTCTCGTGGTCAAGCGCGGCGTCACGCAGAAGCAGGCGGAGCTCACCATCGAGACGATCTTCGAATCGATGAAGGGCGCTCTCTGCAAGGGCGAGAACATCGAGATTCGCGGTCTCGGGGCCTTCCACGTGAAGCACTACGAGGGCTACCAAGGGCGCAACCCCAAGACCGGAGAGGTCATCCCGGTGAAGCCCAAGCGCGGCATCCTCTTCCGCACCGGGAAGGAGCTGCGCGACCGCGTGAACCGGCCCGAGGACGGGCCCGAGAGCGGCTCGGCGCCTTCGGCGCCGGGTGGGTCCGGCACCGGCCCCGCCTCCCCCTAGCGGGTCGCAGCGGGCTGTCCCGTAAGCGTTCCGACCGCGCGAGCGATATCTCGAGCGGCGCTGGGGTGGGTGCCGCGGCCGCGGCCGCGCCCGTGGTAGCGTCTCGACGCGATGGCGACCGCCGCGACCGCGGAGTACCTCCGCAGGCTTTCCGAGCAGATCGTCGCCGCCCAGCGCCCCATCCGGATCCTGAAGGCCATCAACTGGAGCCCGCGGGTCCACGAGCACTTCTTCCGCGGGGGCTGCCGGGACCTGCCGCGGCCCGAGTACGCGCCGCTCGGCTTCGACGTCGCGGACAAGACCCGGGAGTTCCGGGCGCTCCGGCGGCAGATCCGGGGGAAGAACGCCGTCGAGGAGATGCTCCGGCAGAAGTGCGAGGAGTTCATCCTCATTGCCGAGATGCTCGCGGCGCGCGGGACGAGGCGCTTCTACGAGCTCTCCTGCAAGGTCTTCGGCGACCCCCGCGATCGCTTCCCCGATGTGCGTGCCGACAACCTCGCCATCGCCCGGCTGTGGGCCTCACGCCCCCGCGCGCGGGACGAGGAGCTTTCGCTCTCGGCGGAGCGGGCGGCGCGCCTGGTCCGGGAGATCTGCGACCCGCTGCTCGGCGGGCAGGTGAAGGTGGTCGTCCGCTCCCGCCTGACGGCCAACGCCGCGGCGGGCGCGACCCGCATCACGCTGCGCAAGGGTGCTCGCTTCTCGCCCCGCCAGGTCCGCGCCCTGGCCCACCACGAGGGGCTCTGGCACGTCCTCACATCGATGAACGGCTTTCGCCAGCCGGTGCTCACCGTGCTCGGGGTCGGGCTCCCGCGTCACACCGAGAGCCAGGAGGGAGCCGGCATCGTGGCGGAGTACCTGACCGGCAACATCACCGACGAGCGCTACATCGAGCTCGGGGAGCGGACCATCGCCATCGACATGGCCGCGCGGGGCGCCGACTTCCTGGAGGTGTACCGGTACCTCCTCGCCCGCTTCGCGCCGCAGAAGGCCGCCCAGATGTCCGAGCGGGTCTTCCGGGGCGGGCTCGTGGAGGGGAGTGCTCCCTTCACGAAGGACGCGGCCTACCAGCGGGGATACTGCCGCACGTTCAACTTCCTGCGCGCCTCGCTCGAGCAGCGGGACATGGACATCGTCCGCGCCTTCCTCGCCGGAAAGATGAGCGTCGACGAGGCGGAGCTCGTGCGCGACCTCGTCGACGAGGGACTCGCCGTCGGGCCGGTCTACCTGCCCGAGTGGTTCATCGACGTCGACCGGTTGAACGCAGTCGCCACCCACTCGGTGACCATGAACCGGTTCAGCCTTCCCACCGTGAGCCGCTACTACGAGCGCCGGCGGCGCGGGACGGCGAAGGCGCGCCCCATGCCCGAGCGGACTCCATCCGCGGACGAGGAGGCGCCGCCGGCCGTCACCGGGGAGGACGAGAGCGACGGCGAGTGACCCGGTGCCGCGGAGACGCCCAAACGGGGCGTTGCCTGGACCGTGTCGTCGGGGGAGATGGAGCGGTTCACGCACGTGCGCGGGCCACCCCGCGGAAGGACACCATGAGACACGCTCTCAAGATCGCCATCGCAGCAGGCGTGATCGGTCTCGCCGTTCCCGCGGCGGCACAGTACACGTTCGCGCAGCCCGGCCAGCCGGCCGCCCAGCCCGTGGAGGTCTACAACAACCTCGTCCGGGTGAACGTGGGCGTCGGCTTCTACAACTCGGGTTGGTACAACTACTACTGCTACGGCTACTACTACCCGTACTGCACCGCGACGTCGGGCTCGTACTCCAGCTACATCCCGTTCCTCGTCGGCCCGCAGTTCGACATCAACCTGGGCGGCATGAACAACCTCAGCGTCGGCTTCGACGTCATGATGGGAACCATCTCCTACACGTACTACAACGTCGGCACGTACTCCGCGTCGAAGAACGTCACGGTGTGGGAGCCGACGCTCGACTACGTGGCGAAGTTCGGACCGGCCACGCAGGACACGGTCGGGCGGTTCCGGGTCGGCGGCGGGATGTACATCGGGCCGAACTCGGGCCTCGGCGGTGCGTTCCGCATCGGCGGCGGCGCCTCCTTCCTGAACTCCAAGCGCTTCGGCATCGGCCTCGACCTCGTCCTCGAGGGCGGCGCGTACCAGGGCTACTGGATCGGGGGCCTCCAGCTCATGGCATCGCCCGAGTTCCACTTCTAGAAGACGCCTTCCCGGTGTCGCCGCCGGCCCGCTCGCGCCGCCTCGCCCCAGGCGGCGCGAGCCGTCTCCGGCTCCCTAGGAGACGGCGGCGCTGAAGAGCCTGCCCACGAGCCAGGTGGCGCCGGCGGCAACCGCCGCGAGCCCCACCATCCGCCCCGCCGCCTTCCAGACCGGCGTCCCGGACAGGAAGCCGACGAGCCCTCCCACGGCGGCGAGCACGACGCCCGCGGCCACGGTGGCTGCGAGGACCGCGGGACGGTCCCGGAGGAACAGGAACGGGGCGAGGGGGATGGCGGCGCCCGTCGCGAACGTGACGAGGCTCGAGCCCGCCGCGGCCCACGGGGAGCCGAGGTCGGTCGGGTCGAGGCCGAGCTCCTCGCGCACGAGCGTGTCGAGGGCGTGCTCCGGGTTCTTGAGGAGCTCGGCTGCGGTCCGGCTCGCCTGCTCGGTGGAGAGCCCCTTCTGCTTGAAGATGAGGGCCAGTTCCGCGGCTTCCTCCTCCGGCGCCTCGTCGAGCTCGCGGCGCTCCAGCTCCACCTGGCGCCGCAGGATGTCCCGCTGGGAGGCGACGGACGTGTACTCGCCGACCGCCATGGAGAAGGAGCCGGCGAGCAGCCCGGCGAGGCCCGTGACCACGAGGGCATGCGACTCCGCCCCGGCCCCGGCGACGCCGAGCACGAGCGCGAGGTTCGAGACGAGCCCATCGTTCATGCCGAAGACCGCGGCCCGGATCGACCCGGCGCGCCCGCCGCGGTGCCACCGCTCGCGCACCGCGATGGCCGCGCGCGCCTCGAGGGGCTGGCCCGTGCCCAGGCCGGTCAGCACCGCCTGATGAGCGCGCTCCTCGTCCGCGAGCGGGGCCGCGTCGCCTCCCTGGCGCGAGTACTTGTCGGCGTCGCCGGCCTCGGCCTCCACGACGTAGGGCAGGACGGCGGTCGTGCCCAGCCGGCGCGCGAGCCACAGCAGCGCGCGGATCCGCGGGGAAGGGCGATCCGGGGGGACCTCCGCTCCTTCCCGCTGGAGCTTGCGCAGCCAGATGTCCGCGTGACGGCGCTCGCCCTCCGCGAGCTCGGCGAAGCTCCGCGCCCGCTCCGGGTTCTTCTCGAGCCGGGCGAGGCCCTCGTAGAGGGCCGCTCCGTCCCGCTCGTCGGCGAGGTTCTGGAGCCAGAGGTCGGTGCGCGCGGGCATGCGGGCCATCTTAAGTAAAATGGCGCTGCCCGTCCCACGTCCCGGGCCCTCCCCGCGGGAGCCGGATTCGTGTAGAAACGTGAATCCCGGTGCAGATCCTCGATACCCGCGACCCCGATTTTCCCGAGCGATGGGCGCGCGTGTGCGCACGCGGCTCGGAGGAGGACGAGGCCGGCGTGCGGGAGGCCGCGGCCGCAATCGTGGCCGACGTCCGATCCCGGGGAGACGAAGCGCTCCTCGAGCACACCCGCCGCCTCGACGGGTGGAACCCGGCCGGGCCCGCCGACATCGTGGCCGGCCCCGACGCTTTCGCGGCGGCCTGGCGCGGCCTGCCCGCCGACGCCCGGAAGGCCCTCGGCCTCGCCGCCCGTCGCATCGAGGCTTTCCACCGGCGCGAGACGGACGCCGTCGTGCCTCTCTTCCGCGACGCCATCGGCGCCCGGCTCGGCCAGCTCTCGCGCCCGCTCGCGCGCGTGGGCCTCTACGTCCCGGGTGGTACCGCGCGCTACCCGTCGAGCGTCCTGATGATGGCCGTTCCCGCGCGCGTGGCCGGCGTGAAGACGGTCGTCGCCGTTTCGCCGGCCGATCGCGCGACGGGCCAGGTGGACGCCTGGACGCTCGCCGCCTGCCACGTCTCCGGCGTTTCCCGGCTCTACAAGGTCGGCGGCGCCCAGGCCATCGCGGCACTCGCCTACGGGACGGCCGCGGTCACCGCCGTGGACAAGATCTGCGGTCCCGGAAACGCCTACGTCGCGGCCGCCAAGCGGCTCGTGTTCGGGCACGTGGACATCGACATGATCGCCGGCCCCTCGGAGGTGCTCGTCCTCGCCGACGCGACCGCGCGCCCCGCGGAGGCGGCCGCCGACCTCCTCGCGCAGGCCGAGCACGACGCCCGTGCGGTCGCCGTCCTCGTCGCCACCTCGGAGCGCGCGGCACGCGAGGTCCTCGCCGAGGCCGAGCGCCAGCTCGCGAGCCTGCCGCGCTCCGACGTCGCGCGCCGCTCGCTCGAGGAGCGCGGCGCCGCCGTCGTGGCGCGGAACCTCGCCGAGGCGGTGCGCCTCGCGGACGAGTTCGCGCCCGAGCACCTCGTGGTCCTCGCGAGGAATGCGGCAGCGGTCGTGCCGAAGCTGTCCCGGGCGGGCGCGGTGTTCCTCGGCAGCCGGACCCCCGAGGCCATCGGCGACTACGTGGCGGGCCCGAGCCACGTCCTGCCGACGGCGGGCACCGCCCGCTTCGACTCGCCGCTCTCGGTCGCGACCTTCCGGCGCCGCATGAGCGTCGTGGAGATGTCGCCGCGCGCGCTCGAGGTCCTCGCCCCCGCGGTCGAGGCGCTCACGGCCGCCGAGGGGCTCGAGGGGCACGCCCGGGCCGTGCGCGTCCGGCTCTCCGGTGGCGAGGCGCCGGTGCGGCGCGGCGCCGCGCGGGCTGGGAGGAAGCGCCGATGAGTCCGAAGCCGAATCCCCGGACGAAGGCGCCCCGGCGACGGGGGCAGACGGCGCGCAAGACCCGAGAGACGGACGTCGCGGTGCGGCTGGACCTCGACGGGGGCGAGGTCCGCGCCGCGACCGGCGTGCCCTTCTTCGACCACATGCTCGAGCAGATCGGCCGGCACGGAGGGATGGGCCTGTCCGTCCGCGCCGACGGAGACCTCGACGTCGACGCCCACCACACCGTGGAAGACGTGGGCATCGCCCTCGGGGAGGCGCTCCGGCAGGCCGTGGGCGACAAGGCCGGGCTCGCGCGGTACGGACACGCCGTGGTACCGCTCGACGAGGCGCTCGTGGAGGCGGTGGTCGACCTGTCAGGCCGGCCGCACCTGACCTGGAATGCGAAGCTTCCGTCGGGCAAGAAGTTCATCGGCCGCTTCGACGTGGACCTGGCGCAGGACTTCTTCCAGGCACTCGTGAACCACGCGCGGATCTGCATCCACGTGAACGTGCGCTACGGGCGCAACCTCCACCACGTGGTCGAGGCGGCGTTCAAGGCCACGGCGCGCGCCTTGCGCGGGGCGCTGCGTCGGGAGGGGGAGGGCGTGCCCTCGACCAAGGGGACGCTGTGACCGCCGCGCCGGTTAGGACCGAGGTGCGGAAGTGACCGAGCCGGCCATCGCACTCGTCGACTACGGCGCCGGCAACCTGCGCTCGGTCGAGAACGCCCTGCGGGCGGTCGGGGCGCAGGTGGCGGTCACGCACGACCCGGACGCCATCCGGCGGGCGCGCCGCATCGTCGTGCCGGGCCAGGGATCCATGCCCGCCTGCGCGGAGGCGATGCGCCGGAGCGGTGCGGCCGAGGCGCTCGTCGAGGCTCTCCATCGGGGCGCGGTCGTGCTCGGGATCTGCGTCGGCCTGCAGATCCTCTTCGAGGACGGGGACGAGGGCGGCGGCGCGAAGGGGCTCGGGCTCATCCCCGGGCGCGTGAGCCGCCTGCCCGAGGGCGTGAAGCTCCCCCACATCGGGTGGTCGCCGGTGCGGGCCGCGGGTGCACCGCACCCGCTCTTCGCCCCCCTCGACGGTCAGTACGTCTACTTCGCCCACTCCTACGCGGCCGCGGCGAACGCCCCGGGCGTGAACCTGGTGGCCATCCACGGTCGTCCCTACTGCGCGGCTCTCGCGACCGACGGGATCTTCGCCGTCCAGTTCCACCCCGAGAAGAGCCAGCGCGCCGGTCTGGCGCTCCTCGATCGCTTCGTGAAGCTGTAGCCATGATTGTCATCCCTGCCATCGACCTCATGGGCGGAAAGGTCGTGCGTCTCCAGAAGGGCGACTTCGCCTCCGCGACGGTCTACTCGGACCACCCCGCGGCGGCGGCCAAGGCCTTCCTCGGGGCCGGGGCGAAGCGCATCCACGTCGTGGACCTCGACGGCGCGCGCGCCGGGCGTCCGGTGAACGGGGAGGCGGTCGCGGCGATCGCCGCCACGGGCGCCGAGGTGGAACTCGGGGGAGGGCTCCGGCGCATCGAGGACGTCGAGGGAGTCCTCTCCCTCGGGGTGGCGTTCGCCGTCCTCGGGACGGCCGCCGTCGAGCGAATCGACCTCGTCCGGGATGCCTGCCGCCGATTTCCGGGCCGCGTCATCGCGGGGATCGACGCCCGGGACGGCGAGGTGAAGATCGCCGGCTGGGAGCAGGGCAGCGGCCTGCCGGCCGCCGAGGTGGCGCGCCGGGTGCGCGGGGCAGGCGTCTCGCTCGTGGAGTACACCGACGTCGGGAGGGACGGGATGTTCTCGGGCGTGGACGCCGAGGGGGCGGCCCGGTTGCAGGCGGAGGCGGAGGTGCCGGTCGTCGCGAGCGGGGGCGTGGCGAGCCTCGAGGACGTCTCCGCCTGCCGGCGTGCGGGGCTCGCCGGGGTCATCGTCGGCAAGGCCCTCTACGAGAGGAAGATCGAGCTCGCCGAGGCGATCCGCCTCGCCGAGGACTAGGATCCCGTCATGCCGGCCAAGCGAATCATCCCATGCCTCGACGTCAAGAACGGCCGGGTGGTCAAGGGGGTCAACTTCGTCAACCTGCGCGACGCAGGAGATCCGGTCGAGGCGGCAAGCCGGTACGACGCACAGGGGGCCGACGAGGTCTGCTATCTCGACATCGCCGCCACGCAGGAGGACCGGGGAACGCTCCTGGGGCTGGTCGAGCGGACGGCGGAGCAGGTCTTCGCCCCCCTGACGGTCGGCGGGGGCGTGCGCAGCGAAGAGGACTTCGTGGCGCTCCTGCGCGCGGGTGCGGACAAGGTGAGCGTGAACTCCGCGGCGGTGGCCGATCCCGGCCTCGTGGACCGGCTCTCGGCGGTGGCCGGCGCCCAGGCGCTGGTCGTGGCGATCGACGTGAAGCGCCGACCCGGGACGAGCCCGCAGGAGTGGGAGGTCCACGTCGCGGGGGGCTCGAAGCCCACCGGCGTCGAGGGCATCCGCTGGGCGCAGGAGGTCGCCCGGCGCGGGGCCGGCGAGATCCTCCTCACCAGCATGGACCGGGACGGCACCCGGGCCGGGTACGACCTCGAGCTCCTGGAACGGGTCTGCGGGTGCGTCCCCGTACCGGTCATCGCCTCGGGCGGCGTCGGGACGCTCGAGCACCTCTACGAAGGCCTGCGCATCGCCGACGCGGCGCTCGCCGCGAGCATCTTCCACGATGGCGAGCACACGGTGCAGGAGGCCAAGGCCTACCTGAAGGCGCGGGGTGTCGAGGTCCGTCCGTGACCCCGCCGATCGCCATCGCGATGGAGCGGGTCCGCTTCGACGAGCGAGGGCTCGTCCCCGTCATCGCCCAGGGGGAGGATGGCACGGTCCTCATGCTCGCGTGGGCAAACCGCGAGGCGCTCGACGCCACCGTGAAGAGCGGACGCGCCCACTACTGGTCGAGGAGCCGCCGGGAGCTGTGGCGCAAGGGGGACACGAGCGGACACGTCCAGGAGGTCCTCGACATCCGGCTCGACTGCGACGGCGACGCCGTGCTCTACCGGGTCCGGCAGACGGGTCCGGCCTGCCACGAGGGGAAGCGGAGCTGCTTCGATCCGCGCTGAGGGGCCGCCGCGCCCCGGAGGGGACCATGGCCAACGAGCAATTCCTCGCGCAGCTCTGGGCGGTGATCGAGTCGCGCCGGGCAGACGCGGGGCCGGAGAGGAGCTACACGCGCGAGCTCCTCGCAAACCCCCCGAGGGCGCGGAAGAAGCTCGCCGAGGAGGCCTACGAGGTCAACGAGGCGCACCAGGCGCTGCTGCTCGGTCGCGACACGAAGGACCACCTCGCGCACGAGGCAGCCGACCTCATCTACCACCTGTTCGTGCTTCTCGCTTCCGGCGACGTGACGCCCGCGGAGGTGTACTCGGTGCTCGAGGCGCGCCACCTCCACCCCGCCGGGGGAAAGGCTCCCGGCGCGAAAACCCCTTGACAGACACGGGGTTTCGCCCTAAACGAGCCCATTCGGCGTCGAGCGAGCCGGGCGGAGGTGCCGCCCGGCTCTCATGCCTTTGGGACCCTAAACCAGCGGATTCCGGCGCGAGGTGCGCATGACGGGAGTGCGAGTCAAGGAGGGCGAGTCCTTCGAGAACGCCCTGAAGCGCTTCAAGAAGCAGTGCGAGAAGGCGGGCATCCTCTCCGAGGTTCGCAAGCGCGAGCACTACGAGAAGCCGAGCGTCAAGCGGAAGAAGAAGGCGCTCGCGGCCAAGAAGCGCGCGATGAAGAAGGCTCGCAAGAGCTGGTAGGCGAGGAGCCGGCGATGGCGCTCCGCGAGAGGCTCGACGAGGACCTGAAGTCGGCGATGCGGGAGAGGGACTCGCTGCGCCTGAACACCGTCCGGATGCTGAAGAGCGCCATCAAGTACCGCGAGATCGAGCTCATGAAGACGCTCGACGACGCGGGGATCCTCGGGGTCGTCTCCTCCGAGATCAAGCGCCGGCGGGACTCCGTCGAGCAGTACAAGGCGGGACACCGGCAGGACCTGGTCGACAAGGAGGAGACGGAGATCCGGGTCCTCCAGGCCTACCTCCCCCAGCAGCTCTCGAGCGCCGAGCTCGAGGCCAAGGTGGACGAGGTGATCGCCCGCGTGGGGGCGAAGGGCCCGAAGGACATGGGCGCGGTGATGAAGGCCCTCTTGCCGGAGGTCCAGGGCCGGGCAGACGGCAAGGTGGTGAGCGAGACCGTGAAGCAGCGGCTCGCGCCGAAGTGATCGGCAGTTCGTGGCAGGAGCTCGGGGCCAACCCGGGCGGCGGAGGTCCGGGAGGCTCGTGCCCCCCGACTCGGATGATCCCGGATTCGATCATCGAGGAGATCCGGAGCCGGGCGGACGTGGTCGCGATCATCGGCCGCCACATGGAGCTCCAGAAGTCGGGACGGACCTGGAAGGGGTGCTGCCCCTTCCACGGGGAGCGCACTCCGAGCTTCCACGTCTACCCGGAGGACAAGCATTACAAGTGCTACGGCTGCGGTGAGTACGGCGACGTCTTCAAGTTTCTGCAGAAGGTCGAGGGAAAGGAGTTTCCGGAGGTGGTGAAGGCCCTGGCCGCCGAGGTGGGCGTCGAGATCCCGGAGGAGGCCGTCGAGGACTCCGCCGAGGCAAGACGCAAACGCAAGGAGCGGGCCGAGGCCCTGGCCGCCTGCGACGCCGCCGCCCGGTACTGGCAGGCGCGGCTCGCAAGCTCCCATGGCGACGCCGCCCGGGCCTACCTGACGTCGCGCGGCGTCACGGAGGACTCGGCACGGCGCTTCCGCCTGGGGGTCTCCGCCGCGGCCTGGAACGACCTGGAGCACCGCCTGGCCTCGAAGGGAATCGGGGCGGCAGCTCTCGACCGGGCGGGGCTCCGGATCGCCACGGAGCGCGGCGGGTACGACCGGTTCCGCGGCCGCCTCATGTTCCCGATCGCCGCCCCCGACGGCCAGGCGATCGGCTTTGGCGCGCGAACCCTGGATGGAGCCGAGGGACCGAAGTACATCAACACCCCCGAGACGCTGCTCTACAAGAAGAGCAAGGTCCTCTACGGCCTCGACCTGGCGCGCGAGGCGATCCGAAAGGCGCGCGCCGCGGTCCTCGTCGAGGGGTACTTCGACGTGATCGGGCTCCACCAGGCCGGCATCGCGAACGCGGTCGCGGTGTGCGGGACGGCGCTGACCCCGGAGCACGTGGAGCTCCTGCAGCGCTGCGACTGCCGGGAGGTCACGGTCCTCTTCGACGGGGACGTGGCGGGCCTCGCGGCGCCGGCCAAGGCCGCGCAGGCCCTCTTCCCTTCCGGGATGGTGGGCCGCGTCGCCGTGCTCCCCTCCGATCAGGGGAAGACCGATCCCGACGAGTTCGCCCGCGCCCGTGGCCGGGAGGCCGTCGAGGCGCTCCTCAAGTCCGCCCTCCCGCTCAGCGATTTCTTGATCGAGCGCTCCGTGGATCGCCATGCCCGCGAGGGGACCGACGCGCCGGTGGAGGAGAAGCTCGCCGCGGTCCGCGATCTCGCCCCGCTCGTCCGGCTCGCGCCCGAGGGGCTCGCCCGCGCCACCTTCGAGGACCGGGTCGCGCGAAGGCTGGGGCTCGATCTGCAGGCCCTGCGCGACGAGATCCACGGCAAGCCGCGCCCGGTGGCCAAGCCCCGCCCCGCGGCCGTCCCCCCCCAGCGGGCGAGCGCCCTCCTGCCGGGATCCGCGGTGGATGCGCTGGCGCTGCTTGCGGGCCACCCCGACCTCGCCGCCGCGGCGGCCGAGGAGGACTTGCCGCGCCTGTTCCCGGAGGGCCCCCTCGCCGAGCTCGCGAGGGACCTGTGCCGCGAACCGCAGCCGCTCGACGTCGTCCTGGCCCGGCTCGCCCCGGTCGCGAACGCCCGGGTGGTGGAGCGCGTGCGGAGCCTGGCGGGCCCCGGGAGGCCCGAGCGGTCCGTCGTGGAGCGAGAGTTCCGGCGGGCGGCGGTCGAGGCGAAGATCGAGGCCATCCGGCGGGAGCAGGCGCGCCTGCTCGCCGCGGCGGCCCGGGCGGGGTCGCCGCTGCCGGACGACCTGACCCGCGAGCAACTCACCTTGCAACGGCGGCGCATCGACCTGGAGCGCCGGCGCGAGGAACTGCGGAAGTCATGACGAAGGCGCTGGATCGGGTCCGGGGGTTGCTCGGCAAGTTCGCCGGGATGGGTCGGGGGCGCCACGTTAGGAAAGAAGATCGCCCAGCCGGGAATCCGGAGGAGCACCGAGAAATGAAGAAGAAGAAGGCCCAAGCAGCGAAGAAGGCGAAGCAGGCCGAGAAGAAGAAGAAGGGGCAGCGGGCCGCACGCCCTTCCCCCACCCCAACGAAGAAGAAGGCGGCCGGCGGGGCCGCCCGGGTCGCTGCCCCCGTTGCGCGGGCCGCTTCCAAGGCGGGCGCCAAGGGGAAGCCGGCCGCTGCGGCCAAGGGTGCCCCTGCCAAGGCGGCCGCCGCGCCGGCCAAGGGGGCGCGCAAGGGCGCCCGGGGCGAGGAGCGGCACCGGGCGAAGGGGGCGCCGGAGGGAGAGGAGCGCGAGCTCGCCGGCGAGGAGATCGACGAGGAGAAGGCGACAGCCGAGGGCGAGGAGGACGAGTCCGAGGAGGGGGAGGACCTCGCCGACGTCGCGGACGACCTCGACGTCACCGAGCGGTCCGAGGTGAAGGCGCTCATGGAGCGCGGCCGCGAGAAGGGCTTCCTCACCTACGAGGAGGTCAACGACGCGCTGCCCTCCGACATCGTCTCCTCCGACCAGATCGACGACGTCATGTCGATGTTCGGCGAGCACGACATCGAGGTCGTCGACGACGCGAAGAAGATGAAGCTCCCGGACAAGCCGCCCGAGCCCGAGGCGAAGGTCGCGGCCACCGAGGAGGAGAAGGAGGAGGAGGAGGAGGACGCGGGCTACGGGAAGTCGAACGACCCCGTGCGGATGTACCTCCGGAAGATGGGCTCGGTCTCGCTGCTCACGCGCGAGGGCGAGGTGGAGATCGCCAAGCGGATCGAGGAGGGCGAGAAGGCGATCCTGACCGCCGTCCTCGGCTCGTCGCTCGCGATCAAGGAGATCCTGGACCTCGGGGAGAGGCTCCGGAAGGGAAAGATCCGCGTCCGCGAGATCATCAAGGACGCCGGCGAGGAGGCGGGTCCGGAGGGCGAGGCGGAGGAGGAGGCCGAGGCCGAGCCCGAGGAGACGGTCGAGGTGGCCGAGGCGGCGCCGGGGGACGGGGCCGAGGCGGCTGCGCAGCCCGCCCTTCCCAAGGACGAGGAGCGCAAGGTCGAGCAGGTCCTCAAGCACATCGACCGCATCCGCAAGCTGGAGCGGGACGTGGCGCGCCTGAAGGAGGCCCTGGACCAGAAGCGTCTCTCCGACGTCAAGCGCCGGGAACTTCGGGAGGAGATCCGCTCCATCGAGGGGCAGATGGTGGAGGCCCTCGAGGCCATCCAGCTCAACAAGAAGCAGATCGACCGCATCGTCCTGAAGCTGAAGGGGCTCATCAAGCGCGTGGAGGAGGCCGAGCGCGAGATGATCGATTGCGAGCGCCGCGCGGGTGTTCCTCTCCGGGAGCTGAAGCGGCTCATCGTGGAAGCCCGCAACGACGACGCGACGCGGAGGAAGGTGGCCCGCAAGGTCGGGCTGTCGCCGGAGGAGCTCGACGAGCTCGACCGCACGCTTCGCACCGCCCGCCGCAAGGTCCAGCGCGTGGAGGAGGAGGCCATGCTGCCGGTCGAGGAGCTGCGCCGCACCTACCGCGCCATGGCCGAGGGGGAGCTGACGGCGGAGCGCGCGAAGACCGAGCTCGTCGAGGCCAACCTCCGCCTCGTGGTCTCGATCGCCAAGAAGTACACGAACCGCGGCCTGCAGTTCCTGGATCTCATCCAGGAGGGCAACATCGGCCTCATGAAGGCCGTCGACAAGTTCGAGTACAAGCGCGGCTACAAGTTCTCGACCTACGCCACCTGGTGGATCCGACAGGCCATCACGAGGGCCATCGCGGACCAGGCCCGCACCATCCGCATCCCGGTGCACATGATCGAGACCATCAACAAGCTCATCCGGACCTCGCGCTACCTCGTCCAGGAGCTCGGGCGCGAGCCGACGCCGGAGGAGATCGCGGAGAAGATGGAGCTTCCGCTCGACAAGGTGCGAAAGGTCCTGAAGATCGCCAAGGAGCCGATCTCGCTCGAGACGCCCATCGGCGAGGAGGAGGACAGCCACCTCGGAGACTTCATCGAGGACAAGGCCATCGTGTCCCCCTCGGACGCCGTCATCAACATGAACCTGGCCGAGCAGACGCGGAAGGTGCTCGCGACGCTCACGCCCCGCGAGGAGAAGGTCCTGCGGATGAGGTTCGGAATCGGCGAGAAGTCGGACCACACCCTCGAGGAGGTGGGCCAGGACTTCGAGGTGACCCGCGAGCGCATCCGCCAGATCGAGGCCAAGGCACTGCGGAAGCTCCGCCACCCCAGCCGCTCCAAGCGGCTGAAGAGCTTCGTGGAGAACTGACCGGTGCGCTGCCACCGGCCGCAGACTGTGCTAGAGACGGGCCCCGGGCTAGGGGCCCATAGCTCAACGGCAGAGCGGCCGGCTCATAACCGGTTCGATCCAGGTTCGAATCCTGGTGGGCCCATGCGTCGTTCGAATGCGGGAATCCGTGGAGGACAAGCCCTTGTCGCTGCGTGAGAAGCTGAAGGCGTTGGAGGAACTCCAGCAGGTCGACCTCGAGCTCAACGAGGTGCGCCAACAGGCGGAGGCCGTGCCGCGGCGCAAGGCCGAGATCGACATAGCCGTCGAGGAGTCGCGCAAGGCCTGGGAGGCGGAGCAGGCGAAGCTCGCCACGAACGAGCGGGAGCGACGGGGCCAGGAGCAGCTGCTCACCATGGAGCGTGACAAGGTGAAGAAGTGGGAGGGGCGGCTCACCGAGATCCGCACCCCCCGCGAGTACGCCGCGCTCTCCCGGGAGATCGACATCGCGAAGAAGACGAACGAGACGGTCTCGGAGCAGGTGAAGGTGCTGACCGCCGAGGCCGAGGAGATCCAGAAGGCGATCGACGCCCTCCAGGAGAAGCTCGACGAGAAGGAGGCCGGGGCGCAGGAGGAGCTCGAGCAGCTCGCGCGCCGGCAGGCGGAGTTCGGCACCCGGATCTCGGAGCTCGAGTCCCGGCGGGCGGAGCTGGCCCAGAAGGTCGAGCCCGCCCTGCTTTCCCGGTACGAGAACATTCGCAAGCGCCGCGGCGGAGTCGCGGTGACCCAGGTCGTCGGCAACACCTGCCGGGGATGCAACCGAAACATCCCGCCGCAGATGGCGATCATCCTCGCCCGGGCGAACTCGATCGAGAATTGCCCGAACTGCAACCGCATCATCTACGTCGCGGAGGCCGTGAGCCCGGCCTCGACGCCGGCGGCCTGAGAAGACCCGTGTCGAAGCCCGTCCTGGCGGAACTCCTTCGCTTCATCGCCGCGAACGAGGACCTGCCCCGGACGCTCGTCCGCTACCCCGGCTACACGCGCGACGTCCTGGGGAAGCTCATCAGCGCGGCTGCGGACCGGGTCGAGCAGGCGGAGGGTTCCGGGCCCGAGGCCGCGCCGGGGGGGCCGTCGAAGGGGCTCCGGGTGCGGCGGGCCACCGAAGTGGAGAAGGCCGCGCGGCAGTCCGCCGAGGAGCTCGAGTCGGCGATGAACGAGTCCAAGGTTGAGCGGGAGCGGAAGAAGAAGGATCGCGCGGCAGCCGCCGAGAAGGAGCGGGAGCAGGAGCGCGAGCGCGAGGTGGCGAGGCCATTGCGGACGAGGCTCTACACGGACGGGGCCGCTCGCGGAAACCCGGGACCGGCCGGGGCCGGAGCGGTGATCATCAACGAAAACGGCCACGTCGTCGCCAAGGTGGGCAAGTACCTGGGCGAGACGACGAACAACGTCGCGGAGTACACCGGGATGATCCTCGGCCTCAGGCGCGCCAAGGCCATGGGACTGCGTTCCCTGGACGTGTTCGCGGACTCCGAGCTCGTCGTGAAGCAGCTGAACGGCGAGTACCAGGTGAAGGCCGAGCACCTCCTGCCCCTCTACGAGGAGGCGCGGGCACTTCTGAAGGGCTTCTCGGAGATCGAGATCCGCTACATCCCTCGCGAGGAGAACGCCCAGGCCGACGAGATGTCGAACCGGGCGATCGACCTGCGCCTGTAGCCTGGCACCCGGGCCTCGATTGCGGGCCCTCGGTGGGCGTGCTACATCCCATCTGCCGGAGCCGTCCGGGCGAACGCGTCGGTCCGCGAGGGCCGCCGAGGAAAGTCCGGGCACCGCAGGGCGGAGTGCCGGTTAACGGCCGGTCGGGGCGACCCGCAGGACAGTGCCACAGAGAACGAACCGCCGAACGGCGCCGCGAGGCGCGCGTGGCAAGGGTGAAAGGGTGCGGTAAGAGCGCACCGCGTTCCGGGTAACCGGAACGGCACGGCAAACCCCACTCGGTGCAAGAGCGAATAGGGAGGCCGCTCGCGCGAGCGAGCGCACCCGCGCGAGCGGGTGGAAGACTTGCCCGGTCGGAGCCTCCGGGTACGGCTCGCTGGAGGCGCGCGGCAACGCGCGTCCGAGAGGAATGTTCGCCGCCGCCGGTTTTCCGGCGGGACAGGACCCGGCTTACAGGACGGCTCCGGCACTTCCCGCCGAAGGCGACGAAGGACTTCCCGCCGGGTTGGTTCTAGGCATCGTTCGACGCCCCGGGTCGTGTCTTCCAGTATTGGCCCAAAGACCCTATCGTGGAGCGGCCATGCTTCGCTGGGTCGCGGTGGTATCCGGGTTCTACGACGTCGCGGCCGGCTCCGTCCTACTGCTCGCACCGGAGCCCCTTGCGGCCATCCTCGGAGTGAAGGCGACTGGCCCAGCGCTGCTTGCTGACATCGCCGGCCTCTTCGCCGTCGCAGTCGGCATCGGTTACTTTGTCGTCCTTCGGGACCTCGAGCGCCACCGCGCTTACCTGTGGCTCATGGGCCCGTTCCTCAAGGGACTCGGTGCGGCAGCGTTCGTCCAGGACTACATCCTCCGGCGCTCGGCGTGGACCATTCTGCTGTTTGCGTTCTGCGACGCGGCGCTGGCCGTGGTGACCCTCCTGGCGCTGGTCAGGAGCCCAAAGCCGAGGCCCTGACAAGACGCCAACCGTGCGAGCGGGTCGAGAGACTGGCCCGGTCGGGGACGGCTCGCTAGAGGCGCGCGGTAAGGCGCGCCCGAGAGCTCTCGGGTCGCCGGCATGGACCGGTCGAGGGATCCGGATAGGTTGAACCCGCTGTCGGCGGCCGACGTGACCGCGCCGTTGCTACCGACGGTGTGCCGACCGCACGGCCGCTGCGGCGGTTCCTGCCAGCTCGAGGTGAAGCTTCATGGGATGCCGCTCGTGAAATGCCGTAGCAGCGGCGATCCTGAGGCTCCGCCGATCGATCTCGCCGCTCACGTTGCGCGTCGCAGCGGGGCGGACAGTCCCATCGATCGTTGACGCGACCGCATTCGTGACACTCTCCGTGCAGGGCGCCTGCCGTCCCGGACCCAGCTGGTCGCCCGAAGGAACGCCCAACGACGCGGCCTCGGAGCATACCGGTTGCGTTCGAGCTGGTCGGGTCGAGAGCACGGCCAGTCTCCCCTCCGGCGAGACCCGTCCGGTGCCCGGCGCCATCGGGGCGGCACCGCTAGATGACCCGCATGTCCCATCGACTGCTTCGTCACGGCCTGCTCCTCTTCTTCCTCGGACTCGTCACAGGGTTCGCCGTGCCGGCCATGGTCAACCCGCGCGCAGGTCTGGCCGGCCACGTCGAGGGGCTGATGAACGGCATGTTTCTCGTCGTGGTCGGGCTCGCGTGGCCCGCGCTGCGCCTATCCGAGCGCACGGGGGGCGTCGTCTCGTGGTTGCTGCTGTTCGGGGCGTACGCGAACTGGGTGGCAACGACAGCGTCGGGGATCCTCGGCACGAGCAAAGGGACCCCGATCGCAGGTGCGGGTTTCAGCGCCGGCACGCTGGCCGAAAACACCGTGTTCGGCGTGCTCGTCCTCGTTGGCCTGAGCATGACGACCGCGTGCGGCACGCTCGTGTTGCGTGCGTGGCGCCCGAAGCCGCCGGCGCCCCCGCGGCCGCGCCCCTGACGCGACTCTGGAAGAGGACCGCAGTCGGCCCGACGTGCCGTATGGCGAAGCTGACCGTCACCTGCCCAGCAGATGCGGAACACGCTAGGTGGTCTTCGGCGTGCTGGCGGCCCGGGGAATCTGGTTCGCGCTGGTGCGCATCGTCAGCGCAATCCCGGTCAAGATCGCCGCGCCCGAGGCGGCAATGCGGGGTGTGAGGGGTTCGCCCAGGAACACGGTGGCGCCCGCCCCGGCCAGCACCGGAACCGCCAGCTGGACCGCGGCCGCCCTCGTTCCGCCCAATGCCGGAACCACGGTGTACCAGATGCTGTAGCTCAAGGCGGAGGTGACAGCGCCCGAGATGATCGCGAGGCCGATTCCTGTTTCAGTCGGCGACACGTGCCCGGCGTGAGCCAAGGCGAAGAGCGCAGCGAGCGGAGTGGCCACGAGAAAGCTATGGGCGTTGGCCCCGATCGCGTCGCGCGCGGAACGGGCGCGGAGGGAGTACACGCCCCAGGCGGCCCCGCTCACGGCCATGAGAGCCGCGCCCTGAGGGTCCGGTGCGGAGGCGCCCGGCAGCACGAGCCAGGAAAGCCCGGCGAGGGCGATGAAGATCCCGACGACCTGCAGGAGGTGCGGCCGCGTTCCACGAAGGACCGTGAGGCCCACCATGGTCACCTGGACGGTCGCGAACAGGAGCAGCGCCCCGACCCCGGCGCCGATGCGAACGTACGCGAGCGAGAACGCGGCGGCGTAGAGAAAGAGCACAAGCCCCGATGCGACCGAGCCCCCTTCGGGCCGGCTGCGGCGGACCGCGAGGATAAGCGCGAGCATCCCGGCCCCCGAGGCCAAGCGGACCGCCGTGAAGGTGGCGGGGTCGACGAGCCCCGGTCGAAGCGCGGCTCGACACAAGAGCGAATTCGCGGCGAAGCATGCGAGCGTCGCCGCCGTGAGCGTGGCCGTACGCAGGGTCGACATGCACTGGGCCGAAACCTATCCCCCCCCTCTTTTAACGCAGCCCGGAACGCGCGCATGCTCGGCCGGTCGGAGATGACCGCGCAGCGACGCCCCACCGCCTCGAGCGAGTCGAACGGGACCGACGGATCCGCCCCGCTCCGCCGCAGGCTCTAGCGGACGAAGGGGCCGGGGACGAGACCCGCCGGACCGAGGTCGACGACGACGAACTCGCCGTCCTGGGCAAGGGTCGACCCGCTGGCCGCGAGACGCTCCAATTCGATCCCGAGTGCCCGGATCCTAAGTGCCGTCCGGCGCTCCTGGCGGCCGGGACCGGCCGCCACCGAGGCGAGATACCCGGGGCTCCGCGTGGCGTAGCCGCGCCTCTGCCAGAGCAGGTAGCGCACGCCGGCCGGCAAGTGCGCCCAGGGCATGCCAAACGACGTCGGCTCGATGACGGTCGTCGGATTGCGCGCGAGGTCCAGGTGGAACGGCCAGTTCACCCAGGCGAGAAGCGGTGCGCCCTCAGGTACGGTCGCCTGCAGAGCTCGGAGCCGATCGCGCGCCGCATCGGAGATCGCGTACTCGACGTAGGGGCGATAGCCGGAGGCGCCGCGGTAGGCGAGCACCGTCCGATGCTCGAGGGCTTGGCGCCAGCGCCCGAAGGCGCTCGGCGCGAAGGCCAGGGCCACGGCGGCGACGGAGCCTGCGACCGCGGCACGGGCGGGTCCTGGGAGCGCCCCCAGCGCGAGCAGCGCGGCCGGCGCCGCACCTCCGAGGAGGAAGGGCACCGAGTAGCGCAGTCCGACCTCGCGGCCGGCGTATTGAGGCCCCACCACAAAGACGAGCACCAGAGAGCCAGCGCAGGCGGCGACCGCCGAGGCAGCGATCCCTGCCGAGCCCGGAGAAAGCGGGCGACGGACCATCACCAGCGTCGCGCCGAGCAGGGAAGCCGCGCCGAGCGACGAGTAGTGGAGTGCCGTGGCACCGTAGAAGAGCGGGGCCGCCGACAACAGGCTCAGGGGATCCTCCCACCCGGGGGGGGCGGGCGGAAGCACGTCCCGGGGGCCGAGCAGGGTCCCGAGATGGAGCAGGACCCAGGGCGCCGAGAAGGCCAGGGAGAGGCCTGCCGTGCGAAGCGCCCAGGCGGTCACGTGCGACTCACCGCGACGGCCCGCGGCGAGAAGGGGTAGGTGCAGGAGGGGAAAGAGCGCGAACGTCGGCTTCAGGGCGGCCACGGCCGCGTAGACGGCGCCGAGCAGGAGCGGCGGTGGTCGCTCCCTCTCGGAACCGAGCAGCACGGCGGTGGCGATCAACGCGGCTGCCGTGTACAGCGCCGAGATGTTGATCATTTGCGGGTTCACCAAGAGAACGAGAAGAACGCCCACCACGGCGCCAGGGAGCCGGCCGAGCCGGCGAACGCCCGCCGCAGCCGCGAGGCACAGCAGGGCGGCGAACCCCAGCACCGCGTCCAAAGCGCCCATGAAGGGGAGCGGCAGGATGGCAAGGACGAGCCCGTGGAGGAAGGCCTGGCCGCCGAACGTCTCCACGCCCAGCGCCGACGTGGGGCCGGCCGACAGGGTGCCCGTCTGCATCATCCAGACCGGATGGAAGAGGTACTTTTGCAAATCGTCGTGAAAGTTGAACACCGCCGGCGGGACGAGCGTCGCGGCAGCGAGCCCCACCCCGAAGCACCCGAGCCCTAGCGCGGCGACGACTTCGCGCCGGGCCGACGGGTCCGAGGGGAGGATGGGGCGCCGCCGCCGGAGCGCCGGCACGAGTCCGGCGAGGCCGGCGGCCACGACGGCGAAGAGCACGGGCCTCCGCGCCAGGCGAAGGAGGGAGAGCGCGCCGCCCAAGTCCACGAGCGCAGCCATTCCGAGGCCGAGGGTGACGGGCCAGGAGACGCCCGTCCGACGGGCGGCCCGGCACAGCAGGCCGCCCCACCCCAGCGCGGAAAGCCCCAGGACGACCAGCCAGGCGACGCCCGCGACGCGGAGCATCGGCGCAGTCTAGTCACTCGGCTGCGACCCTCCTAGCGTCGGCCCAAAGCCGGTGCCTCCGCCTCCCCGGTGCGGCATCGCCTCGCATCCGGCGACCCGAACGTGGGGGTGCCGGGGTTCGCGACGCGTCAGGCGAACCGGCGCGCGTCGAGCGTCTTCCCCTGGTCCAAGCCCTCGACCGCCGCGACGTAGGCGCGAGCGCACGCCGCGGCGGAGATGGCCCCCGGGGCCTGCATCTTGAGGGCCGCGAGCGTCTCCGTGATCCAGGGTGGGCTCAGGAGGTTGATTCGCAGCTCTCGCGGAAGCTCCACCGCCGCGCCCCGTACGAAACCCTCGAGCGCTGCGTTCACCATCGAGATCGCCGTCCCCCCGGGAATCGGCTCGTGCGCGAGCACTCCACCCGTGAGAGTTATCGAACCACCGTCGGCGAGATGCTCCGTCGCGACCCGAGCAAGGTTCACTTGGCCCATGAGCTTGCCGCGAAGGCCGACCTCGAAGTCGGCATCCGTGAGCTGGGCAAGTGGCTTGAACGAGGCGGCCCCCGCGCAGCAGACGACGGCGTCCACGCCCCGCACCGCGGCGAAGAGGCGGCGAAAGGACGCCGGGTCCTCCAGGTCAGCGGCGTGGGCGCCGCGGCGCGACACGGCGACGACCTCGTGGCGCGCCGCGAGCGCCGAGGCGACCGCGGCGCCGATGGTTCCGGTGGCTCCGACGACGACGACCTTCATGGGCATGTCCCCCGAGGTTGAGCAAGACTCCAATCATAACGGGCGAGGGCCAGGCCCGCGCTCCACCCAGTCGACCACCTGCGCGGCCACGCGCTCCCAGGCGGGGTCGAGCATCAGGTCGTGGGCGGCGCCGTCCACGATCTGCGCCTCCACGCCGTAGGCCCGGGCCGTAGCGTGGATCTCAGCGGGCGTGAACATCCGGTCTGCTCCGGCACCAATCACCAGCATCGGGACCCGTACGCGCGACGGATCGATCCGGGGAGCGAGCATGCCGAGGTACGCGAAATACGCCTCGTCTTGGAGCCGAGCGTGGACGCCTGCGGCGGTCTCCGGGTCCGTCGACTCGTGGAGGAGCGCCTCGCGCGCGAGCGCCGGCGTCGCGACGATGGGCCAGAGGCTGGCGGAGAGGTTCGCTCGAAAGAATGCGAGCGGATGCCGGCGCGCGATGCGAAGGGTCGTCGGCAGCACTCCCGTCGGTGGCACGGCGGCGAGCAGGACGCCCGCCGCCGCCCGGCCGCCGTTCGCGAGATACCGCTGCACCACGAGCCCGCCCATGGAATGTCCAACCAGGATCGGGCGCCCGCCGACCCTCTCCACGGCGCTCGCAACGTCCTCGACGTAGTCACGGAGCGACGTGCGCCAGAGCGGGCGCGGCGAAAGAGAGCGCCCGTGGCCCCGGAGGCTGACGGCGTACGCATCGTGGCCCCGCGCCGCCACGTACGGCAGGAAGCGCTCGGCCCAGCACCAGGCGCCGTGCCAGGCCCCGTGGACGAACAGGAAGGGAACCGCGCCGGCCGCCCGGCCTTCCGGAGGGCGTGCCTCGATGATCTCCAGAGCCATAGCCGATGGTAACCGGCTCGAGGGTCGAAAGCCCGGGCCGCGTCTGCCACGTGCCCGCGAGGGGACGGGAGAGGCCGCCATGCAGAAGCGGTGGCCGTCCCGGCCGGGGAATGGCGGCGGGTGCACGGTAGGCACAGCTTGAGGGCAATGCGCCCCGCGAGGCTCCTCGTCATCTGCCCGGCCGCCCCGCAGCTCCGCATCGAGCGACCCGGACAGCGTGCGCCGCTGCGAACCCGGGTCTTCCGGCTAACGATGATGAGTGCGCTCTCCGTGGCTGCCTCCGCGCCGGACGACGTGGAGGTCTCCATCGTCGACGAGAACGTCGAGGCGGTGGACTTCGACGCGGACGTGGACCTCGTGGGCGTCTCGTTCATGACCTTCAACGCGCCTCGCGCCTACGAGATCGCGCGCCGGTTCCGCGCCAAGGGGCGTACCGTGCTGTTCGGCGGCTACCACCCGAGCCTGCAGCCGGAGGAGGCCGGGGCGCAGTGTGACGCGCTGTGCGTCGGGCCGGCGGAGCCGAACCTGCCGCGGATGATCGACGATTGGCGCCGCGGGCGGCTGCAAAGGGTCTACCGCCTTCCGCTGACGGAGTTTCGGACGCGCACCCTCGATCCCGCGCTCGTTCGACGCATGCAGTACATCGCCTCGACGGTCGTACAGGCGACCCGCGGCTGCCACAATCGCTGCGAGTTCTGCTCGGTCGCGGCATTCTCGGGGAACGTCCTTCAGACGAAGCCCGTCGACGACGTGCTGCGCGAGATCCGGGCCGCTCGCGGTCGCTCCGTCCTGTTCATCGACGACAGCCTGTCGGCCGACTCCGCCTACTTTCACGAACTGCTGCGAGCGCTCGTCCCCCTCCGAATCCGCTGGTACTCGCAGATCGGGTTCGCGGTTACGCGCGAAACGGAGACGCTCGACCTCCTCGAGCGGAGCGGTTGCCGCGGCGTGTTCATCGGCTTCGAGAGCGTCTCGCAGGACAGCCTCGACGAGACGCGGAAGGGATTCAACCGCGCGGACGAGTACCGCGAGGGGATCCGGAAGCTCCACGACCGCGGCATCGGCGTCTTCGGCGCGTTCGTGCTGGGCTACGACAGCGACTCCCCCGCCATCTTCGAGCGCACCCTCCGGTTTCTGGACGACGCGGAGGTCGATGCCCTGCAGCTGACGGTCCTCACCCCGTTCCCCGGGACGCCGCTCTACAGGAGGATGGAGGAGCAGGGGCGCATCATCGATCGGAACTGGGACCACTACGACCTCGGCCACGTGGTCTTCCGGCCGGCGCGCATGAGCCCGGCCGAGCTCCGCGCCGGCCACGACATGATTCTCGAGCGGTTCTACTCGTGGCCGGCGGTCCTCCGCCGGCTGCGGCGCCAGGCGCGGACCCTCGGGCCGAGGAACCTCGGCCTCGCGGCGCTCATCGGCTGGGGCTACCGGACGAAGACTCGCCTCGACGGCTACGTTCAATAGGGTTCGCCGGCCCCCCGCCTGCGCGAGCCGTGCGCCAGCCAGGAGGGGCAAAGCGGACGAGCAGCAGGTGCATGGGCAGGTAGAGCAGGACCGGGTAGCCGGCGAGGCACGCGGCGAACCAAGCCCACGGGCTCATCCAGTGCTGCGGCCGGTTCCAAGGACCCCAGACCCAGTTCAGGTCCTCGACCGGCCCGAACCCGAGGAAGGACGCCGTGAGCACGACCCACGCCGCCGCAGTCTGCCACGCGAGCGCCCTGACGTCGTAACCGAGCCTGGCGATTGCCCACACGATCACCGCGGGAACCGCCACGTGGAACAGGCTGAGCCCCCGCACGAGGACCGGGATGGCAGGGTCGAGCATGTACTCGGTTCCACCGACGAGACTCGAGCCGAGGACGAGCCGCCAGGCGAGGTCCACCGCGAACAGGCTCTGCACGACGAGAACGGAGAGCGCCTGCATCGAGAGGAGCAGCGGGCTCTCGAGCCAGAGGCCGACGCCGACGGCGATGTTCGCGATGTCGCAGAACCACAGGAAGTTCTGCGGGCCGTAATGTCGCCAGTACAGCGGGACCCAAGCGGCCAGCCATGCGGTCCAGCCAACCTTCAGCCAGATCGGGATGCGACGTACCTTCACGATGCCAGTATGGGCGCAGGCGCGCTACCTGCGGGACGGGCGGACCCGCACGGGGGCCCGGGCGGGTCCATTCACGCGGGCCATGGCCGCGCTCCTGGCGTGTGCCCCAAAAGAGAGGGCGAGCGGCCCCACCGGGGGTACTCCCGGGCCGGCGAAGCCATCCTTAGCGTGAAGTCGAGACCGTGCGGACACCGGCGCGAGGCCGGGGGCGAGCGTGCGCCCACCACCGCCGGCCGGGGAGGGCCCATGCGTCGAAGCTTTCTCTTGGTTCCGAGTGTCGCCATCCTGCTCGGGGCCTGCGGCACCGAACCTTCCAGCTCCGCGGGGCCGGTCGCCTCGACCGAAGTGTCGGCCGAGGCCGGCTGCCGCGAGGGAGCCACCCTCCGGGTCATGACCCAGAACCTCTACCTGGGCGCGGACATCGTCCCGCTCGTCGACGCGCCGGCCGACCAGATCGTCCAGGCGTCGACGAAGCTGTGGGAGACGGTCCGGAGGACCCACTTCCCGGCGCGCGCCCAGGTCATCGCCGACGAGGTCCGGGCGAACCTCCCCGACGTCCTCGGCCTCCAGGAGGTGACCACCTGGCGGACGGGCGACCCGGTGGTGTGCGCGACCGGAAACCCGAACGACACCCAGGCCACGAAGGTCGCCTACGACTACCTCGCCATCCTGCTTCGCGCCCTCCGCGAGCGCGGTCTCGACTACGAGGTCGTGGCGCAGACCACCACGATGGACGCCGAGGTGTGCATCGGCGATCCCGCGAACCCGACCACGCTGAGCGACCTCCGGTACACGGACCATGACGTTCTGCTCGTCCGCCGAGGGGTGGCCTGGCGGACGCCCGCCGTGCCGCCCGCGGTTCCCGGCTTCGTCGCGGCGCCGATCGGTCCGGGCCCCGGCGACCTGAACGGCGGGGTGTACGCGGCGGCGCTGACCGGCGAACCGGTTCCCGCCACGGCCTGCTTCCTCCTCGCCGGGAACACCGACCCGGCCACGGCGGTGTGCTCCTACCGGGGCTGGACGGAGACCGAGGTCCGCAAGGGCGGGCAGTGGGTGAGGATCTTCGAGTCGCACCCGGAGGACTGGCTCGACACCCCGGCCGGGGTCCCGCAGTGGATCTTCCAGGGGCTGCAGGTGATCCAGCTCGTGGCCCTGCTCGACGGCGCCTATGCGGAAAGCCCGCTCCCGACGCTCGCCCTGGGGGACTTCAACGCCTACGTCACCCTCGCGGACAGGCCCCCGGTGTACGAGTACCTCATCGGCGACGGGGCGGACCTGGAGGCAGCGCTCGCCGCGCTGGTCGGCGGCCCGGTGACCCTGCCGCCGTCGCCGCTCGCCGACGCATGGACCGCGCTCCACCCCGGAGACCCCGGCTACACCTGGGGGTTCGACGAGCTCCTCTACACCGGGACCCTCTCCACCCGTCTCGACCTCGTGCTCGGCACGCCGGACCTCACGCCGCTCTTCATGAAGCGGGTGGGGACCTACAACCGCACCTGGGCCGGTCAGCACCCGTCGGACCACGCCGGGCTCGTTGCGATCTTCGCGGTTCCGTAGGTCGCGCCCCGGATCGCGATGGCGCTGGCTCCGCTACGGCAGGGCCGGCGCCTCGGCGATTCGCCGCCGCCCATCGGTGCTACCCTCCAGTCAAGGCGGGCCGAAGGGGTGGTCACCTGCGAGGCCTACGGGAGAAGTTCCTCGACGAGCTCATCGCGCTCCGGCTCCCCCTGCGCCAGGGCCCGAGGTGCCGGTAACGGAGGCGGACCTCGCGCCGCTGCCGGCGCCGGCGCGACGCTACTTCGGGTTCCGGGGGGACGTCGGGCGCCCTCGCGTCTGGTCGCTGCGGCTCGGATGGCAGGGGCGCTTCCTCCTCGGGGGCAGGTGGCGGGCCTGCGAGGCGTGGCAGTACAACACCGCGCTCGGCGTCGCCCGCATCTTCTACATGGGACTCACGGTCGGGTTCCTGCCGCTCGTGGGCCGGGACACCTACCTCGACGGGCAGGGGAGGATGATAGGCAGGGCGCTCGACCTCCTCCCGGTCGTGAGGGGAGCAGGGCCCGAGTTCGACATGGGCGAGCTCGTCACGTACTTGAACGACGCCATCCTCCTCGCGCCCCGGCCATGCTCCTCGACCCGAACGTGTCCTGGGCGGCGGTGGACGACCAGGCGTTCGACCTCGCGCTCTCCGACCGCGGCCGGACCGTCGAGGCGCGCGTGCTCGTGGACCCGGCCGGGGCCGTACGCGACCTCAGAACCGACGAACGTGTCTACTACCGAGCGCGCGACCGGACGACGGTCCGGACCCGGCCCGTGTCGGAGTGGGTCGACGTGGACGGCGTGAAGGTCCCCGGACGGGGACAGGCGGTCTGGCACCCGCCCGAGGGCACTCTCCCCTACGCGGACTTCCGGGTCGTGCCCGGCTCGCTCCGCCGAAACGTGGCGCCGGGCGAGTGACCCGGGGTGGCCGCCGGCGCGGCGTGACGCCCGCCCCCGCGGGCGCTACCATCGACGCGTGCGGGGCTTCGAGCCGTCCACCGCCTCCGGGCTTCCGCGGATCCTCGCCGCCGCCGCGGCGCTCGCCGCGTCGGCGCTCCTCGTGCTGCTCCAGGAGCTCGGCCAGCGGCTCCGCCGCGAGGAGCACCGGGCCTGGTGGGCAGGCAACGGGCGCGACGTGCTCAATCTCGCGGGGTTCGCGTCGATCGCGCTCTCGCTGCGGCTCTACGGTTTTCCCGGCCCCGCAGCCCTGCTCTTGGGCGGGGTGTTCACGCTCCTCACCTACGGCTCGTACGTCCTGTTCGCGGACGTCGCGCGCGTGCGGCACCCGCGCGCGCTCGCCGTCGCGAGCGGATGTCTGGTGGTCGGCCTCCTCCTCGCCTTCCCGGAGCCCGTTGCGTCCGTCCTCGGGAGGTTCGCCGGTGCGCTCTTCTCCGGGATTGGGGCGCGTGCGTCCGGCGTCAACGCAGAGTGACCTTGAACTCCAGCCACGCGGCCCCGCGGCTCACCTTGAGCTGCAGGAGCTGGTCCTTCGACAGGTTCAGCGCCCGCTGGAGCACGTGCGGCCCCACGACCATCTCGCCGTTCACGAAGGCGATGACGTCTCCTTGCTGCAGGAATTGTTGCAGATCGGCGCTCACCGAGCCCACGTAGATCCCGCCGGGGAGCCGCAGCTCGTCGTGGAGGAGTCGCGGGGTCGCGGAGGGATTGAAGTACTGGTACAGGGTCATCCGCGCCAGGTTGGCCTCGAGCGGGTCCATCGTGAGGAGCTGCTCGCGGAGGCTCCGCTTCCCGGGCGGGGAGTAGTCGAGACCGGCGGCGGGCAGCCAATCGCCTTCCACCGGGACCGCCTTGAGCGGCGGGGCGGTCAGCATGGGCTCGATCGCCTCCCACGCGGCCTGCACGAGGCGCCGGTTCAGCGCCGTGAGCTCCGGCAGGGGGTCGTAGTCCGGCCGGTTCTCGGGGGGCATGCCCGGGGCCTGGGCGGACAGCTCGAGGATGGTCTGCCCGGTGCCCCCGTCGACGACGGCGAGGTGCGCGACGTAGGTGACGTCCTCCGAGGAGGAGGCGAGAGTCCGGCCCTTCCCCTCGACGACGGCCGACCCCTGCGCCACGCGGCGCTCCGCCCATCCCCGGAAGACCAGGTAGCCGCGAGTGTCGAGCCCCCGCACGGCCAGAACCCGGGCGAGGTCCGTCGCGACGCGCGGGTCCGGGTCGCCGGGCCTGAGCACCGCGAACTCGTCGGGGCCGAACAGGAGCAGGCGCCCCTTCGAGGCGAGGAGCAGCACGGTGTCCATCGCCTTCTGGTAGCTGTGGACGGGCGGCTCGTCCCAGCGGAAGGCGTAGGGGTAGACCGCCGCCACGCGGGCGTTGATGGGAGCCTCGGGCAGGGAACGCTCCACGCGCACCTGCGACCCCGCCCCCGACGCGCAGGACGCGAGGGCGCAGGCCAGGGGGAGGAGGAGCGGCCGGTTCACCGGGGGGCATCTTACGCCCCCGCGCGACGACCCGCAGAAGTGAAGAGGGCCGCCGGCTGCGCCGGCGGCCCTCCGGGGAGTTCGGTGTGCTGCTGGAGCGGCCTTACATGCCCATGCCGCCCATGCCGCCCGGCATTCCGCCGCCGGCCGCCTCTTCCTTCTCCTTCGGCTTCTCGGCGATGAGGGCCATCGTGGTGAGCATCAGAGATGCCACGGAGGCCGCGTTCTGCAGCGCGGTCCGCGAGACCTTCGTCGGGTCGATGACGCCGGCCTTGACGAGGTCCTCGTACTCGCCGGTCGCCGCGTTGTAGCCGAAGTTCGTCTCCTTCGACTCCCGGACGCGGTTCACGACGATCGAGCCCTCGAGGCCTCCGTTCTCGGCGATCTGGCGCAGCGGCTCCTCGAGGGCGCGGCGGACGAGCTGGACGCCGAACTTCTCACCCTCGTCGACCTGGAGCTTGTCGAGGGACTTGAGGCTGCGCAGGTAGGCCACGCCGCCTCCGGGAACGATGCCCTCCTCGACCGCGGCGCGGGTCGCGTGGAGCGCGTCCTCGACGCGGGCCTTCTTCTCCTTCATCTCGGTCTCGGTCGCAGCGCCGACGTTGATGACGGCCACGCCGCCCACGAGCTTGGCGAGCCGCTCCTGGAGCTTCTCGCGGTCGTAGTCGCTCGTGGTCTCCTCGATCTGGGCGCGGATGGTCTTCACGCGGGCGGCGATGTCGTCCTTCTTGCCGGCCCCGTCGACGATGGTGGTGTTGTCCTTGTCCACCACGATCCGCTTGGCGCGGCCGAGGTCCTTGAGCGTCACCTGCTCGAGCTTCAGGCCGAGCTCCTCCGCGATCATCTTCCCGCCGGTGAGGATCGCGATGTCCTCGAGCATCGCCTTGCGGCGGTCCCCGAAGCCGGGTGCCTTGACGGCGGCGACGTGGAGCGTGCCGCGGAGCTTGTTCACGACGAGCGTCGCGAGAGCCTCGCCCTCGACGTCCTCGGCGATGATAAGCAGCGGCTTGCCGCCACGGGCCACCTGCTCGAGCAGCGGCAGGAGGTCCTTCATGTTGGAGATCTTCTTCTCGTTGATGAGGACGTAAGCGTCCTCGAGCTCGGCCTCCATGGCCTCGGGGTCGGTCACGAAGTACGGCGAGAGGTAGCCGCGGTCGAACTGCATGCCCTCCACCACCTCGAGGGTGGTGTCGAGGCCCTTGGCCTCCTCGACCGTGATCACGCCCTCCTTGCCGACCTTCTCCATGGCCTCGGCGATGATGTTGCCGATGGTCTCGTCGCCATTCGCGGAGATGATGCCGACCTGGGCGATCTCCTTCTGGCTGGCGGTGGCCTTGGAGAGCTTCTTCAGCTCGGCGACGACCGTCTCGACCGCCTTGTCGATGCCGCGCTTGATCTCCATCGGGTTGTGGCCCGCCGCGACGAGCTTCGAGCCCTCGCGGTAGATGGCCTGCGCGAGGACGGTTGCGGTGGTGGTCCCGTCGCCGGCCACGTCGGAGGTCTTGGAGGCGACCTCCTTCACCATCTGGGCGCCCATGTTCTCGAGCTTGTTCTCGAGCTCGATCTCCTTGGCGACGGTCACGCCATCCTTGGTGATCGTCGGGGAGCCGAAGCTCTTCTCGATGACGACGTTGCGGCCCTTGGGGCCGAGGGTCACCTTCACCGCGTCGGCCAGCACGTTGACGCCGCGAAGGATCGAGTCGCGCGCGATCTGGTCGAAGACGATTTGCTTGGCAGCCATGTCTCTTTGCTCCGATCGAAAGGGGGGTTACTTCTCGATGACGCCGAGGATGTCGTCCTCGCGCAGGATGAGATGCTCCTCGCCGTTGATCTTGACCTCGGTGCCGGCGTACTTGGAGAACAGGATCCGGTCGCCCGCCTTCACGTCGAGCGGGTGGACCTTGCCGTCCTCGCCGAGCTTGCCGTTGCCCGCGGCGACCACCTTCCCCTCGATCGGCTTCTCCTTCGCCGAGTCGGGGATGATGATGCCGCCCTTGGTCTTCTCCTCTTCCTCGACGCGCTTCACGATGACGCGGTCATGAAGGGGACGGATCTGCATACGCGTGCCTCCTTGCGGTCAATGCCGCCGCCCAGATGGGCTGCAGCGATAGAAGTCAGGTATCCGTGCCGTGGCAGTCGACACACCCGACTGCCAAAAGCGCCGGAAGCTTAATCAGCGCCCGCGGGCTGTCAAGCGCGGACTCGTATCCACAAGCTTTCGAATCAATTGACGTTTCATTCGAGCTCCTGGCACTTGCCCTGGCGGAGTGCTCGGGCATGGCGAGCGCCAGGCCCGTCCGACCGACAACTCAATGATTTCATGGATTTGAAACCCAACCGGCCCTTCTATACCCTCGTGGGTGTGGCGAGAACGGCGCGGGAGTACAGCAGAAAGGCGGAACGTGCCGATGCGCCGTGGAGGAGGACGCGCTTGAACCCGAACGACAGAGGCCCCCTTGTCCTCGATCAAACTCCCCAGGAGTTCTTCCGGGAGCTCGTCGCGGGAGCCATCGGCCACCGCCGGCTGAAGGTGCAGGAGCACACCGAGTTCTACCTCGTCAGCCTGCTCGCCCGCTTCCTCGCGCGCGACGAGCTGTTCGCGTCCGGGCCCGACGAGGCGGGCTGCGAGCCCCTCGCCCTCCTCCTGCTCCGGGCGCTCTCCGAGGGCAGGCAGCGCCGGTACCAGGGGCTCCGCCGGCTCGGCGACACCTCCCTGTTCGTGTCGGGGTTCTTCGGTGACTCGCTCGCCCGGTCCTCCGTGGACGTCGACTACTACATCGCGATGGGGGAGCGAGCCTACGACGCGCTGGCCGCATCGGCCGCCCCGGCAGCGGCCTCCGAAACCTTCGGCGAGCTCTCGCAGCGCTTCGAGCAGTTCGTCGACCTCTTCGCGGAGATCGCCGAGATGCAGGAGCTCCGCTCCAATCGGGGCCTGGTGCGCCTCTACGAGCGCTTCCTCCACACCGGCTCGGAGCGCGTCGCGCAGCAGCTCCGCGCGCGGGGCGTCGCCCTCTTCGCAGGCCCGAACTCGCGCGTGCTCAAGCACTGAGACGGCGCGACGGCCCATGGCGTCCCGGGTTCACGTCCGCAGCGCGCTCGCCGCCGCCCTCGGCTTTCTCCAGGACGAGATCGAGTCCATCAACGCCGTTCGCGCGCCACGGGTCCACCGCTTCCTCGTCGACCGCGACGCCGCGCGGGCGGTGGGCGCCGAGCCGCGCGCCGCGGAGGAGCTCCTCGTCGCCGGCGCCGAGGACGCCGTCGACGTGGGCCTCTTCCTCGACGACGAGGCGATGGCGGCGACCGCCGCGGCCGGCCTTCATCGCCGCGCGGCGCGATTGTTCGCCCGGAGGCGGCTCGACGGCGTCGCCTGCGTCGCCGAGGGCGTTTCGCACTTCGTCTATTTCGCCACCCGAGCCGAGGTGGACCGGCCCGTGTCGCTCCTCGAGCTCGAGGTGCAGGCGGAGGTGGACAAGTTCGCCCTCTTCGTCCTGCACCTGTGGCGGCGCGGGCGCAGGCGGCTGTCCTCGGCGCTCCGGCGGCGGCTGTTCGAGCGGGTGCGTTACCACCCGCACCTCGCCCCGGAAGAGCTAGAGCGCTATCGCACCGCCAACGGCCTCGCGGCGGGCTATGCGCGCTGGCTGGAGGGACGTTTCGTCGCCCGGGCGAACGCGGACGGACTCTTCCGCGAGCTGCGGTCAACCTACCGGCTCGGAGCCGGCGACAAGCTCGGCTACCTCGGATCGCGCGGCTAGCGCCGGGCGGCCCGCCGGCTCAACGAAGCGTGCGCGTCTGCCCGGCGGGCAGCGACGGCTTCTCGCGGTCGAACTTTCCGGCGAGCGCGTCGCGCACGGACCGGTCGAAGCGGACCTTGCCCGTCGCGATCTCGCGGAGCGACTGGACGGTGGGCTTGTTCTTCGTCGCCTGCAGGAGCGGCCGTGCGCCGGCCATGAGCTGGCGCGTGCGCTTCGTCGCGAGGAGCACCAGCGCGAACCGGTTCTCCACCATGGGGAGGCAGTCTTCCACTGTGACGCGTGCCATCTCTAGAGACCTTCCCTCGGCTCGTACCCGCGGCGGCCAACCCCGCGGCGGCGCGGCCCTGCGGCCGCAAGCGAGCGCACGACAATAAGTCCCCGCGCCTCCGAGATCAACCCCGAATTCCCCCGTCCGGGGCAGGGGGCCGGGCCAGGAGGGCGGGGTCGAGGGCCAGGACGGCCCGCGCGCTCGCCGGCAAGACGACCACCTCCGCGCCGGCGCGTGCGAAGAGCGTGTGGTCGAACGGGTTGTCGCCCCCGATCTCCAGCACGAGGGTTCGCCCGCCGTGGAGGGAGACGGACAGCCGCGCCCGTGGCGGGTCGAGCCCGAACCCCGCGAGCCCGCCGTCCGCTGCCGGGACGGTGGCGCGGCGCCGGAGAGCGGCGAGCCGCTCCAGGCACGCCTCGACCGCAGCCGGGTCCGCGGGAAGGCTCGGCCCCGCGGAGATCGTCCATCCCGCGCCCCCCCTCGCCAGCACGACATCGGCCGACGCGGTCGACAGCCGGACCTCTCGCACGTCGGCCGGGGAGAAGGGCAGGACCCGGTCGACCGACGCCCGGCGCCCGTGCTCCTCGCGCATCGGGCGCTCGACCGAGAGGAACGCCCACGCCACGAGCACGGCGAAGAGGGCCGCGAGGCCGGCCGCGAGGCCCGCGGTCCGGGTCCGGGCGCTCACCGCGACCTCCGCGCGAGCCAGACGGCGAGGCCCGCGACGAGGAGGGCCACGGGGACGACGTCGACGGCGACGAACTTGAGCGCGGAGACCTGGGCCTCGGTCACGGCGAGGCGCGAAGCCTCCCGGAGGCGGGGGCGTATCGTGAAGCGGTCGTCGCGCTCCGCGAGCCAGGCCACGGCCTGGCGGAAGAAGTCGAGGTTCCCGAGCAGCTGGACGTAGCCGTTCGAGAAGAAATCGGCGTCGCCGGCGACGATCGCCCGGGCCTCGTGGCGCTCCTTGGCCTCGACCGGCCACTCCACGGCCATGGCCACCGGGAGCGGCCCCACCTTCTTCCCCTCGGTGAGCTTGGCACCCGTCGTGAAGAGGGCGTGGATGTCCGTCTCCGCCCAGGCGGACTGCGCCGTGAGCGCGAGGGGGACGGGTCGCGCCCGGGCGCCGGTGAGCGCGACGAGCGACCGGGCCGTGGGGAAGACCACGCCCACGTCGGCGAGGGGCGCGCTCACCGGGTGGGCGGAGGAGGCGCGGAGGATGGGCGTGACCGGCGACCCGCCGACGAGGCGCGACAGCGGGTTCGGGTCGACGATCATGTCGTCGCCGGCCTCGATCCCGCACGCCTTGAGGACCGGGTCCAGGCCCGCGTCGACCTCTGGCTCGAGGAACAGGCCCAGGTGGCCCCCCCTGGCCAGGTAGCGCTGCAGGGCCTCCACCTCGGGATCGAGGAAGGGGCGCCGCGGGCCAGCGACGACCACGGCGTCCGCGTCCGCCGGGACCTCCCCGGCGCGCGCGAGGGCGACCCGCTCGACCGCGACGTTCTCCGACGCGAGCGCTTCCGTCGCGATCGAGTACCCCTGCCGGGACGCGTCGACGGGGGACGGCTCCCCGTGGCCTTCGGTGAAGTAGACGCGGCGCTTGCCGGGGTGGGACACGCGGAGGAGCGCGTTCGTGAGGGACTCCTCGTCGATCTCCCGCAGGCGCGCCTCCTCGCCGCCGGCGAGGACCACCACCCGGGGCCCGGCATCGGAGATGGAGTGCCGCTTCACGAGCTCCGGATTTCGGTACGGGTCGACCATCTGGAAGGAGAGGCGCGGCGAGAGCGCCGCGTAGCGCCGCAGGAGCGCCTCCGTCGGCGCGTGCCCCTCCTCGTCCTGGCGGTAGAAGGCCAGCACGCGGACGTCCGTGCCCAGCGAGCTGACGGTCCGGACCGTGTCCGGCGAGAGGGTGTGGATGCGGTTGCGGGTGAGGTCCAGGGTGAGGGGCCGCCGGTGGGCCACCCAGTTCACGACCCCGAGCGACCCCGCGACGAGGATCGCCGAGGCGAGCGTGAACGCCCCGAAGTGGGCGGCGCGGCCGGTGAAGAACCTCTTCAGGCCGCGGGGCTCGGAGAGCGCGAGCCCCGCCGCGAGCGCGGCGGCGCCGAGGCCGGCCTTGGCGAGGACGAGGCGCGCGTCGCCGAAGAGGAAGGTGACGAGCGTGCTCGCGAGGAGCACCACGCCGACGACCGAAAGGATGCGGGCGAGGAGCGCGCTGCGCATGGGTCAGGCCCAGCGCCGCGCCTCGACGGCGCGGTCCGCGAGGAAGAGCCCCAGGGCGGCGAGGGAGACGTAGTAGAGGACGTCCGCGAGGTCGATGCGCCCCTGGAGGAAGGAGGCGAGGTGCTCGGAGGCGGAAAGTGCCTCGGCCAGCCTCCGGAGCGGCTCCCCGGCGCCGATGGTGAACATCGTGGCCACCCACAGGCCGAGGAGAACGAGCAGGGCGAGCAGCGCCGCGACCACCGGCGTATCGGTGACGGCGGAGAAGAAGAGGCCGACCGCGAGTGCCATGCCCCCGAGCAGGAAGAGGCCCAAAAGTCCCGTCGCCACGGTCGGCCATTCCACGGCGCCCCCGCCGGAGGCCCCCGCGCCGAGGAGGGCGAGCAGCGCCGGATAGCTCGCGACGATGACCAGCGATGCCGCGAGCACGCAGAGGGCCGCCGCGAACTTCCCGAGGACGATCTCGACGGGACGGACCGGCGTCGTCATGAGCAGCTCGAACGTCGACGAGCGGACCTCCTCCGCGATGAGTCGCATGGAGAGGAACGGGGCGGTGATGAGCAGGAAGAGCGCCACCGATCCGAAGAGGCGCGCCACCACCATGTCGGTGAGGTTCATCCGGTCGAGCAGCCCGCTCGACTTCAGCTGGAGGGCGCGCGTGGCGAGGTAGCGGAAGCCCTCGAGCGCGCCCGCGAAGAACTGGGCGGAGAAGAACGCCACGACGACGAGCACCACCCAGGCCACCGGGGTGGTGAAGTAGACCGAGAGTTCCTTCCGGGCGATCCCCAGGGCGGCGCGCAAGGTGGCCTCCTAGACCCGGGCTGCCGGGGGGCCCACGATCTTCCCGTAGATCTCTTCGAGGAACGTGATGTCCTCCACGGTCACGCGACGGCCCGGAAGGTGCCGGGCGACGAGGCCCTCGAGGGTGTCGTGGTCGACGAGCCGCCCCCCGTTCAGGACGAGCACCTTCTGGCAGGTCATCGCCACCTCCGGAAGGATATGGGTCGACAGAAGCACGGTGTGACGTCCGGCGAAGGAGCGGATGAGGTCGCGGACCTCGCGGATCTGCAAGGGGTCGAGCCCGACCGTGGGCTCGTCGAGCACGAGCACGTCCGGGTCCCCGAGGAGGGCCTGGGCGAGGCCGACCCTCTGGCGGTAGCCCTTGGAGAGGTTCGCGAGCAGCCGCCCGAGCACGTCCGCGACACCGGTGCGGGTCGCGACGCGCTCGACCTCGTCGGGCGCGGACCGCCGCGGCAGCCCCTTCAGGTCGCAGACGAAGCGGAGGTACCCGCGGACCGTCATCGCGTCGTAGAGCGGGGGCGTCTCCGGCAGGTAGCCCACGCGGCGCTTCACCTCGAGCGGCCTCTCGAAGACGTCGAATCCGGCGATCCGCGCCGTTCCGGCCGTGGCGGGCAGGTATCCGGTGAGGACCCGCATGGTGGTGGTCTTGCCGGCGCCGTTCGGCCCGAGAAGGCCCACGATCTCGCCCTTGCCCACGGTGAAGGAGAGCTCGTCGACCGCGACGACGTCGCGGTAGCGCTTGGTGAGGCCCCGCACCTCGATCATCCGCCGCTCCTTCAGCCGGGTGGCCGGAGGATGTATTCGAGGTCCAGGGCTGTCAAGGAAGGGGCTGCGGGCGCCCGTCCCCGGGCCGCGTGCTACTCTGCGCGGCGTGCCGATGGTGGTCCAGAAGTTCGGCGGGTCGTCCGTCGCCGACCCAGAGAAGGTGCGCCTCGTCGCGGAACGCGTCGCGAGGACGCGGGAGGCGGGTCTCGACGTGTGCGTAGTGGTGTCGGCGATGGGCAAGACCACGGACGACCTCATCGCGCTCGCCAAGCGCGTCTCCCCGAACCCTCCCCGCCGCGAGCTCGACATGCTCCTCACCGCCGGGGAGCGGATCTCCATGGCGCTGCTCGCGATGGCGCTCGAGGAGCGCGGCGTGGCGGCGGTGAGCTTCACCGGGAGCCAGGCGGGCATCCTGACGGACGACCGCCACGCCGCGGCCCGCATCGTCGAGGTCCGGCCGGTCCGGGTGCTCGAGGAGCTCGGGAGGGGGAAGGTGGTGATCGTGGCCGGCTTCCAGGGGGTGTCGGCCCGCCGCGAGGTCACCACGCTCGGCCGGGGCGGGTCGGACACGACGGCGGTGGCGCTCGCGGCGGCCCTCGGGGCCGACTGCGAGATCTACTCGGATGTGGACGGGGTCTACACCGCCGACCCGAGGGTGGTCGCGTCCCCGCGGCGGCTCGAGGAGGTCTCCTACGAGGAGATGCAGGAACTGGCGCGGGCGGGCGCGAAGGTCCTGAACGCCGACGCGGTCGAGTTCGCGCGCGAGCGCGGGATCGCCATCCACGCTCGTGCCACCGCCGGGTCGCCTGCCGAGACGGTGGTCCGCGGGCACGCCTCCACGGGGGGGCGCGTGGCGGGCGTGACGAGCCAGGTCCGGCTCGCCCTCGTGAGCGTCCCGGTGGCGGAGCTCGCGGGGACGCTCGAGATGCTCGAGCGCCGGGAGGCCGTTCCCGCGGACGTGCTCGCACACGGCGGGAGGGCGTTCCTGTCGCTCCCGCTCGACAACGTCCACGACTGGGGAGCCGCCAGGGCGGATCTGCATGCCGCGGCGCCCGGGGTGGCGGTGGAGGACACCGGGACGGCATCCGTCTCGGTCGTGGGCACCCGTGCCGGCACGGGCCCGGGCCTGCTTCGCGACGTGATCGCCGCGATCCGGGATCTGGGCGAGGAACCGCGCGCGGTGCTGGCGGGGCCGCTGCGGGTGACGGCGTGGTGCAGCGCCGCGGCGGCGCCGGACGCGGTGCGGACCCTGCACGCCCGGCTCATCGAGACGGCGTGACGGTTCAGCGCCAGAAGCTGCCGCGCCCCGGCTCGGCGTCCTTGCGGTAGTCGGGGCCGTCCACCGCCACGAAGTCGCACATCTCGTTGAGCCGCGAGTAGATCCGCTGGCCGACGCGTTCCTCGAGGCTCAGCACCTCCGCGTCCCGCTGGAAGTCGCGCGAGGCCGTGGCCACCATCCGCCCGGGCTGCGACGGCACGGGCTGGGGATCGCGGGGGTAGTTGGTCGCGAACAGGGTCGTCAGCCCGGCGTTGTACCGGCGGCTGATGAGCTCGTCGAGCATCGACCGCTCCCACTCCGTGCCGCGCTCCTTGCCGAGCTCGTCGATGGCGAGCACCGGCACGCCGGCGAGAGGCCCGAGGATCTCCATGTGGCCGCGGCTCGTGGAGAAGCCGGCGCGGATGTCGGAGAGGAGCAGCATGAACTCGACGTAGCGGCAGGAGACCCCCTTCTCGAGGGCCAGGTAGCGGAGCGTGGCCGCGAGCAGGTGCGTCTTCCCGCATCCGGGCTTGCCGTGGAGGAGGACGCCCCGGCTCGGGCGATCGGTCCGCATCTGCTTCGCGAAGGTCTCGCAGGCGGACTTGGCGCGGGCCTGCTGTTGCGACCAGGGGCGGAAGGTCTCGAAGCTCGCGCGGGCGAGGGCGGCGGGGATCCCGACCGCGTTGAAGGTCGCGATGCGCTGGTCCAGGTGGCGGCAGCTGCAGATCTGGGCCACCCGCGACTCGCCGGTCGTGACCATCACGTAGCCCGACTCGCCGCAGCGGGGGCACGCCTGCTGGCAGGCGCAGCGGCGCGCGCGCGCCGGCGCACCGACGACCTGGTCCACGACGTACCCGGCGCCCGCGCACTCGGCGCAGGCGGCGGGACTCTCTCCGGCGGCCGGCATGAGGCGAAGGAGTCTACACGGTCCCGCGCAGGCAGAGTACCCCGGCCCTGCGCGCGGCCTCGAAGAGGTGGGAACGCAGGGTCTCCCGGTAGGCCGAGCGCCGGGCGCGGCGCGACCGGTCCCCCGCGAGCAGGCGGCAGCGAGGCCCGAGCGCGGACCGCTCGGCCCGAGAGAGGGAGGCGAGCCAGCGAGCGAGCAGACGGTCGTCGGCCGCACGCAGCGCGCGCTCCGCCTCGCGCAGGTCGGCTGGCTCGGCCGGCAGGTGGGCCGCGACCTCCAGGTAGGCGGCCCGTCGCATGCCGATGCTCGCGGCGGCGGCCTCCGCGAGCCGGAGGCGCGCCTGCGCGAGCCTCGCCGCTGCCGCTGGCGCCTCCGCACCGGGGGGGAGGCTCTCTCCCACGCGTCCCTCCTTGTAGGCGCGCCACTCCTCCTCGACGTAGCCGCGCAGCGCCCGCAGGGACCGCTGCGGTCCGGCGCCGGGGGGGCGCCGCTCGTCCAGCTCCTCGAAGCCCCGCCGCAGCCCGCGGCAGACGACCGCCGCCGGGACGCCCCGCCGCTCCCACTCGGCCACCAGCTGGTCGTCGAGCGGCGAGAGGAGCAGCCCCGCCCCGCGCAGCTGCAGGAAGTACTCGGAGACGACGGCGCGGTAGGACAGGGCGTCGGAGGGGATCTGGGACACCGCGGCTCCGTGGCCGCCGGCGCGGCGCTCCGCGCGGCGAGACAAACCCCGGGCAGCCGGCCCGGGCGGCCGCAGTCTAACCCCGCACCCCCACAGGCCGGGGCCTTCAGGCCCGGATCGCGGCGAGGACCTCCCGCGCGGACTGGAAGCGGTCCGCCGGGTCCTTGCGCAGGAGCCGCTCGGCGGCCGCGACCATGCGCGCGTCGGCCCCGGCATTGATCTCCCGGATGGGCCGGGGGTCGCTCGTCGTGATCTCGCGCCAGAGGTCGGCGGGAACCTGCGAGCTGAACGGCGGCCGCCCGGCGAGCAGTTCGTAGACGATGACGCCCAGGCTCCACAGGTCCGCCCGGCAGTCGACGGCCTGCCCCGAGGCCTGCTCCGGCGCCATGTAGCGGTAGGTGCCGACGACGCGCCCGGACAGCGTGAGCGCATTCGGGTCGACGAGCGACTTGACGAGCCCGAAGTCCATGATGCGCGCGCGCCGGTTGTCGTCGACCATGATGTTCGAAGGCTTGAGGTCCCGGTGCACGAAGCCGCGGGAGTGGACGTACGCGAGCGCCTCGAGGACCTCGCCGAGCGCCGCCCGCATCCGCGCCACCCGCTCCGGGCCGTTCAGGTGCCTGGCGAGGGTCTCGGAGGGCGGCCCCCAGTCGGGAGACAGCGCCTCGGGAAGGCCGTCGGGACCCTCGCCTCCGCCGGCGCTCGTCCCGAAGGGCGCGGATGGATCGGGGTCGGTCTCCGGCTCTTCCATCATGTCCGCGAAGGCCAGGATGTCGTCGACTCCGCTTCGCGGCGCATCGGCCGGCGGCAAGAGCCCGTCGGTCGCCGGCTCGAGCGACCAGGCCTGCAGGTCGAACACCCCCACGCCGGCCGACTCGCTCGCCGACGCCCCCGGGCCGGGGAGTGGGTGGACCGGGGCTCCGGGGAACGGGGCGAGGTACGTCCGAAGGTCGAGGCCCTCGACGAGTTCCATCGCCAGCCACGAGTACCCCTCGGCGACGCCCGCCTCGTAGACGCGCACGACGTTCGGATGCTGCAACGCCTGGAGGGCCTCGAACTCGCGAGCGAGCCGCCGCGCCGCGGTGGGCTCGACCGCCGGGGCCGGTCCGAGGAGCTTCACCGCCGCGGCCGCTCCGGTACGGCGGTGCCGGGCGCGATAGACGGTCCCGATGCCTCCCCGCCCGATGACGGACAGGACCTCCCAGGAGCCGACGTACCGCGGGGGCACGAGAAAAGCATAGGAGGCCGCCACCGCAGGGGTCAAACCGGGGCTCCCACCGGTCGCATTCCGAGCGTGTTATAAGCCCGCGCGTGGCCGACCGGACCCTCGTCGAGTGGCTGGAGGAGCGCGTGCGCCAGCGTCCGCTTCCCCGGCACGTGGCGATCATCATGGACGGCAACGGTCGCTGGGCCGAGGCGCGCGGGCTGCCGCGCGTCGAGGGCCACCGCGCCGGCTCCGAGTCGGTCCGCTCGGTCACCCGCCAGGCGCGGAAGCTGGGGCTCGAGGCCCTGACCCTCTACGCCTTCAGCGCACAGAACTGGGCGCGCCCCGACGAGGAGGTGGCGGCGCTCATGCAGCTCCTCGCCGAGTATCTCGACTCCGAGCGCGCGGAGATCATGGAGAACGGCATCCGGCTCAACACGATCGGCGAGGTCGAGCGGCTGCCCGGTTTCGTGCGGAAGAGGCTCGACGCGGTGAAGCGGGACTCGGCGAGGAACGCGCGCATGATCCTCACGCTCGCGCTCTCGTACGGGGGGAGGGAGGAGATCGTGCACGCGGCCCGGGCGGCGCGGGCGCTCCCCGAGCTCGATGCGGCGGCGCTCGAGGCGTCGTTGTGGACCGCCGGCCTCCCCGAGCTCGACCTGGTCGTCCGCACGAGCGGCGAGCAGCGGATCTCCAACTTCCTCCTCTGGCAGGCGGCCTACGCGGAGCTCCACTTCACCGAGGTCCTCTGGCCGGACTTCCGGGAGCTCGAGCTCCTCGCGTCCGTGGCCGAGTTCCAGACCCGCCAGAGGCGGTTCGGGCTGACCGCCGCCCAGGTCGGTCAGCGCTAAGGGGGGGCATGCGCGAGCAGAACCGCAACCTCGCCATCCGGATCGCGACCGCGCTCGTCCTCTTCCCCTTCGCGGTCTGGGTCACCTGGCTCGGCGGCCTCGCCTTCACGCTGCTCGTCGCCGTCGTCGCCGCCATCTCCGCCACCGAGCTCGTCCTCATGTTCGAGCGGAGGATGCGCGCCACTGGCCTGCTCGGCGTGGCCGGCGCGGCGCTGTTGCCGCTCGTCGTCTGGCACGCCTCGCGAGGCGGCGGGGCGCCGCCCCCGGGGTGGGTCGGGCTCGCGGTGGCCTTCGCGTCCATCGCGCTGCTTGTCACCGCCATGCTCCAGGGCGGCCCGCTCGAGGAGGCCCCGCGCTCGGCGGCGATGAGCGCCCTGGCGTGGGCCTACGCCGGGGTCCTGCCCGCCAGCGTGGTCTGGGTGCGGCTCCACTACGGCTGGCAGTGGGTGATCCTCCTCTTCGTCGTGGGCTGGGGGAACGACACGCTCGCCTACTTCGCCGGGCGCTTCCTGGGTCGGCACAAGCTCGCCGAGCGCATCTCCCCGAAGAAGACGTGGGAGGGGGTCGCGGGCGGTACGGCGGGGAGCCTCGCCGGGGCCTTCGCCGTGAAGGCGCTGTTCCTGCCGGCGCTCCACCCCGTCGCGTGCGTGGCCGTGGGCCTGGGGGGGGCGGTCCTCGCGCCTCTCGGGGACCTGTCGGAGTCCATGCTGAAGCGAGCGGCGGGCGTGAAGGACTCGGGGCGGCTCGTCCCCGGGCACGGGGGGCTGCTCGACCGAATCGACGCCGTCCTCTTCGTCGCCCCCTGGATCGGCGCCTGCGCGCTGTGGTGGCTCCGTTGAAGCGCGTCGCCGTCCTCGGCTCCACCGGGTCCATCGGGGTGCAGACCCTGGACGTGGTGGCGCGATCGCCCGGGCGGTTCGAGGTGGTGGGGCTCGCGGCGGGACGGAACGCGGCGCGCCTCGCCGAGCAGGTGCGCGCCTTCCGGCCGCGCGTGGTCGCGGTGGGCACCGCGGAGGCAGCGCGGGAGCTTCGGGGCCTCCTCGGACGGGCGGCCCCGGAGGTCCTGGTGGGGGACGAGGGCACCGTCGCGGTCGCGACGCTTCCCGAGGCGGACTTCGTGGTCGCCGCCATCTCCGGAGGCGCCGGGTTGCGCTCCACCGCCGCGGCGGTCGAGGCGGGCAAGGGGGTCGGCCTCGCGAACAAGGAGTCGCTCGTACTCGCGGGCGAGCTCGTCATGGCGGCGGTCCGGCGGGGTGGGGTGCCCATCCTCCCCGTCGACAGCGAGCACAGCGCGATCTTCCAGTCGCTCGCCGGCCACAACCGGGACGAGGTCCGCCGGCTCATCCTGACCGCGTCGGGCGGGCCGCTTCGCACGCTTCCCACGGAGCGGCTGCGGGACGTGACCCCGCAAGAGGCCCTGCGGCACCCCAACTGGGCGATGGGCGACAAGATCACCATCGACTCGGCCACGTTGATGAACAAGGGGCTCGAGGTGATCGAGGCGCGCTGGCTGTTCGACATCGAGCCCGGCCGGATCGACATCCTCGTCCACCCCGAGTCCATCGTGCACTCCATGGTCGAGTACGTGGACGGTCAGGTGGTGGCCCAGCTCGGCGTCTCGGACATGCGGGGGCCGATCAGCTACGCGCTCGCCCACCCGTCCCGGCTCGCGCTCGACCTGAAGCCGCTCGACCTGGCGCGCGTGGGGCGGCTCACCTTCGAGGCACCCGACCCGGAGCGCTTCCCGGCCTATCGCCTCGCCTACCACGCGCTCGAGATGGGAGGGACCGCGCCAGCGGCCCTGTCCGGAGCCGACGAGGCGGCCGTGGCAGCCTTTCTCTCGGGCCGCTGCGGCTTCGCCGACATCTCCCGGCTGTGCGCCGAGGTGCTCGAGGCGCATACCCCGGAGACCCTCCTGTCCGTCGATCAGGCCATCTCCGCGAGCGAGCGGGGGAAGGCCGAGGTCGAGCGCCTCCTCGGCTAGGGAGCGTCTCCGGGAATCCCCCTGCGCGCCGGGCGTTTCCGGGCTAGAACCCAGTTTCACGCCCCGGTGGGACCGCCGCGGCGGGGAGCGGATAGATGGCGAGCGACCTCCTCCTCAAGATCGGATCGATCGTCCTCCTCCTCGGAGGCCTGATCTTCGTCCACGAGCTCGGCCACTACCTCGCCGCCAAGGCGGTCGGGGTGCGGGTGCTCAAGTTCTCGATCGGTTTCGGCCCCCGACTCTTCGGCTGGAAGCGGGCGGGAACCGACTACGTCGTCTCGGCGCTCCCCCTCGGAGGGTACGTCAAGATGGCGGGCGACGACCCGGGCGAGGAGCTCGCGCCCGAGGATCGCGGGAAGGGCTTCCTCGAGCAGCGTCCCTGGAAGCGATTCGTGATCGCGCTCGCCGGACCGGCCGCGAACCTCGTCTTCCCGGTGGCCATCTACTTCGCCCTCGGGCTCGCTCAGAACGGCTCGCTGGTGCCGGCGGCGACGCTCGGCACCGTCGCCCCGGGCTCCCCCGCCGAGAAGGCGGGCCTCGCGGCGGGGGACCGGGTGAAGTCGGTCAAGCTGCCGGGCGGCCGGGAGGTCCCGGTCCGCTACTTCTCGGACCTCCGCCAGATCGTCGGTCCGCGGCCCGGGGACCGGCTCGAGTTCGCCATCGAGCGCGGCGACCGCTCGCTCGTCGTTCCGGTCGTCCCGGCCGCCGAGCGGGAGGTGAGCCCGCTCGAGACCACGGTTCGGGGCGTGATCGGCGTCACGCCCGCCTTCCCGCCCGCCGTGGTGGCCCCGGAGTTCCCGGGTTCGGCGGGCCCGCTCAAGCCCTTCGACCTCGTCGTGAAGGCGGGCGGGAGACCCGTGCGCCACATGGGCGAGCTCTCGTGGGTCCTCGACGCGGCTGCGTGCGCCCCGGTGGATCTGGAGGTCCTGCGCGAGCGCCCCGTGGAGGAGCCCGGGGTGGCCGTGTCGAGCTACGACCCGGTGCGGCTGGAGCGCGTCCCGACCTGCGTCGGCGGCCACCGGTCCCTCGCGGCCGCGGATCCCACCGTCTCCGCCTTCGTGGCCGAGGTCGGGCCGGGGAGTCCGGCCGCGCGGGCCGGGCTCGTCCGCGGCGATCGCATCACGGCGGTGAACGGGCGCCCGGTCCAATCGTTCCGGGAGCTGAACCAGCTCGCTCCGGAATTCCTCGCCGGCGCACCGGTGCGGCTCGAGCTCGCCGGAGGGCGCTCGGTGGAGCTGGTGCCGGCCGAGGAGGAGTACCGGGACGAGCTCACGCGGGAGGCGAAGAAGCGCGTCGCGCTCGGGTTCTTCCCGGAGCAGCGCTCCGCGGTGCTGCCCCGCGCCCTCCTCGCCGAGGAGGCGCGCATGTCCGTGGGGCCCGGCGAGGCCCTGTCCGCGGCCGTCGGCCACCTCGTCGAGGTCGTCCGTCTCACCGCGCTCGGGATCGCGCGGATCGTCTCCGGGGACATCAGCTTCAAGACGGTGGGAGGGCCCATCATGCTCTTCTCCATCGCCGCGCAGGCCGCGCAGGAGGGATGGGAGAGCTTCCTCTTCAAGATGGCGCTCATCAGCGTGAACCTGGGGCTCATGAACCTGCTCCCCATCCCGGTCCTCGACGGCGGGCACATCGCCGCCACCGCGGTCGAGGCGGTCACGCGGCGCCCGCTCTCGCTGCGCGCCCGCGAGGTCGCGAACCTCGTCGGCATCCTGTTGCTCGTGTTCCTCATGATCTCCGTCTTCAAGAACGACATCGTCCGGCTCGTCGGGTAGCGAGCCGGTCCGCCACATGCTCCTCGCCGCGGTCGACACCTCCACGTTGACGCTCTCCTGCGCCGTGCTCGAGGTCGGAGATGCGGAGCCCGTGGTCCTCGCGACCCGGACCGACCGGCCGACGGGCGCGACGGGAGGACACGGCGCTCGGCTCCCCGGTGCCCTCGTCGAGGTTCTCGAGCCCCTGGGCAAGACCGTGCGCGACGTGGACGCCTGGGCCGTGGGGCTCGGGCCGGGGTCCTTCACCGGCCTCCGCATCGGCCTCGCCACGTGGAAGGGGCTCGCCTACGCCAACCGGCGTCCCATCGCCGGCGCGTCGAGCCTGGCGGCGATGGCGCTCGATGCGTCGCTGCGCGCGCCGGAGGGGACGCTGCTCGTACCGCTCCTCGACGCCAAGAAGGGCGAGGTCTACGCCGGCTTCTATCGCGGCACCGCGCGGGGGGTCGAGGCCGTGCTCCCGGAGGCGGCGCTCCCGCCCGGACTGGTGGCAGCGCGGGTCGCCGGAGTCGGGCCCGCGCTCGCCTTCGGCGAGGGATATGCCGCCTTCCGCCCCGAGCTCACCCCGATTCCGGAGCTCGACGGAGGGCCGGCGACGCCGTCGGCCGAGGCGGTGGCCCGCCTCGTCGCGCCGCGGCTCGGAGCCTTCGAAGAGGCGGCGCTCTTCGCGCTCGAGCCGCATTACGTGCGCCCGAGCGAGGCGGAGGTCAGGTTCCCCCACGGGCTCGTGCCCGCGCCGCGTCCCGAGAGGTGATCGAGGTGGATCGCGCCGTCCTTCGACCCCCTGCGGCCCGTTCGGGCTGGCTCGTGCTCGCCGGCGCCGGTGCCGGCCTGGCCGTCGCCATGCCCTTCGGGGTCCCGCCGCTCCTCGCGGGCCTCTTCGGCGCCGCGGCGGCGGGTCTCACCCTGGCCGTCCGGCAGCTGGCCGGCCTCCGGGTGATCGCCGACGAGCGAGGGCTGGAGGTGCTCGGCGGCGGCACCGGGTTCGCGGCGCCGTGGGAACAGCTGCGCGTCGGCCACGGACTCGTGGAGCGGCGCGACGGGGCGCTGCAGCGCTACGTCGTCGTGGCGGACGCAGCCGGCCGGAGCTTCGCGTTCGCCGAGATGGGGGGTGGCGCGGCGGCCACTCCGGTCCGGGGCGCCGACGGTCGCCCGGTCGACGTCGTCGACCTGCGCGAGGCGGCGCTGCTCCTCGGTCTGGTCGTTCAACGGGTACCGGCGCTGGAACTCCTGCCGGAATCCATGCGCGCGCCGGCGGCCGCGCCCGACGTGCCGGCCGGTCTCCTCCCCGCGCCGCCGCCCGGCGCGCCCCGGCCGGTCGAGCGGCGGGCGGGGCTCTGGGGAATGCTTGCGGCGCTGGGGTCGAAGATCGCGAGCGCCGCGGGGAAGGTCGGCGCGGGGGCGATCAAGGCGGCCAAGACCGCGAGCCTGCCCTGGATGGCCGCATCGGCGGCCACCTACTCCATCCTCTTCTCCTGGAAGTTCGCCCTCGCCATCATGGTGCAGCTGTTCGTGCACGAGTACGGCCACGTGCACGCGATGCGGCGCACGGGCATGCGCGTGCGCGGCATGTACTTCGTGCCGTTCGTCGGGGCGCTCGCCGTGACCGACGACGCCTTCCGCTCCAGGCGCCAGCAGGTGTACGTGGCGCTCACCGGGCCGATCTGGGGCTCTGCGCTCGCCGTGGCCCCGGCGGCGCTCTATGCCTGGACGGGAGAGCCGTCCTGGGCGGCGGTGGCCGCGTGGTGGGCGCTCATCAACCTCTTCAACCTCCTGCCCATCGCGCCGCTCGACGGGGGCCGCGCCATGCAGGCCCTCGCCTTCTCGTTCTCGTCGAACCTGGGCGTGGCGGTCTCCGTGCTCGGGCTCTTCGGGGCGGTGGCCCTGGGCGCGTCGCTCGGCTTCTCGCTCCTCTGGCTCGTCGCGCTGCTCGGCACGCTGGAGCTGGTGGCCGAGTCGCAGGCGCGCGCGGGGGGGAGGCTCCTGCGGCTGTTGCCCGAGCCCGATCGCTTCGGACCGGCGCACTGGGTGTACCTGCGAGCCGCGGCCGGCGTGCCCCCGGGCACGCGGTCCGAGCCCTTCTTCCTGCGCCAGATCGCGAACCAGGAGCGCGCGGCGCGCGCCGCTCCGATGGGCCGGGGCGAGGCGATTCGCTGGGGCGTCGCCTACGCGGGCCTCGCCGCCGCGCTGCTCGTCGCGCTCTGGCTGCTGCGGCACGTGCCAGGCGCGAGCGCGGCGGCCGGGGTCCTGACCTAGGGGGGACACGATGCGTGTCTTCATCACCGGTGCCACCGGCCTCTTGGGCCGCGCGTTGTCGGCATCCCTCGCGGGCGCCGGTCACGAGGTCCTGGCCCTGTCCCGCAGCGGGGGGTCGCGGGCGGGGCTTGCCCCGGGTGTTCGACTCGTCCAGGGCGACCCGACGGCACCGGGCCCCTGGCTCGACGAGCTCGCCGGCTGCGACGCTTGTGTCAACCTGGCCGGGGAGAGCCTGGCCGCCGGGCGCTGGACCGCCGAGCGCAAGCGCGCCATCCGCTCGAGCCGGGTCGACACCACCCGGAACCTGGCGCGGCGCATCGCCGAGGGCGGACCCTCCGTGCTCGTCTCCGGCAGCGCGATCGGGATCTACGGGGACCGCGGCGACGAGGAGCTCGACGAGGACTCGTCGCCGGGGGACGACTTCCTCGCCGGCCTCGCCCGTGAGTGGGAGGAGGCGGCGGCGCCCGCCACCCGGAGGGCGCGGGTGGTGCTCCTGCGTACCGGCATCGTCCTCGCCCGGGACGGCGGGGCGCTGCCGCGCCTCGCCCAGCCCTTCCGCCTGTTCGCGGGCGGCCCGATGGGTGGGGGTGACTTCTGGCAGTCGTGGATCCACGTGGACGACGAGATTGGCCTCCTCCGTTTCGCCCTCGAGGACCGCCGCGTCTCGGGGGCGCTCGTCGCCACGGCGCCGGCCCCCGTGCGGAACCGGGACTTCGCGCACTCCCTCGGCCGGGTGCTCGGGCGCCCGAGCTCCCTGCCCACGCCCGCCGTCGCCCTGCGCGCGGCGCTCGGCGAGATGGCCGGCGTGGTGGTCTCCAGCCAGCGGGTGCTTCCCCGCAAGGCGCTCGCGCTCGGCTACGATTTCCGCTGGCCGGCGCTCGAGCCGGCGCTCCGGGACCTTCTCGGAGAGCCCGCTCGCGGGCCAGGGTAGAATCCCCCGCCCGTCCGAAGGAGTGCGCATGGCCCCCCGTCCACTCAGGCTCGCGGTCGTCGGCGCCACCGGCGCCGTGGGGACCGCGGTGCTCGAGGAGCTCGAGGAGGGGTCGCAACCCCTCGCGGAGCTCCGGCTGTTCGCCTCTCCCCGGTCCGAGGACCGGACGGTTGGCTTCCGCGGGGACGAGCTCGAGGTGGAGCCGCTCGGCGAGAAGTCGTTCCGGGCACTCGACGCGGCCATCTTCGCCGCCCCGCCGGCGGTGGCGCGGGAGTGGGCCCCGAAGGCCTTCGCGGACGGGTGCCTCGCCGTGGACGCGTCCCCGGCCTTTCGCGGCGACCCCAAGGTCCCGCTTGTCCTCGTCGACGTGAACCCCGAGGCGCTCGCCGCGCCGCCGCCGGCGGGGATCGTGGCCTGCCCCTCGGGGCCGGTGGCGGTGCTCGCCCCCGCGCTCGCCCCGCTGCACCGCTTCGCCGGGCTCGAGCGGATCGCCGCCATTGTGTTCTTCTCGGCCTCGGGGAGCGGGCGCGACGGCGTGCGCCAGCTCGAATCGGAGGTGGTCGCGCTCCTGAACGGAGAGGAGCCGGAGCCATCGGACCTGTCGCACCGCCTGGGCTTCAACCTCGTGCCGCAGGTCGGGGAGCCGGTCCCCGGCGGGCACACTTCGGAGGAGCAGTCCATCCGTTCCGAGCTCGGCCGGCTGCTCGGTGCGCCCGACCTGAAGGTTTCGGCCACCGTGGTGCGGGTCCCCGTGTTCTACGCGCACGGCGTCGCCGCGAGTCTCCGCACCGCCCGCAAGCTCGCGCCCGACGAGGCGCGTGCGCTCCTGAGGGAGGCCCGGGGAGTGAAGGTGGTCGACGCGCTGGGCGAGCGCGTCTACCCCATGCCGATGCTCGTCGTGAACGACGACGCGGTGCTCGTGGGCCGCATCCGGGAGGACCCCTCCGAGGAGCGCGGCCTCGACCTGTTCGCGGTCGCCGACAACGTGCGGCGCGGTGCGGCCGTCAACGCCCTGCAAATCGCGAGGCTCGTCTGCGACCGCAGGGAAGCGTCCGGCCCCATCCACTGACAATTTGGCAGGCGCGCCAACCGGCACGCCCGCCCTTTGCCAAAAAGTCGTGAGGCGCTCGCTCGGGGTGCGGCTCGCCTCGCGCCGGGCCGGAAATGCCAAGGCGCCAAGGGGGTTTTTGTGTGAATCGGAGCTTGCCTCGGTGGCCTCCTGCTTGCAGAATCACCTCGCCCATGCGTCGCCGACTCGCTCGACTGCTGTCGTTGCTGCTCCTGACGACGGGAACCGCGCTTGGCCAGACCTCGACCGGCTCGGTCTCCGCGAGCGCGTCGGACCAGCCCTCGTTGACCAACATGACGGGCCGGAGCGGCTGCCAGTCCAGCACGACGACGGCGACTTGGAACTGGACCTCTTCCGCGACTCCGTCGACGGGCGACACGTACCGCCTCGCCGTCTACTCGAGCTCGAGCGGCTGCAGCTCGACCGTCCCCGCGCTCGGGACGAGCAACGCGGTGCTGAACAGCGACGTGCTGGCGACGCCCGGGGTCGCGACCGGGAGCTACACCCCGGTGTCGGTGAGCCAGATGGCGTCTGCGGGAGGAGTCACCAACTGTGACTACGCCTACGACCAAACCGTGGCGATGTGCGTCTACATCATCTACGCGAGCGGAACCACGCCCGCGCTGGTCGCGACGGGCACGTTCAACTTCCAGCTCGCGATTCCTCCGGCCCCGGTGATCAACTCCGCGAGCCCGGAGACCTCGTCGATCTCCGTGAACGTGTCGGCGGGCAGCCAGACCGACGCGAACCACCAGGCGACGAGCGGCGTCACCATCGAAGTGCTTTGTTACCCGGCGACGACCGGCAGCTCCGGGTCCCTGACCTGTCCGACACCCGGGTCCGGGACGCCCGTAACCGGCAACCCCGGTAACATCACCTGCGGGGGGCTCACGAACTTCACCCCGTACTGCATCCAGGCGACGGGCGTGAGCCAGGCCGGGAACGAGAGCGACGTTCACACGACCTACCCGTACACGGTCACCCCGGAGCCCTTCCTGAGCTTCTGGCAGGTGTACAAGACCGACGGCGGCGTGGAGAACGGCGGGTGCAGCACCGGAGGTGCAGGTGCGATCGCCCCCGCGCTCGTCGCGATCGGGCTCCTCGGGCTCCGGCGGAGGAAATCGTGAGGCGTGCCGCGCTGGCTGCTCTCCTCTTGTGCGCGGCGAGCGGGGCGCGGGCCGCCGTCGACCGCGACAACAGCACGTCGTCGGGGCGCTGGGGTGCCTTCCAGCTCTCGTTCTCGACCTTCGCGCCCAACATCGACTCGGAGTTCACGAACGGCACCCAACCCTATGAGACGGTGTTCGGCACGACCCGGCCTCTGCTCGTCCAGGTCCTCTTCTCGCGCTCCGTCTGGATCAGCCAGGTGGGGTCCCTCGACGTGGGTCTCGGCATCGGCTACTGGAAGGCGAACGGCACCGGCTACTCCGCGTCCTCGGGCCAGGGCAGCCAGGGCGGGTCGACGAGCCTCACGATCCTTCCCGTCCAGCTGGCCGTCGGCTACCGCTTCGACGTGTTCTACGACCAGTGGGGCATCCCGTTCGCTCCCTACCTGCGCGGCGCCATCGTCGGCGACATCTGGTGGACGTCGGGCCAGGGGGCCGGCTCGTTTTCTCCCTACCCGGCGAACGCGCAGGGGACCACGTGGGGGTGGGCGGGCACCCTGGGCCTCGCCCTGGTCCTCGACGCCCTCGACCCGTCCATGGCCCGGCAGATGGACTACGACACCGGCATCAACCACACGATGCTGTTCTTCGACTTCACGAGGGAGTCGGTGAACAACTTCGGGGCGGGGAACAGCTGGCAGCTCGCGCCGAGCTACTGGATGTGGAGCGCGGGCATCCTCTTCGTCTTCTAGGCGAGGACGCCGCGGGCCCTTCCCACCCGCACGAAGGCGTCGACGCAGCGATCGACCATCTCGAGCGTGTGCGCGGCCGAGAGCTGCACGCGGATGCGCGCCTCTCCCTTCGGCACGACCGGGAAGCTGAAGCCGACGACGTAGATGCCCTCCCCGAGGAGGTCCCGGGCGAAGTCCGTCGCGAGCCGCGCCTCGCCGAGCATGATGGGGACGATGGGGTGGTCGCCGGCCTTCAACCGGAACCCGGACGCGGTCATCCGTTCCCGGAACCGGCGCGTGTTCGCGGAGAGCCGCTCGCGGAGCTCGCCCGAGCCCTCGAGCAGCTCGATCGCCGCCAGGCTCGCCCCGACGATGGGCGGCGCCAGGGTGTTCGAGAAGAGGTACGGCCGGGCCCGCTGCCGCAGCAGATCCACCACCTCGCGGCGGGCGGCGACGAAGCCCCCGGCGGCCCCGCCGAGAGCCTTCCCGAGCGTCGAGGTCATCACGTCGACGCGTCCCTGGACGCCGTGGAGCTCCGGGGTGCCGCGGCCGGTCCGGCCCACGAACCCCGAGGCGTGGGAGTCGTCGACCATGACGAGCGCTCCGTGGCGCTCCGCGAGCGAGCAGATCTCGCCGAGTCGCGCGACGTCGCCGTCCATCGAGAAGACCCCGTCGGTGACGATCATCCGGAGCCGTGCGTCGCGTGCCTCCGCGAGGCGGGCCTCCAGATCGCGGAGGTCGGCGTGGGCGTAGCGGAGCCGGCGCGCCTTGCAGAGCCGGATGCCGTCGATGATCGAAGCGTGGTTGAGGGCGTCGGAGATGACCGCATCTTCCTCCCCGAGCAGGGCCTCGAAGACACCCCCGTTGGCGTCGAAGCACGACGAGAAGAGGATCGCGTCCTCGAAGCCGAAGAAGGCGGCCAGGCGCCGCTCGAGCTCGCGGTGCCGGTCTTGGGTGCCGCAGATGAAGCGCACCGACGAGAGCCCGTAGCCGCGGTCGTCGAGGGCCTCGCGGGCCGCGGCGAGGAGCCGCGGGTGGGACGAGAGGCCGAGGTAGTTGTTCGCGCAGAAGTTGAGGACCTTGCGGCCCAGGACCTCGATCTCCGCGCCCTGCGGGGAGCCGATGAGGCGCTCCTCCTTCCAGGTGCCGGCGGCGCGGATCTCGTCGAGGACGCTCTGGAAGACCGCGCGGGCGTTCTCGTACATGGGGAGCCCCTAGAAGCGGATGAGGACCTTGGGGTGCACCCGGATCTTCTCCTCGAAGGCCGGGGCCTCCCACTCCGAGAACGGCACGATCGTGCCGCGCCCGCCCTGGAGGATGACCTCCCAGATGAGCCCGTGGATGTCCGGGGAGCGCGACTCGAGCAGGTTCCGCGTGATGTGCCAGGTCTCGAAGATGCGGCGCCCGATCACGGCGTGCAGGCTGATGCCGTCGACGATCACCCGCTCGAGGCTCTCGATGACGGCCTCGCCGCTCTTGAGCCCGAAGAGGATCACGTGGCCGCCTCGTCGGACCGCGCTGATCGCCGTGTTCAGGGCGGCGTTCGAGCCCGACATCTCGAGCGCCACGTCGACGCCCACGCCGTCGGTGAGCTCCAGGATGCGGCGCGTGATGGCCTCGTCGTGGACGTACGATACCTCGGTGGCCTTCGACGGCTCCACGACCGCGTCCGCGCCCAGCCGTCGCGCCATGTCGATGTGCGTGGCCATGGGCTCGACGCCGATGACCTGCCGGGCGCCGAGGGCGCGCGCCACGGCCACGGCGAAGAGGCCGATCGTGCCGCAGCCGATGATGGCGACCGACCGGCCGCGCAGGTTCACCTTGGTACAGGCGTGGACCGCGTTCCCGAACGGCTCCTGCAGGGCCGCCACCTCCGGGCGGATCTTCCGCGTGTCGGTCGGCCAGAGCGCCTGGGCCGGGAGCTTGACGTACTCGGCGAAGCAGCCGTCGACGCTGATGCCGATGATGCGAGCGGTCGCGCAGACGTGGTTGTCGCCGATCCGGCACTGGTAGCAGGTGTTGCAGATGATGTGGCTCTCGGCGCTCACGATGTCGCCGGGGCGCAGCCCGAAGTCGCGGGTCGCTTCCGGGCCGGCCTCCACGACCTCGCCGAGGAGCTCGTGGCCGATGACGCGCCTCGACGACCCCTCCTTGGCGAGCGAGTCCTGGATCATGTCCCCGAAGGACCGCCGGAACCAGATGCCCCGGTCCGAGCCGCAGAAGCCCGCGAAGTGGGGCTTCACGATGACCATGGCCGAATCGCGGTAGTCCTTGCCCACGTCGAGCGTCGGGCGCGGCACCTGCTCCTTGCGGAAGCCCCGCGACTTCTCCCAGGGGTCCTTCTCCCGGTCGTAGACGAGTGCCCACATGTCCTGACCCATGGCTCCTCCTCGGGGTTCGCGGAAGCTTAGCGGGACCGGGTGGCGCTTTCCCGGAAAGCGGATCGTCCGATCCGCCCCCTCGCGCCGGGGCGCGAATTCCGCGGGCGACGCTGCGCCGGTTCCGTATACTGGGGCGCTCGGCGGGTCGCCTCCGGCCCCCGACGCGCAGGGAGGGGTGGCCCGGGCGGCGAAGGCGTCGGCCCAGGGGCCCGTGCCTATCGGTTGTCCCGTCTGCCGACCATGCTCCGCCGGCCGTGGCCCTGGCTGGGGTTCGCCGCACTCGCCGCGTTGCTGGCCCTGGGGGGGCGATCCCTGCTCGGCCCGAGCGTGCATGCGTATCGCGCGACGCGCGCAGAGCTCGTGCAGCGCGTCGTGGCGAGCGGGCGCGTGCTCGCCCCCGCCCGGATCCAGGTGGGGAGCGTCGTTCTCGGACGCGTGACGCGCGTGGCGGTCGACAAGGGCGACCGGGTCAAGCAGGGGGACCTTCTCGTCCAGCTCGACGATGCCGAGGCAAGGGCTTCGCTCGCCCAGGCGCGCGCGGCGGTGGCCCAGGCCGGGGCCCGCCTCGAGCAGGTGGAGGTCGTCTCCGCGCGCACGACGGCGGAGGCGCTTCGCCAGGCGGAGCTGAGGGTCGAGCAGGCCGAGGTGAAGAAGAAGCGGACCGAGACCCTCGCCGCCGCGGGGTCCGTGAGCCAATCGGACCTCGACGACGCCGTGAAGGCCTACGATCTCGCTGCCAGCCAGCTCGCAAGCGCGCGGGTGCAGGCCCAGGCGGCGGCCGCCGGCGCGGACCAGCGGGCCGCGAAGGCCGCGCTGGAGCAGGCGCGCGCCGCCGAGCTCGCCGCCGCGACCCGGCTCGACCAGCTCTCCATCCGCGCCCCGGCCGCTGGCGTCGTCGTCGAGCGCGACGTGGAGCCCGGGGACGTCGTGCAGGCCGGCAAGGCGCTGCTCGTCGTGGCGCGAGACGGGCCGGTCCAGCTGTCCGTGCTGCCCGACGAGAAGAACCTCCCGTTCCTCGACATCGGGCAGAAGGCCCGGGCGTCGGCCGACGCCTTCCCGGATCGGATCTTCCCCGCGACCGTCGCCTACATCGCACCGTCGGTGGACCTCGCACGGGGCACGGTGGAGGTGAAGCTCGACGTGCCGGACCCGCCGCCCTTCCTGCGTCCCGACATGACGGTCTCGGTGAACGTCGAGGCGGCGCGCGACCACGCCGCCGTGGTCCTCCCTGCCGACGCCGTCCGCGACGCCGGCAGGGACCCCTGGGTGCTCGTCGCCCGGCGAGGACGGGCCGAGCGGCAGCCCGTCCAGCTCGGGATCCGGGGAGACGGACGCGTCCAGATCCTCGCGGGCGTCTCCGAAGGGGAGGCCGTCTTGCCGGCCTCCGCGGCGGTCGCGCCCGGAAGTCGCGTGCGCGCGAGCACCGGGAACTAGAGGCCCGCTCCATGCCCTTCGAGTGGTTCGTCGCCATGCGTTACTTGCGGGAGGGGCGGGCGCAGACGGCACTCGTGCTCGGGGGCACGACCATGGGCGTGGCCGTGCTGGTCTTCCTCACGGCGCTCATCAGCGGCCTCCAGCGGTCGCTCGTCGCCCAGACGCTCTCGTCCCAGGCGCACATCCTCGTCAAGGCGCCGGAGCGCGTGGCCCGCCCCCTGGCCCTCGAGGCGGGCCTCGCGGCGGACCGCGTCCAGAGGACGCCGGACCGCATCCGCTCCGTGGAGCAGTGGCAGCAGGTCCTCGAGGCGGTGGCGCGGATGCCCGGGGTGGTGGCGGCGACGCCGACCGCGGCCGGCTCGGCGTTCGCGAGCCGCGGCGAAGCCTCGAAGCCGGTCGCGGTGCGGGGGGTGGACGACGAAACCTTCGCCAGAGTCATCGAGATCGGGCCGAAGATCAGGGCCGGGCGGTTCCGGCTCGACGGGACGAGCGCCGTCATCGGGTCGGTTCTCGCCGACGACCTCGGCATCGCCGTGGGCGACAAGCTGCGCCTCGCCACGCCCGAGGGGCGGGGAGACACCTTCGTCGTCGAGGGGATCTTCGACCTCGGAAACCGCGACGTGAACCAGCGCTGGGTCCTCGTCCCGCTGCGATCGGCCCAGGCCATTCTCGATCTCCCGGGCGGGGCGACCACGATCGAGGTGCGGGTCGCGGACGTCTTCGCCGCGGAGCGAATCGCCCGCCAGATCGAGCGGGACCACGGTCTCGGCGCCGACAGCTGGATGAAGCTGAACGAGCAGCTCCTCGTTGCCCTCCGCTCGCAGTCGGCATCGAGCTACCTGATCCAGGCGCTGGTGGTCGTGGCGGTGGCCCTCGGGATCGCGAGCGTGCTCGGCGTCTCGGTGATCCAGAAGTCACGCGAGATCGGAATCCTGCGCGCCACCGGCACCTCGACGCGGCGCATCCAGCGCATCTTCCTCCTCGAGGGCGCGGTCGTCGGCGCCGCGGGCTCGGTCTTCGGGGGCCTGGTCGGGACGTCGTTCGCCGTCGCCTTCGCGAACCTCGCGAAGAGCCCGACGGGAGAGCCGGTCTTCCCCGTGGACCTCACGCCCGGCCTCTTCCTCGCCGCGTTCGCCATCGCCATCGCGACCGGGACGCTCGCCGCCTGGTTCCCCGCGAGCCGGGCGGCGCGGCTCGACCCTGCGGAGGTCATCCGCTATGGCTGAAGCGAGCCCGGTCCTCGAGCTGCGCGGGGTCACGAAGGACTTCGGCGCGGGGGAGGCGCGGGCCAAGGTCCTGCAGGGGGTCGACTTCACCCTGCGCAGGGGCGAGTTCGCGGCGCTCGTCGGGCCTTCCGGGTCCGGGAAGAGCACCCTCCTGAACATCATGGGGCTCCTCGACCGTCCGACGACCGGCCGGGTCCTCGTGTGCGGCGAGGACACGGCGAAGCTCGGGGACGAGGCGCTGACGCGCTACCGCGGGCGCGCGATCGGGTTCGTGTTCCAGTTCCACCACCTCCTCCCCGAGTTCACGGCGCTGGAGAACGTGATGCTCCCCATGGCCGCCGATCGGGGGCGGCTCGACGACTCCATGCGGGAGTGCGGGGCGGTGCTCCTCGACCTGGTCGGGCTCCGCCCGAAGCTCCACGCCCGGGCGACGGAGCTCTCCGGGGGACAGGCGCAGCGGGTGGCGATTGCGCGATCCCTCGCCATGAACCCCCGGGTCGTTCTCGCGGACGAGCCCACCGGGAACCTCGACACGCAGACCTCCGACGAGGTCTTCGCGATGCTGCGGGACGTGAACCGGCGCCAGGGAGTGACGTTCCTCGTCGTGACCCACGATTCGCGGCTCGCCGCTCGCTGCGACCGGATCATCGACCTCGTGGACGGGCGCGTCGTCTCCGACCGGCCGAACCGGCCGTTGCCCTGAGCCGGGACGGCGGTGCGCGCCGGCCTGGCGCCCGGCCGCCCCCTTTGGCAAGGTGGGGCCATGACGGGGAACGGGGAGCTCCGCGCCGCGGCCCGGCGGACGCTGTCGCTAGGGGACGAGGCACTCCTCGCGGAGTGCACGGAGGAGTTCCTGGTGGCGGGAGGCCCCGGGGGCCAGCACCGCAACAAGGCCGCGACCGGCGTGCGGCTCGTCCACCTGCCGACCCGGACGACCGTGACCGCCTTCGAGCGGCGGAGCCAGTCCATGAACCGGGGCGCCGCGCTAAGGCGTTTGCGGGATCGCCTCGAGGCGATGGCGCGGACCCCGAGGCCGCGGGTGGCGACGCGGCCCACGCGGGCATCCCGCGAGCGGCGCCTCTCCGAGAAGCGCCGCCGCGGCGATCGCAAGGCCGCGCGGCGCGGCCCCGATCGCTCCTAGCGGCGGTCGGTCCCGTCGAGCGGCGCGAACCCCACCACTGCGAGCAGCCGGTAGGCGGGCGTCCCGTAGCCGTTCGAGAGGCCGGGGCCGCCCCCCAGGGCGGCGCTCAGGCCAAGCGGCGCGAGCCACCGGAGCGCGAAGAGGAGCTCCGCCGGGTACACGGCGCCCGAGCCGTTCAGGCTCACCTCTCCGGTGATGGTGCCCAGGACGTCGAAGCGCTGCCCGGCCAGGGGAAAGCGGTAGGCCGCGGCGGCCCCGTACGTGAAGGCGGAGCCGACGGTGAGGTCGCCCTCGGTGCGGGACGGGCGGAGGGCCACTCCCGCGTTCGCGAGGAGCCGCAGCCCCGCGACCGACCCTTCGGCGGCCACTGCGGGCGCGACGGTGACCGAGTCCCAGCCGATGTAGTTCTGGGAGGAGCCGACCGGAATCGTCACGGGGGCAATCGCCGCGAGCGCAAAGTCGCCGACCTCGAGGAGGCGTGCGCGCACCACGACGCGCGGGTCCCCAAAGCCCGCCGAGGGGGCGTAGGTCGCGAGCGCGGGGTCGAGCTCCGGGACGGCCTGGCCCGACTGGGCGACGGTCGCGGGCAGGACGAGGCCGACCTCGAGCCACGGGAGGATCCCCACGGAGCCCCCGAGCTGGAGGTTCCACTGGTCGCTCACGAGGGCGACCTGGGTCGAGCCGCTGACCACCTTGAGCGGTTGGTTCGCGTAGTCCACGGAGACGAGGAGGTCGAAGTGGAGCGGCGCCGCCGTCGTCGCCGAATAGACCCCGAGGAGGTCCCGGGCGCCCGGTGCGATCGCGAAGCGCTCGACCGTGAAGGAGCGGCTGGCCTGCGCCCGGGCCGCCAGGGGTGCGAGGAGCGCAAGGCAGAGGAGGGCGCTCCGCCCCCGGCGCCGCCGCGAGACGGCGAGGGCGAGGAGGGCGCCGAGAAGCGGGAGCAGTCCGTTCGCCCCGGCGCTCGCGCACCCCGATCCCTCGACGTGCCAGCCCGAGGACGGCCCGGCGGCGACGCAGGTGCCGTTCGCGCAGCGGCTCCCGGCGGCGCAGTCGCTGTCCGAGGTGCACGACCCGAGGCAGGCCGTACCGCTGCAGGCGAAGCGGCCGCAGCTCTCCTGCTCGCGGGGCGGGCAGGCGCCGGCCCCGTCGCACGAGGCCGCGAGCGTCGCGACCCCGGCGGCGCACTCCGGTGCGCGGCAGGACGTGGATGCGCCGGGGTAGGCGCAGGCGGCGGAGGCGCCGTCGCAGGCCCCGCCGCAGGCGCTTCCATCGCTCGCGCACGGGATGCGCACGCCGTGCGGGGCGCCCGACACCGGCGTGCACGTGCCCACCGCGCCAGGGACGTCACAGGCCTCGCATTGGCCGGCGCAGGCGCGGTCGCAGCACGCGCCGTCCACGCAGAGGCCGCTCTGGCACTCGGCGGCCCCGCCGCAGGAGCCGCCGTTCGCCTTGAGCGGCACGCAGACGCCCCCGGAACACCAGTTCCCCGACGAGCAGTCGGCATCCACGGAGCACGACCCGAGGCATGCGTTCGCGCCGCAGGCGAAGGCGCCGCAGGGTTGGACCTGGGCCGGCGGGCAGGCGCCGGTTCCGTTGCAGGAGGCCGCCAGGGTGGCGCTGCCGGCGCTGCAGGCGGCGGTCCGGCACGCGGTGGAGGTACCGGGGTAGGCGCACGATGCCGTCGAGGTCCCGTCGCAGGTGCCGCCGCAGGCGGTGGCGTCCGAGGCGCACGGCGCCCGCGAGCCGCGCGGCGGACCCGAGACCGGCGTGCACGTGCCCGCCCTGCCGGAGACGTCGCAGGCCTCGCACTGTCCGGCGCAGGCGCCGTCGCAGCAGACCCCGTCCGCGCAGAAGCCGCTCGCGCACTGGCTCGCGGCGCCGCAGGCGACCCCGGGGCCACCCTTCTCGATGCACACCCCGCCCGAGCACCAGGACCCGGACGCGCAGTCGGCGTCGACCGAGCACGTGCCGAGGCAGGCGCTCGGCCCGCAGGCGAAGGACCCACACGCCTGCGTCTGGACGGGCGGGCAGCTTCCGTTGCCGGCGCAGCGGGCCTCGAGCGTGGCGACGCCCGCCGCGCAGGAGCCCGGACGGCACACGGTGGAGTCGAACGGGTAGGAGCAGGCCGCCCGGCTCGAGCCGTCGCAGGAACCGCCGCACGCCGAGCCGTCGGAAGCACAGGCGGGCCGTCCGCCGTGGGGCGCGCCGACCACCGCGGAGCACGTGCCCGCCGCCCCCGGGACGTCGCAGGCCTCGCAGGTGCCGCCACACGACGAGTCGCAGCAGACGCCGTCGACGCAGAAGCCGCTCAGGCACTGGTCGGCGGCTCCGCACGGAGCCGCGGTCGCTCCCTTGCCCGTGCAGACGCCCCCGGAGCACCAGTAGCCCACCGCGCAGTCGACGTCGCCCGCGCAGTTTCCCAGGCAGGCAGTCGAGCCGCAGGCGAAGGCGCCGCAGGCCTGTGTCTGGGGCGCAGGGCAGGAGCCGGTGCCCGAGCAGGTGGCGGCGAGGGTGGCGGTGCCGGCGAGGCAGCTCGCGGAGCGGCACTGCGTCGCCGCGCCCGGGTAGGCGCAGGAGGTCCGCGACGAGCCGTCGCAGAGGCCCCCGCACGCGCTGCCGTCGGAGGCGCACGCGGCGCGCCCGCCCTGGGGCGCTCCGGCGACGGGCGAGCAGGCGCCGACCGAGCCTGCGAGGTTGCAGGCCTCGCACTGGCCGGTGCAGGCGGAGTCGCAGCAGACCCCGTCGGCACAGGAGCCCGAGGCGCACTGGTTTGCCCCGGTGCAGGCGGCGCCGGGCGCTCCCTGCGGGACGCAGCTGCCGGCGCTGCAGAAGTACCCCGAGGCGCACTGCACGTCGGAGCTGCAGGAGGTGTTG